>Ga0228536_1000117_pt1 | contig 203263 bp, 162 predicted proteins | sample SJ1Smetagenome_FD_168611 | JGI IMG/M metagenome (GOLD analysis project Ga0228536, IMG submission 168611) | Enriched culture of PCE-dechlorinating microbial communities from Ithaca, New York, USA - SJ1.S | ecosystem: Engineered > Modeled > Simulated communities (microbial... > Unclassified...
CGAGGTACCGAAAAAATGTGTACTTTTATCCATGTAGTATTAAGTTTGGCGACTCAAAACTACATGAAGAGTTGGTTAGTTTTATTAAAACTTGCTAACTCTTCATTTTTACCGGACAACAGTGTTTAAAAATCTAAAAATAGAAAATCTTCCCCGATAAATCTCAGGGAAGATTTTTTGATGCCTATTTCAGATTCAATGATTATGCGATGAATGACCTCCACTCTGTTCTGCGATGTCATGGATTGCTTCAATAGTATGAGTGTAATCAACATAAGCCTCCACATATTCACGACCTTTTGAAGGAGAATCGTTTCTCACTTTGTCAAGTGCTACAACTTTCTCATATTTCTCCTTTATCAACTTATCGATGTGGGTATTTAATTTAACAAGTAAGTCTTCAACATTATTACTTTCCAAAGCCTGGTCGCTTAATTGAACAATCTTTTTTGTTGTTCCGGCAGGTTTTAACCCGGTAAAAGGCGCTCCTTCTGTTTCGCGGTGCAGCCTTACAAGGGTTTCAAAAAAATGCTTTTCCACAATCTCATATACTTCTTTGTCCCCGGTCTTTAAGGAATAGGTTTTATTAAATAGAGGGATAATTACTTTTTCCTGTTCCGGAGTAATCCATTTCAAAACTAAATTAACGTTGTTCGTTTCAAGGGCTTTAACAGCATCTTTAATTGTAGGACCATCAAAGGAATCGCAATGCGCAGATGCAGGGAGTGAACCAAGTATCATTAATGCGAATAATAAAACAATCGAGAAGATTGATTTGTACCTTTTACGGTTTTGAAGTCTCTCCGGACTGGTTGTTGCCAAATTTGTTTCTTCTGTTCTCATCTTATTCAAATTTTAAGGGTTACTAATCGAACTATGGTGAAACAAAATTACATTTGGGATTATCCCTGTGCGACCTACTTTGTAAGGTAGCACGCATTCACTTGAAAAATTAAGTCCTGTTGTATAATATAGGTCCTTACGAGAAAACTTATTGCTCAGATAGAAAGGTTTATAATTGTTTTCGATATTCACTGGGGGTAAATCCGGTCATTTTTTTAAAAACCCTGTTAAATGCCGATTTTGTATTAAAACCACTATCAAATGCAATTCCTAAAAGCGATAAATTCCGGTATTCAGGATTGTCAATCCTTGCTTTCACCTCTTCAATCCTGTACTGATTAATAAAATCAAAGAAATTGATCCCGAAATGTTCATTGATTACCCGTGAAAGATGATGCGAAGGAATATCCAGCCTATTGGCCAGCTCAGGAAGGGTAAGGTCGGCATCCAGATAAGGTTTTTCGGCAGCCATAAAATGTCTTATTTTACTCACATATTGCTCAATATCTTCATTTTTCAGGAGCATTCCGGCATATTTGGTCTTCGGCTCAGTTACGTATTCGGTGTTCCGGTTGGGATATTGAATGAAGATTTCTTTTTGCTTCAAGCCATAATATCCAATTAATATTATAAATGCAGACAAGGAAAGCGTCAGCCCGTGGGTACAAAAAATCCATGAAAACATCTGGAAAACATGGTGTATAGTCGCGAAAATCATTAATACCGTCCATATTAAACCAAAAGTATATACAAGCCTTCGCAACCAATCCAGGTTGACATTTTCGTAGGTAGAAAAATTGTTGAAAATATTAATATCTAGTTTTTTAAGAAGCAAGATTGAAATAATGAAATAAAAAGGTCCCGAAATCACAGTGAGCAACAAAAAAACAATCAATAACAGTGGAGCTCCGTGAGCACTTTCTGTATGGTCTAAGTTAATTTGCTCTGAAATTTCCGGGCTAAAAGAAGCAATAACAATATACAAGTTGAATAAGATAAAGGGAATAAAGTGCAGAAGTTTTTCTTTCCTGAATCGGTCTTTATGGTCAATCAATGCCGATATGTAAAAAAACAGAAATGGCCCGTGAAGTAGGAGTAATGAAATAAAACTTACTGAAAGCAGATGAAAATCGGTAAAAAGTTCGTTGTAAAACAAACCATAAATACCCGTATATAGGCTTAAATAGAGTAGCCAACAGATAAGAATTTTATCGTGTAGTGCCTTTTTCTTCTGAAGTATTAAAAATGAAAAAAAAAGAGCATTGAATGCCGCTATCAAAAATATATATTTCATAATAAGTCTATTATGTCAAAGATTTGCAGGATGTTTTATGCATGAAATCAAAACGTCCGAGGCTAAGTACCAACGGGCACTTCTGAAATTATCCCATTCCGGCCGGCCGAATGTTTCATTAAAAATACAATCTTTCTCAATTCAACCATCCGCTCGTTGGTATTTAGCCTTTGTTAACGTATGTCTTCAGCTCAAGCTTACATATTCTTCCCGAAGCCCGAACAAAGTCAGGACCAGCTCAATAAAGAGATGCAAACCAAAGGAAGTGTACAGCAAAGGATATAATCCCAAAGAAAAGTTGTGCATTCAGGGATACGATTGTAATGTAAAATCACTGAATTGTTTCATTATTTCAGGATTCTCACAATTCCCGGCTCCATTTCCCGATCCTTCGTAAACGGAATCTTACCTGTGGCGTAACGCACCGGTGCTGGCAAAGGACCGGAATTGTATATTAGCCGTGGTTATTTGTCACTTTTTTGACAGAAAAAGTCCGGAAAGAAACTAAAAAAGGGGTATTTCAAGGAAAATGGGACCACTTAGTAACCTTCATTGAACACTCCCGGGACAAAAAAAACTAAAATTCCCGGGCTGCTGAAATGCAAAAAAAACGATCCGCGCCCTTTGCTTAACCAGAAGGGAGGACGAATGAAAAACCCGAACTAAAAAAGCTTATTCTCCGGCCACCAAAACTTCACCATCTTTCTTCTTGCTTCACCACCGGGGGTTGCATTCCGGCTTTGAGGGAATCGATAAGTTCGAGGGCCTGGGTGTTTACCTGCTGGAGGTAGGAATCGTAGAGAGGGGAATACATGGAGTCGGATTTATCCATCCAGCGTTCGATGGGGTATCGCGACGACTGGCGCAGAACGAGGTCGGTAAGGGTATAGCGGTAACGTCCGGGTTTGAATTCGATTTTCAGTACGTAATTAACGATGCCGGCATTAACGCGTGTACCTTCGGCCTGGTTGTATATCTCGAAGCGGTGTGCGATTTCGATGTACGCGCTTTCGCGGTTGCGCACCCTGCAGGCATCGGCCGGGTTTTTATACCGTGTATTGATCCACTCTATGCAGCGGATGTAAAGCTCATCGGCCGTCCCTTCCATGGAAACCACCTCCTGAAAGGTAAAAAGCTGCGTATCCTTATCTACGGGCATTGCCGAACCTGCTTCCTGAGCCCTTACACCACCCCCCAGCAAAAGCAGACAAACAGCGATAAACGAAAAAATACGTGTCATCATAGCGTTACTCTTTTAATCATAGAATCAGACAAATATCCCTGAAAATCCGGAGACGCACAAAAATAACAATAATCATGCTAGAAAAAAAGGACGTGGGATTTTGCAGGAATCATCTGTTTTTAATACATCCGGCAAGAGGATTGTCTGCTAAGGTAAATATTGATATATAAAAGGTTTGGGATTATGGAGCTTTATGAATTTTCAGGGCCTAAGGTCGAATTTCCAAAATCTTTACAGATAATTAGTAATCCGGTTATTGTTTAAGCATTCCCCAATCTACCACCCCGCAATTTCAAATTACGAAGCAGATTTCCGCATTGAACAGCCCGGCAGGCATTAATTAATAACGGTTTTCCTGGTCAGGGATTGGGTTTGACTTGTAAGACGGATCAGGTAGAGCCCCTTCGGAAGGTTGCCGGCATCTATGTAAAAGGTATGTTTTTCGGGGCCCGGTGTGCCCTGATAAATTGTTTCTATCTCCGATCCGCCGGGGCTTATCAGTACGAGTGAAATAGCGTGCGCTCTTCCGGTAACTTCAACAACGATGCGGGTGGTTTCGGTAAAAGGATTGGGAAAGTTCTGGCAAAGGGAAAGCCGGGAATCAATACCATTTTGTAAGGATTCAACTGCAGTTGCAGACGGTTTAATGGCAAAATTATCCAATCCGGTTTTATCGTAATAATTCCATTCTGCATCCATCTGAATGCTTATACGTGTAACATCGGATATCAGTGAATCCCATCCTGTCGGCGTCATATTCCAGCTTTCGGCATTAAATGGAACCGAAAAAGGCGACCATTCACTAAAAAGATTCAGGGGTACAACATTATTGGTTGCAGTAATATACGGGGAAGTAATTGTTACTGCTCCATAGCCATACAATAAATTCTGCCCGTTGCTGTAAGTATTTTTAAGGTCAAACTCAATGGAGCCAAGGTTATAGGCTTTGAGATCCCCTAAAAATCTGGCCGGAGCAATGAATACGCCTGCTCCATCCTGATTGTCTTCAAATTCGATAAAGCCCCCGGAGTTTCCATTTTGAGGCCAATAATAAATGGCACCGCCTTCGGCGATCCAGTCTTCCTGATTTTCGTCAAAACTGCTTATCAGAATTGTCTGCGACAGAACAAGGGATATCTGCAGGACGAAAGCAAAAACAAAAAGGACGATTGTTTTCATGTTGCCCGGATGTTGAATATGATGAAAAGGAATAGGGATAGCGCTGTTAAGCATCTTAAAGATAAGAAATAATCATCTGGTAAGCAAGTGATTTAACATATGAAGAAACCGTTGGCGTACGATTGCATTTCTTACCTTAACTTCTCCGTCCGGCATTGCATGGTACCGTTTGCTTGCAGGGCAGATCACGGCATCACGAAAGCATCAGGCTGCCTGCGACATCGGGCGATTTATTACCAGGGCCGTTACGGACTGCAACCGGATTAATCCGGACGATTTATTTGCCGGCCGTTAATACCAAAAATTATACCTTTAAATACTTGCTTCCGGTCTCCGGCGCGCACGTCTGCAGTTGCCGGGAAATCAGGAAATGAAACGAACACCGGGGTAATAAAACAAAACGGCCATGATAATACTGAAGATCCTGTTAACGTTGGCGGGGGTGTATGCCCTTTACAGGCAGATAAAGATGAAGAATGTTTATTGGGGGGTGCTTGCCGCCGGAATTTTTTCCGGATTAATTATGGCAATATCTCCGCCCTTCTCCGTGCAAAACGCCGGACTGTATGTCTACATGGGATTTGTCGCGCTGACGTTTGCATATGGACTCGCGGCACGTGATACCGGTCCGGGCACCCGTATGGTACTGCTTCTCATGTCGGCCGGGATTTTCACCTATTGGTTGTGGCGACTCAACCACTGGCACGGGAACGAGCTGATTGCGGCAATTGCAGTCCTTACAGCCCTGGCAGCCGGCATTATTGCAAAGGCAAAACTCAGGAAAGTTTCCGGAATTCTCATCCTGCTGGCGTCCGATGCCGTTGCCATCCTCGCGGAGCACCTGATGAGATTATTCTGAAAAGTAAATCCACACTGAAATTCTCTTACAGCAGCAAATCCGCCATTACCTGTGCACGCCCGCAAAGGGGATTAATACCGGGTAATCGCTCCAAAACCATTGAATTTGGTCAATTCGCCTTTGGGCAGAAAAACCACGTCACCACCGTAGTTCATGTTTGCTTCAATCAGTTCGTCGTAGATATCGTCCACGACTCCCTTCTTATCCCGAAAATTATCCGGCACGTATTCAATATGGTCGTTTTCCAAAATGGCAGGCTGAAACTTACCCTGCTCAATAAAAAGGGTTTGAACCCTTCCCTGTTTTATTGCCCGCCAAATTTCGCTGGTGTCGCTTAAAACCCTGTTCCGGCCAACGGCTTGTTTAAGCTCATCCTTTCTGGCGTTGTTTTTCGCAATGGTATATTCATTAACAATTTTCCAGGCTTCCGCAACAATATGGTGCGGCTTCTCCTCTACCCTGTTTCCGTTCAACCAGGTATCGAAGATGCTTTGCTTCTGGTCGGCAATTTTCAAATACTCGTGGTAATTACTCTCATCCGAACAGATTAACACCTGCAATGGATTGTCCTTTCTGTGCTTATTCACTTCCTTGTCCACAACGTTAAAGAACTCAGCAATAAGATTTGTCTGTCTGCCCGCATTGGAGAGTTCGGCTTTGCTGGCCGGATAAAACCGGGTATTTTCCATAGGGAACGGCTTGCCGGCTTCTGCAACCACCTTGTCGTTGAACGCTTCGATCAGTCTGACCTTTTGCTGACTCAGCACCAGAATATAATAATTCGACTCACTGTGCATTGCTCTAACCAGATCACGAGTGGCGAAGGTGTTGTCAATCACCACTCGGTTTGTCACAGCGATGGGCAGGCGGGTGTATTCTGCAATATCTTCGTTCACAAAAAGAACGAGACTTTCCAGGTTGTGGCTATGGTCTATTTTTGACTCCATATCCCTTAATCTGTCCACAAGAAATCTGGCGTCCCGCTTGTTTTCATCCGAAAAAAGCCGCTCTTCTGCTTCCTTTATCAGGTTTTTGAGTGTTAAGGGATCCTTTCTGTTATCGGGACTTGTTCTGTGTGTATTCAGGACGATTGTAACACAGTTATCGGAAATTATGTCCTTTAATTCTTTCAGTTTTAAATTCATGTTGAGAGTATTTGTTTATTTTTACACTTGCTAATTCATTGCATATATTACTAAAAAGATACTAATTTTTCCAGACATTTGGAAGCATTTTCGAACCATCGGCGGCAATTCCGGTAAATCTTACCGGAAAACAGGCACGGGAGCATATGATTGGGGGTTTACCTCCGGTGAGCTCTCCCGGGTCAAAAGGGCACTCAAATCCCCCGGCTTCCGGAATGCAAAAACAAGCAACGGTCTTCGCGTCTTTGCGCGGGATAAGGGAAATTAAATCCGCCACCCCGGGCGCTATCCGGAATTCAGCAGGCATATACATACAAAAAAGCCCCTGGCCGCACGTGGGCGATCAGGGGCATCCGCTGCTTCCGGCGAATTTTGTTTAGTATGGGGTAGTGGATTAGTACATTCCACCCATGCCGCCCATTCCGGGGTTAGGCATTGCGGGTTCTTTTTCTTCTTTAATATCGGCGAGTACGCATTCGGTAGTGAGGAGCATACCTGCGATGGAGCCTGCATTTTCGAGGGCTACGCGGGCAACCTTGGTCGGGTCGATTACGCCGGCCTGGTAAAGGTTTTCGTAGATCTCGGTGCGGGCGTTGAAACCGTAGTCGTCTTTGCCTTCGCGTACTTTCTGTACAATTACCGAACCTTCGAGTCCTGCGTTGGCAACAATCTGCCTTAGGGGTTCTTCGAGGGCGCGTTTTACGATGCCGATACCGGTATCTTCGTCTTCGTTGTCGCCTTTCAGGTCTTCCAGGCCTTTAATGGCGCGGATGTAAGCCACACCACCGCCGGGGATGATACCTTCTTCGATGGCTGCGCGGGTAGCGTGCAGGGCGTCGTCGAAACGGTCTTTTTTCTCTTTCATTTCCACTTCGCTGGCAGCTCCGACGTAGATTACGGCAACACCGCCGGCCAGTTTGGCAAGGCGTTCCTGCAGTTTCTCCCGGTCGTAATCACTGGTTGTGGTTTCAATCTGGGCCTTGATCATGGAAACGCGTGCCTTGATGGCGTCGCCGCTTCCGCGTCCGCTTACGATGGTAGTGTTTTCCTTGTCAACGGTGATTTTTTCGGCCTGTCCCAGGTAGGAGAGGTCGGCATCTTCGAGGCGGTAGCCTTTCTCTTCCGAGATCACGGTACCACCGGTAAGAACTGCGATATCTTCGAGCATCTCCTTGCGGCGGTCGCCAAAGCCCGGGGCTTTCACTGCAGCGATCTTCAGGGATCCGCGGATCTTATTAACCACCAGGGTAGCGAGGGCTTCCCCGTCAACGTCCTCGGCGATGATCAGCAGGGGGCGTCCGGTCTGAACGGTCTTCTCAAGGATGGGCAGAAAATCCTTCATCACGGAGATCTTCTTGTCGTAGATCAGGATAAAAGGATTCTCGTAAACGGCTTCCATCTTCTCGGTATCGGTAACGAAATAGGGGGAGATATACCCGCGATCGAACTGCATACCTTCCACCACCTTTACAGTAGTTTCTATGCCTTTGGCTTCCTCGATGGTGATAACACCTTCCTTCTTGACCTTATTCATAGCTTCGGCTATTTTTTCACCGATAAAGCTGTCGTTGTTGGCAGAGATGGTTGCAACCTGGGTAATTTTCTCGCTTCCTTCCTCCACTTTGATTGACTGTTTGTGGAGGGAGTCGATTACGGAAGCAACGGCTTTGTCGATACCGCGTTTCAGATCCATGGGGTTGGCGCCGGCGGTAACGTTCTTCATACCGGTGGTAACGATGGCCTGAGCCAGAACGGTAGCGGTGGTGGTGCCGTCACCGGCTATGTCGGCGGTTTTGGAAGCTACTTCCTTCACCATCTGAGCGCCCATGTTCTGTACGGCGTCTTTGAGTTCAACTTCTTTGGCAACGGTAACGCCGTCCTTGGTAACAACGGGTGCACCGTAGGTTTTGTCGATGATTACATTACGGCCTTTGGGACCAAGAGTAACCTTTACTGCATTGGCGAGGGCGTCAACGCCTTTTTTAAGTTCCTCGCGGGCTTCGATATTGAAAATAATCTGTTTTGCCATGATATGGAAATTTTAATTGTTACGTATTTAAGGTTCAGATAACAGCAACGATATCGGATTCGCGCATGATCAGGTAATCCTTACCATCTACGGTTATTTCGGTACCTGCATATTTTCCGTACAGAACGTTATCACCGACTTTTACGGTGAGGGGCTCGTCTTTTTTACCGGGTCCGACGGCAACTACGGTTCCGCGCTGGGGTTTTTCCTTGGCAGTGTCGGGAATAATGATACCACCGGCAGTCTTCTGTTCGGCTTCAGCCGGTTGAATCAACACGCGGTCGGCTAATGGCTTTACATTTACTTGTGTCATTGCTATAATTGTTTAGGTTATACATTCGTTGTGTTCATCGCCATTTGACACAATTTGTGCCAAACACGGTCTGCCGGAGCGGCTGTCATAAAGCAATGATATTCGGAAATGACATTAATGCCTGATTATCAGCAGCTAAATAGAATTATGACACGAAAAATCGGGGCAAAGTGGGATGTCAGGAAATGCCGGTCCGGCAAAAAAAATGTCAGACTGTTGTGACAATCTGACATTCTGATGCCGGAAAGCAAATGTTCCTTATTCGGTTTCGTCCTGACTGGCGGGAGGAGCCTGAAAATCCTGTACTGGTGCGGCCTGTTCGTTGATCAGTTCGCGCAGTTCGGTATCGGTAGTACGTGCAACGTTAACGTTGCGGGGGATAACGAAGATTGAGAAAAGGCTGAGTACAAGCAGGATAATGGCGAGAGTCCAGGTAGTTTTTTCGAGGAAGTCGGCGGTTTTGCGCACACCCATGAATTGGTTTGATGAGGCAAAGTTGGAGGCAAGTCCGCCGCCCTTGGAATTCTGCACCAGTACAACCAGCGCAAGCAGTACACAGGTGATGAGGATAAGCACCGATACTAAGATATAAGCTCCCATGTTATTTTTTTGTTATGAACGTTAAATTCAGTTATTTGACAGGCTCTCCTGTATTTTCGCAATTTGGGCTGCAAAGTAAGCACTTTTTTCCGGAATATTCAAGCTTAATTTTTCATATATTTTTATGGCTTTTGCGTGATTACCCTGTTTCCATTGCAGCATGGCCAGGGTTTCCGAAACAATGTCTTCGCTGTCGGTGGTGCTTTTCCGTGCTTTATCCAGAGGATTGAAGAAATCTTTGCGTGGCTTGCCGATGCGTGGCTGGTTGCGGATGAAGCGGTCGATCAGCTCGCTGCTTCCCGTCGGTGCGGCTTCCGGCGCTTTCGCGGACGGGTCTTTATCCGCAGCCATGGCCCGTTCCAGGTCGTAGGCCGGGGTACCGAGTCCCTGCAGCAGCAAATCATCCGGGAAAGCGTGTATTGCAGGTTCTTCGTCTGCGGCGGGAAGCGGGGGTCTTCCTCTCTCCTGCCCTTCCGGCACAGCGACAGACTCCGCCTGCTCTTCGGTGGCGGCAATCTCGGCCAGGCGTCCGGCAACGATATCCATAAGCCTGCGCATCTCCTCTTCTTCCGTTCCGGCTTCAGGCTTCAGGGTTTCTGTTTGTGTGGGTTCTATAGGAACAGCATCTGCCGTTTCGCCAGAGAGCAGCTGCAACAGTGCATCTTCCGGCAATTCCGCGAGAACGGCCTCCATATCATTTGCCTCAGGATCCTCAGGCAAGCTGATTTCTGCGGAAGCGCCAACGGCATGCTCTGTTTCAGGCAGAGATTCCGCCTCCGTCACGGGGGCCGTATAATAAATCTCCGGTGCAACGAAAGGCATCTCCTCTGCAGGCATAAGGGTTTCCGCAGCCGGAGCGGGGCTCTCTTCCGGGCTCAGAGTTATTGTCTGCCCTTCCGGGGATGTAAACGCGGGTTCCTTTTCCGAAAACCTGGTCAAGGGGGCTGAGGCAGTCCCGGCTGCTCCGGCAACCAGGCGACGGAGTACGCCCCGGTCGCCGGCATAGGCGGAGGCGAGGCGCAGGCGGGAGTTGTAGCGTACGCTTTCGGCTTTGCGCAGTCCGGCAGCCAGCATCATGCGGGCGATCTGGAAGTAGGGCATATCCTGTACCAGTTGCTCCAGTTCCTGTATACCACCCTCGTCAATCGCTGAGGGATGGTCGAGGTAGTATTCAAAAGCTGCCGGTTTCATAGTTTTTTACCAGTTTACCACGGCCTTGTTGAAGATATCCTCCACCAGGGCTTCGGTGATTTTGGCGATGAGTCCCTCCTCCACCGCGTTCAGGTTCATGCTGCTGGGATAGTCTTCGAAGCGGGTAAAGGTGGATTCGAAATTATCTTTGGCACTGAATTTATTTGTAAAGCGCACGCTTACAGTTATTTTCAGCCGTATGAGTGCGGCCTGCTGCTGACCGGTAATGGCAACGGGTTCAGTGCCATAGCCTGTGATTTCGCCTTCGAAGTGCAGGTCGCCCCCCTGCGGTACCAGCGAGAGGCTGCTCTGGGAGGTGAACTTATCGCGCAAAGCATCGGTAAACACCTGACTAAGCGAAGGCTGTACGATATCGGCCTTATTGGGGAAGAGCGTTACCGACACCGTTCGTGCCTCCGGTGGAATGCTGGCTCCGGTAAAGGAGTAGAATCCGCAGGAGTTTAGCAGTGGCATTAGTGCGGCCAGGATTACAAAAAGTACTCTTCGGGTGTTACGGGACATGGGTTGTGGTGTTAGCGGATGTCGTACTCCTTGATCTTGCGGTAGAGTGTCCGTTCCGAGATGCCGAGCTCTTTGGCGGCATTTTTCCGCTTGCCACCGTGTTTCTCAATAGCCTTGCGGATGAGGTCGATCTCTTTTTTCTCGAGCGAAAGCGTTTCGTCTTCCACCTCGCTGGCATATACCGGTTCAATGATGATGGGCTCCGTCTGCGGCTCCGTATCGTCAACAGTCTCCTGCACGGAACCGCTTTTCTCAAATTCCTTGTAAATCTGCGTGAGCGAGGCATCGCTGCTGAAGTCCTGCTGTGCCGGCATTTTTCCTCTTCCGAGGACGAAGTTGCGCAGGTCGTTCACATCGCGTTTCAGGTCGAACAGAAACCGGAAGATCAGGTCGCGTTCGTTGAAATCGGTGCTTTGCTGTTCTCTGCTGTAGAGAATCGGCAGGTCTCGGTTTTCCTGCGGAAGGTATTTCTCCAGGATGGCGGGCGTAAGCAGCCGGCTCTGTTCAATGATGGATATCTGTTCGGTGATGTTCTTCAGCTGGCGTACGTTTCCCTGCCAGCGGTAGTTCATCAGCATGCGTTTTGCCGATTCGTCGAGCTCGAGCGGCGGCATGCGGTAGCGTTCGGCAAACTCGGATGCAAATTTCCGGAAGAGCAGCAGAATATCGTCTTTGCGTTCGCGCAGCGGCGGGATGCTGATGGGAACGGTATTGAGGCGGTAGTAGAGATCCTGCCTGAACTTCCCGCGCTGGATGGCCTCGGGCATATCCACGTTGGTGGCGGCCACCACGCGCACATCGGTTTTCAGTACCCTGGAGGAGCCTACCTTGAAAAACTCTCCGGTTTCGAGAACCCTCAGCAGGCGCACCTGGGTAGAAAGAGGTAGTTCGGCCACTTCGTCGAGGAAGATGGTACCGCCGTTAACCACTTCAAAATATCCTTTACGGGCTTCGTGGGCACCCGTAAAAGCACCTTTTTCGTGCCCGAAGAGTTCGGAATCTATCGTACCTTCGGGTATGGCACCACAGTTAACGGCGATATAGGGTCCGTGTTTGCGTGCGCTGAGGCTGTGGATGATCTGCGGAAATGCCTCCTTCCCTACCCCGCTTTCGCCGGTGATGAGCACGGTGATATCGGCAGGAGCTACCTGCCGTGCCACGTCAATCGCCCGGTCGAGCAGAGGTGAATGCCCGGTAATTCCAAATCGCTGTTTAATCGTCTGTATATCCATAATCCGCTCAATCTCCTAAATGAACTGCAAAGTTAATAAATCCGTGTCAGGCTTTTTCGTTAAAAATACGAAAAAACTGCCATTTTGGCAACAACCGGTAGCCACGAACCCGAAGTTACCCGGTAAAACATTGATTCTTAAAGGATCCGGCAATAGGACGGGAAGCGGATTGATTTCAGCATCGGTTTCTTAGCGTCCGACAATGGGACAAGGAGTCACGGTTAAGGGTAGTGCCTTTTGTGGTGAACCTTCCCTAAGCTATAAATGAACCAAAACGATTCGGCTGACGCAATGCAAAAAACATCCTGCGTCTTTGGGTCCCGGCGCGGGATAAAGGATGTTCATCATGTGCCGCCGGTAAAAACCGGATGCAGCATCTGAATCTGCTAACGGCGGACTTTCGCGCCGGCTTCGCGTTCGAGGGCATCGGCCATGCGTTCCATAAACTTGTCGATTTCCTTGTCGGTGAGGGTTTTGTTTTCGTCCTGAAGGTAAAAGCTTATGGCATAGGATTTTTTTCCGGATTCGATTTTGTCGCCTTCGTAAACGTCGAACAGATTGATGCGTTTGAGGAGCTGTTTGCCAGTTTTAAGGGCGATGGCTTCCAGGGTGGCATAGGTCACCTGCTTGTCGAGTACAAGAGCCAGGTCGCGGCGAACCTCGGGAAATTTGGGTACTTCGCGGTAGCTAACGGTATGTTTACGCACCATCTGCACCAGATTATCCCAGTGGATTCCGGCATAATATACGGGCTGGGCGATACCGAACTGCTTCAACAGCTTGTCGCTGAGCCTTCCGGCACACACTATCGGTTTTTCGTTGTTTACAAACACCTCTCCTTCGGCAAAGAAAGAAGGCAGGGATTCGGAGCGTCGCAGTTGTGCGGTGGCAGTGCCGGCCTTGCGCAGCACACCTTCGGCGAAAGCCCGCACCAAGTAGTAATCGGTCTTGCGAGTAGGTGCATACCAGCTTTCGGGGGCCAACTCTCCGGTTATAAACATGGCCAGGATTTTCTGTTCCCGGTAGTTGCGTTCAATATCTGCCGGTACATTGACACCAGTGAGTTCGTAAATGGTGCCGAACTCGTAGAACTTCAGGTTAAGCTGCCGGCGGTTCAGGTTGTAGGCGATGGACTCGAGTCCGCTGAACACCAGGGTCTGGCGCATCACATCCAGCTCGCGCGACAGGGGATTGAGTACCTTCACGCATTTGGCGGGATCGAACCAGGTGCCGTCTTCATAATACAGCGAGCTGCTCAGCGAATTGGTCATGATTTCGTTGAAGCCGTTGCCGCTGAGGTATGCCGATGCAACAGACTGCAATTTCTCACGGTCGGGCCGCGGGGTATACGACAGGCTGGAGTTCAGGCTGGTACCTGCGTCGATTTTATTGTAACCGTATATTCGGAGTATCTCTTCTATAACATCGGCCACACCGGTAACGTCTACCTTAAAGGGCGGGATATCGAGCAGCAGCCTTCCGGAAGTCTCTTCCGCGATGCCGATTTTAAGACCATTAAGTATGGTTTTTATATCGGCGGGTGGAATTTCCTGTCCTACGAAGCGGTTCAGGTAGCTGTACGACAGCTGCACCCTGGCATGGGCAACGGGATTGGGGTAAACGTCGACCGGTTCCGAACTTATCCGTCCGCCGCAGATCTCTTTGATCATCAGGGCGGCGCGTTTCAGGGCGATGACGGTAATTTCGGGATCGGTACCGCGTTCGAACCGGAAGGAGGCATCGGTTTTAAGGGTATGGCGTTTGGACGTTTTCCTAACGGAGACGGCGTTAAAGCAGGCGCTTTCGATGAATACGGATGTCGTTTCCGGAGTCACTCCGCTGTCGAGTCCCCCGAACACACCGGCGATACACATTGGTGCCGATGCATTGCAGATCATAAGGTCAGCGGCATTCAGCCTGCGTTCCACACTGTCGAGGGTAACGAAGGGCGTTGCTTCGGGCATGGTTTTCACCACCACCTTATTGCCGGCTATGGCGCGTGCATCGAATGCATGCAGGGGCTGGCCGTATTCGAAAAGTATGTAATTGGTGATATCCACTACGTTGTTGAGGGGGCGTACGCCAATGGCTTTGAGGCGGTCGGCCAGCCATGCGGGCGATGGGCCCACTTTAACGTCCGAAACGGTGATTCCGGAGTATCGTATGCAGGCGCCGGAATCTTCCACTTCCACGGGAATCTCCAGGGAACGATCATCCACGGTAAAGGCATCCACCGAAGGCAGGTTCACCGTATGGCTGCCGGCTCCGCGTGCCGTGAGGGCTGCTGCCAGGTCGCGGGCAACGCCGAGGTGCGAGGCGGCATCGGCACGGTTTGGTGTAAGTCCTATTTCAAAAACGGTATCGGTTGTCACTTTAAAATAATCGGCAGCCGGAATTCCTGCGGGTGTATTATCCGGCAGCACCATAATACCTTCATGGGAGGTACCCAGTCCGAGTTCATCTTCTGCACATATCATCCCCTCGGACACCTCACCTCTGATCTTCGACTTTTTAATCTCAAAGGATTCATCGCCTTTATAAATGACTGTTCCTACGGTAGCAACAACCACTTTCTGGCCGGCAGCTACATTGGGGGCCCCGCAAACAATGTGAAGAAGTTCTTCAGCGCCAACATTCACGGTAGTCACACTCAGCTTATCGGCATTGGGATGTCGTTCGCAGGTAATCACTTCCCCTGTAACTACACCCTTAAGTCCGCCTTTCAGCGACTCAAACGTCTCCACGGCCTCCACTTCCAGTCCGATATCGGTAAGCAAATGCGAGAGTTCGTCGATGCTGAGATTGGTCTTAAGATAATCGCTGAGCCAGTTGTATGAAATCTTCATAAGGCGAAAAATTTTGAAGGGACAAAGGTAGGAATTTTGAATGGATTACGGATTCAGGCGAGTCTGTGTGACGGATAGGGAGGGTATTTCATTTTGGAACTGTTAAACTTCCAGAGTCTGAGGTTTACTTTCCTAAACATCTGCATATAATTTATAATCAGGGTATTAAATCATCATTCCCATAACGTGATCCACTATTTGCCGGACTGTTTCGTTTTCACAAGCTGTTCCGTTAATCGTATATTTTTCACATTTCGAAGCCGTTAGCTGATTTTACCCCAGTCAAATTCGCTGCTTTGAAGGTGTTGCAGCATGGGTTGGTTTTCGGGGTGTTCGAGGCGGGGGTCTTCGTCGAGGACGCGGAAGGCGAATTCGCGGGCCATGCGAAGGAGTTTTTCGTCTTTTATCAGATTGGCGAGTTTCAGTCCGACCAGTCCGCTTTGCTGGGTACCCTGGATATCTCCGGGACCGCGCAGGTGGAGGTCTACCTCGGCGATTTCGAAGCCGTCGGTGGTACGAACCATGGTTTCAAGTCGTTTCCTCCCGTCGGTTGTGAGCTTGTAGCTGCTCATGAGGATACAGTGCGACTGGTCGGCACCCCTCCCCACGCGACCGCGAAGCTGGTGCAGCTGCGAAAGTCCGAACCGCTCTGCATTTTCTATCACCATCACCGAAGCATTGGGCACATCCACGCCTACTTCAATTACGGTGGTAGCAACCATGATATGTGTTTTCTTCTCCACAAACCGCTTCATTTCGCTCTCCTTATCGCCAGGCTTGAGCTGTCCGTGCACGATACTTATGTGGTATTGCGGCAATGGAAAGTGTTGCATAACGATATCAATGCCGTCGTTGAGGGCCTGCAGTTCAAGCTTGTCTGATTCTTTTATCAATGGATATACCACATACACCTGCCGTCCCTGATCGATCTGTTCCTTCATAAAACGAAACACCTTAAACCTGTCCTTCTCATAAAAATGATACGTTTTCACGGGTTTCCGTCCCGGCGGCAGTTCGTCGATCACCGATACATCGAGGTCGCCGTAAAGCGTCATTGCCAGGGTTCTCGGGATTGGGGTTGCTGTCATCACCAGCACGTGTGGCGGCACCGTACTTTTCTCCCACAGCCGGGCACGCTGGGCTACGCCAAAGCGGTGCTGTTCATCAATTACCACAAGCCCCAGGTTTTTAAACTGCACCTGATCTTCGATAAGGGCATGGGTACCGATTAAAATTTGCAATTGTCCGGAAAGCAATCCCTCATGAATGGAGGTACGTTCCTTTTTCCGGGTTGATCCGGTGAGCAATGCCACCTGCACCGGCATGGAGCCAAGGAGATTCGTGATGGTTTTAAAGTGCTGGGCTGCCAGTATCTCGGTAGGAGCCATCAGGCAGGCCTGACAGTCGTTGTCGAGGGTAATAAGCATACTCATAAGGGCCACCAGCGTCTTCCCGCTTCCCACATCGCCCTGCAGCAGTCTGTTCATCTGTTTGCCGTCGCCGAGGTCGGCACGGATCTCGTGCATCACACGCTTCTGTGCACCCGTGAGCGGAAAGGGAAGGTAACTGTGGTAGAAGTCGTTAAGGTATGAGCCTACGCGCATGAAGGCACGGGAGCGTACCTTTTCGAGGCGTAAGTGTTTAAGGCGCAGCAGCTGGAGCTGGATAAAAAAGAGTTCGTCGAATTTGATGCGTTCCCGGGCTTTTGCAAGGCTGTGGGGGTCACGGGGGAAGTGAACATTTACGAAAGCCTCGGCTCTGGGCATCAGCTGAGCCATCCGCAGCACGTGAGGGCTGAGGGTCTCGGGAATCGATTTCCACGTCTGCGCAAGCAGGGTTCGCATGATGCGGACGAAGTTACGAGGAGTAAACCCTCTGCTTTTCAGTTTTTCAGTAGTACTGTAATAAGGTTGCAGGGGCTCCTGCTGCATCTGAGCTTCTTCGTCGGCTGGTTCAATATCGGGGTGGGTAAAATTATAGCGACCCTGAAAAAGGCTGGGTTTTCCGAATACAATGTATTCCGAGCCTGTTTTCACCTTATCGGCTATCCATTTCAGTCCCTGAAAAAATACCAGTTCGGTTTCGCCGGTATTATCTCGCAGGGTCATAACCAGGCGGGCGGTACGGCCGGTGCCTATGGTTTGGATAGAGGTGATTTTGCCTTTCAGTTGTACCCAGGCGGCATCGGAGTTAATTTCGCTTATGGAGTAGAACTTGCTTCGGTCTACGTAACGGAAGGGATAATGTTGCAGCAGGTCGCCGAAGGTTCGCACGCCGATCTCCTTCCGGAGCATCTCGGCCCGTGAGGGTCCAATGCCTTTGAGGTATTCTACCGGGGTATCGAGGATGTGCTGAGTCATGTAGTGGGAAGCTGCCAATATACAAAGATACGATTTAGGGCACAAATGCAAGCGCCCCGCCGGTTAAAAGGCGGGGCGCTCAGTACGTTAATAACACCAGGAGCTAGAATTCCCAAAGGTTATGTTCGAACATAAACAGGTCGGTTTTTACGCGCTCTGCTTCCATCAGGGCATCTATACCGGTTGCATAGTCGGAGATCCTGCGGTCGTACACGTTGTCTTCCTTGTAGATATAACTGGTAAACATACGTTTCCAGAAGATATCGTCGTAGGTTTTGCGTGCGGCGCTGTTGTTTCGGTTAAACACTTCTGCCTTGGCGAGAACGGGACGTGCTTCCGGGAAGTAGATCCAGAAGAGGGGGTCGTATCCCCTGAAGAGTCCCTTTTCGTCGAGGTTATCGCGCACGGGGCAAAGGCCGAGAATGCGGACTTCCATTACAGAGCGCTGTTTGTCGAAGAACCAGTCTTCCTTAATACGGAAGCGTTTCACGTCGGATGGGTTAAACTTCACCGAGATCACGGTATCGTACCAGTCGTAGGGCGGGTAAGGCCGTTGCATGGTCGCCGAGTCGGTACGTTCCAGCCGGTTCATGATTTCCTGGTAGGTTAGTGGTACCAGGAACTCATCGGTAGTACTGGACGCATCGTAGGCGGTGATGGTACCTTCCTTCAGGGCATCGAGGACAACCTGTACAAGGCTGCGGAGGTCGTTATGAGGGACTTCCGGGTAGTAGAAGGACTGGTTCATCTTTTCGCGCAGGTCGATAACGCGCCAGATCCTCTTACTCCATACCACATCGGCTTCACGTACCCAGGGGTAGGTAATGGGCTTCTTCTCGATGGTAACTTTCTTATCGTAGATGCCATCGCGTGGAGGACTGTCGAGCACCTGGGCATTGGCTGACAATGCTATACCTGTAAGAGCCAGGGCCAGAACGAAGTTTGCAATCAGTTTTTTCATCCGTAATCAATTTTTATTTTAACGTCCGGAATCCGTTCCCTACCGGGGCGGAATCTTTGCATGTATCCGTCAATCACCGGTCTGGCCTGTGATTGCCGGTTGCATTTCCGGTCAATCCGTTTTGCGCTTTTGCGCTGTTTGGTTTCAGTTTTCGGATCAGCGTTTATACCGTTCCTTTGGGTCAGGTATAAACGCCGTTCCGGGAATCTTTATTGTACGATCAGGCTGATGGTACCAAGACGGCGGTTTCCGTCGGGACCTTTAGCCATGATATTTTCAAGCCATATACGTTCGCCGCGTTTTGCATTGGAAATAAAGTTCTGCATATCCTGCGAAAGCATGTTTCCGTTTCCGTTGTACTGAACGATGTCGCCGCCACGGATACCAACAAACGTATAGGAGAGAATCTCGAAGGTAAGGTCAAAGTCGAAGTCATCAGGCATACGCGGGATAATAGCGCGGGCTGCCAGAAGCATATTTTTCGCAACAGGACCTCCATCGGTATTGGCAATGTAGGCTTTGGGATCGGGAACACGTTTTACCCTGAACTCAGCCGAGCCCATCTTGCGAGAGGTTCGTCCGTCGTTATGAACAACCGAGATGGTAGCTTTAGTACCCATGGGTACGCGTGCAACCCAGTCTTTACCTTCACGGCGGAGGGTTCCGCTGCTGATGGTTGGTTGAATTTGGGATTCGGGAATACCGGAAGCAGCGATGGAGATGGGGTTATCCACGTTTGCGTAAAGCACGTTCATCTTGATCGGGGCTACGGTGAGCGAGGGGGTCATAACGAAGTACTCGCTTTCGAAGGGATATTCCTTCATTTCGCCGTCGGGACCTGCTACCCTGATGGTACCGCGGTAGGTCTGCAGTCCGGTTGCTCCTGCGGTTGCCGTATATTTGGCAATACCGCCTTCAGCGGGAATCTGCCTGCCTCCGATAACTACCTCGGGATTTTGTTTTGAATCGAGAGCCGCAACCATAATTTCCGCTTCATAAATATCGCCCTGGAACACCAGTTTGGAGTTGGGGATAACCTTAGGCATAACCATGTCGAACTTATAGTCCTCGGCAGAGATGGATCCCAGGAGCAGTGATACAACGTCGCTTTCCACGTTCCGCACATCGGCAATCAGTTTGTTGAGGAAGGTAACGTTAGCAGCAAGAATTACGTGATAGAAATTATGCTGTTCCCAGTTTTGTTTTTTACCATTGGCATCTTTATAAGGGCCTTCGGTATCCATACCCAACTTGATGTTATTGCGGTTCTTCTCATCGAGAAGGTTTAGGATATCGCTTTTAAACTTTTCAATTCTGATCCTGAGTTCACCGGCTTTTCCCTTTGAACCGTCCTGTGATCCACCGAAAAAATAGTTGGTTGAGACGTCATACTTATCCCTGCTCTGAATTTCGGACAGGGGGGTGATTTTTGCCTCTTCCACGCTGATTTTCTCCGATTTGGAAATCACATCATACTTAATCTCATTAATAGCAGAGATCAGTTCATCCGACAGTTTCTTAACCTCCTGGGCTTTATCCCAGAAAGGGCCAACTTTAGCCTCATTCATCAGGTATTGTTGCTGAAACCGTGCATAGGTTTCGTCCACCTTGAGTTTGAGGTTTTCGTTGGTATTTTCCATACTGTTGTTTACCGAGACGAAAGCCTGGATAATCTCAACAGATACATTAAGGGCAAGCAGTGCAGTCAACACCAGGTACATCATCGCGATCATTTTTTGTCGCGGTGTCTCCTTGTATCCAGCCATATTAAAATTTATCTAGTATTGTTCGAAAATCTGTTTAATGCTGAATGCCTTAATTACCTGACATTCATCGCAGCCAGCATATTGCCGTACACATTATTAAGGGCTGCCACCTTTTTGGTAAGGGCGTCGAGCTCTTGTCTGTATTTGGTCATTTCATCGCTGGAACCGGTGATGTTTGAGAGGTATTGGTTGATGCTTGCATGCAGTTTATTGGTGTCCTCGAGGTGGGTGTTTGAGTTCTTCAGTTGAAGTTCATACACGGCGTTGAGGGCGGCCAGGTTACTTCCGATTTTCTGCAGCTGCTCGCTGTAGGTCCTGTTGTCGAGACCGGAGAAATCGAATTTTTCAACCGATTTGGCAAGGGTTTGAGCGGTCTGCTGGTAGGTACTTGACAACTGGTTGGTCGATTCGCTGGCTTTTGCAACGGAAAGGGAGAGTTCGTTCACCGTTTTGGCAGCATTGCTCAGGTTTTTCGAATAGTCGTTGGTAGCAACGGCTGCAGAGGAGAGGTCAGCCATACGGGAAGCGTTATCGCTCAGGCTGCGTAATCCGTTGCCCAGACTTTGAATAAGTTCGGGGCCGATTTTTGCTTTTTCGAGCATGTTATCAAGTTCCTGGGTAGGAGTTTTGCCTTTGGAGGCAGCGCTTCCGGTACCTGAACCATGATACATGCCGGCGAGTTCGGGGTAAACAAGACTCCAGTCGGGCTCTACGTGAGGCGGCTCAAATGCGGAGAAGAAGAAAATCAATGCTTCGGTACCCAGACCAACGATAAGCATTTCATTGGCAAAGGGGTAGTGATTGATTTTGAACAAGGCTCCCAGAATAACAACGGAAGCTCCCCATCCGTAAAGCTTGGCCATGAAGTTTCTGAATCCTTTCCCTCTGACTAAATTATTCAATCCCATGGTAGTAAAGTGTTAATTTGTTGTGTGATTAGTTATTATTATCAATTGTTTAACGTTTCGTACGAATGTGCGTTTCCGGCGGATTAGTTATAGATTTTGGAAGCACGTGCGGGGTTATCGTCTTTCTGGCGTCCCATAAAGTTCTGTACGCAGCGGAAGCCGATGTAGCTCTTAGCGGTATCCTGGAACTCATAGGAACGGGAATTAACCTGCAGGTAGTAAGCGATATCCTTCCAGGATCCGCCCCTGACAACTTTACGTTTAAGTGCGGGAGGATCGCTGTCCTTGGCGTTGTAACTGTAGGCGGGATTCATATCCCAGGTGAAGTTGTAGGCACTTTCGTCGAAAGCGTCGTTGGTCCACTCAGCTACATTACCGGCCATATCGTACAAACCGAAGTCGTTTGCCGGATAGTGGGCAACGATAACGGGGGTGAGTCCGCCGTCATCGACGTAGTTACCGCGCAGAGGTTTAAAGTTTGCAAGGAAGCAACCTTTTTCGTTGCGGGTATAGGGGCCTCCCCAGGGGTAGGCGCTGAAGGAGTTGCCGCCGCGGGCGGCCCATTCCCATTCGGCTTCGGTCGGGAGCCTGAATTCATTAACTACGGCATTGCCTTTGCTCTGAAGGAAGGCCCTGAGCAATTCTGTTCTCCAGATGCCGAAAGCTTTGGCCTGTTTCCAGTTAACGCCTACTACCGGATAGTTGTCGTAAGCCGGATGCCAGAAATAGCGTTCGGTCATGGGATCGTTGTATGCATAAGCAAAGTCGTGGATCCAGGCGAGGGTATCGGGATAAACATTGATAATCTCTTTGCGCACGTACAGTGAGCGGTCTTTAAGTCCCTGAGGGCGGTTGGCGAGACCGGCATTTACCGGGTCACCGGCAGAATAATCCTTTCCGGCAGCAGCTTTATAATCAACCCAGTAGTACTCATAGAAGAGTTTACGGGTATCTATCTCCTTGCGGCGGAAGTAGCGTTCGTGTTCGGGAAGGAACATATCTTCCAGAGCTTCGCGTTCTTCCTCTCCGTTCCATTTGATATCGGATTTCCAGTTGAGGAAGGCGGGATCGTACGTTTCGCCGGTCTTTTTATTCTCTTCTATCAGGTAAACTTCGGGTTTTACCTCTCCCAGTTTGCGACGGGCGATAGAGTCTCTGACCCAGTATACAAACTGCCTGTATTCGTTGTTTGTGATTTCAGTTTCGTCCATATAAAAGGCGCTGACCGAGACGGTTCGGGGATCGTTGATGTGTGCATACGGCACATCCTGATCGCCTACGCCCATGGTAAAGCTGCCCATTGGAATGTAAGCCATTCCGAATGGATCGGGCTGATAAAATTTCTCACGCTTTTTTACACCTATCAGTTCCCCGTTACCTGAGTTGCTGCAGCTGCTCAGGATAAGGGCAGCGAGGATGTAGTTGAAGAGTCTTTTCATGTTTCTACCTGATTTTAATGCAAATAACGGCTTGGAGATTGAAATATTATCCGTTTTTCCGTTTTTTTAGACCGACAAAAATAGCAATATAATTATTCAAAACAAGTTTTTTTGGTTAAAGGAAGCGTGTATTCCTGAAACTTCGCTTTGCCTTCTCCAGTTCCAGCATAAAGCTGTAGCGCAGCATAATTTCATGACTGCCTGCCCCGCCTATCCGCGAAAGCGGGATATCGTAAGCATAACCAAAGCTTATGTCCTTGATACTCATACCCACCATTACTGCTGCAGTTTCCTGAAAGCGGTAGGTGAGGCCGCCCCAGAATTTTTCGTTGTACTGCACGCGTGCATTCAGATCGACCTGAGCCGTAGTACCGTCGAATTTTACAAAAACGCCGGGAATAAGTACGTAGGCCGGATTCCGGATCCAGGTGATCTCGTATCCGGCAGCACCGTAATAATGACGGCGCAGCTGGAAATCGAGTCCGCCGGTTCCCAGCTCTCTCGATCCTTCGAGCAGCTGTGTGGCCGACAATCCGAGATAGAGTCCGCCGGGTTGCTGATAAAATGCGCCAAAGGCCAGGTCGGTAAACATGGTACTCTCCTCTCCTCCCTTCAGTATCGGATCATCGTCAACCGGTTTTAGTTTACCCACGTCGAGCGTCTTGTTAAGGAAGCCGACGTTGAAACCAATGCCCATTTCTCCATCGCCGACGGGCAGGTTATACGCATAACCCAGGCGAACGTAAATATCCTTGAAATAGCCAATTTTATCCTGCATAACGGCTGCAGAAACCCCGCCTCTGAGCAGGCGTATGGGAGCATCTCCCGAAACCACCACACTCTCGGGCGAAACTTTGTTTCCGTCGTCGTCTTCGATGCCAATCCATTGCTGCCGCATTATGCCAGTTACAGTTATTGCATCGCGCAATCCGGCATAGCCGGGGTTGACTGCCATATGGTTGAACATGTTAAAGGTAAACTGTGGCTCCTGCTGGGCATATACCCTGCCTAAGGCCGAAAACGATACCACAACTGCAAGTACGGCTATCCGAACCATGCTTTTTACCCTTCTTCGTTGATTTCTGTTCATAAATCCAGTCATTCCGGGATTTTATGGCTTTTATCCAGATTATTGTTTGCCGGGGTCCCTGCTCTGCACTAAAAACCGACCGCTATGAACAGCAGCGGAGTGCGAATGTAACTCAGGCAGTTTTATTGTCCATCCGTTAAAAAATACTTGCCCGCATCGGTAACGGGCCTTCTTTTCTGCATTTTCTGATCCCTGAAATTCACCCTCTGAGGGAACCATTCTACCAATAACTTCCGGACTACCGGTTTAGTATAAACCTGAATGTTTATTTATCACTGAAAGGAACAAAAGTAATATTTTCTGACAATAAAATTCAGTCGTTCGGAAAAAAGTGTGAAAATACCGAGCCGGGGCTTTCGTTTCCTGCTTTAGTGATACTACCGATAATTCAAAATTTTCTGCATAGATTTGCAGCCTGAATCGCTGAAACATCATTACACTGATTAACAACATTTTACCATGGCATTTGTACAAAACGAGAAGCTTTTCTCGAAAAAATGGTTTATCGCATACTCGCTGATCGTCGTCGGATCGTTTATTCTGGCGGCCGGTTTTGTCTTTTTTGTGAATCCTTACAACATAGTTCCCGGAGGTGTTTACGGAATCGGAATCGTGGTGCATCACCTTACAAAAGGGATTTTTTCATTCTGGCCAACGGGTATTCCGGTTGGTTTGTTCGGTCTTGTACTCAACATTCCTCTGACGATCATCGGCATCCGGGTGCTTGGACCCCGCTTCGGGGTAAAAACCGTGGTAGGTTTTGTGCTTACATCCGTTTTTATGGATATGCTTACCATGCTGGTAGGGGAAAACGATCCCCTCGGACTAGCCAATGATGTGCTGATGGCCTGCGTATTCGGGGGTGTGCTGATCGGTTTCGGGCTTGGACTTATCTTTAAGTCGAAGGCTACCTCCGGTGGTTCCGACATTGTTGCCATGATCGTTGCCAAATATACCCGCCTGCCGCTGGGGCAGTTGATGATATATGTGGACTCCGTCATTGTACTGTTCGGACTTATTGTTTTCAGGGACTGGAAGATTCCCCTTTATTCATGGATAGTAATTTTTATTACCGGCAAGGTAATCGACATCACCATGCAGGGGGTAAGCTACGACAAAACCCTGTTCATCATTTCGAAGGAGTTTGACAAGATCCGCGATAAAATCATCAACGATCTGAACCGCGGCGGAACCTACATCCCCGGCAAGGGCATGTACAACAATTCCGACAAAACCATAATTTTCACGGTTCTCAACCGCCGGGAGCTGGCGATTCTGGAGGAATACATCCACCAGATCGATCCGAAAGCCTTTGTTACCGTGGTTGATGCCAACGAGATTCTGGGCGAAGGATTCAAATCGCTGCGCGACAAAATTTCGGAATAAACCGCATACTCAACCTTGTTTTACACTTAGTACGTTCCGGAAATGGCATTTCTACAGAAGGAGAAGCTTTTCACCCGCAAATGGTTTATTTCCTATGGGCTAATTGTAGCCGGCACCCTGCTTGTTTCGGCGGGCTATGTATTTTTTATAACCCCTTATAAAATAGTACCGGGGGGCATTTACGGCATCTCCATTGTAATTCACCACATGCTGGGGTGGCCGCTTGGACTCACGGCTCTGGCGTTTAACATACCTCTTACCATCATCGGCACCAGAATCCTGGGGCCCCGTTTCGGTGCAAAAACCGTTGCCGGCTTTGTGCTTACCTCGGTATTTGTGGATCTGTTCTCCTACTTCTCCCAGTTCAAACCCCTGGTCGACAGCGATCCGCTTTTATCGTCCATCTTTGGAGGGGCGTTGATCGGGGCAGGCGTAGGACTTACCTTTAAAGCTAAGGCCACGTCCGGAGGATCGGATGTGATTGCCATGATCATCTCGCGATTCACGCGCCTGCCCATCGGACAAATGATGATGGCAGTTGACTCAACCATCGTACTGATCGGATTTATTGCATTCAGGGACTGGCATATTCCTTTGTATTCTTGGATTGCCATTTTTGTGATGGGCAAGGTGATTGATGCTGTTATGGAAGGAGTCAGCTACGAAAAAACCATCTTTATCGTTTCGGATAAACACGAAGCCATACGCGATAAGATTATCCACGATCTGAACCGTGGCGGAACCTTCCTTTCGGGAGAAGGTATGTATAACGGGACAGAAAAAAAGGTGATCTTCACCGTGGTAAACCGCCGCGAGCTGGCTATGCTCGAGGAGTTCATCAATAAAACAGATCCCAAGGCTTTCCTTACGGTGATGGATGCCAACGAAATACTGGGTCAGGGATTCAAATCGCTCCGCGACAAACTCGAAGATTGAGACTGCTGTCGGATTTGCAATTCAGGTATAATATAAGGCAGTGTCGGGTTCAGACAACCGATGAAAGCAGGCACAATGCCCACATCAGCAAATCAGCCGATTAATCCTTAGCACATTCTGACTACTTGTGTCGCAACAGGCAGGATTTCCTGATCCCCGGTACGTGTCCCCAATGGCACGGGACTTTATCATTTCCACATTTCCACATTTGTAAAGTGGTTACCGGAACAGGCGGATGATATCGTTTCCGTTGGCGAAGATGAGCAGGCCGAACAGGATAACCATGCCGGCGATCTGGGCATATTCCATGAACTTATCGGAAGGTTTGCGCCCGCTAACTATTTCGAAAAGCAGGAACATTACGTGACCGCCGTCGAGTGCCGGAATCGGCAGAACGTTCAGGATAGCCAGCATTATGCTCAGGAAAGCCGTCAGGCTCCAGAATGAATGCCAATCCCATACAGAAGGGAAAATGCTGCCGATGGTTATAAAACCGCCAAGGGATTCATAGGCTTTTACCTCGGGAGCAAACAGCAGTTTAAGCTGTTTCAGATAATCGCCCACCCCTTTCCAGGTACGGGTAAAGCCTGCCGGTATCGCGCTTGCAAGGGAATAGTCGAGCTTACGGAAGGTAAAATGATCGGCCGGATTGGTGCGTGCGCCAATGAGTCCGGATTCCGGAACAGTCATTGCAGCGGAAAGGGTATCGTTGCCCCTGACATACACCAGGGAAATTTCCTGTCCCTTATAAAGTGGTATCAGTGCGCGGAACTGGTCGAAGTAGGGTGCCAGCGTATCGTTGATGCCAATAATACGGTCGCCTTCGGCAAGTCCGGCATCGCGTGCTGCGGATTCAGCGGCAAAGCCTGCAATGACAAAAGGCATGCGGGCGTTAATAAAATCGGGCGACTGGTGCTTAAGCAGGCGGGAGATAAATCCTTCGGGGATCACCACATCCATTTTTGCTCCATTGCGTTCTACCTGAACGGATTCTGCATTATCGAGAATGATGCGTGCCGGAATCTTGTAGAAATCCTCCACCGGCTGATTGTCAACCGCCAGGATGCGATCCCCGTTGCGAAGGCCCATCTCGGCTGCTACCGAATCTACCACAATACCGTATTTGTTGACTTCTGCGGAGGGAAGGTACTGTTCTCCCCACACCCAAAGCATACCTATATATATAGCGATTGCCAGAACGATATTCATGGAAACTCCGCCCAGCATAATAATGAGTCGCTGCCATGAAGGTTTGCTGCGGAACTCATAAGGCTGGGGAGCCTGCTGCATCTGCTCACGGTCCATGGATTCATCGACCATACCCGAGATCTTGACATATCCACCCAGGGGCAGCCACCCGATACCGTATTCGGTATCGCCCTTTTTAAACTTGAAGAGCGAGAACCAGGGATCGAAAAAGAGGTAAAACTTCTCGACCCGGGTTTTAAAAATTTTGGCTGCAATAAAGTGTCCGAACTCATGTACAATAACCAGTACAGACAGGCTAAGGATCAGTTGTGCAGCTTTTACAAGAATTTCCATAATAGTATTCGTTCGTCGAAATGAATGTGTTAAACAAATTTCACCCCTATAGGTTCAGACACTGATTGCCGGGCATCCATGCTTTAATCGGAGCGTTTGCAAAATTAGAAGAAATGCGAACTCCTCCGGCGGTACGATTACGTTTTAATACACAAGCAGATGCAAAACATGCACGGCAGGTTCTGACGGGAGCAGTCATGTTCACCTTTATTTGGCAAGTCCTGAACGGATGTTACTTACCAATTCGCCGGCTACGAGGCGTGCCACGCGGTCGGTTTCGGCATAGTCGTTATAATCAGGACGGGCGTAGAAGCCTGTGCACTGCATGCTTTCCGATATAATTTCCGGGATATGGTCGAACCGGATTTTCTCGGCAAGAAAGGCATTTACGGCCACTTCGTTAGCTGCATTAAGGATGCAGGGCATATTTCCGCCTTTCTCAAGGGCTTCGTAGGCAAGCCCCAGGCAGCGGAAGTTTCCGGTATCGGGAGTTTCGAAGGTTAGTTCGGGATGCATCATGAAATCGAACCTGGGATTGGGAGAGTGCAGGCGGTTTGGGTATGAGAGGGCATACTGAATGGGAATCCGCATATCGGGAGGTCCCATTTGCGCTTTTATGGAGCCGTCGCGAAACTGTACCATGCTGTGGATGATCGACTGGGGGTGCACCACAACCTCGATTTGTGCGGGAGTAAGATTAAACAGCCAGCGGGCTTCAATTACCTCGAGACCTTTGTTCATAAGCGTAGCCGAATCGATGGTAACCTTGCAGCCCATGTTCCAGTTGGGATGTTTCAGAGCCTGAGCTTTGGTAACCGTGCGCAGGAAACCGGCATCCTTACCTCTGAACGGACCTCCGGAGGCTGTGAGGTAGATCTTTTCAACCGGGTTGTGAAATTCACCGGCCAGACACTGAAAGATGGCAGAGTGCTCGGAGTCGACCGGATAGATGTTCACTCCTTTTTCCAGCGCCAGGCGGGTAACCAGTTCGCCGGCCACCACCAGGGTTTCCTTGTTGGCAAGGGCTATGGTTTTGCCGGCTTCAATGGCCCTGAGCGTAGGTCGCAGTCCGGCGTAGCCCACCAGTGCAACCAGCACCAGGTGTATGGATTCCATATCGAGCACCTGAACCAGGGCTTCGTCGCCGCAATATACCTTGATCCCGAGGGGTTGAAGAGCCGATGCAACCTTATCGTAAAGCATATCCGAACCTATGACAACGGCATTGGGTTTGAATTCTGCGGCCTGCTCGATCAGCAGGGTAGCGTTGTTACGGGCGGTAAGAACCTCGATGCTGAAGCTATCCGGATGTTGCCGGATAACTTCCAGGGCCTGGGTACCTATAGATCCCGTTGAGCCGAGGATGGCAATGTTTTTCTTGGTTTGTGGAGGCATGGATAAATCAGAACGTCAGATATTTCTCTGGATCAACGGGGGTGCTGTTGATCCAGAGCTCAAAATGGAGATGGGGTCCGGTGGTGTATTCACCGGTACTTCCTATGATGGCGATGGATTCGCCTGCACGCACAAAGGAACCCTGGCGGCGGAGCAGCACGGAGTTGTGTTTGTACACGGTTACGATGCCACCGGTATGCTGAACTGCGATGACGTGCCCGGTTTCGGCAGTCCATTCCGAAAAGAAAACAATGCCGTCGTACGCAGCTTTCACGGCATCGCCCCGCTTTGCCGCGATATCGATGCCGTAATGATTTCCGGAAGCATTAAACCGGTTGGTGATAATGCCTTTCACGGGAGTGTAGAAGTTGATCTTGCCCAGGGGTACGTCGCGTTTTACCTGGGTAAGTGGTTCAGTGCTGAGGGTATAGCGGTTTTCACGCTCGTATTCGGCTCTCAGCAGCGAATCTTCCCGGGAACGGCGATAACTTACTTCACCGGCATTGGCGTTTCTTACAGAATCGCCGGGCAGTAAGCGCTGATCGATGGTTTCTACTTCCTCTCCGCTGATCACCGCACGTATGTTGCGGATATAGAGATCGCGGTTAGCCAGGGCGTCGCCCAGCGAGTCGACCCGCAGCTGCAGATCGTAATACTCACGGCTGACGGTGGTGCCTCCGTATCCGGGAATAAATTCCCGCAAAGGGGTAAAAGCAATAAGATAAGTGGTAAAAAAAATCAGGATGATAGCAATCGTTCCGGCAACCACAAACACATTAAGCCTGGAAAGCTTAAACGAAAGTTTCTCCTCGAAGGTATCCTCATTGAGGATCACAAGACGGTACTTATCCCGTAACTTGTTGCGCCAGCCTGTCCTGCGCTCGCCCCTGTTATCGGGATTTACCTTTGTTGGTGCCATGCGGTATGCAGATAATTACCTGATTAAGTCTGCAAATATCGGAAAAATAACCATCTTAATTCCAAGGCTCGTGAATCCCTTACAGCCGGTCAGCAATCTTCCGGATGCCGCAATTCCGGAGACAACGCCGGATGCCCTCCGCAGGGCAGGAAATTCAGCGAATCAGCAAACCCGGCACGAATCCCGGAAATACGAATGCAATCCTTAATTGGCTATTGTTTATTACGAATTCTCCCAGATTTCGGGCAAAAAAAGAATTTCTTCGATGGACTTCCATATCTGCTATGTGTTTATGGATCATGCATGGGAGAAAACAATTATTTATAAAAAAATATTGCTGCGCCGGATAAACAATAAAAGTTAACGGCAGGATTTTGCTTTTGACGGTTTCAGGAGTACTGACAATTTTGCAATATACATTCAGGTTATTTACTTAAATATCAATAATTTCCGTAATGTTTTTCAAAATAATCCGGCTTGCAGCAACCTGGTATGTTATCACAGATTAGTCCGTATTGCAGTCGGTACGATGGTAAACCCGTCGATGCATATTTGCCGGACGAGGATAATAAATTATCTTTGGTTGCCGGTGCTTTTGGTAAAATACTCGTCCGGCAATCAGGGACAGAAATAGGTGGTTCGTATAACATTGTTTTACAATCTCTTAACCTCACTGACCCCTTTCGGGAAATCTAAAACAGGCAAGTACCGGACAATGATGTAGAAAAATAAAATATTTTTGCAGAATATCAGTTATTAAGAGTGAAACTGAAAACCGTCGCATCCTTGACTACAAAATCCGCAATCCTGCATAAAGCGGTATTTCCTGCATTCGTGCTGTTGCTGGTACTTTCGGCCTGTTCAACCCGGAAGAATACCTTTACGCGCAGGGTATACCACAACATGAACGCCCATTACAATGCCTACTGGAACGGCAATGAAAGCCTGAAAGAGGGAGTATCCGAGCTGCATAAGAATGCTAAGGACAACTATGCTGCCATACTTCACGTATACAACTACGGCACCGCCACCAATGCGCAGGGAATCAATCCCAACATGGACCGCGCTATAGAAAAGGCATCGAAGGTGATTCAGCGTCACTCCATGGTATTCGACAAAAAGGAGCACGTTCGCTGGGTTATATACAGCTACCTGATGATTGGCAAGGCCAACTTCTACAAGCAGGATTACAACGCTGCCCGACGGGCGTTCGAATACGTTAACCGCCAGTACAGTTACGACCCCATACGTTACGAAGCCAGGCTCTGGCTTGCAAAGACCTACAACCAGCAAAAGCAGTTCGACAAGTCGGTAGTGCTGCTTGAAGAGCTGACGGCCGAGGGCAGTAAGACTCTGCTGCCATGGCTTGTGCGGAAGGAGCTGCCACTGACTTACGCCGATATGTTCATTGCCCAGGGAAAACTGAGTCAGGCACGCGAGCAGATTGAAAAGGCCATTCCTATCAACAACAGCGCAAAGCTGCGTACTCGTTTGAACTACATACTGGCACAGATTTATCAAAAAGAGGGTAAAGACAGCCGTGCCAGCGAGTATTTCACCCGTGTGCTGAAAAGTCCGGCTTCCTTTGAGATGGCATTCAATGCACGCATCAATCTTGCACGGGTTTACGATGCAGGCCGCAGCGACCGCAGGCTCATTGTCCGCGAGCTTGAAAAGATGCTGAAAGACAACAAGAACAAAGACTTCCAGGATCAGATTTATTATGCTCTTGCCGATATCGCGTTGAAAGAGAAAAACGATACCCTTGCCATACGTCACCTCCGCAAATCGGTAGCCACCAGTTTATCGAACGACTATCAGCGAACCATCAGTTCACTGAAGCTGGCCGATCTGAGCTTTTCGCGCAAGGACTACCGCATGGCACAGGCCTATTACGATTCGGCACTGATGTCGTTGCCCGACGACTATCCGGAAGTTGAAAAGGTGGAGACGCGTACCGAAATCCTTACCCGCCTTGTTGACAACCTTCAAACCATACACATTCAGGATAGTCTTCAACGCCTGGCAGCCATGCCGGAAGCCGAGCGCCTGGCTGTAATCGATAAGGCAATTGCCGATTTTATAAAAAAGGAAGAGGAAGCCCGTAAGCGGGAAGAGGAGGCCCGTTTGGCCGAAATGGCGGGTGCCAGCCTTCAGACGCGGCAGATCGTGGATCCCACCCGGGGTACTTCGGCGCTGGGCGGAGGGGGATGGTACTTCTACAATCCCTCGGCTATAAGTATGGGATACAGCGAATTTGTCCGAAAGTGGGGGCGGCGCAAACTGGAAGATAACTGGAGGCTCAGCAACAAGCGTGAGATGCAGATCGATAGCTTTTCTTCTGAGGATGACGAGACTCTTGCAGCGGCCGATTCAACCGCAGCGGGAGGCAAGGGCGGCAAGGAAAATGCCGACATGAAGAGCCGCGATACGTATCTGAATAACCTGCCTCTGACTCCCGAAAAGATGGAAGTCAGCAATTCGACGATTGCAGAGGCGATGTATAATGCCGGGATCATATATCTGGAAGAGCTTTACGACAAGAACAAGGCTGCAGAGATTTTATCGGCTCTCAACACCCGCTATCCTGAAAACAACCATCTGTTGCAGTCGTCATACCACCAGTACCGTATCCATCGCGACCGGGGCGATGAAGCACAGATGAACCTGCATAAAGATCTTATCGTCAGCCGTTTCCCCGACAGCGATTACGCAAAAATTCTGATCGATCCCGACTACAACCTGGAATTACAGGCTGCACAAAACCGGGTGAAGTCGCTGTACGAAGAAACCTTCCTGGCATTTGACCGGGGGCAGTATCGCATGGCCATTATTTACAGCAACGAAGCCCTGGAGAACTACAGCGATGAGGAGCTTACACCGAAGTTTGCATATCTCCGGGCCGTTTCGCTGGGCAAGACCGAGAGCCAGGACACCATGAAGGTGGAGCTGCGCAAGATAGTAAACGAATACGGGAGCAGTCAGGTAGCTGACTATGCCCGTAAAATTCTGGGAGAGACTCCGGCTACAGCGCAGGCAGGCGAAAGTAAGCCGGGCAGCGGAACCGAAAAAGAAGGCGGCCCGGCCCCCGATCTGTCGATGTACAAATTCAACCCCAATGCCACGCACTTCTATGCTATGGTAGTAGATGGTTCGATGGTAAACGTTTATGGAACGAAAGTGAGAATTTCTGACTTCAACACAAAGAACTACAGTATTGAGAATCTGCAGGTAAACAGCGTTTTGCTGGACAATAACCGGCAGATGATAACCATCAGCAGCTTTACAGATCTCGAAAAGGCTCTGAGGTATTACAACGGCATAAAAGGCGACGAATACATCTTTTCCGGAATCCGGGAAGGTGCTTACGAACAGTTCCTGATTTCGGCCGAGAACTATCCGGTATTTTTCAAGGAGAAAAACACAGAGGTCTATATGCAGTTTTTCGGTAAAAACTACCTGAAAAACGATACCGGCAAGAAATAGGTCACCAAAAAAAGACGATAAAAAATGGGAAAAAACAATCTTCCGGAAGTACCTGTTACAGCAAACCTGATCCAGTCGGGCACCTTTATCACGGGCGATGTGGAGTCGAACGGCAACATCCGCATCGACGGTACGCTGAAAGGCACCATCAATGCCGGAGGAAAGGTCATCCTCGGATCAACGGGAACCGTTGAGGGCGATATTTTCTGCATCAATGCCGACATTGAAGGACGGGTAAATGGAACCATCAGGGTTAAAGAACTGCTTTCGCTGAAGTCAACCGCGCTTGTAACGGGAGAAATTGCCACCGACAAGCTTTCTATTGAACCGGGCGCCAAATTTACCGGCACCTGCCGAATGGACAATGCACCGGCAGAAACTACTGAACCGGCATATGCAGAAGCAGGAGCCGAAGCCTGAGAAACCGGAACGCAGACGGAGTAAAAATCCGTTGGCATCCTATGCCCGCTATTCGGCTCTTGCGATGCAGGCGGGTGTGCTTATTGCTGGGGGTGCACTTGGCGGACTCCGGATCGACCGCTGGCTGAATTTCGTATTCCCAGTATTTACCATTTTACTATCGCTTCTGGCCGTAGCTGCTGCCATATGGTTGCTGGTGCGCGAATCTAACAACAAATCCACTGAACGATGAATCCTGCCCTTGCACGTTACCTGAAAAAACTGTTAATCCTCAGCGCCATCACAGCCATAGTGATGCTGACCATGTTTTTTGCAAAAGCTGAACTGATAAGCCCTGCCCTACCCTTTGTACTGGCATTCTTTGCAGCCGTTTCGCTTCTTGCATTTGTGATGCTTCTGCGAAAAATGGACGATAAAACCGGGAAATTTGTAAATACCTTTATGACCCAAAGTATGGGGCGCATGATACTTTATCTCGTAATCATTACCTCCTACGCCCTTCTGAACCGGCCCGACGCAATCCGCTTTATCATCGGATTCTTTATTCTCTACATAATTTTTACTATCTTCGAGGTGTTCCAGTTTCTGCGCATTAGCCGGGAGCGCAATAAGTCCTGATAGAAATACGGCTATCCGGAAGAAAATCCGCGGAAACGGGCAAAGAACGGAAACAATATCACCAGGAGTTTGTTTAATCTGAGCGCAATAACATTAAACAAACATAAGATTCTGTATTGTAGAAACCAAGACCCGAAGATATGATCTATATTACCCGTAAGGAACATTTCAATGCTGCCCACCGGCTTTACCGGTCCGACTACAGCGATACCAGAAACCTGGAGGTATTCGGAAAGTGCTCCAACCCTAACTGGCACGGTCACAACTACGAGCTGTTTGTCACCGTAAAGGGAAATGTTGACCCGGAAACGGGATTTCTGATAAACCTGAAGACGCTGAGCAGTATAATCAATACATTTGTGCTTGACAGGCTGGATCATAAAAACATCAACCTTGAGGTAGATTTTATGTCGGGAAGACTGGCATCCACCGAAAACCTGGCCATTGCCATTTGGGAGCAGCTGGAATCCCCGGTGCGGGAAGCAGGTGCAGCACTGCACAGCGTTAAGCTCTATGAAACGGAGCGTAATTTTGTTGAATACTTTGGAAATTAATAAAACCGGCTGTTATGAGCAGTGAAATTGTAAAGGACATGATCATCGAAAACATGATGGATGATTATGAGGTAAAAGACGGATACGAAAAGCGCGATCTGTACAACCAGAAGACCATTGCCAAACTGGCGACCCATTATAAAGAGATACTTAAGCTGATTGGGGAGGATCCTAAGAGAGAAGGGCTGGAGAAAACGCCTGAGCGCGTGGCTAAAGCCATGCAGTTCCTTACCCATGGCTACGACCTTAATCCCGAGGAAATTCTGCGTTCGGCCATGTTCAAGGAGGATTACAAACAAATGGTAATTGTTAAAGACATTGAAGTGTATTCGATGTGTGAGCACCATATGATACCGTTTTTCGGCAGGGCACACGTTGCTTACATCCCCAACGGTTACATTGTTGGACTCAGCAAGCTTCCCCGCGTGGTGGATGCTTTTGCCCGCCGCCTGCAGGTTCAGGAGCGCCTTACCACCCAGATCAAGGAGTGTATTCAGAATACTCTGAAGCCCCTGGGAGTTGCCGTGGTTATCGAAGCCCAGCATATGTGCATGAGCATGAGGGGCATACAGAAACAAAACTCCGTAACCACCACATCCGATTTTACGGGAGCGTTTCTGATTGACAAAACCCGTGCTGAGTTCATTCACCTCATCGGTTCCAAACTCCACGGATGACAGATGCTGAGGCAGGCATCCCGTTTCTGAAAGATGGAAAACAAAGAACTGATTTCCAGGACATCGGAGTTTGTCAGGACCACTCTGGCCGGAGCCGAAGGTGGTCACGACTGGTGGCATACCTTCAGGGTTTTTAACATGGCCCGCCGTATGGCGGAAACTGAAAATGCCGATCCGCTGGTGACGTCACTGGCAGCCCTGCTGCACGATATTGCAGATGCCAAATTCCACGGGGGCGATGAAACCATTGGGCCGAAGATTGCACGCGATTTCCTTCACTCGCTGGGCGTGGATGAAAACATTATCCGGCACGTAATCCTGATCATGACCCATATCTCTTTTCGCGACGGGTACAACGCCTGGGAGTTTCATTCGCCGGAGCTGGCAGTGGTTCAGGATGCGGATCGTCTGGATGCCATGGGAGCAATCGGCATTGCACGGGCATTCAACTACGGGGGATATAAAAACCGCGAAATGTATAATCCTGAAATTGCACCCGACCCAGCAATGGACCGTGAGGCATATATGAAGAGTAAGGCTCCCACTATCAATCATTTTTACGAAAAATTACTGCTGCTCCGCGACCGTATGAACACCAAATCGGGTAAAGCCATGGCTATGCACCGGCACCAGGTGATGCTCAATTTTCTTGAAGAGTTTTACGGGGAGTGGGAAGGGCACTTATAACCCAGGGTACAACCCACGGAATGCCGGATTTTTACAGTTAATAATTTGATTAATTTTGCAACTGGAAACCGGCAGCCGGCTTCGGAGTCGTTTAATACGCATGAAGACGGGACCGGATTGCATTTAAACTATTAACGAAAACACAATCGCATGAACGCATACGTATTTCCCGGACAGGGCGCCCAGTTTGTGGGCATGGGCCGCGATCTTTATGAAGGAAACGCCATGGCCAGAGAGATGTTTGAAAAAGCCAACGAAATCCTTGGCTTCCGCATCACCGACCTGATGTTTGAAGGCACCGATGAGGATCTGCGCCAGACCAGGGTAACGCAGCCCGCTATATTCCTGCATTCCGTTATCCTCGCAAGAACCCTCGGCGATTCCTTCAGACCCGATATGACTGCCGGGCACTCCCTGGGTGAATTTTCAGCCCTGGTAGCTGCAGGTGCCCTTTCGTTTGAAGACGGATTGAAACTGGTATATGCCCGTGCCATGTCCATGCAAAAAGCCTGCGAGGCAGAGCCTTCAACCATGGCTGCCATCCTGGGTCTCGACGATGCAAAAGTGGAAGAGGTGCTTTCCGGAATTGATGAAGTAGTGGTTCCGGCCAATTACAACAGTCCGGGTCAGCTGGTAATCAGCGGATCGGTGAAAGGAATTGAGGTTGCCTGTGAAATACTGAAGGCTGCGGGGGCCAAGCGCGCACTACCGCTCAAGGTTGGCGGAGCCTTCCACTCGCCTCTGATGGAGCCTGCCCGCATCGAACTGGCTGCAGCCATCAACACCACCCATTTCAACACCCCCGTTTGTCCAGTTTACCAGAACGTCAGTGGCAAACCCAATACCGACCCCGCCCGGATACGCGAAAACCTGATAGCCCAGCTCACCGCTCCGGTTCGCTGGACCCAGAGTGTACAGAATATGGTGGCCGACGGAGCCTTACACTTCACCGAAGTGGGCCCTGGAACGGTACTTCAGGGACTCGTAAAGAAAATAGCCCCCACAGTGGAAACCGTGAGCGCATAAAACACATCTCTTCACATAAATAAAAGCCGGTTCCCCGGCTTTTTTTTATGCATTAATGCATGTACAAACACATGCAGGATGAGCAGGTGTTTAGTCCTTACCGATCATTACTTCGGTTGATTTAATGATGGCATACACCGTATCGCCCGGTTTCAGTTTCAGGTCCTCCACACTCTCCATAGTAATTACGGAACTCAGCCTGTTTCCGCCACCGATATCGAGAATTACGCGCGCAGTAACCACACCGGGTTTGATTTCGGTAACAACACCTTTAATCTGATTTCGTGCACTGATGTTCATTCCATTTGTTTTAGGATTCGGAAGAATAACACCGGACGGCCGGATAAGTTCAACCTCATGCAGAAACCAGAATTACCGGACGATCCCGCTGCAAATCCCCGGTTATTATTTACCCGCGTTTCACGTACTGCTCTTCATAGTACTTCTGATAATCGCCTGAAGTAACGTTGTTGAGCCATTCCTCATTTTCAAGGTACCAGTCAACGGTAGCTTCAAACCCTTCGGTAAACTTAATGCTGGGTTTCCAGCCCAGCTCCTTCTCAATTTTGCCTGCATCTATAGCATACCGGAGGTCGTGGCCTGCCCGGTCTTTCACATAGGTTATCAACTTTTGCGACTCTCCTTCGGGGCGGGCGAGCTTGCGGTCCATAATCTCGCACAATTTTTTTATGAGACTAATGTTTTGCCACTCGTTGTCGCCGCCGATGTTATAGGTTTCTCCTACTCTTCCTTTGTGGAAGATCAGGTCGATGGCCCGGGCATGGTCTTCCACGTACAGCCAGTCCCTCACATTTTCGCCTTTGCCGTAAACCGGGAGGGGCTTGTTGTTTCGTATGTTGTGGATAAACAGGGGGATCAGCTTTTCCGGGAACTGATATGGTCCGTAATTGTTGGAGCAGTTGGAAAGCACCACCGGGAGGTGGAAGGTATGGAAATAAGCCCGTACCAGATGATCGCTGCTCGCTTTGCTGGCTGAGTACGGGCTACGGGGATCGTACGGTGTGGTTTCCACAAATTTACCTTCAACACCCAGCGAACCGAATACTTCATCGGTAGAGATATGATAAAACCGTTTCCCTTCCCGATTGTCTTTCCAGGTTTCACGGGCTGCATTCAGCAGGTTGACGGTACCAACGATGTTGGTCATTATAAACTCCATGGGATTTGAGATGGAGCGGTCGACGTGCGATTCGGCAGCCAGGTGGATTACTCCGTCGAAACGGTATCTGGCAAACATGGATGCAATTGTTTCCGCATCGGTAATATCGGCTTTCTCGAACACGTAATTCGAACTCGGTTCCACATCGCGGAGATTGGCCAGATTGCCGGCATAGGTAAGCTTATCGAGATTAACGATTTTGTAATCAGGGTACTTTTTTACGAAAAGCCGGACAACATGAGAGCCGATAAAACCGGCGCCACCGGTGATAAGGATAGTTTTCATACGTATAAGGTTAATGTAGTTCGTTATTTTCGGACAGTGCCAGTTCCCATTTCCAGGCCGAAGCCATCATTTCATCGAGCGTCTTTTCGGCTTTCCATCCCAGCTCCCGGTTGGCATAGCTGGTATCGGCCCATACTTTCTCCACATCACCGGGACGGCGGCCGCAGATTTTATAATTCAGGCTTCTCCCGCTCACGCTTTCGAATGATTTTATCGCTTCCATAACGCTGTAGCCGTGGCCTGTCCCAAGGTTAAAGACCTCAAAAGACTGTTCTGAAGTTTTTCTGATCAGCCGGTTAATGGCCGTTACGTGGGCTTTGGCCAGATCGGTAACGTGTATGTAATCGCGAATGGCCGTGCCGTCGGGCGTATTGTAATCGTCGCCGAAAACGCTCAGCTCCTTTCGGATTCCTATAGCCGTCTGGGTAATGAACGGCACCAGGTTGTTTGGCACTCCCAGCGGAAGTTCTCCTATCAGCGCCGATTCGTGTGCTCCGATCGGGTTAAAATAACGCAGGGCGATGCTGCTGAGATTATGCGCTTTCGCAGAAAAACGGATAATCTGCTCCGACATCTGCTTGGTATTGCCGTAGGGCGACCAGGCTTCCTTGACGGGAGAAGTCTCCTTTACCGGCAGCTCGTCGGGTTGTCCGTACACCGTACAGGAAGAGGAGAAAACAAGGTTTCTGCAGCCCGACTCTTTCATCCCTTCCAGGATATTCATCAGTGAATCGAGGTTATTGCGGTAATACTTGAGCGGAGTACTCATCGACTCACCCACCGCCTTGAAGGCAGCAAAATGTATAATGCCGCCGAGATCCGGATGTGTTTCAAAGAATGTACGACATGCATCTCTATTTGTAAGATCGAACCGGTGAAATTCGGGTGTGATGCCGGTGATCGCTGCAATTCGTCCGATTACCGAAGCCCTGGAGTTGCTGAGATTATCGATGATGATCACGTCAAAACCCTGTTGCTGCAACTCAACTACGGTATGTGAGCCTATATATCCGGCACCGCCGGTAACGAGTATCTTCATTTCTGCCAATCGGTTTAATTTTATCCTGTTTTCCGCCCGGAAGCGGTGTTGTATCTTCCGTTATAAATCTGTTATCCTGCTTTATCTAATTTTCGTACGCTTCCCGATTCCAGCTTGTAGGCTTCTCTGCTTTCGGGGCAGATTGCCACGCCTTCGGAGTTAAATTCAAGACGGTGACCGTATTCGCTCATCCAGCCAATTTGCCGGGCCGGGTTTCCGACTACCAGCGCATAGGCTGGTACAGGCCGTGTAACTACGGCACCGGCACCCACAAAGGCATATTCGCCGATATCGTGTCCGCAAACAATGGTGGCATTGGCTCCGATGGAGGCACCTTTCCGGACCGTTGTTTTAAGGTAATGTCCTCGACGTATAACGGCACTGCGCGGATTCACCACATTGGTAAACACCATCGATGGCCCCAGAAACACGTCTTCCTCACAGGTAACGCCGGTATAGATGGATACATTGTTCTGTACTTTCACATTATTGCCCAGTATAACACCGGGCGACACAACGACGTTCTGGCCGAGATTGCAGTTTTCACCCAGAACACATCCGCTCATAAGGTGTGAAAAGTGCCAAATCTTACATCCGTTCCCAATAACACAGCCTTCATCGATGACGGCCGTTTCGTGTGCATAATACGAGTTTTCCATAATTCTCCATTCTTTTTTGTCCGGCAAATAAACATTGACGGACTTGCCACTAAAACACCACGTCACAAAACTGCACTAAGATGCTGTAATGTTGATTATTATAAAAATCTCTCCGGATCTGTGCCGTGTCGTACGGATTAGCCCGGAATGCCCGTAGTAAAACGTGAAAGTTGTTGAATCCATTTTTTGTAAAAAGCTTCCTCAACTTCCATAAGAAATTTTCCCAACGGCAGCAATTCTGCATTCTGCGCTTGCGCGCCGTTTAAGGTTTCTAAATTAAGCAATACCCCGTCAGGATTTACCCATGGGGCATTGAATATTATCGGTTAACGAATTCGAGAACCGATTTGGTGATATATTCCAGCTGTTCCTCATCGAGTTCGGTATGCATGGGCAGGGAGATCACCGTATTGCAAAGGTGTTCGGTTACGGGAAAATCGCCTTCGCGGTAGCGGGGATCGAGATACGCTTTCTGCATATGCAGGGGTACCGGGTAGTAAATCATAGCAGGAATTTCTCTTGATGTAAGAAACTCCTGCAGTGCAGCCCGGTCAATCCCGCTGGTTACGAGGGTATATTGATGAAAAACGTGGGTTGAGCGCTCAAAGCGGGTTGGAATTTTGAGCGCGGGATGACCGCTGAATGCTTTATCGTAATAATCGGCCGCTTTTCTCCGCGCTTCGGCATACTGGTCAAGACGTGCAAGTTTTACTTTCAGCACCGCAGCCTGTATGCTGTCGAGCCGGCTGTTTACGCCCACATAATCGTGGTAATACCGTACGGTCATTCCGTGATTCACTACCACTCTCAGCTGTTTTGCAAGATCGTCGTCGTTGGTAAAGATTGCGCCGCCATCGCCATAGCAGCCAAGATTTTTACTGGGGAAGAAGGAGGTACAGCCGACGTGTCCGATGGTTCCGGCCATTTTCCGGGTTCCGTTTTTGAAAGTATAGGCAGCACCTATGGCCTGACAGTTATCTTCGATCACAAAAAGCTTATATTCATCGGCGATTTGCATGATGGCATCCATATCGGCACATTGTCCGAACAGGTGAACTGGAACCACGGCCCGGGTCCTGGGAGTAATGGCCCGGCGAACGGCTTCGGGATCGATGTTGAAGGTATCGGGATCCACATCCACTACTACCGGGGTAAAGCCCAGAAGGGCGATAACCTCAGCGGTTGCGATAAAAGTAAAATTAGTAGTAATCACTTCATCGCCGGGTTTCAGCCCCAAAGCCATCATGGCCACCTGCAGGGCATCGGTACCATTGGCACAGGGAATTACATGCCCGACACCAAGATACTGCTCCAGGTCTTCCTGAAACGACTTCACGGCCGGACCGTTGATAAAGGCAGTAGAATTGATAACTTCCGTAATGGCCTGATCAATTTCAAGCTTGATTTTTTCATATTGACGCTTAAGGTCAACCATTGCAATTTTATTCATCTGCAACCGGATTAGATGGGATGTAAGAAAAAAGCAGAAATGCTTCTGCGAAGTTTTTGGCGTGTCAAAGATACAAGTTCCCGATCAAATATGGCAGAGAGCTGCGCACGGCCAAAATTGACAAGCAGGATAATATTTTCAGGTGCGCAGCGAAGCGGAATCCCGCTAATGCAGGGCTTCTCAATCTGAAAATTAATAATGTGAAAACGATAAAGTCCGGCGGAGAGCTCACTGCAGTCATAACGCAATCCGGATCTCCCATCACACGGATGCCTGCAAATCTGCATTCCCTACTCCACGCGGTAATCCGAGTCCTGAAGATTTTTGTATACCGGAATGATGTCGACGTGCTGGCGGTGCAGTTCTTCTTTGGCTTTTTCGTAGTCCTCGGTGAAGCCAAGCAGAAAGCCGCCGCCGCCGGAGCCGCAGAGCTTCAGGTAATACGACTGGGTATCAAGTCCGTAGCGCCATATCTTGCGGAAGGCTTCGGGAATCATGGGTTCCAGGTTATCGAAGAGGAATCCTGAAAGATCGCGCAGAGTATTGAAAAAGCGGGAGGTTTCGCCTTTGATCAGGCTTTTGATACAGGCATCGTTCAGGGGTATCATCTCATTTTTTACCCGCTTGCCAAATTCATCCAGCTTGCATTTCTCGAGGAACATATTCACCAGGGGCCCGGTTTTCCCGGGACTTCCGGTATTAATGAGAAAGATTGCGCCCTTTTTGTCGTGTTTATTCCTTGGGATTCCTACCATGCACACATCTTTGCGGTTGTGGATGAGCAGAGGATGTTTGATGTAGCAATTCAGGGGATCCATTCCTGAGCTGGTGCCATGAAAATAGGACTCGAGCTGTGCGAAAACCTCTTTCAGATGCAGCACTTCGTGTTTGGGCAGCCTTCGTGCACCCGAAACGTGTCCCGATACATAACGTTCGTACAAGGCGGCTACCAGAGCACCCGAACTTCCGACCCCATATCCCTGCGGGATGGTTGATTCGAAGTACAGACTGTTCTGTATGTCCCTGTCAAACGCATCCACATCAAAATCGCAGAGAAGGGTTTTCTTCTCTTTTAATGAACGGATATAGACGGAGAACTCCCTGAGCATGCGGTTTGAGCTCACGGCGAAGTCGTAGTCTGTGTATTTGTCTTCGCTGATAAAGCTTAGCTCACCCCTGAAATGGGTATAGGGAATGGTGAGGGCCATGGAATCACACAGAATGCTGTATTCGCCGAACAGCAGGATCTTGGCATAAAATATCCCGGATTTATTTTTCATGGTTATCTGCAGGTTAATTTGACGGGTCCTTCGCCAATGGTATCGTGAATTTGCTGACCGTTATGGCAGAAGGGTTCAAGGCTTTTCAGGAGCGGTACCACGAGTTCAAGTTCCGCAGCGGGGTAAATAAGATGTATGTTTGGCCCTGCGTCGAGGGTAAAACAAACCTTTGCTCCGGTTTGTTTCCTGAAGTTCTTTATTTCTTCGATAATACGAAGGGTGTTGGGATGCATCAGTACAAACCATGGATCGGATGTGAGCATCATGGCATGCAGACTGAGTGCTTCGTGTTCGGTAATCCTGGCGAAGAGATCCCAGTCTCCCGACTCCAGGGCTTTCATCAGCTTGCTCAGGTTTTTACCTGCCTCCTCAAATCGCAGTGCAGCATAAGGATGGCCATTCATGAGTCCGTGTCCTGCCCGGCTCGAGACCTTTTTTGTTCCCGGATCCACGATCAGAATGGAGTCGTGAAGTACTCCAAACGCGGATTGATACTCATTTTCGAGCGGCACGGCATATTCATCCGAAGAGCCCGGCACATCGGTATGTTCGCCCCATACGGTAAAACCACCGTATACCGAGCGGCAGGCACTTCCCGAACCTATGCGGGCAATAAAGGAGGCTTTACGAAACGTCTCCGGGTCTTCCTCTTCGACTCCTCTAATTCGTGCATCAAGCGAACAAAGGCAAAGAGCCAGGGCACTCATCCCGGAAGCGGAGGAAGCGATACCTGCCGAATGCGGAAAGTTGTTTCCGGTTTCAACAGAAAGATCCACATCCTTAAGAAATTCCAGCCATGGTGTAACCGATCGCAGAAATTCCCCGATACGGGTGGCGAATGCCGTTTGCAGTTCCCCTTCGAAACGGAAGGTCAGATTCGGGCCGTTGCCGGGATCAGCAGAAGGGACTGCTCTGATCCGGGTTACGGTATAGGCCTGATTGAGGGTAATGCTTAACGAGGCATTGCGCGGAAGCTGCTGCCCGTGCTTTCCCCAGTATTTTATAAGAGCGATGTTCGAAGGACTCTTCCAGCAGGACATAAGTCCTTCAGCGGGGATGACTGCCGTAATACTCATATTTCAGTACTATTTGGAGAACCGGCAGCTGCAGCTACAAATCCTGTTTTGACCATTTCCGTAAAGGGAATAACCGTATGCAATCCTTTGGAGCCGAAATAATGCACGATTTCGTCACGGCCGCCCTCTCCGGCAGCCAGAACAAAATCGCCGCCCCAGGCACCGAGCGACTTCACAACTCCTTTAAAATCAATGAAAAGCCGCTTTTGCACAGCTTCAGCATTCAGCAGTTTCGACATAATCTCTTCGTGGCGATTTAGCAATGCTGAAAAATGTTCGAAATCGGAGACACGTGCCAGGCTTTCGCTTATCCGGCTGATTTCTTCTGTCTCATTCAGAAATCCCTCTTTTGGTAACTGCAGGAACCTCCGGACTTCGGCACCCGAATCCTGCTTTTTCCCAAGGTACACCAGCCACAGTTTATCAGCAAAGGGAGGACAAAACATAACCGGCCGAATTTCCGGCCGATCGTTAACGATACGGTAAATCAAAGGGCCATCAGCGACAGCACAGGCTACATCGTATCCGGAGCCCTGCGATATCATCCGGTGAAGCTCCATTTGACCGACACCCGCGAAGGTTGCCAGCAGCGATGTAAGGGAAGAGCTGCTACCAAGCCCCCACTCCCTGATGAAATCGAGTCGGGTTACCACCTTTTGTCCGGAGGCAGAAATTTCAAAATCCGGGTTCAGCTCTGCCAGCGCTTTCAGCATACGTTGCAGTTTAAGTGCCAGTGCGGTATCGGAAGATGTAACAATTCCGAACCCGGGCAGACTGAAAGAGACGGATAACCAAAGTCCGGAAGGGTCGTAGGCCTCCCATTGCAGGTAAGGATTACTTGAGCCCGGCTCAACCAGCATATGCTGTCCGGCATAAAGAGGAACGGCAAGGGCAGCAGCACCGCAGAGCACCATATATTCTCCGGTGATCATCAGCTTTCCGCTTGCAAAGCCGTTCCAGGGTATATCCATTGTTTAATTGTAGGGTGAAACGCCGTTGCGAATCGATGCCAGAAAGGCTGCAACCGCATTGTGCGACACTTTATGATGTTTGAAATATTCAACCGCACGTAACTTTTCCTGCTCATCGGCCATCAGCATATTCAGGATATTGAGCAGGTGCATTTTCATATGTCCGACCTGAATACCTTTGGTGGTCAGCGATTTTACGGCTCCGAAGTTATTTGCAAGACCAATGGATGAGGCGATTTGCATCAGTTCAGGGGCTCCGGGATTTCCTAACAGTTCCAGCGAAAACCTTGCCATAGGGTGAAGAGAGGTTAGACCGCCCACCGTTCCGATGGCTATAGGAAGCGTAAGACTGTAATGAAATCGTCCGTTTTGTATGCTTACTTCGGTAAGGCTGCGGTATTTCCCGTCGCGTGCCGCCCATGCATGTCCGCAGGCTTCAATGGCACGAAAGTCGTTTCCTGTAGACAGTGCAACGGCATCCACGCCGTTAAAAATTCCCTTATTGTGTGTCGCAGCACGGTAAACGTCCGCGGAAGCGATCTGAACTGCTTTTTCAAACTTCCAGGCAAATTCTTCTGCACTAAGCATTTCATCGATGCCGGCAAAGTCCTTTACATCGCATTCCACCCAGGTACGAACCACGCATTCAGGAGTGAAATTCGACAGTATTGCCATGATGATCTGCAGGGGTTCACCTCCGAATTCATCGCTTTCGTTCACAAATTGCCGCAAACCGGCTGCATATTCTTCGAGGCAGGAGTTTATAAAATTGGCGCCCATCGAATCGCGGGTATCAAACTTCACCGAAAGCTGATAATAACCATCAAGGCTGGAGGTCATATCCACCAGCTCCATGCCTGTAACCCCTCCTCCCCTTCTCTCCATATTGGCAGTAATGGAGGCTGTACGCCTGAGAAGCTGTTCGCGAAGAACGGGAAATGCAGCCTGAAGCTTCGCATAGTTTCCGTTCCAGATAAAATGTACCTGCCCGTTCTTGATGGTAGAAATAATTTCGGATTTAAACCCTCCCAGTCCCGACCAGAACTTGGCACTGTTGGCCGCGGCTGCAATCACCGAGCTCTCTTCAATCACCATAGGGACCATATAAATGCGCCCGTTGATCATTACATTGGGAGCAATTCCAAAAGGGAAATAATAATTGGTCAGGGTGTTTTCGCTGAATTCGTCGAACATTTTCTGCATATCCGCATCGCGGTGCCAGAACGAACGAAGGAGCGACACAGCTTCTTCCGGCACAGTGAAACGGGAAGCTATCACTGAGAGTTTCTCTTCCTTTGATAATTTCGAAAAACCCTTAAGTATATTTTTGTCTGACATGCTTTTTTAATTATTGCTGAAGTCTTACGTCAACAGCGTCTGCAAAAATAGGAATTAACACCCTCTTTCCGATTATTTTTGTACTGTAATCGTATTACAACTTGTTAACAATTAGCCGTATAATCAGCATTACCGGTCATTATCGGAAGTAATTTCAAGGTTCGCAGAAAGCATGCGTTAATCGTCATTTCCGTGCTATTAAACAAGTTACGGTAATAAACGGCACAACTCGCCTTTTTGTTCAAACAAAAATCTTTTTTATTAAACAATACAACCAAGTCGACCCTGCATAACATATTGTTCAATCGGAGCAGAAAAGGCATATATTCACAGAACCGGGAATGAATTTCTATGGCTGAAATCAACTTGTCAGATTTAACTTTTTATCCTTGCACTTTAAACAAATATTGTCGTAATATTGAACGTGAAAAATACCGGGAAAACTCATGAAACTATTCATCAACCAGATTGAATTCCAGATCTACCGCGGCGCGAAGGTAATGGACGCTGTAAGAGCTTACTACACTACTACCCGACAGGATGTACCCGCAATTTTACCTCCTGCTTTCGACAGATACGGAAATTTGCTGGAACCCGACGGAGAGCTCCTTCCTGAGCAAAGAGTTTTTATCTTTGAGCCACAATTTGATGGCCGACATGATTAAAAGAATCCTCCTCTTAGCATCCGTTGTAATCCATTCGTTAACGATCAGCGTATGGGCCGGGACACCGGCACCTGCCGATACAACCACATTGGTGCTGCTTTCGGTAAACGATATGCACGCACGCATCGATCAGTTTCCACAGTTTATTTCAATGGTCGACAGTATTCGAAGTCATCATAAACATGTGCTTCTTTTTTCAGCCGGCGATATGTTTACCGGCAACCCTGTGGTTGATCAGTATCCCGACAAGGGATATCCCATCATTGAGCTTATGAACATGGCCCGCTTCGATGCCACCGCTACCGGAAATCATGAATTTGATTACGGTCAGGAGACCTTACTGGAGCGTATAAAACAGGCTGACTTTCCATTTCTTTCGGCCAATATCCATACCACCGGTGACAATCCGCTGAAATTCAAACCCTACCACATCATCACACTCGAAAACGGAATTAAAGTCGGGCTGATTAGTTTCATACAGCTGAATGAAGCCGGACTTCCCGACAGCCACCCAAGCAGACTCGAAGGAATTACCTTTACCGATGCCCTTTCAACAGCTCCGGCATACACCTTCCTGCGCGACAGCTGCGATGTATTTGTCGCACTCACCCATCTGGGATTTGAAACCGATGTGAAACTGACGGAAGTCTTTCCTTTTCCCGACATCATTCTTGGCGGACATACCCACACCCTGGTTACAAATCCCCGTACCTTCAACAACGTGCCGGTGATGCAGGCTGGCTCCGGTTTACGGCATGTAACCATAGCTGTACTAAAGGTGGCAAACGGGAAGGTAACGCACCTGGAGGCACGTAACCTGGATGTAAGAACCCATTCCGGCATCAATTCCCAGGCCCTTGCTCTGGTTGAAAAATATAACGACAATCCGGAATTGAACCAGATTATAGGTACTGCTGCGGACGATATCGCCGGATCCGACGCACTGGGCAGCCTTATAACGGATGCCATGGCCTCCGTCGCTCCCCTTGAAATTGCATTCCAGAACAAGGGAGGCATCCGGATCGACAATCTGCCCAAAGGCGATATTACTATTAAGGATGTTTTCCGGCTCGATCCTTTCGGCAACGAACTTATTCACTTCATGCTTTCGCCCGACGATATTAAATCGCTGATAATAAACGCATACAACAGGGAAAAATCCATCGACCTCTATCCTTCGGGAATCACGTATACCGTTATTACCAATCCTGAGGGGATTGCTATCGACGTGGATATCCGCATGCCCGACGGATCTCTGCCCGTCCCCGGAAAATTATATAATACCGGTGTCAGCAGCTATGTGGCCAGCAGTTACACCTTTTCGCGCAGCAGCGAAGGCGAAAGTCTGTACATCATCACTGCCGAGTCTCTCATCAACTTTATAAGGAGCCAAAAGCTGATCGGAAACAGCGGAACAAAACGGGTGTTTGTAAGGCAACAGTAAACACATCGCGGTTTGGATTGTTTTCTGCTTACCAATGCAGGCAGTTTGCCGGTTTTCTTTAAAATTCCGATTTATGAATACCCCTTCAAAGCCTTTTACCCTTAGCGGACAAGTGGTTGATGTAGTTGCAGGAACCATTTATCCGGCCACGATAACCATCAGCAACGGTCGCATCCTTTCGGTGCAACCTGCTGAAAAAGCAGGCAACCGTTACATTTTACCCGGACTTATTGATGCGCACGTGCACATCGAAAGTTCCATGCTCCTGCCATCGGAGTTTGCACGTCTTGCTGTAGTGCACGGTACCACAGGTACCGTTTCAGACCCGCACGAAATTGCCAATGTCCTGGGCATGGATGGCGTTCGCTTTATGATGCGTAACGGACAAAAGGTACCTTTTCGCTTTACCTTCGGAGCACCTTCGTGCGTTCCTGCAACGCCCTTCGAAACATCGGGCGCCAGTCTGGGTCCCGGGGAAGTGGAGGAAATGCTTTCCTGGCCGGAGATCGGCTACCTGAGTGAAATGATGAATTATCCCGGTGTGCTCAATGGCGATGCCGGTGTGATGGCAAAGCTGAATGCCGCAGCAAAGGCCGGAAAACCCGTCGACGGACACGCCCCCGGACTTCTGGGAGAAGACGCAGCCAGGTACGCATCGGCAGGCATAAGCACCGACCATGAGTGCTTCACCCTGGAAGAAGCCATCGACAAAATTGGTGCCGGCATGAAAGTACTGATCCGTGAAGGCAGCGCGGCACGCAATTTTGAGGCGCTTTCCCGATTGCTGCATACCCACCCGGGAATGGTGATGTTCTGTTCCGACGACAAACACCCCGACGACTTGATAAAAGGGCATATAAACCTGCTCGTGAAGAGGGCTCTTCAAATGGGATATAATTTTATGGATGTGGTCAGAGCATGTACGCTGAATCCGGTAAAACACTACAACCTCGATGCCGGATTGCTGCAAACCGGGGATCCTGCCGATTTCATTCTTGTTGATAATCTGAGCGATTTCAATGTCTTGGAGACTTACGTGGGCGGCCGTAAAGTAGCTGAAAACGGCGTCTCCCTGATTGAGCGCGAAGAGGAGAAAGAACCCAATCATTTCAATGCTCTTTCCGTTACTCCGGATATGCTTCTGGTACCTGCCCTTGGCACACACATCCGCGTTCAGTCGGCATCCGACGGTCAGCTGATTACGGAAGCTGTCGTAAAAAAAGCTTTGGTAGTTGACGGATTTGTGGTAAGCGATCCCAAAAGGGATATTCTCAAAATACTGGTAATGAACCGGTATCAGCCGGCACCTCCGGCAATAGGATTTGTAAGTGGTATTGGACTGAAACACGGCGCTCTTGCATCCACCGTTGCACACGACAGCCACAACATCATTGCTGTGGGGGTTGACGACACCTCAATTGCCCGTGCCGTGGCTATGATAACAGAAGCACGGGGCGGCATCGCCTGCGTGGAAGGCCCCGACCCCGCTTTCGACAAGGCCGTGCTCTTACCCCTTCCGGTTGCCGGAATTATGTCGGGCGACGACGGTTATACCGTTGCCGAAAGCTACAGCAAGATCAACGAAATGTCGAAAAGGCTGGGAACTAAGCTGGAAGCACCGTTTATGACCCTGTCGTTCATGGCTCTTCTGGTAATACCGTCACTAAAACTCAGCGACAAGGGACTCTTCGACGGCGACGCCTTCCGTTTTACGTCACTTTTTGCATCGGAAATGGAAACCGAAGCAGGACGCACTTCATAAAATTTTCAGGAACAGGCATCGGAAATCCAGCGTAATCAGAGGTTTTATGGGTATTTCTTTTACAAAATAATAAATCTAATTACATGGGTTACATATACGGTTTTATTAACATTATTTGTTTACCTTTGTCAAAAATATTTTAAACCCGAATATCATGGCAAAGGAAGTTGTTCTTGACATCGTGAAGCTGGAAGCTGCGGCCAGTAAGCTGCGCGCCATAGCTCACCCCATGCGGATCGCGATCATCGACCTGCTCAGCGAAAAGAAAAAACTCAGTGTAACTGAAATTTACGAGTATCTGAAAATTGAACAGGCAGCCGCATCACATCACCTCAATATACTGAAAAGTAAAGGCGTCCTTGTTTCGAAAAGAGAAGGCAAGCAGATCCACTATGCAGTGAAATCAGCAGCCATCAACGAAATAATCCAGTGTATCGACAAGTGTAACGGTTAATCCGTTCAGGTTAATCCAACCGCAAACAATCCGGGGAGAAAACAATCGTGTTCTTCCCGGATTGTCTTTTATATCTTCTTACGAATTGCTAATCCAGCTGCCACTCTTCCTCAACGGTCCAGTTGGCGCGGAGTTCGGTCTCTTTGTGGAAATAGGAAACCGGCTCGGCTTGTTTTTTCTGAAGGTAATTTCCCGTATCCCACATACCGTTTCCATTCAGGTCGTGGATGGCACGAAAACGGTATTTGCGCGGACTCAGGAACGGAAAATCAATTTCGGCATCGCCATAAATTACATGCCGGGCCATCACACTTTCCTTTTCTCCCAGCATCTCTACAATATATGAATTGCTGTTGCCCCCGGCTTTTATTATCAGTTTAATAGAACCCGTTTCTTCTTCAGTCAGCGCCCTGAAGCGGAATGCCGTACTGTCGTTCGGATATCCAAAAATGCTTACAAGAGCGCTGTCTTTCAGCTCTAGGCGATAGGGTACCCCTGCTTTCCATGGATACTTCAGCATGAGTTTCATCTTCAGCGAGTCTGCAAAGGTCAGTTCCGGTTTTAGGCTGAGCGTATCGGCAAAAAACCGAATGCGGGCAGTATCCAGGGAAACCAGAGGGTCGCTGCTTGTAATCACCAGGGGCAATCCGGGTTTGATGCGGTTTGCACTTATACCGGCAGTAAGCGTTGGTTTGCGTTTGGGAGGAACGGTCAGCTGTCCTCTTGCAGAGGCAGGCGGAGGAGGTATCAGCGACAGATAAAGGGTATCCTGCACCCGGCCGTTGGCAGTAACTTCCAGCATCAGGGTGTCGGAAACCGGATTCGGCACCCACAACGTAACGGTATCGCGCCGGCTGTTATATGCCGTCAGCAGCCAGTCGCCCTCCATTTCAGGTTTCAGCGAACGTAACTGCAACGATTTTACAGGCTGCCTGAAATAAAGGGCAACGACATCCTGGCGCAGCACAGTCCCCTTTTGCAAACGCTGCGTGGTATCGCTTTCGCGGAAATGATAAAGGATATACGAAGGCTCCTTCCTCAGCGGAGCTGCTTTCAGGGTATCCGGCGAAAGGCTGTCGCGCACCTGCACCGTACCGGACACCGGGATCGTATCTGCCACATTCGAAGAATCTGCTGCCACATCTGCTTTCACCGGGCCGGTAACGGAGCTGTCGGGCAGTCTCACCCCCACGGAAGGTCCCTGAAAAATGGAAAGATCATAGGGTCGCACCAGCGAATCGGCAAACGCGATATCCTCGGTTGGCATATCGTACAGGTAATTTCCATTAAGATCACTCAGGGCAAACATCTTATACTCCCCCTCACGCAGATTTGCAAGCCGGAATGCCCCCTGATCGTTGGTGCGTGCAACGTAATATGGACGTGTGGTATAGGGAATGCTGTCGGCAATACTGTCGTAAAGCATAACCAGCGCACCTTTTACAGGCTGACGAGTAAAGGCGTTGATAACCTTTCCCGCAAGAGAAAGCGAATCGATCACCGGACCGGTGGAAAAAGTAAAATTATAGGCAGCCAGAGGATTCGACTCAGTAAGATCCACAATGGCATCGCCGAAAAAGAAGTTGTAAGTGGTATTATCCTTCAAAGGCTCCTTAAACCGCATTATCAGATTTTTACCCCTTTGCTGAAAATCCGGTTGTTCCGACAAGGGAGGCGAAACCATCAGCTGATTGTTGATGTCCTTAAGCGAAATAAATTCACTGAAGGTAAGTGTAACCCTGTCGTCGCTGAAATTCACGCTCTGGTTTTCGGGTACCGAACGAATAACTTCGGGCGGTGTAGTGTCCTTAGGTCCGCCCGTAGGAGCTACAGGCTGCGCGCAGGCAGCCAGAAGCAAAAGGCCGGAGACCAACACGCGCACAAGACTATACATTGGAACAGGTTTCAGGGTTATTGATTTTTTACAGTGCAAAGATGGGAATTTTTTGAACAGTACCCTTCCTGCCGTACAGATAATCGTGCACCCCAATCAAGCGTTACGACAGGAAACACACCGGCACAGCCTGCCGATCTTTTAAACGGTTTTCACTATCTTTACAACGCATCAATCGTGCATATGCGTCTTCGATATCGTCTTATACTCCTTATTTCTCTGCTGCCGCTGGCTCTATCTTCCCAACTTTCCGGAAGCGGTGCCGTCTGTTGCAGCATGAAACACCGGACTGCAGCCGTTGCCGACCATTACCGGATAGAAGCGGAATTCTGCTCCTACGATGTTACTTTTCTGCAATTTAACCTTTCTATTGATCCCGCCATAGAGCCTATTGAAGGATCGGTGCTTACACAGTTCCGCTTTACGGGAATTCCATCTGCCTGCCTCGGGATGGAATTATCAACAACTTTTACTGTTGACTCGGTACTCTTCGATGGTCTTCCTGCAACTTACGAACATTCGGGCGAGTACACGCTCAGGATTTTCTGTCCCTCCGGGCTGACTGCCGGCGACATTCATTCGGTAGAAGTATTTTATCGCGGCATACCGTCGCAGGGTCAGGGTTTCGGCTCGGTAGGCCGAATCCCGCACAACGGCAATCCGGCCTTCTGGACCCTCTCAGAGCCTTATGGCTGCCGCGACTGGTGGCCCGGCAGAAACGACCTTTTCGACAAAGCCGATTCCATACGAATGAATATCCGCACACCGGCCTCCTTCCGGGTTGCTTCCAACGGAATTCTTGTCAGCGAGGAAGTAAGCGGGGACTCCCGCACTACCATCTGGGAACACCGCCACCCAATAGCACCCTACCTTATTGCTCTGGCCATCACCAACTACCAAGTACACACCGATACCGCATACCCTGGCGGTTTGCCCCTGCCTGTCATCAACTATCTCTATCCCGAAACGGCATCTGTAAATATCCCGCGCGTTGCCCAAACGCCTATGATCATCGAACTCTTTTCATCCCTGTTTACTCCTTATCCCTTTATGGATGAAAAATACGGACATGCGCAGTTTGGCTGGGGCGGAGGAATGGAACACCAGACCATGTCGTTCATGGGCCGGTTCGATTATGAGATCATAGCCCACGAGCTAGCCCACCAGTGGTTTGGGAATATGATTACCCTGAGACTCTGGCCCGAGATATGGCTGAACGAAGGTTTTGCCACCTACCTGTCGGCCATAACCTATGAGCATTTTTTCGACGGTTACTGGTGGCCCAGGTGGAAATCGCAGGCCATTGAATTTGTTACCTCCGAACCCGGAGGCTCGGTTTATTGCCCCGACACCATCAACCCCGATCGCCTCTTCAATGCCAGGCTTACCTATTACAAGGGGGCCCTTCTGCTTCACATGCTTCGGTTTGTGATGGGCGACGAAGCCTTTTTTACCGCCTGCCGCAACTACCTTGACGATCCACGGCTGAAATACAGCTTTGCGACCACAGCAGATCTTAAAGCACACCTCGAAGCCGCTTACGGAAGCAGCCTCGATCGCTTTTTCAGCGACTGGTATACCGGCGAGGGATTTCCTTCATGGCATGTACACCTTGTCGGACAAAGCGGCTACGATTACCACCTTATGCTCTCGCAGCAAACATCCCACCCTTCGGTCGGCTTTTTCAGCATGCCCGTACCGGTACGGTTCTACGGCGCCGGACGCGATACTTTAATGATTTTTAACCATTCACACAATGCGGAGTCCTGGATCATCAGCCCCGGATTTATTGTTGATTCTATACGCATCGATCCGGAACAATGGCTGATATCGGCAGGTAATACTTATGAAATTGCCAAGCCCGGCCTGGAAGTAAGCCTGAGTCCCAATCCTGCAGCCGATTACACCTTGCTACGCATACCTGACAGCAATGCCAGTTTCAGGATTTACACTTCTGCCGGAAGCGAGGTATCGGCACCTTTCGGCCGTAGCAGCGACGGCATTGAACTTAGTCTGCGGAACCTGCGCGCCGGAACGTATTTTATTCATTACAAAAACGGCAATGAAAGCGGCATACTTAAACTCGTGATCGCACGTTAAAGCTGAATTCCGTCCCCGGAAGGGAAGTATAACGAATGCTGCGATAAAACCGGCATTTGCATAAAGCACGCACTGTTTTGCCTTGGCGGGATGGGATTACGGACCGTCCGACCGAACGAAAACCGGCGAATGTACCATCAAATATTTATCTTTGTCGTGACAAATCATCTCCTTTCTGGCTATAAATCCATGAAAAAGACGCTTGCAATTCTGCTTCTTTCACTCACAGTGAATGCCGGTTTAATGGCTCAATACAGCATACAGGACTCGGCAATCTCCACCAACCTCATTTTCGGATCGTTTTCCTATTTGTTGCCGGGCGGCGACATGGCCACCCGTTACGGTTCGTTTGCACAAATAGGACCTGGCTATATGTTCAAAACCAGGTCGAACTGGATTCTCGGCATTGAAAGCAACTTTATGTTTGGAGACCGTCTGAAGAATGAAGACAACATACTAAAAGGCATAATTACCTCCGACGGTAACGTAATCGACCTGGAAGGCACCTATGCCGATTATCATTTCTTCATGCGCGGATTCAGCGCTGTCGGCAGGGTTGGAAAGGTTGTTCCGGCATTCGGCCCCAATCCCAACTCCGGCATTTTGGTGAGCATGGGTGGCGGTTACGTTCAGCACAAAATACGTATAGAACACAAAGACAAAACCGCCCCTCAGATCATCGACGACTACGCCAAAGGCTACGATGAACTGAAGGAAGGGTTTGTGTCAAATCTTTTTTTGGGATATCTTTACCTCAGTAACAACAACAAGGTCAACTTTTTTGCAGGTATCGACGTTTCGCTTGCCTTTACGCGTGATGCCAGGCCGTACAGCTTTTCCGGCCAAAAGTATCTGAACGGTGAATTTATTGATACCTTTACCGGCATCAGGGCAGGATGGATTTTCCCCGTTTACAGACGTGCGCCCAGGGAATTCTACTATTATTAGCAATAAAGGGCGTGTTGCACTCAGTATCAACCAAACAGTGAAGTAATGAGGCTTCTATACAGTACCGGCATTGCGATCTACTATCTGGCAGTCAGGCTAGCCGGACTGTTCAGCGCAAAAGCACGATCGTGGCACTACGGACGCCGTTCTCTTTTCGACAAGCTGGAAGAGGTTTTTGCAGCCCATTATGCAGCCGAAGATCCGGCTCCAGTTGTTTGGTTTCACTGCGCATCTCTGGGCGAATTTGAACAGGGAAAGCCCGTTATCGAAGCCTTCCGCAAACAACATCCCTCCGCTTCCATACTGCTGACGTTCTTTTCACCATCGGGTTATAACCATCGCCTGCAGAACGATTTTGTTGACCACGTTTTCTATCTTCCCATCGATACCATCCGTAACGCCCGCCGCTTCGTGCGCATAACCCGACCCGCGATGGCCGTATTTGTAAAATATGAATTCTGGTTCAACTACCTCAACGAGCTTTTTAAACACAATATCCCCGTTTTTACCATTTCAGCCATATTCCGGCCCGATCAGCACTTCTTCAAGTGGTACGGAGGATGGGCCAGAACGCATCTGCGAAAAATCAAGCTTATTTTTGTTCAGGATGAGGAGTCGGCCGAGTTGTTGCGAATGGTGGAAATCAACAACAGTATAGTTGGCGGCGATACCCGTTTCGACCGGGTTGCTGAAATCCGTCAGCACCAGGCAGTATTTCCGCTGATTGAAGAATTTATCAGCGGCTGCAGAGTAGTTGTAGCCGGCAGCACCTGGCCTCCCGATGAACTCCTGCTGCACGAATTGAGCAGACATACCGACGAAAAGGTAAAATTTATCGTCGCCCCGCACGAAATCAGCGAAACGCATCTGAAGGAGCTCGCTGCCAGACTGGGCTCTTCGGCCATTTGCTACAGTCAGGCCGGCGATACCAAAATCAGCAGCAAGCGCTTCCTGATCATTGACTCTATCGGCATGCTGTCGCAACTCTACTGCTACGCAACCATTACGTATGTTGGGGGAGGTTTCGGTGTAGGGATACATAACACCCTTGAAGCTGCGACCTGGTCAAAGCCCGTTTTCTTCGGGCCCAACTATCACCGCTTCCGCGAAGCCCGGGAGATGGTTGCGGAAGGCGCTGCCTTCAGCATCAACGATGCCGGATCATTTGTACTGCTGGCTACGCGCCTGCTCAACGATCCCGCTCAGCTCAGCGAAGTTTCGGCCCGGGCTGGCAACTACGTTACCGAACGTACAGGAGCAACGCAGCGGGTTATGGAGGCCATTACCATGCAGGGCAGCAACAACCGCACAAAGCCGGGTATCAGAATTCTTCTGTAACGCATCCCAGCGTTCCCATTCCGGATTTTATCCTTCCGATATCCCTTTTGAAGTAACGATATACCTTTCATTATCCTCAGGCTTGTCGATCATAAACCTTACCAGAGCAAGCCCCGGCCCGTCGTAGGCCGCCGTAAAAGAGATTGTCCGCCCGAACTGCTGTTTCCAGTGACCGGTAAGTCGTGACGATTCGTGAACATGACCGTGGAGGGTGATGTACGGTTGCCTGCTTTCGATAAACCGTTGCACGGCAATACTGCCAACGTGCACATCCAGAGGCACATAATCCACCATCTTTCCATCAAGCTCTGCCCTGTCGAGAAAACTTCCGTAGGGTGGAGAATGCATCATGAAGATGGCCTTCTCCATGGAATCGCTCCCGGCCAGCCGTTCCAGATCACCGGCAATGGTAGCATATTCTGTGTCATAGCCAGGATCAGCCGTACGATACCCCGACGAAGGATCGCTGCATCCCGGATCCACATACCTCGAAACATCAAACTTTTCCCAGTCCTTGATCTGAAACGGGGTTGGCGGAACAAACGGATAACCATAAATATGGTAAGGCCCGAATTTGGCCTTACTGCAGTTCAGATATTTCCAGAGTTCCCTCTCCTCCCCTTCACGAAAAGCCGTTTCGCAGATGCGATGGTCGTCGTTGCCCATGATCACGAACACTTCGGGGTAATTACATCCCAGTTGTTTCGACACCCTTTTAAATCCCGGAATCAGATACTCCCTTGCAAAATCGGGTATCTCGCGCCCCTGCACCCGCACGGAACGGTGTACATGCGGCAGCAGATCGCCCCCGAGGAATACAAATGCCGGTTTCTGACGGATAATTTCCCGAAAAAGAAGTTCGTATTTTTCGGTGTGACCATGCAGGTCGCTTACAAAAAAACAAGTATTCATAGGCAGGGAGAAGATTTATAAATCAATCTTCCGGAGAAGTCTTGCAGGATCGGTAACTGCACCGATCATCACCGCGAAGCTGGTTTGTCCTGCAACGTCGCTGTCGGTTACCAGATGGAGGTCAATCAGACCTTCCGACGGATATCCGGTACGTTGAAAATTTTCTTCGGCAAGACATTTACTCCATCCGTCGAGCCAAGCTTTAAGGCAATTCAGTTGCTGTTCGTCCGCCCCGTGGTGTATCAGCAGGTCGATATCGCTTGCCGGTCCTGCTGTAGCATTCTTGGTGCTTCCGATGATGTATACGGCTTTTACGCCGAGCCGGCGCATCTCCATCAACTCGGCGATACGCTCGGCCATGCGAAACCGCCACTTCCAGTGCTGATCGGATTCGGCTCCAAGTACTCCGGCATCGCCCTCTCCGGCAGTACCATTGCTTTTTCCGGTATCGAGCAAACGAAGCGAATTCCGCAAACGCTGCTGAAAAATATAGTTACCTAAGCGATCGGCAATGGTATTGATAAGCCGTTGCTCCTCGGGATAAAACTGACCTCCTTTCTGCTCCTGAATCAGCTGGGTGTAAACCACCCGAATCTCCCCGCCGATGCTGTTGTCAATCACAACATCGGCCTTCAGCATCCAGGGAGTTTCCCGGTAATCATCGGTCTTCCACTCCTGCCCCTCAAATATTACCTTGATCTCGCAAATGGTGGTATGCTGAAATCCAAGGGGAACAAACCGGATAAGCTCCCTGAACAGCACATCGGCAGGCAGCTCCTGATCCGACAACAGACCGTTAAGCCTGTACAGTGTATTCAGCTCTTTCTCGCGCTCCTTAAGCCGTTGCAGTACAATATCGTTAATCATATCTTCAAGATCTGAGCCAGGCTGACCCTACATCGCAGGCTATTTGCAACTAAAAACAGCTTCAACTAAACTTTCACTGTAATTCTTCCTTTTCAGCAGGTTAATAAAGCCCGGTACATTTAAATGCTAAATTAGCAAAATCTTATCTTTGCGTGAACATACAGACAAACAATCCGAAAAATGTCAGAAAATGAGAAGAAGCCGGTAGTGGGAATCACTCATGGCGATATAAACAGCATAAGTTACGAGGTAATTATCAAATCTTTTATTGATAACAGAATTTTCGAACTTCTGACGCCCGTGGTTTACGGCTCATCGAAAGTGGCATCCTACCACCGCAAGATGCTTAATGTCAGCGAATTTAACTTCAACCTCATCAAAAAGGCCGATGCAGCCAATCCCAAGCGGGCAAACATCGTAAATATCAATGACCAGGAAATACGAATAGAGCTCGGGAAATCAACCCAAATTGCCGGGGAACTCGCCCTGCTTTCACTGGAAGCTGCCGTTGAGGATCTCAAAAAAGGGCTTATTGATGTACTGGTAACTGCTCCCATCAACAAGCAGAACATACAATCAAAGAACTTCCATTTTCCGGGACATACCGAATATCTTGCCAGCCGCTTTGGCGCTACCGACGATCTCATGCTGATGGTCAGCAATAAACTCAGGATCGGTATGGCCACAGGCCATATTCCCCTTCGGGAAGTTCCGGGCGCACTTACAGAAGAGTTGCTGCTGCGCAAAATCGGAATATTACACCAGTCACTCCTCCAGGACTTTGCGATTCGTAGTCCCCGCATTGCCTTGCTGGGACTAAATCCGCATGCCGGTGACAACGGGTTACTTGGTGAAGAGGAGCAAAGAGTTATCAAACCGGCCATCGACAAGGCATTCGCCGAAGGTAAGCTGGTGTTCGGGCCTTTCCCGGCCGATGGTTTCTTCGGATCGGGCAATTACACCCAGTTCGATGGAATACTGGCGATGTTCCATGACCAGGGGATGCTTCCCTTCAAGGCTTTCTCGTTCGATTCGGGTGTAAACTATACCGCCGGACTGCCCGTGATTCGCACCTCTCCGGCTCATGGAACTGCCTACGAGCTGGCCGGCAAGGATATGGCTTCGCCCGACTCGTTCAGGGCAGCCCTTTATCTGGCCTGCGACATTTACAATAACCGCAGAATGTATGCCGACATCACGGCAAATCCGCTGCATGTCAGCAAGCAGGAGACCGAATAAACCCCATAGTTCAAATTATGGCACGACCCGTTTATCTTTTCAGGGATTTAGCCGGATTGCTGGGAGGCGAACTCCATGGGAATCCAGGCAACGGGCACATTGCTGAACTTCTGACCGACAGCCGCAAGCTGTCAACTCCGCTGGAAACCGCATTTTTCGCTCTCGTTACCACCCGCAACGACGGGCACCGCTACATCGGCGACCTCTACGAAAGGGGCGTCAGGCATTTTGTTGTTTCGTACATCCCGGAAGGCAATTTCAGCGATGCTGCCTTTCTGACAGTAAGCGATACACTGCGGGCTCTGCAGCGACTGGCTGCACATCACCGCAGCCTGAGTACTTGTCCGGTTACGGCAATAACGGGAAGCAACGGCAAAACCATCGTCAAAGAATGGCTCTGGCAGCTTCTGTCGCCCGAACATGTAATTGTTCGCAGCCCCAAAAGTTACAACTCCCAAACCGGTGTGCCGCTTTCGGTATGGCAGATGAATCCCCTGCACACCCTGGCAATCTTTGAAGCCGGCATCTCCGAGCCGGGAGAAATGGAACATCTTGAACCCATAATAAAACCGGGCACGGGAATTTTCACCAATATCGGGCAGGCTCACGACCGCTTTTTCCGTTCGCGGTCAGAAAAAATCAACGAAAAGCTCAAGCTGTTCATCCACTGTGAAAAACTTATATTTTGCAGCGATCACGAGGAAATCCGACAGGCTATAGCAAACAATCCGAACATAAAAGCAACACTGTACGACTGGGGTTTTAACCCCAGCGCACGGCTGCGGATCACCGAAACCAGGGTAAAACGATCCTCCACCCTTATTAAAGCGATTATGGGAGGCGTGGAACGGGAGATCGCCATTCCGTTTACCGATGAAGCATCGTTCGAAAATGCCATGCACTGCTGGGTATTTATGCTGATGATGGGCTACGGACCCGATGTAACGGCCGGACGAATGCTCCGCTTGCAACCGGTAGCGATGCGCCTCGAAATGAAAGAGGGCATCAACGGCTGTGCCGTCATCAACGACACTTACAGCTCCGATCCCGAGTCTCTGGCCATTGCCCTCGATTTTCTGGCACAGCAGGACAAGCACGAAAAGCGCACCCTGATTTTGAGCGACATGCTTCAAATTTCAGGAGATGAAGAAGAGCGTTACCGCGAAATCGCAGGGCTGCTGTCTAATAAAAACATTCAGCGTTTCATAGGCATTGGACCTGCCCTGTCAAAATACTGCAGCTTTTTTTCTATGTCATCGGAGTTTTACCCCGGAACGGCAGAATTCCTGGCACGATTCAGCACCACTGCTTTCCGCGATGAAACCATACTTCTTAAAGGTGCACGTGTATTCGAATTCGAACGCATCAACGAAAGGCTTCAGCAGCGAAGCCACGAAACCGTACTCGAGGTTAACCTGAATGCTCTGGTTCACAACCTGAACTACTATCGCTCAAAGTTACAGCCGGGGGTAAAACTGATGGCGATGGTTAAGGCATTTTCATACGGAAGCGGCAGCTACGAGATTGCAAACACGCTTGAATGGCACCGTGCCGATTACCTCGCCGTTGCGTATGCTGATGAAGGGGTTGCCCTTCGCAGAGCAGGTATAAGTCTGCCCATACTGGTTATGAATCCCGAAGACAACGGGATGGATGCAATCCTGCGTTTCAATCTGGAACCGGAGATATACAACTTCAGAACCCTTGAAATGCTTGCCGGTGCTCTCCGGAACAATGGAAACGGCTATAAGCTGCCTGCCGGAATACACCTGAAATTCGATACGGGTATGCACCGGCTTGGATTCGAACCGGCGGATATTCCGGAGCTGGCACAATGCCTTCTGACAATGCCTACCATTACCGTGCAATCGGCATTTTCTCATCTGGTAGCCAGTGAAGATCCCGGGATGGATGCGTTTACAAGAAAACAGATCGACTGCTTCAGCCGAATGGCTGCTGAACTTCAGCAACTGCTGGGATACGGCTTTATCCGGCACATCCTTAATTCTGCCGGCATCGTCCGCTTCCCCGAAGCCCGGTTCGAAATGGTTCGCCTTGGAATATCGCTTTACGGCGTATCGTCTGATCCCCTGGAACAAAAGCAGCTCGAAACCGTCAGCAGCCTTAAAACCAGCGTTTCACAAATAAAAACGATAAAAAAAGGCGACACCGTCGGGTACAACAGGCGATGGACAGCCGTTCGCGACTCGGTGATAGCCACCATACCCGTGGGGTATGCCGATGGCCTGAGCCGGCGCCTGAGCAACGGAAGAGGGAAAATGATGCTTAACGGTGAGATAGTTCCTGTGGCAGGCAACATCTGTATGGACATGACCATGCTCGACATCACGGGAGTGCCGGCCAGCGAAGGGGATGAAGTAATTGTATTTGGTCCCGGAATGCCCATCTCCAACCTGGCCAGTGCCATGGATACCATCCCCTATGAGGTGCTTACCGGCATTTCGGGCAGGGTAAAACGCGTCTACTTCCAGGAATAATAAAGACGGAACGCAACCTGCCCTGCAGCAGAACGAACAAAGCAGGGGCAAAAGGGCGAACCTGAGAAAAAAATGCCACTTATTAAAATACTATAAAAGCTCCGCTATCTTCCCTATCTTTGAATCGAAGGAAACAACGTCTGCCGATATAAAAGAGATGCCGTTTCCGGATAAACGCCGGCCGGTGTTGACGTAAAAGCAAACGGCGGCACAAACTGACACCTGAACCTACAACGCGCGCATGAAACGCCTGTCAATCGTAATTCCCGCATACAACGAGGCCGCCACCATTCACCTTATCCTCGACAAAATTCTGAACGTTCGTCTCCATTACGATATCGAAAAGGAGATTATCGTCATCAACGACTGCTCATCCGACAACACCGCCGCGGCCTTGGCCGGATATGCATCCGCTCACCCTGAAGCCGGGATTGTTCTTTTTGATCAGCCAGTAAACAAGGGCAAGGGCGCTGCCATACACAAGGGGATAGAACTGGCTTCCGGTGATTTTGTAATTATACAGGATGCCGACCTGGAATACGATCCGGCTGATTACAATCTGCTGCTGAAACCGCTGATGGAAGATGTTGCAGATGTAGTTTACGGCTCCCGCTTTATGGGATCCGGGCCCCACCGCATTCTCTTTTTCTGGCATTCCATCGGCAACCAGTTCCTCACTTTTATCTCCAACATGTTCACCAACCTGAACCTTACCGATATGGAAACGTGTTATAAAATGTTCAGGGCTGAAATCATCAAAAAGGTAAGGCTGAGAGAGGCTCGTTTCGGGTTTGAACCCGAAGTAACGGCGCGCATCTCCTGCATTCCGAAAATCCGGATATACGAAGTAGGCATTTCCTATTACGGACGAACTTACGACGAAGGCAAGAAAATCGGAGCAAAAGACGGATTCCGGGCAATCTACTGCATTTTAAAATACAATGTTTTCGACCGGAAAATCTGGAGAAACAATCACTCAGGGTGATGGAATTCCTGACCTATTTAACAAATTTTATCTTGTTCATGGCATAAGCTACCATCCTGAGCAGCAGGAATCCATGCTTAAACCGTGAGATATTGGTATCCCCGTATTTCCGGGCCCGGTAACGAATAGGGACTTCCACCAGTTTAAGGTTCAGCTTTGCCGATCCAAAAATAAGATCAAAATCACCAAAAGGATCGAAATTCCCGAAATACGAGCGATTGGCTGCCAGTTTGCGGTAGTTTTCTGCCGTTAACACTTTGGTGCCGCACAGCGTATCTTTAATCCGCTGGTTCAGCAGCCAGGAAAACATCACCGAGAAGAACTTGTTACCCATCATATTCAGGGTGCGCATCGCCTCATCCTCCATAGGATATACGAGGCGTGTTCCGTTGATGTATTCTCCCTTGCCGGTAGCCAGCGCATTGTAAAACTTTGGAAGATCTTCAGGCGGAACCGTGAGGTCGGCATCCAGTATCATCAGGATATCGCCGGTGGCATGGTCGTAACCCTTACGAACGGCATCGCCCTTCCCCTTTCCATCCTGAACCAGGTATTTCACATCCCTCTTATCTTTATATGCTTCGCATACGCGAATTATCTCATCCAGGGTATCGTCGGTGGAATTACCTTCAACAAACAGAATCTCCGTATGTTTCCCCATTTCAGGAGTACGCAGAACGGCATCCTCGATATTCCCTTTTTCGTTCCTGGCCGGTATAATCACGCTAACGCTGAAGTCTTTATTATCGGCAGGCCTTGGTTCCGGCAGCCTGGCAATAATATAACCCGTTAAGCAAAGACTGTTGAACAGCGGCAAGTTGGCTACGTACTTGTTTAAAAACCAGGAAATAACCGGAATATTCACCGGAAAAAGAAAACGCTTACCCGACTTAACCACATCAAAACCTTCAAGTTCCAGCAGATTGATTACATCACCCCTGCCCAGCCAGTTTAATCTGCGGTGCGGCATCTTCAGCCCCAGCTTCTGAACCAGCCACAGGGCAGGCTCCCACAGGAAGTTATGATACGAAATCAGAATACGGGTTCCTGGATGGATTACTCCTTTTAGCTGCTGAAAAGCCACTTGAATATCTTCAAGATACCCGAGAGTATCGGAAAGGATTATATAATCGAACTTCTCATCAAGTTCCAGATTCTCAGCATCCATAACTCTGAAATTCAGATGTGGATGCTGTTGCCGGGCTATGCCTATCATAGAAGGCGACAGGTCGATGCCCATCCCGTACGACGGCTTTACTGCATTGAGCAGGTAACCGGTACCACAGCCGATCTCGAGCACCCTGGTACCGGCCGGTATGTTGAACCGGAAAAAGTTTACCAGATTCCGGTAGTAATAGTTGCTGCGTCTAATGTAACGGTTGCGGCGAGGTGCAACACTTTCAATGCCTTTCAGGACTTTCTTCTTATTCTCCGATAAATTATTCATTTGTGGTAGTTTCAGGGGCTCCCTGCACCGGTTTTATCCGTTCGCAACGGAAATCATCAAGGTAAACCGTTTGCCTGCCCTTATTCCAGACATAAATTTTTAAAATTCCTTCTTCAAGCTCACTGGAAGTGATAAACTCCAGATGTAGCTGCTTCCAGCCCTTTTTCCTCTCTTCCCGCACCACCTCTCCGGAAAAGCGGTAAAAATCATCGCTATTTAAGGCGGAGGCTACAAGTACAACATCTTCTGCATCGCCCGAAACCCAAACGCTAGCTTTAAATAGCTCCCCAGGCTCAACATTCTGTTCTTCCACCCCAAGTGCAAAAGGGTGCAGGGGGTCAGAAATCACCGAGCTCTTTCCCGATCGGGCACGATCAAATGAAAGCACGCCCTGATCACCGGGCTTCATATTTACCGGAATCCGAATGGTAGAATCGTTCACTCCCCGTATTTCAGCGGAGTTGAAAACGATGCTTGCCGATCCTGTCCGGCCATCTGTACCTTTAGCCACCGGAACAAGCACCACTCCGCGGCCGCGGTATGCTTCGACGAGCTGCCATCCGGGAGTGCCGTTCAACCGAAGCAACGCAGAATCGGGTTCAACCCAGCCCGGTGTATGCATTATGGCCATTCGGCCACCGTAAAGATTAAACAGGGAATCGGTCAAAAACGGCTCTCCACCCCAATGAATAATACGGTTATTATAGGCGTCGAGGATGTAATAATCGGGATATATACGCTGAAGTTCAGAAACATACCTGCTTCGGCTGTACGCGTTTCCAAAGAATAGTCCGGCCATCGGCGATGCTCCCGGATTGGTAAATACTACCGCAGTCTTTTCATTCCATCCCGTTGCGGCACCCCAAACTTCCTCAAACTCCGGGTTAAAATCGGTACCGTATAATCTGTGTTTCAGATCAAGCCCGTGTTTTATCCCGAAAAACGACAACATTACGGCAAGGAAACCGGCAAGGGCAGATTTCAGGACCGGTTTGCGCACCGGCAGCAAGGCCAGATGCAGCAGTACGATCACCGGAATTGCCGCAATGCTTTCATAAGGTAAAAGATAGGCAGCTTTCGGCTGCTTTGCGATGAGCAGGTAACCGGCAGTCTGGGCAATAACCACGGCAAACAGAAGCCGTGCAGCCGGTTTGCGGATGGTTTGTTTCCCCAACCATATTACCAAAGCCAGAGCTGCCACGGCAAAAATACCTCCCACAAACAGGGCAAAAAGCCGGGGATTTACCCTGAACAGATCAACAAGCTCAGTAAAATAGCGCGATGTATCGATGATGCTTTCACTCCCGCTTCCATATTGGCCGGAGTGGATAAAAAGACTATAAATCCAGTGAAACATATGCGGGTACATACGGATTACCGGCAGTGTAAAAACAAAGAATGCCAAAATGGAAAAGAGTCCGAACCGGAATCGTTCACTCCAGCGCCTAAGCAATATAAGCGGAATCAGCATCAGAGGGAAAAAGATAATTTTTGATGCCATGCCAAAACCTGCAATCACACCAAACCAGAGTGGATAGTTCAGTCGGTTTCTTTCACCGGTTTCAAAATACCAGTGCAGAGCAAGGGCTGCCATTGCGAAGGCGGCCGACATCTGCATTACCTCCTGAGTAGCTCTGGCAAAGCCATTAAATAAAACAAAGCCCGATATAAACGGCGTCAGCTGCAGCAGAATGCCATACCACACCATCCCGGAGGCCGTCGTAACAAACCACCCGAGGACCAGCAGCACCAGGCTTCCTGTAACGGCGGTTGCTATATTCAGAATTCGAATGTAATGCTCCGGCTCCGCGAGTACGGCATCGGTAAGGTTATCGGCGCGTTTATCGAACATCCATACTGCCCGCAGTACCACACCACCGGCAACCTGCATGGTTGTACCGGGGTGGTCCACGTGCCCCGCAAGCCGGAACGTCGCCATATTCAGCGAATTAAACAGATATGCATACTCCGGATCGTAACCACCGGCATACCATGCCTTATCGCGCGCACGAATGGTATCAAGCGAAGTGATAAAAAGTATGAGGGGAATAACTAACAACAGACCTGCATGAAAAATCCGTTTAACTACAGGTCGTGCGATTACTTCGGATCTGAGCATACAGCGGTTTTTGAATCTGCCAAAGATACAAAAATAGCCTGTTTGTCCCTCTTTCGTATATGGTTAAGCAATAATCGCTTCTATCCGATCCAGCTCATCGGTTGAAAAGTCCAGATTATCCAGTGCCGCAATGTTTTCATCCATTTGCGCAATGCTGCTTGCACCAATCAGCACTGAGGTAATTCTACTGTCTCGCAAAAGCCAGGCCAGCGACATCTGCGCCAGTTTCTGTCCGCGTGCTGCGGCAATCATGTTCAAACGTGCTGCCTTGTCCACTTTTTCAGCGGTTACCTGTTCTGGTCTCAGAAAGCCGGATTCACGGGATGCTCTCGATCCCGGTGGAATGCCTTCCAGATACTTTTCGGTAAGTAGGCCCTGTGCCAGCGGAGAAAAGGCAATACAACCCATCCCTTCTTCTTCCAGCACATGCAGCAATCCCCCTTCCACCCAACGGTCGAACAAAGAATAGCGGGGCTGGTGAATAAGGCAGCGAATGCCCATGGATTTTAAAATTGCAACTGCTTCCCGCGTTTGCTGTGCCGAATAATTTGACAATCCCACATACAGGGCTTTCCCCTGCCTCACTGCCTGCTCCAGAGCCCCCATGGTCTCCTCCATCGGCGTCTCCGGATCGGGGCGGTGCGAATAGAAGATATCGACGTACGACAAACGCATGCGTTTCAGACTTTGGTCGAGGCTGGAAATCAAATATTTTTTGGATCCAAAATCTCCGTATGGTCCCGGCCACATTGTGTATCCCGCTTTGGTAGAGATCACAAGTTCATCGCGATAACGTCCCAGATCGTTGCGCAATACCTGCCCCAGCGTCTCCTCGGCCGACCCCGGCGGAGGACCGTAGTTGTTTGCCAGATCGAAATGGGTTATACCCCGGTCGAATGCGTGAAGCAACATACTGCGGCTAACCTGGAATATATCAACACCCCCGAAGTTGTGCCACAGTCCCAAAGACAAGGCGGGAAGTTTTAATCCGCTCCTTCCGCAACGGTTATATACCATGGAATGATACCTTGCCTCATCGGCTGAATGAGTAATCATACGCTTGCATTTTTGTGTGATCCACTAAAATACGAAAAATAGCTTACCCTTCCAAATCAGAAGCCCTGTCCTTACGCCTATGACGGATATACTCCAGGAGTTTTCCGGAATCCTCCTTAACAAGTCCAAGCTTCACCGGCTTTAAAAGCCAGAAAATCAATCCGGCAATCCCTCCCCATAAAAAGAAGGCGGTAAACTGCAAAAGAGAAAATATAATTGCTGTTTCCGGATTAATACCATAAAATCCAAGCACAAAGACCAGACTTGCCTCACGGGTACCGAAGCCCGCAACCGATACCGGAAGCAGAGTAGCCAGGCTCATAAGGCTTAGAATAAAACCAATGTCGACTATCGAAAGGTGCAGGCCCAGCGCGTTAAAAATCCATTGATTGGACAGATAGAAGAAATAATAGGCCAGCAGGGTGAGAAGCCAGGGCATCAGCATACTGCGCTGAATCAAGCTTCCCCACAAATCTCTGACCATTAGTGGAAGTGAAGATGCGCCATCACCGACCATGAGCCTGAGCAGCCATTTCCCGGCAAGCCATGCTGTAAACATCAGCAAACCGGTAGCCAGCAAATATACACTTCCGTGAAGTTCGCCCGCAACCTGGTAAAAATAAAGAAGTCCGGTCGCGCCAAACCAAATCAGAATAGCAAAATCAAAAATCCGGTCGCCCACAATGGTTTTAAATGAACGGATGAAACTAACCCCTGTATCCTCCCGAACATAATACAGGCGTGAAATTTCACCCAGCCGTCCCGGGGTTATCAGACCTATTGTGTAGGAAGCAAGGTATGCATGAAAACCATTGAAAAACGAATATTGGCACCCTTCCTGCCTTAACAGAAGGCTCCAGCGTATGCTTTTCAACCCAAGCACAATGAGTACTCCCGAAAGCGAGAACAGGAACCAGCGAATCCTCATTTCCTGCAGGATGACGTAGAAAGTGTCCAGATCCCAGGGTATCCGGCTGATCAGCAACCATGTAATAAGTGCAGTTCCTGCAATTTTTGCCAATGTACTCAGGTAGCGCCGTTTCATTGGTTTAGATTTTCGCGCTTAATTGAATAGGTAGCCTTTTTCCAGAATGTCCTTGTTTTTTCAAAAAGACGGCCAATGGTTGCCGGCGGAAGCAGTTCGGCAGTGGTGCGGGCCAGGCGCGTCGACAGCAGCAGAAAAAGCGCATCTATAAGCAGCTCCATCAGATAACGGCCGGCAGTAAAGCCCGACACCGTATACCCGTAATCAGGAACCTGCAAGCCCAGCATCCGTCTGAAGCGGATGCGTATAAAGGCACCCCTCTTTTTCAGATCATACCCGTGGGAGTGCATCGTAATGGCTTCATCCTCGCGAAGGGGCTGCAACCGAACAAGCTGTTTCTGCTCCATTTCCTTCAGAATACGATTGCCCTCAGTTGATCGTACAATAACCATGGAGAATCCCTTACCTCTCTCTTCATAAACCGGAGCCCAGGCATCCCCGCCCGAGATATCGGTAAACTCATTGCTCAGATCGGTGCACAGCAAACTGTTGCGCACGATATGAAATGGAATCAGGTAATTGGCATGGAATTTCGGCAACTCCACGCTGCGTCCGTCCTTCATCTCCACGCGCATATTACCGGGCCATTCGCCATAGCGAAACCAAAGACGGCTTATGTTGCGGTAATCCTTGATTTTATATGACTTAAGAAAGCTCCTTACCGAAGAAAAATGAAGCGTATTTCCATAGAAAGGGCCAAAGATGTATTTAATAGAAGCTACGGATTTATCTCCGGCCGCCTGAAGTTTACGAATGCTCTGCACCTGGCCGGGCAGTCCCACGTAAGCTAAACGCCCGTTGAACGCAGCTATATCAGGAAGTAATTCGTTTACCGATGTGATGATGTATTTACTCTGCGCCGCATCCAGTATCTGTTGCCGCGTGGTGGCAATGTAAGGCCTGGTCAGCCAGGGCTTTTCTTCGTCCATACCCGTCACAACAGCTCCGTCGATCTGGCCGCTCTCAAGCAGATAAATCAGTATTGCCGAAAGCATACCTCCGCTGGCACCGGTTCTTCTCACCAGATCATCCTCAGCGTATGCGATGTAAATTCCGAAATACGGACCGGTATAGGTATGGAATTCAGGCGCATTGTCGTAAAAGCGGACACGGAATTCCGGAAAATTAAACTCCTTTCCCGCACAAGCTGTAAGCATCCGGCGAGCCTCTGCCTCATCCGGTTCGTTCACCACAACGGGCCGGTATCTGCCCTCACGGTCGGTAAATACAATCTTTCCACCCGACAAGCCCGCACAACTGCCACAGCGGTTGCACAGATCGGATTTCATGATCCTGCGCAGTTCATCAATACTTTTCACAGACATAAAACTGACGGATTCCCAGTTCGGATATAAATGTTCCCTGCATGCCCTCTATAATCCGTTCTGCGATATTGCGCAAAAAAGCAGGACCAACAGGCAACAGAACCGTTCCTTTGTGATACAACAATTTCCATCCTATAACCCTGAACATGGCTTTAACTTCCCTTGAATGCAAAAACCGATGCGGACCTTCACCATGACCTCCAAATAAGGCGGTGTAAATGCGGTAGGCAGGCTCACTCGTAGCCGGTGGGCAGCTCAGCACCAGTCGGGCATCAGCGGTGGATACCCGATGTAATTCGCCGAGAAACGCCAATGGGTCCGAAACATGTTCGAGTGTCTCCAGGCTTACAATCCTGTTGAATTCCGCATCAGCAAAAGGAAGGGAACTGTATGTTTCCAGTTTTACCTGAGTAATTCCGGGCCTTATCGATGCTGCAACCTTCATCAGTCCGGACGATATCTCAGCATTCACAACATGAACGCCGGGCTGTGCTTTGCGGATGTAATCGTCGGCCTCGGCATCGCGGGAAGTAATATTAAGCACCCGTAAATCGCCGGCCAGATGCAGATGCTGAATAGTTTCCCTGAACCGCTGATCGTGCGTATCCTTAACTTTGTCGTTTTCCTGAACATAGATATGTGCTACGCGATCCCAGTGGGCCTCCACTTCACGGTCGCTCCAGCGGTTTATAAACGAATTTTCGACTCCCATCGCTATCGCTTCCGGTTAAGAATGGCTATCTGATCGGCCAGCAGTCCAAAAAAGAAGAGAAACATCCCAAGTGTAATCATCACCATTCCCATATTCGAGAACCTGCCAAAAAACAGATATCCGTAACTTCCCCACAACAGTCCTCCCAGACCTATTATCACGCTGGCCGGAAAAAACACCTTCAAAGGATTAAACAGCATAATGATGCGGAACAGCAGAAGGAAGGTTTTAGAGCCGTCGCGTATAAATTTCACGGTACTGGCCCGCCCTACACGCTGCGAAACTTCGATGGGGAAAGTTCCAATAGTATAACCCTCTTTCAGGAATGCCAGCGTTGAGGTGGTTGAAAATGAAAATCCATTGGGCATCAGATGCAGTAACTTGAAGATGAGTTCGCGATGAAATCCGCGAAGTCCGGAGTTATAGTCGGGAAGCTTTTGATCAACAAGCATTTCACCTGTCTTGCGTATCAGCCATTTTCCACTCTTGCGACTGCTGACCTGGTATGAAGTGGCTGAACGTTCGCCGATTACCATATCGTATTCTCCGAGCATGTCTGCTATCTGAGAAAGACTTGAAGGATCGTGCTGTCCGTCGGAGTCCATTGTAATCACTAACGGACATGACGCCTTGCGGATACCTGTTTTCAGCGAGGCTCCATATCCTTTATTCACACCGTGCCGTACCACACGTACCGGATATCGTCTGCCTACATCCGCCGTTGAATCGGTAGATCCGTCATCAACCAGAATAAACTCAAAATAATCAAACAATTCGAGTTCCTGAATGCGGTCAAAAAGCCCGCCAAGGCCCTCCTCTTCATTATATGCAGGAATAACTACTGTGGCCCGCTTTAGATTATTTTCCATTACCGTTTGTATATCAGTCTTTTACTTTCCCTTCACCCTTATCCGAACGAGCAAAGATAGAAATTATCCCCCATAATGCACCATCTACCCGTGAGGGTTAGACCGACGCTAATGGAGAAAACTAAAAAAAAAGGAGTCCTTCCGGACTCCCCTAAAAATGAATAACGCTGGAGTTATTTAACATTTGAATTGATTCTGTATGCAATTTCCTGGAATTGTTCCGGAGTGAACTTCAGTTTTGGTTTGCTGAAATCAATGTCGTAAATGGTATCAATAGGAATAAGATGAATGTGTGCATGTGCAACTTCCAGACCGATAACGGCAATACCAACCTTTTTGCATGGCACAACGGCTCCGATTGCAACCGCAACCTTTTTTGCAAACGTAAAATACTCGGCATAGAGGGGATCTTCAATATCGAAAATGTAATCTACCTCTTTTTTAGGGATAACAAGAGTATGTCCCTCGGCAAGCGGATTGATGTCGAGAAAAGCAAGGAAATTCTCATTTTCGGCTATCTTGTAGGCAGGGATTTCGCCATTCACAATTTTTGAAAATATACTTGCCATTTTGTTTTGGTTTTAGCGGATAATTTCAACGATCTCAAAACTCATTTTGCCAGCTGGCACCTGTATCTCTACCGACTCCCCCACCGATTTTCCCAACAGTCCTTTGGCGATAGGCGAATTCACGGAAATTTTTCCAGCCTTCAAATCTGCCTCATTCTCCGGAACAAGGGTATAGGTCATGGTAGCATTGTTTTTGGTATTACGGATTTTCACCGTTGACAGGATGAGCACTTTGGAATTGTCGAGTTTGCTTTCATCAATGATCCTTGCATTTCGGATGGTTTCCTGAAGCTTGGAAATTTTAAGCTCCAGCATACCCTGTGCATTTTTAGCTGCATCGTATTCGGCATTTTCCGACAAATCGCCTTTATCGCGGGCTTCGGCAATTTGTTGGGATATGGCAGGGCGTTCGATAGATATAAGCTGGTCAAGTTCAGCTTTAAGTTTATTGAGTCCTTCCAGGGTGTAATACATGATTAATACGTTGAATTGGTTAAAGGATAATAAGAACGAAAGACCCTCATTCAAGGGCCTTTCATAATATCGTCAGGATGTCTGGTAATCGGGTCCTGCGCTTGTTACAGGTTAATTCGCGCTCCTATGCTGTGAGTGCCGCTGAAGGGGTCGGTAGCCCTGTACGAATAGTCAATAGCGATCGAAGATCCCTTTTCCTTGTCGAGCGGCACAGCCACGGTAAAGCCTGCGCTTGGGCCGGTAAAGGCCGTAGTACGTTCGGTATCTGACGTTATCCCTTCTTCATAGGTATAACCGCCTCTCAGCATCAGGTACGACTTTAACTCATACTCAGCTCCAACAACGTACTGATCTTTATTAAATGAGTTTGAGATAAAGTTTCCGGCAAGTGTAAGTCGGTGCATCTCAGCAATATGAAAATCATACGAAGCTCCGATGGCAAGCTGGGTGGGAAGTTCAAAATCGGCTGAGCGCTGTTCCAGCGTAAAGTAGCTCTCCTGTCCGGGCAGCAGACTGCGGATAGAAAGACCGTCGCCCGAAAAACGCATCGTGGGGCCAACGTTCCTGAGGGTAATTCCAAACCGCACATTTTCGCGGGGTCCGGTTACATATTGAATACCAGCATCAAGGGCAATGCCTTGAGCGCTAACGTCGGAAATAACTTCCGAAACAATTTTAACGTTAACACCACCATAGATGCTGCTTGAAAACGCTTTAGCATACGAGATGTTGATATTCATGTAACTTGGCGAAAAATTACCGATACCACCTTCGGGAAGATCTTCGGTTGTAATGGGAATATCACCAAAACCCATCGACATTATACCCAGTCCTATTACACCCGATTCTCCGACTTTTTGGGTTAGCCCAAAAGCATTGATGTTTATCTCACTTCCTTTGAGCCATTGCGTATTCGAAAAAATCAGCTCAGTACCTTTGGTATGTGCTGTCCCCGCAACATTCACAAAGAGCCCTTCCAATCCCTTTACACCGGCAACATTTGCACCTCCCCATCCCGAACTCCGGGACCAGGGGTTTATGAGTAATTCAGATGCGCCGGCCTGACCTGACCTGTCTTTGTTACCTGCAGTCAGCTCAGTAGCAGGAATTAACAGTGCCCCGGTCAGCAAGATGGCAGCGAAGTATTTAGAGATCTTGTTCATAAGCAATAGTTTGAATGTTTTAACAATTTCTTTTACGTTACTTCCCGGTTTAGAATGAGTTAAGGTCAACAGGACGGAGCGAGCCGAACCACTTAACAATCTTTTCTCCTACACCGTCTGCTTTAACATGCACCAGGTAAACACCACCTGCAATAGGAATCCCAGCATGATTCTTGAGATCCCATTCAATAGCAGTACCCTTCTCGTCTTTAGTAAACCTGCGGATAAGCGTACCACTCGTGGTGTATATTGAGACCGTACATTTCTCAGGAAGATTTACAATCTTAACCCGGTTGTCGAGCTGATTGGTTTCGTACGTTGAATAAGCATAGTACGGGTTGGGAACTACCGTAATAAGGTCGAGTTCGCTGGCAGCCTTTGCAATATTGCCTGTAGTTGTAGCGATCTTTTCGGTGCTGAACTTATATTTCGGGAAATTCCTGTTGTCGCTGTGCTGCGCTGTATAGGTCGTATCAATCTTTCCAACACTGTAGTTTCTGCGGTAAGGTTTTGCGATGCGGATTTTAACCTTGGCCTCATTCGATAACCACTGCTGACCCTGAACGGCAAGCGGAATGTGTGTCCACATTGCGCTCGAGTATACAAGGGCCATCTGATTCTGTGAGGTGGAACGGATGCTGTTCAGAAGCTTCCTTCCGGCATCATAAGCCGGAATTTCAGCAGCCGGAAGCGATTTCTCGGTTGTGTGTGCAAATACATACACATAGTGCATACCACCGAATACAAATGTGTTTCCGTTTATTACATTAGCCGTTGGGTTGAATAACATATCCCTTCCGTTATCTCCGACAAGCCAGGAGTTCTCACCAAAAACAATGTTGAGGCGCTCTCCGGTTTCAATATTGATGGCATATCCGGGGAACCAGCCCATACCGGTTTCCGAAATGTAGTTTGGATCATCCGGGTTATCGCTCGGACCACTTCCTACAGGTGCAGGTTTACCATCCTTGTCAACCGATTGTGCAGCCCTGATTTTGAAACGGTCAACACCGCCTTCCGAAAGAGTTTTGTCGGCACACATTTCAATAACAGGACAACGGGTCCACTTGCTCTTGTCGGGTGTATAAACAAAATCGATGCTGGCAAGGTCTGAGAACTTAAATCCGTTCTTCGAGGTGATCCGGAATGCAGGTCCGTAAGTTGGATCCTGCTCGGTTGAAGCAACCATAACATATGGAGACCAAGTACCGGCTACAACCTTTTCGAAATTGGCATCCGGGTCGTACGGCTTATTCGGCATATCGTAGTCGCTGTTTGCCGGTGTGGTAAGGTCACTGACAACGCCGGACCTGATCCAGTTAAGTGCAGGCACTCCGTCAACATCCGGAAGTCCTGTTATCCAGGTTTTGGAGCTGTCGGCAAAACGGAAGGTCGACGAGAGAAGTCCGTTGTTCGGCAGAATGATATCCCATATGGGATCCTGATCGGCATTGGTACCAATCTTATATGGACCCGGATCGAGTATCTGACCTATTGTAATGGAAAGCCCAAGATCAGGGAATAACTGCTCATTGACAAACGAAGTTGTTGTATCGCTTCGATAAACGGTGTTTGTTTTCAGATCGATTAATCTCCAGGACGCCGTGGTGCTGAGAGCACTGTCAGCGCCGATTTTGTAGTAATACGGCATCAGTGAGTCAAACTCCAGGATATACTCGGTATTCTTGACACTCAGCGGATCGATTACTTTAACATTCAGAGGACCGCGACCCGATTTGTATTTAACTTCATACGCAATCGGATAATTCGGGCTGCCCATGGGGTTGGTGGGGCTAACCGGTTCCTTCGAGAGAATCTCGGCAATGGTCTCATCACTCATCTCGAGGAGGTTACCACCGTTACCCTGGCCCTGTAGCCTGGTAATCTCTACTCCGTCACCGTATTTTGCGTTAGCCATGGTTGTGCCAACCTGAATGTGCGGAATACCGGTGTATACCTTAATATTCTTCCGTCCGGCCAGATACGTGCGTTTCTGTCCATCCAGCCCAATAATTCCGGCTTCCTGAGATCCCGGATCGGCACTGTATTTCATGTATTCATTGTAACCGTATGCCAGGGCCAGATAATAATACTGTTTGTGATTAACAAGAGTCTGTCCTGTGAAAGCATCCTCGTTGAGTCGGAATGTATGTGTAATACCAAGGTCGGCACCAAACACCTCCTCCACCGGAACATTGGCATTCAGGGATTGATCAAAGTTATGGTTTACGAGTTGCTTTACGCCATTCTTGACGTCTGCCTGGAATACCAGACGTGCTTTGGACTGATCGTGAATGTCGGCAATGGAAACATTGGCATCCTTCAGCTGGAATACCTGGTATCCCTCGAAACGATAGTAAGGATCGAAGTCATAACCGGTGCTGTTGGCAACGGCCAGGATGGCCGGATCCAGCTCTTTGTATGATTCGTTGAAGTTGTTTCCTGCATCGTTGGTCTTGCGGTTGGTGATGTAGAATACAAACTCCCGGTTCAGTTCGCGGATGGTAAGATCCGGAGCATTGGGACCACTTACGACGGCAAAACAGTTGTCGAACAGAAGCTGACATTTATCGTCAACAACCTGCAGCAGCTTCACGGATGCCCATGGGCCTCCCGAAGCAGCACGTGCCCAGGGAATACCAACGGTAATATAGTTAACAGCGCCCGGCTCAAGAATAAAGGGTCCGGCCGACTGCATAAAACGACGGTCGTGAGGTTGGTTTTGTGCAACTTCTTCTGTCCAGTATTTATCACCGGCAGGAGGAATACCACCAGTACCCCAATCGCACTCATCGGTATCACCGGGGAACATAAAGTCGCAGGCAGGGCCGTAAGCTCCTGAAGAAGCGTGTGCATTTCCGCCATACATCATCTTGGTATTGTCTTTCCAGATACCGCGGAGCAGATTGTAATACTGCGGTGCACGGTCGGGGTCAGTCATGTAATCGGGAACACCACTGTTGTTGTGGTAAACAAACCTGCGCATTCCGAAACGCTCATCATCTACGATGCCGTTTCCGAAGTTAACTCCGTTGATGGCCTCTGACCGTACAAGGAAGCTACCCGTCTGAAGGTTATCGGGTTCTCCATAGCTCATATCGAGGTATGAGCCGTTAAGACTTACGATGCTGCAATCTCCGTTAAACGTAGGTCCAAGCTTTCCGTCACCCCGGAACGAAGGATTATCTGACCCGTCAGGATCCATGTAAGGCCCCTGGAAGAAGTCGACTCCGATTGCAGGAGGCTGATCGCCGTATGCCCAGTACTGTCCGTCACCATCTTTGGGCTTTCCGTTGTATGAATATCCAAGTCCGCGGTTAACATCGCAACCTACGTAATCGTCGGTTGCAAAACCAAGGTCGGTATCAACCCACTGACTGAAATAGGTACCGGTAAGGCGGTATGTAGAACGGTTGATGATTTCATAACTGTAGAAAGTCATGTTGTTGATCTCATCGTTGGTAGCAAATCCAAACGCCTGGGCGCGGATTTCAAGACCAATCGGAGTACCTTCCGTTTCAGTATGGATATTTCCTTTATCGTTAAATACCCACCAGAGGGTGGCATCGCCCTTTATTACCTGGTCGGCCAGCAAACCACCACGAACGATGCCTTCCTCACCTTCCTTGGTAGGAGTAGTGGAGTGACAAAGCTCGTTATTGATGTCGTAGTAAGGATAATCCCCGTCTTCCGGATCGTAGGTGCCATCCCCCGAGCGGTCGAAAAACGGCGCCAGGTAATAGCTTTGCTTTTTGGAAATATCGCCATGGGCAGGCCATTCGAGAATTGACTGCGGAATCTGGTAACCGGGGAAAGCAGCTCTGTTGTCCCACCAGGCCAGATACTCATCGATTTCGGCACGGGTAATGGGGAACAGTCTGTCGTATTCGGCGCAGGTCTCTTCACCAATGGCAGCTGTACCATCGATGGTAAGAGGACCGGGCCAGAAGTCGTTACCCGTTCCGGGAGCACCCGTATTGGGACCCTGACGAAAACGGAGAGCAGCAAGTTTTAGCTGATCGTTGACGTCAATACCACCAACCCAGAGAGCAGCGGAGAACATGGAAGTCTTACGCGATCCTTTGGGAATCTCGTATTGGGCAACTTCAAAGTCCCACCACATGTCACCACCGGTATTAATACGGGTTCTGACATTGTTGATCTCCAAATATTTGAAGCCTGCACCCGGAAGACAGCCGGCAGCGGTTGCCTTTACTTCGGCAACACCCGACTTCCTGGTGCCCTTATAGTATTCTGCATGACCCGGCACGGCCAGGAGGATACAGAGCAATGTTACTAAAGGTAAACGAACAATATTTTTCATAATCGGGAATTTTATAATGCGTGTCGTTACGTTTTCGAGTTTAGTTTGGTCTCACTCAGTGATCAGAAGTTGAAAATAAGTCCAAGGCGGATCTGACGGGGCAGACTGTAGTTGAATGGGCTGTTGATCCTGATACTGTATAGGTCCCTGTATGCCTGTGTATCGAGCTGTGTGTTGATCTGTGTCTGATACTCAGCAGCAGCAAGGTATCCGTCGTCATCAGGATTACCGGTAGCAGAATAAACACTCATGATATTCTTCGAGTCAAGGATGTTGAGTACCTGCAGATATACGTTCAGGTACGATTCACGTTTGCCCTCTCCCCAGCTCAGGTTGATATCCTTATCGACACGACCATCGATCCTGAACTGCCAGGGAAGCCTTGATCCGTTAACCGAACCATCGATAATTCCGGTCTGTCCAAGTGGGAAGATCCTGCTCGACTTGGTGTAAGGCGTTCCCGATCCTCCGAAGATGGTGAAGTTAACACCGGTATTTTTGAGAACCTGGACCGACTTGGTAACTTCTGCTCCCGTAGCGTCGGTTTTTGTGCGGCGGATTACAGGACCACTGTATTCTTTTCCGTCAGCAAAGCGGTAGTCAAGCATCAGGTTAAGAGCATGACGACGGTCGAAGCTTAGGGGGAACAGCGTACGAAGGTTGGGCTGTCCTGTCTGAATGAGTCCTTTTGCAAATTCGGGATCCGAACCGGTTCCGTTAGCAAACTGAAGTGTATAACTTGCCCTTACCCTGGCATTCGCCGTACGGCGAAGGTCGTAGGTAACGGTAAGACCCTTGACGGTTGAAAAGTCGATGTTATTATAGGAGTAATAAGTTTTGGGATATGCTGCCGTATAACGGAAAGCCTGGATCTGATCCCTGATCTCACGATAATAGGCCGACAGAGTAAGTGAAGATGAATTGGTCAGCCTCTGCTGGAATCCAAGTTCATAGTCAATGGTCTTTTCGGGTCTCAGGTTAGGATTGTTGATTGTCGGACTTCCAAGAACTGGCAGGAAGAAGTAATCCAGCGGGTTCATACGCAATGCATAGGTGGGACGCTGGGTAAGTACATCGTAGTGAGCAAAGAACAGGGCTTCATCCGAGATTGGGAATGAGAAAGATATACGCGGCATTACCGATATCTGGGGTTCGTAATCGCTGAAAGCCTTTGAAGTAACCGTAACGTTGTTGCGATCGGCCAGATAGGGAATTACACCATTTCCGGCATCCAGTGCGATGGAGGGATCGGTAACGATCAAACCTTCGGCATTGTACCAGGTATCGCCGTCGCGGTATCCCATAATGGTGGTTGGGTTCTTCATATTATCAACGTATACCACGAAGTCTTCACCCATATTCTGAGGATGTGCACCAAGGTCTCTTACATCACGTACGCTTAGAGCGGGATAAATGGTGTAAGGATCGGTAAGAACCTGCTGATTGGCATCGAAGCGGTCTACCCTGACTCCAACGTTGAAAATAAGATCGTCGAAGGCGAATTTATCCTGAATATACCCTGCCATATAAATTGGCGAGAAAGGTGCTATTTCACGGGTGTAATTTCCGTTGGCATCACGTTTGGTAAAGAAGTCGTCGAAACTGGGGCTGTCTTTCATGCTGATGCGCTGTCCGGTGTAAGTGTATCCGCTGTAAGCAGCGAGGTTCTCACCATTGTTAAAAAGCTCGTCGGCTGAGAACATATCGATGCTGAGACCCTGGCTGAGGTTTGCCGTATGCATCTTGCCATTTGCATCGTAATAATTGATGGTCATAGCATTAACATCGTACGAATCAACATCAACCCAATCGGTTCCATCCGTAGGCAGTCCTATGCGCTGGCGCAGACTCTTGTCGAAAAAGCGCTGTGAGAGTGCATCGTAGCGGCGGTCATAATATATGGTATCCATGAAGACGCCGTCGAGGTAAACCATTTTGGGATTCATCACGTCAAGCTGTTCGATATGGGCGTTGGTAAGACCGCGCATCAGGCTCCATAGGCCGGTAGGACCATAGGAATAATAGCGGTCAACACGCTGCTCATAGATAAATCCGAACTGAAGGGCATGGTTTCCGATATCGGCGGAAGCATTGGCGTTTATTGAGTACTGCTCATTATCCACCCGCTGGTAGCCTGCCTGGTTTGCACCCGGGCTGCCCCAGAGTCCGTATACGGAAGTAGCACCCATTCCGTTGATTAGACCACCACCCGAAATGATGTTATTCAGGTTGTTGTGATAAAAGCTCTCAGGATACAATTCGTAATACTGGCGGGTATAATTTGATGTAATCGGGTTTGCCAGTCCCGGTGTAAAAGCTACCAGGGTATCCATAAATCCGTTATGGATGTAACCGTATTTTTTTGTGATGGTGTCAAACCCATACTCATACGAGCGGATCTTATGGGTTTCGTATTTACCAAGATAACCATAGTTGAAAAGGTTATCTCTGTGTTCGGAATCCTGAACGGTTTGGTCGTACTTGGTATAGTCGGCCTGAATGGTATAGTAAACGTTCTTTATCAGCGACTTGCTCTCACGATCGGTAGGAAAGCGTTGTGTAAAGCGGCCAAACACCCTCCAGGTATTATCGGTAACCTGAGCATTTTTATCGTAATTGAACATCGTCTGGGTAAAACTGAATTCCTTTCTGTCGCTGTAGTTAATGGAAGCACCAAGAGAGAGGTTGATGTTCGGACCGGTTTTGATGTCGATTTTCCCGGAGGCGTTGACATCAATATTTTCGGTATTGGGTGTTGACTTTGAATGTTCAAGGTCGCTCATCCGGATGAAGTTCGAATTGTAATAGGTCCCGAAACCGGTTCCCGAGAGACGGAGGGGATTGGCTTCTATGGCGCGGAGAACATCGTCTTTTACCTTATAGACTCCGGTAGCTGTTGGACGGCTGTCTTGGTTATAAACAACTTCTCCAGCTATAAAGTAGCCGAGCAGTGAACTGGTTTTGTCTTTGTTCCAAAGCAGTGGACCCTGCATATTCAGTCCGCCCCTGTTGTAACCGTATGCATCCAGGTATTGCGAAGTCTGAAGTTCGATACCTGCCCCGAATTCACGGCTGGGGCCTTTGGTCGTCACATTGATAATACCCCCGGTAGCATCTCCGTACTGAGCAGGAACTCCGGAAAGGATAACGGATACCTGTTCAATGGCAGATTCGGGAAGTGATGAGGAACCGCGAACCCTGATACCGTCGATATACATAACGGTACCTTCGGAACGCTGTCCACGAACGCTTCCCCGCTCACCGTCGGCTGAGAACACACCCCCTACCGTAGTTGCAATGGCGTTGGCAGAACGGTTGGGCATCTTGGCGATTTCTTCGGATGTTACGGTTGCACCAACAGATGTTTTATCCTTGTCGATCAGGGGAACTTTGTAATCTACCACCTCGAAGGTCTGGATCTCGATCATCGTCGATTCCATCTCCACATTCTGGAACGTAATCTGGTCGGATTTGATAATGAGACCCTGAATCATCACGGGTTTAAATCCAACAAACGTGGCTTTCAGATCATACCTTCCGGGTGTGATTGGTTTGATCGTATAGTTCCCATCGAAGTCCGATGTAGTGCCGCCAGCCTGTGTCCCCCCAAGTTCCACGATAATGTTGACAAAAGGGATGGGTTCTTTTGTGGTTTTATCGATCACTTTTCCCCGGAGGGTTCCCGACTGGGAAAATACCAGCATTGTTGACGCCAGCACTAACCCAATAGTTAGCAGTAGATTTCTGATCATACCATTCAAATTTTATGTTAAATGTTCGTTGTGTTGCGTGTGCCGTAAAAAGCGGGTAAAGGTAACAATAAAATAATTTAAGCTCCAAAACTTTTTGAAGTGCCATTGAACAATTTCCGAAGTGAGCTAAACGTACCGCGGATTCAGAATCTCAGCGTATATCACTGCTTTTCGGAGATCAAATTCCTCCTCCGGATTATCCGCAAATTCTTCCTCCGCAATCATAGGTAGCACCCTGTCAGGCATAACCGTTTCGACTCGTGCCCTGGCAAGGTACTGCTGTTCAAAATATGCGGCAGATACCTCCTCCTCTATCTTCTCAAGCGATTGATTCTCAACAAATGATTCCAAAACTTCTGCTTCACTTTGTTCCAAAGAACCGCTTGGGTAATAATCCCCGCTGTATTCATCTGCCGTGGTCTCAGGTTTACTCCCCTCAGGGTCTAAAAACTCCTCGATTATCGAACGCTTTGGTTGAACAACGGGACCACCGGCCTTCCGCTGCTCTTCCAGAGCCCGCTGCCTCTCTTTCTTCTGCTTACTCGTATAAAGCGAGTAAACTACCCACAGTATACCTATTATTATATATAGGAAATCATCCATCAGCCCGTGAATTAATGAAATAAACCGTAAAAATATAAAAAGAAGCAAAGCCTTTCAAGTTTCAGCCCGATGATTTACCCATTTCGGTCGTTTTTTCTGTTTAAATAAGTGCCGCAGCTGTTGTTCTTAAGCCCTATCTGTCTGTATATCTTTATATTATACTATAATCTCAGGAAAATACCGCTTGCTTCATCCCCGGTTTTTATCGCTGCAATTAAAATATTAATTTTACCGTGCCGTTAGTTACTTCAATAACAATCCGCCCGATGAAAGCCCTTAGAATCTTCTTTTCCCTTGTACTCATCTTTTCTGCAGTATCCTGCGGCGAAGAAAATTCACGGGATAATATCCCCTACGTTTATGTGAACTTTGTAATCTATCCGAATACGCTCGACTTTATTCCGGACGGGGGCTATGTATATTCAAGTGGCGGATATAAAGGCATCATCATCTACAGACTTTTCAGCAGCGAATTCAGAGCTTACGAACGGGCCTGTCCGTTCGACCCACTCGAAGAGGATGCACGCGTTGTGGTGGAACCTTCCGGCATCATTGCCATCGACTCGGTATGCGGATCGCGCTTTTTGCTCACCGACGGTTCGCCCATCCAAGGCCCGGCAACTATTGGTCTGAAACAATACCGTACCCGCTACGACGGATATACCTTGCAAATCTCAAATTAACATCCGGCTTTCCAAAAACCTCATTGTTAAAAACCGGACAAGAGAAAAATGAAATCGTTTTCCTCCTGTCCGGATTAAAAATATCGGATAATACCTGTGGCTTAGTAACGGTAATGTTCGGGTTTAAAGGGACCGTCTTTGGCAACGCCTATGTAGGCCGCCTGTTCGTCGGTAAGTGTAGTAAGTTTCACCCCGATCTGCTCAAGATGCAGACGTGCAACTTCCTCATCCAGTTTCTTCGGAAGCCGGTATACTCCGGTTTCATAGTTATTACTCCAAAGATCGAGCTGAGCCAGTGTCTGATTCGAGAATGAGTTGCTCATTACAAACGAAGGATGACCGGTAGCACAACCGAGATTCACCAGGCGGCCTTCGGCCAGCAGAAAGATGGAGTTGCCTGCCGTAAAGGTATACTTATCAACCTGAGGCTTTATATTTGTGTGCGCAACGCCCGGAGTTGTGCTTAGTTTTTCAACCTGAATTTCATTGTCGAAATGACCAATGTTGCAGACAATACTCTGATCCTTCATCTTCTGCATGTGTTCAAAGGTGATCACATCGCGGTTACCGGTGGCAGTTACATAAATATTTCCCTCTTTCAGCGCCTCTTCCACGGTTGAAACTTCAAAACCTTCCATGGCAGCCTGCAGGGCACAAATTGGATCTATCTCGGTTACAATAACGCGTGCACCATACGAACGCATGGAACGGGCACAACCCTTTCCAACATCCCCGAAACCAAGAACAACCACTACTTTACCCGCTATCATCACATCGGTGGCACGCTTTATACCGTCGGCCAGCGATTCGTGACATCCGTAAAGGTTGTCGAATTTCGATTTTGTTACGGAATCGTTTACATTAATTGCCGGAAAGAGCAGGGTGCCGGCTTCCATCATCTGATACAGCCTGTGAACACCGGTAGTCGTTTCTTCGGAAACCCCGCGCATGCCGGGAACCATTCTGTGCCAGCGCTGGTTATCTTCTTCATAGGCCATCTTCAGCGTTTTCAGAATTGCAGCTTCTTCTGCATTGGAAACGGGCTGCCCGAGCAATGCGGGATTTTTCTCAGCATCGTATCCTTTGTGAACCATAAGAGTGGCGTCGCCACCGTCGTCAACGATAAGGTTCGGACCTTCACCGCCGGGAAACGATAATGCCTGTAATGTACACCACCAGTATTCTTCCAGAGTCTCGCCCTTCCAGGCAAATACAGGTATTCCTCGGCTGGCAATGGCAGCAGCAGCATGATCCTGGGTTGAAAAAATATTGCAGCTTGCCCATCGGACATCGGCACCCAGCTCAACAAGCGTTTCTATAAGTACGGCCGTTTGTATGGTCATATGGAGCGAACCGGTTATCCGCGAACCCTGAAGGGGTTTTGAAGCTAAAAACTTCCGGCGGATCGACATCAGACCGGGCATCTCCATTTCGGCAATCTCAATCTCCTTGCGACCAAAGTCAGCCAGGGCAATATCTTTAACTTTATAAGGCAGAGTTTCCATCAGTATCTCTTTCATTTTATCGGATTTCTCGCTTTAAATTCGGGGTGCAAAGATACATATAGTTTCAATGCAAACCACCCTGCATGTTTCAAGCCGCTATAAATCAATGCATCAAAAATTTGCATAAGATCTGGCTACCGATGAATCTGCCGGCTCCCATTTTCATTAATTTGCTGCCCATGCATGGGATGACATTAAAAATCTTAGGTTTGCAGAGAAAAATATGGCACATATGACTGTACTTGAGACCATCAGGAAAAAAACCTCGGAAGGGCTGAAGCAACTGGCCATCCTTATCGACCCGGACAAGACCGACGACCGCAGGCTGGAGCAGATTGCCGAAATGGCAGCCGCAAGTGGGGTCGACTACTTTTTTGTAGGCGGAAGCCTGCTGATCAACAACCGCATGGATGAATGCATCAGGATTCTGAAGCAAACCGGAAATATCCCCGTGATTCTTTTCCCCGGCAACACCCTGCAAATGAGCTGGAAAGCCGATGCCATACTTTTCCTGTCTCTGATCTCGGGACGTAATGCCGAGATGCTCATCGGCAGGCACGTAGTTGCTGCACCATATCTTAAACTAAGCCCACTGGAAGTCATCCCTACCGGATATATGCTGATTGAAAGCGGCCGCCCCACAGCGGTTTCGTACATGAGCAATTCCGATCCCATCCCTTCCGACAAAGACGACATAGCCATGTGTACCGCAATGGCCGGCGAAATGCTCGGGCTGCAGCTGATTTTTATGGACGCTGGAAGCGGAGCGCTTAACCCGGTATCGCAACAGATGATCTCACAGGTGAAACAAAGCATAGGCGTTCCCCTGGTTCTTGGCGGAGGTATACGTACTCCCGAAAGTGCCGCAGCCGCAGCCGCAGCCGGTGCCGACCTGCTTGTCATTGGCAACGCCGTGGAAAAAGATCCTTATCTGATTCAAAGCATCAGCCGGGCTTTAAAAAATCTGTAAACAAAAATCATTGTTAAAACAAATCACTCATCTCAATGCGACTCTTTACCTTAGCACTAAGCGCACTTCTGCTCACATCTCCGCTCCTTGCCCAGGACCGCATGCTGGTTCCCGAAGAAATCATGTCGAACCGCAGTCTTTATCCGGGCAATCTCTCCAACCTTCAGTGGAAAGGGAATTCAGGATTCTATACCTGGCAGGACGGGAACAACCTGCTTCAGGGTAACCTGAAAAACGAAACGACCGACACCCTGCTGAAAGCCGCTGATCTTAGCGAAATCCTCGAAAAAGCAGGCTTAAAACCGGCAAAACGCCTGCCTTTTTTTTCCTGGAAAGATGAAACCACACTGTCATTCTCTATAGGCAATAAGTACTTCGACTTCAATACGACCGGCAACCAACTGATGGAATGGAATTCCATTGATTCACTGTCGGAAAATGCAGATCCGGCACCCGAAACCCGCTACATTGCATATACTGTGGAAAACAACCTCTATATAGCTACAGGCACAAGCCGGATTGCCGTTACCAGGGATGCAGACAAGGGAATTGTGAACGGGCAATCGGTTCACCGCAACGAATTCGGAATTAACAAGGGCACCTTCTGGTCTCCCCGGGGCAGGCTGCTGGCATTCTACCGGATGGACGAAACCATGGTTACCAATTATCCCCTGGTGGATGTTACCGAAAGAATAGCCGTTACCAGCGATATCCGTTATCCCATGGCCGGGATGAAAAGCCATCACGTTACCCTGGGTATTTTCAGCCCGGAGACCGGAAACACAATTTTTGTCAAAACAGGTGCTCCGGAAGAGCAGTACCTTACCAATATTGCATGGAGTCCGGATGAAAAGCATATCTACATAGCCGTTCTTAACCGTGACCAGAATCATATGTGGCTGAACCAGTACGATGCAAAAACAGGAGATTTTATCCGAACGCTTTTTGAAGAGAAAAACGATCGCTACGTTGAGCCGCTAAATCCTATGACCTTCCTCCCCGGCAACCCCGCCCTGTTCATCTGGCAAAGTCAGCGCGACGGATTTAACCATTTTTATTTGTACGATACAAAGGGTAAATTGATAAGGCAATTGACGAAAGGACCATGGGTTGTGACCGGTTTACACGGATTCGACGCATCCGGAAAAGGCCTATTTTACACCTCAACAGCAGCGAGTCCTCTCGAAAACCGGCTGTATTACCTCGAGCTTTCTTCCGGGAAATCCACCCTTCTTACAGATGAAAAGGGAACGCACAGCGTCAGCATCCGTGCCGACGGCAAATTTTTCATCAGCCGTTACAGCAACCTCGAAACTCCAGCACGGATTTATGCAGGCGATCTTAAAGGCAGGGAGGTCAAGAGCCTGTTTACTTCACCCGATCCGCTGAAAGATTATCTTCTTGGCGAAACCAGTATTTTTACGATTAAGGCAGGCGACGGCACCGATCTCTGGTGCAGGATGATTAAACCAGCAGCCTTTGATCCTTCAAAGAAATACCCTGTATTTATTTATGTATACGGAGGCCCGCATGCGCAGCTGATTACCGAAAGCTGGCTGGGCGGAGCCGGACACTTCCTCAACTTTATGGCGCAACAGGGTTATGTGGTGTTTACTCTCGACAACCGCGGCTCGGCCAACAGGGGCTTTGAATTCGAAAGTACCATTCACCGAAGGTTGGGAGTTGTTGAAATGGCCGATCAGATGAAAGGAGTTGAATACCTGAAATCATTGCCGTTCGTTGATTCCACCCGCATAGGCGTGGACGGATGGAGCTACGGTGGTTTTATGGCAATTACTCTCAAACTTAAAAATCCGGATGTATTCAGGGTTGCCACCGCCGGCGGACCCGTCACCGACTGGAAATACTATGAGATAATGTACGGAGAACGTTATATGGACACTCCGGAGCAAAACCCGGACGGTTACAGCGAAGCATGTCTCATGAACCACATCGGCAATCTGGAAGGCAAACTCATGATCATTCATGGTGCACTCGACAATACCGTAGTTTGGCAGCACAGCCTGCAATTCGTAAAAACAGCCATCGAACAACAAAAGCAGCTGGACTACTTTATTTATCCAACCCACGAACACAACGTAAGGGGCATCGACCGCGCCCATCTTTTCAGGAAGCTGGCTACCTATTATAACGAAAACCTTTGATTTACAATCACAGTATTAAGCCTGCAGCCATTGAATCGGGTTGCAGGCTTTTTGCTTTTATAATCCTGCCATTACCTGATCATCGCAGAAAAATACAGCTCAAGCAGATTTGCTGCAGCCTGATAGGGTGTCAGACGATCGGTAAGCATTTTTTGTTCAATCTCTTTCAGGGCAGTTTTTATTTCCGGATTAAGGTAAAAATGATCGTGCAGCCTGTTGTCAATGCTGTCGATCATGATTTGTCTGGACTGCTGCTGTCGTTTAAGCTTGAAGAAACCGTTCGACCGGGTGAACCGGATGTATTCCGAGATGGTATCCCATACTCCCGGAATACCATCCCCGGTAAGGGAAGAGCAGGTAATTGCCGGAGGAGACCATCCCGAATCGGGCAGCGGGAAAAGGTGAAGTGCATTCTTGATCTGCGTGCAGGCAATCTGCGCCCGGTGTTTATTATCCCCATCGGCTTTGTTTACGGCTATGGCATCGGCCATCTCCATAATACCGCGCTTTATGCCCTGAAGCTCGTCGCCGGCTCCGGAAATCATAAGCAGGAGAAAGAAATCGACCATTGAATGTACGGCGATTTCCGACTGTCCAACCCCAACGGTCTCCACTATAATAGTATCAAAACCCGCAGCTTCACATATAATTATGGTTTCTCTGGTTTTACGGGCAACGCCACCCAGAGAACCTGCAGAAGGAGAGGGGCGTATAAATGCATTCGGGTGCGTCGACAACCCTTCCATACGCGTTTTATCGCCCAAAATACTTCCTTTGGAGCGGGAACTGCTGGGGTCAATTGCAAGCACCGCCAGCCTGTGTCCGTTCCCGGTAAGGTAAGTTCCCAGTGCTTCGATAAATGTACTCTTTCCAGCCCCCGGAACCCCGGTAACCCCCAGCCGAACAGAATTTCCGGCATGAGGCAGACAACGCGCAATAATTTCCTGAGCCAATACCTGATGTTCAGGCAGGGAACTCTCAATGAGCGTAATTGCCTGACTGAAAAGAGTACGGTTAAAATTAAGAATACCCTCCATAAACGCATCCGGCGTTGGTAACTGCCGGCGGGTGCGCTTAAACTTCTTAACGGCAGATTCATTAATAACAGGCGGCTGAGGTATCCCTTCCTGAACTTTAAGCGCAGAATCAAAGGGTGCTTCTTCTTTCTTTTTTTTCATCTCGACAACATAGTATTTTGCTAGCAGGAATACAATGTTCGCTAGCGCTAATGCGATCATACAATTGAAAAATGATGTCAGTCTGCAAAATGAAGGCTTCCAGACATGACAAAGTTAGGCAATTCACCTTCCGGAAGACTAAACGAATCGCCGGAGTTATCATCGGATAATTAACAATTCTGCCTGACATAATAGTCGTTCACAACTAAATTGAATCACAGCCAATTGTATCGGGAGGCCTCAAGCGGTTGCCATTTGATCCTCGATAAGATTGGCATACGTACAACAAAAATCAGGTAATTTTTATCGATTTATTCAAAAACATCGTAAATTTGCAGCCCTGAACAAAAAACCTCTCCGTAGCTCAGTTGGTAGAGCAAATGACTCTTAATCATTGGGTCGAAGGTTCGAGTCCTTCCGGGGAGACTGATAAACAAACAGTTAGCAAATGCTAGCTGTTTTTTTTGCCGGTTTGATGTGCTGTTACATATGCTTTACTGTTTTAAATCATCGGTACGCTGAACAGAGAAGCATTTTCTTCCCGATAGAGCCACCTCTTGGATATTACCGGCTCCGGTTCACTGCACAAACTGCTATACAGCGCTGCCTGTTACCCTGAAAAATCGGGCAGAGAAGCGAAGTCCTTCTGTCCGTGTAAATTTTGGCGCCGGGTTTTGAATCTGGTACAGAAAAAGGATTCATGTGCGTTTGCGGTTTTTGCACCAAGCATTTCCGTTAATGCCATCCGGCACGAAAAAAAAGCAATAAATTTAATACTAATCTGTATCACAACACCTTAACATCATTTCGCATCTTAGTATCCCGATAATGATCCCATCGATGCCCAATTCCCGACACCCGATGACAAGTGCGACTCCAAAAAATATTCATTAAATATTGACTTGCAAATCAGGGAAATTATTACTTTTGCAGCCCTGAATAACCAAAGTTCCCTCGGGATGTAGCGCAGCCCGGTAGCGCGCTTCGTTCGGGACGAAGAGGCCGCAGGTTCGAATCCTGTCATCCCGACCAACATATAAGCCTGCTTGTTTATTCCATGCAGGCTTTTCGCCACTTTAGCTCAGTCGGTAGAGCAGCTCATTCGTAATGAGCGGGTCGGGGGTTCGAGTCCCCTGAGTGGCTCGCAGGCCGGATACAGATCCGGCTTTTTTTGTCACACCCAACAGCAGTGAAAAGCCGCTAAGGTACAGGGACTTGAATATCTGTCGTGGCTTACCATCAAAACAAAAACGCGAAGATTCCCGCTCTCTCATCTTACAAACTTCTTACAAACCGGATGGCATTTGACTTAGTTCCGGAATTGAATCTGTTTCAACGTTCGCCTGACTAAACTGCTTTCTTTTCGGGAAAGATCAGGGAGGCACCTATACTTACACCCAGAATAATCAGTATGATATAAAGCGAGTGTGCGGTGGTAAACCCGATCTCCTTGAGCCAGTGATGCGTCAGCATCTTGATCCCTATAAATATCAGCAAAACCGAAAGACCTGTTTTAAGGTAACGGAAAATATCGATGATGTTGACAACCATAAAAAACAAGGCTCTAAGTCCAAGAATAGCAAACACATTGGAAAAGAAAACGATATATGGATCTTTTGTCACCGCAAAGATCGCCGGAATGGAATCCACTGCAAAAATCAAGTCGGTAAATTCAATCACCATCAGTACGATGAACAGCGGGGTTATGTAGCGTTTTTTATCCTTATGAATGAAGAAATGGTGGCGAACAAAAACAGGATATACCGGAAGATACTTTGCTGCAAACCGCACAACCGGATGCGTTGCAGCATCGATTTTTTCCTTTTGGTTTCGCGTAATGAACATCTTAGCCCCGGTGAATATCAGCAGAGCCCCAAAGAAATACAGAACCCAGGCAAACTGCTGAATAATGGCTGATGCCGAAAAAATAAAGACAAACCTCAAAACAATGGCAGCCAGGATTCCCCAAAAAAGCACTCTGCGGTAGTAGCGCGGCTCCACGCCAAAAGCGAAGAAAACCATAACCATCACAAAAATATTATCGACGGAAAGGGCCTTCTCAATCAGATAGCCGGTAAGAAACTCGAGAGCAAGATTATTCTTATAGATTTTTAACGCCTCCGGATAAGCCAGCCCGTCGATTTTTACAGGATGTCCGTACTTGCCTATCAGGTGTTCAAGATCTGTGAGAGTGCCCTCCTTTCCAAGGTGAATCCATTCGCCGTGGGTAATCAGCAGCACATAGAAACCAAGCGAAAATGCAATCCAGAGCAAAGTCCAGAACAGAGCTTCCCGGAAAGGAATCACATGATTTCTCCGGTCAAAAACCCCGAGATCGAGCAAAAGAATGCCCGTGATAACCGTTAAAAAAACTGAAAAGAAAATAAGTTCGCTGTGGTTCATTTCAGATGGCGTTGCAGCTCGCAAATTTACAGCGAATCGGGATTAGCAAAACCGGTTTTTGCAAATAATAATAATTATTCAAAAGCCCGCTGTTTTAGTTGCTTGTGTTAAAAACTTTCTAATTTTGAACTCGTTTTCCGCGCAAATTAACCCGTTAGGAGGTGAGGCCCATTTTGGTTTTCATTCCGAACTTATATAAAACTACGTTGATATGACCGTTTTCACAGAACTCAATCCCAACCCGCTTGTACAGTACCTCAACAAGCCGTCGGCCGAATTTACCCGTGCCGATATCATCAAATTTATCGAGGATCACAACATTGAAATGGTAAACTTCAGGTACACCGGAGGCGACGGCCGCCTGAAAACCCTGAACTTTGTAATCAGTTCCCGCGAACATCTCAATTCCATTCTTACAACGGGTGAGCGGGTCGACGGATCCAGCCTTTTCCCATTTATTCAGGCAGGATCGAGCGACCTTTACGTTGTTCCACGCTACCGCACTGCATTTGTCAATCCGTTTTCGGATGTCCCAGCCCTGGATATTCTTTGTTCTTATTACAACAAAGACGGGGAACCGCTCGAGAGTTCGCCGGAATATATTCTTCACAAAGCCCATCTTGCGCTGAAGGAAAAAACCGGATACTCTTTTGATGTGATGGGGGAGCTTGAATACTACGTAATCAGCGAGGAGGAGGATCTCTTCCGCGCCGTTGACCAGAAAGGATATCATGAATCCTATCCCTTCGCAAAATGGGAACAGCTCCGCACCGAAGCAATGACCGCAATGGCCAAAGCCGGGTGTCTGATAAAATACGGACATTCGGAAGTAGGCAATTTTATTCAGGACGGCAAACTTTATGAGCAAAATGAAATAGAGTTTATGCCCACCAATCTTGAAGATGCCGCCGATCAGCTGGTGATTGCCAAATGGATTCTTCGCTCTCTGGCTTACAAATACGGAGTTACCGTAACGTTTGCCCCAAAAATTACCGTAGGAAAAGCAGGCAGCGGATTGCACGTTCACACCAAACTGGTGAAAAACGGCAAAAACCAGATGATTGAAAACGGGAAACTCAGCAACACCGCTCGCCGGGCCATTGCCGGATATCTTGAGCTGGCACCGTCGCTTACTGCTTTCGGCAACACCAACCCCGCTTCCTATTTCCGCCTGGTTCCTCACCAGGAAGCACCTACCAATATCTGCTGGGGAGATCGCAACCGCAGCGTGCTGGTAAGGGTTCCGCTGGGGTGGACCGGAGGAAACTCCATGATCTACCACGCCAATCCTCTCGAAGCTCCTGCCACCGACGATCTTTCACAATTGCAAACCGTTGAATTCAGGTGTCCCGATGGATCTGCCGATATCTATCTGCTGCTGGCCGGACTAACCGTAGCCGCCCGACATGGCCTGGAGCTTGAAAATTCCCTGGAAATTGCCGAAAAAACGTACGTGGATGTCAATATTTTCGAAGAAAAGCATAAATCCAGGATGGAACAGCTGAACCAACTTCCCGTTTCATGTTGGGAGTCGGCTGCCATGCTTGAGAAGCAAGCGGAAATTTACCTCAGGTACGATGTTTTCCCACAGGGTGTGATCGACGGACTTGCACGCAGGCTGCGCAGTTTCAACGATGAACATTTGCGCGAGGAAATTAAGAACGATCAGAATAAAGTGATGGAGCTTGTAGAGAAGTTCTTCCACTGCGGATAAATCCTTCAGGAATTCATTTCAGGAAGCCCTTCGGATTATTTTCCGGCGGGCTTTTCCGTTTTCCTGAAACGGATCAGCTTTCGTCCGAGATAAACACGTCTGAGCCATAGAGGAAGCACAATGGCTCCGATAACGAGGTAAGGATAGTATGAAATTAGCCTCCACGAAAAAGCAACAAGTGTAGTAAGATCGCCCGAAGGCCCTGCAATGAACTCACGGAGGAAAACCGGGAAGAAGTACTCTGCTATCCCGCTCCCGCCCGGAGTTGGACTGATAAGCATAATAACCCACATCAAAAGCTGACGGGCATAAATCAGGAAGTTGTCGCCCAGTAAGATTGGCCCGGTAAAAGCCATAATCAGAAAATTGACCACCCAGAAACGGGCTGTCCACGATAACACCGTTGCACCAAAGGCTTTCGCCCAAAACCAAAGGTTGTTCCCCTTCAGGGTCTCTGCAGTCAGAATAACCTGGTCACCCGTCTTAACAGCACCATCCCTGAATTTAGTTAATATTTTCAACGAGGTCAGCTTCAGAAGCAACCACTTAAAACCTCCCGGGTTGAAGAATATTCCGAAAGCAAGAAACAGCGTTAAAGCAACAATGAAACCGTACCCGATAAAAAATACATTCATCGAGCTTATGGAATGGCCAAACACCAGCAAATCCGAGCCGGTGACCGCAACACGGCTGTATCCGGCGATCAGAAAAGCTACCGGCACCATAACGATGTAAAAGAGCTCATCCAGCATTGCCGTTACCACAACAATGGCCGTAGACCTCCCTGTACCAAGCTTTTCTTTACTGAGGATAAAAACAGCTATCGCTGAACCTCCAACCACAGAAGGCGTTACGCTTGATGCAAATTCCCACAACATAATAACTTCAAACGATCGTCTCCAGCTTAACTCTTTTCCGGTAAGCAGGCGAATTCGGTACATGTAGGCGAGATCCCTCAGCACCATCATCAGCAGGGCAAAAAATAAAAATATATATGAATGCCACTTCCAGCGCAGCGAAGCCAGATCGCTGTGGCTTAAATCGCCTGCAATCATGTATATAATAACAAACAGTCCGATAACCACCGGAATAATAATCCGTCGGAAGGCAAACATATTCAATATCCGGCGCTGCTGACTGGGCATTAATATCAACTCAAATAAAAAACAAATATAAGGCCTTTCACTCAGCAACAGCACAAAAACATGAACGTCGCCATTCGCTCAAAGAAGATTTCCGAAAGCGGATTTACATCACGTGTAATGACCTCTGTTCAACCGTCCTGTTTACCATGCAGAAACCCACGAACCATCACCGGACAATTTCGGAAACATCCGGAGCCATCGTTGAGTGACCGTTAAATGAAGTATCGGAAGGAAACCCAGCAATGATTTACGCCATTTTGTCGCTTTATTAAAAGTAATATATGTCATTTTGTCTTGTTTTTTTGAACTTTATCCGGGAAATTACCGGATGGTATGCATATTGAAACGGACTGAAAAACCAAAATCAAAATAAAAAGGAGGACTATATTATGACACTCATCCGTTTCCATAACCAGCCATTAACCGGTTATCCGGCCAATCGTTCTTACAACAGCAAAGAGCAGTCGGGCTGCGGCTGCACTGTTCCGTCAAACATCATCCGTACCGGCGAAGCAATAATTGCAGAGCTTTCAGTTCCGGGATTTAACAAAGAAGATTTCAATATTTCGCTTGAGCATCAGGAATTAAAAATCACAGCCAAAGGCGGCGAACAGGAGCAGAACGAAGATCGCTACCTGAAACGCGAATTCTTTCGCAGCGACGTAAGCAAGAGTTTTATTATACCTAAGACCGTTGATGCCGAAAGCATCTCAGCAGACTACAAAAACGGGATACTCAGGGTTGAGATGCCCTTGAAAAAGGAAGCAAAAATCACCCGGGAAATCCGGATTAACTAAAAAACTGTCTTCTGAAAGCGGGGCTGTTCCTTACCGGTCGGCCCCGCTTTTAGTTTTATCGCATCCATGAATCCTAAATTCCGATCTTTGCATGCCTTAATCACTATGCGATGCTGTCACCGCGGGTTAAATCCCATGCCGCTCTTGCCGTTGCGGGACTCCTGTTTGGAGCCAATTACTGGATTGCCAAGGGACTTATGCCGGGCTTTCTCACCCCCATGCAGATTATTTTCATTCGCGGACTGGCTTCATTGCTGTTGTTCTGGCTGGCAGCCCTGTTTGTGAAGCCGGAACACGTTCGCAAATCCGATCACCGGAACTTTATCGTTGCCGCAGCTCTTGGAGTAGCTATCAACCAGATCTTTTTCTTCACCGGCCTGAGCTATACAAGTCCGGTGGACACTTCACTGATACATGCTGCCAGCCCTTTGCTTGTGCTCCTTTTCTCGGCTATGCTGATGCACGAAAAGATTACCTCCATCCGGCTGGCCGGTATACTCACCGGGGGAACCGGTGCGGTATTGCTGATACTGCAGGCAGGAAGCGCACAGAACAGCCAAAGCTCCCTTGCAGGGAATGCCCTGATCCTGGCCAACATCACAGCCTATAGTCTGTATCTTGTTAAGATCAAACCCATGATGATGCGGTATTCGGCAATAACCGTTATGAAATGGATTTTCCTTTACGGATTCCTGCTGGTAATACCTTTCAGCCTGCCTTCAATGACCCGTATTTCGTTTGTTCACTTTACAACCCAGGCCTGGATGGCAATCACTTACGTTGTAGTCGGAACAACTTTCCTTGCCTATCTTCTCACCACCTTTTCGTTAAAAGCCGTCAGCGCTACTGTAGCCGGTTATTATATCTACATGCAGCCAGTGGTTGCCGGTGTAATAGGTATCCTGTTTTTCGGGGAAACGGTCGGGCCGGTGAAAATCCTTGCCGGAGCTGCAGTTTTTACCGGAATCTATCTGGTTAACCGGCGGCCGGTATCTAAAACAGATGCCTGAAGGGGATCAGCATCCATCCCAGTACTTTTTCAAGAATCGAACGCCTCTTCCAGGCTTCGTAGTCAAATGGGATACAATCCCGCATTGTTTGATCCAGATGTCTCCGAAGCTGTTCAGCAATCGAAGTATGCTTTCCGAAAAGCATAATCTCGTGCTGATACCTGAAGCTCCGGTAATCAAAATTAGCCGATCCGATGGCATAGGTTTCTCCATCCACCAGAACCGCCTTGGCGTGCAGATTTCCGGGTGTATAGAACTTAATATTAATATTGTTGTGATAATAAAAACCCATGTACTTTCCCCTGAGCAGGTCAACCGACCACACATCGGAATGCAGAGGTACCAGAACGGTTACATCGACTCCCCTCCGGGCAGCCAGCATCATATACCGCCTCAGCCTGTATCCGGGTAAAAAATAAGGAGTTTCAATGATTACCTCCCGGCTGGCCTTGCTGATAAGCATTTCATAACGCTTTTTGATCATCTGCCGGTATATGGACGGCAATTCCTGAACAATTTCAAAACCGTGGTAATGTATTGTCCGTTTATACGAAAACCGGTTAAAAATATACTTATTGCGGATTTTATAGCTTTCATTAAAAATTTTAACAAACACCTTTGCCAGGGAGCCGTCGATCCGCAGCATCAGCTCCCGCCACTTCAGTGAATATGCAGTTATATTGGCCGATCCCAGATACAGAATGCGATCATCGATGACAAGCAGCTTGCGGTGATTCCGGCGATGGTTTTTGGTAACGAAATCGATGAAAAATTTAATTTTCTTGAAATAAACCACTTCCCCGCCATTCCGGATCAGTTCAGAAAAAAAAGCTTCCGGGAGCACGGTACCCCAGGAGTCGAGCAGAAGCCTGACTTCAACGCCCTGCCGGCATTTCTCCGTCAAAAGATCCCGGAACCTGCGACCGCTTTCATCGTTCGCTATCCGGTAGATCTCAAGATAAATGTAATGTTCGGCACGGGCTATATCGTCAAACATGGCTGCCTGAAACCCCATTGGGTCATCATACAAAACAGCAGACCTGAGCGCAATTTCTTTCATTTGTTCGCGATAATTAACCGCCGCTCAGCAAAGTTATCATTCTGCCGTCATCTCTCCAAATAAACATTCCGCTCAACCCTGAATCCCGGTCAGTCCTGTCCGGCTTTGCGCGTGACCAGCAATAGCTTTTTGACCTTTTCCGCAACGGATGTAGAAAAACCCTTGCATTCAATACGGCTCCGGGTGAATGATTCTATGCAAATATCATTGCCAGCCCTGAAATTATTTATTTTAACCGAAACAACATTGCTGCGCGGAATTGAAACCGTTTGGTCACCTGAAAAGACTCCCCGCTTTCTGCGGTGAATAACAAATGTCTCATCTATTTCCAGAATATCGGGATGCAGAACACTCCCTCCCCACAAAAAATTGGATTTGAATTTAAATGTACGATTTGGTTCCAACATAATACTAAAACTCCTTTTGCGAATCGTCTGACGGTATGGTCTTAAGATCCTTATAATTATTACTGATATATAGTCTCCTTTGAAAGCAGTCATGATGACGGGCAAGCAAACTGCTGATCTCATCATCATTCATTGCGCGAAACTCCCTTATAGCTTTAATCAGCGCTTCATTGCCGGACCCATATGAAAACGGACAACCGGCATTACGCTCCCCGGCCGGACATTCGCATACCAGCCCGGCAAGATACGGCATAAACATTTCACGGTCCATTTCCAGTATACACTATATGCTATAGAAGCACTTGTTCAAACTTTCAACTTAATAACAATTCCGGGCAAACCGTAATCGTACTTTATATTGAGCCGGTAAGCAGGTAAACCTGAACTACAGAAATAACTTATGCCTTTCTCAGTAGTCTTCCAAATGACAGCAACTGAACAGAGGTAAATCGATACAACGAGGAACTCAATCCTGAAGCAATATTAGCAATTTGAACATCAAAAATTCGTATGAATGTATATTCGTATGCATTTTTTTATCAAACGTACTTATTTCACCCGAAAGCGTTAATAAACAGAATTAGAATCTGCTACAAATTAATACACAATTATATTTTCAAATGCTACTAAGAAAACCACTCACCTAAGTAATGGAATTAAGGCGTCTCAGCAATTCCTCCTTTTTCCGGTACGATACTGGCACTTCTGAATTGTCCTTCATAACACAGATAAGCTCATCTTTTACAAATTTCCGCAAATACACAAGATTTATAAGGTGCGACTGATGTATTCTGAAGAAATTATTTTTTTCAAGGTATTCAGTGAACTCCTTAATGGACTTTGAAACCATGATATTCTCACCCTCGTTAAGAATAAAAACGGTATAATTACGCTCCGAGGTAACCCTGATGATGTTTTTAAGTTCAACAAGGTGAAGCACATCCGCTGTTTTCAGTACAATTCGTGCATCTTCTGTCTGAACCGGTCGCATGTATTGCTCCATCAGTGTCTTTATATTTTTGTTCAGGTCAGATTCTTCAACGGCATTAACGGCTTTTTCAACAGCGGCCTGCAGTTCTGTGGGATCAATGGGTTTGGTAATGTAATCGATTGCATTAAACTTAAATGCACGAATAGCATATTCCTCAAATGCCGTGATAAAAATCAGTTTGAACTTTACCGGCATAAGCTGACGTATAAGATCAAAACCTGAGCCATCGGGCATTTTTATATCAAGCAGTACCAGATCGGGATTGTGTTGTTTAATAACCTGTAATCCCGATTTCACATCGCGACCCTCTGCCACCACCTCAATATCTGCACAGTAAATATCTAGCATTTCCCTGATCGTTTCGCGCGACCTGGTTTCATCATCAATTATTACAACCCGTATCATAAGCAGTTAATCGTTGAATTTTCACAGAACCCGATTGCGTAAAATTACTCAGAAATAATCCAAAAAAAACGATACGGATTTTTTTTCACGAGTGCTGTAATGGATACCTAATCAAACAGGTGATTCAACACAGTGCATTTAAACTAAAAAATACACTCCATAACCGGTAACCGGGGGGAATTTGAGTAAATTTGCCCTAAATAATAAAAAATGATACGGTCAATGACAGGTTTCGGCAAGGCGACGGCCTTGCTGGAAGGTAAATCAGCTACCATTGAGATCAGGTCGCTCAACAGCAAACAGCTCGACCTTAACCTGCGAATCCCTCCGCTTCTTCGCGATCACGAATCCGAGATCCGCAGTCTTGTAAGCCGGAAAGTGGAACGAGGCAAAACAGAACTTGTAATTTCCATCGATTATACCGGGAGCGATGTTCCGGCTTCTATCAACAAGCCTCTCGCCATTGCATACTACCGCGAACTTAAAGCCCTCGACCAGGAACTGAATGCCGGAACAAACGACCTGCTATCAACGGTTATGAAAATGCCGGAAGTTACAAAACAAGGCCGGGAAGACCTGAATGAACCGGAATGGTTTGCCGTACAATCCAGTCTGGAACAAGCGCTTGATCAGCTAACCACCTTCAGGACCCACGAGGGCAGTATTCTGGAGCAGGATTTTATTGCCCGTATCGGCATCATTCGTTCCCTGCTCTCCAGGGTAGAGCCCTTTGAAGCCGCCAGAAACCAACAGCTAAAGGATAAACTGCGGAATAACTTCAGCGAATTCATCAATAATAACTCCTTCGATACCAACCGGTTTGAGCAGGAAATGATCTACTACCTCGAAAAACTTGATATTACTGAAGAAAAAGTAAGACTTGCCAAGCATTGCGATTACTTTCTTGACACTCTTACCGAAGAGGTTGCCGTTGGCCGGAAACTCGCTTTCGTATCGCAGGAAATCGGGCGCGAAATAAACACGCTGGGCGCAAAAGCCAGCGATGCCAGCATTCAGAAATTGGTGGTGGAAATGAAAGATGAACTGGAAAAAATAAAAGAACAACTGGCAAATATCCTGTAAATATGCTCAACCAACATCCGGTAAAAGGCAAACTGGTTATTGTATCTGCCCCTTCCGGTGCAGGGAAAACAACCCTGGTCCGTCATCTGCTGGATGCAGACCTTAACCTTGGATTTTCCGTTTCGGCAACCAGCCGGCCGAAACGACCCGGAGAAACCGATGGCAAAGACTACTTTTTTATCTCGGAAGAGCAATTCCGTAAGAAAATAGACAACGACGAGCTTCTTGAATGGCAGGAGGTGTACCCGGGTAGTTTTTACGGAACCCTCATCGCTCAGGTAGAGCTTCTGCTGAACCAGGGTCGCAACGTTATTTTTGATGTGGATGTGGTTGGAGGACTTAACATCAAAAAGTTCTACGGGAATCGGGCTCTGTCGGTTTTTGTAAGTCCGCCCTCGGTGGAAGAGCTCGGTAAACGGTTGTCGTCACGCAATACCGACTCCCGTGAAACCATATCCAGAAGGCTTGAGAAAGCCCGCTGGGAACTCGAATTTGCACCGCGGTTTGATCTAATCGTTGTTAACGACGTGCTGGAAGATGCCAAACGAACGATTGTTGAACACGTTACAGCATTTCTTGGCAGCAGGCAAAATTGCAAGTAACCCCTGAATACCGAAAATCCTGTGTTATGGAAAAAAAAGGCGCAAGTAAATCAACACGCCCAACCGGACTGTTTTTTGGTTCATTCAACCCAATCCACAACGGACACCTTTGCATTGCCGAATACATGATAGAATTTGCCGGCCTGAAGGAGGTTTGGTTCATCGTTTCTCCGCACAATCCGTTAAAAGATAAAGCTACACTGCTCTCGGATCAGTACCGGCTCGATATGGTGGAAACGGCCATTGCGGGGGATGACAGATTCCGGGTTTCCGACATAGAGTTTCACATGCCCAGACCATCGTATACTATCGACACCCTTACCCGGCTTTCAGAACTCCACCCGGGCAGAGACTTTTTCCTTATCGCCGGCACCGATGTGCTGCCATCTTTTCACAAATGGAAGAACTACGAGCAGTTGCTACTTCAATACCGCCTTATGATCTATCCCAGGCATGGCAGCGAAAATCATCCCTTACTCAGGCACCCGTCCGTAACCGCAGTTGACGCCCCGCGCATCGAAATATCGGCCAGCTTTATCAGGCAGGCCATAAAAGAAGGCAGAAAAGTGCAATACTTTCTGCCTCACAATGTTCTTTCCTATATCGGGAAAATGGGCTTTTACCTCAGATAAAGCAAATCATTGCTTAATGTTACGCACAAAAAAATCCAGAAGGAACGGAAAAACCTTTTCCGGTGCCTCCAGAAAACCCATGTGCCCTACTTTATCCAGGAGTAATATCTCAGCATGCGGACACATCATCGACTGAGCCATAATCTTGTTGTAGGGCATTCGGGAATCGTTTCTGCCGATTACGAAACATACCGGCATTGGCGATTCAGACAGGAAGACCAGTGATCCGGCGCGTTGTTTCATCCCCTCCAGCGCTGCAATTACCGATTTTGCAGAAGTAGATCCGGCCCTGTTCCTGAGAATTGCAATTTCATCGGCCAGACGCTTCCTGTTTTCAGGAGCAAACAGCTCGGGGATAAACTGATTAATAAACCCGCTGTGATTCAGTTTAACGATGTTGATGGTCCGTCGCCGGGCTTCTTTTGCGTCTTCATCATCGGGCGCTGCATGCGAATGAAGCAGAGCTACGGAATTTACCCGGTCCGGATGCATCGAAGCAAGTTCAAGAGCCGCATAACCTCCCATACTGTGTCCGCATAACGAAAACCGGGCAATCTCTTTCTGGTCTGCAACAGCCATCACAGCCTCTGCCATCAGCCTCATTTCATGCACATCAGAGATCACACCGCTCCTTCCGTGTCCGGGAAGGTCGACCTGCAAAACGCTGAACCGGCGCTCCAGATCGCGGGCAAACGAATCCCAGATTTCCATCGACTCCAGGAAACCGTGAAGCAATACCACCCAGGGCCCCGAACCGGATGTCCGGTAATGAATGGGGGTGCCTTTGAAAACAACACTTTCCGGCATAACAAAAAAGTTAAGACTTTAAAATTGCGGATAACCGGTCAAAAAGAAAACCGGTTCATCCGCTATACTCTGCTTACCTGCGCATCAGGTTCTCTATCTCTTCAACTGTTTTGGGGATCGGCTTTCCAAGCACCCTGTATCCGTTATCCGTAACCAGCACATCGTCTTCGATGCGGATGCCTCCGAAGTCTTTGTATGCTTCAACCTTGTCGTAGTTGATAAACTGTGTGAATTTACCTTCAGTTTTCCACTGGTCGATAAGGGCAGGAATAAAGTAAATTCCCGGCTCTACCGTCAGCACAAAACCGGGCTGCAGCCGGCGTCCGAGACGAAGAAAAGCAGTTCCAAACTGTTTGGAGCGGGTGATTTCGTCGTCGTAACCCACAAAGTTCTCTCCTACCCCTTCCAGGTCGTGTACATCCATACCGAGCATGTGACCAAGTCCGTGAGGGAAAAACAGTGCGTGAGCTCCGGCAGCTACAGCCTCATCCGTATCTCCTTTCATCAGTCCGGCAGCTTTCAAACCATCTGTGATTACCCGCGCAGCCAACAGATGAATTTCCCGGTAAGGAATTCCCGGTTTAATGGCTTCAATGGCTTTCAGATTGGCATTGAGAACAATCTCATAGATCTCACGCTGCCTGGAGCTGAACTTACCACCGACAGGCACCGTTCGGGTTATATCGCTGGAATACAGCGTTTCTTCCGACTCACATCCTGCATCCACTACCATCATGCGACCTTCGGCAAGCACATTGCCGTGGTAGTGGTTGTGCAGGGTCTGTCCGTTGATGCTCAAGATTACAGGAAACGAAACCGGACCTGCATTAGCGAGGGCTATTCCTTCAATGGTTCCGGCGATTTCCTGCTCAATTATACCCGGATGAGCCATCTTCATTGCCGTAGTATGCATCAGGTAAGCCACATCCACCATCTTTTCGATCTCGGTAATTTCTTCTGCCGATTTTACGGCACGAAGTTTCACAACAGCCCTGATAAGATCAACGGAAGCCGATTCTTTTATCTCTTTGGGCATAATCCCGAGTATTTCCGATAGCTGAATCTTTGTTTCTCCTCTGTAGGGCGGCAGAAAATGCACCTTCCGGCCGGCAGTTCTCGCTTCTTCAATATACCGGGCAAAATCCGCCAGAGGAGCGGTATGCTTAATACCAGCCTGTGCACCACGGTCGGCAATAGAGGGTTGCGGACCCATCCAGATAATGTCGTCCATATCCACATCATTTCCGAACAGTATTTCTGCTCCCGTTTCAAAGTCGATGATGCCTGCCAGATCTGGCTGATTGATACCGAAAAAATAGCTGAAAGTACTGTCCTGCCTGTAATGATAGGTATTGGCAGGATAATTGAACGAAGCTTCGGTGTTACCGGGGAATATGGCTATCCCGGTGCGGATTTCATCCTTTAAAGCCTTGCGGCGAAGGATATACGTTTCTGGTTTGAACATATGATTACGTTGGTTTAATTTAAGGGAATGGCCGACTTTCGTACTCCTGCATTGATTGAAATTTGTCCGGTCCGGCAGCTGTAAAAACTACTGTTTCCCGGCTCAGCCAAAGGCAAATTTAATCAATTTATTTCAGCTAAAAGGAATGAATTTCAGCAATCGCCCCAATAAAACGAATGTAACTAATTGCTTATTATACAGTTAAACAGATTTCTACCTAACCGGGATATAGAAATAAGTGGTCTTGGGATGGTTTAATCTGAAACGTTACTTTCAGCGTGCCATCAATGCTTCAATTTCGTCGGGTTCAACCGGGATGTGGGCCATCAGGTCAACCGGCTCGTCATCGACAAGAATATCGTTTTCGAGTCGAATTCCGAAACCTTCCTCCGGAATGTATATTCCCGGTTCGCAGCTCAGAACCATTCCTTTAAGAAGAGGGTGCTGTTTGGTTCCCACGTCGTGAACATCCAGTCCCATAAAATGAGAGGTTCCGTGCATATAATACCTGAAGAATAAAGGACTTGAGGGGTCCTGAAGTTCAACATCTTTTCGAGTAAACAGTCCGAGGTCAATTAATTCGTTTTCGATAAGACGGCACACTTCGGCATGGTATTTTTCGATGGTAGTACCGGGCACCAGCATGCGCGAGGCTGCGCGAAGTACGCGAAGCACCGCCTCGTAAACCTGACGTTGCCGGGGAGTAAATTTCCCGTTTACGGGAACGGTTCGCGAACAGTCACCGGCATAATTCCCGTATTCGGCACCGAAATCGAGCAGAAGCAATTCCCCGTCTCTGCACTCCTGGTCGTTCTGGTTATAGTGAAGTATACAGTTATTCACACCCGATGCAACAATGGGCGGATAAGCATGTCCTGAAGCTCCCTGACGGACAAATTCATGGGTAATTTCCGCTTCCACTTCGTACTCCATCACACCCGGCTTCAAAAACCCGAGTACCCTTCCGAAGGCATCGCCGGTAATTTCACAGGCTCTGCTGATTATTTCAATTTCTTCCGGCTCCTTTACCAGCCTGAGCTCGGTAAGCAGTGGCGCAAGACGCTCAAAAGCATGCAAAGGATAATCCTTTTTCAACTGATGCGCAAACCTGAGGTCGCGCGAAGGCACTTCGGTAGAAAAGCGCGGATTTTCATTCTGATTCAGATAAACCACACCGGCTCTCGACATCAGGTCGCGCAAGGTGTCGTCGAAATCGTCAAGCCATTTTACCGTCTTTACCCCCGAAATGGCGGAAGCCTGTTCCAGGGTGTACTTGTGCCCGTACCAGGTCACCATCCGATCGTTGGTTTTTACGGTAAAAATAATCTCACGCATATCGGCCACAGGATGATTGGGAAACAAGGTAAGAACACATTTTTCCTGATCCAGCCCGGTAAGGTAGAACATGTCGGAATTTTGCCTGAACACGAAGTACTGATCCCCGTTACGGGGCATCTCATCGTTTGAATGTATGATGGCAAGCGCATTAGGCTTCAGCATTTTCTCCAGCTTTTCGCGGTTTTTGCCAAACAAACGGGGGGTAATGGGGCGGTAACGCATACGCTTTTTATTTAGAAATGTTCTAATTTAACGACACAACTTGGATTAAAAACGTAAATGGCTAAATTTGTTATTCCATATATCGAGGGCTCTGCATATATGGTTTATGGCAAATGTAACAACATTAACGTTGCCGATGGTTTAAAAATGTTTTTAAATTTCTGTTAACATTAATACATTAACCACATGGCTTTGAAGTACTCATCAATCACCAAAAAGATTATTATGGCGCTGGCTGGTCTTTTCCTGATCAGCTTTTTAGGTGTTCATCTGGGCATCAATCTTTTAATATTGAAGAACGATGGCAGGGAGGCTTTTAACATTGCAGCGCATTTTATGGTAACCAATCCGGTGGTTCAATCCATGCAATGGGTCCTTTTCGGAGGTTTCATTTTGCACATTCTGCTGGGCGCCGTGCTGCAGATCCAAAACTGGATGGCCAGACCACAGCGTTACAAAGTGGAAGGCTTTTCGCACACTTCCTATTTTTCGAAGTTTATGATCCACACCGGACTGATCATATTTGCCTTCCTGATTCTGCATCTGGTCAATTTTTTCTTCAAAGCAAAGTTCGGCGCGATGCCGGAAGTTATGATCGGCGATCATATGTATGAGGACATGGGCCTTCTTGTTATTGAGAAATTCAGCAATCTGAGCTATGTTATTCTTTACATTTTCTGGCTGCTGTTTCTGGGGTTCCACCTCGACCATGCCTTCCACTCAGCCATGCAGTCGCTCGGATTGAACCACAGCAAATACACCCCCGTGTTCTTCGGTATAAGCCGTGCACTGGCCATCCTTATTGCCGGTGGCTTCATGATCATTCCGCTGGTTATTTACTTTAGCTGATTATTCACCGATTAAAACATAGTTTTCGATATGGCCGAATTAAATTCAAAGATACCCAAGGGGCAACTGGCTGAAAAGTGGACCAATTACAAAGATAACATTGCACTGGTGAACCCCGCCAACAAACGCAGACTCGAAGTTATTGTGGTTGGTACCGGACTGGCAGGAGCATCGGCTGCCGCCAGCCTTGCCGAGATGGGCTTCAAGGTTAAAAATTATTGCTATCAGGATAGTCCCCGCCGTGCGCACAGCATCGCAGCCCAGGGAGGCATCAACGCTGCAAAAAATTATCAGAACGACGGCGACAGCGTATACCGCTTGTTTTACGATACCATAAAGGGCGGCGATTATCGTGCCCGAGAGGCCAACGTATACAGGCTTGCCGAAGTCAGCAACGCCATCATTGACCAGTGTGTTGCCCAGGGAGTTCCCTTTGCCCGCGAATACGGCGGATTGCTCGACAACCGCTCTTTCGGCGGCGCACAGGTCTCCCGAACATTTTATGCACGCGGACAAACCGGTCAGCAACTGCTGCTTGGAGCCTATAGTGCCCTGAGCCGGCAGGTTAAAAAAGGAAATGTGGAACTGTTTACCCGGCATGAAATGCTCGACGTTGTGCTTGTGGAAGGCCGGGCACGGGGTATTATCGTGCGTAACATGGTTACAGGCGAAATTGAACGCCATGCAGCCCACGCCGTTGTTCTTGCCACCGGAGGCTACGGTAATGTTTTCTTCCTCTCAACCAATGCAATGGGATCCAACACAACAGCCATCTGGAAAGCCTTCCGCCGGGGCGCAGTTTTCGGAAACCCTTGCTTTACACAGATCCATCCCACCTGTATTCCCGTGCATGGCGACTTCCAGTCGAAGCTCACCCTTATGAGTGAGAGCCTTCGCAACGATGGTCGCATCTGGGTGCCGAAACAGAAAGAAGATGCCGAAAAAATCCGTAAAGGCACGCTTCTGCCAACGCAAATCAAAGAAGAAGACCGCGATTACTACCTCGAACGCAGGTATCCGGCTTTCGGTAACCTGGTACCGCGCGACGTCGCAAGCCGGGCTGCCAAAGAGCGCTGCGACGCCGGTTTCGGTGTTGGTGAAACCGGACTCGCCGTTTACCTCGATTTCAGCGATGCCATCAATCGCCTCGGCAAAAGCACCATCGAAGCCCGTTATGGAAACCTCTTCCAGATGTATGAAAAAATCGTGGATGAGAACCCTTACAAAACTCCAATGATGATATACCCCGCCGTGCATTATACCATGGGCGGACTTTGGGTTGATTACGAACTGATGACTACCATACCCGGACTTTTCGCTATCGGAGAAGCCAATTTCAGCGATCACGGCGCCAACAGGCTCGGAGCTTCAGCACTTATGCAGGGCCTTGCCGACGGCTATTTCGTACTTCCATACACCATCCAGAACTACCTGGCCGATCAGATCAGCGTTCCAAAATTCTCCAACGACCTCCCCGAGTTTAAACTGACCGAGGAAGAAGCTGTAAACAGACTGAAAAAGCTGATGAACGTCAGAGGGAAAAATACCGTCGACAGCTTCCATAAAAAGCTTGGCCACATTATGTGGGAATACGTCGGCATGGGTCGAAATGCAGAAGGTCTTAAAAAAGCAATTACCGAAATCCGTGCCCTGCGTGAAGAATTCTGGAAAGACGTTAAAATTCCGGGAGAAATGAACGAAATCAACCCGGAACTGGAAAAAGCCTCGAGAGTTGCCGATTTCCTGGAACTCGGTGAGCTGATGGCACGCGACGCCCTGCATCGGGACGAATCCTGCGGAGGTCACTTCAGAGAAGAGTTCCAGACAACCGAAGGAGAGGCCCTGCGCAATGACCAGGAATTCATGTATGCCGCTGCATGGGAATTTACCGGCGATACCCAGGAACCCAAACTTAATAAGGAAGTCCTGGATTATGAATTTGTGGAAGTAAAACAGAGGAATTACAAGTAAAAACCCGAACCTATGGATCTTACACTCAAAATATGGCGTCAGAAAAACGCTGCCAGCAAGGGTAAGTTTGTCACCTACAAAATCAGCGACATCTCGCCCAACAGCTCCTTCCTTGAAATGATGGACATCCTTAACGAGTCTCTGGTACTCTGCGGAGAAGATCCCGTTGCATTCGACCACGACTGCCGCGAAGGAATCTGCGGAGCCTGCAGTATGTACATCAACGGCCACCCGCATGGCCCCGATAAGGCTATAACAACCTGCCAGCTCCACATGCGCCGCTTCAAAGACGGAGAAACCATTGTTATTGAACCCTGGAGAGCCAGACCATTCCCGGTTCTGAAAGACCTTATCGTCGACCGTACGGCTTTCGATAAAATTATTCAGGCCGGAGGTTATGTTTCCGTAAATACCGGCGGAATTCCCGATGCGAATTCCATCCCGATTCCCAAGGTTAAAGCCGACCTTTCCATGGACGCTGCAGCCTGCATCGGCTGCGGAGCCTGCGTTGCTGCCTGTAAGAATGCATCTGCTATGCTCTTTGTGGCTGCTAAAGTGTCGCAATTCGCCCTCCTCCCTCAGGGACGGGTTGAAGCCTCTGAACGCGTTCAGGCTATGGTAGCCGAAATGGATAAGCTCGGATTTGGAAACTGCACCAACACCGGAGCCTGTGAGGCCGAATGTCCAAAGGAAATCTCCATCAGCAATATTGCCCGTATGAACAGAGAATTCCTCTCGGCCAAACTGGGAGCCCAAAAACCCTCTGAACGCACAGGCGGTGATGCCTGATGTCGCCAATTTCAGACCCTGAGGTCACCCGAACCGGATGAATTTTAATACAATGCCCGGATCTGCTGCCGGGCATTGCTATTTTTATAAAAGCGATTTTCTGAAACACCCAGCAGGAAAGAACGAATATTCATTCCGTAGCTTCATGTATGCCGGTATTTTGATTAAGTTTGTCCGTAGGAACCACCACGGGATGTAAACATAGGATGTGACTCAGGATTAAACTCCTTAAGGTTCCGGTAACCCTTATAGTGTTTTTTATGAGACGTATGTACCTGATCCTGCTCGCATTGCTGTGCTCAACTATAAGTCCGGGCCAAATTTTCTCAAGCACACCCGGGTCCTTCCCGGGAATGCAGAAGCTGAAACGTTCGACCCAACCAGGGCGCAAACTGCCCGACTACCCGACACTTATCGCTTCACCGGAAGCTCTTGCACGGAGTTTGCCCGTCGTTGTGGACAACTCGGATAATCCTTTTATGCGGTCAGTATTCCGTCAGCAGGGGGCTTCATGCGGGCAGTCGGCATCCATAGGGTATAACTACTGCTACGAAATTAACCGGCTGCGCAATCTGCCATCCGATACCATCGCGAATACCTATACTGACCACTTTGCCTATAATTTTATGAATACCTCTACCCCCTACGGCGGTATAGGAGTCAGCTATTTCCACACCTTTGATGTGATGTACGATGCCGGTACACCCACAGAAGCTGTATACGGAAATATTGAAACCGACGACGACTACCGCTGGATGAGTGGTTATGAAAATTACTATTCTGCAATGCTTAACCGCATCGCAGGGATAAAATCAATACATGCAGGAACACCCCAGGGGCTTGAAGTTCTGAAGCAATGGCTGCACAATCATCTTGAAGGATCGCCCATTGGCGGACTCGCCAGCTTTTATGGAGGTATTAATGTTGTTACCCGCCTGCCCGCCCAGTCGCCGGAAGCAGGCAAATCCGTTATAACCCAATGGGCCTCACAGGCATCGCATGCCATGACTATTGTGGGTTACCACGATTCCATACGCATCGACCGCAATGGCGACAACCAGTTTACCAATCACCTCGACATAAATAACGACGGAATTACTGACATGCGGGACTGGGAAATCGGTGGAGTGAAAATTGTCAACTCATACGGGCCAGACTGGGAAAACAACGGTTACTGCTACGTACTCTATTCCACTCTGGCAACGGAATATGGAAAAGGGGGTATATGGAACAATTCTGCGCACGTTATTCTTCCCGATACGGCATACAAACCCCTGCTGACCGCAAAAGCCATCGTAAGCCACAACCGAAGGGTGCAGCTCAGAATAAGAGCAGGGATAAGCAGCGATACCTCCCACTGGACACCGGATTACCAAATGCAATTCTCCATCTTCAATTATCAGGGCGGCAATTACTTTATGTCCGGAGGAAAATTACCCGAAGACAAAACTCTGGAAATGGGCCTCGACATCACCCCTCTTTTAAGTTTTGTCAGGAACGAAAAACCGTATCGCATATTCCTTATGATCGACGAAGAGGATCCGGAGTCGGGTGGCGAAGGTATGCTGCACTGGCTTGAAGTATACAAGCATACCGGAGAATCCGTGGTTAGCTTTGTTTCGGCCGACTCATCCCTGTCACTGGTTAATAACGGCACAACCACGGCCTGCGTAAATATAACAGCAGCAGCAAATCCTCCCGCAATAAAGGGCGACAGTAATATAATTGTGCCCCCTTCGGGGTACTTCGAATTTACCCCCCTTACCGAAGGCGGCACACCACCCCTGGAGTTTACCTTACTGCACCGATTTGATTTCAGCGACAGTCTCGCACCTTTCCTCCCGCTACAGGGAAACAATATTAACCCGCTGACAGCGACTGCGGTTGCTGTTGCCCTTCCCTTTTCCTTCCCATGGCACGGACAAACTTACGATACCGTTTACATGCACAGGAACGGATACATCCTTTTCACCAAAAGCGACCTGCCGTATTTTTATCAGATATACGACGAACCTTACCTGAAGCAAATCAGTGCCATCATCCCGAATTTCGATAAAACGCTAAACGTATACACTTCTTCCGATTACATGAAGGTGCTGACAACTTCCGATAGTGTGCGTTTCAGCTGGAAAGCCTCGAACAGCTCGGGAGGTGCATTTGCTGAATTTTCAGCCACCCTCTGCCGTTCGGGTAATATCCGTTTTCACTACGGTGAATCAAACACGATAATCCCCTTTGCCGGTTTAAGCAACGGCTCTCCGGAAACATTCCTGCTTGCTGAATACAGCGGAACGAGGGTTCCGGCAGGTACGATACGTAACTGGATTCCTTCACGAATACCGGGCAGGATTTCATGCACCGAAGCAGGAACCGTCAAAGTCGAAGATATTACCGGTCCGGCTGCCGGAAAATTCGTTTTTCAGGTGAGGGATAAAAACCGTTTGAGTGCTTCAAAACAGTTCGTTCTTGCAAACGGACCAATAATGCGGATATCTCTTGCAAACCCCGGCAATATCCTCTCTCCCGGTTCCATCCATAATCTGAAGGTGGAAATTTTCAACCCCGGCTCGTCCACGACCGAAAGCGCATCGCTTTTGCTTGAAGCAGCGACATCCAACTGCCTGATAACTGGAAAGCCCATCGAAGGCCTGCAGCTGAAACCGGGTACAACAAGCGTACCTCCCGGTCATTTCAAACTTATTGTGCACGATACAGTAAGCCGCCCGTCTACCCTGAGCCTGAAGTGCAGACTCACAGCAGATAGCATGAAATTCGTTGAATACGAGACTTTTCGTACAGCCCACCGTGAAATTGCCATTACACCTCCTTCCGTTTCTTCCGACAACAACGGCATCCCGGAGCCGGGCGAGAACGTTCAGCTTTCATTTACGATATACAATTACGGGGAAGCAGATTTAGGAAAGACGAGCGTTACACTAACCGTCAACAGCCCTTTTGCTGCAATAACCGGCAGTTCCGGCCGTGACACCGGAATCATCGGAGCCCGTTCGGCACGAAGGATTAGCTTCCCGCTAAGCGTGAACAACGCAACTCCTCCGGGCAAAATTATAGCCCTGGAATTAATATTGAATTACGACGACGATAAATCATTCACTCAAACATTTTACCTTACACTGGGGCATCCGTCGATTGCCGTCATTGATTGCGACAACAACCTAAACTCAGCAAGGCATATAGCAGCAGCCATCAGACAAGCCGGATTTGAAAGCGAACAATTCGATGAAATCGCTCATTTGAAACCGCACCACAATACCGCATTTCTTTCGCTGGGATTCTTTCATCTCAACCATAAGCTTAGTCATGCCGAAGACAGTCTGCTGGTCGGATTCCTTGACAACGGGGGGAATCTTTACCTTGAGGGTGGAGCGTTTTTCAGACAGGACCCGGAAACCGTGCTCAGGCAGAAATTGTCTGTTACCGGTCTCAATCAGGCCTGGGTTTACAAGGCCGACAGTCTTGAGGGCAATCCGGGAACACCGGCAGAGCCCTTCCGGATCCACTATCGGGGAGATAATCTGAGAGGAGAAAATTTACAGCCCGACGGAACGGCAGTCCCCTGGTTTACCGATAAGAACTCCGGCCTGCATTTCGTAATCGCCAACCGCAACGAAACGTATAGCACCGTAGCCTCAACTATAGAATTCGGCGGCACATTCATGTACGGGACAAGCCCTGGCAGGCCTGAACTGGCAAAAGAATACCTCAACTTCCTGGGATATGAAACCCATCCGCTTTGCGCCACATTCGTTGCTGACACACTTTCTGTCTGCCCCGGAGAACCGGTTACATTCCGGGCATTTACCAGTGGATCACCGGAAGCGATGCAATGGCATTTCCCCGGAGGCGATCCCGAATACTCCACCGAGTCCAGCCCGGAGGTGAGCTACTCCGTACCTGGCTCTTATACCGTCACTCTAACGGTTCAAAACCAGGCAGGCGAAAGCAATACATTCAGCGTCAATGAATACATTCACATCTTTAACTGCCTCGGGATTCCTGGTACAAACCAGCCGACATTTCTTTTATATCCCAATCCCGCCAGGGAATTTGTGACCATAGTTCCTCCGGGTAACGACAGACCCTGGACAGCTCGGCTTACCGATATGCGCGGCAGGACAGTCCGGCTTCTTTCGGGTACCGGAAAGACAGTCGCTGCACTTGGCAATCCGGATCCCGGTTTTTACCTTCTGATGCTTGTAACAGATAACAAACAAATTACACTAAAACTGGCTGTTTACTGATGCTGTAAAAGGCAAATCACTTAATTTAGCAAGCCAAAACCAGCATATCCCGAATGAAATTCAGCGACATCCCAGGACAGAATGAGTTAAAAGAGCGGCTCAGAAAAACTGTACTCGACAACCGGGTAAGTCATGCCCAGCTGTTTCTGGGTCCGGAGGGCTGCGGCAAACTGCCCATGGCGCTGGCTTATGCCCAGTATATCAACTGCACCGACCGAACACACGACGACTCATGCGGCATCTGCCACTCTTGTGTTAAATATGCAAAACTGGCGCACCCCGACCTTCATTTCATTTATCCGGTTGCAACTACAAAGGAAATAACCAAAGATCCCGTAAGCAAACTCTTCATTCAGCACTGGCGTTCACTGGCGTTGAAGAGCGGTGGCTATTTCAGTCTTAAAGACTGGTATCAGAAAATCGGGCTTGAAAACAAGCAGGGAATCATTAATACCGACGATTGCAACGAGATTGTGCGAACCCTCAGCTACAAATCGTACGAATCGGAATATAAGGTTATGATTATCTGGATGATAGAAAAACTTTACCATGCTGCCGCCCCCAAACTGCTCAAAATCCTGGAGGAACCGCCCGACAAAACCTTGTTTCTTCTGATATCGGAGCAAAGCGACCTTATCCTTCCTACCATTCTTTCCAGAACCCAGCTCGTGAAGTTTCTGCCCCTTCCCGACAGGGTAATAACCGACACCCTTACCGCAGGCGGCGAGTGCACCCGTGAAGAGGCAAACCGGATCATGTATATGTCGAACGGCAACCTGATAGCTGCCCGCCGAATGCTTGAAACGGGGGAATCGGATCTGTCGGACTTTGAGTTATTCAGAACCTGGATGAGAGCCTGCTACCGGAAAGATGCTTCCGCCTTCTTAAAACTTACAACCGATTTTCAGGCCCTGGGGCGAGAAAATCAGAAGAAATTTATAATCTATGCCCTTAAGGCAACCCGGTATTGCCTTATGTATCAATACGGACACGAATCAGAGATCAAAGCCGAAGGGGAAGAGCTAAAATTTATCAGGGACTTCTCCCCATTTATCAACCAAACAAACATCGGTCTGTTAAACGAAGCGTTCAACACTGCCCATTACCACATCGAACGCAACGGAGCCGGCAACATCATCTTCTTTGATCTTTCGCTCAAGGTAATGCAGTGGGTGGCAAGAAAACAGGCCTGAGACTCCCGGTATTAAAGGTGTTTATTTTTCCCTCTTATCCTTAACTATAAGGAAAATCTCCTCATTCTCCTTTTTCATCAGGTATTTCTCCCTGGCAAACTTTTCCAGGGAAACCGAGTCGGACATAAGCTCCTGAAGTCCGGTGCTGTCGCGATGGATTTCGGCCTTGTAAAATTCCTTCTGCTGCCGCTGATTGTTAAGAATACGACCAAGCTTTAGCTGCGAGATAAAGTTATTGCGGTCGAAAAATGTAAGCCATACGATGAAAATCACAAATACCAGCAGGTACTTGTTTTTAAGAAAGGATGGAATTTTTTTCCACATATATGGCCGATTGAATCACAAAAATAGGCAGAATTCCTTAAAATATTATACTCTGAAAAAGGAATGTTCAGCAGAAGCGGGACGCATCAGTCGTTCCGCCCGTTAGGGTAAATCTTCTTTTCAGCCTCTTTCGCTTCGTTCCAGAATACATCCAGCTCAGCAAGGTTCATTTCATGCATCGATTTGCCCGTTTCGTTTACACGCTGCTCGATGTAATTGAACCGTGAAATAAACTTTTTATTGGTTCTTTCCAGTGCATCCTCGGGATTTACTTCAATAAAGCGCGCATAGTTGATTAGGGCAAACAGCAGATCGCCGAATTCATCCTCTATTTTTTCGTGTGATCCGTTAAGTTTTTCATATTGCAGCTCACCCAGCTCCTCCTGAACCTTATTCCAGACCTGTCCGGCATGATCCCAGTCGAATCCCACACCCCTCACCTTTTCCTGAATACGAAATGCCTTAACCATTGCCGGCAGCGATTGCGGAACCCCACCGAGCACCGTTTTCCGCCCTTCGTTAAGTTTGATTTTCTCCCAGTTATTCTTCACTGTCTCCGCATCGTTAGCGGTAACATCACCGTATATGTGCGGATGTCTGCGGATCAGCTTTTCGCAAATACCGTTCAGTACATCGGTAATATCAAACGCTCCTTGTTCCGAAGCAATTTTTGAATAAAAAACCAGATGAAGCATAAGATCGCCCAGCTCCTTGCTGATTTCACTCATATCTCCCTCAAGAATTGCATCGCTTAGCTCATAGGTCTCCTCAATGGTAAGATAACGCAGGCTTTCAAGCGTTTGCTTCCGGTCCCAGGGACATCCTGCCCTGAGTTCATCCATAATATTCAATAACCTTTCAAAGGCAGCAAGTCGGGGATCCATACGGTGGTTTCTTTTTGTAGTTCCAGAATTCAATTAAACGCATAACAACAGTCAGAAGGGATGAACCGGAAATGCAGATATACAAGCAACCAGCGGAATAGGATTGGGCATTGGCTGAATACTGCCTGCTTACAGCTCAGAATCAGCCGTGACTGAAACGCAATCGTACCGCATAACGGCAGGCTGCAAAAGTAATCATTTTTTTAGGGGTTGGATTTTGTATTTTTGCCTCTTAGCCTCAAATCCTTTACCCTGGTGCAGTTTCATGTTAAATACCGGAATCCTGGGAAAGCCAGCCTTGTAAAGGTTCTGGCCTCGGTTCTTCTGATAACCCTGGCAATACCTTCTGCTGCACAGCCACACCGGTTTCAGGCTTCAAACCTGCTGTTCGAAGCCCGGGTCAACTATGGTTTCCTGATTGCTCATCACCTGGAAATGGAAATTTACAACAGCCATTTCCCCACGCTTGAGTTCTCGGTATCGCAGGCCACCTATGGAAAAAGGCAGTGGGAAGCGCTCTACAACTATCCGGTTACCGGAGTTTCTTACTGGAATGCCAGACTGGGAAATTCACCGGACCTTGGCTTCGCCCACGCACTTTATCCGTTTATAAGCTTTCCGCTTATCAAGAAAGACAAACAGGAAGTGAATTTTCGACTGGGTGCCGGGCTAGCCTATCTGACAAAGAAATTTGACCGGCTCTCGAATTACAAGTACAACGCCATCGGATCGCATCTGAATGCTGCAATTAACCTGACTATGGAATACCGGTGGAAACCGGTTAAACACCTGCAGCTTTCGGGAGGGATTCAGCTTATGCACTTTTCGAATGGCTCCACCCGTACGCCCAATTTCGGGTTAAACATTCCATCCGTAACCGGTGGAGCAGCATTCAGAATTAATGCTGAAAATCCGTATATCCGCCGTCGCATACGCCCAAGCCTCAAAATGTACGAATTCGACGGAAAGGAGTTTATTGAAGTAAAACTTGGAACCACTTTCGCCACCAAAGAGTCGGGCGACACCGACGGAAGACGTTTTTTCATTTATTCCGGATTTCTGATGGCAATGAAAAACCTTGATTACAAGCATAAGGCCGGACTCTGTTTTGATCTTTCATGGGACGGTTCCGACTCTCTGCTGGTCGCCCGCAGCAATTACAAGCCATATAATCCGCGCGAACTGACAAAACCCGGTCTCAGCGCTGCTTATGAGCTTGTATTAGCCCGTACCTCATTCGCTTTTAATCTCGGATTTTACCTTGGCGGGAAGGACAAAAGCGAGGGAATGACGTACTATAAAATGGGAATTCACTACCTGATCTCCAATAACATATTCGCAAACCTGACGCTTAAAACCCACTTTGCACGAGCCGATTATGTGGGCATCGGACTCGGCTACAGGTTTAAATGGGGTTACTATCTGAAATAATCAGCCTTCGTGTACGTTTAACATCGGAATCATACAATCACGGCTTCGCTATAGCCCGACAAGCGGGATTTTGTACATTTGATCCCCGGCAGCCTATGCTGCAATGCCCGAATGAAAAAACAGAAAATCACCGGAATACTTGTATTAACACTGCTCGTTGTACTTCTTGCTTCCTGCAAACCGGAGCAGCTCGACGACTGTTTCACAAGCACCGGTTCACTGACAACTGAAGAACGCAGCCCCGGATTTTACAACCGCATTTCATTAAACGACAATGTGAATCTGGTGCTTGTTGCCGGCAATCAACCCAAGATTAAAGTCGAAGCCGGAAAAAACCTGCTGAAAGCCATCAAAACCATCGTTTCCGACAGCACCCTTGAAATTCGTAATACCATGAAATGCAACTGGGTGCGCAATTACAAAAAAGAAATAACTGTTTATGCAACCGCTCCGGCTCTGAAAGAGATCAGATATGAGAGTTCGGGAGATGTAAGCACGACCGGTCAGCTTGCCGTCGACTCACTCGAGTTCAACATCTGGGGAGGCTCCGGAACCATAGAACTGGACTTAAATACTGAAAATCTGAAGCTTGCCCTGCACTACGGTACAACCGATCTGCACGTAAAAGGCAAAAGTATCATTACCACGATATTCGCAAACAGTTATGGCCCATTTTATTGTAATGAACTGATTTCGAATATAGTGTATATCCGAAACAGCGGTACCAACAACTGCTATGTTTACGCCAGGCACATACTGGAAGTAGAAATTACTTCGGTTGGCAGCATTTATTACGCCGGGGATCCTTTTCAGTTGAAAAGCTACATCTCCGGCAGCGGAAAGCTCATCCGCATGGAATAAAGACTGTTTTAGTAAGCTCTTGCAAATACAACCCGTCGTGCTGAAGGCTTTCCGGTAAGGATGCATTTCCCTTCTTCCGGTTTTGCATCCAGAGGAATCAGGCGTATGGTTGCTTTGGTCTTCTCTTTAATTTCCTGTTCGGTTTCGGGAGTACCGTCCCAGTGTGCAAGAATAAAACCGCCCTTATTATCGAGCAGGTCAACAAACTCATCCCAGGTATCGGCTTTGGCTGTCATATTCTCACGGAAATCGAGGGCTTTCTGGTACAGATTTTCCTGAATACTCTGAAGCAGGTGTTCAACTTTTACGTCGATATCTGCGAGCTGATATGACGCTTTTTCCAGGGTATCCCGGCGAGAAACCTCCACGGTACCATTTTCCAGATCGCGGGGACCGATAACAAGTCTGACGGGTACACCTTTAAACTCATATTCGTTGAATTTCCAGCCTGGTTTATAGGTATCGCGGTCATCGTATTTCACTGTAATGCCCTTTGCCTTTAACTTGGCAACAATCCCATCCACCTTGGCGGAAATGGCTTGCAGTTGTTCGTCCGTTTTGTAGATTGGAATAATAACAACCTGTGTAGGAGCAAGTTTCGGCGGAAGTACCAATCCATGATCATCCGAATGTGCCATAATAAGGGCACCCATCAGGCGGGTTGAAACGCCCCAGGATGTAGCCCAAACGTATTCCAGCTTATTTTCACGGCTAAGAAATTGAACTTCAAACGCCTTTGCAAAATTCTGTCCCAGAAAATGGGATGTACCGGCCTGAAGAGCCTTCCCATCCTGCATCAGTGCCTCGATACAGTAGGTTTCAACGGCTCCGGCAAAACGCTCGTTCGGCGATTTAACGCCTTTAAGAACAGGGACGGCCATAAAGTTTTCGGCAAAATGGGCATATACGTTCAGCATCTGCTCCGTTTCGGCAATAGCCTCTTCTGCAGTAGCATGAGCGGTATGTCCTTCCTGCCAAAGAAACTCCGCGGTACGCAGAAACAGGCGCGTCCGCATTTCCCAGCGCACAACATTCGCCCACTGATTGATGAGCAGTGGCAGGTCACGGTACGACTGTATCCAGTTGCGGTAGGTATCCCAGATAATTGTTTCAGAAGTGGGACGGACGATAAGCTCCTCTTCCAGTTTTGCGGTTTCATCAACAACCACGCCTTTGCCGTCCGGATCGTTTTTCAGGCGGTAGTGGGTAACTACAGCGCATTCTTTGGCAAAACCTTCAACATGGCTGGCTTCCTTGCTGAAGAATGATTTGGGAATAAAAATCGGGAAATAAGCGTTGACATGCCCGGTATCCTTGAACATTTTATCGAGAGCCGCCTGCATCTTCTCCCAGATTGCATATCCGTATGGTTTGATAACCATACAGCCTCTAACCGCTGAATTTTCAGCGAGATCAGCTTTAATAACCAGGTCGTTGTACCATTGAGCGTAATTTTCTGCCCTTGAAGGAAAATCTTTAGCCATTTTATGTTTTATGGTATGGAATTTGTTAATTTTCAGGGGTGCAACACACCCCGATTAAGTCGCACAAAATTAATAAAATTAACGCAGTACAAACATCCGGGAAAGGCCCGGGAAGCAAACACTGCAAATCAAAGGGAGGACCTTAATATGAGAACTTTACTGTTATTCGTTGCTGCAAGCGCTCTATTTGTTTCGGCATGTACAACACAATATCAGGCCCGCAACACCTACGACGACCTTTATTACTCGCCCGGCGATGCAGTTGCAACGCAACAGGTAACCACCGTCAGTCCTGCCGTTCCGGAAACCCGCTATGCCGATGCGGAAACTCAGGTACAGTACTACGACAGCCAGCAGGAACAACAGGCAGCAGAAGCATACGATAACAACTACCAGACCGAAAGCTATAATTACCAGACTTCCGAACAATATACCGATCCTTATACCGGCAATACTTACGTCACCAACAATTATTACAATACTGACGACTACTACGACTATGCCTATTCCGCCAGGCTTCGCCGGTTCCACTCAAATTATTACTTTAACAGCTACTATTCTCCTTACTATACCAACCTTTACTGGTACGATTACAACCCCTGGAGCTGGGGAACAAGCATTTATCTCGGATACAACTGGTGGTATCCCAGCTTCTATTACGGATGGGGTTATCCCAATTACGGCTACGGAAGTTTCTGGAGGTATTCATACTGGGATTATCCCTACGGTTACGGATGGGGTTATCCATATTATGGTTACGGCAGCTATTGGAGCGGATACCGTCACGGCTACTGGGATGGTTACTATGCCGGATCAAACTATTTTAACAGTCACGACTACAACTCCTACTACTACGGACCACGCGGCGGCGGCATCAGCGGAAGCTCCGGAAGCGGACGCAATGCTGCAACCTTTGGCGAACGCTATGAAGCCGCTATAAACAGTGGCCGTATAGAAGGCCAGCGTACCTCTCCCATTGGCGTTTCAGGCTCAGGCCGGAACACCGGTACACCAACTACCGGTCGTACTGCTGATCCCGGAAGATCCACCGGAACCGTTAGCCCCGGAAGAACAGAAGATCCCGGCAGAAATACCGGAACCGTCAGCCCCGGTCGTACCACCGATCCCGGAAGAAATACCGGAACCGTCAGCCCCGGCCGTACCACTGATCCCGGAAGAAATACCGGAACCGTCAGCCCTGGCCGTACCACTGATCCCGGAAGAAATACCGGAACCGTCAGCCCCGGCCGTACCACTGATCCCGGAAGAAATACCGGAACCGAAACTCCCGGCCGCACTACCGTTACCCCAAATCCCGGTGTGGTTGTTCAACCCGGGCGCAGCAATACTCCGACATCCGGACCTACCGATCAGCCTTCATCCGAACCTTCGGGAATTAACAATGGAGCCAGGATGCAGCAGCCTGCCACCCAGCCATCGCGGTATTCTGCCCCTGCAAATCAAGGCGTAAGGGCAACCACACCTCAGGACAGAAGCGGGACGCAGGGCAACACCAGGGAATCGCAGAACCCGTCTTATCAGAGACCCGCAACCATGCAACAGCCTGCAGAAAGCGGACGTACCCCTCAGTCGTACACCGCCCCGGGATACAACAAACCAAAATCGAGCAACGAATATACCAGTCCGAGGTATCGCAATATGCGCGAAACCAACGTAAACCCAGGTCAGCAAAGTGCGCCTTCGGGACAGCAGGGAACGCCCAGAGTAACCACACCTCAGCGATATTCCAATCCGCAAACAACTCCCTCGCGCTCTAACGACCAGAACTACCAGGCTCCTTCGCGTTCATCGGGAGGCAACTATTCGGCACCGGCACGCTCCTCTTCATCGGGAAGCGGCTATTCAGCACCATCAGGGTCTTCCTCCGGCGGCAGCAGCTATTCAGCACCGTCACGCTCATCCTCATCCTCTTCTTCTTCGGGAAGCGGCAGATCATCATCGGGAAGCGGACGCAGGTAAATCCGAAAGGTTCAATTCTCATTTGACTAAAAAAACAAATAAAATGAAACGATTCATTTTCCTTATTGCATTGCCTTTACTTACCGTTTCAGGACTAAAGGCCCAAAATGAAATAGATGCGCTGCGTTATTCCAGACTCAATTATTCAGGCTCGGCACGCTTTGTCTCCATGGGAGGCGCATTCGGAGCACTGGGAGCCGACTTCACCAGTCTAAGCCACAACCCCGCGGGAATTGGCCTGTACCGCAGCTCTGAAATTGTGCTCACACCGTCCATCAGCATCAATAATTCCGAAGCCGTTATCAATGGCTCTTACCGCGACGATTCACGATATAATTTCAACCTCGGTAATGTTGGAATTATAATGAATAACAGCCTGGAAAAAAAGAATCCGCAGTCGGCCTGGCGTAACATACAATTTGGTTTTGGACTCAACCGTATGGCCAATTTCAATAACCGGGTAAGCATCGATAACGACAATAACTATTCAAGTTATCTAAGCTCGTATCCTGGTGCTGCCAACGGAAAACATCCCGGCGACTTAGGGGCATTCGACACGCGACTGGCCTACAATACCGATCTTTTGTTTGTTACCGATTCCGCCACCTGGCAATATGGGGTGGATAAGCCTTACGGAGGGGTAAACCAGCGGAAGCTTATCGACAGCAAAGGATCGATCAACGAGATGGTATTTACCCTCGGTGGAAATTACATGGACCGGCTTTATTTGGGTGCAACCATAGGGATTCCGAACATAAGGTATTCGGAAACTGCGACCTATACCGAGACTGCACTTGCCGGCGATACCACGGCATTCTCGGGTATGACGCGTACCGATATGCTCGAAACCAACGGCACCGGTGTTAATTTCAAATTCGGACTTATTTTCAGGGCAACCGACTGGCTCCGACTGGGTGGTGCCATCCATACCCCTACTTTCTTCAGCTCGATGGCCGATGACTATACCTCCACCCTCCGTTCGAGGTTCGACAACGGGTATACAGCCAGCGCAAAAGCATCGGGATATTACGAATACGAATTGAACACCCCCATGCGCGCAATTGCCAGCGTAGGAGTTGTTATCGGCAAATCCGGCATTATAAGCGCCGACTACGAATACGTTAATTATGCCAAGGCCCGGCTGCGTGCACCCGATTATGATTTCTATGATGAAAACAACGCCATCAGAGAAATTTATCAGGCTGCAAACAATTTCAGGCTTGGAACGGAGTGGCGTTACGGAGCACTGAATTTCAGAGGCGGATATGCGCTGTCGGCAAATCCCTATGTAACCGGAATCAACTCTGCCATGCCTTCTTACTCTCTGGGCCTTGGAATCCGTGAGCGTTCATTCTATATCGACCTTGGATGGGTGTATTCGGAATACGACGATGAATATTACCTCTACAGCGGAATCGAAAGTCCGGCAAGAACTACCATTTCAAACAACACCTTTATGCTTACACTTGGTATAAAGTACTAAAGCTTCAGGAAACAATTCAATTCCCATATATCCTCTGCCCGGCTGCAATTGTCAGCCGGGTTTTTCATTGTAAAAGCAATTAACATGTTGATATACTGCGAATATCGGTTACTTTGCGCCAAGGCGTGAAAGACCTGCTCTGGCCTTTTGCGTAATGCCGGTGCGGTACTCACCGTATTGAAGAGAAAGGCAACGCCTAAAACACGTTTCAGCTTTTACTTTATCACCCCGCATTTCATAAATAAGTCCAAGCTGAAGGGATGCATTGGCAGCGTAATACCATGGCTGACGGCTTCCTTCATCAATCACGTTTGTGTAAAGCAGAACGGCGGATTCAATGTGCCCAAGCTGATGTTCGTTGCGGGCTTTTCTGTAGTACAGTTCGAGTCTTTCCTTTTCCGAAGGAAGCATTTGGACATTACATCCCGACAGCACCTGAGAAACCTGTGGATAATATCCTCCGTCGAAAAGGAGACGAGCTTTCAGCAGGCAAGCGGAGGGCATATCGCCGCTTTCCGCTTCGTTTAATGCCAGTCTGTCGCCGTCGATCAGTGCATTCCCCCTTACTTTCGCTTTAAGCATCGACTGACGATATCCGTTCAGGTTACCGTTTAGCAATTCGATCCATGCCAGTCGCTGGTATGCCGATTTGATAAAGCTATTGCCTTTATAATGATTAACATAACGTAGAAACCAGACGGATGCTCCTGCGTCAAGTTTTTGGATTCGTACCAGTCCGTTAAGGTAATTCATATAATGAAAGGGGTAATATTCCGGTCCGGACGGGCTTCTGCTCAGGGCGGCAAGAGCTTCATCGTTATTGCCGGCATGCATTTGAAAAACGGCGGCTGCATAGGCAAGAAGCGGGCTTTCTCCGGACAGGTCTTTGTAAATTGGCAGGCTCAGCAGATTTTTCACATACTCAAAGCCCTCTGTTTGCTCACCGCCCAGATTGAAGGAGATGAAAGTGAACAAAAAGAGGCTTTCGGTCTGAAGGTAGGGAAAGCGCTGCGAAAGACCCGGCGACTCAAGTACGTCCTGTATCGTTGACATGCCATCGGAGACGGTTCCCTGCATATCGAGAAGACGGGTCACCCAGCGGTAGTTTTCAGGCACCGATCCTACGAGCACCTGCATAATTCCTTCTGCTGTCTGATTGGGAAGAAAATCCGGGAATCGTTTCCGGTTGGCTGATAAAAGCCGGTAAGCCCTGTTGATCTCGATGGCAGCGGTGGTATAACCCCCGAACTTCAGTCGCAGGGCGGCCCACTGCATATCCGTCATAGCCTGGGTATAGAGTGTCCAGGGTGATTCGGAATTCCCGGCCTCCAGCGCACGGTATACCTGGTATTTGGATGCGGCCAGTTGTTTAAAGCGGGCTTCATCCTCATCAATCATTAGCTGAAGGAAACTTATATAATTATAAAGATAAGCTAGGATGGGTGCTGAAGCCGGGTTTCTTTCGGTGTGCAAAAGGGTTTCAGCCTTTTTGAAACGAAGCATAAGGATATTGTTATAGGCTTCGGTACAGGCAGGCGACAGCTCTTCGGCCGGAAGGACGGTCAGGCTGGAGAGAAGAAAGCTCAGTAAAATCAGCAGTCGTTTCATCTGGAGAAAAAGCAGCACCGGCAGGCGCCTGTAAAAATCAAAGATAAAAAAAAGGGAGAAGCGTGCTTCTCCCCAATACAAATCGCTACCGGAATATTATCCCTGGTTAATACTGGAGGCGAGACCGTGATCGACGAGAATACGGCCGCAATACTCGCATACGATGATTTTCTTGTGCATTCGGATATCGAGCTGACGCTGTGGCGGGATGGCACTGAAGCAACCTCCGCAGGCATCTCGTTCAACGCTGACAACGGCAAGTCCGTTGCGGGCATTCTTGCGGATGCGTTTATAGGCGGTAAGGAGGCGTTCTTCGATAAAGCGCTGAAACTCTTCCGACCTTGACTGCAGAGAAAGTTCTTCCTTTTCCGTTTCACTGACGATATCGGCAAGTTCACTTTGCTTGATTTCCAAATCGTTTTTACGTTCCTCGAGCACTTTCTGCGCTGCTGTAATTTCTTCGTTCTTGAGGTTGAGCTGGTGTGTAAACTCTTTTATACGTTTCTCAGCCAGGGCAATCTCGAGATTCTGGAACTCAATTTCTTTGGACAGTGAATCGTATTCCCGGTTATTACGGACGTTCATTTGCTGCTCTTCGTAACGCTTAATCTGCAAGTGGCTGTCCTTAATAACATTTTCTTTCTCCTTAACAGAAACCTTGAGTGTTTCAATTTCCTGGATGTAGTTGTCGATACGGGTTTCCAATCCGATAATCTCATCTTCCAGATCTTCCACTTCCAGAGGAAGTTCACCGCGGATGATGCGGATTTTGTCAATTTGAGAATCAATCTGCTGGAGACTGTAGAGTGCTACCAGTTTTTTCTCTATGGAAATTTCGGTTTCGTCAACGTCATTTTGGGTGAGCGAAACATGGGCAACGATGGGATTTTCTACCGGTTCTTTTGCGTTTCCGGTTTCAGTTTCATTGGCTGATTTAGCTTTTGACGTTGATTTGGCCATATTTGCTGGGATTATATTACTGAATTACAGATAATTGACAGGGTTCGTCTGAATGCTGGAAATTCGGGTTGCAAAGGTAGTAAATTTTTCCTTAACAATTTGCACCAATAATTCTTTCGTAAATTGTTCGGTTTCATAGTGACCCGCTTCCACCAGGAGTATTTTCTTATCGGCAAGAAAGAAGTCGTGGTACTTAAGTTCTCCGGTTAGAAAAGCGTCGGCCTGAGCAGCCATAGCATTTCCGATCAGAAAATTCCCGGATCCTCCGCATAGGGCTACCTTTCTTATTTTTCGTCCGGTAATCGGTGAATATTTCACACAGGAGGCAGAGAAGGTTTTCTTCACCAGTTCCAGAAACTCCATTTCACCGAGGGGTTCGGGAAATTCCGCAATCATACCGGATCCGGTCAGCGGATTATCGTTAGCCAGCGGATAGGCATCCCAGGCGACTTCCTCGTATGGATGGGCTTCAATCATTCTGTTCACCACCCTGTTAAGAATATATGCCGGGCATACCGTTTCAATCCGGATTTCGGATTCGGAATGAAGCTCACCGGCAGTTCCCACAAAAGGAGTGGAATCTGCCAAAGGCCGGAACGTACCTTTCCCCGCAAGATTAAAACTGCATGAGTCGTAATTGCCTATGGTACCGGCTCCTGCAGCAAACATGGCTGCCCTTACGGTATCGGCATGTGAAACCGGAACAAACACCACCACCTTTCTCAGACCTCCGGAAACGGGCTGGAGGATTCTCGCTTTCTTCAAACCCAGACGGGCACAGATCATGCTGTTTACACCACCTGCCACATTATCGAGGTTTGTATGAGCCGCATAAACTGCAATATTGTTTCGGATGGCTTTTATTACACTGCGCTCCATCTCATCCTTACCGGTCAGGCGTTTCAAGGGTTTAAAGATCAGCGGATGATGTGCAATTATCAGGTTATATCCTAGTGAAATGGCTTCATCAACAACTGCTTCCGTTACATCAAGGGTAAACAGGCCTCCGGTTGCTTCCTCCGAAGGGGAGCCGGTAATCAAACCGGCATTGTCGTATGACTCCTGAAGAGGAAGCGGAGCAAAATCCTCAATTACATGTATTATTTCCGATATTTTCATCTTTCACTGATTTAACGAACGGCGCGGCAAGTTTGTTTCGCTTGCCCAAAGTCCGGCATACAACAAAATCCTTCCCTTGGATAGAATTCAACAAGAAAACGTGTGAGTTTGATAATGGTTTAAAATTCCTTTCAAACCTACAGGATTTCAATTCAAATCGCAAGTGGTAACGAAAAAATCAGCCGGAACTCAGATAATTCAGATAATAAGGAAGGCATTACATCCCGGAAAGGAACTGCCTTCATCCCGGGTAAAACATGGATTGTTATAACGCCAAGCCTACCCGAACCGGAGGATTTAGGATAGCTGAATTTCTGAAACCTGACTCAGGGTATGTTAAAAATTTTTTAACTAATCATCAGGGGCATTTCGGCAAGCGCTATTTCCTTTGCATCAGATATATGGAGAAACGTATAGAAAAAATATATCGTGTAAAATATTTTGCAAGATAAACAGGATTGCATACTTTTAAGCCATGGAAGTACTCAGGTTTCTTTTGTATCCGTTTGCAGCGGTTTACGGAATCGTAACCGGCATCAGAAATTTCCTCTTCAACTGCGGTATTTTGCGCGGAATTAATCATGAATTACCGGTAATCGTGGTTGGAAATTTATCGACCGGTGGTACCGGAAAAACTCCACATGTTGAATATCTGATTCGTCTTTTATCTGGCGAATTCAGGGTAAATACGCTGAGCCGGGGATACGGAAGGCGCACGCGCGGATACATACGTGCCGGCGCCGATGCGGATAGCTCTGTGATCGGGGATGAGCCCATGCAATATTACAGAAAGTTCAGCGGGACAGGCGTGAATGTGGATTCGGACCGAAACCGGGGAATCAGAGAAATATGCAAGCAGGATCCGGAAACCGGAGTAATCCTTCTCGACGATGCTTTTCAGCACAGGTATGTTAAGGCTGGACTGTCGATATTGCTTACCGATTACCACAAACCGTACTTCCGGGATTATCTTCTTCCAGTCGGAAGCCTCAGGGAGGTTTCAAAGGGAGCACGCAGAGCAGATATCGTAATTGTAACTAAAACTCCCCGGGTACTCAGCCCGATTGTAAAACGGCAGATGTTGTCCGATATCAGGCCGCGTGCCGGGCAAAGCGTTTACTTTTCTTTCATCAATTATGGGGAAATCATTTCCTTATGGGACGGGAGGAAAATACCACCCGGTAAAAAGTTTAGTGCAATATTGTTGTTTGCCGGTATTGCCAATACGTATCCCATCGAAGAGTACCTCTACCCTCTTTGCCACGATCTGACAATCGTAAAGTTTGCCGACCATCACCCCTATTCGGAAAACGATCTTGACCGGATCAAACGAAATTTTGACGATCTTTACGGCCCGAATAAGCTGCTCGTCACCACCGAGAAAGATGCCATGCGCCTGCTGCAGCCAAAACTTTGTGCAATTGCCCAAAAGCTGCCGGTGTATTATCTGCCGATGGAGGTGGAGTTTCATGGTGAAGATAAGCAGGCGTTTGACGAACAAATTTTAAACTATGTTAGAACAAATCAAAGAGAGCGCTGATTACATCCGGAAGCAGGTTAAAACCGTTCCCGAGGCAGGAATTATTCTTGGAACCGGTCTTGGCGGGCTGGTGAGAGAAATAAAAACCGAATGTGAAATTCCATACAACGAAATTCCCAATTTCCCGGTATCAACCGTTGAGGGACATAAAGGCCAGCTGATTTTTGGTACGCTGGGCGGAAAAGCGATTGTTGCCATGCAGGGTCGCTTCCATTTTTATGAAGGTTACTCGATGCACGAAGTAACATTCCCCGTAAGGGTTATGCAGGCACTTGGAATACAGGTGCTGTTTGTATCGAATGCAAGCGGAGGTCTAAATCCCGGCTTTGAGGTAGGCGATATCATGTTTATTACCGACCACATCAACCTGATGGGCACCAATCCGCTGATTGGCAGGAACAACGACGTACTTGGCCCCCGTTTCCCGGATATGAGTGAGGCTTACGACCGACGGATTCTTGATATGGCATCGAACATTGCCAGCCGTGCCGGAATACCGTTCCGTACGGGAGTATATGCCGGTGTTACCGGGCCTACTTTCGAAACACCGGCCGAATACCGCTACATTCATATTCTCGGTGCCGATGCCGTTGGTATGTCCACTGTGCCGGAGGTAATTGTTGCACGGCACATGAGTCTCCCCGTTTTTGCCGTTTCTGTAATTTCCGATCTCGGAGTACCCGGCAAAATTGTGGAGGTATCGCATCAGATTGTAATTGATGCTGCAAGCAAGGCTGAACCCAGAATGACACGGATTATCAGCGAATTGCTTGAAGAGATTGAACTCTGATCATAATCGGTTCCCAGATCCGGGAGGTTGCTTTACTCAAACGTATGGCAACCTCCCTTGATTTTAAAACACCGCATGAAACGAAGAGCAATACGCCTGCACCTCTTGCTTCTGCTGTTTGCATCCGCTGGCATTATCTCGTGCCGGCAGCCCGCAGGGCATGAACGTGCATACATCACCGGAAACACCGGTTCACGCGAAGAGGTTGTCTTAAGATGCATCGACACTCTTCGGACGTACGGGACAGACTCTGTAAAAAGTCGCCGTAACGGGGATTTCAGTTTTAAACTTAAAATTACCGAACCCGGATTCTACTTTATTGAAGCGGGGAAGGTTCGATCGGGTATTCTGGTAATACAACCGGGCGACAGCATAAAGATTTACGCAGGCGGAACGGATCGGGAAAGTATAAGCGGAGGCATTGAAGCAGAACGTTATGCACGCTTTACTGAAAAGAGGCAACAGGCATTAAGGGAAATCGACAGTGTGTCTGCATTCCTGGAACAGGCCAGATACAGGGACGATTTTGCAACTCTGAGGGATTCGGCAGCCTTAAAATACAACCAGATTGCAGCGCTTCTGAAGCTGCATGCAACGGAGTACATCATCAACAATCCCGCAGCTCTTTCGCAGATACTGGTAATCAATACTAAAATCGGTCAATCATCGCTTTTTGATGAATTTGCAGACAGCCGCTGGTTTCTGTTGATCGATTCAACACTCAGGGAACACTATCCGGGAAACCGGCATTTGATTCTTCATCAGAGGCGTGTAGACAAACTAAAGCAACGCCTCGCCCTGGAAGAAGCATCCCGCAAGGCATTACAAGCAGGGAATGCGGCCCCGCCTATCCGGCTTCCCGACATGAGCGGCAACCCAAGGGCTCTTGGCGATACCCCCGGCGAATACACCCTGGTTTATTTCTGGGCCCCGAACGATGCCGCCAGCCGTAAATCGAATCACGAGCTGAAGCAGTTTTATGAAAGATACCGGAACCGGGGATTGTCCGTTTATGCTGTATCGCTTGATCCGCTGGCGGAACGATGGAAGGCGGCCGTTAACCTGGATAAGCTCTGGTGGATAAACGTAAACGATACACTTGGGGTGAATTCTCCGGTTGCCGCAGAGTACATGGTAACAAAACTGCCCGTGATACTTTTACTTGACAGCAAAAAGAAGATCATCGACCGGTTTGTTTCCGTATCCATGGCCGGAGAATACATGGAATCCGTTTTTAAGGGCAAAAACAAGCATTAATGGTAATAAGTTGCTGTGTTTTTCGTAGGTTTACATTTCAAATATTATAAATGCAGCGAGCTGTTCCTGCCAAAAAAGTGCAGACGGTTGGCGGCATCTGACAAACAGAATTAAAACCCGAACGCTTGAAAATATATTTTGCTTCTGATTTTCATCTTGGGATACCCGACCACGATTCGAGTCTGGAACGCGAGAAACTGCTTGTAAAGTGGCTCGAAAGCGTGCGCAGCGATGCCACTGAAATTTTTCTGATGGGCGATATCTTCGATTTCTGGTTTGAGTATCAAACCGTTATACCCAAAGGATTTGCGCGCCTTTTCGGGAAGCTCGCCGAATTAACGGATCAGGGAATACCGGTAATACTGTTCAGGGGAAATCACGACATCTGGGCGTTCGATTACTTATCGCGTGAGCTTGGCTTAAAGATTATGCGTGAGCCGGAGATCCGTGAATGGGCAGGCCGGAAATTTTTCCTGTCGCACGGCGACGGTCTGGGACCTGGTGACACCGGCTACAAGTTTTTGAAACGGGTATTTGAGTTCAGGCCAAATCAGTGGCTTTTTAACTGGCTTCATCCCGACCTGGGCACTCGGATGGCCTTGTTTTTTTCGCGCAGGAGCCGGTACGCCAATATATTGAGGGATGAAAAACAGCTGACAGACGAGGGAACCATTGACCTGGCAAAGGAGCGCATGTACCTGTTTGCAGAAGAATATCTGACGCGTAATCCCGGCATCGATTATTTCATTTTCGGTCACCGTCACATCCCGGCTGTTATTCCGGTTGGAGATCAAAGCAAATACGTGAATCTGGGCGACTGGATCAGCAACTATTCCTATGCTGTTTTTGATGGAGAAAAACTGGAGATGATGACATTCAGAGATGGAGTTCCTGCATCACTAACTTAAAAACACCGACATGCTTTTTTCGAGTATAGATATTGGATCGAATGCTGTGAGGCTGCTTTTTGCGAATGTTTTTGAAAGCAAGGCCGGACCGGTTACTGAAAAGGCCAGTTTAATAAGGATACCACTAAGGCTTGGCTTTGATGTTTTCAACGGGGGTATGATTTCGCAACAGCGTGCCGATGATCTGGTAAAGACCATGCAGGCGTTTAAACTACTGATTGATGTGTATCAGCCCGCCGGATACCGTGTTGCAGCTACTTCGGCCATGCGTGAAGCATCCAATAACCGGGAGGTACTTGATCGCGTAAAGCAGGAAACGGGCATGGAAATAGGCATGATAGACGGCATTGAAGAAGCAAACATCATCAGTTCACTTAGCAATATATTTGTCAACAAGAACTTCAGCAAAACACTTTACATCGATGTTGGAGGGGGCTCCACGGAGCTTTCGGTGCTTGAAGGGGAGCGTTTCATAACATCTAACTCCTTTAAAATAGGCACCATCCGTTTGCTTGCCGACAAGGTGGAAGAATCCGAGTGGGAGCACCTTCGAAAATGGCTTCAGCAGTTTAAAACTGATTTTGGCAGGATGAACTGTATAGGCTCGGGTGGCAACATCAATAAAATCACAAAATTATACGGACACGCCATCAACAACATGATCACCTTTGATCAGCTGGTGTATGCCTATAAACAGCTGAACACCATGCCGCTTGCTGCCCGGATAGAGCGTATGGGACTGCGGCCTGACCGTGCCGATGTAATTGTTCCTGCGGCAAGAATATTCATCCGGATTTTGAAATGGACCGGACTGGGTATGGTTATTGCCCCCAGGATAGGGCTTGCCGATGGCTTGGTTCTGCTTCAATACAAGGAGATGAAAGAAAAAGGGCTGATATAGCCTGAACCGGGGCTACGGCATCCCCGACCGGAAAGATAGCTACAGGAAAGGCTGTTCATATCGCCGGGGTTCATTATCTTTGCCCAAAACTTAATTTCATGATTACGTTTGAAGAAGCCCTGGAAATAACGGGAAGTGTAACTGTTGTTCCCGTGAGGGAGACGGTTGATCTTGTACAATCGGCAGGCAGGATTCTGGCAGAGGATATTTTCTCGGATGTTGAGATGCCGCCGTTTGACAAGGCAGCGGTTGATGGTTTTGCCTGTCGCCGCGAAGATCTGCCCGGGCCGCTGGAGGTAGTGGAGGTAATTCCGGCAGGTATTGTCCCTGAATCGGTCATCGGCAAGGGGCACTGTTCGCGTATTATGACGGGAGCCATGGTACCTCAGGGTGCCGATACGGTAGTCATGATTGAGCATACGAAGACAATGGGAGACGGATCGGTAATTTATACAGCCGCCGGAACCTCTTCCAATATTGCATACCGGGCCGAGGATGTAAAACTCGGCGCGAAGGTACTGGAGAAAAGCACTTTACTTAAGCCACAGCACACAGCCATTCTTGCTGCCGTAGGCATCACAAACGTTCCTGTCTTCAGAAAGCCTGTAGCAGGGATTATATCCACGGGCGATGAACTAACAGAACCGGGAAATAAACCACGACCGGGTCAGATCAGAAACAGCAATTCCTGGCAGTTGATTGCACAGGTAGAAAATGCAGGCATGGACTGGCATTATGCAGGAATTGCGGCCGATACCCCGCAAAGTCTGAGAGCAATGATTTCCGAAACCCTGGAGAAGTGCGACATTCTTTTGCTTACAGGAGGTGTTTCTATGGGCGACTACGACCATGTTCCTGCTGTAATCAAAGAATTGGGCATAGAGATTCTGTTCAAGAGCATTGCGGTTCAGCCGGGGCGACCTACCGTTTTTGGTGCGGGTCGCGACAAGTACCTTTTCGGGCTTCCCGGAAACCCGGTATCGGCCTTCGTTCAGTTTGAAATGCTGGTGCGCCCTCTTGCCAACAGGATGATGGGACATTTATACAACCCCAGGGTAATTGCACTTCCTACTGCTTCCGATTTTATCCGGAAAAAGGCCGTACGGAAATCGTTTATTCCTGTAAAAATAAACTCCGGCAACAGCATTGAGCCCCTCGAATATCATGGTTCTGCTCATATTCACTCTTACGCAGAGGCCGATGGCATTATCGCCATTGAAATCGGCGAAACCAAAATACCAAAAGGAGCCCTAAAAAATGTTCGACTGCTATAATCGTAAAATCAACTATCTGAGGATATCGGTTACCGACCGCTGCAACCTTCGTTGTGTTTATTGTATGCCCGAAGACGGGATACGCATGCTCAGTCACAGCGAGATTCTCTCTTTTGAGGAAATAGCAGCAATTGTTCGTGCCGGCGTAGCGATGGGCATCGACAAGGTACGGCTTACCGGAGGCGAACCACTGGTACGAAAAGGGATTGTAAACCTTGTGGAGATGCTTTCGTCCATAGATGGCATTCGTGACCTTTCCATGACCACCAATGGTATCCTTCTCGGACAATTTGCAGTCGCTTTGAAAAAGGCCGGATTGATGCGGGTGAACGTTAGTCTTGATACACTCGACGAAAACAAATACCGCATCCTGACGCGCGGAGGCACTCTGATGAAAGCGCTGGAAGGCATTCAGGCCGCCACGGATGCTGGTCTTAAGCCGGTAAAAATAAACTGTGTGGTCAAAGGGTCATCAAACGAACCCGATGCTCTGATTGTGTCGGAATATTGCAGGAAAAACGGTCTGGAAGTGCGGTTTATTCACCAGATGAACCTTTCGGAAGGCCATTTCAGCGTTGTGGAAGGCGGAGAGGGGGGTGACTGTGCTCATTGCAACAGGCTCCGGCTCACAGCCAGCGGAAAGATAATGCCTTGTCTTTTCAGCGAACGGGAGTACGATGTGCGGCTTTTGGGTGCGGAAGAAGCTTTCAGACAAGCATTAAAGAACAAACCCTCGTGCGGAAGTATGAATCTGAAAGGTGAATTTTATAATATCGGAGGATAAAGCTTCAGGCGGCAGTGAGAAATATTCTTATCGACATCGTTCGCACATCAATATTAACAAAAAGAGCAAATGGGCACATTTTCACATACCAACGATAAAGGCAAGGCCAACATGGTGGATGTCAGCGGCAAACCACTTCAGGTGCGAACCGCATTGGCATCGGGGTTTATTTATCTGACAGAGCAAACCCTGGATCTCATCCGTGAAAACGAAATGAAAAAGGGCGACGTGCTCACCGTTGCCGAGATTGCTGGAATACAGGCAGCAAAAGAAACCAGTCGACTGATCCCGCTTTGCCACCCTCTTCAGCTGACCCGTGTGGAAGTAAAAACCAACCTGGTAACTACAGGTGTTGAAGTTACTTCAACGGCACGCTGTGTGGGACAGACCGGAGTTGAAATGGAGGCTTTGACTGCTGTAAGCGTGGCATTGCTGACCATCTATGATATGTGCAAGGCGGTAGATAAATCGATGAAAATAGGCGATATTCGTCTGATTGAAAAAACAAAGACAGAAGTATAATATGGTAACAATTCCCGGGTGGCTTAAACCGGCCGTTCCAAAGCGTTTGTTATTTTTTGCCGCGGCAATGGTATGGGCCATCGCTGCATACAGGGTATTTCTGCTGGCGCTCAGGTACATCCCGGAAGGGCCTTTGCCTGTCTGGGTAATAGCAGTGCTGGGGTTAGCCGGGATAGCCGTTTTTTTTAACCTGGTATTTTTGCGGGTAAGCCGGAAATATATCCGGAGAATAGCCGAAATGGAACAAAAAAACCCGTGTCTTTTTGCTTTTTTCGGATGGAAAAGCTATTTACTGATAGCCCTTATGGCCGGAATGGGAATTGTTTTTGCACAGTACGAATTGATACCCTTGTTTTTGCAAGGAATTTTCTACATTTCATTAAGCGGCTCTCTGCTTCTGTCGGCCCTGATGTTTATCAATGCCGGGGTTCTGTACAAGAAAGTAAAGTCTGAGGATACAAATCCGGAACTGTAACCGGTATATAACAACTTATTATGGAAATTAAGGTAATTTCGGTAAATATTTCCGAAAAAAAGGGAACAATAAAGGTACCCGTCAAAGAGATAAATCTTACCTCGACGGGTGTGGAGGGTGATGCACATTCCGGCAGATGGCACCGTCAGGTCAGCCTGCTGGGAACCGAGAGTTTCCGGAAATTTGAAAAACTTGCCGGCAGGCCTCTGAAATACGGTGAGTTTGCAGAGAACATCACCACAGAAGGCATTATCCTGCATGAAACCCATGCGCTCGACCGATTTGTGATTGGCGATGCTCTGCTGGAGGTAACCCAGATAGGCAAGAAATGTCATGGCGACAGCTGTGCCATCTACCGTGAAGTGGGTAATTGCGTGATGCCGAAAGAAGGCATATTCTGCCGGGTACTGAAACCCGGGAAAGTAAAAGCCGGCGATGCGGTTGTTTATCAACCGAAAGAGTTCAGGATAAAGGTGATTACTCTCAGCGACCGGGCTGCTGCCGGTGAATACGAAGACCGAAGCGGGCCGCGTATCGAGTCACTGATGGCAGAATATTTCATACAATCCGGATGGAAGGCTGAAATTGAACGGGTAGTAATTCCCGATGAGGCGAATTTATTGAGGCACACCATCAGCGGTTCGGGTGATTGCGATGTCATCATCACCACCGGGGGAACGGGAATAGGTCCGCGCGATATAACGGTGGATGTGATAAAACCATTGCTCGACAAAGAAATACCCGGGATCATGGAGCTGATCAGGGTAAAATACGGGGCTGAAAAACCCAATGCACTTGTTAGCCGGAGTGTAGCCGGAGTTTTTGGAAGCACGCTGGTTTACACCTTGCCGGGAAGTGTAAAGGCCGTTGAAGAATACATGGCAGAGATCGTAAAGACGCTGCGGCATTCCTTTTATATGCTGAACGGTCTGGATTTGCATTAATAGGGGCGGCGTAATAATTAGTAATCTAAATGGAGGCAGATTATGCTTTTATCCAGAAATGAAGCGCTGGAGTTGTTGAGGAAATACATAAAAAATGAGCGGATGATTGCCCATTCCCTGGCTTCGGAAGCGGTGATGCGGGCTCTGGCGTTACGACTGGGGCGTGATCCGGAAAAATGGGCTCAGGCAGGTCTGCTGCACGACCTGGATGTTGAAATCACCAATGCAGATCCGGCTGTGCATGCGCTGGAAACAGCGCGTATCCTTGGCAGGATGGGGTTGGATGAAGACGTGGTGGATGCCATCCGGATGCACAACGAAATGGCTACCGGGCTGGATCGTGAAACCGAGTTTCAGCATGCATTGGCGGCAGGTGAAACAATCACCGGTCTTATTACAGCAACGGCAATGGTTTACCCCGATAAAAAAGTAGCATCGGTAAAGCCTAAATCGGTGGTAAAACGCATGAAAGAAAAAGCATTTGCTGCTTCGGTAAGGCGTGAGGTAATACTGGAATGCGAAAAAATAGGCATTCCGCTCGATGAATTTGCAGCCCTGAGCATTGCTGCCATGACGGGCATTGCGGACGAGATAGGATTATAGTATCGATTTCAGGAGAATAACAAAAGGCTGACCGCCATAACAGCCATACCGGCAATCAGACCGTAAATGGTAAGGTGATGCTCTCCGTATTGTTCGGCGGTTGGAAGGAGTTCATCGAGAGAAATGAACACCATAATTCCTGCAACGATGCCGAAAACAATTCCGAACGTCATTCCGTTGAAAAACGGAAGGAGGAAGAAAAATCCGAACAATGCCCCCACCGGTTCTGCAAGTCCCGATAAAAAAGAGAGGAAGAATGCCTTGCGCCTGTTTTCGGTTGAATAAAACACCGGGATTGAGACGGCAATACCTTCCGGGATGTTATGAATCGCGACGGCGATTGCCACACTTATTCCAAGAGCAGGATCTTCAAGAGCTGAGAAAAAAGTTGCAAGGCCTTCCGGAAAATTATGTATGGCTATGGCCAGGGCAGAAAAAAGACCCATGCGGTACAGGGCATTTTTATCACGCACCGATCGCTGAACGTTGCTGATATCGGTAACGCTCACCTGTTCGTGCGGGTTTTGACCGGTTGGGACCAGTTTGTCGATGATAGCAGAAATAAAAATTCCGGCAAAAAAAGCTGCAACGGCGTATGTATAGCCCATTCCATCACCGACTTCAGCAACCAGGCTCTCCTTAGCTTTTGGGAAAATTTCAATCATCGAAACGTAAATCATTACGCCCGCGGAGAAGCCCAGAGCGGTTGATAGCAGGCGGGTATTGGTTTTTCGGGCAAAGAATGCCACGGCAGCCCCAATACCGGTCGAAAGTCCGGCCAGCAGGGTTAGCCCGAACGCAAATAAAATAACTGACAGGGGAATATCGCCGTTCATCTTTTAACCAGAATCCGGATACAAACCTACGTGATTTTATTCAATTCTCAAACTCGGGTACCGTAATCGTTTGGAAGCGGCAGCTTCAATCCAGATCCGGAATTTCGCTGACGTTAAAAGTGATTTTACGTTTCTTGACAAAATCGTAGAGAGTAAGCTGCCGCAGCTCATAGAAGCTTGTCCAGTATGATGACAGTTCCCGGACATATCCCAGCTGAGCATTGTCTTTTTCGCTCTGAGCCATATTAAGGTCAAGGATTCCGATTTTCCCGATGAGGTAGCGTTGCTTGGTAACTTCATATCTCTTCACGGCTACGGTATCGCTTTTTGCAGCGATGATCAGCTGGCTGCGCTGCATATTTAGTCCCATTACTTTAAGAAATATCTCCTGATCAAAGTCGATCATTCGCTGCTGAATATCGGTCCGAACAAGTTCGCGGTCCGACTCAGCCATTTTAATTTTTCCGCGTGTAAGACCCCAGTCGAGAATCGGGATTTGCACGCCCAGAACCAGCCGTTGCTGCTCCTGTGGATTGCGGTAAGCACCGGGCAGGTCGGAAGAACTTTGAGTAAGTCCGTAGATGGCATAAAGATTTGCATTAAACCTGTTTTCGGATTTCTGACGGTTAACTGCGCTTTCGGCTTCAATCAGCTGCCGTTCGAACGCAAGGGCATCCGCACGGTTTTCACGGGCTTCGGCAATGGCAATCTGAGCATCAACCACCGGAGTTTCCGGTGCTGAAGGTTCAACAAGCCTGATGCTGACATCCTCAGGCAGTCGCAGGTAGGATTTGAAATCAAACATTCGTATTTCTACATTGAAGTTTGCGCTTTCAACTCTTGATTGCGAGTTAAGCAGGGCAAGTTCGATCTGAAGCAGTTCGTTTTCAGCGATGGTTCCTATGTTATACCGTCCTCTGGCGATCTGGTAAAGCGTATCGTTGTTGGCAAGGTTCAACTGCTGAATGCGCAGGTTAATCTGCGCATCGAGAAGGGTAAAGAACAGATGTATTGCTTTCAGGCTCAGCTGTTCCACTTCTTCCAGGTAGCGGCGTTCGGCTTCATTGTAGCGAAGCGGTTCAATGCGTTTGGCCCACCGGTAGGGGTTGTAATTAAACAGGGGCTGCCGGATTCCGATGTTTAGGGGCGACGACAGGTAGGATTTAATGGTACTGTCGCTGAAAAGATCGAGTCGTTCGAGGTTCGAATTCAAAAAGAGCTGTCCGCCCGTAAGTCCCAGGTTTTTGGTGAGTGAGAGACCGGCTGCATAGCTTGCCAGGTTTCGATCGTAAAAGAAGTCTCCTTCGGGTGTTGAAATTTTCTCGATGCTCCGGCTCAGACTGGGAAGCGTGCCGTCAAGTGTAAGCGTGGGCAGAAATCCTGCCTTGTAGTTACGGTATTGCCAGTAACTGCTGCGATAGCGATGCTGCGCTGTAAGCGCATCGGGAGACTGTTTTTTAGCAATTGCTATTGTTTCATCCAGTGTCAGGTATTGAACCTGCAGCTGAGCAGAGGCCATCCACGAAAGTGCAGAAAGAACAATAAAAAACAAATACCTCAAATACTTCATGGGATAAACAGGGATTAAAGCTGCCGTTACAGGCAACGATAAAATAGAATGTAAAAAGACTTGTATTGCTCTGCTATTCATACCTTAAAGATGTTACCGGATCCTGCATTGCAGCCTTCTTGGCAGGCATATATCCAAAGATAATTCCAACCGAAGCCGACACTCCAAAGGAAATCAGGATGGAGGAAAGCGATACAATGGTAAGAATTCCGGTGAGCTGCATGATAATCCGGGCAAGTGCAAGTCCAAGAACAATACCGGTGACGCCTCCTGTAAGGCTAATCAGAGTGGCTTCAGCCAGAAACTGGAAGATGACATCCTTGCGGGTAGCTCCGGTTGCCATACGAATCCCGATTTCCTTTGTTCGTTCCATAACGGAAGCCAGCATGATATTCATAATGCCGATACCTCCAACGATCAATGAAATGCTTGCAATTGCGCCAAGAACAATGTTGAAGATGTCCTTGGTTCGCTGCTCCTGTTTGAGAAGCAGTTCCGGGACTTTGATTTCAAAATCGTCGACTCCTGAATGCCGGCGTTTGAGCATTCGCTGGATGATTTCGGTGGTCTGACCGATAAGTTCTGTTTCCTTAACCTGAACCACGATTTTATCAATCTGGTTCATCATGTCCTCGCTGCTTCCCGAGGAAGATCTGAATTGCATCATTCCGCCATCCATGGCTACCGTTCCGGTATTTCCTCCGCGGATCATGGCTGTGGTTATTACGGAGCGATCGCGGTAGCGAAGCAGAAGAGTTTGTATAGGGGCATAAACCTGATTATTGTAATCGCTGATGCCCAGGTTTTCGGAAAGATCGGCCGAAACGGCTCTGTTTTGCAGAACTCCGGTAACTTTCAGCCAGATATTTCCACATTTCACATACTCGCCAATGGGGTCGGTATTGGGGAAGAGCCTGGCTTTAAGGGAGGCTCCCAGGATGCAGACTGCTTTTCCGTATACCAGCTGCTCGTCGTTGAACATCTCCCCGCGTTCCAGCTCCAGGTTAAAAACGTCGAAGAAGGCGGGCGTTACGCCGCTGACTTTCCCAAAGGTGCTGACTCCACCGGCTATGATGATGGACTCGTACACGACTTCGGGGCTGACTTTTTCTACGGAAGGAATAATATCGGCAATGCTTTCGGCATCGGCTACCGACAAACCGGGTGAAAACTTTTTTGTAGTTGTTTTGCCCTGCGATTCTTCGCTTGCAGCCTCAAGATCGTTTTCGATGCGCGGCATAATGATGATGTTATTCACCCCCACCAGTTTCATCTGTTCCAGAATTTCCTGACGGGCACCGTTGCCGATCGCAAGCATGGCTATAACAGCAGCCACACCGAAAATAATTCCCAAAGCAGTAAGCATAGACCGGAACTTATTGGCAAATACCGCTTCCAGGGCGATGTTAAGCAAATACAGTTTCCGTACGCTGGCGAATTTTTTCTTCATCATTCCAAAATACAGCAGAGGGTCAAATCCTTAATAATTTCCATTTTACAGCATCTTCGGGAGGTGACAGATAAACTTCATCGCCTTCTTTAAGACCCTCTGTAACAATAATCTGATTTTCGTTTGTCTGCCCCGTTTTTATCTGCTGCCGGGTTTGGTTGGTTCTGTATACGAATGAGACAGAATCGGTGGTATGGACGCATTCTATGGGCAGGAAGAGCACCTGCGGTATTACGGAGGTGATGATGGTATTTTTAGTTGTCATTGCCGGGCGTAAAATTGAATCGAATTCATTCACAACGATTTTCACCTCAAACACCTTTGCGTTGGCATTGCGCATTTGTTCACCGATGTTGGCAACCTCGGTCACTTCGCCCGTATAACTTCGTTCGGGGAATGCATCCACACCGATCTGAACTTTCTGGCCGGGTTTCACTTTGCTTATATCGATTTCGTTAACGTAGGTTTTCGAAATCATTTCATTCAGGTTAGGGAGGGTAGCCACCACGTTATCCCAGGAGCTCATGGTTGACCCTATTCCCATTTTGGAGCCGTCCCAATTGCGTTTATAGATGAGCATTCCAGATTTTGGTGCGGTAACTGTAAACCCTCCCAGCACTTCGCGAATCTGTTCGAGACGTCTTTTGGCCTGGGTAAAGCTCACTGCCACTTCCTGCATATTCGCCTGGTTTTTATCGGCTCTAAGTTTGTAGTTCCTGGTTGCCTGCTGGTAAGCACGCTGGGCTTTTTCAAGTTCGATAGCGGCCTGACGCTGGGTTGCGGGAGGTTCGTAGATCGACTGTTCAACGGTAATCTGGCGTTCTTCCAGAGCATATTTCAGACTTATGAGTTCCTCACGGGCGGCGCGCATATCGATGGAGGTGTCGAGCGTAGTTTTAATAAACTGTGACTCCAGTTTCTCGAGTTCGCTTTCAAGGTCTTTCATTCGGTTCGTGATCTCAGTGCGGTCGAGTGTAGCTACGTACTGCCCTGAATCGACCAGCGTACCTTCCGGGATGATATCGCTGATTTGCACCTGCCAGATCCGGACTTCCCGTAAACCGGAGGGACCCAGGATATTCTCCGATTTCCGGGCTTCAAGCTCTCCGCTTGTTGTAACATTTATACTGAAATCGCCAGATTGCACCTTGGCTGTAACACTTGGTCCCTTTGTGGTTCGGTCGGATGAATAATACCAGATAACTGCGATGACAAACAGAAGTGCCGGAAGAATAAACCATATTTTCCGGCCTGGTTTCGGTAAAGACATATGCAAATAATTAAATTTTCTGATGGGTTTCAGATTCACATTAACAATTGACAAACGGCAAAATTATGTAATTATTGGGGTGTACATTCATTTCTTTTTAACGCTTTGCAAACAAGTTTTCGGCTGACACCGATCCATCGGAGAGTAAAAGTCCTGAATCCCATAAAAATATAATAATTCAGGCAGAACCGGGGTTCGGCAGTGATTTCCATAAGCAATGGCAGGTAACGACAGGAACCTGTGAACCTTTTTGAGGGCAATCGGGTTATAACCAGCGGGTCTTGTTCTCAGTGTTTTACTTCAGCAGCTCCTCTACAATTTGTTTTACTCCAATGCCTTCAGCTTCAGCCTTGTAGTTGCGTACGATCCTGTGTCGGAGTATGCTGGTTGCAACAGCCTTAACATCTTCGATATCGGGGGAATATTTCCCTTGCATAGCTGCATGACATTTAGCTCCGAGGATAAGGTACTGGGATGCACGTGGTCCGGCTCCCCAGGTGAGATAAAGATTCGTCCACGCATGGGCACGACTGGTTCCGGGACGTGTACGTGAAGTCAGGTTTACAGCGTATTCATATACGTTATCGGGGACGGGAATGCGTCGAATAAGGCTTTGAAAGAAAATTATCTCTTCTCCGGTAAGAACCACCTCGGGATTTGCAAACTGTCCGGAGGTAGTATTTTTTACAACATCTATTTCCTGATTGAACGTGGGATAGTCGAGCCATACGTTGAACATAAAGCGGTCGAGCTGTGCTTCCGGAAGGGGGTAAGTCCCTTCCTGTTCGATGGGATTCTGTGTTGCGAGCACGAAAAAAGGTTCCTGAAGACGGTGACTAACGCCGGCAACGGTAACGGCTTTTTCCTGCATGGCCTCGAGCAGTGCAGATTGTGTTTTGGGAGGTGTACGGTTTATCTCATCGGCCAGGATGATATTTGCAAAGATGGGACCTTTCACAAAACGGAATTTGCGGTTCTCATCCAGAATTTCTGTTCCGAGTATATCGGAGGGCATCAGGTCGGGTGTAAACTGAATCCGGCTGTAAGTGAGTCCGAGCGATTGCGCGATCGTATTTACAAGGAGGGTTTTTGCCAGTCCGGGTACACCAACAAGCAGTGCATGTCCTTTGCTGAAAATGCAAATCAGCACATCTTTCACCACTTCGTGCTGTCCAACTATTACTTTTCCGATTTCATCCGTCAGCAGTCTGTATTTCTCAACAAAGGCGTCAACGGCTTCTACATCCGATTTATAGGTTTGCATATCTATACTCTTGAATTAGAGAATAATTTGATTTTTTACTTGATAGACCAGTCGTGTCTGAAATTGCAGTTAAGATAGTTATCGTTGATCCTGAAATAAGTTTTCCCAATCTTGCTGCTTATCCACTTATTAATGGCCTCATCCTGTTTTTGCGTCAGTGCCCATTGCTGAATTGTGCTGTAATCGTCTTTCAGGTTGGCTCTGTGTGGTTCGGTACGTGTTTTCAGGTAGTAAAGGTTAATGGTTTGTTTGCTTTCTTCATTCATCATAGCCATAGGCCTGGAGATATCGCCAACATTCATTTTATCCACGGTAAAAAACACTTTTGGGTCAAGGTGTTTTGCCTGAAACCGTGTATTTCCCGTTACGGGGTTTACCATAAGTCCTCCGTTAATTTTTCCGGGGTCATCCGAAAATTTAAGGGCGGCTTCTTCAAAGGTCATCTTCTTTTCCTTTATTAAACCGGCTACACTGTCGAGAAGGCGTGAAGTACGGGCAAGATCTTCGTCGGATATTTTAGGCATCAGCAGAATATGACGGGTATTTATCATTTCTCCTCGTCGCTCGATCATTTGAATTACGTGATACCCGGCTTTGGATTTGATTATATCGGATATCTCTCCTTTTTTCAGATTGAAAGCTGCTGCTTCGTATTCAGGATACAGTTGACCCCGGCTTACGAATCCGACTTCACCTCCTTTTTTTGCACTACCTGGGTCTTCGGAATAGAGAGCCGCGAGAGCACCGAAGTTTTCGCCTTTAAGCAGGCGTTCGCGCAATGCACGTAAGCGTTCGCGTGTTGCATCCATCTCTTCCTTACTGATGGCAGGTTCCTTAACAATCTGACCTACTTCATATTCCATTTCTATCATTGGGATGCTGTCGCGCGGTATGCCGTTGAAAAAACTGCGCACATCGGAGGGGGTAACCTTTATGTCTTTAACCAGTTTTTGCTGCACCTCTTCAACCATCATACGTTCGCGTTCAAGGGTGCGGAATTCTTCCCTTATCTGAATTAGCGGTTTCTTGTAGAATTGCTCCAGTTTCTCCTGTGATCCGAACTGCTGGATGTAGTATCTGAATTTGGCATCCATCGACTGTTCAACTTCATCATCAGTAACTTTCACTGAATCAAGTTCAGCCTGATTCAGAAGAAGTTTCTGAAAAAGCAGATCTTCCAGAATTGCGCATCGGGTAGCGCGGGCATCTTTAATATTGCCCTGCATCCGGTACTGGATGTATTGGGTTTCAATGTCGGACTGAAGAACAAAATTAGCCCCGACAACGGCCACAACTTCATCAATAATCTGCTCCTGTGAGCGGACCTGGGCGGCGAACAGTATAAGTATCACCGGTAAAAACAGTTCAAAGGCTTTTTTTATCTTCATTGAATTAGATGTTATTCTTGTTTCAGAATTTCTCGAAATCCTTGTTTTTCAATGCTTCCTGGAATATTTCATGCTGCATGCGGTTTATCAGCTCCTGTTTTCTGCGGTTCAGAATGATATTCCGGATATTCTGCTGTTCCAGGATCAGAGGCGAGGTGCTGTCGCGGAATTTGTATTCATTAATCCGCACAAACCAGGTAAACAGCGAATCACTGGTCTCAAATGAGGTATGACCGGCCAAAAATCCTTCCTGGTCAAAAACATCCAGGGGGAATTCCTTCAGCAGCTCGGCAAAACTCATCCACTGTTCATCCGCTGGCTTGCACACAAACAAGGATTTGTCGCATTGCTCAATAAGTTTTTCCGTATCGTCGGGGCTGTCCGAAAGAAGCAGCTTACGAACCTTTTTAGCAGCTGGTGTTTGTACCGACTTTACCGGAATCTTAACGTAACTGATGCGAACAATATTTTCACGAAGCTGAAAATCGGCACTGTTTTCGTTGTAGAAGGCCGTAATCTGCTCTTCCGTGAGTGTGGTATCCAGTTTTTGGCGAATCAGCTCGCTTTCGTATTCGTAAATAATCAGGGAATTACGATAGTTTTCGAGTTGTTTTTCAAAATCCCGTCGTTCCCTGGGAAGGTTTTTGGCGGCATGCTTGAGCAGCACCTGCTGAAAAATCCAGTTATCGATATACTGGTTTGCAATCTCCAGGCTATCGGCAGGAGAGAGTCCCGGAGAGATTACATCTTCCAGCTCACTGCGGTACAGGTAGGTTTCGAAAGCAACGGCTATCACCTCTTCTTCAGGCGGAGCAGTAAAATACCGGCAGCCTGCAGTCTGCAAAAGCATCGGAAAGAAAAGAAGATAAAACAGCCGCTTCATACCATAGAACTATTTAATGGTAGAAAGAACTTCCTGGTCTACACTGAAGGAATATTTATCCCTCAGTTCCTTTATCCACTCTTTTTCCAGAAAATTCTGATAGTCAGCAGTAATAAGTCCGCGTGCTTCGTTCAGCTTTTTAGGTTCAGGTTTCACAAGTTCATGAATCTGAATGATTTTCGTTTTCCCTTCTTCAGCAGTTTGATCGTAGATGCCTGGCTTCCAATTAACACTGTCGACAAGTTCATTATCTCCATTTTCATATTTCTTCCGATCGAAGGTAAGCATCAAAAGAGTATCGGAATTATAGAGATCGAGCAGTTCATTCCCTGAAATACCTTTTGCAATGGAAGCTTTTACTGCAGCAACTATTACCGCATCGGTCGAATGGATGGTATAGATCGTTGCATCGGCACGCTCTTCCCACATGTAATTGTTGCGGTTGTTTTCGTAAAACAGCTCCAGACCTGCGCTGTCGGCGACAGCTTTCGACCAGATTTTGCGATCGGTAAGTTCAAACAGCAGAATGCCATCGCGGTATTCCTTTACAAGCATCCTGAATTCGGGATATTTCTGTTCGAGCTGAGAATCTTCAAAGGTTAGAAGACTTTCATTTACAAAAGAACCATACATCTGGTTAACGAAGGTGCGGATGTCCTCTTTATTGCGCTTCCGCTGATTTTTTTCGAGGTAAGCGGCAAAGTCCTGCTGGGTATACCCGCGACGGCCGATGGTAAACATGGTTTTCTCAAGTCCGGCAGCCTTTTCCTTTTTCCATTTGGCTTCGAAGATGGTGTCGGTTACAGCTTTATAGAAGGGAGCGAGGGTTTTTGACTTTTCGGTGAACTTATATTCGTTCTTAATGCGGCTGATGAGAGCCTCTTCGCTGCGTTTGGCACGATCGCTTCTGGTCAGACTTTGTTTCAGTTCATTCAGGTTTTCGTCGTAGGTTCCTATTTCCTTGCGGTCGATTAGTTTTACGATATGCCAGCCGAAGGAAGTAAGGAAAGGTTCGGCAAGGTCACCAATCTTTTTAATTTTTGTGATTTCGGCAATAAATTCGGGAATCATTTTATTGGCGCCAAACCATGGGAGCATACCTCCCTTGCTTGCGGTTGACTTATCGTCGGAATATTGATCGGCCATCCGGCTGAAGTCCTCCCCTGATTTAATGCGGTTGTATATATCGGTTGCGTTCTGAGCTACCCTGTTGCTGTCTTCCACTGATGCTCCGGCGGGGATGCGAAGCATGATGTGGGCAACCTGAACGCGTCCGAGGGCTGGTTTACGATCTGTGATTTTGATCAGATGATAACCGAAATCGCTGCGAACCGGCATAGAAATTTCTCCGGCGGGGGTGTTGTAGGCTCCCGTTTCGAATGGATAAACCATATCGAAAACGGTAAAATAGCCGAGATCGCCCTTGTTGCCTTTAATGGTGCGGCCTTCCATGGTACGGTCGCGGGCCGAAAGGTCGTCGGAAAGTTCCATTGCAAGCTTACCGAAATCTTCTCCTTTCTGTAATCGTTTTCTGATGGCCATTACCTTCTTGAAAGCAGCCAGGGTGTCGGCAGGGGCAGCATTGCGGTCGACACGTATCAGTATGTGGCTGGCGCGGATGTCGGTTTGCTTACGGTCGAAAGCCTCCTGCAAAAGGGCCTTATTCATGTCTTCATCAATAAGATAAGGCTGTGCCAATTGCTTGCGGTAGCCAGACAGTTCATCACGGAACGCACGCATGGTGTCCATTCCGAGAGCCTCTGCCTCCTTTACCTTCAGCCTGAAATTAATGTAGAGTTCCATGTATTCTTCAAGCGACTTGCGGTCAAGAACTTCGCTGTTGACATTATTCTTAAGATAAACATTCAGAAATTCCGAACGCGAAATCTGCTCCCCGGCAACGGTAAGAATTACCGGATCCTGATCCTGAGCGCTGAGATCTGCCGAACCGAGTGCGAGAAACACGACTGCTAAAAATCCCAATAATGACTTTTTCATTGTATTTCGATTTGTTTGCTTGTTACGATCGTTATGAATCGAATCCGTTAACGGCTTGACACTATTGATACTAAGCCGAACATCTCTTGACAACATGAAGCTGCCGAACTCTATTTCCTTAAAAACACTTCCGGCAAACCGGTGCTGTCAGTTCAGTATAGACTGCCATACCCGGTCTGGTGAATTATTGGATACAGCGCGACATGCTTTTCTGAATTGAGAAGCGCAAAGTTATGAAAAATAGGTTTTCATCGGATTTATGAATGCGTTACACCATCCGGCCGTATTCCGTATTAAAGCAGCCGGTCCGAAGCATCCCGCCTGCTGATAACGAGACAGGTCACAACTGCTCTTTTACCTGAATAATGCAGGCAAACAGGGCATAAGGCGCTCTTGCGGATGCGTTTAACAGCAAGCACCGACTCGGCAGATGGGTATGTTTGCCGTCAATGTTAAAAAATCCTAAATTTACAAGCCTAAAAACCAACGGCCTTTGAGGAGAGCCTGGACTTAAACCTTTTTTATATGCGTTACATTTTCCTAACCCTTGTAATTCTTTTAACCTCCATGCTGAAAGCACAATCACCCCAGCACTACCGTTTACCTCCCGGCGAGATCCTCGGGCTGGCAGATATAAAGCCCCGGCCGCTTATTCGCATTGATTCCCGCAACGGTGTAATGGTGATGCTGGAACGACAGGCGTTCAAAACGCTTGAAGAGATGGCGGAAGAGGAAATAAGACTGGCAGGGCTTCGAATCAATCCGCGTACCAACGGACCGGCAAGGGTCACATACACTTATGGTTTACGTGTGATGCTGATAGCTTCGGGAGAAACTCTGCCAATAAGTGGATTACCGGAAGTTCTGAAGATCTCGGATTTCAGTTTTTCGCCGGATGAGCGAAAATTTGCGTTCAGTAATACGCTTCCAAACGGAATTGAACTCTGGGTAGTAAGTCTGGAAAACGGCACAGCCCGGCGGGTTGCAGGACCCGTCCTCAATGGTACCCTGGGAATTCCATACCGGTGGATGCCCGACTCCGAATCGCTGCTGGTTAAGGTTATTCCCGGCAGCCGTAAGGATCCGGGCAAGGCGCTTCAGCTCCCGGATGGCCCGGCCGTACAGGAGACCACCGGTCGTAAAGCTCCGGCACGAACGTTTCAGGATCTTTTAAGGTCGCCTGCCGATGAACGCGAATTCGAGCACTATGCCATGGCTGAAATTGTAAAAGCGGGACTAAATGGAGAAATAACTGCATACCTTCCGGCTGCAATTTACCGATCCATTGATTTTTCACCCGACGGTCGATATTTATTGGTTCAAACGGTTACCCGGCCCTATTCTTATCTTGTACCGTTTTATCGTTTTCCTGTTGATTATTCCATTTACCGGGCCGACGGAAGTTTCTATTTGACCTTCCACCAAAAGCCGCTTCTGGAGGAGTTGCCTGCCGGATTTGATGCCACCGAAACGGGAAAACGCAACATCGGATGGCGTTCCGACATGCCTGCAAGCCTTTACTGGGCTGAAGCTGCCGACGGGGGCGATCCCGAAAAGGAATCGCCGGTACGCGACAACGTTTACACCCTTGATGAACCTTTCCGCGGTGAAGGTCAGTTACTCGCATCCCTGCCGCTGCGATTCAGATCGGTCGACTGGGGCAAAGATGACGTTGCATTGGTTACCGGGGGCTGGTGGAGAAACCGCAAGGAAATAACCTACCTGGTAAATCCGTCAAATACAGAAATTGAAAAAAAGGTTTTGTTTGAGCGCTCTACCGAAGATGCTTATAGCGATCCGGGCAACTTCCAGATGAAGCGAAACCGGTTTAATTCCTATTCTCTTTGGTTTTCGGATGACGGGAAGAAACTCTACCTACAGGGCGAAGGTTATTCCCCGGAAGGGAATCGACCGTTTCTGGATGAACTTGAGCTGAAAAGCCTGAAGAGAAAGAGGCTCTGGCAGGCCGATGGAGCTTCAACCTATGAATCAATTGTCCGCGTGATCGATCCGGTTAAAAAGGTTATGCTGACGTCCATTGAAAGCAAGACCGTAAATCCGAATTTCTTCATCCGTACCGGCAAATCGCTCCGGCAGCTTACACATTTCACGAATCCATACGAATCGTTTATGAATGTCCCGAAAGAGCGGGTCAGGTATAAAAGGGCCGATGGCGTGGAATTGTCGGCAACGCTGTATCTCCCTGCCGGCTACGTCAAAGAACGGGACGGAGCCTTACCGATGCTTATGTGGGCATATCCACGTGAATTTAAGGATGCCGGACAGGCCGGACAGGTTCGGGAATCGCCGCATACGTTCGTACAGCTCTACTACGGATCGCCGGTTTACTGGGCTGCCAGAGGCTATGCTATCCTGGATGACGCCGATTTTCCCATCATTGGAGAGGGCGAGGAACAACCGAACGATTCATTTGTTGAGCAGCTGGTTGCCAATGCTGCGGCAGCGATAGACTATTGCGTCTCGAGGGGCGTAGCCGATCCCGGCCGGGTTGCTATAGGAGGGCATTCGTACGGAGCATTCATGACTGCCAACCTTATGGCGCACTGCGATCTGTTTGCCGCCGGAATTGCCCGCAGCGGAGCGTATAACCGTACGCTCACTCCGTTCGGATTCCAGGCTGAAGAGCGCACATTCTGGGAAGCTCCGGAAGTTTACATGAAAATGTCGCCCTTCGTGCATGCCGATAAAATCAATGAACCCCTGCTTCTGATCCATGGCGATGCCGATAATAATCCCGGAACATTTACCCTGCAGAGCGAACGGTTGTTTGGTGCTATAAAGGGACTTGGAGGTACTGCCAGGCTGGTTCTTCTGCCGTACGAAAGTCACGGCTACAGCGCCCGTGAAAACGTGCTGCATATGCTGTGGGAAACCGATGAATGGCTTGAGAAATACGTAAAAAACAAAAGGAAATAGTATCTGACGCTTAGCGCAGCAGCATCAGCGTTCCCGTTTTGGAATAGGTCATGCCGTTGTAATCGGCATACGTGACTATAACAGCATAAATACCGGCCGGGGCTTCCCGGCCGTTTTGCCTTCCGTCCCATCCTTCTGCAAAAACGTTTGTAAGAAAAACCTGCTGCCCCCAGCGATTGTATACAATAAAGCTGTAACGCACAGGATCGATGTTTTTAACCAGCGGGCGGAACAAGGGGCTCAAACCCGAGGGGCGGAAAGCCGTTGGAAGAACAACATCTGCTTCACCGGTAATTACTGCCGTGTTCGACCGGCTTGTGACGTCATCCGATCTTACGGCTTCAACCAGATAACTTACCCTTCCGGCGCCATTATCTTCGATTTGATCGTTATACGAAAGTATCGTCGGAGCCACTTCCACAGGGAATCCCGCCGAGGGCTGATCGTTTTCGAATCGGTAGATTCTGTATTTCACCGGGTAATCGCTCCAGCCTTCCAGAGCATTCCAGTTAAGCCTTACGTTTCCTTCCCCCAGATCGGTAATTTCGAGTAAAATACTCCGCATTACTGCCGAGGACGCCAGTTCATAGCCGCAGGCATCGAGTACTGCAACCCGGTAGTAATAACTTGTTTGCTCTACTTCCGCGGTAGGTTCATTGATTAATAGAGAGCCGGAGCTTCCCCAGATGCCCGACTCCAATAGGCTTAGCGATGCCGGGCCGTCGGCCGAACGGTAAATCTCGTAACGGTGGATAAGCCCGGGGGGGTCTCCGTTTACAAAGAGATCGATGTAATCGCTGTTGACAACCGTGAGGTTATCGAGTTCAAAGGCATCGAGCAACTCCGGATCCGGGATGAGTTCCACCCTGCAGCTTTCAGGACCTTCGGGAAGAGCACCATTGCCGGCCCGGATGTGGTAAGTGTAGGAAGTCAGAGGCGTAAGCAATTCAGGATCCGTAAAGGAATACGGACCATTGCCGCCGGCAGGCAGCGCAGCAATTTCAACGGCAGGGGCACCGTTGTGCGAACGTAAAACCTTGTACTCAGTCACCGGTGGATTCAGGTTATTGTATGCATTCCATACAAGGCTGGCTTTCCGGTTGCATTCGGGTTCGGTATCTCCGGTAAGTAAAATCGTGTTGTGCGGTTTCGAATAATTCACGTAGCCTGAGCTTGAATTACCACATTGATCGAGTGCCCGGACGGCATAGGTCACCACCTCCCCGCAAGGGTCATGAAAGGTTGGAAGTGCAGCATTGCCATCGATGAAAGATTCGGAATAGCCTATGGTTTCGTGAACGGACCAAATACCGCCTTCATTAACTTCGATCACATACCTGTCAACGTCCTGTGAAGGACTGTGGGTCCAGTATAATCCGGCCTGTCCGTTAACAATGGTCACATAGCTCAATTCCGGATCCTCGGGCAGGTTATCGTCCTTGAAAACTCCGCTTGCAAGGGCAGAGCTTGCCAAAACGGCTCCGGCCTTGCATACAATTTTATACTGTATGGTTTGTGAGCTGCAGTATTCCTGAATGGTATCATAAAAAGTCTGCTGATTTGTTGTGCCGGAAAATGAAAAACTTACTCCGTCATCCGATCTGTAGATATCGTAAACTTCCGCTACACCAGAGTTCATTTTATTCCAGTCGATACGTGCGACACCGGTGCCTGTTCCGGCATTAGAAACCACAGGAACAATGGATCTCAGACGGGCCGATTCACCGGAGCTGGATCCGGAATTCAGATAGGTCACCATAAAAAACTCGTAACCGGTTGAACCTGCATCGGAAACAACAATATTACCAGACACTCCTGACGAGGGAAAATCTGCCGATTGGTACGCTGAAGTTGATCCGGCATAACGATAGAACACCCTGTATCCGTCGAACGCACCCGAAGCGGCCTCCCAGTATACGGCAAATGTTGTATTGTCCTCTACCGAAACGGCCGTTATCTGCGGTACCGGCTGGGCAGCCAGTTGACCGATAAGTAAAACCTGCAGCAATACAGCAGCCGGAATTATTCTTAAGAAATTCGACCTTAAGTCAGTCATATACCAAAGTTACGAAACAACAGCCTATGTAATAACTGCCGAAAAAAAGAAATATTATCCGACTACATGCCTGAATATTTCAGGGATAGCAGTTAAACTTCATGCAACAGAAATTGTTTACCAAATAATGACGTCTTAACATTTTTACATCTGTCAGCCAAAGCGAAAAAAGTTACTTTTGCCATTGGAAGACAAATATTCGCCCAAACAACCACATTGTTCATTTACAATACAATAATCAAATGAAATTCAAAAACTTACTTTTCATGCTATTCCTGATTCCTGCCGTTATAACTGTTGCTCAGGATAGCATTACAAAGCCGGTATACACAGACACCGGAACATTATTAGGAATTTCAGCACCACTTCGCGACATTCCGGCAATGAGTCAGGCAGAATTTAATGAAATGGTGGCGAAGGCTAACGAGAAGCTTCTGAATCCCAAGCTTCGCACGCGTGAATATCCTTATGCAGCTACAGCACAGCCCAAGGGACCAGACGGGGTATGGCAGCGAACGCTGGGGAACAACCGTTCGGCATTAAGCGAGCCAATTCTTAATTTCCAGGCACAGACGTCTCCCTACTTTCCTCCCGACGAGTGCGGAGCTGCAGGCCCGAATCATTTCATGCAGGCCGTAAATACCACCTATGCCATTTATTCCAAGACCGGTCAGCTTCTTGCTGGTCCCACCAACATGAACCAGCTTTTCGGCAGCGTTCCTGGTGCAAACTGCAACGACGGCGACCCCATCATTTTATACGATCAGATGGCCGACCGATGGTTTGCAGCTGAATTTTCGCTTTGCGGAAATCCCGACAGGATGCTGATTGCCATTTCCACAACCAACGACCCGACCGGCACCTGGTATCAGTACTCCTTTAACATGGGAGGCATGCCCGATTATGAAAAGTTCGGAATCTGGCCCGACGGTTATTATATGGGAACCAACACATCAAACAATACCGACATTTACGTTTTTCAGCGTGAGGTGATGCTCAACGGCGGTACCAATCCCAAAATGGTTGCATTCGACAACCAGTGGAGGCCGGGTTCTGTAGACGGATTTATGATGGTACCTCCTGTCGATAACGATGGACTTCCCGCCCCTGCCGGACAACCGGGCATTTTCATAGCACATCAGGACGATGCATTCGGCGGCACAGCCGATCAGTTGTGGATCTATGAACTTGCCGTTGACTGGACAACCACCACCAACTCAACCTTTACCCGGGTTCAGCAGATAAATGTTGAGCCCTTCGACAGTAACTTCGGCAACAACTGGAATAACATCAAGCAGCCGAATACCAGTCAGGAGCTTGATGCCATCCCTCAGGTAATTATGAATGTACCGCAGTACAGGAATTTCGGATCATACCAGAGCATTGTCTGCTGTCATACCGTTGACGTAGATGCTACAGACCATGCCGGCATCCGATGGTACGAACTTCGCAAAACCAGCGGCGACTGGACCATCCGCCAGCAGGGGACCTTTGCCCCGGATCAGCATTCACGGTGGATGGGAAGCATTATGCTGAACGGCGCCAATGAAATCGGACTAGGATATTCCATTTCGAGCAATACGGTTTTCCCGGGTATACGTTATACGGGCCAAACTGCCGAAGAATATGCCAACGCAAGCGGTATCATGGATGCCGCTGAAGGTATTATCTGGGAAGGTACCGCATCGCAAACCGGAGCCAACCGCTGGGGCGACTACTCGCAGCTGAGCGTGGATCCCGTGGATGATGAAACCTTCTGGTACACCAACCAGTACGTCAGCGGCGGACAGCGCACCCGCATTGCATCCTTCAGCATAGGCCCCCTTGGACCTACGGTCGCCTTTTCGGCCAATAACACCCTGCCCTGTGTAAGCCAAACGGTAAACCTGCTCGATAACAGCACCGGCGCTCCTACTTCATGGAACTGGAGCATAACGCCCAATACAATAACATACGTTGACGGGACTTCCGCCAATTCACAGCATCCGAAAGTTCAGTTCAATGCACTGGGAAGCTATACCATTTCGCTAACTGCAACCAACAGTGGTGGCAGCAACTCGCTAACCAAAGAGAATTTTATCGTGGTGAATGAGGCAAACGCAAACTTCACAGCCACACCGCTCACCATCGTGGTCAACAATCCCGTTGTCTTCAGCGACGCATCTACCTGCGATGTGAATTCCTGGGAGTGGAATTTTGGTGAAGGTGCTGAACCGGCAACTGCTTCAGGCCCGGGTCCGCACAGTGTGGTGTATACCACTACCGGCGGTAAAACAGTAGTACTTTCCGTAAACGAAGGAGCCAGTATAATGACCCGCCAGGATTACATCACGGTGATTCCCGATGAATTTAATATGACTTCCGGAACCATCTATACCTGCAACGGTACCTTCTACGATGCCGGCGGCCCTTCACAGAATTACAGCAATAATTCAAACCAGACCCTGGTATTTGTATCAACCATCCCCGGTAATCAGATAAGGATTGATTTTACGGAGTTTGAGCTTGAAAGCAGCGCCAATTGCGGAAACGACTTCCTGTCGGTACATAACGGAATGACGCCCTTTGCACCCCAGCTCGGTAAGTGGTGCGGAACAGATTCACCCGGTACGGTAGTTTCCGACAACGCCAGCGGTGCTCTTACCTTTGTCTTCCGCAGCAACAGTTCCGGGACCTTCCCGGGATGGAATGCCACCATCTCATGTTTCTCTCCGGTTGCAAGCCCGATGAATTTCACGGCTGCAGCGCAGAGCGATACGGAAGTTGCACTTCAGTGGCAGAAAAACGCTGAAGACGATGATGTACTTATCGTTTGGTCAGACGGAGCAATCGGATATCCTTCCGGTGGTACCTCCTATGAAGCCGGCACCGAGCTGCCCGGAGGCGGAACCGTGCTTTATGCCGGCCCTCAGAGCAGTTTTAACCACACGGGACTTATTACAGGCACCGCCTATTACTACAAGGCATTCTCCTACACCAGCACCTTCGACTATTCCGAAGGCGTGGAGGCCTCCGCCACCACAATAACTGCGCCGCCAGCACTTGCGGTTGAACCACGCTATCTTGAAGTTGAAAGCGAAGCAGGAACTGCAGCCTTTACGGTAAGCTCAAACTCAATCTGGAATGTTGCTTCAGCTGCCGGATGGTTCACGGTAAGTCCATCGGGAGGAGGCAACGGAGTGATTGAGGTAGTATACGAAGCTAACCCGGTTGCTGTGAGCCGTTCGGAAGAAATCACCGTAAGCGTTGAAGGCCTCGATCCGGTAGTGGTAACCCTGACACAGGCAGGTGCTGCTCCTCTTTTAGCAGTAACCCCTGCGATGATTGTTGTTGGAGCCGAAGAGACATCCGCCCAGCTTGAGGTAAGTTCAAATGCTCCCTGGACTGTAACAACCGATAGTCCGGACTGGCTGACGGTAACTCCGGAAGGCATGGGTGACGGGATTATCAGTGCCACCTTTACCCAAAATGATTGGGCTGAGGAGCGTGTTGCTATCATTACCATTGCAACTGAAGGACTTGAGCCGGTGTTCGTTTCTCTTGTTCAGGAGGCTGCTGAGGCCAGCCTGGCAGTAACGCCGGCTACCATCAGTGTTGATGCGACTGCAGGAAATGCCGTTTACACTGTTGCATCCAACTTCAGCTGGTCGGCTGTCAGCAACGCATCGTGGGTCAGCGTTGAAGGAGGATCGGGTACCGGCGATCTGACTGCTGTTTATGAAGCAAACCTCACCCTGGCTGCGCGAAATGCCCAGATCACCGTTTCGGGAGCCGGTCTTGAGCAAACCGTAGAGCTGATGCAGGAAGCAGGATCGCCCATGCTTGAGGTGAATCCCGGAAATATAGAGGTTGACAAGCTTGCCGGATCGGTTCAGATCGATGTGATATCAAATACGTCGTGGACTGCCGCTGCCGACTCTGCCTGGCTTTCGGTCACGCCGGAGGGTACGGGCAACGGAACCATTACTGCCAGCTACCAGGCCAATCCGTATTCCGGACAAAGGCAAAGTGTGATAACGGTAAGCGCCGAAGGTGCCGGGCCACGTACGGTAATCATTTCTCAAAATGGAACCGGACTGGGAGTGGATGAAAACGATCGTTCCGCGATCCGGATTTATCCAAATCCCGCCAGGGAAGAGTTCATCGTGGAGGTTAATCCGGCCGATTTCCCGGCATTCGAACTGCAGCTGCTGAGTCTGGCAGGTACCGAAATTCTTTCGGGACGCTACAGCGGAAAGGAAAAATACATTGTCGACATCAGCACTGTTAATCCGGGTTCGTATATGATACGAATTCATTCAGGCGAAAAGATGGTTAACCGCATCCTACTTATCATGAAATAAAGCGCAATAAATCAATTGCTTAGCAAAAGGCAGCATCCAATGGCTGCCTTTTGTCATTTACTTCATTTTGCTAAGTACCGCACCCGTTTCCGGGAAAAGGAATACAGAAGGAAAACAGGATCGGCAAAACGTTGTAATCCATACCAATGCATAGATTTTTAAATCCATTCCCTTCCTTGGGCAGTACATTTCTTTTTATACCTTTGCAAAGCCCCGGGAAGCATTATTCGGGCCTAAAACGGGAAACCAACCTTATTAAATATTAACTCATCATGAAAAAAGACAAGCAGGTTTTTGACCTCATCAAGCAGGAAAAAGAGCGCCAGATGAATGGCATAGAGCTGATTGCATCCGAAAACTTTGTAAGCCAGCAGGTTCTTGATGCCATGGGATCGGTTCTTACCAACAAATATGCTGAAGGGTATCCCGGTAAAAGGTATTATGGCGGATGCCAGATTGTTGACCAAACGGAACAACTTGCCATTGACCGTGCCAAAGCTCTGTTTGGAGCTGAGTGGGCCAACGTGCAACCGCATTCGGGTGCTCAGGCCAATATGGCGGTACTGATGACAGTGCTGAAACCGGGCGACACCTTTATGGGTCTGAACCTCGCCCACGGAGGACACCTTTCGCACGGATCACCGGTCAACTCATCGGGTATCCTATACAACCCCGTTGCCTACGGCGTTGAAGAAGAAACCGGAACCATCAATTACGACAAGATGGAAGCCGTTGCCCTCGAAACCAAACCCAGGCTTATTATTGCCGGAGCATCGGCCTACTCGCGCGACTGGGACTTCAAACGCATGCGTGAGATTGCCGACAAAGTTGGCGCATTGTTGCTTGCCGACATTGCACACCCGGCCGGACTCATTGCCCGCGGATTGCTTAACGACCCCGTACCTTACTGCCACTTCGTAACCACCACCACCCATAAGACGCTGCGCGGACCACGGGGCGGACTGATTGTCATGGGCAAGGATTTCGAGAACCCCTGGGGACTCAAAACTCCAAAGGGCGAAATCAAAATGATGTCGGCACTGCTCGACTCAGCTGTATTCCCGGGAATACAGGGCGGACCCCTGGAGCATGTTATTGCTGCCAAAGCCGTAGCTTTCGGTGAGGCCCTCAGCGATGAATTCATGGAATACATTGTTCAGGTGAAAAAGAATGCCCGTGTTATGGCCGATGCATTCGTACAGAAAGGATATCACGTTATCTCAGGAGGCACCGATAACCACTTGATGCTTATAGACCTGCGCTCCAAATTCCCTGAACTTACAGGTAAGGTTGCCGAAAACACCCTCGTTAAGGCCGATATCACCATCAATAAAAATATGGTTCCTTTCGACAGCAGATCGCCTTTCACCACTTCGGGCATCCGGGTTGGGACTCCCGCAATTACAACCCGCGGACTGAAAGAAGAGCATATGGGTATTATTGTTGACCTGATCGACGAAGTACTCAGCAACATCGACAACGAAACCGTTATCGATTCCGTAAGAAACAAAGTAAATGAGCTTATGGGCGAATTCCCGCTTTTTGCGTGGTAATCTGATGGATAAACAATACCGAACCACCCCTCAGCGGGTGGTTTTTTTTTGCGCTCAGCTGAGAAACCCATTTGATCTGCCAAAAAACAATTCCCCGATTCCCCTTTCAGGATACTGATGGCTTCGTAACAAGGAAAAAGTGAAAAATTACTACCTTAGCCATACTAACAATAACCAAACAATGAATGACTTTATAAGAGATGTGGGCAGTCAGCTGAATTCATATTATGACTGGCTGGTGGAGATTACACCGAAATTTCTGCTTGCTGTAATCGTGATGCTGATTGTATGGATTCTTGCCAAATCGATGCGCAAGGCAACCGATATACGTTTGAAGAAGCGCATGGATGATCCGTTGCTGGCAGGATTTCTGGCTACCTTGCTGCGACTCGGCATTCTGATAGCAGGGCTGCTGTTTGCCCTTCGTATTCTGGGTTTTGCAGGCATAACAACAAGCATACTGGCAGGAGCTGGAATATCGGCTTTTGTCATCGGATTTGCTTTGCGCGATATTGGTGAGAATTTCCTTGCGGGGATACTTATGGCATTTAAGCGACCGTTCAGGGTCGGCGATTTCATTGAAACGGGGAATCCCCCCAACACCGTTAAAGGAAGAGTAATTTCTCTGAATATCAGAGTTACACAACTGAAAACGCCAGACGGAAAGGACGTATATATCCCAAATGCCAACATCATAAAAACCCCGCTTTTCAATTATACCGTTGACGGTTTCCTGAGGCTCGACTTTTTAGTGAGTCTCTCGCCAAAGCAGGATTATACGATGCTGATTGCCGAAATGGAAAAGGCGGCAACAACAGTTGACGGGGTGCTGAAAACGGGCAGGCTGCCGGCCGTAAGAATAAGTGGTATTGCCTCAGGAAAGCCCGATGCAAGGGTAAGTTTCTGGATCGACACCACAGCAACCACACGGAAGGACGACGCCATTAAATCGGATGTTATCCTGGCCGTGCAGAATGTTGTAGAGAAATATTCAGTAAATCAGTAACAGCATAATATGGAAGAAATAAAACGGATTGCCGTACTTACCTCAGGAGGTGACGCTCCGGGTATGAATGCTGCCATACGGGCAGTGGTTCGCTCAGGAATATCGCACGGACTGGAAGTGTTCGGGATTGTCAGGGGATACGACGGGCTTATCGGGAATGAAATCAAACGCATGCAATCGCAGGAAGTAAGCAACATCTTACAAACCGGTGGAACTATATTAAAAACAGCCCGCAGCGAAGAATTTATGACCTTGCAGGGGCGGAAGAAAGCGTACGATAATCTTATCAGCAAAGGAATAAACGGGCTGATAGTGATAGGAGGCGACGGCTCTTTTGCAGGAGCCAGTCGCTTTGCCGGCGAGCATAATTTTGCCGTGGTTGGCATTCCCGGCACCATCGACAACGATCTTTACGGAACCGATTACACCATCGGATACGATACCGCCCTTAATAATGTGGTAGATGCCGTGGATAAAATCCGGGACACCGCCAGCTCGCATAACCGTATATTTTTTGTGGAAGTAATGGGACGCGAAGCCGGGTTTATCGCTCTTCGCAGCGGCATTGCAACCGGCGCGGAAGCCATCCTTATTCCCGAAGTAGAAGGGCAGGTAAAGCAGATGATGAAAACCATGACCAACCGGGGAGAAATCAAAAAATCCTCCATCATCATCGTTGCCGAAGGCGAACGGGAAGCCAGCATTTGGGAAATGGCCGATATGGTACGAAAAGAACTCCCCGGCTCAGACGTCAGGGTCTCCATTCTCGGGCATATCCAAAGGGGTGGACGTCCCACGGCTTACGACCGGGTTTCGGCAAGCAGAATGGGCGTTGCCGCCGTGGATGCCCTGCTCAACAAAAAGAACAACGTGATGGTTGGACTTGTAAACAACAAAATAACCCTGGTGCCGCTCAGTAAAACCATAAAACTGCACAAGGAAGTGAACCGGGATCTGCTTGCGATTGTTGACCTTCTTGTATAACAGACTCAAATAACTCACCGGCAGATTTTAATTCTGATTTAAAAAAACCGGAGAACAATACCAATGTGCCCATGAAATATCAGGTAGCAGTTTTTCTTCTTTTACTTTCCGCAGCCTGCTCAAATTTTAAACAGGAGCCGGCCGAACCAGTTAACCCGGCCCTGGCATATCAGGACAGCATCAAACGGCTCAGGGAAGCCATGTTTGCTGAAACCCGTGAATCTGCAGCAGTGCTGATCCGCACTTCTCTGGAAGATCGTCTGCCGGATGAGCGTTTTAAAGCCCTTGGCCTCGACCTCTACTCCTCGGTGCTGCTCCCAAGGGTTTATACCGAACGTGCGTTCAACCTCCTGTGGTTCAGTCAACCAGACTCAATGCCCAAAGTCCTGCAGATCTGCGACTTCCTGGATGGACTCCGATATCACGGCCTTATACCGGATCATTACCATTACCCGGCAATCCGTGAGTCCATCGAAATGTTGAAAAATGACTCCCTACTGATGTTTGATGAAGTATTTCTTGCGGGACTGGACATGTTGCTTACGGATGCCTGGTTTATTATTGCCTCGCATTTGTATTTTGGGAAGGTGGATCGCGAAAGCCTGAAAGCAGAATGGAACATCCGCAGAAACAAGCCCGACCTGCCTCTCGACAGATACCTGCTTCGGATGCTCGACAGCACCAGTGTAACTGAAGGATTCAGGCACTTTTATCCGCCTCATCCCGGTTATGAGGCTATGGTAGTGGAAGCCGAAAAACTTGAGAAACTTATTGACAAAGACTTTAAGGCAGATATCACTCTGAAAACTGCTTCACTAAAGCCCGGCGACTCTTCCTCAGCAATTCCTGCGATACGGGAAAAACTGAAATTTCTGGGTTTTCTGAAACCCGGCGCCGGCGACCAGAGCGTCGTTTACGATGAAGAGATGGTGAAAGCCGTAAAAAAACTCCAGGAAATCTCCGGATTCAATACGGATGGAGTCCTCGGAAAAAATACTCTCCAGGCTCTTAACATTCCACTGACGGACAAGCTTGACCAGCTTTATGTAAACATGGAACGGCTGCGTTGGATGCCCGACTCGCTTGAATCGACTTACGTATTTGTAAATATCGCCGATTTCACACTGGATGTTTTCAGCGGCAACGATACCCTTCTAACCATGCGAACCATTGTAGGCCGCGACTACCGTGAGACGCCTGTATTCAACTCCGTAATTACGTACATGGTATTAAGTCCTGCATGGACAGTACCTCCGACCATTCAGCGCAATGATGTACTGCCGGCCGTACGAAAAAACACGGGATATCTGGCGTCAAAGAACATGAGGGTTTATGACTCCAAAGGCAAAGCCGTTGATCCATCATCCGTGAACTGGAACCGCGACGGGATGAAATACACCATCCGGCAGATGCCGGGGCCTCAGAACTCGCTGGGAAAGGTTAAATTCATGTTTCCCAACAAGTACAACGTTTATCTGCACGACACCCCTTCGCGCGAGCTGTTTGCCAGGGATGAGCGCACTTTCAGCTCGGGTTGTATACGGGTGGAGAAGCCGTTTGAGCTGGCTGAGCTGCTTCTTCGCGACATGCCTGAATGGACGCCTGAACGCATCAGGCAGTCGATGAATGCCAGTGCCGAACGTACCGTTGTACTGAAATCACCGGCAGGCGTTTACCTGTTTTACCTTACCGCCTGGGGTACCTCAACAGGAGAGGTTCATTACCGTAAAGACATCTACAACAGAGACAAAGAAACCATAAAAGCTCTTCGCGAAAAGCACAAAAAATACCACACCTGATTCCGTAAGATCCGAAAGTTTGTTAAAAAAATACGGACGAATTGGAATAATGCAGATTTTTGCAACCTAACATTAACCGTAAAAATGCGATTGACCGGGTTCAGTCCATCCGCTTTCCGAAAAATTACTGCGGTTTTCCTTTTGCTTTCGCTGGTATTAAACGCCAGCCGGCCCGCTATACCCTCTTCAGAGCTGCCGGATAGGGAGTCAACAAGAAAAGAATCTGCCCCGGCATTTCCGGAATCGCTCAACCCGGGTATGGTGGATGCTCTCAGAGAAAAATTGCCTCAGTTTCTTCCCCTGATGAAAAACAATCTGCTTACCCTCATCGATTTCTCTTTACCAAGCACTGCACGCAGGTTATGGACCATCAACCTGGAAACCGGGGAGGTCGTTTTCAATACGTTTGTGGCACATGGAAGAAACAGCGGGAACAACGAAGCCGTATCGTTCTCAAACAAACCGCAATCGTTTCAGAGCAGCCTGGGTTTTTATCTTACCAGTCAGGTATACTCGGGCAAACACGGCCGTTCGCTGCGGCTGACGGGGCTTGAGAAGAACATCAACGACAAAGCCTGGGAACGTGCCATCGTGATTCATGGGGCCGATTACGTTTCAGAAAATTTCATCAAAGTTCACGGAAGGCTCGGAAGAAGTCACGGATGTCCGGCAATTCCTCCCGAGATCACGGCTGAGTTTATAGAAACCGTAAAGGAAGGCTCCCTCCTGTTTATCTATCATCCCCGCTACGAAAACCTGTGAAAAGATTTATAACAGTACATTAACTACCGTGAAAACATCCCGGAACCAAAATTTTATTAATTGGGGGGATGCATTCTCTTTTATACTGAAGGCTTTCCGAGCAGAAGTATAGAAGCCTTGCCATCGACCCATTCAGCCTCTGCTTCGCGCTGATCGCGATAGCAATCGACGGAAGCAATAATCAGGTCGTAGCGATCCGTATCAGCGGGATGTTTCCCGCTTATAAGAGTGCTGAGTGCATTCACTTCGGCTCCCTTGACAGGTACCGACGGAGGCAGCAGGCAGGTGCTGTCGATGGAATATCCCGGCCTAAGGGCTGCAGTAAAATCGTAAAGATAACGCTCTGATTCTGAAGCTGATATTATAAGAACGCTGTTAATTTTTTCTATACCTTTATCGATAAACAGTCCAACCATACACCTGGTATTATCAAAGAAATAGCGAGCCCGGCCACCGGTTTCGTCCTGACTCAGCAGAGGCCTTGAGCTGCCGACCAGAAGCAGATCGAATTTACCACGGTTTGCGGTACGTACAATTTCCTGACTAACATTTTCCGCGGTACGGTAAACGGTATTTACATCGGAGTCGTACTCCGACGATACTGCATTAACCTTGCTGAAAGCTTCTTCCTCGAACTGCCGTGCATTTTCCATCGAAATTTCCGTATTTGGCGTAAGGTGCAGGGCAGTAATCCGAAGTTGTTTACTTCTTTTACCCATAAGCATGTGAGCCAGGGCGGTTAGTCGGCCGCCGGCTTCGGGTGGGCCAAAGGCAACCAGCACCCTGAACTGCCCGTGCAATGGTTTTTCGGCATCCCCGGAAGGGTAGAGATACTGGATGAATGCCATGGCAGGGCCGGTCATAAAAGTGGTAACCAACGCCATAAGCACCAGGATTGTAAATATCTCAGGAGATAGGACTCCGATATCATATCCTATATTAAGAGCTACAAGTTCAATTAATCCGCGGGTATTCATCAGTGCTCCGATCATAAGGCTGTCGCGCCACGACTGTCCGGTAAGCTTTGCTGCCAGGGCACTTCCGGCAAACTTGCCGGTAACGGCCACAGCAATCACCCATAAGGCAGTCAGCCAGAGGTCGGGATCATTTATAAGACCGATTTCCGTACGAAGTCCGGTATAAACAAAAAACAGCGGCAGCAGCAGAACAAGGCTTACATCCTCGAGCTTTTCCGCCATAATTTGTTTAAACCGCAAATTATCCGGCATAATAACGCCGGCCATAAACGCACCAAAAAGGGCGTGAATTCCTATAACTTCCGTGATGTATGCTGAAATCAGCATAGTACTGAGCACCATAGCTACCACCAGCTTGCTGATTGTTTCGCGAACGGTATACTTCCTGGCAATACGGCTCAGTAACGGACGCACGACCAGCAACATCAGCAGCACATAAGCAAACGAAAGAAGAATGGTAAGCAGTGCTCCCCCTATGGCTCCGGCATTGGCAATTGCGACTACAAGTGCGAGGATACCCCATGCAGTAATATCGTTTACTGCAGCACAGGTAATTGCAGTCATGCCAAGAGGCGTTCGGGTCATCCCCCTTTCCTGAACGATGCGCGCAAGCACCGGAAATGCGGTAATACTCATCGCAATTCCCATGAATAGAGCAAAGGGCAAAAAACTGTTGCCCCGGGTAGTAAACGAGGAAAAAAGAAAGTAAGAAAGGCCCACTCCCATTACAAATGGAACGACAATGCTGGCATTACTGATAAAGACAGCGGCACCGGCACGTTGCCTCAGTATACCGATATCCAGCTCCATACCGATAATAAACATAAACAGTATCAGGCCGATCTGACTGAGAAACTGTAGATTGCCGAGAGACTCGGCCGGGAAAAGAAATTCGGTAGCTCCGGGGAAATAAAGTCCGAGCAAGGAGGGCCCGAGCATTATTCCGGCCATAATTTCACCAATGACGGTAGGCTGGTTGATTAACGACATTATCCATCCCAGAATACGTGAAGCCAGAATGATCACGAGAATCTGAAGGATCAGAACCGAAAGGGGATGATGAAACGTGATGGTGTCGCCCAGACTGAAAAACCCGGCGGAAGGACGGCTGGCGATGGCTGCATCTTCCATATCAGCAATTACTTCAAGAGCTTTCCCCGCATCAAGAATAAGCCAGAGTACCAAAGCTGTCAGGGCAACCATCACCAGGTTGATAATAGGGCCGCCCCTGCCCTGCCTCTTGGTTATGTTAACAGCCATTACCTGGTTACCGGATTACGATGTTTCTTTTTACTGCTTCAATCGGCCATAGGCTCTTCAAGGCCTTTAAGTATGGAATTAACCTCTTTTTCCGTTGCCGTAAGTTTGTTCCTGCAAAAGGCAATAAGTTCGGCCGCCCGTTTTACTTTCCCTGAAAGCTCGTCAACCCCTATAGAGGCATTTTCAATTTCCGTAACGATGATTTCCAGTTCCCGGATAGCATCCGAATACGAGTTTATCTTGCTCATTTTAATTTACTTTCTGTTACAATACTGGAAATCAACCCTTCGGCAGTTTCCGTTTCAATAGTTGTCCCGGCTTCGGGCAATGCATCATGTCCGAGAGCTTTTCCATTATACCGGGTAATTGAAAAACCCCGTTTTAATACATGGCGGGGATCGAGAAGCTGTACCCTTGCATCCAGATTATCTACCCTGAGCTGCTGAGAATTGCGGTAATGGCGAAGGTAGGCTGCGGATAATTTAACATGATCGCGCAAAAAAAGTTTGGATCGGCTAATCAGAATGGCCGGCTGCGTTGCAATCGAAATTTCGTAACGGCTCAGGGCAATGCGGTGGTTAAAGACCGAAGCGGTGGTTACATCCCTGATGGCCAATGCATTCCGGAGTATACGCTGATTTTCTGCTTCCAGAAGTCCGGAAGCCCGGTCAATCAACCCATACGCAGTTTCATCAAACTGACGTTTCCAGGTCTCCAGAAGCAGATTTACCGCAGGATGAAGGATACGTGAGGCTTCATCGATGCGGTCGTTAAATGCCCTGAAGCTGCCAATCAGATAATGTGCCACATCGGTAGGTGTTATTTTATTGACCGCTGCTACCATTTCCACAACGGTTTCGTTGGTTGAATGACCAATGCCCGTTATAACCGGGAGAGGAAAGCAGGCAACTTCAGAAGCAAGAAGATAATTATCGTAACAAGCCATACCCACCTCATCACCACCGCCCCGGATAATCAGCAGCGCATCAAAATCGTCCAGTCGGTTTTTGATGGCCTGCAACTGCCTTTGAATGGAATCAACTGCACCGTCGCCCTGTAGAGTGGCATGAAACAGCTGAATATCAAAGCGATAGTGGAATGGATTTGCATTAAGCGTTACCAGAAGATCGCTGTACCCTTTGCTGGATGATGCAGAAATCACAGCTAATCGTTGTGGAAGAAGCGGAAGCGGGAGCAGACGATTTTGGTTGAAAATGCCTTCCCGTTTAAGGCGTGCGATGGTTTCCGTCTTTTCACGCGCAAGTTCTCCCAGGGTATAAAGCGGCTCAATATCGATGATCTGGAGCGAAAATCCGAATTCCGACGAAAATCTTACATATGCCAGAAACATTATACCAATTCCTTCCCGCAAAGGTTCCCGTGTAACCGACTCAAATTTTGACCGAATTACGGAGAAGTCGTCTTTCCAGATTATTCCACGGGCCTGGGAACGGATTTTACCAGCCGATCGCTCCACCAGGTCTGGATAACAATGACCGCTTTGCGGATACAGATTCAGTTTTGAAATCTCGGCTTTAATCCAGTATGGGGAAGGGTAATATTTCCTGAACATCCGTTCAATGCTGCCTGTAATCTCCGACAGGGAAAAAACGCGTCTGAAATCCCCTGACGGCAGTTCGGATGTGACCATACGGGATTATAAAAAGTTATTAATTGTTTCCGGCATAAATCGCTTCCTTTTAGAAACAAAAACGCTTCCTGCCATGGATAGCAAATTTAATCAATTTGCAAACCCCCAAAAATCATCTGCTGAAAATTCAACAGAAAAAAAACGTACAATTTGCTGTACTGAACCCGTAGTCCGACCGCCATCTGCCAATGCTCCAAAAAACAAAAAATCGATTATTTCAGTGTTTTTATGTGCATTTTAATTGCGAAAAATGGACACATCCCGCTCGTAAGACTGTGAAATTTAAGCCTCCCTTATGCCGGAAAACCGCGCTATACAAGTAGAATTACTTACCCTTTCAAGCTTCTTAATTATTGATATTCATTACTTTACAAAGTTTTTACAAACCTGTAACATATAATTTCTCGCAGCAATTAATTAATTTCAGTTTAACAATAAATTAATGCGTTTACGATGCGACACAAATAATTTTTTTTTGTTAAATTAGTGATGATTAAAACTTAAAACTGAAATAACGGCCAATTTTACATTGTCTTCTGATCTTCCGGGTGTTCTGATCCGGGTTTAGAGATACAGACAGTTTGTTTAAAAATACTGCAACTATGAAAACCCTGACACTTATGAGGCACGCCAAATCATCCTGGAAGGATGCGGAGCTGCACGATCAGGAACGGCCGCTTCTGGAGAAAGGATTACGCCGCACCCGCACCATCATTGGTTTTCTTCAGGAGATAGATTTTAAACCCGACATGATACTTTGCAGCCCGGCTGTTCGAACCCTTGAAACCGCCCGTATTATGGCACATGCATTTCAGGTTCCAGACGACCGACTAAGGGTGGTAAGTCAGCTCTACCCGGCACCTGCTCACGATTATTACGATTTGTTTTTCGACCTTCCCGATACGGCATCCCATATACTTGTTGTTGGGCACAATCCGGCCATCACCAACTTTGTCAACTATTTTCTGACCGATAAAGTAGATTATATACCCACCTCCGGAGTTGTCAGCATCGCTTTCGATACCGAACAATGGGAGCAGCTGCCACTGGCCGGGCACAAGGTTCTGTTTACTGCTTTTCCAAAGCTTATTAAACCGGAGTAATCCTTCAGGCATTTCCTGGCCTTTTGTGCCATGCCAAACGGTTTTATTATCAATGAGACTGTTTTGTAACAGGGTTAAAAAAAATGACTAATATTACCTGATATTCCGGTTGAAATACAGCCGGATCATACCTATTGTTTATGGCTAAAACTTCAGCATCCATCGTTAACCGTGAAACCAGCTGGCTCGAATTCAATGGCCGGGTATTGCAGGAAGCTGCTGATGAAACAAATCCCCTGATCGAACGCATCAAGTTTCTGGGAATTTTTTCAAACAACCTGGATGAGTTTTACAGAGTGCGGGTTGCCACCCTCAACCGCATGCTCGACTACAACAAAAAGCAGGGTGAAAGCCTCAGCTTTAGTCCAAAAAAGGTACTGAAAGAGATAAACCGCATCGACAGGGAGCAACAGAAAGAGTTCTCCAGAATATTCCGGAGCATCGTTCACCGCCTCGGCCTGGAAGGAATTCGTATCGTAAATGAGCGGAATCTGTCAAAATCGCAGGGGAATTACGTTCGCCGGTATTTTAACGACCACGTACGTTCGCATTTGTTTCCGATCATGCTCAACAATCTGAAAGCCTCTTCCCTGGTAGATAAGTCCATTTACCTGGCAATCCGGTTGAGTTCATCACAAAATCCAGGTAAAAAGGAGCATGCCATCATTCGTGTGCCATCGAAACCGCTTTCCCGTTTTGTTATCCTGCCTTCAACGGAAGTGAGTACTGCCATCATTTTACTTGATGATGTCATGCGCTACTGCCTTGACGAAATTTTTCTTTTGTTCGGTTTCGACATCTATTCTGCATACACCTTCAAGTTTACGAGGGATGCCGAACTCGACATCGACAACGATGTATCGAAGAGTTTTATCGAGATTATGACCGAGAGTCTGAAGCAGCGAAAGGTTGGTGCTCCGGTAAGGTTTATCTACGACAAAACCATGCCCGAGGACCTTCTGGAAATTCTGAAGCGCAAGCTTGACATCACCGAAACCGACACCCTTACCAGGGGGGGAAGGTATCATAATTTCAAGGATTTTGTCTCCTTTCCCGATGCCGGACGACCCGATCTTCTGTATGCTCCCGTACCATCACTCGAGCACCGCAAGCTCCCGAAATTTGAAAGCATACTGGGTACGCTTCGCGACCAGGATATTATGCTGCATTATCCCTACCAGTCGTTTCATTACATCATTGACCTGCTCAGGGAGGCATCTGTCGACCCCAGGGTAAAAGCCATAAAAATGACGCTTTACCGCGTTGCCAGAGATTCAAAAGTTGTCAATGCTCTCATAAACGCAGCCCGAAACGGCAAAGCAGTCACGGTATTTATGGAATTACAGGCCCGTTTCGACGAAGAAGCCAACATCTATTGGGCCGAAAAACTTCAGGAAGAGGGAGTTAAGCTTATTCAGGGAATCCCGGGTTTCAAGGTACACTGTAAGCTTTTGCTGATCCGCCGCAAAGAAGGCGATAAAAATGTGTATTATGCCAACGTGGGCACAGGCAATTTTAATGAAGAAACCGCCAGGGTATATGCCGACGACAGTCTGTTAACCGCTGATCCGCAAATTACAGCCGACGTTAACGCGGTGTTTCATTTATTTGAAAGCAAATACAATCCGCCAAAATTCAAAAGCCTGATTGTCGCACCTTTTCATATGCGGAGCTTCTTCACCCGCATGATAAACACAGAGATTCGTAACGCAAAAGCCGGTAAGCCGGCATGGTGCATCCTAAAGCTGAACAACCTGGTCGACGACAAAATGGTGAAAAAGCTCTATCAGGCCAGCCGGGAAGGAGTGAAAATCAGCATTCTCTGCCGCGGAACCTGCACACTTATTCCCGGAGTAAAAGGAATGAGCGAGAACATTGAAGTAATAGGAATCATCGACCGCTTTCTGGAACACAGCAGAGTTTTTGTGTTTGCCAACGGTGGCGAAGAGAAGTACTACATTTCGTCGGCCGACTGGATGATACGCAATCTGGACAACCGGATAGAGGTAGCCTGCCCGGTTAACGATCATGGGCTTCAGCAGGAGCTGAAAACCATGCTCCGGATACAGCTAAGGGATAATACCCGGGCCAGACTGGTTAACAATCCCGTTACCAATGCCTACAAGCAAAAAGGAAGCCTGCCGCAAATCCGTTCGCAGCTGGAAATCTACAATTATCTGAAAGGATTGTAGCTTCATGAAAATTTCTCAACCAGGTCGGCCAGGCGATGGGCATATCCGCTTTCATTATCGTACCAGGCTACGATTTTAACAAGTTTGTTTTTATCGCCCAGGACTGCCGTAAGTCCGGCATCAAAAATGGCTGAGTGCGGATTTCCGAGTATATCGACCGATACAATGGGATCTTCGGTATATTGAAGTATTCCTTTCAGGTATCCGTTAGCAGCGTCTTTAAACGCCTGATTGATTTCTTCAATACTCGTTGAATGCCTGAGCGTACACGTAAGGTCGGTAAGTGAACCGTCGGGCACGGGAACGCGGATGCCTGCTCCGCCCAGGTTCTTTTTCAGATGAGGAAATATTTTAGTGGCAGCCTTGGCAGCACCGGTCGTTGTTGGAATTATACTGTAGGCAGCAGCCCTGGCTCTCCTCAGGTCGGCATGCGGGGCATCAATAAGGTTCTGATCTCTGGTGTAGGAATGTACGGTGGTGATGAAGCCCTTTTCAACGCCCCAGAGATCATCAAGAACCTTTATCATGGGCGCCACGCAATTAGTGGTACAGGAAGCATTTGAGATAATAACATCGTCTTTGCGGATGATGTCGTCGTTGATTCCCAGCACCACATATTTCACCTCATCGTGATCGGTTTTTGCAGGAGCCGAGATGATAACCTTACGTGCACCGGCTTCCACGTGCTTCATCGCCGATGCTGCATCCGTAAACTTTCCAGTTGATTCGATTACAACGTCAATTCCCATTTTACCCCAGTTGATGCCTCCGGGTGAAGGTTCCGAAAAAACCAGAACCTTTTTTCTGTTGATCATCATAAAACCGGAACCGGCTTCCACCTCACCTGGAAAATTGCCATGTACCGAATCGTAACGAAGGAGATGTGCAAGCGTTAACGGATCTGTAAGATCGTTAACCGCAACCACCTGTATGTTCTTTTTCTTTAATAACGCCCTGAGCGTCACCCTTCCTATGCGGCCAAAACCATTGATGGCCACCCGTATTTTAGTCATGAGAAATGTGCTTTGTTTCGCCGTTCAAACCTACATGAATTAATGGTAATTCACAAACAGTCGAACAAATCTCTGCATTAGCCAGCATACAACAACAGGTGGAATCCTGTATAATTGCCTGTATTAAAAAGCCGTCATCATCGAATACCATTGCAGACAGATATGCGCTTTCGCGGATATACCTGATTAACCCTGATCCCGGGATTCTAAAGAATTATCTTCTTACAAGCTCCCGGAACACTTACACTTGCCGCGATTAAAGAAAATGCGTCGAACCGTCTGACTCGGTCCGACGACGGAGGATAACTCATTTTATTATGGTAATACTACCGGTATACTCACTTACCTCATCGTTTTCGTCCCTGAAAAAGATGCGGTAAACATACGGACCCGAAGGTGCCGGCTCTCCGTTAACCATTCCGTCCCAGCTGTTGCTGATGGAAGAGGATGTAAAAATCATGGATCCCCACCGGTTATAGATATTCAGGCGAAACTCCCTTACACCGTTTCCGGTGATAAGAAATTGATCGTTCATACCGTCGCCGTTGGGCGTAAATGCGGTAGGAATTTTAAGCATATACCGTGGGCTGATGTATATCACCTTTTCATAAACGTCGGTACAACCGAACTGATTCTGAACGGTGAGAACTGCCTGATAATATCCCGAGTCGGCATAAATGTGTGAGAAGGCTGAATCGACATACAATGTACCGTCGCCGGTATTCCATGAATAGGTGAGTCCCTCGCCGGTAGAATTGCTGGAAAAGGACACAACCGGATTTTTCATACTCACAAGTTCGGGAGCAGCTTCAAAACCGGCAGCAGGCAGAGGCCATGCATGCACCAGGGAGGATACACTTGTTACATCGGTGCATTCTCCCGGATTTGTAACCGTAAGAGTAACATCGTAGGTTCCGCTTACGGCAAAGGTTGTAGTCGCATTTTCACCGGCGGCCGTCCCCGATCCGCCGAAATCCCAGGAATAAACAGCACCATCCACGGTCCCCGATGATGTGGATGTAAAGTTCACTTCAAGAGGAATACAACCTTCCGGCAGTCCGTTAGAGAAGGAAGCTACGGGCATGGCATTCACATCCACACTAATACTTACCGGCTCACTCACACAGTCAAGCTGAGTAACGGTAAGACTAATATTTTTCTGACCGGGGTTGTCCCAGCTCACGTAATACGGGCCCTGTCCGCTTCCGGAGGTAATCCCACCGTCAAAATCCCAGTCATAGGAAGCATAACCCTGACCATTTCCGGTGTAGTTAATCTGCAGCAAGGCACCTTCACAAACGGCAGTCTGTGATACCATAAAATCGGCATACATGAGATCTTTAACAATCACACCTGCAACGGCAGTATTAACGCAGCCTTTGGCATCCGTTCCGGTGAGGGTGTAGGTTGTGCTCTCCAGCGGTGAAGCCTGCGGAGTGGCTGTAGAGGCACCGGTAAGCGTCGGATCCGGCGGGTCGGCAGTCCAGCTGTAATTGACAGCTCCGGAACCGGTAAGCGTAATAGCATCGTCGGGACAAATGGCAGCAGAAGAAGAAACTGCAGTAACAAGCGGCAATGGGTTTACGGTTACTGTCACCACGCTGCTTGCCTCGCAGCCGTCGTCAATGGTGAGTGTATACGTTGTGCTTCCGTTCGGGGTAACGGTCACCGATTCTCCCGACCAGGTATTCGTACCATCGGTCCATGTAAATGAGCCGCTTCCGGTTGAGGAGGCACCGCTAAGCACGACCGACTGCCCGGCGCAGATCTCGGAAAGATCGACGCTCGCAACGGCATCCAGTTCAAAAACATCCACTTCAACAAAGTCGGAGGCCGTATTGCCGCAGTTATCGGTTACATCTACCCTGTACTGAGTTGTGGTTACAGGTGAAACGCTCCATGTTCTGCCCACGAACGTTTCATTTGTAATTAAATTCGTCCAGACCCAGTATCCGTTAGGGGTATCGTTGGCTTCCAGGGTAACCGTTTGACCGAGACAGATACCCTGGTCGGCACCGGCATTGGCGTATGGCTGGCCGACCAGTACATGTATTGACGTTTCGTCAGTATTTCCGCATTCATCGAAAACGGTTGCAGTAAAGGTTGAGCTGCTGGCAGGTGCAACGTTGATGGTTTGGGTGGTTTCTCCGGTGCTCCAGAGCCAGCTGGTGCCGCCATCGACGTGAAGGTTTATGTTTTCGTTAAGACATATGCTGACCGTATCGCCCTGTGTAATGGTTGCAACCGGACCAATGACGTTTACCGTTATATCGGCCGTTTGAACAAAACCACATTCATCGGTTACATGAACCGTATACGTTGTGGTGCTTTGGGGGCTGACGCTGATGTTATCAGTTGTATCGGCCGGATTACCGCTGTTCCAGACATACTTCCAGGGTTCAATACCTCCGTTGGCTCCGGCCCGGATAAACGAAGTTCCACCGCATTCAATGGTTTGATTCTGGCTTGGTATCAGTTCGAATTCAGGATAATCCTTTATCCATATGAACGCAGTATCCGGAACATATTCACAAAAGGAAGAGTTATAAATAACATTAATCTGCTTGGTAGGTTCGGGAATATCGTCGCTGATGGGTATAATCTCCACATCGGCAAACAGTGTTCCCGGAGCAATCACAACACTGTCCGGGATATACTCATAATCAACTCCATTAATAGCTTCGCCTTCAAGAATATAATGTATAATAAACGGGTCAGCCCGCAGATTATCGATTTGAAATCTGAGCGTCGCGTTGTTACAGTTTTCAACTGCTGTATCCACAACTGCATGTGTATATGACAGTGCAGCCTGAACCCCGACGCTGTTAAAGCTGTTTGCTTCCAGAAAAACGCCTGAATCGTATGCTCCGTCAGAGATATCGGCAATCGCCAGCTTAATGTGGTACGTTTCACATGGAGTTACAATGGCTTTCGCAACAAGCACTTTTGATTCCGATGCATTGTAGGTAAATCCATCGTATTCAATATACTGACCTCCTGAATTATTAACATACCAGTTGCTGTTGTGAATGTGATTAATGTTATTGATGGAAACATAGGCTGGAGGGAGCACCCCCGGAACTAGCGCAATATTTGCGGCATTATTCGAAAATGGCCCATAAATTCCGGGACCACTTATGAAAAATCCAAAAACATCATTATAAGCTGAATTAGCATATTCGGGATATTCTTCTGAACCAAATGCATACCGGAATTCAACAATAGTTGACTGAGGGATAAAATCAAATTCAAGAATACATACATCCTGAGTCGAACCACCGGCCAGCTGATTAAGGTCAGGGTCACTTCCGGAGGAATTATCATCGCCTCTGTTGGTATGTGTATTTGGTCCAACGGAATAGCTTGCTCTTCCAGATGTTAGAATCACTCCTGATTCAATTCCAAGATTTGATTTACCGAAAAACCGACCCCTGGCATTTACAACCCCTGTGTAGGTTATGTTTGAGGTTTGGACACCTTGACCAATCAGGATTTGTTCAACCAACACTACCGGATCAACGCCTTCAATTACGGTATAATCCGGCAGAATTTGCGCCGATGACCGGTGGGGAATAAGCACCAGCAGCATCATAAAAGTGAAAAGCGAGAGACCGATCAGCCTGATCTGTTTAAATCCCGAAAAAAGGGCAGATGGTAAAATTCTACGCATAATAACTAAAATTATTTATCCGAAAAGTATCCTGGAAGTGGTTTTTACTCCCTAATCAATTGAAAGCGAATAATCCTGAAAAAACACCCCCCCGGCAGGTACAAATATAAAAATTTATTAAATCGCCGGTTAAAAAGCTTCAAATCTTGGAGGAAATTTCCAAAACTTTTCATTAGCCATTGGCAGACAACTTATTAAATGATCTTTTAACATTCATTAGCAAAAATGGAGGAAGCTACTTCAGTTGTATTCCTTAACTTTAGCCCGGAAAACAGACAACTCAACATACGTTTTATGGAAAATTTAAACACCTACCTGCAAGCCAATAAACAGCGCTTCCTCGATGAACTGTTCGGACTTATCCGCATTCCTTCAATAAGTTCAATTTCAGATCACAAGCCCGATATGCTGAAGGCCGCCGAATACTGGAAAAACACCATTCTGAAAGCCGGAGCCGATAAGGCAGAGATCATTCCCACAGCAGGAAATCCGGTAGTTTACGGCGAAAAAATCATCGATCCTGCAAAACCAACCGTACTCGTTTACGGGCACTACGACGTTATGCCTGTAGATCCGGTGGAATTGTGGAAAAGTCCGCCTTTTGAACCCGAGATCCGCGACGGAAAAATCTACGCACGCGGGGCCGATGACGATAAAGGTCAGGCATTTATGCATGCCAAAGCCTTCGAAGCCATGGTTGCAACCGGTACCCTGCCCTGTAACGTTAAGTTTATGATCGAAGGTGAGGAAGAAATCGGTTCACCCAATCTCGAAAAATTTTGCCTCGACCATAAAGAGATGCTGAAAGCAGACGTAATCCTGGTTTCGGATACGGGAATGATCGCTCAGGACATTCCCTCCATAACCGTTGGACTGCGCGGACTTGCCTATCTTGAGGTGGAAGTAACCGGCCCCAACCGCGATCTGCATTCGGGTCTTTTCGGCGGGGCAGTTGCCAATCCGATCAATATCCTTTCGAAGATGATTGCTTCCCTGATGGACGAAAACAATCACATCACTATTCCCGGTTTCTACGATAACGTTCTCGAGCTTACTGCTGCCGAAAGAGCCGAAATGGCCAAGGCACCCTTTAACCTTGATGAATACAAAAAAGCCATTGACATTGCCGAGGAATGGGGAGAAAGGGGCTATACTACCCTCGAACGCACAGGCATCCGGCCTACACTGGATGTTTGCGGCATCTGGGGTGGATATACCGGCGAGGGCGCAAAAACCGTTCTGCCTTCAAAGGCTACTGCTAAAATTTCCATGCGCCTTGTCCCTCATCAGGACCATGAAGAGATATCGAAACTCTTCGAGGAGCATTTCATGAACATCGCACCACCTTACGTAAAGGTAAAAGTTACCAATCTGCACGGCGGGCAGGGATATGTATCCCCCACCGATACCAAAGCCTATCAGGCAGCCAGCAGAGCTTATGAAACCACCTTTGGCAAAAAGCCGGTTCCCGTTCGCAGCGGCGGAAGCATACCCATCATCTCAACCTTTGAGCGCGTTCTCGGAATCAAATCCATTCTTATGGGTTTCGGGCTCGAATCGGATGCAATCCATTCACCCAACGAAAACTACCCGCTGTTCAACTTCTACAAGGGCATAGAAACAATTCCCTATTTCTTCAGGTATTTCAGCGAAGGAGAACTCGCATAAATCTGTCCCTTTACAACTGCTGCCATCCGGCAAACAGGTGCTTCGGCCCTGGTACCGGGTGGCAGTTTTTTTTGCTCCTTTGCGGGAAGAGCCGTATCCGGGAAAAGCCGGCTGCTCGCCCGTATTTGGAATGTTCAGGCAGATGGAAGGAATAATAACTTAGTATTTGGCGGCTTTACCTGTGCTTATTGCGCTTTTTCCGGTAATTCGGATGATGTAAATTCCGGGTCTCAATGCAGAAAGGGAAACAGATGCTGAATTCCCTTCAATAATTGCAGAAGCGGCAAGTTGTCCCGTCAGGAAGAAGACGTCGGCAATAGCGGTTCCCCCTTCCGTTCGCTCTATGTGCAACCGGTCGCCGGAAAAAAAAGTTTTCATGCTGTTGACCGGCAGGGATACGGTTCCGGTCGGGAGCACCATAAAGCTTTCCTCCTCCGAGAATTCCGAACCCGCAAATGCCTGGTCGATTGCCTGAACGCTGAAATAATACGTACCCGGCTCCAGATGGCGGAAAATCATAAAATCATTCTGTCCGGCATTGCCGGGGGCTGTCACATAACGCCGGCCGCTGAACGGATCGGCCAGGGGGCTGACTACATTGGAGTTTCCCGGCTGGGTTCCCATCATCACGTTGTAAGTTATTGCCTCCTGAGGGGATTGGTTATCGGTACTTTTTGACCAGCTTATTACGGTATAATTGCCCGAAACATAGGTATAAATATTACCCGGAACCGAAGGCGGGGTATTGGGCTGAAACGGAGCGGAGCGCAGGTCGTTGCGGTAGAGCCAGGTAAGCGGTGACGCTGCAATGCCTGAGAGAACAAGATCCTGATCGCCGTCGTTGTCGAAATCGCCCCATGCCGAAGCTGCCCGTTCCACAAAACCAAGCCCGGCCTGAATCTCGCTGAACGAGCCGGCTCCGTTATTGGAATAAAGCCGGGTCGATGAATTGCCGCATCCGGCATTCTCGCCGGCCAGCATTACATCGAGATCGCCGTCGTTATCAAAATCAATCCAGTTAGCCGGCCCAAGAGCAGTGCCAATCAGTCCGGCATTGGCAAAACTGAAAGTCATGTCGCCGTTGTTGCGGTATACATACGAAACAGGCACAAGGGTAGCATCCTTACCCGTTATCAGAAGATCGAGATAGCCGTCGTTATCCGAATCGCCCCATCGGGCCATTCCGCCAACAGCGCCTTCAATCTGTGCATCCAAACGTTCAAATGTACCCTGATGATTGATGTAGATATAGGTTTCACCTACCGATCCTGCATCTCCCACCATTAGCAGGTCGGGGTCGCCGTCGTTATCAAAATCGCCCCAGTCAAGCGAAGGCGAGTTCATCCCCTGAAGACCGGAAGGTGTATGGGTAAAGGTGCCGTCGCCGTTGTTGAGGTACAGCCGTGTCAGCCAGTTACCCGAGATAACGAGATCGGGGTAGCCGTCGGAGTTAACATCGGCCCAGGCCAGATCTCCGTTTGCTCCGGCATTGTATAATCCTGCCTGAACCTCGCTGAATGTGCCATTGCCGTTGTTCCGGTACAGCCGGGTAATATTACCGTCGTAATCCTGACCCGTCATAACCAGATCCATCCAGCCGTCAAGATCGTAATCGGCCGCAGCGGCAGAACAGTTGTACATTCCTGTGATTCCACCGCCGGCATAAATAAATGTGCCATTATCGTTCCTGTATATACCGGCAAATTCATTATACGATGCATCCTGACCTGATATAAACAGATCCAGATCGTTGTCGTTATCAAAATCAGCAAATACAACTGCACCGCGACTAATCCCCTGAAACAGGGTGAGATTTCCCGTAAACGGCTGAGCATGAATTGCAAACGAAATAAAGAATATTATAAAAAAGAGGACAGAACGTTTATTCATAGCCACAGTTGATTAAGGCGGTTAAATTACAAGAATCTGCTGAAATACATTCAGATTTTAACATACAACTTTCATCTGTAGATATTAAACCGAAAACTCCCGCCGTTACAGCAAAAAAAACAGGCTGCACACACCGCACAGCCTGTTATACTCTCTCTTCCGTTCTTATTGCCTGGTTTTGAATTCCGTCAGGCCGCTGTCGAGGAAGCTTAGGAAATTCTCCACATTCAGGTCGTAGGCCTTGGGAGGAACCAGCGTGTTTCCTTTGCTGTCGAGCAGGACGTAATATGGCTGTGCATTTACGTTGAAGCGGCTGATCTGGAAATCGGCGTATTTTTTCCCTATGGTCTTCTTAACCTTTCCGTCGTAAGTGGATGTGATCCATTCCGATTCGGGAAGCTGGGTTTTATCGTCCACGTAAAGTGCTACGATGATAAACTCCTCACGCAGTTTTTTCAGCACCCTTGGATCGGACCACACACGGGCTTCCATTTCGCGGCAGTTAACGCATCCGTGGCCTGTGAAGTCGATGAATACGGGCTTGTTCTGCCGGGCAGCACAGGCAAGACCCTGTTCGAAATCAAAATAACCTTCGAGACCGTGCGGCAGATGCAGGAGTTCGCCGTGCTTCGGCTTATCGCACAGCCCTGTGGGATTTTCTGAAGCAGCCCCGCCTCCTCCGGCACCGAACACCTGTACATTATCTCTTACGATCTTATTCAGATCAAAGTCGTGCGTCGCCTGCGGGGGCAGATAACCTGAGAGAGCCTGCAGAGGGGCGCCAAACATACCGGGAATCATGTAGAGAACAAACGTAAATGTAATGATGGCCATTGAAAGGCGCGGAACGCTGATGAACTTAAGGTCGCTGTCGTGTGAGAATTTAAGTTTGCCAAGCAGATAAAAGCCCATAAGGGTAAAGATAACAATCCAGAAAGCAAGATAAATTTCACGATCCAGGATACCCCAATGGTACGTTTGATCGGCGATGCTCAGGAACTTAAGTCCAAGTGCCAGCTCAATAAACCCGAGAACCACCTTCACCGAATTAAGCCATCCGCCCGATTTGGGCATATTGTTGAGCCATCGGGGGAAGAAAGCAAACAGAGTAAACGGTAAGGCAAAAGCAAGAGAAAATCCAAGCATCCCGATAATGGGTTCAAGTACCTGGCCGCTTGCCGATGCCACCAGAATGGCACCTACAATGGGGCCAGTACATGAGAAAGATACAAGCACCAGTGTAAAAGCCATAAAGAAAGAACCGATAACTCCTCCGCGGTCGGCCTGGGAGTCGGATTTATTAATAAGCCAGCTGGGCAGTGTAATTTCGAACATCCCCAGGAATGAGGCTGCAAAGAACATGAAAATAAGGAAGAACAAAATATTGGGCAGCCAGTGTGTGCTCAGGAAGTTGGCAAAATTCGCACCAAGGGTAATGGCCACTACTGTTCCGATAACGGTATATATAAGTATGATGGAGACCCCGTAAGTGAGTGCCTGGAATTTGGCTTTAACTTTATCCTTCTCCTTCAGAAAGAACGTTACCGTCATGGGAATCATGGGAAACACACATGGCGTAAGAATGGCTGCAAGTCCGGCAATGAATGAGAAAAAGAACAAAGTCCAGAGCGAGGAATGCTCTTCCAGACCACCGGCATCGGCAGATTTTATTTCGCCGGAATCGGCCTTAAGGGAATCGGCCTCAGCACCGGCTGCCACAACTGCGGCAGCAGTGTCGGCAGAAATATCCGCGGCGACGGCAAGGGCTGTCACTTCCTGTTCCGGCTGTTTTGCGGCATCCGGATTACCCTTTACGCTGAATTCAAAATCAACCTCATCGGGAGGCAGGCAACGACTGTCGTCGCAGCACATAAACTCCAGAACTCCCCTAATTTTAAAATCTCTGTCGGAAAGAATTTTAATATCCTGTGTAAAGACAGCCTTATCGGCAAAATACTTCACCACCATATCAAAATTCTTGTCAAATTCTTCTTTGGGCTTGGGCTCCTTCACTTTGCCGATCAGTTTATATTGCGGCCCGGGTTCGAAGGTGAATGTTGTAGGCACCGGGCCGTCGGGCGGAATATCCTGAGAGTAAAGGTGCCACGTCGGATCTATGGTGGCTGTAAATATCAGTTGAGCTTCATTGTTGCTGATCTGCTTCGTACTGAAACTCCATTTCACCGGTTTCAGCACCTGTGCGTTGACAAATGCGGAAATTCCGGTTAAAAGCAACAGAAGCAGGAGCGATTTCTGAAATTTTTTCATCGGGTAATTATTGGTTAAAGCTTTTTATTAATCAAGTACTTCGATCCGCAGCACCGTTTCGGTTGCGGGATCAACCCGGAAGCGGTTTCCGATACGGTGACCGATCAGCCAGGCAATTTCATTGCCTGAGATTAGCAGCCAGACATTTTCTTTTTCAACGATAGAGAATTTATTGTCGATAAAGTAATCGCTGAGCTTTTTGTTATTGCTCATGCCGTACGGAACAAACGTATCGCCTTCCTTCCATTTCCTCAGTCGTAAAGGCCAGGTAATTTTTGATGCATCGAGCATGGCAATGGCTCCGCTTCGGCTTATCACCAGTTCGTCGTCGTTGGGAATCAGCGACAGCCTGAGTTGAACGGGTTTTTTGATTTCTCCGGTACCCTCCTCTATCAGCACCTCCCCGGCAGGCTGCATTCCGGCAGGTCCCAGGTCGGTGAGAATAAGCAATTCCCGGTCTTTTATCAAACGGTGCGTTGGAGAAAAGTACAGTTTGCCGGGCGATTCCTGCAGTCCCTTCAATATTTCGTCGGTTACGCTGCGGTTAAAGCCAAAGGGCTGAAGAAGTTCAAAAAGATAGACTCCGGCGGGGTTGAGTTTTAACAATTCATTGATTTTAAATGAAATGCCCTCGCTACTTTCAATCACAACCTTATCGCGCACAACGGACAGATGGTTATCGAGCATCAGCTCCGTTTCGCGCATTCGATCGATGGTAAAGGTGATGGTTTTCCGGAATTCAGGATTTATTTCACCAAGGAGAGGCATAAGGTCGTGCCTTATTTTGTTGCGCACGTACTTGGAAGAACGGTTTGAACTGTCTTCACGAAACCTGACAGCTTCATCTCCGGCAAACTCTTCTATCTGACGCCTGAATGCAAACATCATGGGATGAACGATATTGCGCCGGTTGGCCAGAATGCCGTGCAAGCCGCTGATACCCGTCCCGCGAAGGATATTGATAAAGAAAGTTTCGATCTGATCGTCGAGGTGATGTGCCGTTGCAACGGCCCGGAATCCCTCACTGGAAATTAGTTCGTCGAACCATTCATAGCGAAGGGTTCGGGCAGCCATTTGTACCGAGATTTTATTAAACCCGGCATATTCTCTCGTTTTGAAGTGTTTAACAAAAAATTTAACCCCATAGCTTTCAGCCATGGAGGCTACAAAACGTTCGTCCTGGTTCGATTCGGCACCCCGGAGTCCGAAGTTGCAGTGGGCAATGGCAAAATTGTAACCAGCCCGGTGAAACAGCTCAGCCATAACCATGGAATCAACTCCGCCACTTACAGCCAGAAGCACCGGATCGTCGTCACCAAAAAGGTGAAACTGCGATATGTATTGTTTGAATTGCAAAAGCATCCCGCAAAATTAAAATAAAGAATGAGATTTTAAATATTTTTCAATAGTCAGTCCCGCCGGCTTAGTCTCTCATTCACACAGTAATTTGCAAAATTAAGCAATTTATAAATCGCTTAAATATCACCTGTGAAAGAAATTTCCGCTGCGATCACAATAGTGTCATAAAATATTACCTGATGCCCGGTTGCCGGTATTAACTTCATCCGCTCTTCAATCATTGACATGTATGCATTTAAAAAAAAAGCAGACACCGGCATAAACCGGACCGGCAAATTTACGGATTGACATGTAAAAAAACCTTCGTTCCTTTAAATATAGACTTTTCCCCATGTATAAATCTTCAATTCTTTCATTTTGAATCATTTTACAAATTTTTCTTCACTTAGTAGTACATTTTATCAATTTCTTCTTAAATTTGGTAGGCACTAACACTTATCGTCATGAAAAAGCCGGCACTTATCCCAATCTTTGTTGCAGGGCTTTTGCTTTCTGCAAGCAGTTGTTTTGCACAATTCTTTAAAATTGATACGATCTTTTACAGCCCCTCGCTGAAAGAATACCGGAAAGCAAGCATATACCTTCCGCACAATTATTATCAGGAACACGACTGCTATTACCCTGCGGCATATTTCCTGCACGGTTGGGGTGGAAATCAAAATGCACTGGATGACAAGCAGATGCTAATGAGTATTTTGCTCAACAGCGGCCAGATTGATCCCATGATTATCGTATGTGCCGACAACTCATGCCAGCCCTTTGGAACGGGGGTTTACGTCAACTCGGTAATCACCGGAAATTTTGAAGATTTTACCATCGACGACCTTATCCCATTTGTTGATGAAAACTTCCGGACGATACCGGAAAAGAATGCCAGAGCCTTGTTTGGTCATTCGCTGGGAGCTTACGGTGCATTCAGGCTGGGGATACTATACAAGGATATGTTCCGGGTGATCTCAGCGCATGCGGCACCGGCAAATTACGATCTCTGGATGCCGGCGGTCCGAACCATGCTGATGTTTGAAAACGAAGGCCCTCCCTATTATTATGATTTTTACGACAACACGGGATTGAACGAGAATCAGACTGCGGGGTTCTCCAATTTCTTTACCAAGGTCATGTTTCTTGCTTCCAGCGGATTTTCTCCCGACCCAAATTCGTCTCAAACCTATATTAACCCTCCAATCGTTCAGTACCCGTTCAATCAATACTGCCAGCTTATCGATTCCGTTTACGATAAATGGCATAATTTCAATATCCCTCTCCTGATTTCCACCCTTTCTCCTTCCGATAGTCTGAGCATTATATACGGCTGCGGCCTGTACGATGAAACACTCGCCTATTTTCCAAACTTTGCCCTGCAGGACACCCTTACTAAATACGGCATATCGTATAAATTTGTCTCCCATAAGGCAAATCATCAGATGCCCGACTCCTATTTTACCGAATCTCTGATGTTTATCGATTCCTTACTGACCGATTACAGCATCTATACCCATACCCAACACACAGGCACTTCCGGACAGTTTGTCGAAACCTACCCCAATCCGTTTGGCAACAAGCTCAACGTCAATCTTAACCTCCGTGAGCAGACCTCCATATGCCTAAGCCTGCACGATATAACGGGCAAACAGGAGATAGAACTGTTTGAAGGGATGACCGATGGCTTTACGCAAAAAATGTCGTTCGACACACGACACCTTGAACCGGGAATATATCTTCTGAAACTTCAGACACCGAATCACAGTGAAACCCTGAAGCTGATTCACGGACTGTAAATCAGAAAATGTTCAAAGGACCCATAACTCTTATGGATAGCTGCAACCGGCTGAGGCGGCACGAAACATGAATTTTCGGTGCAGACGAAAACCTGCAGTTATCGGCATCATTAACTGCTTAAAAAAAGTATTTACGACAAGGCCTTAGGAGGAATACCATATCGCCAGATTGGCGCGGTTCAGATCATTCACCGGATTTTTCGCTGCCGGAGTATACAGAAACCTTATGGTATCTTCGTAACGTTCGCCAATCTTGCCTCTGACCATTTTCATCGTTGAGTTGATCATCAGATTTTTTTCGGTGAACGGTTCGGGAAGAATGGCAAACGCAGCAGGCAGCCACCGTTCGGGAAACATTCCGGAATATTTCCCATGCTTATAATATGCATTGATTTCGTGGCGTATCAATTTAATGCCTGCTTCAATGCCTTCGGGCGTTCCCGGCTCTGCACCGTGCTTGCTGATCTGCCGGTTCAGTTCCACCGTATTGGGAACAATAAGTCCGATGGTATAAGGATCCTGGTTATTGTGAAGCATGCACTGATCGATCAGCTTTGAGTTTTCGACAATTGCCTCCTCTATGCCTTCCGGACTGTATTTTTCGCCGTCACTGGCAATCAGAAGGCTTTTAAAACGCCCTTTAACCACCAAAAAACCGTCTTCATCCATGTAGCCAAGGTCTCCGGTATACAGCCAGCCGTCTTTTATGGCTTCTGCGGTAGCTTCCGGATTTTTCCAGTATCCCTTCATTACATTTCCGCCCTTGATTACGATTTCACCAGCCTGACCCTCGGGCAATTCATTTCCTTCCGTATCACAGATTTTCAGATCCATGTGCTTTACCAGCCTGCCGGAAGTACCGATCTTGATACTGGACAGAGAATTGGATGATATTACGGGTGAAGCTTCCGATAATCCGTAGCCCTGGCAAACGGGAATTCCGATTGCCAGAAAAAAACGCTGAAGCTCAATGTCAAGCAGTGCACCACCGCCGATAAAAAACGCGAGATTCCCGCCAAAACCCTCCCGGACTTTTGCGAACAGTATGTTATCAAAAAATTTAACAAACGGACTGAGAACAAACCGCCACCCCCTGCCTTTGTTGTAACCGAGCCCGTTATAGGCATAAGCGGTTTTCAATCCCAATTTAAACAGGCTTGAAGCAACTTTCCCTTTTGCTGCAATTGCCGATTCAATGCTCTTCCGAAAGTTCTTTGAAATGGCCGGAACACTCATCAGCAGATCGGGTTTCAGCTCTTTGATATTGACGGGAATGTTTTTCAGCGTTTCATGCGCATTTTTACCCGTTTGCAGCGATCCAACGCCGGCACCTTTTGCCATGAAGCAATAGAGGCATGCAGTATGGGCAAAACAATGGTCCCATGGTAAAAACGCCAGGGTCTTATACCAGTCGGGTATATCCATAAGGGTGAGGGATTGCTTTACGTTGCAAATGTAATTTCCGTGCGTAAGCATAATACCTTTGGGCACCGAAGTGGTCCCCGAAGTATAAGTGATATTGGCAAGCGTTTCAGGCCCTACCGTTTTCATGACCTCCTGAAGCTTACCGGGATTTTCACTCAGAAACTGCTTTCCGGCTTCCGCAACACCTTTATATGTATATTCATATCCATCACCGGTTTCCGGAGCTTCATCCAATAGGATCACCTTTTCAAGATTGGGAAGCCGGCTTCGAACCTCCTTGATTTTTGCCAGTTGACCAATGGATACAAGTGCCATTCTTGCTTCACTGTGACTTAATCTGAATTCAACTTCGGCTGGGGAAAGCTTTATCGAAAGCGGCACACTGCAGCAACCAGCTGACAGGATACCAAGTTCACCGATAATCCAGCTGTTTTTGCCTTCCGATAAAATGGCGATGCGATCGCCGGGCTTTACACCCAGACTGAGCAGGCCGGCACCAAAGGCATAGACCTGTTCACGGGTCCCGGCATACGAGGTCTTTGTCCATTCATCTCCGCGTTTTTCATACAAATATGTGTTCCCGGGAAATCGGTCAGCAGCCGTTTCAAGCAAGTCAAGAAGTGTATCCATAAAACCAGTTTTTAATGCCTTTGTCGTATCAGACCATCCCGGAGCACCGGAATAATCCGGCATATAAATGCCGGTAAGTATTTGCTTAAATTTGAGATGAAAAGTAAGAAATATATTGATCGGCAAAAAAAATATTTACCGGTTCTGGGGCTTCAGATTAAAATCCATCCTAAGACACATGAAACGGGTCGCTGAAAATTACCGCAACCTTTTCACAGGGCATTACCTCATCATGCGGAACGCTGAAAATTTCCCTTTTACAGCAACATTCTGAAAGCTCAGGCACATTATTTGATAAAAAAGCCCTGCAACCAATATAATTCCGCATCCACATGAAACGCAAACCACTCAGGCGATTAACATTGCTCATGCTAACGATCTTTTCGCTTACTTCCTGTGTTCTTGATGATGATCTTGATCCGTATGAAGGAGATCCACGGGATAAATTTACCGGATCCTGGAGGGTCACCGAAACCAGTGGTTACAAATCGACCGAGGGAATCAGCTATACGATAACCATCAGCTATGACCCTGCCAATTCATCACAAGTGCTGATCCGTAATTTCGGAAATGCCGGAAATGCTTATTCTGCTTTCGGAATCGCAACAACCGGAAGGATTACAGTACCCCTGCAGGAGATAGCCAGTGGCTTTATGATCAGCGGAGGCGGCTCTTCATCCGGGAATACGGGTATGAGCTGGAATTACACCATTACCGCCGGCGGCGACGAACGAACCTATCAGGCAACAGCGGTAAAACAATAACCGGTTGCCGGTAAAAAATCCGGATAAAATCCGGGGGATTCTGTGACGGCCTTTTTAATTTATTGAAGTTCCGTTAGTTTTATTTTCGCAGAAGCTCACGACCAGCAGCGGTTGTATCAACCCGGTCCTCAGGAGTAAGATTTACACTGTCTTTTTCTCTGGTTAGCCTCTGTATCACCTCATCGAGCATTTGCTGGTAATCTTCAAGATTTTTCTGATAATACTCCAGGCTGGTGCGAAATCGTACGGGGGAATAACCGTAACTGGCATAGAGTGAGTCGTAGGAACGTTGCGACAACTTCTTGATGCTGTCGGCCGATACACGGCTTTGTCTGTAACGCAAAGCAGCTTCGGCGACTTCCATTTCTGTCATCAGCCGAATCATTTCGGCTCTTGGAATCACGTCCGGTGATTCCGTGTTTCTGCTCCGGCATCCCGTAAGGGCCGACAAAACGGAAAGTGTGGCAACCAGGACAATGAATATCGGTTTTCGCATTATTTTCCGGAGGTCTTTCGGTATTCCTCGTTCAGAAGATTGAGCACATCCCGTGTGATATCCAGTGAATCGTTAGCATGCAGAATGTTACCTCCCCGGGTATGCGAGAAGATGTAATCAAAATTCACCTTCTTATTGTAACGATCAAGAAAATTGTTCAGACTGTCGAGGAGTACAAGGTTAAGTTCATACTCCTGATCGGCCAGTTCCGCAGTATATTTTTCTCTCAGTTCGTAGAGTTTCTGCTGCTCATTCATTAGCTGTGCGTAGATTTCCTGTGCCGAAGCTTCAGAAATGCTGCGCTTGTTAACCTGCTCCTGAAAGTAACCGGCATCCTTTTCAAAAGCAGCCTGCTTTCTCCGCAGTTCGTTTTCCAGTTCACGTGTTTTGGATTCCAGCGTATTACGCATCGACTTAACCAGCTCATAATTAGCCATAATGCTGTCGCTGTTTACATAAGCAACACGTATGGATCCTTCTGCTGTTTTTGCAGACAACCGGCTATTTGTTTCCGGCTTTGCCGGCTTCAGAACGATGAAATACAAGATTGCCAGTCCGGCAAGCAGGATCAGGTTGATTGCCGTTAAAACAAGATTCAGCCTGCTGTTTCCCGAAGCCGGAGCATCGGCGTCCGGGTTTAAGTTTAGGGTTTTGTTCATGTCTTCATCCTGTTGTGGAACCTGGTTCATGGTTTCTTCCTGCATAATTGTGTATTTTTTGGTTGCAAATGTACTTAAAAAAGAGGCTGTCTGGCGACCAGGTTTTGGACGGGCTGTTTATAAGCAATAAACATCCCGGAACTGGTGCGCAATTCCGGGATGTAATTGACTTCGGTTAATACGAATCCTTAATTCATAGGTAACAGAAACTTTCATTGGAGGTTAATTCCCGAGATCCGACATAAACTTTATTCGCATCAGCCGGATTTCCTCTTCACTAAACTCGTCCTCTCCCAGCTCTTGCAGGGCATTTTCAATCGAATCGCTTTCTGCTTCACGGAAGTAGTCGTAAATCTCGTCCTGATGATACGGATCAACGTACTCATTCACATAGTAGTTAAGATCGAGCTTGGTTCCTGCCGAAACAATACGTTCAATTTCGGTAAGCAGCTCACTGATCGACATATTCTTTGCAAAGGCGATATCTTCAAGCGATATCTTGCGGTCTATATTCTGAATGATATAAACTTTGAGTCCCGATTTGTTTACCACGGATTTAACAACCATGTCCATCGGCCGGATAATCTCGTTTTCTTCTACATAGGTCTTGATCAGGTCGAGGAAAGGTTTACCGTATTTCTGGGCTTTCCCGGCTCCGACTCCGGTAATGTTTTTCAATTCGTCGAAGGTGATGGGATACTGAATTGCCATATCTTCGAGCGAGGGATCCTGAAAGATCACAAACGGAGGGAGGTTTTCCTTACGGGAGATTTCCTTTCTGAGGTCTTTCAGCATGGTAAACAGATTCTTGTCGGCCGTGCTTGTTTTTGCGCCACCGGCAAAGAAGTCCTCCTCCTCGGCATTCTCGTAGTCATGATCTCTGGTGAGCAGGATGGAGTAAGGCTTCTTCAGAAATTTATGCCCTTCGGGTGTTACTTTAAGCAGGCCATAGTTTTCTATGTCTTTTACCAGAAGCCTCTCAATGAGCATCTGGCGGATTACCGCGTTCCAGTATTTCTCGTCGTATTCGGAGCCTTTCCCAAACACCTCAAGCTGGTTGTGTTTGAACGACTTGTTATTTGCTGATGGTTTTCCGGTGATTACACCAATAACGTGTTTTGCCTTGAACAGCTGTTTAAGGGCAATAACCGTTTCAAGAACCAGCTCCACTGCTTCCTTACCTTCGAATTTGGTTTTGGGGTGTAAACAGTTGTCGCAGCTTCCGCAATTATCTTCCGGATAAATCTCGCCGAAGTAGTGCAGCAGCTGTTTCCGGCGGCATACGGAAGACTCGGCATAGGATACGGTTTCGAGCAGCAACTGACTTGCAATTTCCTGTTCGGCTACCGATTTATTTTTATTGAATTTTTCGAGTTTCTGGATATCGTCGAAACTGTAAAAAGCGACGCAGTTGCCTTCACCGTCGTCCCTTCCGGCTCTTCCGGTCTCCTGGTAGTAACCTTCAAGGCTTTTAGGCATATCGTGATGGATCACATAACGCACGTCGGGCTTATCGATTCCCATTCCGAAGGCGATGGTTGCCACTATAACGTCTATTTCCTCCATCAGGAATTTATCCTGGTTGGTTACCCTGGTCGGGGAGTCAAGTCCGGCGTGATAAGGCAAGGCTTTAATACCGTTCACCTGAAGGGTTTCGGCGATTTCTTCGACTTTTTTACGGCTAAGGCAATAAACAATACCCGATTTACCGGGCTGCGACTTAATGAACTTGATGATGTCTTTTATTGGTTCATCGCCTTTGGGACGTACTTCGTAGTAGAGGTTAGGCCTGTTAAACGAGGAAATAAACAGAGAAGCATCAAGCATATTCAGGTTTTTCTGAATATCCTGCTGAACTTTTGGGGTAGCAGTTGCCGTAAGGGCAATAATGGGCACCCTTTTACCGATGGCTTCTATGATTGGCCTCAGCCTTCTGTATTCCGGCCTGAAATCGTGACCCCATTCCGAAATGCAGTGCGCTTCGTCAATGGCGAAAAACGATATATCAATTTCCTGCAGAAACTGCACATTCTCATCTTTGGTGAGGGATTCGGGTGCTACGTACAGCAATTTCGTTTTCCCGCTCTTCAGGTCCTTCCGAACCTCGGCAATTTCAGATTTGCTCAGCGATGAATTTAAGAAATGAGCCATTCCCTGTTCGGCCCCGAAATTCCGGATTGCATCCACCTGATTCTTCATCAGCGCAATAAGCGGGGAAATAATAATGGCCGTTCCGGGACTGATCAGAGCCGGAAGCTGATAACACATCGACTTTCCTCCTCCGGTTGGCATAATAACAAACGTATCTCTACCATCAAGGAGGTTATTAATAATGGCCTCCTGATTTCCCTTGAAGGAATCAAATCCAAAAATTTTCTTCAGTAGTTCATTAAGCGAATAGTCATTCACTTTCTTCATTGCATGCAAATTTATTTGAGGTCGTAAGGTGAAAGTCGATCAGAGTTTAGTTAGATCAAATCTCATTTAAAACAAATGTAATCAATAAGACAAAAAAAGTCAAAAAAAAAATCCTGTATAACAGAATTTTAACAGGCCACCCGGTCTGTGTATTCCATGCATACGGTGATACGATCATATCCCCTTTGCCCACAATCTCCAGCTGAAGCATCCCAACGCCACCTGCGCATCCCCGGCTGAACCGATTCCGGCCACTGTCATCCCGGCCAGGCCGTGAATTTTCATCTGTCTGCCAAAAGGAATGCAAATTTCTAAAAAATATTATTCAATCAGCAACTTTCTTAAAATCTGTTTTTTGAACGATTTTTATCAATAAAAACAAAGGCGGATCAGCTCCCTGTATTATTGTATCTTTGTAATGACTTCGCGCAAACACGACAAAGCCATTGAAAACACCGGAAGAAATCAGACAAATAGGGCTCCGCACCATTGAAGAAGAGGCGGCTGCCATCGGGAACCTTGGAAACCATCTGAACGAAGACTTTATCAGAAGCGTAGAGCTGATATTGAATTCGACGGGTAGGGTTATCGTTACGGGAATAGGGAAAAGTGCCAATATAGCCGCAAAACTTGTAAGTACTTTTAACAGCACCGGAACGCCTGCCGGTTTCATGCACGCCGCCGATGCCATACACGGCGATCTGGGAATGATCCGCCCCGGTGATGTGATTATCTGTCTGTCGAAAAGCGGTGACACGCCGGAGATAAAAGTATTGTTGCCTTTGCTCCGGCTGATGGGAAACAAGCTCATTGGCCTGGTTGGAAACACCGAATCTTATCTGGCAAAAAACTCCGATCTCATTCTGAATGCATCGGTAAACCGTGAAGCCTGTCCAAACAATTTGGCTCCGACTGCCAGCACAACGGCTCAGCTGGTAATGGGCGATGCCCTGGCAGTAGCGCTTCTCGAATGCCGGGGCTTTTCGCGTGAGGATTTCGCCCGCTATCACCCCGGAGGTGCACTGGGAAAAAGACTCTATCTGAAAGTTTCCGACATCTACAAGTTTAATGAAAAGCCCGAAGTACAAATCAACGACGATATGCGTTCGGTACTTCTCGAAATTTCATCGAAACGCCTGGGGGCAACGGCCGTACTCAACGGAAGGAAACTGGCGGGCATAATTACCGATGGTGACATACGACGCATGCTGCATCGCGAAACGCCCGTTGAAAACCTGAAAGCCTCCGATATCATGACCCGCGACCCGCTTACCATCGACTCTGGAATTCTCGTTGCTGACGCCCTCGACCTGATGCGCAAAAACAACATCACCCAGATACTTGTTATGGAAAACGAAGAATACGCCGGCGTAATACACCTTCACGACATACTTAAGGAAGGAATCCTCTGAATACAAAACCGCCTTTACAACAATAGTATATGGGACAAAAAACGGAAGACTTCAACAGCTACCGATCCACGATGAATGAGCGCCTGCTTTCGGCCGAAAACAATAAAATCATCAAACGTATCTTTAACGCAGATACCATTTCTTATCAGGAAGGCGAGCTTTCGGTAAAAACAAAAGAAATTCTGGGGCTGGTTGCTTCAATGGTACTCCGGTGCGACGATTGCATACGTTATCACCTGATAAAATGCAGGGAAAACGGACTTACAGAGGCTGAGTTAATGGAAGTAATGGGAATCGCCAACCTGGTCGGGGGCACCATCGTTATACCACATACCCGACGGGCTATTGAATTCTGGGATGATATAAACTGCGATCCGGATGATGCATCCTGAGTATAAAAACAGGCATTAAAGATACCCGGAGACCGTTTCTATAAAAAAGGTAATTTCGTTTCGAAACATCCTTAAAACGGGCTCAGTTACCGATGCAGCTTAATCTTCCGAAAATACCTACTTTTGCACCCACAATCCCGCAAAGCTATGATCCTCAGAACTGAGAACCTTGTAAAAAAGTACCGCAGCCGTACCGTTGTCAACAATGTGTCCGTACAGGTTGAACAGGGTGAAATTGTCGGACTTCTGGGGCCAAACGGTGCAGGCAAAACCACCTCTTTTTATATGATCGTCGGGCTGATAAAGCCCTTTTCGGGGAAGGTTTTCCTGGAAGACACCGAGATAACGGATATGCCTATGTATCGCAGAGCACAACTCGGGATTGGCTATCTGGCTCAGGAAGCGTCCGTTTTCAGGCATCTGAGTGTGGAAGACAACATTGCTGCCGTGCTTGAATTCACCAGCCTGACAAAGTCGGAACAGCGCGACCGGAAAGAAGCACTGATAAATGAGTTTGGTCTGAGTCATGTTAGAAAAAGCAAGGGGATACAACTTTCGGGGGGCGAAAGGCGAAGAACCGAAATAGCCAGGGCTCTCGCCGTCGACCCAAGGTTTATCCTGCTTGATGAACCTTTTGCCGGGGTTGATCCCATCGCGGTAGAAGACATACAGCTTATCGTTTCGCGCCTGAAAGAAAAGAACATCGGCATCCTGATTACCGATCATAACGTACATGAAACGCTGTCGATAACCGACCGGGCATACCTGTTGTTCGAAGGTTCGGTTCTGAAATCGGGTTCAGCCGAAGAGCTGGCTGCCGATGAACAGGTCAGGAACGTTTATCTCGGAAAGAATTTCGAATTGCGGAAGTAGAATTCCGGCTCAACACACCTTCATATTCAGGCACTACGATGCTCTTGAGATTGCATCCTGCCCGATTTTATTCAGCAATTTTCTGATTTCAGAGGCTTTGTTAGGCTTTTCCGACCTCTGCATAAAGTCGGCCACCTCGGCTATACGCTGAATTTCAACAAATTCTGAACGCCCATCTTCCTTAAGTCCTTCATACGCATCCAAAGCCTCATCGCCGCCTTCGTCAATGGCAAGCTGAATCAGGGTTTTTGTAATATCGCTTACGGGAGAATCATGAATTATTGCTTCAATCTGGTTAACGAGTTCGTGATTCAGCCGGGTGCTTGTGTTGTTCAGTACAATGATGGTGTTATGATTTTCAGGATATCGATGGAAGTTGGTTCTGAACCCCTCCCATACGCCATTGTGATAAATCACCGGACTGTCCGCATACTCACGGATACGGAATCCATACCCGTAATTAACTGCTTTGCCGGCATTGGTTAGTCCTGAGCGGAAAGCTTCCCGAAGGAGGGGTTGACCTATCGGGAAATCGGTATAAAGTGCCTGATCCCATAAAAAGAGATCCCGGGCGGTAGAGCAGACGCCTTTATCGCCTACGGGACCGTTGGTCCTGCTTTCACCTATCCGTGAAAAGCCGCGTTTCAGCGTATGAAAACCACCGATATGCAAACGTTGCATCGAGGTGTCGGCTGAACTGTAAACATAGGTATTCTTCATCCCAAGTGGAATAAATACCCGACGCTGCAGAAATTCGTTAAAACTCATCCCTGTAATACGCTCTACAACCGATGCAAGAACTACATACCCGGTATTGGAATAATCGTACCGGGTACCCGGCTGAAAGAAAGCAGGAAGCCGGTATTTCTGAAGCATATAAATAACATCTTCATTATCCGGAGCCCCGGAACGTGCCCAGTATTTATCAACCAGGTACATATAGTTGGGTAAACCGGCGGTATGATGCAACAGATGGCTGATCTTTACTTTGGGATAAGGAAGTTCGGGGATGTATTTGGTAACGTAATCGTCGAGGGCAAGGCGATTATCGGCATTTAGCAGTAAAATGGCGGCGGCTGTAAACTGCTTGCTTACCGAAGCCAGCTGATAAACGGCTGCGGGATCGGCCGGTGTTTTGCGAATGGGATCGGCGAATCCTGCTGTTCGTTCAAACACATTGTAACCGTCAATAGCGACCAGAACACTGCCTTGAAAACCCTTGCCGGCAGTAAATGCATTCAGAAGCGAGTCGAGACGGGAGATGCGGTTTGCAGAAAGTATTTTGTGCAGCTCCTGGTTTTCCGAACAACTCAGGATTTCGTTGGTGGTAAAATTGGTCCCGGAGGTGAGGTGATCTTTTCCCGACAGGAAGCAAACAAAAAAGAGTGTCAGGAATAATCTGGGCAAAAGCTTCATTTAAGCGTCAGGAGTTTTATGATGTTAATGAGCAGCGATGTCGCAAAAATAAATTTTTTTTATTTTTTTTCAGACCCCAATCAAAAAAAATCACCGTTTTAATGTAAAAAAAGACACGAGAATGTATGCCGGGATTATCAAAACAAGACCTCCCAATTTGAATATCAGTAAAATAGCTATACACAAAGCCAGAAGCAGATATTTCTCCATGTTTTGTTTGAAACCATACCCATGCGAAAATTTCAGAGCGATCATGGGGATATCCGACACCAGCATAAAGCTTGAAAACGGGATAATAGCCATCTGAAGCCAGTAAGATCCGGCAAGCCGGGAGAGCATTCCTGTATCGTATAGTGATGCAAGCGACAATGAAACCAGGAGGATTGCATTGGCTGGAGTTGGCAGCCCAATGAACGAATTATGCTGCCTGGTATCGAGGTTGAATACAGCCAGCCGATAGGCCGAAAATGCGGCAATCAGCAGCGCTGAGTATGGTATCAGCTCCTGTGCTATCCCGCTGAAGGGGGAAGCCGGATTATGACGAAGCAATTCAAAAAGGAATAGAGAAGGAGCCAAACCGAACGAAATAACGTCCGCCAGGGAATCCAGTTCCCGGCCCAAACCGGTACTAACCCCCAGAAGCCTGGCAATGAAACCGTCGAAAAAGTCGAACACGGCCGAAAGTGCGAGCAGCAGGGCAGCATCAGAAACATTACCAGACAGTACAAAAATTACGGCCAGCGATCCACTCAGGAGATTCATCAGCGTAATCGCATTCGGTACCTGTTTTCTGATAATTCCCTGCTTCTCCATTGGTAAAGTTTTTTCAAATATACTTCATTGACGGGCGGGGCGGAGGCGGTGCAGCAGATTAATTTCAACCGCCGCTTGTTGAAAACTGCAGAAATGACATGTTTAAACGTAGAAAATAGAATAATACCGGCTGATAAAAAGCAGTTTAGCAGATAATTCTAACATTTTCCCCCTTCTGCTGTTTATTCTGCAGTTATGGCTCACTCACAATCTCTCCATTGTGAAATGCCGCCATCCTCCCGCTTCTTGCCGGGAAGTAAGTAATCATACATTAATGAGACTGCGTATTTCAAACTCTTAACGGTTTCACCTATGGAAAACAAAAAGCTAGTCGAGTCCCTCGGATTTGTTATCAAGAAAGAGAAAATTGCAAGCCTGGCATCGGATCACCCTTTCAACGAGCTTATACTGGAAGATCTCGATCCGTTTCCGGGATTTTACGATCATTTCCACATCCCGGTAAATGAAATCGAGCAAAAGCCACGTTCAGTATTTGCCGTTATCAAAAACCGCGGACTTAACGAAATGGATGACTTTATCCGTATCACAACAAAAATCAAGCAGGAGAAAGGGCTGAGGTTTGACGCAGTTATGGGATGGCTGGAGTATCAGAACAGCACAGAAGGCTGTATCCGGATAAACATGGAAGATTACGCCAGTTTACCCGGTATAATAGCCGAGTACAGCCGCAATGGCATCGACTTCCTGGCTAACAGGCAGGTAAAGCCCTACATCAGCCTTATTACTGTACGCAAGTATATGATAATTGAGGAGATAGCTTCCGGCATATACAGGGATACCGAAATGGCAGATACCTATTATTTAAAGGTAAACAAATACATCCCCTGGCCGGCTTTCGAAGAAATCAGCATTGCAATCCGTAACAACTGGGATCACAAGGTATACGATGCAGCTCAGGCCGGCATCTACTGCAAACGGGGAGTGGTGGAAATGGTGAGGATTTACGACCGTAAGTCCACACTCGAAAATCTTAAGTATTTATACGACAAGTATAATCTTGAAACTGACCGGATTCTCTGAGATGAATGCGAGTGATTTTCAAAATCTTCCGATAAATGAACAGGTAAATGAGGTACTCTCCGGCGGACGTGAACTGCTGGAAAGAATCTATTTATTTTATATTGTTAAGCTTTATCAGTACACAGATTTCCATGTGGAAATATGGTATCATCAAACCACTAACCGTATTGATAAAGTTCTGACAGTTGAGCTCGACGATGTAATTCACTTGTACGAAAGCCAGATTAATATTTCGGATCTATTCAGGTAAACAATACCGTATCCTCCCGCCCGGAGGTATCAGAGATTTGTCAGAAAACCTAAAGGATTCGTTTTACATCCGCTTAATATTTCATCAGCCAGACAAAACCGGCACAAAATAACGGAAGGAGCTTTATCCCATAACCCAAATTACAGGATAAGGCTCCTTCAACGATTTCAGATATCCGATCAGAGACTTTGCGTTATATCCCAAACAAAAGCTCTGATGCCAACCTCTTCGTTGATCAGGTCTATTTTTTTTACCTTATCAAGCAGGGGGTCAACCTGATCGGTTCCAACCACTGCCATAAGTGCCGAGTTCATTTCGGGCCAGGTGTGGGTTCCCATGCGGGGTTCTCCGGTCAGTGAGCCGCGGCCGTTAACCTGGCTCCACCAGGTAAATCCCCTGACGCCCAGCTGGTCAAGAATATATTCAACGCGTTCGGTATGTGCCTGGTTAAAGACGATAAAAACTGCTTTCATGGGTTTTCAATTAGTCCAGATTCTGGAATTTTTTTCTGATTTTTTTCACTTTATCACGTTCACCGCTTCTGGCAAGTACACCATACATTACCGGTACAATCACCATTGTTACAATGGTTGAGAATACAAGTCCGCCAATAACTGTAATTCCCATAGGTCTCCAGATTTCCGATCCCTCACCGGTACTCAATGCCAGGGGCATCATACCCAGAATGGTTGTTAAAGCAGTCATCAGTACCGGTCGCAGACGTGACTTTCCGGAGACCACAATAGCATCGTACAGGCGCATATCCCTGTCGCGCATCAGATTAGTAAAGTCAACCAGCACAATTCCGTTCTTCACCACAATACCGATCAGCAACACGGCACCAAGTGCGGCAACCAGACTGAGGGTAGTATTGGTCAGAAGCAGGGCAAAGATTACTCCGGTAAAGGCAAACGGAATGGAGAACATAATGATGAATGGCATGGTAAACGACTCGAACTGTGAGGCCATTACGATAAACACCAGGATCAGACTCAGCACCATGAGCAGGCCCAGGTCCATGAATGATTCCTGCTGATCTTCGTAAGAACCGCCCACCTGTATAAGCACATCCTGAGGTACTTTCACTTCTGCGATCACCGATTTTATCTGGTTTGCCAGATCGCCGAGTGCAACGTTGTTGGGTTTTACCGACACCGTTACGATACGTTCCTTACGTTTGTGCTGAATGGCGGGAGGCCCCCAGTATTCGGTAATCACTCCGATTTCTTTCAGCTTGATACGCTGTCCCATAGCATTAACGATGGAGAGTTCTTCAAGGTCGGAAATGGAGCTGCGGTATTGCTCCGACAACCTGACACGAATATCGTATTCCTCCCCTTCTTCCTTGTACTGCGACGCGGTCATGCCATAAATGCGGTTACGTACCATAGCGGAAACCGTGGCGCTGTTGAGTCCGTGGAGGGCAAGTTTTTCCTTGTCGAGAACCACCTGCAGTTCGGGCTTGTCGTTTTTTCGGCTCACGGTTACTTCCGTGGCTGTAGGCATCTCACTCACCCTATTTCTGATTTCCTGAGCCAGGGCATTGGTGGTATTGAAATCGTAACCGTAGATTTCGATATCCACCTTGCTTTCTCCTCCCATTCCCATGCCTCCGCCTGATGTTGACACCGAAGCGGTTACAATTTCGGGGTACATAGCAAGCTGTTGCCTCATATCATCGGCAATCTGCCATACATCGCGTTTACGATCGCCAACATCCTGAAGCCGCATCATCACATTAATAACGTTTGATCCGGTACTGCTAAAGAGAGAAAACATACTTCCTTCATCGTCGGAACCCGAGGAGGTTGCCATAATCAGCACCTCCGGATACCGCTCTTTTATCATCTGCTCCAGCTTACGGGTTGTTTTCATGGTCTCTTCAACCCGGGTACCGGTTTGTAATTCAATAGCCACGGAAATTCTTGACTCATCGGTCTGCGGCATGAAGTCGGTTCCGATAAACCGGGTCAGCACAATAGATACCACAAAAACTGCTAATGCACTGAGCATTACAAATGTTTTATGACGAAGAGCCCACCGCAGGGTGACTTCGTAGAAGTTATCCAGCCGTACAAACAGAGGTTCCAGCAAACGTTCGTAACTTATGCGCTTCGGTTTGGAAGCTTTCCCCCGTAATTTGAGAAGGCGTGCCGAAAGCATCGGGGTCAGGGTGATGGCTGCCAGGGTTGAGGTAACGATGGTAATCGTAACAATCCATCCCAGCTGGTTAAACATTACGCCTGTCATACCGCCTACCAGTGTCAGAGGGAAGAACACTGCTACTACCACAAGGGTGGTAATGATTACCGAAAGCCAAACTTCATTGGTAGCATAGATGGCTGCTTCCCGCGGGCTGCTTCCGCGCTCGATGTGCCTGGTGATGTTCTCAAGTACCACGATTGCATCGTCAACCACCATACCAATCGCAATGGAGAGGGAGGTAAGCGAGATAACATTAATCGAGTTGCCGGTAATAAACAGGTAGATAAACGATACAATAAGCGAGATGGGGATGGTAAGCACAATGATAAAAGTTGCTCTCCATCGTCCGAGAAACACGAGTACGACCAAAGCCACAAATATAAATGCCCACATCAGGGTTTCGGAGAGGTTGCGGATGGATCCTTCGATAAATGTTGAAGTATCCATAATCATATTGATCTCCACATCGGGGGGCAGCGTCTTTTTCAGTTCTTCCAGGCTATTGCGGATATCTCTTGCGACTCTTACCGTATTGGCACCCGATTGTTTCATAACAAACATTCGAAGGCCGGTTTCACCATTTATTTTCTCATCGAGAGAAACGTCTTTCAGAGAGTCTCGTACAGATGCCACATCGCGCAGATAAACGGGTACTCCGTTGTAATTGCTTACAACCAGGTTACTCAGCTGTCTGCTGTCGCTGAATTCACCCTGAATACGAAGTTGATAATCCATTTCACCCATTTTCACATTGCCTGAAGGCATGTTGAGGTTTTCGGCAGCGATTACGTTACCGATCTGCTCTATGGTCAGGTTATAGGCATCCAGACGTTTGGGGTCAGCATCAACGTATACGATACGCCTGGGCGCACCCATGGTTGAAACCGAACCTACGCCGTCGATACGGTTCAACGGGTTAATAATCTTCTCTTCCAGCAGTTTTTCAAGACCCGGATAGCTTTCTTTTGCAGTAACTGCATAGAAAACAATGGGCATCATATTGGTATTGAATTTGAAGATGATCGGCCGGTCGGCTCCTTCGGGCAAAAGGTCGTAGAGACGGTCGAGCACATCGCGTACCTCATTGGTGGCTTCATCAAGGTTGGCACCCCAGCTAAACTCTATGGTGATAACCGAAAGATTGTCGGAGGAAACGGAAGTCACCTCTTTAACTTTATCCACCGTATTAAGTGCATCTTCCAGTTTCTTGGTGATATTGGTTTCTATATCCGAGGCATTGGCACCGGCGTATGTGGTCATCACCGAGAGGAAGGGCGGATCGATCTCGGGGTAGAGGTCAACCGGTATTCTGCTAAGCGAATACAAACCCATTACAATCACCGCCGTAAAAATCATGAAGGTGGTAATGGGCTTGTTTACCGCAGTTTTATATATACTCATATCCTATTGACATTAAAAGATTAACACCGGAAATTACTTACTCTCAATCTGTACCTTCATGCCATCGAGCAAACGGGCCTGCCCGCTGACAACTACGAAATCGCCTTTTTTAAGATCCGGGGATTCCACTTCCACCAGATCGTTGTAACGTTTGCCGATAACAACCGGGATGCGTTTTGCCGTATTATCCCGTTCGATAAAGAGGTAACGGTCGTTTGATCCCTGCATTTTCAAAACAGCGATTGCCGGAATCAGCAGAGCCTCTTCGCGGTCGAGATCGAGAGTTACGCGGCTGAACATACCGGGGCGGAGTTTCCCGCCGGGATTATCGGTGACCACCTCGATATTAAAGGTTCTGTTTGCCGGATCGATGGTAGGGTAGATGTTAAAGACTTTCCCTTTAAATGTTTCACCGGGATAAATATCAACCACCAGGCTTACATCCATGCCCTTCCGTATAAGGGGAAAATACTTCTCTGAAACCGGAACCAGGGTTTTGAGCCGGTCGATCTGAACCAGCGATACGATGGCAGCTTTACCCACCGGAGCCACAGGTGCACCCGAATACATTTCGCCGGCTTCAAAGTATTTACCTGAAATAACACCGCTGAACGGCGCTCTGAGCCTGGTATTTTCCTGCAGGAAGGCCACGTTGCTGCGTGCTACTTCAAGCTGGGTTTTCAGCTGGTCGTACTGCTGTAGCGGAATGCTTCCAACCTTCTTGAGGGTATCAAAGCGTTTGAAATCAAGTTCAAGCGTACGGAGTTGCACCTCAGCCTGATGAAGCTGAGTTCTGTCCATCTGAACGATAAGGTCGCCTTTGCTGACGCGGCTACCAACCTCAACATTTATGGCTTCAATACGCCCGGGGGCAGCCGGAGCCATATGCAATTCCTCAAAAGCCTGAAGCGTGGTTGCGTATTCAACCGAACGGGCAACCTCCCTGATCTGAAGCTCGGCAACCCTTACCATTTCTACTTTCTCTGTTTCTGAGCTGGCGGAACTTTTATCACCCTTTGTTCCGGATGAACAGGCAAAGGCCGCTAAGGCTAAAACTAACAGACTGGATTTAAAAATCTTGTTCATTGTTATTGTGTTGAGATTACAGTTTTCCATAAAGTTTTTCCAATTGTACTTTCGACTGCAGAAGCTGAAGCATGGCAGTAATATAATCCGTTTCAGCTCTTACATAATTATTATCGGCCGTTATCAGGTCAAGACCGGAAATAACACCCTGCTCGTATTTAACCTTAAGGCTTGAATATACGCGCCGGGAAACTTCAACATTGCTTTTCTGGTTCAGATACGTCTCGAGAGCGCTGTTGTAATTATACCTGAGCTGTTTCTCCTGAACCTGAATCTGTTCGCTGAGTAAACTTTTGTTGTTGCGGGCAGTTTCCAGATCTATTCTGGCCTGCTTTACCTGTGCGCTGCGCACACCGCTCGAAAATATCGGGATGTTCATCTGCAGGCCGACAATATTCGCGGGAGTCATATCAAAATCGGGTTTCAGTAGTTTGTAGGTATACTGATAAAATCCTGAAATCGTGGGCAGAGCATTTGCCCGCCGCATATCGATCATTTTTCGCGATACCATTTCCTGCTGACTGATCATCCGGAAGTCGATCTGATCATCAATACTGAACTTTTCTGTAACCGGTGAACTGCCTTCCGACATTCTCACAAGATCGTCGAGAGATTCGGTAAGCTCCAGTTCGGTATCGACCGAAACGCCCAGTATCAGACGAAGCATGTTTGTTGCAAGTTCGAGTTGCCGCTGCGAGGAATTCACTGCATTTTTCAGAGTGTTAACCTGAACCAGCAGCTGGTCAACATCGGTTTGTTCGATTATGCCAAAAGTTCCGAGTGCAACAGTTTTTGTGTAAAGTTTATCCAGATTATCCAGGTTTTGCGTTAGCAGTTTCAACAGCTCCTCTGAGATAAGCACAAGGTGGTAGGCATCGGTAACCTGTGCAACGATTTCGAGGCTGGTTTTTTCCTGGTTCATCCCTGCCATTGTCTGATAAAGCCTGGCCGTTTGAACACCAACAATATAATTTCCGCTGAAAATGAGCTGGGTTAGACTCAGATTGAAATTACTTTGTGGTTTTATATCTATTTCAGAGGCAGGCATTGCTTCGTTAAAACGAATAGAAATTTTTGCTCCAAGCGCATTGGAATAGTCCACCGCAGCATTAAGCTGGGGCAGGCCGTTGGCGATGGCTTCGCGAACTGCCATATTGGCTTTATCAACTGCCAGACCGGAATTAGCAACGGTTTTATTGTATTCCAGCGCGGTTTTTCTGGCTCCTGCCAGATCCAGGGTAATCTTCTGCTGGGCATGCAGCATTCCCGCGGTCATCATCAGGAATGTCAGCATCAGTGATCGGATTTTCATAAGTGTAGAAGATGTATAGGTTAATTTTCAAAATACTTATCCATAAGTTCCAGTCCCTTTCGCGTGCACAAGCCTCTGAAATAAGGCAGGAAAATGTTATCAAGAACTTCAGCACCCTGGGGATTCATCATCCGGATTCGCTCGCTGTTGTGCATCAGATTAATAACCTCATGCAGAAAATTGTCAACAAGATCAATTCGCAATCCTTTCCGGAAAATACCTTCCTTAATGCCCTTCTCCAGTAACCTGTATGAGGCTGAAAACTCCTTCAGGCTCTCTTTACATGAATAAAAGGAGGTATAAACCACCGGGTAATATTTTTTAATGTCTTCGGCAAAAACCTTCGTAAAATGCATTCGCTTTTGAGATTCCATTCTCATAATCAACACAATGGCTTCAATAACATTATCGGATCCCGTTATGATGCCAAGCATTTCGTTGTTATGACTGATGATCATCTGTCGAAGTGCCTGAACAACAAGGTCGTCCTTGTCGTGAAACAGCTCATAGATGGTTCGCTTCGAAATTCCAGGTAGTATCCCTTTTTGTGTGTAATGAGTTCTTCTTCTAAATTCAAAGGTATTCATTTTTTTTGTTTCAATTGAGAATGAATGGCAGCGGAACGAAGGCGTAGCCGAAGTGGAGCTGCCATTCAT
>Ga0228536_1000119_pt1 | contig 201467 bp, 181 predicted proteins | sample SJ1Smetagenome_FD_168611 | JGI IMG/M metagenome (GOLD analysis project Ga0228536, IMG submission 168611) | Enriched culture of PCE-dechlorinating microbial communities from Ithaca, New York, USA - SJ1.S | ecosystem: Engineered > Modeled > Simulated communities (microbial... > Unclassified...
AATCCCGTGCGCAGTGAGGACACCGGCACAATCATCGCCCAAACCCCCTCCAGCGTAGCGGTAGGAGGGGGGCAGGGGGGTGGGTGTTTTACTGAGGACGCAACAATATAGAACCAACAGATGGAGACACTTCAGTCAAATCCCGTGCGCAGTGAGGACACCGGCACAATCATCGCCCATACCCCCTCCAGCGTAGCGGTAGGAGGGGGGCAGGGGGGTGGGTGTTTTACTGAGGGTGCAACAATATAGAACCAACAGATGGAAACCGTCCGGTCAAATCCCGTGCGCGGTGAGGACACCGGCACAATCATCGCCCAAACCCCCTCCAGCGTAGCGGTAGGAGGGGGGCAGGGGGGTGGGTGTTTTACTGAGGGTGCAACAATACAGAACCAACAGATGGAGACACTTCAGTCAAATCCCGTGCGCGGTGAGGACACCGGCACGAACACGGCGATTTTCTACCACCCAATGAAGGGGCTTGGCATGTCAGGTCTACACTCCTTAATAGGCTGACCCAAAAGCAAAAATCAGATTTTAGCACCCCCACTTCTCGCAAAAAAACAGGCGGTATTTTGGGACGCGACCTCAAAAAAGGGTTAATAATGGGGGCGTTCCCCCACTTTACCCCGACCCATAAGTCAAATTGGGACTTTTGGGTCAGCCTCTCGGCACCGCCGGGGTGAGGCAAAAGCTTAACCGAAGCACCCCTCATCCACCGCAAGCGGTCAATCCACCGTAAGGGTTTTGGACAGGTTGCGCGGGAAGTCGGGATCATATCCGCGGGCGACGGACATATAGTACGAGAGCAGCTGCAGCGGCAGCACGCTCAGGAGCGAACTGATCTCCGGGCTGGCATCCGGCAGCCTGATCAGGTCGCTGGTATTGGCGCGCAGGCTGGCATTCTCCTGCCCGATCGCAATCGCGCGCCCGCCGCGGCAAGTGACCTCGTTGATGCCGCTGACGATCACGGGCACGTCTTCCGGGTCTACGACAAACAACACCGGGAAGCCTTCAGTGATAGCCGAGAGTGGTCCGTGTTTGAACTCAGTCGAAAGCATACCCTCGCAGTGGCTGTAGGTGATCTCTTTGAGCTTCAGCGCGCCTTCCAGCGCCATCGGATAGGTGGTGCCGTAGCCCAGGCTGTAGCAATCCTCCCAGGCGTTCACGTCGGGGGTGATGGATTCCACCTGGGGCGTGGTGAAAGCAATGGTCTGCTCCATCAATTCCGGGATGGCTTCCAGCTCGCGCATGTCGCGCCCTGCCAGGCGGTAAGCGAGGTAAAGGAATGTGACCACCTGGTTGGTAAAGGTCTTCGTGGCCGGCACGCTGATCTCGTAGCCGCAGCAGAGCGGCAGGGAGCAAACCGAAGCTTTGGTGAGGGTGGAGCCGATCACATTCGCCAAGCCAAAGCACTGCATGCCCTGTTTTTCGGCGGCGTAAAGCGCATTCAACACGTCTTTGGTCTCGCCAGACTGGCTGACGAACAAACCCACATCCTCCGGACCGACGGTGGGAAGGTACTGCGGGATGAATTGCGGCGCGATCACAGGCATCACGGCTCGCCCTGCCAGGCGGGCAAAGTACACCGCACCAGCCAGACAGGCGTGGTAACTGGTGCCGCAGCCGATGAAGTACAGATTGCGGGCAGACTTCATTTTGTCCAACACCAACTGCACATCCGGGCTGCCCTCCAGCATATGGAGCACTTCGCGCGCCACCTGCGGTTGCTCGTGGATCTCCTTGAGCATGAAATGGGCGTAGCCGCCCTTCTGCACAGAGCTCATCGTCTCGGTGATCAATTCAGGCGCGCGCTCGATCAGGCTGCCGTCCTTGACAGAACGCAGCTCCACACGGTCGGCCCAGAGGGTGATGATCTCGCCATCCTGGATGCGGATGATGGTGCGGGTGAGGGGGAGGATGGAGGGCAGGTCGGATGAAACGCAGGTGAAGCCCTCGCCGATGCCCACCACCAGCCCGGAGCCTTTCTTGATGGCAAAGAGCTTGTCGTCGTTGATGCGCCCGATCACATAAGCATAATCGCCCTGCAGGTCGTCGTTGGCACGGCGGATGGCTTCGATGAAGTCCAGTCCGCGGTCAACGTAGCGCTCCACCGCGTGCACGCAGGACTCGCCGTCGTTCTGCGAGCGTACCAACAAACCTTCTTGCATGAACATCTGGCGCAGTTCCACGTTGTTGACCACGTTGCCGTTATGCGCTCCGACCATGTCGCCATCGGAATCGAGATGCGGCTGGGAATTGATCTGGGAGGGAGCGCCAAAGGTTGCCCAGCGCAACTGGGTGATGCCGCGTGTGCCAGTCATATCCGCCAGATTGTACTTGGCTGCCACCTCATCCACCCGTCCGGTGTCTTTACGCAGGTCGATCTTCGCGCCGCTGATGGTTGCCGCGCCGACCGAGTCGTATCCGCGATAGGTGAGGCGCCGCGCCGCTTCGATCAGGATCGGTCCAAGAGGTTGTTCAGTCGCTGTAACAATGCCAAAAATGCCGCACATAAGAATCCTTTAGTTGGTGAATAGAATGCGAGAATTATATCTACAAATCAAAAACCCGATTAAATGAGCAATTTCAACCTTGCTTGTGAGATTAACTTTGACACAATGATAGATTCATCTTGAATCCCGACATATCTATCTATTGTCGTAGGATCTGGATCAAGGAATGTTGGTCTGACACCAAGACCAATAAAGTAGTTAAACACAGAACTCTCTGAGTCTTTATCGGTTTCAAGGATGATCATATTTGTTCGTGGCTGATGATGTGTCATCAAGTTGTGAAGTATCTTGGTTTCCCAGTAGATACAATTCGAGTACGGAAACTGTTCTTTGAACACTTCAATGACTTTTTTGGCAGTATGAGAAGGCATCGGTACGAATTTTTTCGTTGGTTTTAATGGGAGGGAGGAAGCTGGCTGAACCGAGTAGACAGCGCTTCCGGAAGTATAAATAACTCCTTTTTTTCCAGTCCGTAGAGAATCCTGCGAAACCCCTGGATTGTCAAATCTGGATTCTTTGCAGTAAAGTATTCCTTCAATTCATTTTTTGTGACTGACTTGGTGTTTGAGAATTTTCGATAAAAGTCATTGATATTGTAGTTGTCATTATAATTTTCCGTCTCTGCTCCTCTTCACTTTCGTAACAGGTCAGTTTTGGCTAAAAAATGACGGGTTACGAAATCATTAATAGTATGGCAGGGAAATTTAAAATATGTGAGTTCTTCTTCTGTTCTTCTTCTGTTAGTGAATTAATTAGTCCACGCTTGAAAGGACATTGCTATGTTCTTTTAGCTTTTCAATAAAACCCCATTGATTTCAATTTACCTCCAAATTCGCGTTAAGTGTAAATTATTCGTGAATTCGAATTACATCCGAAAACTAATCCGAAGTTAGCATTTGATTTTAATAAAGGGATTGGCAAAAGCATGCGGCTGGAAAGCAGTCATATAGAAGAGGTTTTTGATATTGGGATAATCTGATAAATCGCGAGAACTTATGTCCACATCTGTGGATGCTTATTCTACACAACGAGTTAATCACTTTTTACCAACTTGCCGCTCAAAACCTGCAAGAGCGGCAAGTTGTTGACAACTTCCCCCATGGGAAGTAATATTCAAATAGTTATTATTATGCCTCTCGTAACCCGAATAAGCGGTAAGTTGGTAAATATGGGACAACAAATTGAAGAAATCAAATCACTTGCAAAACAAGCGGATGGTGTTTTCCGTACCGCTGATCTAAAGAGACTGGGACTAACTGCTTACGATATTCGAAAACTACTAGAAAAGCACGTCCTTGAAAGAGTTAGACACGGGTATTACACACTTGTCGCGACCAATGAGAATCGCTCAGACGCTGAGATCATCGCAAGGTTTTTCCCTGAAGGAGTACTATGTATGTATACGGCACTCTTTTATTACGGATACTCAAATCGCACGCCGCTGGCTTGGGATATTGCAATCAGTAAAGATGTATCCAAATCTCGGTTCAAGCTGGATTACCCTTACGTTCAACCCTATTACATGGAAGAATACCTGCTTTCTTTCGGAGTAACAGATGCCACCTACGGTGACACTGTCCTAAAGATATTTGATAAGGATCGCCTGATCTGCGAAAGCATTTTTTTTGAAAGCAAGATCGATCGCGAAACATACAACCGAGCTATTCAAAGTTACATTGCCGACCCGAATAAAAACATTTCAAATCTACTTGATTATTCTAATAAACGACGCATACTCAAGAAAGTAAAAGACCGGATTGGTATTTGGCTGTAGATAAAGACTTGAAAATAAATTATGGATTCCGGAAAATCAATATGAGAAAGGGTAAGATCGATGCCTGATTTGGGTGCATCAGTTCTCGCGCGTTTGAAAAGAAAATCCAAAGAGAGCGGAAAATCTCTCCAACTCCTTTTGCAATTGTTTTGCCAGGAAGAATTCCTGCGGCGATTGAGCAAATCAAAATATGCGGATTATCTTATTCTTAAAGGAGGGATGTTCATCTATACACTCAGTCATTTTGCAAGCCGATCAACTGCTGATATTGACTTCCTTTTGCAAGGACAACCAGGAAGCATTGAAGATATTCAAAGAATGATTGAGGAGATAATATCTGTTGATTCCGAAAATAATTATGTACAACTGACTTCTCAAGGTTATGAATCCATTTCACCACAACGAAAATATAAGGGGGTTAGTTTTCAATTAATCGGAAAAATCAAGAACACAAGGACACCTTTTAATGTCGATATTGGGATTGGTGATGTCATAATTCCCGATCCTGAAAGACTAATTATTCCTATGCAATTGGAAGATTCCAAACCAGTCACGGTTCTAGCATACTCATTAGAAAGCACAATTGCAGAAAAATTCGAAGCGTTGATTCAACGGCAACTGTTGACTAGCAGAATGAAGGATATTTACGACATTTATTACCTCTCAAACCAATTTAATTTTGACGGCGATTTACTTCAGCAAGCTATATTGCAAACAATAACAAATCGCGGAACTTTTTATGAAGCGGATAGTCTGGATAAGGTCATTGTATTGTCTACTGACCCGGATATACAAGTTCGTTGGCGTCAATTCCTATACCGAACAAAGCTACCTGAACTCGATCTCGAGGAGGTCTTGAATAGAATCGAGCAGTTCCTTCGTCCGATCTGGACCTCAATTATTCAAGGTGATAAAAAAAATAGGATCTGGATTGCTTCAATCAGAACTTGGGAATGATTTCTAATTCATGTGATAGTCATTTTTCAAGAAGTCTTTTTTATCTCTAATTGAATTAAGGCTCACATGACCATTAGGTTCTTGTTATTAAATTGCCTACTTCTGCTGATCAGTGTTCATGAATCAATCAACAAATGAGCTGTTTTTTAATTCTCATAGGGGGTTTTCGAATGTAACTGAGTGAAATTGGTAAGCAGATCTCGACAAATTGAGAACTGCAGCTTCATGAGTTGTTGAAATAATTCAAAGATTTAGATCAAAGATTTAGATCTCTAAAAATAATCCTTTACAGTTAAAATTGTTGTGTGTAAAATAGATATTGATTGATTTGTGATTCAACATCAAGTTGAAGCATTTAATCAATCCAATTTTGAACCTCACCGTGGTATTATGGTGAGGATAATTAGTATCCCTGGCTATATCAGCGTGTTTCGTGATATTGCAATAAACTACCTATTATCTGCCAAACTCTTCGGAAATAAACAGCATCTCAGTAATTCCTGGAAATACGCAAAAACATCTTTTCAAGTTTCTTGTGCGGTTGGTGATATGCCGGGCTTATTTAGGGCTGTTTTAGTACTAGCACTAATATGTATAGAAGCTTTGCTTTCATCTTTTATTCTGAGTAACAGACAATCCTATATCAAGCAATGATTCCATTTTTAGGAACAGATAGCACTCAAGAAGCAAGTTGGTGGCCAATTCACATAAAATATGCAAATCTTAAGTCATAACGAGGCGTTTTGTACTCAGGTCTACTCGAATGAAAATAAAGGAAAAAAAAAGAAACAACCTTATAGCCACAATGTCCTCGAAATTGAAGGGTATATGAAAGTTTTTGTTATGGGCCTGACTGCCTGCGGTAAGACCCGTCAAGCTAAAAATATTGCGGAACACTTTGGCATGACCTATATAAGCGGGTCTCAAGTCTTATTATCTGAACTGAAGTTCGAAGATAACTCAACCGATCATTTTTGGTTAGAATCGGTTGGCAAGAATTTGAATATGGTTCGAGATATGACCGCACTTGATAGATACGTTGATAACATCCTCCTCAGTAAGGCTGTTAATGAGAATAATCTTGTTTTTGATTCTTGGACAATTCCATGGCTCTATTCAGGGTTAGATGCAATTAAAATTTATCTTAAACCAAGTTTAGATTTTCGAGCAACCTTAGCGTATACCTCGAAAACAAATAAAAGTATATTGAAAGATGATTTGAAAGAACTGATCACAATCAAAGACGAGGAGAGCAGAACTAGATTTTTGAAATTAGATGGTTTTGATATTTATGACACCAGCATTTTGGACATCGTATTTGATAACACTTTGCTTGAAAAACAACAGACATCAGAAATGTTAATTCAGCAAATCACCGAAATCCTTAATATTAAGGATGACCCGCGTCCATCTTAGCTTTCATTTCCAATAAAAGCCACTTCGCCTTCCTTAAGCTTATAGTTATATTAGGCATTTTCCATGAGATTCTTCTTCCTTCAACTGTAAATTTCCAGGCTCTATTTATTATAATAACCAGCCATGATAGACCTAAAACTAATCAAGAATTTATCTTCACTTCAAAAAGCCGGAAATTTTCCAAAGATGGTGCCGATTGACCAACTGTGTCCTTCATTGCTGTGCTAATGTAAACACCAAAAAGGCAGTCAGCCATGAAACAATTCTTGAAAGGAGGTATTTCATCTCAATTTCCAGAGTAAGTCATTGACCCGGAGCTCCTTGATCAATTCCTCGCTGCGTGTGTTTTCTGTGAGGTGAATGAATTCAATATCCATCATTTCAGCCCAGGCTTCCAGCATCTCCGGGGTCACATCGTAGGTCAGCACCGTATGATGGGCACCGCCGGCTGTAATCCACTGCCTGATACCTTCACGCAGATTCGGCTTGATCTTCCACATTACCCGGGCAACGGGCAGGTTGGGCATCTCCATGATCGGTTTGACGCACTCGATATCCTGCACAATGAGTCGCAGCCTTCCTCCCATGTCAATCAAGGAAATAACAACCGCTTTTCCCTCGTGCCCCTCAAACACAAGCCGGGCGGGGGCATCTTTCCCACCAATACCAAGCGAATGAACTTCGATGCGTGGTTTTGCTGCTGCAATGGACGGGCAAATTTCGAGCATATGGGCGCCAAGCGAATAACCGTCCTCATCTTCAAAATGATAGGTGTAATCCTCCATGAAGGAGGTGCCACCTTTGAGCCCGTGCGCCATGGCTTTTATGATATGGACCATGGCAGCGGTCTTCCAGTCACCCTCCGCGCCATAGCCATAACCACGATCCATTAGGTGCTGCGAAGCAATGCCCGGAAGTTCTTCCATTCCCCATAAATCTTCGAAGGTATTGGTGTATGCATCCGCGTGTTCCCTCTGCAGGATGCGTTCCATAGCGATTTCCATCTTGGCTTGATACGTAACGGCATGAAGATCATTCGTGTCGAGTTGGAATTCAGCTATATATTCGTTAACTTTCGCCTGCACTTTATCGTCAGTTACTTTACCGATCTCAGCAACGAGTTCTCCCACTGGCCAGGTGTTTACCTGCCAACCTAATTGGATTTGCGTTCCGACCTTGTCGCCTTCAGTGACTGCCACCTCGCGCATATTGTCACCGAAGCGAACAACGGAGAGGTTCTGGCTGACTTTGTACCCTACCGCGGCGCGCATCCATCCCCCTAATTCCTTTAGGACGTTTTCATCTTTCCAGTGACCAACGATCACCTTCCTGTGCAGGCGCATTCTTGCCCCAATAAAGCCGTGTTCGCGGTCACCATGTGCCGCTTGGTTGAGGTTCATGAAGTCCATATCGATTTCATCGCTGGGAATTTGGAGGTTGTATTGGGTTGCAAAATGGCAATAGGGTTTCTGTAATAGCTTCAACCCATTGATCCACATCTTTGACGGAGAGAAAGTATGGCACCAGGCAACGATTCCCACGCAGTGATCGTCGTAATTAGCTTGCTTGACGATGGCGGTGACTTCTTCATTCGATTTAACCGTGCCTTTATAAACGAAGTCAAATGGAATATTCTTGTCTGAATTGATGTATGATGCCATTTCCTGGCCGCGTGCTGCCACAGTCTCAAGAACTTTGGGACCATATAAAAGCTGTGAGCCCACGACAAACCAGAATTCATTCCGTTTATTTGCCTGCATCGTTACCTCCAAAGTTACTTTCACTTACCATTAATAAACTGTCCTGGAACGCAATTTCGATGTGTGGACAACCATCCACCTTCATCATTCCATCCAATGCACCGCAGTCTTTTCAATGATCAATCCTGCTTTGTATCTATCCAAGAAGGTTTCAAATCCAATGACATTTGCCTGGTCCGGATAGATCGTCGAACCGGGTGCACCTGTGAAGACCTCAGTTGACAGATAAGACTGCAGCGACTCGCCGCTGCCCTTATGTAACATGTACGATGCAAGTAAGGCGATCCCCCAAGCTCCACCCTCACCTGCCGTCTCCATGACTGAAACCGGTATGTTCAATGCTGCAGCCATGATGCTCTGTCCCACATTTTTGGTTTTAAAAAATCCGCCATGACCCAGCAATTTACCTATCTTTACCTGCTCATCAATAAAAAGGATATCCATGCCAATCCGTAAAGTGGCGACAGCTGAATACAGGTGCATCCGCATAAAATTTGCCAACGAAAATCGACTGTCAGGCATGTGAACGAACAAGGGTCGTCCTTCTTCCAAACCTGTAATGGGCTCACCGGAAAAATAGTTATATGAGAGCATTTTTCCACAATCCGCCTCACCTTCCATCCCTTTCTGGAAAAGCTTCTCGAATATCTCGGATTGACTGACTTCCTGGCTAATGGTACCGGCGAATTCATGGAACAACTCCACCCAGGCGTTGAGATCGGAGGTGCAATTATTACTGTGAACCATCGCCACAGGTTTACCAGCTGGCGTGTTAACGACATCAATCTCCGGGTGAACTTTAGTGATTCTATCTTTCAGGACGATCATGGCAAAAATCGAGGTCCCAGCAGAAATATTCCCCGTTTGTTCAGCCACACTGTTGGTCGCAACCATACCTGTTCCAGCATCGCCTTCGGGCGGACACAGCGGGATACCTGCCTGTAAGTACCCACTGGGATCAAGCAATCTTGCCCCTTTCTCCGAGAGAAAACCTGCAGGTGCCCCTGCCATGACAACTCCTGGTAAGATTTCCTGGAGCCGCCAGGGATAGTTTCTTTCTGTTACTTTTGCATTGAACAGTTCGATCATGCGCTGGTCATAGGCTTGGTTTTCAGCATCGATGGGGAACATGCCCGAAGCATCGCCAATACCGAGAATTTTCTTTCCAGTTAGTTGCCAATGAACATATCCAGCCAATGTGGTCAGAAAACGGATCTGGCTGACATGTGGTTCCCCGTTCAGTATCGCTTGATACAGATGGGCAATACTCCACCTTTGAGGAATATTGAATTGAAATAGATCCGTCAGTTGTTCAGCAGCTTGTGCCGTTGTTGTGTTGCGCCAGGTTCGGAATGGCACCAATAAATTACTGTCTTCACAAAATGGCATATATCCATGCATCATGGCACTAAAACCAATAGCAGAGACTGTCGTTAATCGGTTATGAAATTTCTGGTCGTAAGCATCTGCTAGCTTCGAATAACAATCCTGCAGCCCCCCCCAGATGCTTTCGAGACTGTAAGTCCAATAGCCATTTATGTATTGGTTTTCCCACTCGTGGCTGCCGCTAACGACAGGCTCATAGTTTTGGTCAATCAGGACAGCTTTAATGCGAGTGGATCCAAATTCAATCCCCAGGATCAAATTCTCACACTCATTGCCTTGTTGTGATTTTTTGATGATTTCCATCGGTGACACAATCAACTTCCCGCAATCGCCTGCATGATCTGGTCCCCGGATTCATCGGTGAATTCGGCTACCATCTTGTGTTCCCGCATGACAGCCACCCTGTGGCTGGTTCGTAACACTTCCTCCAATTCAGAAGAAATGAACACACACGATTTTCCTTGCTCAGCCAACGATAGGACCAATTTCTGGATTTCCGCTTTTGCGCCAACGTCTATACCCCGTGTTGGTTCATCCAGGATGAGCAACCGGGGTTGAGTTGCCAACCATCGGGCTAATATGACCTTCTGCTGATTTCCACCGCTCAGATTTTTTACCTGTTGGTCAGCAGATGGCGTGGCAATATCCAAAAGCTTTATGTACTTATCTGCAATTTCGTATTGCTCCTGCTTTTTGAGGAACTTGAACCACCCAAGGCCTGCCTGCATTGCCAGGATAATGTTTTCACGAACAGTCAGGTCGCCAATAACGCCAGACTCTTTCCTGTCCTCGGGGCAGAGCCCCACGCCACGCCCAATGGATTTTAGCGGCGCAAAATCTTCTACTTTAGTACCATCAATACTCAATGTCCCTTCCGTGGGATTATCTATCCCAAAGAGAAGTTGAGCGATCTCAGTACGCCCCGACCCCAGCAAGCCAGCCAATCCAACTACTTCCCCTTCGCGCAGATCCAGGTCGAATGCTTCCACCGATCCTGCGCGGGCTAATTGCTCTGCTTTCATCCAGGGTTCGCTCTTGATGTACTTTCGGCTCTCCTTCTTGATGCTCACCATCTCATCATACTCTACCAGGGAGCGACCGATCATCTTGGTGATCAACTCAAGACGCGACAGCGATTTGACATCATAGGTGCCAACCAGCTTGCCGTTGCGTAAAACCGTGATTTGGTCAGCAATCTCGTAGATCTGGTCCAGGAAATGCGTGATGAAAATGATGGATACACCTTCACCTTTTAGCCTGCGCATTACTGTAAACAACTGGGTAGTCTCATTTGCATCCAGGCTTGAAGTTGGCTCATCAAGCACAAGGATTTTTGCGTTCGAGATTTTCAATGCCCGTGCAATGGCTGCCATTTGTTGAACAGCTACAGAGCAATTCCCCAACTGCATAGTCACATCCAAATCAACACCCAATCCACGTAAAATTTCCGTGGCTGAGGCGTTCATGGCTTTTCGATCAATGAAACCAAATCTATGCGGTTCCCGGCCAATCAGGATATTTTCTGCAATGCTCAAATGCGGACAGAGGTTGATCTCCTGGTACACTGTGCTGATGCCAAGAACCTGGGCGTCTTCCGTTGAGCGGATAACCTCCTTCTGTCCGTTGATCAGGATGGTTCCCGCATCAGGTTGAATGACACCCGTAAGAATCTTGATCAGGGTGGATTTTCCCGCGCCATTTTCACCTACCAAGGCGTGTATTTCGCCCTTTATTAGGGAGAAATCAACATTATCCAGTGCCTGTACACTCAAGAAGGTTTTACTTATACCTTCCATGTTCACTATTTTGTTGTTGGTTTCGGTCATACAATACCTCGATTTTTTCCCGTTTGTTCAGCCAGTATCAACTTCTTAAGAGCGCTTTTTCCTGACAAAGAAGAAACTTTGTACGCCTATGGCAAGAAGGGTTAATACTCCAACTGCGATACGAGTCCACCAGGAACTTAAGGTCCCATTGAATTGAAGAATAGAAACGATCGTGCCGTGGATCAGCACACCAAACAGTGTGCCGATTACGTTGCCAACCCCACCGGTTAATGCAGTTCCACCTATTACGACCGCTGCTATGGCATCGAGCTCCATGCCTGTCGCAAACTGCCCATAACCCGCTAATAGCGAGATGCTGAAAACAATCCCAGCCAAAGCTGAGCAAAAACCACTGAAAGCGTAAACCATAATCTTCACCCGCCGCACCGGCAAACCCATCAGCATCGCTGATTGTTCGTTGCTTCCGATGGCATAGATGGTACGTCCAAACCTTGTGAAATTGGTCAGGTAGATTGCCACCAGAAGCATAAATGGACCGACCAGTGTGGTGGCATAGATATACGTTTTCGGTAGAAAAGGAATGTATATGGGGGTCAAAGCTATTGCTTTGTAGACTTCGTTCTTGATCGGCACAGAGGTCAAACTGATGATGTACGCCAAACCCCGGGCGAAGAAAAGCCCCATCAAAGTGGCTATGAAGGGCTGAACTTTTAGTTCCTGGATTATCCAGCCCATAAAGCCGCCCAGGGCAACACCAATGACAATCATCAGCGGCATGACGATATATGCGCTCACACCTGACTTCAGCATCACTGCCGAAGCCGTGGTGACAAGCGCGATCACGCCGCCCACTGACAAGTCAATTCCACCAGTCAGGATTACCAGTGTCATGCCAATCGACACAAGCAGTAAGCTGGAGTCATTGATGAAAAGATTGAAGAAGACCTGCGGTTTCTGCATGGCGGGATATAGTCTTCCGCCGACGAAAAAAACAGCAAGGAAAACCGCAAATGGTAAGAGCACACTCCCGTTTTGTATCAAGAAGCGGTTAATTCGATATTTCATGCTCGGCTCCTTTTCGTTTCGGTGAGATTCGATTGATAAACCGCCGCATGTAATCGGAATAGAGTAGGACGACAACGAGGACCAGGATAGCTTTTGCTGCCAGCAGTGCATTGGCCGGTACGCCCAGGTGATAGACGGTAACTGTAAAGGTCCAAATCACCACTGCACCAATCGCACTGGCCAGTAGACTAAACCGCCCACCAGTCATTAATGTACCGCCCATTACAACCGCCAGGATAGCATCCAACTCGTAATTCAAACCATTGTTATTTCCATCCGCACTGTGTACGTACGAACTGAGGATCAAACCAGCAATGGCACCGCAAAATCCGCAGAACATGTATGCAAATAACTTGACGTTCTTTTCGTTGATGCCACTGTAAAAAGCCGATTTGGCATTGGTGCCGACTGATTCGATGAACAGACCTATCGATGTCTTTCGAACCAAAAGCCATCCAATAATGAGCACCAACGCGACAATATATATTGAAACTGGTAATCCCAGAATATAGCCGTTGCCAAACCAAAAATACGGGGTGTAATAGATCGTCATGATCTGACCATTTGTGATCAGCTGAGCAATCCCACGACCTGCAACCATCAAGATAAGCGTAGCAACCATCGGCTGGATCTTTCCACGGGAGACAAGAAGACCGTTCCAAAGACCACAGAGTGTGCCCGCAAGCAAATCTGCCAGGATAATGATCGGTAATGGGGTATTTGTAGCATTTCTGGTCAGGATCTCATTCGAGATCAACTCGTTACCCAGTGCAGGATTGATCAATACCGCGCCCATCGCTGCTGAAATAGCGATCACAGCACCCACTGACAGATCAATGCCTCCCGTAGCGATCACCAACGTCATGCCGATGGCTACCAACATCAGAGGCGCTCCGTTGTTGAATATATCCACCAGGTTGCCATACAAATGCTTCCCGTATGTCGGGTCTTCAATAATTCCAAGTTTGAAAAAGGAAGGATCTATAATGGCGTCGAAAACCAGGATTATGATCCAAGCCACAAGTGGCCAGAAAACCTGGCTTTCACGGAATCGTCGTAATAATGACTTCTGGTTCATGTCTCTCCTGCTATGTTGTGGATCGGAGTCTGATCGCAACACTTTTTTTAGCGTTACAGCCCTGGCGAGTGATTGTCGTTTAATTCCAAACAATCACTATTTCAAAATGTATGTTTTTTTACTACCTGTCAGACCATCCGAAACAGTGAGGGCTTCACGGTTTCTCTGCATATCTCAGCAGGGAGCGACATAACATTGCCCTGCCACTCCCTGTCACCACAAAAATCGTTAATGCGGAAGTACGAAAACTTCACGCAGAGTTCAACCTGTTTTAGTACTTGCGGCTTGGCAACAACTCAGCAGCATTATCAGGATAGTAAACGGTCTCATTGGTCAAAACATTCTTTTCGACTGGCAAACCGTTCATGATCTTCAATGACATTTCCGCAACCTGGGGACCAAGCAGAGGATTGCATTCGACATCAGCCTGGAACCAGCCATCGATCATGGCTTGGAATCCACCGCGGGTACCATCAACAGAAACGATGAAGAGATCACCTGGCTTTACACCAGCAGCCTTCAAAGCTTCGATTGCACCAAGTCCCATGTCATCATTGTGAATGAAGATACCCTGGAAATCGGTACCGGCTTTGTATTTCTGTAAGAATGCCTGCATAACAGGAACAGCTTCTGCACGGGTGAAGTTACCAGTCTGGGAATCGATGATCTCGATGTTTGAATTGAGCTTAGCGCGGAAACCTTCTGCCCGACCAACTGCAGCGCCAGAGCCTGTGGTACCAGAGAGTTCCAATATCTTGGCGCCATCGGGGAATTTCTTATTGAATTCTTCAGCAGCGCGCTCACCTTCCAACTTCATATCAGAGCCGATGTGGGAAACATAGAGTGAAGCATCTGCACTGACGGAGCGGTCTACGATGATGACGGGGATACCGGCATTTTTGGCTTCGGTCAAGACAGCGTCCCAACCATCTTCAACCACAGGGGGCAGAGCGATGACGCTGACACCCTGCTGGATGCAGGCACGAACAGCTGAGATCTGGTTTTCCTGTTTCTGTTGGGCATCAGAAAATACCAGCTGGAATCCGTCTTTTGCAGCTTGGTCCTTAAAGGAAGCGGTATCGGCGGTGCGCCAGTCGCTTTCAGCACCAAGCTGAGGGAAGCACATTACCATATCTTTATAGGTACAATTTGGGGCACAACTTGCCTGGCCGAAGGTGGCTGGCTTGCTTTCAGGGGCAGTGGGAGTTGCAGTAGAAGCGCAAGCGCTAAGAGCCAAAGTGAGGATAACGGCCAGAATCATGAACTTGATGGAATTCCTTTTGAAATACATTTTTTCCTCCAAAAGATCAAATTGATAGTTTTGCTAGCGTTATTGAGCGAATAAACTCAAGTTTGTGTGAGTTTCTTCCTCTCTTCAGGAAATGCTCTATTGGATCGATATTGCTGAGCAATTCCGCATCCACCAAATATTAAATCAGCCACCTCCTTCTTGATTCTATGAACTTTGACGGACAATTAATTTAGGTTTTATTGTTATATATTTTGGTTCCACCACTTTGTTCTCCGTCAACTTATTCTTAATTTGTGAAACCAACTCTGTTACAGCAATTCGTCCCAGTTCGTCCCAATTTTGACAAACCGTTGATAAAGATGGAGTGTAAAATTCCGACTCAGCAGTCCCATCAAATCCCACTATCATAAGATCGCGCGGTATCACCTTTCCCATCCCTGGTGCAGTCTGGAGGACACCCAAAGCCATCTGGTCATTCCCAGCAAATATGCCATCGACCTCAGGATACTTTTCAAATAATTCCAGAAAGGCTCTTTTTCCGCTTTTTGAAGACCAGTTTCCCTGCGTCCACATGCGATCATCCACGTGGATTCCTGCTTCGGTCAGTGCTGTTTCCCACCCCATCTTCCGCTGCCGGGCTTCCCACCAATCGAGTGGACCAGAAATGTGGGCGATATTTTTCCTGCCCTTCTGGATCAGATGATTGACTGCCTCTTTGGCACCCGTGAAGTTGTCGTTTGTGACAATGGTGACATCCTTTTCTTCTTCCATGGTCAGAAAAATGATAGGGATATCGAATTGGTGGAAAATGTCTTTAATCCATTGCCTGTTATCTTCAACCTCTGGAGCCGCCCAGATAATCCCATCCGCCTGATGTGCTTTAAACCAATCCAGTATAGGGATGATATTCGTGGAATTTGAATTTTGGACCTCTTTGAGTAATAAACCATAACCCAATGCTTCAGCCTGGTTAGTAATTCCGCTTAATACCTGCGAAGGACCCAGGTATTTCAAGCCGGAGATTACAACCCCAAAGAGATAACTTCTTTGTCTGGACAAACTCAATGCAACTGCATTGCGCTGAAAGTTGAGTTCAGCCATAACTTTTTTAACGCGCTGCCTGGTCTCATCCGACACTTCCAGCCGGTTGTTTATCACGCGCGAAACAGTCTGCCTTGATACACCGGCTTTTTCTGCTACATCGTAGATCGTGGCTTTATTTTTTTTAATCATGAATGCTCCAACAAGAGCGGTAATTGAGTTGTGAGAGGTTATGTGAGCGGTCACGTGACCGCTCACATATATAATAACAATTTATTCACAAAAGTCAATAGTCTTTTTGATGAATTCTGGATGTTGGCATTTATTGATCTTCAGGAGAGCATTTTGTTTCTATGCAGTAAGGAATTTGCCCTGTGAGTTTTCTTACTATCAGCCAAGTAGATTAGAAATAATCCTTCGATGGGCTCGAACAAATAACAATAAGCCACCGATGTCCTAAGGGGTTTTACAGGAAGCTTTTCATCTGTCTGCTTATTTATCAGCGATGAGCAGACGTGGTACTCCTTGGGGTGTATTCGCTTGTGCGCGTGAAGCAGGGTAAACGACTGACCTCACTGTGCAGATGTAAAAAAAAGAGACTTCATTTCTGAAGTCTCTTTAGGCAGCGGGGTGCCGATTCGAGCGACTGACCTCCGGGTTATGAGTCAAAAACCTGAATCCGTGCCACATCGTCCAGTCTTTTCGGGATTTGTGCGGCGGGCTCTGCAAACACTTGCACCTGCTGCAAGTGCAGGTGTCAGCCGACCTGACGCTCTCTGGTCCATGCTTGCCGGGCACGCTGCGGTAGCTAATCGATGTTCGTCTAGAATCTGTTTTGCGTGGGTTGGTCAAGTTATGTTTTTTAAGCTTTTTAACGTCTTTTATATACCGCCGATACCTGGTGTCTTGACAATTTCCACGTGTAACAATAACATATACTAATTCTTTGGATTTTTTGGATTTTTTGGATATTTATGAATCTTACACACCGTCAAGAAACTTTTATCCTTTGTCTGCTGGACTTGTGCCGGGAGTTTAATGGACCAATCCACTATTCAACTCTTGCCAAAAGAGTTGGGGTAAGTCCTTTTACTGCTTATGACATGCTTCGTCTCCTTGAAGAAAAAGGCTTTGTAACTTCCGAATATCGCATCGAAGCCGGTAAAAGTACGGCTGGAAGATCTGAAATTGTATTTCTTCCAACACAATTAACCCATAACCGGTTTGCAGAATTGGCTGATGGTGCTGATCTGAACGACTGGGAGTACGTAAGATCCCAAATTATGAATAGAATTCTCGCTGGCGATATTCATGACCACGACCTGGCTGACGAATTAATTACAAGGATACCGCCGGATGCGCCTGAGACTCTTCGATATTGTTATGAAGTGATCACTCTGCTAATTTTGCGTCTCAGCAAAAATGCCGGACGTAAAGTTCTCATTGAACGAATGCCCCAAATACTTGAATGGAAAGAATCCTTTTCAAAATCAGGGCTTATTATTTTAGGAGGTTTTATTTTAGGCTTGCTGGCAACAGACAATTCGTTGATTTTGGAAAGGGATCAGCCAATTCTTGAGTATGTCCAGCGGTACCAATCTCTGGTCTCGGAAATGGAACCATGGTTGGCAAACCGTTTAGCTGCCAACATCTATGATATGTTTTCTTTGGTCCTTAAAGCGTAATTTATTGTGGATAATATTTTGGTCTTTTTGGAAATTTCCTTATGACAACCTCAATCGAAACATTTAATCTGATGAAGCGATATCCTTCCCAATCAAAAGAGAGCCGTTCCGCTTTGGATAATTACGACCTGCACGTAGAAGCTGGTCAGCTTTATGGTCTGGTGGGACCAGACGGAGCCGGAAAAACAACTCTTCTTCGGATTTTATCAACCGTACTAAACCCAACTTCTGGATCTGCCCAAGTGGCAGGATTTGATGTACTCAAACATTCCGAGCAAATTCGATCGCGAATTGGATATATGCCCCAGGCTTTCAGTTTATATCCAGATCTAAGTGTTTTGGAAAACCTGCGTTTTTTTGCTGACATGAATGGCGTTCCACGCGAAAAGCAAAAACAGCGGATTCCAGAATTATTAGATTTTGCCCGGCTGACTGAATTTACATCTCGGCGAAGTGAAAATCTATCAGGTGGCATGCGGAAAAAATTAGCTCTGACGTGCGCGATGATCCATCAGCCTGAAATCTTGCTTCTGGATGAACCGACAACCGGAGTGGACCCTGTTTCACGGCGCGAGTTATGGCAGCTATTGGCAAAGGTAATTGAAAGAGGAGTCACAATCATCGTTAGCACACCCTATATGGATGAGGCAGAACGGTGCGATGTTGTCAATATTATCTACCAGGGAAAAAAATTGATTTCTGGAGCACCTGGGGACCTGGAGCAACAGATGCCTTTTAAGATTGTCGAAGTCAAAGCAAGACCGAGAGGGACCCTTCGACAGGTGGCAGACAGCATCGAGGGAGTGATTCAATGGCGTGCAGTCGGTGATCGTTTGAGATTATCTGTGAGTAATCCAATGGATGTCCAAGAAAGTATGAAAGACGCATTGAATAGAGCAGGAGCGGAAATTGCAATCTTACGTGAAGCGCGAATCACAATGGAAGATGTATTTATCTACCTGGTTGAAAAACAGGAGCATCCGGTATGAGCCGTGAAAAATCTGTCGAAGTCCATCAACTAACACGTAATTTCGGTGATTTTACGGCTGTGGATCATGTCAGTTTTGATATCCCCAAAGGAGAAATTTTCGGATTACTTGGCCCGAACGGGGCAGGAAAAACAACCACCATTCGCATGCTTTGCGGTTTATTAAAACCGACTGAAGGAAAGGCCAGCGTGCTGGGTTTTGATGTGGCCGACCAGTCGGAACAAGTTAAACGTCATATTGGCTATATGTCGCAAAAATTCGCTTTATACAACGATCTGACGGTATATGAAAATCTTTGGTTTTATGCGAATCTTTATGACATTCAAAATGAGCAAATTAAGAAGCGCATTGATGAATTGATAAAAATGGCTGGGTTAAGTGGTCATGAAAAACAGCTGGCGCATAACCTCTCCGGCGCATGGCGACAGCGACTGGCTTTAGCCTGCGCCATTATCCATGAACCTCCCATGTTGTTTTTAGATGAACCTACTGCCGGCGTTGATCCTGTATCCCGACGCGAATTTTGGGAAATGATTTATACCATGGCGGGTCAGGGAGTGAGCGTGCTGGCTACCACCCATTACATGGATGAAGCAGAGTTCTGTAATGTGATCGGCATGATGTATCGTTCGCGGCTGATCGCCTTAAATGATCCTGATACGCTCAAGAACAATATGAAGGGATATTTATTTGAGGTGGATTGTAATGCCCCAGGAAGAGCTGAGCTAATTCTAAAATCCCTGGCAGCGGTGCAGGATGTTGCGGCTCATGGTGCGCTTTTGCATGTGCTCTTGTCGATTGAGAACGATAAGGAATTGATCCTCAAGGTATTAACTGAAAATCAAATCCAGGTCACCCGAATTGAAAAGGTACTTCCATCTCTGGAAGATGTGTTTGTTTCTTTGGTTGATCAAGAGAATCGCCAGCCTTTACGGGCAGGTATTGAATAAGGAGGTCCATGTGAGACAGAGTTTCAGGAGAATGTTTACAATCGTTCGAAAAGAATGGCTTCATATCATCCGGGATCCTCGCACACTTGGGCTCGTGATCATCATGCCGGTTATGATGCTTTTCTTATTGGGGTACGCAGTAACGAATGATGTAACGGATATACCAATGGCTGTTGCCGACTTATCTCAAACAGAAACCAGCCGCACCTTGGTGGACAAGTTGGCAGTAAGCGGATTTTTCAAATACACATATTCAGCTCAAAGCGAAAATGAAATTCTAAAACTGCTGGATGAAGGAATGGTAAAGGTTGGCTTGTACATCCCGGAAAATTTTGGCCGAAATATCAGCACTGGAGAGACGGGAACAGTACAGTTTTATGTTGATGGATCAAATCCAACCATTGCCCAAACAGCGCAATTAGCGACCGAGACGATCAGTCAATCGATGTCTCAGGAAATTCTGATCAACCGTCTTGAACGAAGTGGTTCCGGGATGCAACTGAACCTCCCAATTGATGCCCGTTTGCGTTATTTATATAACCCGGATATGAAGCGTATGAACTTCATGATTCCCGGTCTTGTCGCGATTATCTTGCAAATCCAAGCCCTGCTGCTGACGGCTTTTGCCATAGTTCGGGAACGTGAACAGGGAACATTAGAGCAGTTAATCGTGACTCCGGTTCGCTCATGGGAATTAATGCTCGGCAAGATCCTGCCCTTCATTGTGGTTGCCTTCGTAAATGTATTGATGACTGTCGCAGTTGGGGCGATATGGTTCGGCGTGGAAGTTGCCGGCAGTATTACACTCCTGGGGATTTTGAGCCTGATCTTTTTACTTGGATCGCTGGGCCTGGGCGTTTTCATTTCCAACATTTCGAAAACGCAAATGCAAGCCATGTATATGGCATCTTTCATCATGATGCCATCCTTCATCTTGGCAGGATTCCTTTTCCCACGGGAAAATATGCCATGGTTAGCTTATTATGCAGGTTACTTATTACCGGTGACCTATTTTCTTGAAATCGTTCGTGGGATTATCCTGAAAGGTGCTGAATTTGCCACCTTATGGGTATGGGTTTGGCCGATGGCAGTTTTTAGCATTATCGTCTTCCTTGCCAGCGTTTTAATGTTCAAAAAACGGCTGTAATTTTTAAATTGCAGCCGAGTAAACTCATAAAGGAGTCATGATATGAAAAGACACGTTTTATTTTTTTCCTCTTGCTTTCTTGCTCTCGCAATATCATTGAGTGGTTGCCAGGGAATCAATGGAAATGGTACCAACGAACTCAAGGCCTCAGGGATTATTTCAGCTACTGAAATCAATATTGCGTCTCAGATTGGCGGTACGGTTGTTTCCATTGATGTGAATGAAGGCTCCCAGGTTAAGAAAGGCGATCTGCTTTTCCTGTTGGATGATACCTTACTTCAGGCGCAGCGCAACCAGGCTTCTGCAGCGGTGACCGTAGCTGAAAAAGCTGTTAATTCTGCCAGGATTCAATATGATATTGCAGTTAATAGTGCCCGTATGCAAGACCAACAGAATCGTGTCATTAGTTGGAATATCCCTCAACCCGAAGAATTTAATCTTCCGGTCTGGTATTTTGACAAAGAGGAAAAAATCAACTCGGCCAAAGCAGTAGTTGATGCGGCTGCTTCGGATTTGGAAATTGAAAAAGCAAATCTCGAAAAAGTCCTGGCAAATAATTCCTCACGGGATTTTTTGTCCGCCGAGAAAAGATTATCAGACGCCCAGACTGCATTCTTAATTGCTGAGCAAGTATTAAATCAGGCTAATGTTGCAAAGGACAAAGAAGATATTTCCAACTATGCGAATGATCTTTATGACACGGCAAAAACAGAGTTAATTTCTGCTCAAACCGACTATAAGAGCCTGATAACTACTCAAGCAGCGACAGAAGTTCTTGAAGCCCGGGCGCGTGTCCGCGTTGCACAAGAACGGTTGGATCGAGCTGCGGATTATTTAGCCTCCCTGGAAAGCGGCGATCAATCTTTAATGGTTCAAGCGGCGGATTCCGGCGTGCAGCAAGCGGAGGCCGTTTTGGCGCAGGCACAAGCAGCTCTGGCTCTGATTGACATCCAGCTGGAAAAGACGACTATCAAATCCCCAGCCGACGGTATTGTTTTGACCCGAAATTTGGAAGAAGGTGAAATGCTTGTGCCAGGAAGCGTTGGATTAATTATTGGACAGCTTCAGGAAGTAAGTCTTATAGTCTATATTCCTGAAACAGAATACGGAAAAATCAAGTTGGGTGATAGCGTCTCGATTGCGGTAGATTCCTTCCCTGGAAAAGAATTCACTGGGACCGTTTCCTACATTTCGGATCAAGCTGAATTTACTCCACGAAATGTTCAAACTGTGGATGGTCGTAAAACAACCGTTTATGCAGTGAAGATCACTGTACCCAATACAAACCTCGAACTAAAACCTGGCATGCCTGCAGACGTAACTTTCGGTCAAAGATGAAAACTCAAAATTCCCCTATTGTCGTAACCGGCAGCGCCGCGCAGGTGCCGCCAGAAATAGCCAATCAATTGGGCATGGTAATTCTTCCATTAACCATAATGGTTGAAGGGAAAGATTATCTGGACGGTATTGATCTCCTCCCAGGTGAGCTCTACCAGAAAATGCGCACGCAAAAGATTGAAGTAAAGACCTCTGCGCCCAACGTCGGACAATACTATGCGTGCTTTAAGAGAATTATTGACCAGCAGGAATGTGATGTACTTTGTATTTCCCTTTCGGGGAAATTAAGCTCTGATTACAACGCCGCTGTTGATGCGGCAAAGATGATAGCGGGTGAAAACCCCAGGAATCATGTAACTGTCTTTGACAGCCTGAGGGCAGCAGCTCCACAAGGATTGCTGGCTGTTGAAGCCGCAAAGAAGTTGCGCGCGGGCGAAACGATGGAAGATGTGGTGCAATATTTAATGGGTGCCATACACAGGTCGGGGTTGATCGCTGCATTGGACTCATTGGAATATCTTGCCCAAGGTGGAAGAATCGGCAAAGCAGCATACCTGGTTGGCAGCGCGCTTCAGATCATACCAATTCTCACCATAAATGATGAAGGGATCGTAGCGCCTTCTACGATTATCCGTAAAAAAAAGAAACAAAATTCCTTCGATTATCTCTACCCTGGCCAAACAAACGTCCGGATTCACGAAATTGGATTTATCGGTGATGCATGCTGATGCAGTTGAAGAAGCTGAAGTACTGAGACAATCGTTAAAAGAACTTTACCCAACATTGGATATTCCAATCAGCGAGTTCACACCAGTCATGGGAGCGCATGCCGGACCCGGTTTGATTGGATTAGGGTATTTCTTTGAAAAGGATAATTAAAAAAATCGTCAAAGGAGAACTATGAACCCGCTCAACCTTCCTGTCGTAGTAACCGATAGTGCTTCTCAATTAGTTCAAGATGAGGTTAAACAGTTTAACATAAGAGTGATACCTCTGGAGATATCGATTAATGGGAAAGTGTATCGTGACGGTGTGGATATCAACCCTGAAGACCTTTACGCAAAAATGCGTGCTGAAAAATTGGATGTAAAGACATCAGCTCCAAGTGTCGGTAAGTTTTACCAAACTTTTTTAGACATTATTGAACAGGGAAGTGATGAAATTCTATGTATTACCATTTCCAATAAATTAAGTTCCACTTACAACTCCGCTTTACTCGCCGCAAACATGATCCATGCTAAATTAGCTAAGAAAAGGGTGGTCGTCTTTGACAGCCTTACTGCTGCAGTAGCGCAGGGATTCTTGGCATTAGAAGCAGCGAACCAATTGATAGTGGGGAAATCATTAGATTCAGTTATCCAATTCTTAACTGTCGCCAGGCAGCGAACTGGTTTGATTGCTGCAATTGAGTCTCTAAAATATCTTGCGCAAGGTGGTCGGATCGGAAAAGCTTCTTATCTGGTAGGAAATACGCTCAAGATCATGCCGATCTTAACTGTCAATCAAGAGGGGATTGTTGCTCCTATTGCAAAAGTCCGGAGAAAAGCATCCATCATACCAAACATTATTTCAATCCTCATTCAACATTTAAAAGGAGCAAAGAAGGTCTACCTCTCGGTGATGCATGCAGATAAATGGGAAGAGGCGAATAGTTTGCAGCAAGCATTGACCACCCAGGACCTCCCTAAGAATATTCCGATTGAGCCTTTTACTCCAGTCATGGGGGCTCATACAGGACCAGGGTTGTATGGCTTGGGATATTATTATGAATAAAGTTATACCAATCAGGCGATAGCATGATGAACAGTCAGAATCTTTTCACATCCATGTTTATGAGTATTCTATTGATTCTTTTTGGATATTTTCTGGGTTCTATCCCAAGTGGTTATTTGGCGGGTAAATGGATAAAAGGAATCGATTTAAGGCAGTATGGCAGCGGAACTGTCAGCGGCTCAATGGTATGGGAGCATGTGGCAAAATGGGCCATAATTCCGGTTGGGCTTTTCGATATATTCAAGGGCGCACTTCCCACCTGGCTTGGTATACACCTGGGGATGGGAGAAGTGCCAGCCATGCTGGCAGGTTTTTCTGCAATGATTGGTCATAACTGGCCTATTTACTTAAATTTCCATGGCGGGCGTGGTTTTAGCCCATTTTTGGGTGAATTGCTGGTTCTTTTCCCCTGGGGGGTTTTAATTGTTTTGGCTGGTTTGGGATTAGGTAATCTTTTCCGTTCCGCAGCCATTCCCTTGTTTGTCGTAATTTTCCTGCCAATCTTTGCCCACTGGATGGGCGGACCTTCCATCGTTTTTTGGTGTTCTATTCTTATGGTGTTAATTACTTTGATCAAAAGGTTGGAAGCCAATCAACGGCCACTGCCGACCAATCAAACCGAAAGGCGCAAAGTAATCCTCCGGCGGATATTTTTGGACCGTGATATCCAGGATCACCAGGCATGGATTCGCAGAGAGCCACGCGATTAATAAAGGAAACTTTTTATGAAATTTTTACCCGATCATGGATCTTGTTTTGTTTGTGGAAAATCAAATCCCAAGAGTATTGGGATTACCTGGCAACTCACAACGGGAAATCATATTTTTGCGTCCTTCGAGTTTAGTGATGTTCAACAAGGACCGCCAGGATTTGTTCATGGGGGAGCTTCGGCAGCTGTTATGGACGAAGCCATGGGATTGGCCGTTTTCCATTCTGGCTATAAGGTTGTCACTGCAAATTTGTCGATCGAATACCGTAAACCAATTCCATTGGGAATACCAGTAAAAATACAAGCTGTCATGAGCGGTAAGACCGAAAGGCGTATTATTGCCCTTGGCGAGATTCTGTTACCGGATGGTTCTGTAGCTGTTTCTGCAAAAGGAATTTACGCAGAGGCAGATCAATTTTTCGAAAGGGTAGCGGAACAATTTTTGGAGCCAAAAGAATGAAGCGACTGGTTTCGAAGATAAGCTGGATCTTCATTTTTTCAATCGCCATGGCATACTTGGAAGCCGCCATCGTTGTATATTTGCGACGATTATTCGGTATTGACGAGTTGATTCTTCAGGTTCCACCCTTTGACCAGCAAATCGCGGTTATCGAATTGGGAAGAGAGCTGGCAACCTTAATTATGCTCCTGGCAATTGGATGGATCGCAGGGCATAATATTCAATCTCGTTTGAGTTATGCGCTCATCGCATTTGGTGTTTGGGATATTTTCTATTACCTTTGGTTAAACGTTTTCATTGGTTGGCCAAAAAGTTTTTTAGATCCCGATCTATTATTTTTAATCCCTTTGCCCTGGTGGGGTCCAGTACTTTCTCCTGTTTTAATTTCGCTGTTGATGATCACAGGTGGCATGGTAGTGCTCAGTGAAAACGAGAATAATATCCCCGTCCATTTTGCAATTTCTTTTTGGATTCCACTCATCCTGGGCGTTATGTTGATGCTTTATTCATTCATGGCTGATGCAATTCATATGCTACCCGCATCCACTGCTGTACTAAACGATTTAAGGCCAACCCAATTTAACTGGCCAGTCTATTTGATCGGATTGGGTCTCGCTTCCGCATCAGTCCTGCAATTAATGACCCCGCAAAAGAAGAAATAACCTGATTATTTGTTTCTTCTTTTTCCATGGAGATTCTATGAAAATTCGTTACCTTGGACACTCATGTGTAGAAATTGTCGGCAAGCATCATATCCTGATCGACCCGGATTTTACGCGGGACCCTTTACCGGACGTTGAGTATATTTGTGTTTCGCATGCACACAAGGACCATATCGGTAAGGTGGCTCAGATGCCCACCGGTATAGTATTGGCTTCTCAAGACGTGTGCGATATTGCATTAAAAATGGGGATGCCTTCTTCTCGTCTTCAACCCGTAACCGCTGGAGAGTGTATCGATAACATCGAAATTCTGCCGGGTTTTAGTGTGGTAAAAGACCCGATTTATTTCATCGTCAGTTTACTTTTTCGCTTCAAGATCCCTGATCCCGGAGGAACACCTCTGTCGTTCTTGATCCATGATGATGCCAACTTATTGCATATCGGCGATGCCCATCAATTTCCGCCTGAAATTCATCCGGATATTCTATGCCTGCCCTGGCGTACTTCACCCATAAGACCTGAAAAATTTAAATCCGTAGTAATTGAAATGGCTAAGAGAACGGCAGCACCCTACGTCCTCCCCATTCATTACGATCTTAATGGGACTGAAGCGGATCCATATGAGTTAGTTCCTCGAATTGATTCAGTCATCCTGTATGGAGAAAACTGGCATTCGTTTGAAAATATAGAGTTACTGGAAAATTGAAAAGTTTTTTAGCTCAATATTTTCATATTTCCTGGGAGCCATCCCTTTTGGCTGGATCCTCTCAAAACTGGTAAAAGGAATGGATAATCGGAAAATGGTCATCAGATGATTGGGAGGCACGAAAACGATAAGTGTCAGTGGCGAGTATTCTCAACTCAGAGTGACTCATTTTGTCCTCACAGTCCGCATTTGACCCAAGTAAATGATGGATTCAACGCGGTATGAGTTGGCAATCAAGAAATATTATGTAACTTCATTTGAAAAAGGATTAAATCATGAAAAACCGAAAAGTAGCAATTGTCACAGATGGTGCATGTTCGTTATCCCCGGCACGCGGAGAGGAGTTGGGAATTCATATCGCGCCTGTCTACGTTACGTTTGGCGATAAAACCTATCGCGCTGGAATAGATTTGGATGATGCTGAATTTTATAGACTCCTGAAGGCCAGCAAAAGGTTACCGACGACTGCCCAGCCAACTGCAACCGATTTTGTCAATTTATATAACAAACTTGCTGATGAGGTTGACGAAATTATCACGATCGTGATTTCTCATCACATGAGTGCAACCATTCAATCAGCTGAAATGGCGAATGAACAATTTAAAAAGATTCCTGTTCATATCGTTAATTCTGAATCGGTCTCCTTGGGGCTGGGAATGATATCGCTCGCTGCTGCCAAAGCAGCGGAGCAAGGACAGGATGCCCAAAGCATTCTCAAATTGGTCGACGACATTAAAAAGCGTCTAAATGTAATTTTCACGGTAAAAACGCTGGAATATTTACATAAAGGCGGAAGAATTGGAGGCGGCACGGCATTTTTAGGATCAGCTCTTGATATCAAGCCCATTTTATACATTAGTAATGGCAGGATAGAGCCTTTAGAGAAACAACGGACGCGTAATCGCTCCCTTTCCCGGCTGTTAGAATTGATGAAAGAAAAAGTTGGTGAACAACCTGTCCATGTAGCAATCCTTCATGGAAATGCTCCCGAAGAAGCACAACAATTTGAGCATTCAATCAAGAATCAATTCAATTGTGTGGAATTAATCACCTCGGACATGGGACCAGTTATCGGTGTTCATGCAGGACCAGGCACATTGGGATTGGTTTTTTATACGGCAGAATAAAATTGATTGTTTTCACACTGGAAATTATTTTCAGCTCACTGATCTCATTTTAATGAGACTGAAAAGAACAAATCTAATCAATCTATCCATACATCAAAGAATTTGCGTTCAGTCGAAAAAGAAAAAGAGACGGATCGATGGATGGAATGTCGGGAAATTTTCAAGAAAAACACCGATACAGGGGATTTCATTATTATGTTTTGAGTGCTCTTCCGTAGGTAAATTTCTGTAAGCACCTGGTTGGGTTCGACTTAATCCTTTTAAGTCGGCTGACTACAGGCTTATTACCTTCTTTCCATATCACTCTGTGAACCGTCTTTCTTTTAACCAGTAAGACTGGTACGGCTTCAAATGGATTTTCACATGTCCAGACTGAGCTATCAAAACAATACCACTGAGAAGGTCTTCAAAAGAGATGGCTTTTTCGAAACTGTGGCTCTGTAAGTCGAGATCAAAATCCACCTCATCCCCACTAATATTTACGAGAACAAGAATGACAGAGGTATCATATGGACTTACTCTCCTCAGAGCGAAAACGCGATGATCCAGACGTAAGACCTCCTGCCCCCCATTCGGATGAAAAGCAGCTTCCTTTTTGCGGATCAAGAGTAGGTTTTTATATTGTTTGAATACCTCAGCGTGTGGCGAATGTGGATCGGATAGGCGTTCTTCGAGTTCACTCCATTGGAATTTTTGACGGTTAATTGATCTTGCGCGACCTGTTTTTGCAGCACTAGCATGCGAGTTTCTGAAGCCGAATAAGCTTAAGTAGTAGATCCCAGGCACACCCATCATTGATAGCATAATAACTTGGGAAGCAATATAACGAGGGATATCGAGCGCAGGATTTTGGTGTTTTGGATCATTTAAGGCATCATAGAGTGTTGTATTGAGCTCGTAAACCACCTGGCTCCCATCTGCCATAGACTTGTAAGAAACCATGCCTCCGTTTTCTTCCACCCGCGAAACAATCAAGGCGATCTCCTCGTCCGTAAGGACACCTTTCGCGGGCATAACGCCAATACCATCATGCGAGGCGACGAAGTTAAAATATATCCCTTTGCCATCCAAACTGTCTGACCATTTAGAGATTGCGGTCGAATCACCGGTCATCAACGTGTGCAAGACCAGTGGTGCGAGCGGGAATTGATACACCATGTGGGCTTCATCTGTCTGGCCGGTTTCAGGGTCTGTTTCTCCAAAATATGAGATGTTTTCTTCGTGCGGCACATTCGTTTCGGTGATAACGGTCACATCTTTTTCGGTCAAATCCAGAACTAGGCGCATGAGCTTGATTAATCGATGTGTTTGTTCCAGGTTAATACTTGAAGTGCCAGAAGCTTTCCATAAATAAGCGACCGCGTCCAAACGAATTAATGAGGCTCCTTGACTCGTGTAAAACCCAAGCAGATCCAACACCTCGAGCAGAACTTCCGGGTTTGCGAAATTTAGGTCGATCTGGTCAGAACTGAATGTCGTCCAAACCTTTTTTCGGATTCCATTCACGTCAAATTCAGACAATACCGGCCTTGTGCGAGGACGAACGAGACTCGAGAAATCCCAGTGTTCGTCCGGAACAAGAAAAAAGTCATTGTACGGCATCTCCCCCTTCAGAAAGCTTTTGAACCAAACGCTATGCTGGGAAATATGATTAACCACCGCGTCAAACATCAGCCGTTTTGTTGCTGCCAAATCATGGATATCTTTCCAGGTGCCGAGATTTGGGTCAACCTGGCGATAATCGATGACCGAAAAACCATCATCAGATGAAAAGGGATAGAAGGGCAATATGTGGACTGTGTTGATCAAGTCATCCAGGAAACTCGAGATAAAATGCCGGAGCGTCTTGAGTCCCGGCTCATCGCTCCTGCGGACAACATCCGCGTAAGTGATGAGGATGCAGTCATTTTGGGAAAGACCATAACCTCCATAGAAGTCGCGTTGCGGTTTCCCCGAGTTAGCATAGCGGGAAACGATCTCCATGACCTTGTCTGTAAGATCGTCCGCTCTCTCCGGACCGTACAAATAACTCAGATGCTCACGGATTTTTTGCCTCGGGTTTAATGCCATTTTTCTCCTGTTATCAATTTTAAAACAACCTGCCTAAGTGATTCTTAAGCGCTGAAAGCGAAAAGTTGTTTCTGCAAATTTCAAAGTTTCGACCAGTCATTAACGCTCGATATTCCTTTTCTGTCAAGGATCGTACACAATTCTCTGCCGCGGACTTTATTGCCTCCTCCGGTACGCTTATCAACCCATTCTGATCCCGCTCGCATACAGTCGAACCAAGCGAAATCGTCTTTATCCCAAAAGCCTGAATGTCAGCAACAAATACAGGGTATTCAAAGGTGACAACTGGGAGTTTGGCACGGATTGCCTCCAGAAGTTGGTTTCCCCAACCCTCCCATAGGCTCGGATAGGTTACCAGGTCGGCGATGGCGTAAGCATCCCACAGGCTGTATTGTTTCGTGCCTTCCTCCAGCGTCCTCGAATGATTGATCAAATGGCTTATGACCCGGATCTCAACCCCGGATGATTCCGCCCGATTGGTCAGCCTTTTTAGGTAGTTCCCGGTAGGATCATCCATGTCATTGCCCGCTAACACCAATACAATGGCACTGTCTTCCGTGAACTCACCACCATGGAACAGTCCCATTTTACGCAATGTGTTTCTATAATGAGGAGAATTAAGTTCTTTGATCAGTTCGATCGCGATCTCTATCCCTTTCCGGGGTATGATCCGTGTCGCCTGCAAGATTAAGACGTCGTTTTCCTTGATGCCTATTACTTTTCGTAAATCCTGATTGTACGAATCCTTTGCTCCCTCTGATGAGTCGAAATCCAATACATTTGGAACGATGATGGATTCCAAGCCTTTACGCTCTAATAATTGTGCTTTTGCCAAACTATTAATCACGACATGGGTAATAAGCTCACTTCGGGGAGGCAGGTATTTTTCCATGAGGTCCCTTATCTCATCTCTGGTGAGACTGGCCTTACCCTTGCTTTCCCAATAAAAATCATGGTGATGGGCAATCGCGGGAAGCTGAAGCTTGTTACAAACATTTTCAAGCGCGATCGCGGCAGGAAGATTCAATGCGACCGACCAAATATTATTAGGGATTATCAAGCTGATTTGATGCCGCATAAACGCTTCTTTAAGTTGAGCCTCTATCCGCTTCGCACGCGTCACAATCAGTCTCTTCAATTCTTTGGCATCGGTGCCAGGTATTTTCCCGAACAAGTTCCTGTTAATCCATTCAATCTCCGGATCGTGGTGGTATAAGTCGGGAATTAATACACCATCCTGGGACCCAAGATCTCCGGCTACGCGGATTACTTTATGCCCCATGCTTTCAAGTACAGTTTTCCACTTTTCAATTTCCAGTGAAACGCCGTCGTTGTAGCCGACTTGATAATGAAGTATGGCTATAGTTTGTTTTATGCCGGACAGGGGGTTCGTCGTTTTAATCATGATGTGAATATCAACTTTGACTCCTGGCTCTCAATATAGCAGTCCTCTCTCCATGCCGTCACCTTGGGAAAACCTTGATCCGACTTTAACTACGCCTAATTCTTTGTCTTATCCCTTGACGCCGCCGGAAGTCAGGCCTTCGGTCAGGTACTTTTCCAAAGCGAGGAAGAGCAGCATGATCGGTATCGTCATGATGGTTGAGGCTGCCATCACCACATTCGGACGGGGTGAAGGGTCATTATAGATGGTGTTGATCTTGATCGGCATTGTAAAAAGAAAACGATCATTTAGAAAAACCATGGCGTACAAAAACTCATTCCAAGCGATCATAAATGTATAAATGCCGACAGAAATAAGCGCCGGGATGGCCAATGGGAGCGTTACGCGCCTTATCACTTGCACGCGTGAACAGCCATCGATCAATGCCGCTTGTTCAATTTCATCCGGGATCGTGCGGAAGTAATTGGTGAGCATGTACAGCGCGACCGGGAGTGTCTGGGCCATATAGGTAAACATCAAGACTCCCAGGTTGTCCTGTACGTTGAAGTTCAACGCGTCCCCAATTTGCGCAAGCATGGCAAAAAGAGGAATGATCAGCAACACTCCAGGAAAGAGATAGACGATAAGGATGCTGTTCAGTAGAAAATCTTTTCCCTTAAAGCGTAGTCGTGCGATGGCATAGGAGCCTAATACGGCGAAAATCACGGTGATAATTGAAGTTGGCAACGCGACGGTTAGCGTATTACGGATATTAACTCCGAAATTTTGAAAACTGGGATGGTTTGGATCGAACAACTCCTTGAAGGCTTCAAGGTTTAGCTCGGAGGGGACATACACGGGCTCTCTTCCGCCTATTTCGGCCTTTGATTTAAAAGAAGAGCTTACCATCCAATAAAATGGAAAAAGTATGCTGGTCAGAAAGAAAATCATTAATACAGAGAATATGAATCTTTTCCAGTTAATCCAGGCAGCCAACTGACCGATGATGCTGATGTTTTCAGTTTTCATTGTTAATCTTCCACCTTCCTCATTACCACTGTTATGTAAATCGCCATAAAAATCGCCAGGATCAGCAGCAGTATCATGGCGGCGGCGGCTCCCCGGCCGAAATCATATAAGCGGAAACTGAACTCGTACGTCAGCACCGGCAATGTCTTCGTGCCAAAGCCGCCTCCCGTGTAAAGAAAGATGTCATCAAACTTATTAAACGTCCACATCAATCGAAGGAGGAACGTAGAACCGATAACATAACGAAGCTCAGGCAGGGTAATGGAAAAGAATTGTTGTATGTCATTGGCTCCATCCACCTTGGCTGCTTCGTAAAGAGTTTTGTCGATCGCTTGAAGGCGTGCCAGGATCATTAGCATTGCGAAGGGGAAATACCGCCACGCGTCTAACAATATGACAATTAACAACGAAAGCCCGCGCGTAGCAAGAAAAGCCTTAGGGGTATCGATCAGGTTTAATTTCATCAAAAGATCATTTGCCACGCCCGATGTCCTGGGGTCCAATATCCATCGCCACACAAACGCGACACTGACGATGGGTGCCACGTAGGGAAACAAAAAGATCGAACGCGCGAGCCCGCGGCCTTTGAAAGGCTGGTTTAATAGCAGAGAGGCGACGGTACCAGTGACTATCGCGAGAGTTGTCGCGGAGAAGGCATACACAACCGAAGTGAGTGCCGCGCCAATGCTTTTAAGGTTTTGGAATTTAAATGCGTAATCATTCAAGACTTGCTTGTAATTTTCGAAACCCACGAACGGAGCGTGAAACACATCGTTCAAATTGTGTAAGCCGACATCATGGAAACTGACCCAGATGCTAAAAATCGCTGGGAAAACTACGAGAGAGAAGACAATTAGCGCTGTGGGTGAGATCAGGGTCCAGGCTAATCGCACTTCGTTGTGTCCCACGCTTTGCCGTGTGCCTTTAGCAGACGCAGCCATATTAGCCTCCATTAATTATTGGATATAAGGTGCGGCAAGTATGCCGCACCTTTACCTCTATTGATTATGCTTATTGTTTGCGATCAGCCATCAAGTTTTCGACTTCCTGCTGCAACCATTCCGCCGCTGTTTCGGGCGTCATGATCCCCTCAAGAACGATATTGCTCAGGGCTTGGGATATCAGTAACCGCCCTTCGATGTCACCCACCACGGCGCGTTCTATGGCGTCATAGTCGGGCCTGAAGAGCCATCGCTGCATGGTTTCGTAGCCATTGGCTACTTGGGCGATTGTATCCTCAGAGTAATACTCAAAGTATTCGCTCAGACCGCGCCACCCATCGACAGCGCTCTTCAACACAGGCACTTTACCCATCGGCGCCAAAGCGAGAATATCCAGGTAATTTTGACCCGTCATAAAATACCTAATGACGTCCTGCGCCTTTGGGTCTGCGCCTTGGATGATACCCAAAGCGACCAATTGCCCATATGATGCCGCGCCATTAGGCCCTTCCATCATCGGTGCGAAACCAGAATTCATGGCTATCCCCTCAACGACCTGAATATTGGTGCCGGCATCGGTTCCCGAGCCTTCCACAAGGTCATCCATAATATAGGTGCTATAGAACATCATTCCAGACTGGCCTAGTTCATAGGATTCGCGAGCTCCGCGCCAGTACTGAGGTCCAGGCATGGCACACCGTTGCAGTTTTGAATACCAATCCAAGGCCGCGATCATTTCCGGAGTGTTCATGGTCACATTTCCGTCTTCATCAATCGGCCAGGCATTATTGGACAGCGCGACCTGTTCAAATACCTGGTGGGGATAGTTCTGTCCGGGATCGGTAGCGAGGGTCAACCCATACAAAAGATCATCCTGTCCGGGAAGCGCGTCGCAAGCCGCGTCGATATCTTCCCATTTCACAGGGGGTTTAAGGCTTAACTTGTCAAAGACGTCTTGTCTGTACCACAATGCCTGGACCCAGCCATCAAAGGGTACAGCGGCATATTTTCCGCTAGTTGGATCCGTAGCCATCACGAGTGGTCCGGCCTGAAAATCATCCAGACCGATGGCCTCAATGGTCGCCTGAGCGGCATCCATATCGAGAATGCCATCTGCCGCGAATGAAGACACCCGCTCGATCCCTAGTCGGATAATATCGGGTAGGCGGTTGGCAGCTTGAGCCGTGGCTATCCGCTGAGCGATACTCGCTTCATCGATCGGCACAATGCGCAAATCCACCTCTGGATTTTCGGACATGTACGCTTTCGCAACGTTCTCATAAGCGATCACGCGTTCTTCTTCATTGTCAGTGGTCCAAAATTCAATGACAACCTTTTCACCTGTTTCTGCGGGCGGAACCGGGACTTCCGTCTTCTCCTCCTCCGGAGATTCAACCGCTTCTGTGGCAGGGGGTTCTTGAGTTGGTGGCTGAGGAACTGGCTGCGGTTGACAGGCTGTCAGGACAGCGCTGATAAGCAGGGTCAAGATAATCCCTATCGATACTTTTTTCATTTTCATCTCCTTTTACCTATTGTTTCTCACATGGACGATCTACCTCTTTTTTTACTTTACCTCCTCTTTTACCGAACCTCTCCGGTCGAATTCCGAATAAGCAAATCCGGCTTCAACAAAATATGCTCTGGCACTTCGACCTTGTCCTTAATGATCTTCACCAACATGTTACAAACCATGGCACCGATTTTATAAACTGGCTGATTGACTGTCGTAAGGGGGGGATGAAAGTATTCTCCCATGGGAATTCCATCGAAACCGGTGATTGAAATATCTGTGCCAACCTGGAGCCCTTTATCTTGCGCAGCACTGATAGCGCCTAACGCCATCAGATCATTGCCCGCGACGATTGCCGTGGGTATCTCTGATCGTTTTAGAAGCGCCTCACAACACTCGTATCCCCCTCTCTGCGTCAAATCACCTTGCATGATAAGGGTCTCATTCAGAGTAATCCCCCTTTTCTGTAACCCGGCGACTAATCCCCTGTAACGTTCATCCGCGAACGTGAAGCCAAGGTCTGGTGTGATGAACGCGATGCGCTGATGCCCAAGATCCACCAGGTGGTCGGCAATCAGCTGCATGCCGTAGTAACCGTCTTCATCAACATAGGAATAATGATCACTATCTTCCGACCTCCCAAAAACCGAGAAAGGAAAGTTTCGTTCTAACAGGTACTTGATCCTTGAATCCCGGATCCTGGTGCGCACGACGATGAACCCATCCACCCGGCCACCTTCAATCAGTTTCTTGTAATAAGCGTCCTCTTGAGGACCCGGAGCTCGAGTGGAGACCAACAGGTCATACCCCAGTTCGGCTGATTTATTTCCAATGCCAGCCAGCAGTTCACTGAAGTATGGGTCTGAAAAACGGGGGCTGAAGGTCGGTAAGACTAAACCGATTGTGTCTGATTGTTGTTTTTGTAACCGTTGCGCGAGTGTGTTAGGGGAATAACCCATTTCTTTCGCGGCCTGCAAGATCAGGGACTTGGTCTCTGGACTGACATCATCGTAGCCGTTAAGTGCCCGGGAGACGGTTGTGATGGAAAAGCCAACCTTTTTTGCGATATCTTTGATTCTTACTTTCAAAGTGCCCTCGCTTTAATCCGAAACGTTTTGGAAACAATTTTAGTATAAACCAAAACGTTTCGGATTACAATAGTTCTTAACATATTCTCATAAACGTTAACAATTCTTGAAAAACAGGCTCGCTCGACTGCTATTCATCAGATTTTTAATTCTCTCCCCAGCAGACCGGCTAACTAAATGGGATATACACAAGATTACGTTCCGTTACCGATATCTTGAGCACAATAGCCCTGCCAGGTTTATGGAAGGCTTCGTAATCTAATACTACGATTACCGGGGTAAGCCTCACGAGAGTAAACGCATTCTTTGAGAAGCTTGTCGATCTCTTCGCGAGTGAATATCTCGATCGGGGGTGGAGGGAACTTAGGCGTTGGAATGATTACGAAGGGTTCTGCATGCTGAATTCAACGGACAACCACTTAAAAAGACTTCAAGGCGGTGTAAACATTTTTCATAGATTTCGGAGCCAGGGGATCCCTGTTTCCATTCCAACATTTGGGGTTGTATTCTGTCCTTAACCAAGCCAGAAAATTCGTGAGATCTCCTGCGCGGATATTCGCAGCATCCTGATTCTCAATGTGTTTATTCCATTGGTTCAAATAGTATTCATATGAATCTATTGTGTGCTGGCTTAAACCCTCTGCAACCTTGAAATTGAGGAAACCATCACAGGCTTTTGAGAGGTTTATTGAGGTTTTTTTCTTTGACGAGCTTAGAGCACTACGGTTCATGAGAAATCCTTTCAAATTTGGAGTTTCATCAACCACAGTACGTTTAGCAATGAAAAAACCAGAGCTTAGTGCACTCTGGTTTCTTGTTAGTAGCGGGGAGCGGATTCGAACCACTGACCTCCGGGTTATGAGCCCGACGAGCTACCTCTGCTCTACCCCGCATCGGAACCAATAGTATATAGTAAACAATCGCCTTTGTCAAATCCAATTTTCCTGCCATTTTTGTCGAAGGCGTGGCTGCACCTCAAACCTCATCCTGGTTTACAATAACTCCAATCAAAAAGGCAGCCATGAACCAAACCAAAAAACGAATCGTCTACTTCAGCCACGGCGGTGGACCGCTTCCCTTGCTTGGCGACCCCGGCCACAAAGCCATGATCGACTTCATGCGCGTCCTGCCAGAGCAAATCGCCCGCCCTGACTTGATCCTCGTGATCAGCGCTCACTGGGAGGAAACCGCTCCGACCCTGCTTGGCTCTCCCAACCCGCCTATGTTCTACGATTATTACGGCTTCCCGCCGGAAACCTACGAAGTTCAGTATCCCGCCCCGGGTGCCCCTGATGCCGCCACCAGGATCGCCGAAATGCTGAACCATGCCGGCATTCCGTCCAAGATCGACCCTACCCGCGGATATGACCACGGGCATTTCATCCCGCTGTTGATGATGTACCCTGAGGCGGATATCCCCACGTTGCAGCTCTCGTTGATCCGCGGACTGGATCCGGAACGGCATCTGCAGCTTGGCGAAGCGTTACGCCCGCTGTTGGATGAAAACGTGCTCGTCATCGGTTCGGGTTTTTCGTTCCACAATTTGTCTGCCTTCTCCTGGCGCCCCTCCACCGCGCCAGACCCCGCCAACGACGCGTTCCAGAACTGGCTGATCGAAGCCACCACGCATTCCGCCTATTCTGACACACGCCGCGCCTTGTTCCACTGGGCGCAAGCCCCCTCCGCCCGCTACTGCCATCCCCGCGAGGAGCATTTGCTACCGCTTTTGGTGTGTGCCGGTCTGGCGCAGACCCCAGCAGAGGTACTGTTTGACGACTATATCCTCGGAAAACGCGGACTGGCATTCGGTTGGTGAACAAACTACCTAAATGCTATTTTTCGCTGTGTTAAGAATTACTAAAATGGAGTAACTACAAAATGAGCCTTTTCAATGGGAAACGCCTGGATAACGAAACCTTCAAGCTCGACGTCGAACGCATGCGCAGAGGGTGGTATTCGGACAAGTACTTTGTCAACATTGCCACGATGCTCCAGGAATTAAGCCGACAGAATTACACCTACCATGGTAAAAATCCACGCCTACCGCAAAATATTTCGCCTGAAGGTGTGGCAAATGGTGATATTGAGGTCGAAATGCAGTGGTTCAACCGCCGGCCTGGTAAGACCGTGGTTGTCGGCGTGGACAAAGCCCTCACCATGCTCAGACACGCAACCGGCTACTTTGAAGGCGATCAATTTATTAATACTGCCGATCAACTGAAAGTTTGGGCGGTCCAGGATGGCTGCACGGTCCAATACAATGGCAATCCCATGCAGATTCAACCTGTCATCCGCGTTCGCGGGCGCTACCGCGACTTTGCTCCGCTCGAAACTCCAACCCTGGGCATCCTCTCCCGTGCCAGCCGCATCGCCACCAATGTCTACCAGACCCAAATCGCTGCCAACGGCAAACCTTTGATGTTCTTTCCTGCTCGTTTTGATGTGCACGAAGTGCAGGCGGCGGATGGCTATGCCTATCTCATCGCTATTCAACGCTACAGCCTCGACTACGCGCAAAACACCAGCGCGTTTGTCTCCACCGACGCCCAGGGCGATTGGTGGGGAGGCTTTGGCGGAGGCACCGTCTCGCATTCCGGCATCGCCAGCTTCCTCGGCGATACTGCCGAAGCAATGCTGGCGTTCGCGCGCGTCTTACCCGCCAAGATCCCCCGCATTGCCCTGGTTGACTTCTCCAATGACTGTATCGGCACCTCGCTGGAAGTCTGCCGAGCGATGTTCGATGAGCACTTGCACATTGTGAAAGCTGGGAACCCCGAGGAAGCCGAGCGTTATCGCCTGTACGGCGTACGCCTGGATACCTCCGCGAGCCTTCGCGACGTCTCTGTTTTGCCGCTCGGGGACCCTGCCCTGGATCTTGGGGTAAACCCGCGCCTCGTGTTCCTGCTCCGCCAGGCTCTGGACACTGATTGGCAAAACTGGCAGCTCCCGGAAGCAGATCGCGACCTTGCACGCCAGTTCTGCCAGGCAGTCAAGATTGTGGTCTCCGGCGGCTTTGATATCCAGAAGATAACTAACTTTGAAAAACTGGGGGTCCCGGTGGATACCTATGCGGTTGGTTCATCGCTCTTCAACAATCATGGCGAAACTAAAACCGACTTCACCGCCGACGTCGTCCGGGTAAAAGTGCACGATGAGTGGGTAAACCTCGCCAAGGTCGGTCGCCAGGCAGTGGACAATCCTGACCTTGAACGCGTCTGGTGAGGTCGTTGGTCAATAGCCGCCTGACACCCCGGCTCCAACCCTGGCATTATGAGAATCTTTGGCTCTCAGGTTAAGCCTAAGTTACCAGTGTTTTCAGGAAAAAGGATTTTATGTGAATAAAAATATCGGGTTCAGGGTTTGCGGCGAGACCGCACGACTTGAACCCGACGCATAATCACCCGGCGAGTAATCTACAAGCTAATGACCTTCTCCGCTGCTTGCAGCGCAGCCAGGATCCCGGGCATGCCGCCCACCTGGCCAACCCTCACTTTTTCCGTCAGCCCAAAGTACTCCAGGCAGGTAGAACAGACGATCAGTTCAACACCCGCCGCTTCCAGCATCCTCAACCATTGCAGCACCAGCGAGCCCTCGCACACCAGCTTCACGGCTTCAGCGTAAAACAAAATCTGCGCGGGTTTCTCCTCCGCCTGGGCTGCCAGGCTCAAAAATTTCACCGCCAGGGTCTGCTGCAGGTTTTCGGGGGCATCCCCCATTCCATTTCGGGTAAATAATAGTGCTGTTTTCATCAATGCTCCTCTTGACTGCGTAGTACTGCCCCAAAAGCGTTTTTGGTCTGTTTCACAATTCGATTGCGGATGTTGAGGGCATCCTTGTCCGTCAGAGTGCGGTCAAACGCCTGGTACGTCAGCTGGTAAGCCAGGCTTTTCTTGCCTTCGCCCAGTTTGGCATCCCGGTAGACGTCAAACAACTTCACATCCACCAGCAATTTGCCACCAGCCTGCCAGATCAACGCCTCAACCTCATCCGCTGGCACGCTCTCATCCATGATCAGGGCAATATCCTCCACCATCGCCGGATAACTTGAAATCGCGCGATTGGTGAAGACCGCATTGCTCAGCCTGACCAGCGCTTCTCCATCAAACTCTGCCACCAGCACGGGGTCCTGCCCGAAAGCGTAGTTTTTCTTGACCTGGGGATGCAACTCACCCATCACACCCAGGACTTCCTCCCCCACTCTCACTTCAGCGCATTTGCCGGGGTGAAAGCTTGGATGTTCCGACGCCTGGAACTTGACACCCTCCAGGTGCAGGCCGTCCAGCAGCGATTCCACCACCCCCTTCAGGTCAAAGAAATCCATCGCCCGGCTTTGGGGTCGGTCCCAACTTGCCACGACCCAGGCGCCAGTCATGCCAATTCCCAGGCGCAGGGCTTCATGCGGCAGGATCTCACCCACCACCGGCAGAAAAACCGGTCCAAGTTCAAATAGCGCAAGACCCGGCCTGAATTTTGCGTTGTATTCCAGCAGCTCGAGCATGGTCGCCATGGCGCTGCGGCGCATGACCGTGCGCTCGGGTGTGATCGGGTTCTTTAGGCGCACATATTCCAGTCCTTCCGGTGCCTTTCTGCCGATGTACAGCCGCGCTTCGCGTTCGGGCGAGGTTTGGCGGTATGCCAGGGTGTCCTGCAAACCGACCGAGACCATCAAGTCCCGGATGCGTTCCTCGGCCTCCAGTTTGGGGTTGCCCACCTGGGGCGGCAGCACGTCCCCAAGGCGCTTTTCAGCAATGCGTTCATAGCCATAGGTGCGCAAAACCTCCTCGATCAGATTTCGCTGCCCAATAATGCCCGTTTCGATGTCGGTGCGGGTTGCCGGGCTCTGTGCCACAAGCTCATCGCCTTCCATCCAGCAAGTGAAGCCCAACCTCTCAAGGATTTGGGCGGATTCTTCCAGCGAGATCTCCTGCCCAATGACATCGCGAATATTCTCTTCAGACAGGCGATTAATGGTATCCACATAAGGCTTCCCGTAGTTGTCCAGCACGCCCGGCACCACTGCTCCGCCGCCCCACTCCTGCACCCGCTTCAGGCACAGGCTGAGCGCCGTCTCTGCCAGCGCCGGATGCATATCGCGGCTGAAGCGGTAGGCAGCTTCGCTGCTGATGCGGGTCTTGCTCAAAGTCTTGCGCAGGTTGATGAAGTTCCAGTTCGCCGACTCAATCAGCAGGTTGCGGGTTTGCGCGTGGACGCCAGTCTCTCCGCCGCCCATTACACCTGCAATGGAAAGTGGACCGACGGTGTCGGTGACCAGTTCAATTTGCGTATCCAACTGCGGTTCGGATCCATCCAGCAGGGTGATCTTCTCGCCTTCGTAGGCTGTGCGGGTGATGATGGTTGGCTTGCCGCCAGCTCTCTCCCGCAGCAGGTCATAATCGAAAGCGTGCAGGGGTTGACCAATCTCGAGCATGGTGTAGTTGGTGGCATCCACCAGCGCGTCGATCGGGCGCATGCCTGCCAGCGAGAGCCGACGCTGCACCCAGTAGGGGCTCTTGCGGGCTTGCGTGCCTTCCACCATTCCCAACATGAAGCGCGGATTCAGTTCCGCATCGCGCACCTCCAGGCCAACCTTCCCCGCGATTGCTCCGCCCTTCTCCAGGGCAACACCTTCTGGAAGGACCAAGGGTCTTCCCAAAACGGCTGAAAGTTCCCTGGCTATCCCCAGGATGGAGGCATCCCGCGCCATGTTCGGCAGGATCGCCACCTCGTAAACCACGTCCCCCATATAGTCCACCAAAGGCATGCCAACCGGCGCGTCGGAGTCGAGCTCGATCACACCCTCGTGTTCTTCCGAAATACCCAGTTCTTTTTCCGAGCAGATCATCGAGCGCGACTCAACCCCACGGATGGTGGTCTTCTTGAGCTTGGTCACGACCTGCCCGGGCTGATGCCCATCATAGAGCATCGCGCCTTCACGGGCATACGCCACCTTGAGCGGTTGTTTCAACCTGCCCTTGCCAAGGTAGGGGAACATGTTTGGCGCGCCAGTCAAGACGGTGGCAATCCCCGTGCCGTCGTTGAGTTCGCAGAGAGTCAGCCGGTCTGCGTTAGGGTGTTGATTGACCTCCACCACCTCCGCAACCACGAATTTCTCTTTATCCCAGGGTAATCCGGCATACTTGTTCTTCAGGTGCCCAGCCGGCTTCTCCACGCCCACCAAAAGCACGTTTTCGACTTCCAAACCGACGCTTGTCAGGATGTTGGCAAGCTCTTCAATGCCAATCCCATCCAGGTCGATGTAATCTTTGATCCAACTTAAGGGTGCTTTCATTTCATCTCCTCTTAGAACTGTTCCAGGAAGCGGATGTCGTTATTGCGGAAGTGGCGGATGTCATCAATGTGGTAACGCATCAGGGTCGAGCGGTCGATGCCCATGCCCGCCGCAAATCCGGAATAGACCTCGGGGTCGTATCCACCATAGCGAAGCACAGTCGGATGCACCATGCCGCAGCCAAGGATCTCCAGCCAACCGGTGCCCTTGCACACGCCGCAGCCTTCGCCGCCGCAGACAAAGCACTCCACGTCCATTTCAGCGCTGGGTTCCGTGAAGGGGAAGAACGAGGGTCGCAAGCGCGTGCGGGCGTTTTCGCCGAAGGTCCTGCGGGCGAAATCGTTGAGCGTGCCACGCATATCGGCAAAGGTGATGTCCTTGCCGACTACCAGCAGTTCCACCTGGATGAATTCAATTTCCGATCGCGCAGTGAGCTGCTCATAGCGCATGGTCGTGCCCGGCAGGATCACGCGGATATTCTCCGGCGCTCTTTCGCGCATCACCCGTACCTGACCAGGGGACGTATGCGTCCGAAGCACCACGCCCTCCTTGTCGGTATAGAAGGTATCCCACATATCGCGTGCCGGATGATACGGCGGCATATTGAGGAAGGTGAAGTTATAGTCGTCGGTTTCCACTTCCGGCGAGCGATAGATCTGGAAGCCCATATCAGCAAAAATCTTGTAAATTTGCCGCAAGGTCAAATGCAGCGGGTGGATCCTCCCACGGCGTGGTTTTCGTCCGGGCAAGGTCACATCCAGGGTTTCTTTGGTAAAAGCTTCTTGCTGGCTGACAGCTTTGATGCCCTCTTCCTTTTCCGCCAGGGCTGCTTCGAGCCCCACTTTTGCCAGGTTCACGTCTTTGCCGATCAGCGGGCGCTCTTCCTTGGCAACCTGCCCCATCGAACCGAAAACCTTCATCACCAGCGAGTTTTTGCCAAGGAATTCCTGTTTCCAGTTTTCCAGTGATTCGACATGGTGGACAGCCTGAAGCGCGTCAATCCCGCGCGCCAGTTCTGCTTGCAACTTTTCTTCCATTTCCAACATTCTTCACCTCATCAATTTGTCATTTGGACAAAAAAAAGCCCATCCATGTAAAGGGACGGGCTCAAAAGCCGTGGTACCACCCTTCTTGGCTGGCATTACCAGCCCTCTCAGGTCGTTCTGTAACGGGAACTCCCGGCGCGGACTACTTGCTCAGTGGTTTCACCCGCACGACTCTTGAGGGAACTTCAACTTTCGCTTACCTGGCGCTGCTCTCAATCGCGACCGCGCCTCCCTGTTGGTGCTGTAAAGCCTACTTTCCTCATTCAACGTCGTTCGCCTTATTATAGAAGTTTTCAAAGGCATGGTCAAGGGCACTGGCAGACCCTAACTCGAAATTAAAAATGCCGGGCTTTCACCCGGCATGATACTCTGCAAAGCGGGTTATATCGCAGCCTTGACCAGCGCGATGAACGAATCAGCCTTCAGGCTCGCGCCACCGATCAAACCGCCGTCGATGTCCGACTGACCAAACAGTTCCGCGGCGTTGCCGGGGTTGACCGAGCCGCCGTAAAGAATGCGCATCCCGTCGCCGATTTCCTCGCCAAACATCTCGCGCAGGATCGGACGGATCACATCCTTATGCACAGCATTCGCCCCCTCGGGGGTGGCTGCCAGACCGGTACCAATCGCCCAGACGGGCTCATAGGCAATCACGACCTGCTCTGCCTGCTCCGCGGTGAGGCTTGCCAGGTCCGCCCTAACCTGCCTTCCAACAACTCCAGCAGTGATCCCGCTCTGGTTTTCCTCCAGGGTCTCGCCCACGCACACGATCGGCTTTAATCCGTTTGCGAGTGCTGCCAGAACCTTTTTGTTGACAGTCTCATCCGTTTCACCAAACATGGCACGCCGTTCGGAATGCCCCAGGATCACATATTCGCACAACTCCCTCAGCATAAGCGGAGATATCTCACCGGTGAAAGCGCCTGAGTTCGCCCAGTGCATGTTCTGAGCGCCAAGCTTGATGGTCGAATCCTCCACCTCGCGTTTTGCCACTCCCAGACCCACAAAAGGCGGGCAGATCACAACCTCCACGTCCTGCATTTCGTACAAAACGGGGTAAATCTCGCGGATCAAATCGCGGGTCTCAGATAATCCCTTATTCATTTTCCAGTTGCCGGCAACCATTGGTGTTCTCATTGTTCCTACCATCCTCTCAATTGATTAATCCCAATTTTATCATCAAGCGGTGCTGATTTTCCCTTCCATCGAATCAAAAATGGCTGACCGGGAGATCCGGTCAGCCATAACATGGGACTAAAGTAAATTACTTGGTGCGGAAGATCATCGGATTGAGCCACAAGCCGCGATTATCCACCGAGGTGCCCTCATTCCAGACCACCAACGAGAACTGCACCTGCTTACCTGCAAGGGAGGACAGGTCGATCTGCACCGGGTTCCACATCTGGTCATAGACTTCGTGCCACTCACCCAGTTCAGTGAAATTCCCGCTGCCAACACGATAGTAGAGCTCAAACTTCAGGCTGCACTTGGGGCTGTTTGCCTCGCACTGGATGGTAGCGCGGAATTGATCGCCGTCCTTGATCAGGAATGCCGGGTAAATACCCTGGATGTAGCCGTCATTCGCATCGTTTGGTCGTGTGACCAGTCCGATTTCATTTTCCTGACCGCCATCCTCGCGGTAAGGTTTGTCCTTGGACAGAACATAGCCTTTATCAATGTCGGATTCTTTACCAGGGCAACCTAATGGGTTAGTTTTGCTGGTGGACCATTTAGCATCGCAGGCTTTGCTGGCAAAGCTGTAAACCATGCCCCTGCCGTCGATCACCTGGATCTTGACCCAGAAGGAGCCCTTGCTGTCTGCGCCGGTGCCAAAGCGCACACCGTTTGGATTGACCATCTGGAAGTTCGCCTGGTAGTTGCCAACCGTCGAAGGCGCGGTCATATCAATGGAGATATCCACCGTTTCGCCCGGCTTGACTTCTTTTGTCAGGTCCCAGATCTTGGTAGAAGTCATTTGCGTGCCGTCAACAAAAGCGATATCAAAACGTGTGTCCCAGGTGCAGGAGCCGCTGTTGCGGAGGCGCCAGGTCTTTGTAAACGAATTACCCGCGACTATTTTTGTTCCATCCGGAATTGTGATGTCTTCAATGAACTTCACCTGGTAGCACGGAATAGGTGTCGCCGTTGGTGGAATACGTGTGGGTGTGGGAGGAATCGCGGTAGGGGCAGGTTGTGTAGCCGTCGGCGGTACACGTGTCGCTGTAGGCGCCTGCGTGGGCTGTGTGGTTGGCGTTGGCTCCATCGGAACCTGGTTGATATTGGTTGGATTGGGTGTTGGGGTATTCTCAATCACTGGCGGCGTCGCAGATAATTGAGCTACCACCGTTTGAAAGTATTGTTGCGTGGCTTCAGCCTGTAGGGTTTGCATCGCTTGTTCGACCGGGTCAACCGTGGGAGTAGCCGAGTCAGGTTTGCCACATGCTGCCAAGACTATACTCAATACCAGTATCATTAAACCGGAAAACATCCAACGTGGTTTTCTTGAGATTTTGTTTTTCATTTTCTACTCCTTATTAGCCAGAAATACCTCATTCCTTAGACGTTTATCAGGTAAAAAAGTTCCTAAATAAAGTACAACCGCTTTTTATAGCGGTTGTAGCTTTCTTAGTCATTTGAAACGACCAACTGGATTCCAAGACCCCACTGCTGCCCGGGTCCATATCCGATGCGCGCGCCATCTGGTGCAACGATCATCCAGTAGCTGTAGTAGGTTCCTTCGGTCATTGGGGCAGTCATATTCGGAATCGTGAGATCAATCGTATCTCCCGGCGGAACTTCCCTGGTGATATCACCACGCTTATTGGTGCCAAAGGCTTCGCCGCCTGCCAGGATCAGGTCATAATCGGTGGTCCATTTGCAAGTGCCGGTGTTCTTTACGGTCCAAGTTTTGTCAAACTTGGTGCCTGGCTTCACAACTGTGCCAGGAGGAAAATTTACATCGCCCAAAAAATCAAACTGGAAACATTTAGCGCCTGGTGCATCGGTGGGCGCTGCCGCTGTTGGCTGAGCTGCAGCTTCAGTCGCGTTGGGAGTTGCTGTAGGGACTACGACAACCTGTGTCGGGCAGACCGGGCACGCCGGTTGGGGAGTCCAGGTGGGTTGATTGCTCAGTTGGGTCACAAGCGCCACCAGGGTCTCCACTGAGTTCTGGGTCGCCTTGGCTTGCTGGGTCTCAGCTACTTGTTGCGCGATCTCCGCTTCTGAGGGGGTAGGAGGAACCGAAGGGGCACAAGCCGCCAGCGCAAGGCTCAGGCTCAGCAGCCCCAGGATAATCCATTTTATTCTTTTCATATTTCTCATATTACTCTCCGTCGATTAGTTAACAGCCAAAATTGACGCCGTTGAATCGGTATGTTATTCGGGATTCTATCACTATTCCAAAAAATGTTTTTGGTACACAACTGAATAATAAAAGAGAGCCGTTCAAAAAACGGCTCTCCAAGTAAAGTAAGCTTACTTATTGGAAAGGATTGCCAACCCAGGCAGTTCAATACCTTCCAGCATTTCCAACGACGCACCGCCACCGGTTGAGATATGGGTGATCTGATCGCTCAGCCCGGATTGATTGATCGCAGAAACGGAATCCCCGCCGCCTATGATGCTCACAGCGCAGCTTTCAGCCACTTTGTGTGCTACCGCAAACGTGCCCGCCGCAAAACGTGGGAACTCAAATACACCCATCGGACCATTCCAAACGATCGTGCCCGCTTTCGCGATTTCCTCACCGAACGCTTCAACTGTCTTCGGACCGATATCCAGGATCCTCCAGCCAGCTGGCACATCGCCCACGGGCAGCGTTTCCATTTTTGCTTCAGCGTCAAACGCGTCACCGAGCACCATATCTACCGGTAAAACCAGCTTACCTTCCGATTTCTCCAGCAGGGCTTTGGCAGTATCGATCACCTCTGCTTCCACGAGGGAATCAGCCAATTCATAACCAAGCGCTTTCAGGAAGGTGTTCGCCATGCCGCCGCCAATCAGGATCTTGTCGGCTTTTTTGAGCAGGTTCTCAATCACGCCGATCTTATCCGAGATCTTCGCGCCGCCTAAAATCGCCACAAACGGGCGCTTAGGATTGGCGATTGCGTCACCCAGGTATTTGATTTCCTTTTCCATCAGGAAGCCAGCCGCTGAAGGCAGCAGCTCTGCCACGCCATAAGTTGAGGCATGTGCGCGATGCGCAGAGCCAAAAGCATCATTCACGTACAGGTCCGCCAGGGATGCCAAGTCGGCTGACATCTGAGCGTCGTTCTTTTCTTCTTCCGCATAGAAGCGCGTGTTCTCGAGAACCAAAACCTCTCCGGGCTTCAAGGCAGCGGAAGCGGCTTTGGCGATCTCACCGCGGCAATCTTCCGCGAACTTGACTGGCGCAGATATCAGGGTAGCCAGGTGATCCGCAACAGGTCGCATCGAATATTCCAGGTTGGGCTGACCCTTCGGACGACCCAGGTGGGACATCAGGATCACTGCGGCGCCATGCTCAAGCAGGTAGTTAATCGTCGGCAGGGCTGAGGTGATGCGGGTATCATCTTTGATTTTGCCTTCCTTGATCGGCACATTGAAGTCCACCCGTACCAAAACCTTCTTACCTGCCACGTCCAGATCGGTAACCATTTTTTTGTCAGACATTTTTTCTCCTTCCGTAAAAAATGCGCATCACTGTCTTTTGAAACAATGCTGCGCATTCATTCGATCAGAAAACCTTGAGGTTTAGAGTTTCGCGGCAATCATCTTGCCCAGGTCAACAGCGCGGCAGCTATAGCCCCATTCGTTGTCGTACCAGGTCACAACCTTCACCAGGTTGCCATTCATGACCATGTTCTTCTCGAGGTCTACGATGGATGAACGATCGTCACCCTTGAAATCGCTCGAAACCAACGGCTGGTTGTAAGCGCCGGTGGTCACGCCCAGGATGCCTTTCAGCGCGCCCTTGGAAGCTTCGATGAAGGCTTCATTCAGTTCTTCCTTGGTGGTTGGTTTTTCAACCAGGGCAACAAAGTCAACGATGGAAACGGTAGGGGTTGGAACGCGTAGAGAGTAGCCGTCAAATTTACCCTTGAGCTCGGGGATGACCAAAGCGACAGCCTTGGCGGCACCAGTGCTGGTGGGGATGATGTTCAGGGCGGCTGCACGTGAACGGCGCATTTCCTTCTTGTGACCCTGATCCAGGATGACCTGGTCGTTGGTATAAGAGTGGATGGTAGTCATGACCGCGCTGAGAATGCCAAAGCGTTCGTTCACGATCTTGGCAGCTGGCGCAAGGCAGTTGGTGGTGCAGGAAGCATTCGAAACGATGTGGTGAATCGCGTTGTCGTACTTTTCCTCATTTACACCTAAAACAATGGTCAGATCCTCACCCTTGGCAGGCGCAGAGATGATGACCTTCTTGGCGCCGGCGCGTGCGATGTGTGCATCGGCGCCAATCTTGCCGCCTTCGCTTTTGGCGTTGGTGAAAATGCCGGTGCATTCAAAAACAATGTCCACACCGAGGTCTTTCCAGGGAAGATTACCCGGATCTTTTTCAGCAAAGACTTTAATTTCTTTGCCATCGATCACCAGGTTGCCAGCTTCATTGACATCAACGTCACCCTTGTAGATGCCGTAGTTTGAGTCAAATTTGAAGAGGTGGGCGTTGGTCTGTGGATCAAAGAGATCATTGATTGCCACAACTTCCAGGGTGTCCGAAGCGTCTTCGAGCAGTCGCTTTAATACCTGGCGTCCGATGCGGCCGAAACCATTAATTGCTACTTGTGTTTTCATTTATCCTCCAATTGAGTGAATATGGTTTGTTCCTGACTGGCAAAAATGCCAGAGTGTGTATGCTTAACCTTTGGAATTATATCCGATTGTAAGCTTCTCTGCATTAACTACTTGTAACTATTTGTAAAGGGCATGAACAGCTTGACGCACTCTCTCGGAAGGTGTATATTTGAACTATGAATTAGCATAAAGCTAATTATTGGTGTAAATGATGGAAAAAGGTGATTACTTAACAGCTATTATCAGATCGAACAAGACGATCTTTAGTGTTTCTGATGTTGCTCTATTATGGCAGGAATCCAATCTCAATGCGATCAGGGTCAGGCTTAATTATTATGCCCGAAATGGCGATCTGCATCGGATCAGGAAAAACTTTTACGCCAAGGATACAAAATATGACCGGTTGGAATTAGCTAATCGCTTGTTCTCACCTTCTTTCATCAGTTTTGAGACGGCTTTAGCCAGATATGGCATGATCTTCCAGTATTCAACAGTGATTTCAATGGCAGCTTACCTGACACGACAGGTAACAATAGAAGGTCAGGATTATTCCTATCGAAGAATCAAGGAATCAGCTCTTCTGGCGCCGATTGGCCTGGACATACGCGAGTCATATACTCTGGCTGGCAAGGAAAGAGCTTTTTTGGATACGCTCTATATATCTCCTGGTTTTCATTTTGACAATCTCCGTGAATTGGATTGGGACATGGTTCTTGAGATATTGCCAATCTATCAGAACAAGAGGTTGGAAAAAGAAGTGGGTAACTTGAGACTGTTGGATCAATTGGAATATGCATGACACTTGACATCGCCAGGCATAGAACAATCCTGTTTCAAATTCTAAAGGATACATATTCTGATCCCGAAATTGCTCCCTATCTTGGATTTACAGGCGGTACTGCTGCAGTTCTGTTTTACGGGTTGAAGCGTTTTTCTGTTGACCTGGATTTGGACTTGCTTGATCCGGAAAAATTGGAGACGATTTTTGCCGGAGTGACCAGGATTATTTCCAATTATGGCACGATCAAGTTGTCGCAAAAGAAACGTTTTAACCTGTTTTGGCTCCTTTCCTATGAAGATGAAGCGCACAATATCAAGGTGGAGGTCAATCGCAGGCAGTTTGGATCATCGTACGAAATAAAAAATTATCTTGGGGTTCCCATGAAGGTGATGGTCAAGGAAGACATGTTTGCTCATAAGTTAATGGCAATGTATGAGAGGATAGGGAAGACAAGCCGCGATATTTATGATGTCTGGTTCTTTTTATCTGAACGTTTTCCTGTCAATAAGGCTATCGTTGAGCAGCGATCCGGGCTTTCGTTTTCTGCTTTCATCCGAGAATGCGTGGAAAAGCTTGCGAAATTAGGCGACAGGCATATTTTAGACGGGATGGGTGAGTTGCTGTCTCAAGGTCAGAAAGATTGGGCAAAGGCAAAGTTGAAGGAAGAGACCATCAGCTTGCTCCAGCTTCGTGCCATGGACTGAGGTGGTACTAATCAAATTCAACCACGCCCCTATTATAGAGAAACATCCAGATCACTTAACGGTAACACTTTCACTTTAGATGAGGATATAGGGTTCCAGCAACCTTTCTAAATCGCTGGAAGAACAACCAAGTTTCAGCGCCATTTTCTCGCGCAGGGCGTTATCAGGTGAGAGATTGGCGCAGGACTCCATGAACACGGAAAGCATCATGTTGCAATCTGCGACTTCATGCGCGATGTTTTGCTTGCGCAGGCGATCATTATTCCGGATCCAACCGGGTTTTCGCGAAACGATCTCATCGGCTTCCAAGCCCAGGGCGGCAAATCGCTCCATCAGATCCTTCTCTTCGCTGGTCAGGATTGCCCCTTCCACTTCGGCGTAGGCTTCAGCCAGCTCACCGACCTCCGAGAGGAAGAACAACAGCGCGCTTTTTTGATCAGCCCACTGCAATCCGCGTGCGTTGTAGTATGCCTTGATCCATTTCGTGTCCATTACTCACCTCCACTTTATTGTAACCGTCGATAAGAAACTTGATGCATCAACTAATTACAAATCTTGGTATGATTAGCCCTTGTGAAAAGCATTGACAAAAACCAACCCTGCTGGCTTGCAGACCTAATGCACGCGCCTGCTGCCGATTATCTTTCGAATCCCAATCCAGCCCTGGGAGAGACCATCACCGTTCGCCTGCTGATTCCCGGCCAGATCAATCCAGACCAGGTTGTTTTGCGCACCATCCCTAATGGTGAGCAGCAGTTTACCGCCATGCAGCCCCAATCCGAGCAGAATGGTTTTCGCGCCTGGGAAGCACCTCTCAAGGTCAACGAGCCGCGGGTCAGTTATCGGTTTGCCATTCAGACCGAAGGCAGAGTGTGGTGGCTGAACGCCCTCGGCATCAGCCTGCACACGCCGCTGGCGCTCTTTGACTTCAAACTCCTGGCGGATTTTCAACCCATCCCCTGGCTTGAGAGATCCGTCTTTTACCAGATCTTCCCTGACCGCTTTGCCAATGGTGACCCAGGCAACGATCCGGGCGAAGAAACAGACCCCCGTCACTGGTACACCCGGAAGACCTTCCCCTGGGGTCAGGCGGCACCCAAAGAGCGCCGTCTGATGCCTTTTTATGGCGGCGACCTGGCAGGCATCGAAGCACACCTCGATTACCTTGAGCAGCTTGGCGTGAGTGCGCTTTACCTCAATCCGATTTTTACCGCCTTCACTAATCACCGCTACGACGTGAGCAACTTCCGCGAAGTGGATCCTGTTTTGGGTGGTGACCAGGCGCTGGTCTCTCTGCGCCAGGCTCTCACCGAGCGAAATATGCGCTACATACTGGATATCGTCCCGAATCACTGCGGTTTCATGCATCCCTGGTTCCAATCCGCGCTTGAGGATCATGAGAGCGAAGAGAGAGGCTTTTTCTACTTTGGAGAGAACAAACAGGATTACATTTCGTGGATGGGGTTTGGGCATATGCCCAAACTCAATTACGCCAGTGACACCCTGCGCCGAGAAATGATTGAAAACGAGGATGCCATCTTTGCCTACTGGCTGAAACCGCCCTTTGCCGCGGATGGCTGGCGGGTGGATGTGGGCAACATGCTTGGACGGCACGACGCGCACCAGATCAATCTCGAGCTGCTCCGATCGATCCGAGCGGCAGTTAAGCGCCTTTCGCCAGAAGCTTACTTGATGGCAGAGAATTTCTTTGAAGCCACCGAGCAGCTCCAGGGAGATGGCTGGGATGCTGTCATGAATTACACGGGTTTCGCAGATCCGGTGCTCCACTGGCTGACGGGGTATGAACAGGATGCTTTGCGCTGTGAGGTCGTGCTGAAAACAGATATCCCCTGGGATACGGCGACGATGCTCCAGGCGTGGAACGAAAACCTGGCTTCCATCCCCTGGCAAATTGCCTTGCAGCAGTTCAACTTGCTTGACAGCCACGATACCCCCCGCTTGTTGACCCTGCTGAACGGTGACAGAGCCCTCAGCCAGCTGGCAGCGATCGCGCAGTTCACCTTCCCCGGCGTGCCCTGCCTCTACTATGGCGATGAGATCGGGCTGACGAATGAGCAAGGCTTTGACTCGCGCAACTGCTTCCCCTGGGATGAACAGCATTGGGACCGGGAAACCCTGAGCTTTTATGAGAAATTGATCGCACTCCGACGGAATAGCCTGGTTCTGGCAAGAGGTGAATTCCGCACCCTATACCATGACCAGGATCTGGTCGTATATGCTCGCGTTTTTGGGGGGGAGTGGCTGTTGGTGACTGCCAACCGCGCAGAGCAAGCCCATCCACCTGTAAGGCTTGATCTTCCGGCAGTCAGCCTGGCTGGTGAACGTGAATTCAAGGCACTGTTTGGCTCCGGGCAGATAAAGGCTGGCAATGGCTGGCTCGAATTACCCGAGATCCCCAAGGGCGGTGAGGTCTGGCAGTAACTTAGGTTGCGTTTATAATCAAGTTATGTCGGGCATGTTTCGAAAACTAAAGGGGCAAATAAAAGCCTGGAGCACGCGCCAGGGTGAGGTCCAGGATCGCCTGCGCTACTTTTACCTCAAACTCAACAAGAGGTTGGGAGGTGCATTAGGCGTTATCCGGCATGCTTTCAATAACTTTAACCTCGTGCATGCTGCCGAAGCTTCCGCCAGCCTGGCTTACTACGGTCTTTTTTCCATCTTCCCGTTACTCCTGGCAGTGGTTTCCATTGGTTCGATGTTCTTGGAAGGCGAGTTGGTTAAAGTGGAATTGCTGGAGATCATCACGCAGTGGATCCCCATTTCAGCCGATACTGTCAATTCCCAGGTGACAACCGTCCTCAACCTGCGCGGTACTTTCACGGTGGTTGCTGTCATTTCCCTGCTTTGGTCAGGCTCGAACGTCTTTGAAAAAGTGATTGTCAACGTTAATCGCGCCTTTCCGCAGGGCAGCCGACCTGGCTTTTTCAAAAGCAGGGGGATGGCTCTGCTGATCATCGTGGTAATGATCCTGCTTTTCAGTGCGTCCCTATTCATCAGCACGGTCGTTGAGATCTTCCCGACAGCCGAGAATGCCCTTTTTGGAAGGCTGATCACCTCAGCAAAAGCCTGGGTCGAAGTGCTGCAGATCGCGCCACTTGTGCTGAAATTTTTGCTGTTTCTGGCGGTCTACAGCTGGATTCCTCAAAGTGCCAGCATTCTCCTCAAGGCGCGTCTGATCGGAGCATTGGTGACGGCGGTTTTGTGGGAACTCTCCAGCCGTTTGCTCGGTTGGACAATTTCCAGCGGTTTTACCAATTATGAAATTGTCTATGGATCCCTGGCATCCATCATGGCATTATTGTTCTGGCTTTATCTGAGCAGTTACATTCTCTTCCTGGGCGCCCACCTCGTGCACGCGATCGACACGCAGATCAAGCGTAAGCTGAGTGGAACCGGTAAAGAAGATCCACAAACCGGAGGGGCGGCAGCATAATGGACCTGTCAATTTGCCTTGTACCTTTGAACGCGTTGGAGTACCTGGAACCTTTACTGGCTTCAATTGAGCGATATACCAGCGGATTGCATTATGAAGTGATCATGGTGGACAATGGCTCCACAGATGGCACGTTGGAATGGATCGAGCAACACCATCCAGAAATCGTGTTTTCGCACAATTTGGCTAACCTTGGCTTCACGCGCGGAACCAACCAGGCAATGGCGCAAGCCAAAGGCGAATTCCTGTTATTGCTTAATCCCGACACCCTGTTGACTGAGGATTGTTTTAATCCGCAGATTACCTATCTTCGGGAGCATCCTGAAGTGGGGATCGCCATTCCAAAAGTGCTCAATGCGGATGGCAGTTTCCAGCAGCAATCGCGCCGGGGGGATGCCCGCCCGGCAGAGGTCTTCGGTTATTTTCTGAAACTTGGAAAGCTCTTCCCCAAAAACAGAGACCTTAACGGTTACCTGCAATCCTGGCTTCCGGAGGATGAGGTGGCGGAGGTAAAGGCGGTTTCAGGATCCTGCATGTTCATCCGCCGGGAAGTCTATGAACAGATTGGCGGATTGGACGAACAGTTTTTTGCCTACCAGGAAGATAGTGACTACTGCATGCGGGCAAGACAAGCCGGCTGGAAGGTGATGTACGTGCCCCTGAGCAGCATCATCCACTACGCAGGTGAAGGCGGCTCGAAAACCCAACCCTATTACGCGATCTTCCAATGGCATCGCTCCTATTTCCTGTATTATCGCAAGCATTTTGCCAGGAAGCATTTCTTCTTGTTTAATTGGTTCTACTACCTGGTGATGGTTCTAAAGTTACTCTTTGCCTGGTTAAAGCGTTTTGTGAGGGGAAAATAAAAAGAGGAGGCGGAAGCCTCCTCTTGGACTACTAAAAAACTTATCTGCTCAGTCGTAAGATTGCCGCGGCGTCAGCGCCGGTGATGTCTTGGTGTTCTCCCTCGCTCCAACCTCTGGCTTCCCAGCGTGCCTGTACCCTGGCAGCGGCTTCTTCAGGATCGACTCCATAGGAGGTGAGGGTGGTAGGCATGCCAATGCTCTGGAAGAAAGCCGAGGTTGCCTCGATCGTGCGGTCGATACGTTCGGAATATTTCTGCATCTTCTGATCCATTACCCGGTAGCCGTATTGCAGCAATTTGTCCCGCTTTTGATCACGCTTGTACCAAAGCAGCCAGGGTAAAACAACGGCCAGAGTTTCGGCATGCGCCAGTCCATAAAAGGCAGTCAGTTCGTGCCCGATGCTATGCGTCGCCCAGTCCTGGGGCACGCCGGCGCCGATTAGGTGATTGAGCGCGTTCGAGCATACCCACATGAAGTTGGCGCGGACGTCGTAATCCGGAGGGTCCATTTTAAGCACAGCCGGAGCCATCTCGATGATTGCCATCAGCAATGCTTCTGCCTGGCGGTCTTGCACGATGGCACCAGCCGGGTAGGTCATGTATTGCTCCATCACGTGCACAAAAGCATCCACCAACCCATTTCGCAGCTGCTTTTGGGGCAGGGAATAGGTGGTTTCAGGGTCCAGGATGGAAAACTTCGGAAAGACGCGATCACTGGCAAACGATAGTTTTTCCTCGGTCTCACGGCGCGATATGACAGAATTGTGGTTGAATTCGCTGGCAGTGGCTGGAAGGGTCAAAACGGTTCCAAAGGGAATGACCTTTTTTAAGTCTTTTGATACACCCTGGGCGAGGATGTCCCAGGGCTCGATGTCTTCATTGGGGCTTACAAGAGAGATGAACTTCGTGCCGTCAATCACAGAGCCGCCGCCTACCGCCAGCAGGAAATCCACCTTCTTTTTTCGGACCTGCTTGATAGCTTTGAGAAGCGTGGCATAATCCGGGTTGGCTTCGATCCCACCAAATTCGATTACCTCATGCTTCTTTAGTGCGTCCATAACCTGGTCATAGACCCCATTATCTTTGATGGATCCACCGCCATAGAGCAGCATGACTTTAGCTTTGTGAGGCACGCGCTTACTCAGTTTGGCGATGGTTCCCCTGCCGAAAATGATGCGCGTAGGATTATAAAACTCGAAGTTGTTCATCTGGTTGCTCCTTATGTCATTTAGTCAGGCTTAATGAAATCAGACCCCTTATGGATAGAAGTGCTCACCTTAGCCTCGTGAACCATTTGTTGAGTGATAGTGCACATGCACAGCGCGCACAAAATCAATGCCATCTACCAAAACATTTTCAACCTGATCGGCGATCGCATCGCCCTGGTCTACGCTGATGGCACCATCCACAAATATAGTGAGGTTGATCACGAGGAATTGCCCAAAACGGTGTGCCTTGACCGAATCGATTTCCTGTACTCCGGGAGTCTGGCTTGCCAATTCGCTGATCTGTTCGTTCAGTGCTTGTCCGGGGACGGTATCCATCAAATCATCGGTGGAATCTTGCAGGATTCCAATGCCGGTTTTGAGGATCAGAACTGCCACGATCGCTCCAGCCAGCGGGTCCACCCAATGGTAACCGAATTGGCTCATCGCGATGCCAATGACCACCGCCGATGCCGCGAAGATATCGTTGCGATGATCCTGCGCCACAGCAATGACAGATGGATTGTTGGTCTTTTTACCGATCTTGCGCGTGTAAATGCTCAGTAATCCCTTAATAAATACGGTGAACAATGCCACATAGAGGGTGTATCGGGCACTTCCAGCATAACCACTTACCCCTTTAATGAAATCAAACAGAGAGTTTATCGAATCCCAAAAGATGGTGATGGCAGTGGTGATGACGAATGCGCCGACTACCAATGCTCCAACGCTTTCGAATTGGGTGTGCCCGTAAGGGTGCTCATCATCAGCGGGTTTATGAGCAGCCCGCACAAAGACGGAAACGACGATGTTGTACACCACATCTGAAGTGCTGTTGATACCATCAGCCAACAAAGCCGGGGAGTGACCCAAAATGCCAATACTGGTTTTCAGGATCGCCAATAACACGTTGGCGATCAGCGCCAATGAGACAGCCTGGTTGCTGAGCTTGCTGCGGTCCGTCGTGCTGATGGATGTAGAACTGATTGAATAGGCGCTCATTATTTATCTATTCCGACTGCCTTGCGCATGCGTTTAAGCACCGGAATGGCGATATCGCGTGCCTTAACGGCACCACGGGCGAGAATATCATCCAACGCGGCAGTATCTTGCATGTAATCGCTGAATTTTTGACGGGCCTCGCCAAAGTATGCCAGGATGGTCTCAGCCAACTCCTGCTTCAGCGTGCCGTAGCCCAAACCACCCGCCAGGTATTGTTGGCGCACTTCCTCAGTCCGCTCGGGCGTGGCAAAGAGTTTGAAGATTTGGAACAGGTTGTCGCCATCGGGGTTTTTGGGTTCCTCCGGAGGGCGGCTATCCGTGACGATGCGCATGACCTGTTTGCGCATTGTATTTTCATCCGCAAAGATTGGGATCGTGTTGCCGTAGCTTTTGCTCATTTTGCGCCCATCAATGCCGGGCACGTCCTGCATGTCCTTGGTAAAAAGACCTTCCGGCAACTTGAACGTCTTGCCGTAAACACGGTTGAAGTTCTCGGCGATGTCGCGCGTGATTTCGATATGTTGTTTCTGATCAAGCCCAACGGGCACCACGTCTGAACCGTAAAGCAGGATGTCTGCTGCCATCAGGACGGGGTAGTTATACAGCCCCATGTTGATCCCGTCGTCGGGGTCGCGATCGGCTTCGAGGTTCTTATCCACGGCGGCTTTGTAGGCATGAGCGCGGTTCATCAAGCCTTTGCTGGTCAGGCAGGAAAGCATCCAGGCGCATTCAGGAATTTCGGGCACGTCTGATTGGCGGAAGAAAACGCTGTTGTCCGGGTCAAGCCCCAAAGCCAACCAGCCGGCGGCAACCTCGTAGATCAGGTGTTGAAGCTCCTTGCGGTCGGGCGTGGTGTTAAGGGCGTGAAAATCGGCAACGAAATAGAGACCGAGATATTTTTCGGTCAGGGCAATGGCGGGTTTGTACATGCCAAAGTAATTGCCGATATGCGGATTGCCGGTGGGCTTGATGCCAGTTAGCGAGATAGGTTTCATCATGCACTCCTAAAAAACAATTCAGTCAATTATACGGCACTCCGGCTGCTTTTGCCCGTGAGGATTTGACACGTGAGGATTTGACACATGAGGATTTGAGGTCAACGGGGGCGGGTGTCGATCACGCAGAAGGCATTGCCGTCCGGGTCGTGCAGGACCACGTAATCCGCATCTTCTTCGTAGCGCCATTCCGGCTTTGTCGCTCCCAAAGAGATCAAGCGTTCCACCTCAGCTTTTGGATCATCACTGAAGAGGTCCATGTGGTGTTTGCGAGGTTTGGAGGTCGTCACTCGGTTGAAAGAAAGCTGTATCCCATCCCCTTTTTTTGGAACCAGGATCGCAAAATCCTCGTCGGGAGGATACTTAAGCACATAATCCAACGCGGCGCTCCAAAACGATATCGCCTTTGGGATATCTTTTACTCCCCAGACAATTGCTCTGATTTTCAACATATCCCGACTCCTGGATGGATAAAGTGATCATAGTGTAAGCTTTATATGATTAATACTCAATGAAAACCAAACATTATCTATCCTATGCTCGTAAAAATCAGCTATAGTATACAGCATAAGTGAGGTGATTATGGTGGAATGGCTAAGCAATCCGTTGGTGTTCAAAATTGCCGGTTTGGTAGCGGTTTTTTTGGGGCTGATTGGAGTCATTCTGCCCTGGATGGTTTATCGCGGAAAGGAAGGCGAGAGGTATTCTTGCCTAAATCACTACATTTCCGAGCTTGGTGAACGCGGAGTGTCGCGTTGGGCATGGATTTTCAACCTTTGCATGATCCTTGGCGGTTTGGCGGTGGTGGTTGCTACCATTTCGCTTGGGCTTAGTTTGCCTGGCTATTGGGCGAAGCTGGGCTTGCTCTTTGGGGTCGTGACCGGGGTCGGGATGATGATGGTGGGCTTCTTTCCGATGGATAATATCAAGCCGCATGCCTCAGCGGCGGTCACCTTCTTTCGGGGCGGGCTGTTGATGGTGATGGCTTTCTCTCTCGCAATCTTGTTTCCGCCTCAGAATCATGTGATCATCCAGCGGTTTTTTGGCGCAGTCGGATTGATCCCCATTGCCGCTTTTACAACTTTTCTGATCCTCTTGTGGGATGAACGGGACCATGTCGATCAGACTCTATCTGTGGAGAGCGTCCAACACCCGCAGATTTCGAAGTTTACGATATCGGAGTGGGCAGTCTTTTTCTCGATCATTCTCTGGACATTTTTGCTCAGCCTGGCAATCGGATGAAATTCGACTCGGAGGATTAATGGAAGGATTGTTCAGATAAAAACTTCTGGAAAATGCCAGCTTAATAAAATTGTCTTACTATTAAATCAGATCAATCAAGGAGGTCGATTATGAACGGTGGAAATGGAAGTGGATGCGGTTGTTGCAGTTGTGGCTGCCTGGGGTGCCTGGCACCTTTGATTGCGATCATTTTGATCTTTGGCATGATCTTTGCCTTTTTAGTACCAATGAACCACAATTATCAGCAGATGATGCCTGATGACTTTCAGGAGCACTATCCGGAATTCAACGACGGCACTGGAATCCCCGCTGAGAAGGGGTCAATCCTGCCAGTTTATGAGCTATCAGAGCCTATTGCAATTGCTTGCGCAGCGTTCTGATGGAGGATTGCGAAAAACAAGCGGAGCCTTTCCCGGCTCCGTTTACGTATATAGACCTTCTTTTGGAATCAGGCATCGAACGCATTACAAGGGATAGCAATATCAAACCGGTGTTATTAGAATAAGAATCTCGAATACGAGCAGGAGAGAAAATGACACAGACAGACACCATTACACGTTACATTATTATCGGCGGAGGGATCGCGGGCATCAGCGCCGCGGAAGCAATCCACGCACTGCAGCCGAAAGCTGATATCACCCTGATTTCCGAAGAACATTATTTGCCATATTTTCGCATGAGCCTGACCCGCTACCTGGCAGGGGAGGTGGAGCGTGAGAAACTCACTCTGCACAACCAGCAGTGGTATCTTCAGAATCACATCTCGATCCTGTTGAACAAACATGTTTCATCCATCGATGCCGAGGCAAAGCAAATTTCCCTGGCGGACGGTCATAAGCTGTCCTATGACAAGCTGATCCTGGCTTCAGGCGCGCACCCGAACGTGCCGCCATTTCCTGGGCGGGAACTAAAAGGCGTACAGACCTTGCGGACGCTTGAGGACGCAGACCTGATCATGGAGGTCGCCAGGAAGCAGGCGAAGGTTATTTGCATTGGGGGAGGTTTGCTCGGATTGGAAGTAGCTGGGGCGGTGGCGCGGCAGGGCGCACAGGTTACCGTGTTGGAGGGGTTGGATTGGCTCCTTCCGCGTCAGTTGGACGCTGAGGCCAGCGCGATCCTTAAAGCGAAGATTGAGGATATGGGTATCAAAGTGATTGTGCCGGCAATGACCAAAGCGCTGCACGGCGATGGCAAAGTCGAGAGCGTGGAACTGGGGGATGGGCAGGTGCTGCCGACGGATCTGGTGCTGATCAGCACCGGTGTTTCCGCCAACCTTGAACTGGCAAAATCGGCAGGACTGACAGCCAACCGGGGCGTTGTGGTGAACGAGCACATGGTGACCTCCAACCCGGATATCCTTGCCGCTGGCGACCTGACTGAATTCCAGGGCAGAAGTTATGGCTTATGGATACCCGCCAAGAACCAGGGGACCATTGCAGGTCAAAATGCAGCCGGCCAAGAAACAAACTTCCTGGGCGAGCCGCCTTCCACCAGGCTAAAGGTTTTGGGGATCGATGTGTTCAGCATTGGTCAGTTCTCGCCGAGTGTTGAGGGAGATAAACTGGTAGCGGAAAGCAAGGACGGCGTCTACAAGAGCTTCCTGTTCCGCGATGGCAAGATGATTGGCTCGATCCTGCTGGGCGACGACAGCCTGGCAAGCAAGGTCAAGGTGGCAATTGAGGGCAAAAAGGATTTCGCGGCTGTCTTGAGCGGGACAAGCGACGTGGAGAGTGTGATCAGCGCTCTTTGATGCGCTGGTTGATCAAAAAGTGGTTGTGGACAAATTCGAGTAGGTTTGCTATAATCACGGCACTTCGGGCGCTTAGCTCAGCTGGTTAGAGCGCACGGTTCACATCCGTGAGGTTCGGAGGTTCGAGCCCTCTAGCGCCCATACAACTCCTCCTCGCGAGGAGTTTATGTTTAAAGGACGGTTCAAATCCGTGCCTCCTGGATCTGTCATTGCGAACCTCTTTTGTGAAGCAATCTAAATTGTTGTCATGTGCAAAACAACAGTGGCAGCGCAATCCGTTCATTACACGCAAAGCGTAAACGGAGCAGACGTTGGTGTGGATACTTACCGGTCCTTGAGGCTGAAATTCTAGATTGCTTCGTTCCTCGCAAAGACAGGAAAAAGAAGGATGCCTGTCAGAATAGATAGGAAGGTTGCGCACACGATCAGAGGACTTAAGGTAATTTCACTAACAACTCAACATTCAACTCAAAATGAAATTTCATATTTGGGATTCGGTTGTAAATTTACTATAATATAAATGTAGGATGTTTGTTTTTTTCCTGATGGTCTGTATTTAAGGAGGTTTACCATGTCACGCAAAATCATTTCAGCTTTGCTACTGATGCTAATCCTGTCTGGTTGCATCATGCAGACACCCATCCAGCCGGCACAACCGGTTGTTGAAGAGGAGCCCGAGGTCATCTCAACTGAAGCGACAGAATCGAGTGCCGAAGTGTCGGGTGAACCTGTTTCAGAGTCTACTGCCTTCGAATTACCGGAAGGCATGGTGCTTATCCCGGCAACCAAGTACATGATGGGGTGTGATCCGGAGCATAATAATGGCTATAGCTGCCCACCCGATGAACTCCCACAACACGAAGTCAGTCTGTCGGCTTACGCGATTGATATTCATGAAGTAACCAATGCACAATATGCCGCTTGCGTGGCGGCAGGTGCATGTGCGGCGCCGGTCGCGATCGCATCCCAAGCCCGCGAGGATTACTATACGAACACTAAATTGACCAACTACCCGATGATTAACGTCAAATGGGAAGCAGCCCAGGCGTACTGCACTTGGGCAGGCAAGCGTCTTCCGACCGAAGCGGAATGGGAACTGGCAGCGAAGGGATCAACACCGAAGGCGTACGCCTGGGGGGATGAGGCTCCTGACTGCTCAAAAGCGAATATCTATCAGAATGCTTTCATGTCTGCCTGCGTGGGCGATACTGTGGCTGTTGGGAGTTACCCCGCAGGGGCGAGTGAGTTTCGTGTGATGGACATGACCGGAAACGTCTGGGAATGGGTTGCGGATAACTACGTTGAAGGTTTCTACAGCCTTAGCCCCACAGAAAATCCATTGGCTGTAGAGGCAAACCAGGTGAATGTGGTTCGTGGCGGTGGCTGGGCGAGCAACTGGCTGGCTGTACGTGTTACGAGCCGTGCATATGACCTTAGCCTATACAGTGGTCCGGACCTCGGATTCCGCTGCGCTATGGATGGTTCCATGGACTGAGACGAAATCTCAATAAGTAAAACCGTTCGGATATTGGAGAGCCGACTCTAAACCAGCCGACTGTTCTTATTAATGCGATAGATCCAGCCCAGACCCAACAAACCAAATGGCAAAATCCAGGCGGCAAGACGGAAAGCGGTCTGAAAACTATACAGATCTGCCAAAAGACCTACGAGGGGGACCGCCAGGGATGTGCCAACAAAATTAATAGACAAGAAAAGACCGTTAATGAATGCTCTGTCTTCTACAAAGCCATCCTGAACCATTGCCATCAGAACCGGCAAAGCCGCAATTTCAAAAAAACCAATCAACAGGATAATTGGTACCTGCAACCAGTTGTCGGTGCGTAGAAAAATAAGCATCGATGAAAAGAGTGCAGTAGTGACAAATCCCAGAACATGAACCCGGCTGAATCTGTCACTGAAACTTCCGACAATATGAGACCCGAATGCTCCGGCGACTAAAATCAGGGTCATTCCAGCACCAGATACCCAGGTGCTGGCGCCCCGTTCACGCAGAAATGCGGGGAAATAGGTTGGGAGCATCACAGTCATCATCGCCCGGGTGGCAACAATGAAAGCCATAGGCAGCATGATTTTCATTACCCTGCCCCAATGCTTGGGCGCGTTTCTTTGCTTTTCTAATGAATCAGCACAGGTATCAGCATTTTTTAAACCCAACCAGATCAATACAGAGGCAATAGCGCCACCAATCGCAAGAATGGGCAATTTTGACAAACCGAGATAATCGTAAACTGTGACTAACAGGATCGAACCCAACGCGTAACCCAAAGTCCCGGCATTGACCCAAAAGCTCATACTTTTTCCGAGTTTCTTTCCAGCATACTTACTGTTTAATGCCGGACCAATCGCGTGGAGTGAAGCCGAACTCAAGCCAGCCAAAATCAACATTGCCATCATCACCACAGGTGTTGTTGCCAAGCCCAGTAAACTCATCATGGTGGCGGTGATGACGGGTGCCAGGATGACCAGTATCCTCAGGTTGTGTCGGTCTGCGAGGGAGCCAATAAGCGGTTGGAAAAGGGAGGGTAAGCTGTAAAACAGAGTCAGAGAACCCCCACCCAGGTTACTAAGACCCAATTTTTCAGTCAAAATTGGTAGTATAGGCGGTAGGAAACCAGAATATAAATCGTGTAAACTGTGTGCAGCGGCAATTGAACCGACATACCGGTTGTTGTTATGGTTGGTTTCGCCTGGGGGCAAGTCGGGTTTGGATAAGGGATCTTCCTCGATAGTATCGTGGGGCTTACTATAATTTTGCATGCCCGGAATTGTATCAAGCAACGTGGTGGAATTGGCAGGTTTCGGCATTATTGCTGGTTTTTCAAGGCATATTCCCCGGATACCTTAGATAATCTATCGCAACTCTGATAATTTTCTGCAATAATTATCCTGAGAGAGGTGAAACTATGTTTGATGGAAAATTTTCAACAGCAAATTCAACACCCGTAAAGAATTTAAAGGTAAACAAGCGTGTCCTTCCGATTATTTTGATCGCCCTGGCAGTAATCATCCTGGCAACGTCGCTTTTTTATGAAGTCCCGGCAGGCAATATTGGCGTTGTTCTGCGCTTTAGTGCAGTCAACCGGGTTTCTTACCCCGGCATCAACATCAAGCTCCCGTTCGTGGAGCGGGTGGTGTTGATGAATGTCCGGACCCAAAAAGATGAAGTGCAGGCTACAGCCATGTCAGAAAACCTGCAGGTGGTGACATCCCAGATTGCGGTCAACTACCACCTTGACGGAAACCGCGCAAAGGAAGTCTACGAGAAGATCGGCGCAGATTATGCCAATATCATCGTGGCTCCAGCTATCCAGAACACGTTCAAGGCCGTGACTGCACAGTTCAATGCCGAGGAACTGATCACCAAGCGCGACGAAGTCCGCCTGTTGGCAGAAGAAGAGCTGACCAAGCAGTTGGAACCATACTTCATTGTTGTGGAGAACTTCAACATCGTCAACTTTGACTTTTCGGCAGAATACCAGCAAGCGATCGAATCCAAGCAGGTTGCGCAGCAGCAGGTGGAAACCTCCAAGCAAAAGTTGGCACAGGCTGAGATCGATGCTCAGACGGTAATTGCCCAGGCGAAAGGTCAGGCAGACGCGCAAAAGGCGCTCAACCAGACCGGTGCTCTGACACCGGAGTACTTGCAGTATCTTTTCCTGACCAAATGGAACGGGATCCTGCCCCAGGTGATGAGCAGCGGCACTGACACGATGATTGATGTCTCACGGTTCCTAAATCTGCCTGCACAGGAGCCTTAAGAGATAACCCAGTTGTATGCAGTGAGTAATCATCCTATTTCAGGGTGATAGAATGAAATTGGACGAGCAATAAAAAGGAGTAAATTATCATGTCAAAATTTGAACGGGAAGTTGAAATTGACACCCTGGCAGCGAATGCCTGGGCTGTCTTGACCGATGCCAACCAGTGGCCAAAGTGGTTCCCGTATGTGGACAGTGTTTCGAACGTCGTGCCTTTGCATGAAGGCGCAGTCATCAATTGGGAGAATGATGGCAAGTTCGGTACCGCAACCGTGACAAAACTGGTGCCCGAAAAGGAACTCGTGATCCTGACGGAGATGGATGGCGATAAGGATGCTCATACCTTTTTGCTACGCTCCAGCGGTGGCTTCTTTGGGCTGGTCGCGGATGAAACGAAAGTGGAGTACCATCTCGACACTATGACAGGCGCCGGTATTCTCGGGCGTTTCATTACCGGCGGTAACCCACGCGATATGCTGCGGGTCAAGAATGCCACAAATGCCCTGCGCAAACTGATCGAAGCTCAGTTCCCGAAGGCATAGTTTTTTCCTAATTCATTCATAATAGAAACGGAGTAAAAATGGGTCTTTTCACATCAATCATTGTCGGTTTGCTGGCTGGCATGGCTGCCTCGTGGCTCATGAAAACCAACAACAAATGGTATATCGACATTCTACTCGGTATTGCCGGCAGTATTCTGGCGGGTTGGATCACCTCAATATTTTTGGGTGTGAATTTGGTTTCAGGCTTCAATTTGCCCACCCTGCTGGTCTCAACCGGCGGCGCGGTGCTCGTGCTGTTGATCTACCGCTGGTTCAAGAGCCGTAAATAAACCTGGTTTGGTGAACAAAAGCCGGCTTAGTATCAGCCGGCTTTTAACTGTAATTGGGAACGATTCGATTGCTTAGCCAGAAAAATATCACCCTTTTGCGAAAAGCAACCGTATATGCATTTCTTGCGGCGGCTCTCTATGCCCTGAATATGCCGTTTTCACGATTATTATTAGGGTCCGTTGAGCCCTTATACATGGCAGCCTTTCTTTACCTTGGGGCAGGTGTGGGGATGCTCGGACTCTGGTACTTTAGCACGCCGAAAACAGACAGGCACATTGCTCCCATCACGAAAGACGAAAAACCTTACATTCTGGGAATGGTGCTGCTGGATATTCTTGCGCCCACGCTGCTGATGTTTGGTCTGAGAAGCACCCTGGCAGCGAATGCTTCCCTCCTGAACAATTTCGAAATTGCAGCAACCTCCTTGATCGCACTGCTGCTATTTAAAGAGGCAATTTCCCGAAGGCTATGGGTTGGGATTGGATTGGTGACCCTCGCCAGTGTGCTCCTCTCCCTGGAAGGGTTCTCATCCTTCCGATTTTCCAGTGGCTCGCTTCTGATCCTGGGCGCAAGCACAGCCTGGGGTCTCGAAAACAATTTCACGCGCAAGCTCTCCAACCGAACCAGCTCGGATATTGTCATCATCAAGGGGATCGGCTCGGGATTGGGTTCTTTGCTGCTGGCTCTGCTGACGAGGGAAACCTTCCCGCAAGTTGGATTTATTGTTTTGACGATGCTGCTGGGTTTTGTGGCTTATGGCTTGAGCATCAATTATTACGTCAAAGCGCAGAAGCAGCTTGGCGCTGCAAAAACCAGCGCCTACTACGCCATCGCGCCCTTTTTGGGAGTGATCTTCTCTTTCCTCATCTTCAGAACGCTTCCCATGCCCACCTTCTGGGCTGGGTTGGTGCTGATGGCAGCTGCCAGCTGGTTTTTGATCACTGACACCATCAGCATCCAGCATACCCACCCGCATAAACATACCAGGATAGATCATCGAAGCAATGTTGATGACGGCGTTCCTGTCCTGGTCGAATACAGTCACACTCATTTTCATGCTCATCAGCGGGAAAATGAAGAGCAACATGACCACGCACATCCTTCGGATAAGGATTCTGGTTCTGCTGATTTTCCTGGCGGCGTGTAAAGAATCCAAAATATCCAATGAATTGTAAATAGACTAAAATACTCACAACAACACTTTAACCATTTATTAACAGTTTGGAAGGTTGTCATGTCTGATCAAATTCCAGAAGTAAATACAGGCCGTCGGCGGAAGAGCAGTAATCGTCCGACCACACAAGCAGAGCAGCCCATTCGCAGGCCGGTTGGCTCAGCCAAACCAAGCCCCAAACCCACCCGCCCGACCTATTCTGGCGGATCCAGTCAAACCACAGGCGGTTTTCCGAGTGGAACCTCATCCAGCGGAAGCGGTGGTCTGGGAGGACTGGGCGGGCTCGGAGGACTGACAGGTTCGAGGGGCAACCGGCGAAGTTGCGGCGGTGGTATATTCGGAATCATCGTCCTCGTGATTGTGCTCTACTTCCTCTTAAGAAGCTGCCAGGGAGGATCATCTCTCCCGGGGATGACCGGTCTTGAGCAGGAACCTACTCAGAATCTACCGGTTTACACGGAACCAACCCAACCTTCTGCCACGAGCACCCCCTGGCCAACCGCCGTTAACGCTGGTGAAAATTCAGGCCAAAAGTGGCTGGTTATGATGTACCAGGACGCGGATGACCCGGCACTCGAACGGGACATCATGATGGACCTGAATGAAATGGAAATGATCGGTTCAACGGACCAGGTCATGATCGTCAGCCAGATTGATCGATATCGCGGGGGATATTCTGGGGATGGCAACTGGGACTCAACCCGCCGTTACCTGGTGACCTACGACGATGATCTGAACAATCTCGGCTCTGAACTTGTGATGGATCTGGGCGAAAAGAATATGGGCGATGCCAATACGCTTTCGGATTTCCTCACCTGGGCAATCCAGAGCTTTCCAGCAGATAGGCACATCCTGATCATGTCGGACCACGGCATGGGCTGGCCTGGCGGCTGGAGCGATCCTTCTCCCGCACAACGCGACCGCAGCACCAATGCGCCGTTGGTTTCGGCGATGAAGGATGACATCATCTACCTGAACGAGTTAGAAGAGGCATTGGCGACCACCATTCAGACCACCGGGATCGACAAGTTTGACCTGATCGGTTTAGATGCCTGCCTTATGAGCCAGATGGAAGTGTATACTGCGCTGGCTCCTTACGCGCGCTACGCTGTCGCCTCTGAGGAGACTGAACCGGGGCTCGGTTGGGCTTACAGCGCCTTTCTGGGCCTGATGGTCTACAACCCGGATGTGACCACGGAAGAAGTAGCAGCGAACATCGTCGACTCCTATATCACCCAGGACCAGCGGGTTGTGGATGACCAGGCACGCGCGGATTTCCTGGCACAGAATTCCAGCGGGGGCGGATGGTACGTCAACCGGATGAGCGCGCAGCAATTAGCCACCCAGCTTGGGCAGAATATCACGCTGGCGGCAGTGAACCTTGAAAACCTTCCTATCTTACTGGATGCGGTCAATCAGTTCTCCTACCATTTGCAGAGCCTGGACCAGCGGGCAATCGCGCAGGCACGCAGTTACGCGCAATCCTACACCTCCATCTTCGGCAGCAACGTGCCGCCTTCCTTCATTGACTTGGGGCACTTCGCGGCACTGACGTACAAGTATTCAGGCGACAGCGCCACGCGTAACCAGGCGAACAACTTGCTTGAGGCAATTGATCGGGTGGTCGTGGCGGAAAAGCACGGTCCCTCCAAACCGGGGTCAACTGGCATAGCCATTTATTTCCCCAACTCGCAACTTTACAGCAATAACTCCACGGGTATGGCATCCTACTCGGTGATCTCCGACTCGTTCAGCCGGGCATCGCTCTGGGATGACTTTTTGGGCTATCACTATGCCGGGCGGAAATTCTCGGCAAACGCGGTGGAAGCGGTGAAGATTGAGCGCGCCAGCCAGATCCCCGGGGCGGGGAGCGTCACGGTTTCGGATATCAGCGCTTCTGCCAACAGGGTCTCACCGGGCGGTTCGATCACACTGAGCACGACCATCACCGGCAAAAACATTGGCTACATCTACCTGTTCACTGGATTGGTTGATCCTGAGTCGAACAGCATCTTTGTCGCCGATACCGACTATCTTGAAAGCCCTACCACGGGCAGCGAAAATGGCGTGTTCTATCCGATCTGGCCGGACGCGGAGACCTTTAAACTAAACTTTGAGTTTGAACCCCTGGTCTATACGATCAACGACGGGACCGAATCCGGCATCGCCCTGCTCAATCCGGTCTCTTACGGCGCTTCGGCAGACCAGGCGGTCTACGCAGTGGATGGAATCTACACCTTCAGCGAAACCGGCGAAACCCGCACCGCGCAGCTCCTGTTCAAGGATGAGTATCTGTTCCAGGTGATGGGCTTTGTGGGCTCTACGACTGCTGGCGCGGCATCGGAGATCACTCCGAACCAGGGAGACACGTTCACGATCACCTACAAGTGGTTGGACCTGGATGCCGCTGGAAAGGTCAGCAAGATTTCGACCAGCGAGGGAGATGTTCTGACCTTCGGCGCCAAGCCGTTCCAGTGGCAGCAGGAATACTTGCCGGATGGTGATTACCTTGTGGGCTTCCTCGTGGCGGACCTGGATGGGAACGTGACACCGGTCTATACCAGCGTGAAGGTTCAATAATGGGTTTATTATGATCTGCCAGACTTGAAAACGTGAGCCTGGCAGATTTCTTTAACGATAAGCGCACGGAAAAGCAAAGAAAAGGGATGTTATTTTGGAAAATTCAGCCGATCCCATCGCACCCGATAGTCAGGTAATGGTCATCGGCGACGCGATGGTCGACCATCAGTATTGGATCGACCATATGCCGAAGGCTGGCGAGGATACCATCATTCTTTCCGCCTCAGAAAACGCCGGTGGTTCCGGTGCCAACACCGCGATCGCATTGGCATACCTAGGGGTGCCGGCGAAATTCAGCGGGATGATCGGGCATGACCGCGATGGGGATCTCGTTCTGCAGCACATGCGGTCTGTGGGCGTGGACATTTCGGGAATTCAATACGGAGATGTGACCGGATTTACCATCACTATGATCGATAGCAGTTCAGAGCGGACGATGTTTTCCTTTCGTGGGGCATCCTCCAATCCGCTTTTGCTGGATGAAAAACTCCTCGAAAGCATCAAGACTTCCAGAGTCTTTCTGACATCCGGTTACCAGTTGCTGAATCGTGAGCAGGCAATGATTGCTATTACAGCTGCTGAATGGGTTCGGGATGGTGGCAATCTGGTTGCCCTGGACCCATCTCCCCTCATCGGCGAATTGGCAAGCGATATCCGGGAAAGAATCCTTGCACTCACGGACATCCTGTTGCCGAATCAGCATGAACTGGCATTACTGACCGGAGAATCGGACCAAACAACCGCGCTTGAAAAAGCCAAACACCTTTGCAGTTGTGTTGCGGTGAAACTCGGGTCGAAAGGATCGTGGATGTCGGTCAGGCAGGGCTTTCAAATGGGAGATGGTAAGAGGCTCGCTGAGGATCGTGTTTATTTTTCTCCAGCAGTTCAGGTGGAGGCAGTTGATACCACTGGAGCAGGAGATTCCTTTAATGCCGGTTTTCTGGCAGCATATTTACACAATGAAAAGCCGGAGGATTGGCTTAGGTCAGGTAATCATCTGGCAGGAGAGGTCGTTCAACACCGGGGAGCAGTTTCAATGTTTTGTTCACCTTCTAAGGGTTGATTCAATAAAAATATACGTAGGAGAAAAAGATGAAAAAATATGACTTAGTAGAAATCCAGCCCGAGGTGAAAGCGGCTATTGATTCGGGTGGAGCAGTTGTGGCGCTCGAATCAACGATCATTTCGCATGGAATGCCTTACCCCGAAAATATTCAAATGGCAAAAAAAGTGGAGTCAATTGTGCGAAGCACCGGCGCCGTGCCTGCGACAGTTGCCATTATGGACGGCAAGATCAAAGTTGGGCTTTCAGCGAACGAATTGGAGATCCTGGCAAGCTCGAAGGGTGTCGCCAAGGTTTCCATGCGTGATCTGCCGGGGGTGATTGCACGCAAGCAACTCGGCGCCACGACCGTGGCATCGACCATGTATGCCGCTTACCTGGCGGGCGTCAAGGTGTTTGTGACTGGTGGGATTGGCGGGGTTCACCGGGGTTATGAAGAAGCGATGGATGTTTCCGCTGACCTGGAAGAGCTGGCAAAAACGGATGTGGTCGTGGTGTGTGCCGGAGCTAAAGCGATCTTGGACCTGCCCAGGACGATGGAATACCTGGAAACCAAGGGTGTGCCGGTGATCGGTTACAAGACCGACGTGCTGCCGGCATTCTTCTCTGCGAAAAGTGATATCAAGTTGGTGGAGAGAGCAGATTCGGTCGATGAGATTGCGAAAGTCATCATCGCGAAGTCTCAGCTTAATATGCACTGTGGTTTGTTGGTCGTGAACCCCATACCTGTAGAATATTCCCTGGACAATGAATACATCAACGGGATTATTGAAAAGGCATTGGCAAACGCAAAAGAACAGAACATCTCCGGCAAGGACACCACGCCTTTCCTGCTAAGTGAGATCACTAAAATCACGGGTGGCAAGAGCCTCGAGGCAAACCTGCACCTGGTGTACAACAACGCCCTGGTGGGCGGGCAAATCGCCTCAGCGCTGGCGGCTCAATTGAAGGATATATAGTCAGAGGAAAAAACTCTTCTCAAGTTTTGATAGCTTTTGTTGGAAAAATTTTGCAGGCCGGGTTTTGTAATGGAACCCGACCTGTAGAGCATACCCGTCCGTATAAAGGGTGAGTATTGGATGGGTATGCTATAATCTCCCATTGCGGGCGAAAGCCTGAATTATACATTAAAGAATTGCAAACACAGGAAACGACTTATGTTTAAAAAAATGGGGCAGATCTTCAAAGGAGATCCACACAAGAAAAGAATTGACCAACTGGTTGTCATTGTCGACCAGATCAACGCGCTCGAAGCACAGTTTGAGAAGCTGAGCGATGAAGCGCTCGCAGCCAAGACTGTTGAGTATCGCGAACGCATGGCGAAAGGTGAAACGCTCGACGCACTCCTGCCGGAGGCTTTCGCGACTGTTCGCGAAGCCAGTAAGCGCGTTTTGGGGCAGCGCCATTACGACGTCCAGTTGATCTGCGGCATCAATCTGCACCAGGGGGGCATCTCGGAATTGCGAACTGGAGAAGGTAAAACCCTCTCCGCCACGCTTCCTCTTTATCTCAACGCGCTGGAAGGCAAAGGCGCGCACCTGATCACGGTCAACGATTATCTGGCAAGGCGTGATGGACGTTGGATGGGCGCGATCTATGGCATGCTCGGTTTGAGCGTGGGCGTGCTCCAGTCTGCGGGCAGTGCCGATGGCAACGAGCGGGCTTTCATCTATGATCCCAACGAGAGATCCTTGGCTGAAGCCACCAATCTGCTCAGACCCGTTCCCCGCAAACAAGCCTACCTGGCTGATATCACCTATGGAACCAATAGCGAGTTCGGTTTTGACTACCTGCGCGACAACATCACGATGCGTTGGGATCAGCGGGTTCAGCGCGGGCACCATTTTGCCATCATTGATGAAGTTGACAACATCCTGATCGATGAAGCGCGAACGCCTTTGATCATCTCGGGTCCTTCGCATGAGGATTCCGAGAATTACATCCGCATGGCGCAGATCGTCAGGGCACTCAACGAAGAAGACTACGAGGTTGAGGAAAAGGATCAGACCGTAAGCCTGACTGAGGTGGGCATCGGGCACGTGGAAGAAATGCTTGGCGAACCGCTTTCGGACCCCGAACGACCGGAAGATATCAAACCCGAGCAGGCACGCTTGATGGGCTTTTTGGAGCAATCTTTGCGGGCGCGCTTCCTTTTCCGCCGGGATAAGGAATACATCGTTCAAAACGGCGAAGTCATCATCGTGGATGAGTTCACGGGGCGCATGATGCCCGGCAGGCGCTGGTCAGACGGGCTGCACCAGGCTGTAGAAGCGAAGGAAGGCGTGAAGGTGCAGGCGGAAAATATCACGCATGCCACCATCACCATCCAAAACTACTTCCGCATGTACAAGAAACTGGCTGGCATGACCGGTACGGCTCTGACAGAGAAAGAGGAATTCTTTCGGATCTATGGTTTGGATGTACTTGCGATCCCGACGAACCTCGAATACCAGGCGATGCGCCCGAATTCAGGTTTGGATGATGAAGAAGTCAAGGACGAAGAAGGCTATAAGTTCACTTATTACTATGCCGATTCCGATCCTCATAAGAAACCCCTATTCTTCAAGCGCAAGGATTACCCGGATGTCATATATCGCACCACTGAAGGTAAAGTGCGAGCGATTGTGCTCGAGATTATCCGCTACCACGTGATTGGACGCCCGCAACTGGTAGGCTCGACCTCGGTTGAGAACTCCGAGCGGCTTTCTGACCGCCTGAACGCGGCCATGGTGCGGCGTTTGCTGCAAGTGAAACTGGTTCGGCAAGCATGGTTTACCTCGAAGGGACTAAACGAAGCAGATTTTGTCGACCAACCTGAGCTGAAAATTTTGAGCGAGCCCCTGGATAAGCTGCGCATGCCGGAATTACGCCGGCTTGGGACGCAGAACGGCATGACCACGCTCGACCTGGCTGACGAAAGCAACAAGGCAAGCCTGTTGGCTCTCCTCAAGCTGGAAGAAAAGGACTGGGACCGCCTGAAAGCTTTGTTCGACAGCGGCATCCCGCACCAGGTCTTGAACGCCCGTAAACATACGGAGGAATCTTTGATTATCGCCGGAGCTGGCGCGTTTGGGGCAGTGACGATCGCCACCAACATGGCTGGTCGCGGTGTGGACATCAAACTGGGTGGTGAGCTTTCTGAAGGTCTGCTCTCCCGGGTCAACCAGGTGTTAGCAGAGAAAACCAATACCGACCCTTACAACATGACCATGCCCGAAAGGCTGCAGGCGGTGAGGTCGCTCGATGTTGAACTGGACGAAAGCCAGCAAGAAGCTGTGAACGGCTTCGTGGTCTACATGGAAAACATGGCAAAAGTGCGCGAATTGGGCGGGTTGCACGTGATTGGCTCTGAACGCCACGAAGCGCGCCGCATCGATAACCAGCTGCGCGGTCGCGCAGGCAGGCAGGGAGACCCCGGTTCATCGCGCTTTTACCTGGCACTGGATGACGACCTGATGAGGATGTTCGGCGGGCAGCAGATGGAAGGTTTGCTGCAGCGCTTCAAGATCGATGAGAACATGCCGATTGAGATATCCCTGGTGAATCGGCTGGTAGAGCAATCTCAGACCCGCGTGGAAGGCGCCAATTTTGACCTCCGCAAACATTTGCTGGAATATGATGACGTACTGAACGCGCAAAGAAACCGTATTTACAGCCAGCGGGATAAGATCTTTACCAAGGACGATCTGCACGAAGACGTCAATGAGATGCTGATCACCGAACTCGGCAACAGGATCCGCACCGGGCTCGAGGACAAGGAAGGTCCCTGGAAATTGCTGGGCTTTCTCGAGGATATCCAGCCAACCATCCAGACGGACTTTGGCAGCTATCCAAGTTATTCCCTGAAGATGGTTTTGGAAAACCTGGGCGAACCGGCTGATGAACAAGACCTGGTCGATAGACTTGTGGCATTGGCCAAAGAAGCTGTCCTGAGCGAGAATGAGCACATCCGCGAGGGAGCGGCACTACTCTTTGAACGCAGCGAGCAGAGCATGAAGACGCAGCTGGCGGAACGTAATGAAGTGCTGGATGCTTTCCTGGAGAGCTTTGACCCGGATGAGCAGCATGACGTGGCTGCCGAGATCGGGGCGATCGTGCAGACTTCGGTGAGGATGTCGCCGGCGCAGCAGCGCAGCTTCGCGGAAGACCCGATGAGCATGAAAGCGCCGCTCAAGGAAGCCCTGCGTACGGGCGTGATGTTGACGACCATCAGGCGCATCCTGCTGACGCTTGAGAAGCGCTTTGGCGATAACTGGGCGATGAAACCCATCGACCTGGCGCAGCTCCCATGGGCGGAAGTACGTCAAAAAATTGACAGCCAGATTGCTGATGCGCTTGAGAAGCGGGTGGAGCGGTTGTTTGGGGCTGAAGGAGAAGTGCGGCGCGACCTCGAAGCCAACCCGGAACTGCTGCAGGCTGCCGTGAATAGCGAAGAAGCGCGTGCCCAACTGGTGCAGGTGAGCACTGAGGGCAAAAGGATTGCTTTTGATACCCGCTCGCATCGCAAGACCTTCCAGACCCACCTGAGGCTGAACTACATCTTCTCGATGGCGGAGCAGCTGCTCAAACAGCCGGCTGAAAAAGTCACAGCGGAAATTTTGTCTCACTTACAAGGCGCGGAGAAGGTGCTTGCGGAAATATTCGGGAAGTTCGAACTGCAGCACCTGGCGAACAACAAGTTCAAACTGGCTGATCTGCCAAAAGCAACCAGGGATGCACTAAGCGCCGGGCTAGGGGAAGAGCAATTCAGTGAGATCTCAGGCGTAGCCATCGAAGAGATTCCCGAGGGTTTGCATGAAGACATTCGCGAAGTTTTAGGCGATAAGGCGCAGAACCGCATCTACCGCGATCTGCTGCTTGGTACCATCAGCGAGACCTGGGTGGAGTACCTGACCCGCATGGAAGCTCTGCGCGTTTCGATCAGCATGGAATCTTACGCCCAGCGTGACCCGCTGGTGCGGTATAAGAGCCAGGCGAGCACACTCTTTACCGAGATGCTCTCCGAAGTACGCCAGACGGTGATCAGCCGCATGTTCCGCTACCGCCCGACCAAGGCTGCCGAAGCGCAAAATGCCATCGCGACACCTGCTCCGGTAAAGGCGAGTGGCGGGGCGGAGCCAAAGCCCGCTGCTGAAAAGACGATCAATAAGAAGCGGCGAAAACGCCACTAAGAGGTACAGGATGACCCATTTTCTCGTGACGAATGATGATGGCGTAAACGCACCTGGATTGTTGGCGTTGGTTAAGGCGATCCGAGAAGTCTCAGGCGCGGAAGTGAGCGTGTTGGCTCCGGATCACAATTGGTCCGCTTGCGGGCACGTCAAGACCATGACCCGACCGCTGCGCGTACGCGAAGTGAAGTTAGCGGATGGCAGCGCGGCGCTTTCTTGTGATGGCGCGCCTTCGGACTGCGTGGCGATCGCAATCATGGGAGCGATCGAAAAGCCGATCAACGTAGTAATTTCGGGCATCAATCCGAATGCCAATGTGGGTCTGGATGTGACCTATTCCGGAACGGTGACTGCAGCGATGGAGGCATCGATCAATGGAAAGCCGGGGATCGCGGTTTCGTTGGACGCACCGGAATACCACGAGGGTGAGCTGGATTTCGATACGGCTGCCAAAGCCGCGGTAAAGGTCATCATGGATTTGATGGCTGGGGGTCTGGTCAATAACGGTCAGGCGATCTGGAATATCAACCTGCCTTACAATGAAGATGGCGATTACCAGGGAGTGCTGTACACAAAGCAGGGCGTCAGGCTGTACCGCGACGTTCTGGAAAAACGGTTCGACCCGCGAGGAAAGCCTTACTATTGGATTGGCGGAGAAGCGCCGACTGGTCTGATGGATGAGGGTACCGATTATTGGGCGATCAAACAGAGATTTATTTCAGTGACACCGCTGCAGATGGACATGACGGACAAGGGCTTGTTGAAAACACTGCAGCGGTAGCTGAGATGTGTTTTACGGATGGGGCTTGCTCCATCCGCCTGCAGAAACATGTCCAAACCGGGAGGACTAAAGCCCTCCCGTATATACTTGTACTTTTCTAAGTCGAGAAGCATTGCAGCCCAGGCGCTTTGTTATTTTTTTCCACACACATCGCGGGCGAAGCAACCTGAACAAATGGGTACGTGGAAGAAACAGTCATTTTTTGGGTTGCTTCGCCCCTTGTATGACCAGATACACGAATTGTCCCTTTGACTTTCACCTTCGATTTATGAGCTGGGATACAATTAGGCTATGTTACCTGATCATCGCGTACGACAACGAGAGTATCTGCTCGAGATCTCACGAGCTCTCACAGAGGAACTAAACCTCAACACATTGCTAAGCCGCATCCTGCACATCGCGATTGAGATGTTGGGCGGGCATGCCGGTTTTATCGCCTTGGTAGGCGATTCTGGTGAGTGGCACATCGCGATCAACCAGGGTATTCCGCCGGCGCTGTTGAGTTACCTTGAAAACTGGCTGGTCAGCTTCAGCGGCAGCGAAGAAGCCGCGGAAACCCGCGTCCCTGAGATCAACCGGATGCTGAGCGATATCAGTATGGGCATGATCACTGGCGTGGGCATCGGCATGACCGTCCAGCACAGTACGATTGGGCAAATATTTGTCTTCCGCAATTACCGCGCCACCTTTTCAGCGAATGATTACTCGATTCTGACCAGTTTTGCCAACCAGGCGGCAATTGCCGTGCGCAATGCCAGGCTCTACACCCAGATTACCCGCCAGAACCTACGGATGGCAGCCTTGCTCAATTCAGTCGCGGATGGGATCCTCATCCTGAATCCGGATCTGACGGTTTTACTGGTAAACCACGCCTTTGAACGGCTGATCAACGCGCCGGTTGAAGAACTGGTCAATAAGCCTTTTGCTGAGGTCGTACGGTGGGCAAGGTTACCGAAGGGACTTCGACTCGATGAGGCAGTCAAGTCCAATTGGCAATGGCGTACCGCGAAAGATCTCTTCCTGGAAGGGGATATGCTGCGATACAGTCCGTTGGATCCGATCCCGGTGGAGATCGCTTACGCGCCCTTGTTCTCTGACGAAGGCGAGCTGCTCAACATCATTGCTTCGGTGCGCGACATCACTCGTTTCAGGGAGGCGGAGGAGCTCAAAGCCAACTTTATCTCGGTTATGAGCCATGAGCTCAAAACCCCAATTGCCCTGATCAAAGGCTACGCCAACACCCTCAGGCGTGAAGACGTGGAATGGGATAAGGCGATGGTGTCAGAGAGCCTGCAGGTGATCGAGGAAGAGGCTGATCATCTGACTGCAATGGTCGAAGATCTGCTCGATGCCACAAAACTGCAGTCGGGCGGGATCACCCTGCACAAGACAGAAGTCGACCTGGCGGAACTGATCAACGATCTGACCAGGAAATTTGGGCTGCAAAGCGAAACGCACCAGTTTGTCGCGGATCTTTCGGAAGATTTTCCGATCATTGTCGCCGATGAAACCCGCCTTAACCAGTTGCTAACCAACCTGCTTATAAACGCTATTAAGTATTCCGATGATGGAACGATAAAAATCGACGGGAAAAAGATCGAAGAGAATGTCCAGGTCTGTATTACGGATCAGGGCAAGGGGTTTGACCCGATGGACGTTCCGCATGTGTTCGACCGCTTTTACCGGTCGGATGGCGTGGCAAAAACGACCAAAGGCACAGGCTTGGGTCTGTATTTGTGCCAGTCCATCGTCAAGGCGCACGGGGGAAAGATCTGGGTGGATGAAAGCTACCACCAGGGAGCAAGGATCTGCTTTACCCTGCCGATCAAAACGCAAAGCCAACTCGTGTTATGAAATTCCAGGTTTACCGCTTCGAGGAGGTGGACTCCAGCAATGATGTCGCCCTGCAAGAAGCCCGAACCGGCGCAGAAGAGGGGCTGGTGGTGTGGGCGCAGCGACAAACCAGGGGAAGGGGGCAGAAGAACCACTCCTGGGAAAGCCATTCCAGGAGCTCTTTGACCTTCTCCGTTTTGTTCAGACCAGCACAAGGAGAATTTTCGGTACTGGGGCGGTTTACCGCGCTCGGAGCTTTGGCAGTGGCACAGGCGGTGCAGGCAAAAACAGGATGCGTCGCACAGGTGAAGTGGCCAAACGACGTCCTGGTGAATGGCAAGAAGATATGCGGGGTATTGGCAGAAACGGACCTGCAAGCCGGCAACACAAGCGCGATCGTGGTAGGGGTGGGCGTGAACCTGCTGCCGGGTGCTTTCGATGCAAATGCTGCCATGAATTATCCAGCCAGCGATGTTTTCAGCGAGACTGGCTTTGAAGAAGACACAGAAACTTTTATGTGGGCTATCCTGGAAGAAATGCAAGCGCTGCGAGGGTTGTTACCAGACGACGCTTTTATCCAGGCATGGAACAGCAGCCTGGCGTTCAAAGGGGAGATCAGGCGCATCCGGAATCATAAAGGCGAAACAGGATTGTTTCGCCTTCTGGGTGTTCATTTGGATGGTTCCCTCCTGGTGGAGGATACCAACGGTCAACAACTTTTATTTCAGTCGGCTGAAGTGTTGCCCTCATCATCTTCGTCTGTGTAATAATCATCCTCTTCAACCTCTTCAGTTTCGAGCTCCTGTTCTTCTTCCACATCCTTTACAACAGGTTTGCGCCTGGTGCGGCGAGGTGCGGTTTCGCCTGCAGCCACCGAAGCAGCATGGTTCTGTTCGGAGAGTTCCACTTCTTCGCGCGAAATGCGGGCAATCGCGGCAATGTTATCGCCTTCGCCAAGCTCCATGACCTTGACGCCCTGGGTAGAGCGACCTTGCACGGAGATTTCGGTCACCTTGGTACGCAGCACAATCCCACCGCGGGAAATCATGGTGACTTCTTCGCCATCAAGGACCACACGCGCTTCGGCAACATCGCCAATCGCTTCGCGAACATCCTGGTTGATGGTAGTCACGCCGAGCGTGCCGCGCGTCTTGGGAATGTATTCTTCCAGTGGGGTGCGTTTGCCCTGCCCCTTTTCGGTCAGCACAAACAAATAGCCTTCCGGTTCAGCGACTTCGAGTGCCGCCACATGGTCATCTCCGCGCAGGGTAATGCCAGTGACGCCCATGGTGGTGCGCCCGGTCGGGCGGACCTGCTTTTCGTGGAAGCGCAGGGCTTTACCCTTACGGGTAACCAAAAGGAGATCATCCTGTCCGCTGGTCATGCTGACCCAACCCAGTTCGTCATCCTCATTGAGCCGGATGGCGATCAAACCGGAGGGTCTTACACTGGCAAAATCCGACATGGGCACGCGCTTGATGCGCCCGAGCTTGGTAGCAAGCGCGCAGAATTTCGCGTCGTTGAAGTTTTCAACAGGCAGCAGGGCAGTGATTGTCTCATCCGGTTCGAGGTTGAGGATGTTGACCAGGGGAATGCCGCGTCCCTGGCGGGCTTCTTCGGGCAGTTCAAACACCCGTTCCGAATAGACCTTGCCCTTGTTGGTGAAGAAGAGCATGGTGCCAAGCGTGTTGGCACGCACAAAGAAGGTTACAGCATCTTCACCGCGCATGCTCTGACCAATCACGCCGCGACCGCCTCTGCCCTGGGAATGGTAAGCCTGGTCAGAAACGCGTTTGATGTAGCCGCGGTTGGTGATCGAGACGAACACCGGTTCATCCTGGACGAGAGATTCGTCCGAGAGGTCCATTTCAAGGTCCGGGACGATGTGCGTGCGGCGATCGTCGCCATACTTTTCCGCAACTTCGTCGAGATCGGTGCGGATGATCTCGAGAATCCTGTGAGGGTTGGCAAGGATGTCTTCAAGCTCGGCAATGGTCTCCAGCAGGGCTTTGTATTCATCTTCGATCTTCTGGCGCTCAAGAGCGGCCAGGCGGCGCAACTGCATGTCGAGAATTGCCTGAGCTTGGATCTCAGTGAGGTTGAAGCGTGTCATCAAATTCGTTTTGGCGACCTCAGCGTCCTTCGATTCGCGAATGGTCTTGATCACCGCGTCGAGGTTGGCGATGGCAATCAGCAGCCCGTCCAAAACATGAGCTCGTTTTTTAGCTTTGTCGAGTTCAAACAGAGTGCGTCGGGTGATGACGACCTGGCGATGTTCAAGATAGTGCGTGAGCGCGCGTTTGAGTGTGAGCATGCGGGGCTCAGCATCCACCAGCGCGAGCAACTGCACGCCGAAGGTCGACTGAAGCGGGGTGAACTTGTACAACTGGTTGAGAACCCGCTTTGGCTGGGTGCCGCGTTTGAGTTCGATCACAATGCGCATACCGTTGCGGTCGGATTCATCGCGCATATCCGAAATGGAGTCAAGGCGTCCTTCGCGGTGAAGAGCGGCGATGCGTTCAATCAGGCTGGTTTTGTTCAGCTGGTAAGGGATCTCGTGGATGATGATAGCGAAACGTCCATCGCGGATTTCCTCAATCGTAGCGGAGCCGCGCATGGTCAGATGCCCGCGACCTGTGCTGTATGCCTGGCGGATGCCCTCGCTGCCGACGATAATGCCGCCGGTAGGAAAGTCCGGTCCGGGGATGAGCTGCATCAGGTCTTCCACGCTGACTTCATCGAGCTCGTCGAAGCGGTCGATCAGCAAGTTAAGGGCGGCTACCAGTTCGCGTAAGTTATGCGGCGGGATGTTGGTTGCCATGCCAACAGCGATACCGTTGGAGCCATTCATCAGCAGGTTGGGGATGCGGGCAGGCAGAACCTCAGGTTCTTTCAGCGAGCCGTCGAAGTTGTCGAGAAAATCAACTGTGTCTTTGTCCAGATCAGCCAGGATCTCATCCGCTATCTTGGTCAGGCGGGCTTCGGTGTAGCGCATGGCAGCCGGGGAGTCGCCATCGATCGAGCCAAAGTTTCCCTGACCGTCCACGAGGGGATAGCGCATGGAGAAATCCTGAGCCATACGTGCCATCGAATCGTAGACAGCCGAATCGCCGTGGGGATGGTATTTCCCGAGAACTTCACCGACGATACGTGCGGATTTTTTGTAGGGCGTGTTGGCGCGAATGCCCATGTCCTGCATGGCATAGAGGATGCGCCGGTGGACTGGTTTGAGACCGTCGCGTACGTCTGGTATGGCGCGGGCGACGATGACGCTCATGGCATAGTCGAGGTAGGCAGTGCGCATTTGATTGTCAATGCCAACAGTCTGAAGGGTGCCAGTGTTGCTTACGACGGGTTCTTCAGCGGGAGTTTCAGGTTCATCAGTCATGTGTGTTTTCTTTCATAGTTGCCAAATTTTATATTTGGCATAACCTTTTTATTATACCCGATTTATTAGATAAAAGACGGGAAAGCGAAAAAATGCGCCATTTTTCATGAATAGGTTCGGTGAAGGGGAAAAACCCTAAGAGGGACCTTCGACGCAAAAAAATGCGAATTTTAAAGAAAAAGCCCGGGAACAAAACCCGGGCGGTCGGTCAGGAGAGTGAATTAATTGATCGGGCAGCCAGGTATGCGGTTGGCTGAGAAGAAGCACCACCAGCTGGTTGGCATGAAGATCACAATGACCATAATGATGATAATCGCGATCAGCAGCAGGATGAAGAAGTTGGAGTACCAGGGTGTTTGAGCTTTACGCTCCGGGGTGGGTGCTTGCGCGAGAGGCTGCTGGGGGACGGGCTTTTGGGCAGGTTGATACGCTGCCTGGTAAGCCACGGGGGCAGGTTGGGGGGTGGATTCTGCTGCGGGATAAGCGCTGTAGGTGGGAGTCTTTGCCTGATCAGGCCACTCGAAACTCATCACGGTTGCTTCCGCGAGGGTGATGAGGTCGCCGTTATTGAGGCATTGGGGTGAGCTGATGCGGACGCCGTTAAGGAAGGTGCCGTTGGTGGAACCGAGGTCCTCGATGTACACGCCGTCGGCGCGGGTTACAAAGCGCGCATGCCGGCGGGAAATTTCCTGGTCTGGAACCGGGATGTCATTGGCGAGGTCACGACCAAGGGTGACTTCAGGCTTCTCGAGATAAAAGCTCGAACCGGGGATGGGTCCTGAGCGCATGACGATAAGAGGTTTTTGTTCTGGCATGGTCGCTCCTATTAATGGCAATCAATTTAGATGATTGATTTTACCATCGTCTGATAAGTCCGTCGGGAGGTTCGCACAAGCTCGGATTGTGCTGGAGAAGCGTTGACGCTAAGGAGGAATCCTGCTATTATCAGATTAATGATTACTCCCGCAAACAAAGACAACTGGTTAAAACGGCTGGCCAAACGCATCCAGCAGGAATTCAGGTGGCTGGCGCCAGGCATGGGTTATAAGCGCTGGCTGGTGCTGACTATCATCGGTTCGATGCTGCTCGGGCTTGGCGCGGCAGTGTTGATCTTGGATTACTATCGCACCACCACCAACGAAGCCCTGGTGCCCATCCTGGCGGTGCTCTCCTTGCGCTTTTTGGATAGACCCATTCGGTTTCTGCTCTTTGGCGGTTTGGGACTGGCGATGATCTTGATTGGGATATGGGGGGCGAACCGCTCGTTATTGCGTCCCTTTGAGAAAAATGGCAAGCCGGTTTGGGATACCCTCAAGAACTACCGCCAGCGTGAAAAGGGGGTCAAGGTGGTGGTGATTGGTGGTGGGCACGGGTTGGCAGCTTTGCTGCGAGGTTTGAAGGAATATACCCACAACATCACAGCAATTGTGACGGTCGCGGATAACGGTGGATCGTCTGGTGAATTGCGGCGCGACCTGGGGGTATTGCCGCCCGGAGACATCCGCAACTGCCTTTCAGCTCTCAGCAGCGATGAAGCCCTGCTTTCCCAGGTTTTCCAGTATCGTTTTACCGCGGGGGCTGGATTGGAAGGGCATTCGCTGGGGAACCTGCTCATCACGGCGCTCAGCGAGATCACCGGCAGTTTTGAAGAAGCGGTAGCCGAATCTGGCAGGGTTTTGGCGATTTATGGGCAGGTGCTGCCTTCAACTTTGAGCAATGTTCAACTTGTGGGCGAAGTGCAGGAAGATGCAACCCAGGAGATCGTGGAAGTGAGGGGCGAGGCGGAGTTGACCAAGTATCCGGGCAAGATCCTGAAAGTCTGGCTCGATCCAGCGGAATCGCCGGCATATCCCCCAACCACAGCGGCAATCCTGGACGCGGACCTGATCCTGATTGGACCAGGAAGTTTGTACACAAGCTTGCTGCCAAACCTGCTGGTAAGGGGCCTTTCGGACGCCATCCTGGCAAGCCGCGCCGAGACTTTCTATATCTGCAATATTGCCACCGAGCAAGGCGAAACCGATGGATTTAATGCTTCAGATCATGCCCGGGAGATTGACCGGCACATCTGCAAGCATTTGTTTAACCTGGCGATTTGTAACAAAAACTATCACGGGGACCTAGGTGGAAAAGCGCAATGGGTTCATTTGGATGATGAGATGCGGCAGAACTACCGGGTATACGAAGCCGACCTGGTGGACGACCTGTATCCATGGCGGCACAGTTCCCGCAAGCTGGCGCGGGCAATCATGAACTTGTACGAAGAGCGTACAGGTCCTTTGAATTAACAACAATTCTTTGGAATAATAGACAATATCAAGGTGTTTAAGGGGCAGTTTTTAACAGCTTGTTTGTGAGAATCTGTGATCTTGGAAGGCCTGAGCAAAGCAAATGTTTGTTCTGGTTTGTTTTCCTACGAAGATTCCTTTAGCGGTTTGAAGCCCTCACCTAAGGCTTCGTTGGCGTGCCCAACCACCATGAACGCGTCCGGGTCAGCATTGTGCACAATAGTTTTTAATCTGATTACCTCACCCGCTGTTACCACGCAAAAAATTACCGGTCGATCTTTCATGGTATAGCCGCCTTTGGCTTCAATGATCGTGGTGCCACGCCCAAGTTCTTCGGTGATGGCTGCCACGATTTTCTCAGTTTCATCAGTGATGATCATCGCCTCACGGATGACGTTGGTACCTTGTGAGACCATATCCGCCGCCACTCCGCTGAGGTAGATCATGATCAAGCCATAGAGGGATTTATCCCAACCGAAGAAGAAACCTGCCAGCAGAACCGCAAACGAGTCTGTGATCATATACGCCAATGAAATGGACATGCCAAGTCGCTGGTTCAAAATGCGACCAAGGATGTCCGTTCCGCCGCTGGTGCCGCGCCCCAGGTAGACCAGACCCAAACCAACACCCAATAAAATGCCGCCGTATAAGGAATTGAGCAGGATATCATCCGTGATCGGCGCCTGGCCGGTTAGCTCAATCAGGATGTCGGCAAAAATTGTGAAGGACACAACCGAGAGAATAGTACGAATTGCAAAACGCGGCCCACCAAGATAGCGCCAACCGATGATAAACAGGGGGATATTGCCCAATAACGTGATCAACCCAATTGGGGTTCCCCAAAGGTAATAGAGCAACTGAGCGACACCGCTAACCCCACCGCCAACCAATTGGGCAGGTATCAGGAAGGTACGCAAAGCCAACGCCTGAATCAGTCCGCCTAAAATGATCAGGAGATAATCGCTGATTGACCGCCAGCTGAAATCCAACTGTGTAAAAAATTTCTTGACCTTCACATTCACTCCGATGCTTTTAGCCACAGCGTGATTATAAACGAACCGCCCTGTTCCGGATGAGCTCCTATTCTCATTTTCAGTGCTGCCAGCACGGTCTGCAACGCTTAAGACGCAGATACCTTACTTTGCGATCCTGGGCAGCCAGAACTGGTGCGTGAAGCGATAATCGTAGATCAAGGTATAAATGGTTTGCCAGGCACTCCAAAGCCCATGCTTATCCTGGGTGCGAATGCGCAGGTAGTAAGGCACTCCGGTGGGGATTGCCGGTGGGTTATATTGCGTGGCTGTAGTGCGCGTTCCGCTGGTTGCATTGTTAACCGTTCCCCAGTAGAACTCATAGGTGTCGGTCGGGTTGAGTCCCACGCCTCTATCGTACGCACCTGCCCAGGTGAACCAAGGATCGTTGCACCACGCCTGCGGTACACCGTTCCACGCCTGGCAGCCAGGGTTTGAGACAAACGGATTGACTGGAGGTTGATTGTCCACATAGAATTCGGCTGTTCTCAAGACTTCCCAATTGTCATTAAAGTCAACACTTTTGTACTCGATTGTCATCTTCCCGCTTCCGCTTACCCCAAATGGTCCGGTATATGTCTGCCAACTTCCTGAGTTAATTCTATAAAAAGTATTCTTTACCCCAGCGAAATTATCCGTGGCAGTTAAAGTGACGGTCACTGTGGTTTTGTACCACGGGCTGATACCAATCGTCCCGGATTCTGCGTAACTCGTAAAAGGTGGAGTACGATCATAAGGTGCCGCAACAAGACCATCCAATACGTTGTTATCAATATTGATTGTCACACCCGCCCAAGTTTCATTATGGTCGCCGGAATACTGATAAACGCGCTGGTGGTTGGACCAATAACTGTCTGGCAAATGATCGACGTCAAAAACCGTTACATCCGGACGATAACCAGGCACGGTGAACCATTCTGCAATCCAAACCACACTTGGTGGCGGTTGGAGAGTGAAGATCTGGTTGGCGTTAAGATTCGTGGATGTCGAGTACAATCCGGGATAAATGTTGTACTCCTGCAGGCGGTTCGTCCAACCCTGAACAAACGACCTCACCGCTGTAGAACAAGCTGAGGTGTAGTAAAAAAACTCAAGGTCAAAATAAACGACACTACCAGTACCATTCGGGTTGGTGAGCCCGAGTTCGAGAAGCTTTGCAGCTGCTTGATTGGCATTTTCGACACCCTGAGCATAAGCTGTCGCAGGATCATATGAAAAGCGATTACCATAGCCTGTACAGGGCGCTTGTGGACCAACCCAAGTTGGGATGAATCGCCAACCCTGATTGAACATCTGCTGCACGTAAGCAGCATTAAGCGCGGTATTATTACAGGCACGTGAGACTCCACCAATGTAGAGATTTACTGCCTTGTATGGGCTTCCGCTATACCAGGTCTGAAGATTAGCCAGTGAAGGAACCTCACAAGCGTCAAATCCATGCCCCACAAACCTCTGGACCGACTGAATGGCAAGGCTCCCTTCCCCATCACCAGTGATCGTTTGGAAGGTTTCCCTCTGGATGTTGCTCTCTATCGCAGTTAATGCCTCCGAAGGGGTATTTACAACTGTCCACTGTTTCCCGCCATCCTGGCTTGAAAGCAGGAGGTACTTGTTTTCACAGGACAAACTGCCTGAGGTTGGATCTGTTTCGTTTGCCAAAGAATCTTGCTTGCAAGAACCGTTTGTCAACCCAAGCCAAATGTTCTTACTATCAAAACTACTGAGCTGTGCAAAAGCCAGATCAGAACCAAAAGGTTCCTGCCAGGATTGCGGATTAATCAGGTTTGGGTCTGCCGCCCAGATCGTTTCGCCAGACTGGCTTGGTGTCACATTTAGTGACCTCAAGAAAATCAAATTCGGCTTTGTTCCATTGCCTTCAATCCATGAGGGAAGGAGCATCTCCATTCCCTGCAACTTGATTGGCAAACCCACACTCTGCAGCCCATCCCTTGCAGTTTGCGCTATCAATGGCTGAAACCTCTGCCAATTCTTACCGCCATCACGGGTTTGATATAACTGTGTCGGGTCCACCGGATCATGCATGTAACCTAAGCTTTCATCGACAAAAACAAACTCTTCCGCTGCTGGTGGCTCCAAAACCTCCCAGGAAAGCCCACCATCCTTTGTCTTAAGCAGGACTCCGATACTGAAATTGCTGGACGTCGCTTGTTTGATTAATATCCAACCGTGATCGTTATCCCGCCATTGGATAAACGCGTTCCCAAAAGGTGCATCCCAAAAATCGCTTGTCTGGTCTGGCAGAGTGATCTGCTGAGTCTCCCATGTTGCGCCTGCATTAATTGTTCTAAGCAGGTTAAGCCGCCATTGCTCCCCATTTATGCTCACCGTAATGGTCACAGCATTGTTGGAATCCAAAAAAAATGCATCCAGCAGGGATTCATCCTGTTGCAAGGCCGGCGTTACATTCAGCCAGTCGATTCCATTACTTTCTGTGCGAAATATGCGGTTTCCAGATCTCAACCAACCGGTTGCCACATCTGTCAAAGCAAATTCTAATTCAACAGAGTTCATAAGGTTGGTCTGAAGAAGTTCATTGTCCACACCAGTCGCTGGTTGAGCTATAAGAGCCAACAACATAAAAACCAGAGCCATCAAGCTGGTTCGATAGTTAATTTTGGGCATAAATATCTCCTGATTAACAACCTTTATACCAATAGAATAATGACATGAATTGCAATTACTATACCAACTACACTCTTATCCCTTAGCACTTGACACTGAACATTTGTTCTGTTATTATTCTACTGAAAAGGAACAACAGAGAAAGGCAGGCAATGATGGCAAGAAAACGCAACGGGTTAAGCCCCAGGCATAAGAAGATATTAACCTTCCTGGAAACCTTCCTTTCTGAGCGCGGCTATCCCCCCTCCATTCGCGAGATTGGCGACCATACCCAAATTAGTTCGACGTCGGTCGTGAACTATTACCTGAACCAACTCGAGGAAATGAAATATATCGAGCGGGAAAGCAACGTTTCGCGCGGCATCAACCTGTTGAGATCCAGCAGTGGCAGCCCGCTGCAGAACGTCAAGTCCTCCATAACCAATCTCGCCGACACGCTCATTTCCGTTCCCCTGGTCGGTAACATCGTTGCTGGCGAACCCATGCCTGTGCCAGCTTCGGATTTCAGCTATTATGACCCAGACTCGGGGATTGATGTCGCGCGCAGTTTGCTGCCCGCTGGCGACCTGTTGGACGATCTCTACGCTCTGCGCGTGCATGGCGACTCGATGATCGATGCCATGGTTAACGATGGCGACATCGTCGTCATGAAAAAGACCAACCAGGCTCGCAACGGCGAAATGGTGGCGATCTGGCTGAATGACCGCGACGAAACCACGCTCAAGTATTTCTATCTCGAGAACGGCCACGTTCGCCTGCAGCCAGCCAACCCTACCATGAAGCCGATCATTATCAACGACCCCAGTATTGTTGAGGTACAGGGTAAAGTTGTCCTGGTCATCCGCCAATTAGACCAGTAAGTTTCTACGAAGAGGGGACAAGCTGAGCCACGCTTCCAGGCTCAGCTTTTTTATACCTGCAAGAGGTGTACAATTCCCATCCAATAAACGCATCAAGAGTATTCCATGGATTTGCGAAAACGTGCCGCACAACTGAAAACCGATATCCCGGCTGTCTTCCTGAGCCTGGAAAGCCCCGAAACCCCCTGGTACGCCAAGGCGTTGGCAGCCCTCACCCTCATCTATGCCCTCTCGCCTGTCGATCTTATCCCCGATTTCATCCCGTTACTCGGCTATCTGGATGATCTAGTCATCCTGCCCGCCCTGATCACCCTGACCATCCATTTCATCCCCAAGGAGACCTTTGAGCGCTACCGCCAGGAAGCACAAGGGATGTGGCAGGACGGCAAACCCCAAAAATGGGTTTATGCCATCCCCTTCGTTTTCATTTGGCTGCTGGTTCTCTGGCTGATCGTGCGGAAGTTTTTACTGGAGTCCTGACCAAAAGCCAACCTTTACAAGGTCAGTGCTTGCCTTCTCATAGATATACAATTACGTTATGAACATCATCCACTCAAAAGATAACACCCCCATCGCTTATGAAACAACCGGCAGCGGACCTTTGCTCATTATCGTTACCGGCGCGCTCAACACCCACAACTTTGGCGTCCCGGGCGACATGGTCCCCTTCCTCCAGGAAGCCTTCACCGTTCTAACCTACGACCGCCGCGGTCGGGGTCAGAGCGGCGACACCCCGCCTTACGCGATCGAAAAAGAGGTCCAGGATCTGGAAACCCTGATCGACCTGCATGGCGGAAAAGCATATCTCTATGGTCATTCCGCAGGCGCGGCATTGGCGCTTTTTACCGCGGCTGCCCACCCCGACAAGGTGCTCAAGGTTGCCGCTTACGAACCTCCCCTGGGAGGCGGCTGGTTCGAAAGGATCATGACGAACCTGTTGATCCGTCAAATTCAAAAGCGAGTTGCCAGGGGTAAAAACCTGGCGGTAGTGCTGCGCTTTATGCGGTTGGTGGGAATGGACAAACAATTGATCAAAGACACACTTGCTTCCGAACATGGTCAGACCATCATCGATATGGCTGGCACAATCGTCTACGAAGCCGAAATCCAAATAGCTTCGAAAGCCTTCCTGCAAAATCAGGCAGTCAACCTGTCGATGCCTGTTCTGATGCTTGCAGGAACCAAAAGCTTCAAGACAGCGCCTGCGATCATGGCGTCTTTCACCAAGGTGATCCCCCATGCAGAGTCACGCATTATTGAAGGGCAGACTCACTCGGTGGAACCGGAAGTCATCTCCCCGATCTTGCAAGAGTTCTTCTTAAGAGCCTGAAAGCATCTAACTCAAGTAAGAGTTGTCATCCTGAGCTTTCTTTGCGAAGGATGTTTGTTTCTGTTGTTACAAAACATATCTTTCGCAACAGAGGCTCAGGATGACAGAAATGACAAATGCTGGTACCTAATCCTGGCTGAACAAAGGCATCATCATCGCGTCCAGGGCTGCCAGTAAGGGGGTCATGGCGCCATTATCCTCCACAAGCAAATCTTTTATCCTGGTGATGTAGCCGGGAGAATCTACCGAAATTGTTTCCATTTGCACCTGGGTGAGCCCTTGGTTGGAGAGCAAGGTGCTGTTGATCGGCAAAACTATGGCGATATAGTACCGCCCATTCGCACTGATACCCCGGTAGGTGTAGAAAGTATCATAGTTATCCACTCCCACCAAAGCTTGCGCGTAGAGCGTCAGATAGCGGATGCCACTGTTATGCTCCGAATCGAGCCTCTGCTCCAGAACGTGGGAAACCTACCTAACATTGAAAGGTGGCAGGAAGGGCAGACGTTCCGCTGTTTGGCGATCATGCGCCAGGTCGCTCAGTAGCGCTTGCAATTCTGTGGCTTTGGTGGCGCCGATCAATCCACCCTCGATCAGTTTATCGATGGGATAAACGTAGATGACAGGTGTGTGGAAATGGTTTTGAATACTGTATCCGGTGAAGCTGACTGCCCGCCGTGCAAGTAGGGCAAATTCGGGCCAGCCCATGTTTGGATCATCGGGCAAGATGGTGGTCACTTCGGCGCTGGCTGCCACTTCAACAGGCAGTTTGAAGACCAAACCGCCTGATTCGATTACGTTGAACTCTCCGGTATAGACAGGGATGACAGTAACTTCCGGGGTGGCGGTTGGCTCGGGGATCAATTCAGTCTCAACAGGCATAGGAGTGGCCGTTGGCGCGACCAACGTGTTCAGGCTTTCGATCGTCGCAGCTTGTTGGGTAAGGAGCGACTCAAGGGTTGCTTCCCGCCCCTGGTCCTTCGTCTCAGCAGATGGTATCGCTGGTGTTGGGATTACTACCAGGCAGACTGCCAGAATCAGACTGACCACAATCAGGCAAGACAAAAATCAAATTTCTTCATGACGAACCTCTACTCGGTACTGCATTAAATTGGATATTAGATCTCTATATTTCCCGACGATTGGTAACAATTTTTTGCTCCCATTTTCAACGTCTGCTATAAACCATTTTTCTTGTTTATCTCTCAGGGATATTAAACAAAAAAGCCCCCTCGAAAGGGGGCGATTTTATGCTGAAAAACTAAAGAACGACGACTTCGGCGCCAGCCTCTTTGAGTTTGGCGGCAGCGTCATTGGCAACGTCTTTACCAACAGCTTCAAGGACCTTGGCATCGGCGGTTTCGGCCATATTCTTGGCTTCAACCAGACCCAGGGAAGTGAGCTGGCGGATAACTTTGATGACTTCGATCTTCTTGGGACCAGCAGCTTTGATGACAACATCGAACTCGGTCTTTTCTTCGACTTCTTCTTCAACGGCACCAGCCACAGGACCAGCAGCCATAGCCACAGGTGCAGCGGCGGAAACGCCCCATTTTTCTTCCAACAGTTTGACGAGGTCAGCAGCTTCCAAGACGGAGAGTTTGCTCAGTTCCTCAACGATTTTTTCTAAATCAGCCATTTTTACTCCTATTTATTCCTTTTGTTTATTTTTAATATCTACTTCTCGCTAAAAAACGAGCACTCTTATGCAGCCGCAGGCTGCTTTTCTGAATTAGCTTTGATAACCGCAGCCAAACCACGGGCGGGTTCAGCCAGGGTGCGTACCAGTTTGCTGGCGGGTGCCAGGATGGTGCCCAGCAGGGTCGCGCGCATAACGGGCAATGTGGGCAGATCAGATAATGCTGTGACCTGTTTGACATTCAGACCAGCCTTGTCGAGGTATCCACCACGAACGGCGAAGGTCTCATTGCCTTTTACCAGTTCCGTCAATGCTTTCGCCACGGATGGTGCATCTTCAAATGCGAAGACGACCACGTTGTTACCTTCCCAGAATTTGGGATCGAAATGGTAGCCCTTTTCTTCCAAAACGCGGGTGAACAAACGGTTCTTAACAACATGCAGCCGACCGTCAGTCTCACGCAGTTTGGCGCGGGCATCGTTGATACTTGGCATGCGCATCTTGCTGTAGGACAGCACGAAGATCGCCTTGCTTTTGTCGACCCACTCGCGGTACTGGTCAACCATGACTTCTTTGTGTTCTTTAGAAAACGCCAATGTACTTCAACCTCCTTCCAATCAAAATAAAAAATCTCTTCCGTTTTCCCACAGAAAGAGATTCATAAATACCAGGATCAGGTTGATCTGATTATTGAACCTCTACCTCGGCGGGAAATTAAGCCGTAAACGGCACCAGCTTTCTTAAGCAGAGCAGTATTCAGTTTGTTTAGCCCTGCCAGTATACCATACTCCGGCAGGAATAGTAGCAACTGTTAGGCTGCTTCAGACTCCATTGACATCGCTGCGTTTACATCAACCTTCACACCAGGCCCCATCGTGGATGCAAGTGTGACCTTGCGCACGAACAGACCCTTGGCGCCGGATGGACGCGCTTTGCGTAATGCCGCCATCAAGGCAGCCATGTTGACATACAGGTCTTCCGCTGAGAAGGAAACCTTGCCAAGCGGTACATGAATGTTGGCGGTTTTGTCTAGGCGGAACTCAACCCGGCCAGCTTTTGCAGAGACGATCGCCTGGGCGATGTCGCCAGGCTGCACGACTGTGCCAGCTTTGGGGTTCGGCATCAGGTTGCGGGGACCAAGCACACGACCGAGTCGACCAACTTTTCCCATCATGTCGGTGGTACCCACTGCGACGTCGAAGTCGGTGTAACCGCCCTGGATGCGGGCGATATCGTCATCGGTCTCTGCGACAAAATCTGCGCCAGCGGCACGAGCGGCTGTTGCGGCTTCACCCTGGGCGAAGACTAACACGCGCACGGTCTTACCAAGCCCTTTGGGCAGCACGACCACGTCGCGGATTTGCTGATCAGCCTGGCGAGGATCCAGGCTGGTTCGGATGTGAACCTCAACGGTCTCATCGAACTTGGCAAATTTCATTTCTTTAACTAATTCCAACGCTTCCTTGGGACCGTACACCTTTTCGGCATCGATCTTCTTGATTGCGTTTTCAAAATTTTTCCCGTGTTTAGACATGCATACTCCTTTGTGGTCCAATCGGGCTTACGCCCTCCCACAGTCTCTAATTGCTTTTTGGTTAGTCGCTGATGGTGATGCCCATGTTGCGGGCGGTGCCTTCAAGCTGTTTCATTGCCGCTTCGATGTCGTTGGCGTTCATATCCTTGTATTTGGCAGCAGCGATTTCGCGGACTTGGGCGCGGGTGACCTTGCCAACTTTGGCGGTATTGGGGGTCGCGGAACCTTTTTCAATCCCGGCAGCTTTCTTAAGCATCATCGCGGCGGGCGGCGATTTCAGTTCGAATTTAAACGAGCCGTCCTGGAAGATGGTAATGGCAGCAGGGATGATCTCGCCGACCTGGTTAGCAGTGCGCGCGTTGTAGTCCTTGCAAAACGCCATGATATTTACGCCATGCGGAGCCAGCGCGGGACCGATAGGGGGTGCAGGATTAGCCTTACCGGCTTTGATCTGCAGTGTTAGTTGTGCTTTTACTTTCTTTGCCACTTAATTTCTCCTTGGTGGTGCAAACGGGCAGCAGCCCTCCCACAAAAATCCGGATTGCTCCGGTTTATGACTTTTCCACCTGCAGGAAATCCAGTTCCACAGGGGTCTCACGCCCGAAGAAGTTCACCATGACGCGAATCTTCGAACGTTCCATGTTAATTTCATCCACCGTACCGCGGAAGTCGTTGAAAGGACCATCCACGATGCGTACGCGGTCACCAGGTTTGTAGGTAACGCGATAGGTGGGGGCTTCGTCTTCCATGCGGCGCAGAATCGACTGCACTTCTTCAGGACGCAGCGGGGTGGGCTCATCGCCCATACCCACAAAACCGGTCACGCCCGGGGTGTTGCGCACCACGAACCAGGATTCTTCTTCCAGGATCATATTCACCAGGACGTAGCCTGGGAACACATGGCGCTCAACCGTGCGGCGCTTGCCGTCGCGAACTTCGATTTCTTCCTGGGTCGGGATGACCACATCAAAAATCTTGTTCTTCATGTTCATTGTTTCAATGCGCTGCTCGAGATTCTTGCGAACTTTGTTCTCGTATCCCGAATAGCAATGAATCACGTACCAATTTCGGGTATCGGCTTCACCCGGTTTGGCGGATTTGTTTAATGAATCACTGGAGGTTTCCTCAACCGGCAAGCCTTCAGTTTCTTCGGGCAGGCTGGGAATCACGTCTTCCATAGATCCATCTTCCTTCTTAGTCATCACAACATCACTTTCGCACGAACTAAATGTTGACCAGCAGACCAACCAGGCGTGCAAAAATAAAATCGAGAATACCCAAAATCGCTGACATAATGATCGTCACAATCAGGACGATACGCGTCAGCGAGAGAGCTTCCTCGCGAGTGGGCCAGGAAACCTTGCGCAGCTCACCTGCGGTTTCTTTGAACCAGCGCTTGATTCTCTGAAAAAAGTTCGGTTTTTCACTGTTTGCCATCAAGGCCTCCTGCTCTACAACTCAACGCCGTAGATCCTACGGCGTCGGTAAATTTCAACAGGTCAGGTAGGAATTGAACCCACAACCCCCGCTTTTGGAGAGCGGTGCTCTGCCAATTGAGCTACTGACCTAAGCGAACTCCCATTGCTGAGAGCTACTTCACCTCACGGTGCAGCTTGTGAGCGCGACAGCGAGGGCAGTACTTACTAATTTCCAGACGACCTGGGTCATTCCGACGGTTCTTTACCGTGGTGTAATTGCGTTCCTTACACTCAGTGCAAGCCAGGTAAATGACTGGGCGGATATCTTTTTTCTTTGATGCCATTTTTAGTTAACATGGCTGCCCCTCGCGGAGGCAGCCATGTATCCTCCATCTATTCTTATCTTAGGCGATGATCTTGGTGATCTTGCCAGCGCCAACAGTCAGACCGCCTTCGCGGATAGCGAATTCGGAACCTTCCTCGAGGGCAACCTTCTGGATGAGCTTGACCTTCAGACCATTAACGTTGTCACCGGGGAGAACCATCTCAACGCCTTCAGGCAGGGTCACATCACCGGTGACATCGGTGGTGTGGATGTAGAATTGCGGTCGGTAGCCAGTGAAGAACGCACTGTGGCGACCACCCTCTTCACGCTTGAGGATGTAAACAGTACACTCAAATTCGGTGTGAGGAGTAATGGATTTGGGTTTGGCCAAAACCATACCGCGCTCAACCTGTTCGCGATCGATACCGCGCAGCAGAATACCAGCATTATCACCAGCCATACCCTGATCGAGTTGCTTGTGGAACATTTCGATACCGGTAGCTACGGTAGCCAGAGGTTTGTCCATCAGACCAACGATTTCAACGGGATCGTTCAGTTTCAAAGTACCGCGTTCGATACGACCGGTCACAACAGTACCACGACCCTTGATCGAGAAGACGTCTTCAATAGGCATGAGGAAGTCTTTTTCGAAGTCACGAACCGGTTCCTCGAAGAAGTTATCAACGGCGTCCATCAGCTCGACAATCGATTTATACTCAGGAGCATTGGGGTCGGTGGAGGTGCTGTCGAGAGCGACCTTGGCGGAACCGCGAATGATCGGTACATCATCGCCAGGGAAACCATTCTTGGTCAGCAGTTCACGAACTTCCATCTCAACCAGCTCAAGCAGTTCGGGATCGTCCATCTGGTCGGTCTTGTTCAAATAAACCAGGATGGCGGGAACTTCAACCTGGTGTGCCAACAGAACGTGTTCGTTTGTCTGGGGCATGGGGCCGTCAGGAGCACTCACCACGAGGATGGCGCCATCAACCTGGGCTGCACCAGTGATCATGTTCTTGATGTAGTCGCGGTGACCGGGCATGTCAACATGGGCATAGTGACGCTTGGCGGTCTCATATTCAACATGGGTAATGTTGATGGTAATACCGCGGGCTTTTTCTTCCGGAGCATTGTCAATCGTGTCATATGCGCGGAATTGACCAAAGCCACGCATAGCCTGGACTTTGGTAATAGCAGCGGTCAAAGTAGTTTTGCCATGATCAATATGACCCATCGTTCCGATGTTCATATGCGGCTTTGTGCGGTCAAATTTTTGTTTCGCCATCTTTTCTCCTTAAATAATGACTAATTATTTTCTTTTTTTAATATTCGGCAAAAGCCCTCAATCGGATTCGGACCGATGACCTCATTCTTACCAAGAATGCGCTCTACCAACTGAGCTATGAGGGCGGCCTTGCCAGCCCGATCTCCCGATCGGGTTAATGGACAGTGAAGGATTCGAACCTCCGAAGGCGCCAGCCAGCTGATTTACAGTCAGCCCCCGTTGTCCACTTGGGTAACTGTCCAATTTTTCCATAGGGCGCTTGCATTTACCCGCTGGAGATTGTGATCGAAATTTTCGACCACAATCGCAAATGAGTAAACCAAGCCGACGATGGGAATCGAACCCATAACCTACCACTTACAAGGCGGTTGCTCTACCATTGAGCTACGCCGGCGCCCCTTGGATATGCTTTTGTTAACATGCGTCAAGACTAATAAGTATATCAAAACCGCCATGCTTGCGCAAGCCTGATTTTTCAATCAGTCCCGTTTCGCAAGGTGTGAGTCTATCAGAAGTACGAATAAGAGTCAAGATGATTCGGGGACCAAACTGTGCGTAGGTCAGGATAATTGAAGTCAGACTCACGCTCGCTTTTCGTGTACACCTTTTAAAGCAAAAAGACTGACATTTTCTGCCAGTCTTTTGTAGCATTTTGAAACAATCTGTTACTTTATCGTGATCGGTAAATAAAACAACATGTAATAGGTGACTTTGACTTTAACATGCCTGGATTGATATCCGCCGCCGTCCGTTACTGTCACCGTCGCTTCCTGGTAACCAAAAGATAGTTTTTCAGGATCAACAGATACCCTGAAGCTTTGGTTTATCGGACCGCTGGTTGGGGTCATGGTCACCCAATCCGCATTTGCGCTGGCTGTCCAGGTCTGACCCGCGTCTCCCTTAGGCAAAACGCTCCCATACGGCACTGGATCTCCTGGACCGAATTTAAAGGTCAACGCGGTTGGTGTTACATTGAAGGTGGAATACGAAAAACTGACCGTCACGAGCACTGCCCGTTCGTACAACCCGGCTGTGTCCGAGATCAAGATCAGTGCAGTTTGCGTTCCCATAACCAGCTTGGTCTTGTCAATGGTGATATTCATCGAATCGGGAACTTCACCTTCTGTTGGGTTAATCAGCACAAAATCATGATCGACGCTCGCAGTCCAGCTCTGGCCGGGATCTCCGGTGATGTTGATCACATCGCTGGGCATAGTGGTGTCGCCTGTCTTGATGTCGTAAGTAAATGAAGACGGGCTGACGTTAAAAGCAACTGGTGGGTTCACCTCGCCAGGCACGGCAATAGCCGCCTGGAGTTGATCATAGACGCCGTTCGTGTGCGTACCGGTTGTTTTGTAATCGACCACTACAAGGTAGTGCAGGTTGTCGTAGTTCACCACGTTGGTGAGGCTTACCGTAATCATGAAGGTTTCGGTGCGGCCAGGACGCAGGTAGGAAATGTCCGTCTTGGCAGAGCCGCGTCCAGCGTGAGCAGTCTTTGAAGCCCGGTAATCCTCGTAAACGATCGCCTGCACGGCTGCCTTATTCTGGACCGACAAGGTTAGTGTGCTCAAATTGGTTACTGTTGCTTTGATAGTCACAGTGTTATCCGTGCGGGCGTAAGTGGCATTGATCGTGGCCGATGGAGTTCTCACCTGCGAACGATCGATCATGCCTTTGTAGATACCGTAGGTGCTGGAATCTGCCCCAGTCTCAAATTCATGGGCACTGTCGATCATACCTTCGGGCACGTAGATGCCGCCGCCACTTTCTTTCAATATATCTTTCCGGTTTTGTGGGGTCCCATTCCACCATTCAATAAAGGCAACAGATGGAAACGGGTATTCACCGATCAATTGGTCAACTGCCGTACCGGCAATTGTGCAGTAAGGTCAGGTGGGGCTGGTGACCAATTCGAAGACCGACATTTTTGGACCTGGTTCCTGGGCAGCGACTGCGGTAGGTGCAATGGCACCAAACAAACCTGCCAGGATTGCAAGCACGATCAGAACGGACAATTTCTTGGTAAGTTTCACGGATCCTCCTTTCCGCTCAGGGGCGCGTCACGACAGGTAAGTAGATCCGGTTGATCACTTCGCCCGGGCTCGCCTTGTAAATATTCACGGTCACATGCGTTGAATACGTTGCTGAATTATCGGTAATTGTAACAATCGCGGTGTTCCAACCCAAAAGCAAGTCTTCGCCAGCGGTGGTTATTCCAAGCGAGTTGCCCACAACGCCAGAGGTTGGATCAAGCGTAAGCCAGGGTTGGTCACTTACCCCAGTCCAGATCAAGCCGGCGTTCCCCAATACCCTTGAGGAAAACTCTGGCACGATCGTTTCGCCATCATCAAGGAACCAGGTATGGAGATTTGGCTGAGCATAGAACGCCTGGGTGGCAATGGCAGCCTGTAGCTGGTCGTAATGCTCCCCGGGAGCAGTCTGATAATCCACCAACGCGATCACCTGGACTTTATCCCAGTCGGTTGGGTTGATATCAGGCACTTCGATTTCAAAAGTGTCCGTTTCGCCAGGCGCAAGGCTCGTGATGGCTGTCTTTGTGGCGTTCAAACCTGGATGCTCAGTGGTGTGGGTCTCATACCGTACGCCATCTTCCTTGATAATCCCATATACGCCGGCATTGTTATCGGTGGACAAGGTGATGGTGCTGTTGTTCGTGACAGTCGCCATGATCTTCACAGTGCCGCCATCCAGCCACCAAAAAGCATGGATCTCTGCCGTTGCCGGCTGAGTCAGCGCGTCATTGATCATGGTTGTGTAAGCGGTGTAGGCTTCTTCAGTGTTTTCGGCACCCCGGTGGTAAAGGCGACCGCTGTCCACCACCGTCCAGGTCAGACCAAGCCCTTCCGCGGAAGCTTGAATTACATCCCAACGGGCTTGAGGCGGAAGAAAAAGAGGGGGGTCATCAATGGAAAAATGGTAATCAACAATTACGACGGGTTGGTTGGTGTACTCTTGGGCTAATTGATCGATCACCGGACCGGAGATCGCGCAATGCCATCAGGTGGGACTTCCGACAGATTCAAAAACGACCAATTTCTGTTGTTGGGTACTTTGCTGACTTTGGGCTGGATGTGCCATCCCGGTCAGACCCGCAAGCAACATGACGACGAGCAAAAGGAGAAACTTTTTGCTTAAACGCATACATAACCTCCTTAGGCAGAGTATGAATATGGCAACGTTCTATGCTGTAAGTTTATTGTATCATTTATGGAGCTATGGGGGCTATATCTGCTTCATTTTGCTCGGAAACAGATGGCGGAGGTATGGTCAATCAGGGCAGGGTTTTAATGAAACCGTCCAGAAGGTCCTGCTTGATGCGTTCAAAAAGGATCACACACCCATCGGAAAACAAATCTCGGTTGACCTGCGGCCACCTCGCGCCGTAGTAGTAGAGGTTATGGTCGTCATCTATGCGCGGCTGATCGGTGTACAAGCGATCGGTGACAGTACCCTGCCCCTGTTCGTAATACATCCCACCCCAGGCATCGTAGAGATAGGTGGTTGAAACCTCTCCGTTTCCGCGCGTGATCATGTGTGTCCCGCCCAAGTGATCTAAATGGAACCAGTAGAAGTTGTCGGTGTTACTTGCCTCATTGATCCGCACTGCCAGCCTGACCCCATCGGCATAGATATTCTCCCACTTCTCTGATGAGCTCCCTGGTAAATGCTGTTCCAGGTAGTTCCCCATAAAAAAGATCATTGATCCATTGCTGTTCTGCTCCAATGTTCTCTGCCCATCCCCATCATAAATGTAAGACTTTTCCATGGCATCATTGTTACTATAGGCAATCAGCTTTCCTTCCGCGTTATATGTATAGCTGCGACTTACTGCGGCGGTTGTTATTTCCCAGTCTTCATCCAATAGCCGGACTGTCTGCGGAGTGATATCGGTTGCATTCCCGTTTGCGTCATATGTGAATGTTCGGCTCCCATCCGATATCACCGCATGAGGTTTGGCCGCATCGTAGGAATAGCTGTTACCACCTTTACTGGAGAGATTACCGGTGGTCGGATCGTAACTGGTGGCAATGTCATAGGTTCCTCCCGCCCATATGCCTCCAACACCGATCGACGTCAATAATCGGTTCATTTCATCATAAGTAAACACGCGATAGGTTTCCTCAGTATCCTTGATCTTAGTGATATTGCCAACGCCATCATATTCATAAGTATAATTCTGGAATGTAGCCCCCGTTTCAGTTGCAGATTGAATGCTGTTCAGCCGGTTGGCACCTTCCAGGAAGTCTTTGTAGGTATTGGTAGTGTTGGTCGAGTTTCCCAGCGAACGCAGTTTCACTCTGCCCAATTCATCCACCTGCAGATCGGTTTGGATGGCGATAGTAGTTTGCTCACCTGGCAAACCAGCGGTCACAATCCTTGTGCCCCCCTGGGGAAGATAGCTGTAATCGAGCACCATGCCGCTGGGGTAGGTCATGCGGGTTATCTGATCGGCCCTGTTGTTAGATCTTGTAAGCTTTTTTTCATCTGAAGACTAGCTCGCTATTTTAGACCGGTTACCTCATAACGGTCTGTGATCGTTCCATATCCGAGCCATGGTTGAATTGAGTCAGTCCATGGATTAACATCTATAAAGTACGGCAGTAAGAGATGATCAAGATATAACTCGTCAGCTTTTGTTGGGTCAAAATAACTCAAACCAACTACCGGAGTTTCCGGGTCAATCCGATTGGAAGCTAGAAGAGTAGTTTTTCCATACCCAGCTGTAAACATAATTCCAGTATCTAATTCAATTACATAGAAGAGTAACCCACCTCGATGATCACGCATTACAATGACAGATGTTGGACTAATAATATTTTCTGAAACAGTCACAAAATTTGCAGACAATTCTCCACCGAAACCAATCTTATAAAGAATATCATTATCAAAATAAGCCCACCCTGACCATTTCCCATCCTCTGAATGGAAATTTATCCGTCTTTTGAATTGATATTCTTCAAATTCTTCTATTACAATATCGGCATTTATAAATTCGATCGATTTCAAAATTGCTTCTGTCTCTTCAAAATTTGTAACACCAGGCTCTAAACCCTGCCAACATGGAGGATTACAGGTTTGATTGTCGACGAACACCCCATCGCAGGTGCTATCTTTCATGCAATCATCTGTGGGCATAATGGTTGGTATAATTTTATACCCACAGCCACCTACCAGAAAAAGAAGAATTAAAGTCATAAAAAATTTTGTTTTTTTTCCATATGGACCTCTTAAGGAGTGCTTTTTCTGATAAAACCGATCATCCAGTCACCCACTCCGGAATTCGGTAGATTTCTTGGATTAAGTAGAGTGTTGGTAAGACTTTCAGCGAAGTATTCCGCCGTTGCTGTATTCCCATACGGCTTGGGGATCATTTCTGAGGTTTTCCACAAATTCGATACATCAACATTCACATCATTAAAGAACCGAAGCCCTTCCGGAGTTCCGCCCATTGCAATAATTAACTCATCTGCTGGGCCACCTCCGAACCAAACTGCGGCATAATCAGGGGAGCCGTTCAGATTATCCACAACATGACCTAGTTCGTGAATGATCGTGTAGATGTTAATTCCAAACTGCCCCAAAACAACGCGGGCAGGTCTCGAAGGATCAGGCACTGCACCAGCAATTTCGTCAGGGTCACTACCAAGTGCAATTCCAATTGCACGAATTAGTAGTAGAGTGTCTGTTTGTTCCTTGATTCCATGCAGGAAAACTGTGCCTCTAGTGTTTTGTTGCATCCATCTTATTCCTAAGCCACCATTAATCTCAGAAACTTTTGACTCTAACAACTTTCCTGCATCCAGAACCGTATTCAACTCACTTAATGTCCAATCTCCTTCAAAGCCCCAACCATAAGTGTTCTGCATTTCATTTCTCAGCTGCCCTTCTTCTGACCAACCCCCACCATCTCCTAATAGCGTATTAATGAACTGATGTCCCGTAGGATCCTTGTAAATTGCAGGATTATTGTTGACGTATGCATACCTGTCCCAACCCTGCGTTCCTTGCTGAACAGGCAGGATGGTGTCTGCCTGGAGGAATCTCCCCAAGCTCGGGTCGTACCACCTGGCACCGTAGTAATAGAGGTTATGGTCGTCATCGATGCGCGGCTGTCCGGTGTACAAGCGGTCGGTCACCGGTTCCCCCTGTTCATATCTCACCTCTCCCCACGGAGTATACAACACGGCCGTCGAGACGTTCCCATTCTCCCGCGTGACCTTGTTCGTTCCACCTCTTTTCATTGGCTATCTCCCAGTCAAACCCGGCGACTGGTGTGGATACTATGTGCTGGCTTCTCGCCTAATCTTTTACAGAGTCATTTGACTATATAGAACCTCGGTACCATGGTGAACAGAAAATCTCCAGTATTTCGAGCTATGTAATCAATCACAAACTTTCTCGCAAGTTTGTAAGAGTTCTCAAACTCCTCAGCTGAAGGTGGCTCAGTTTTTAGTAGTTTAATGCCCCAAAAATCATAAGTTAGCAGGATCTTTCCTTCATGTATTTTATACACATCTCCCCCAAGAATGATCGCAACCTGGTCAGGCAATTTTTCCAAGATACCAAGCACTTCCATGAATTGATCTGACTTCCAGGCCTGTTCATAGAGTCCCATGCTTTTTAACGAATAGCCTTTTTCCCAGATTTCCTTTGGCAGAACTTGTTCAAGAATATCGGTACAATTTGTATTTCTTCTAATCAACATTACTACCCCACCCAAATGGTTCAAATAAACGATGCTGCAAGATATTTTCAGAATCAATTATATAATGAAAGACACCTTCTGACCCTTTATAGCCTCCTGGTATGTTTACATGAGTGTACATTGCACCATTATTTCCTAAGGTTTGAGTAACACTTCCATAACCACTATAATTGTCTACAACTAATGGAAAACTATGATAATCATCAAAGGTATTCATTTTATCGAGAACCCTATCTGAATATTGCACATTTTCCAACGGATTCTTTACCGGTGCATCTTTTGTTTGTTGAGGAAGTTGTGGTCCTGCAATATCTAGACCGTACAACACAGCCGCAACTGTTCCTGCCACTGCGGTAGTGGTCATTCCTGCCGCAAATAGTGTTGTAGATCCGGTAATCATGCCAACACCCATTAGTGCAGATCCTGCCACGCTGATAGCAACCGGTGCGGCCACCGCAGCAGTAAAGACAAATGTCGCACCAGCTGCCGCGCTACTTAATACGCTGCCAACATCAATGTCGTCCGACATGGCTGAGACGAGATCGCCCCCATTGTTTTCATAATTATCTTTCACCTGGCCGATGTAATTCACTGCAGCCCCGACAATTCCACCAGCTAAGGCGATGACAGGCAGCCATGCGAAATCTCCATCTTCATCCACTAATCCTGTGGGATTGTTGTTGACATAGGCATACTTATCCCAGCCTTGGGTTCCTTGATGGCTCGGAACAATACTATCTGCCTGCAGGAACCTACCAAGACTCGGATCGTACCATCTTGCGCCGTAGTAATAGAGGTTATGGTCGTCATCGATGCGCGGCTGATCGGTGTACAAGCGGTCGGTCACCGGTTCCCCCTGTTCATACCTCACCTCTCCCCACGGGGTATACAGCACGGTCGTGGAGACGTTCCCATTCTCCCGCGTGACCTTGTTCGTTCCACCCAGGTGATCATCATGGAACCAGAATGTATCGCTTTCATTGATTCGCAGCGCAATCCGCACCCCATCGGCATGGATGTATTCCTTGACTGTCCAGCTATCGATCGTCTGGTGCTTCTCCAGGTAGTTGCCCATGTGGAACGTGCGGTTCCCTTCGCTGACCTGGTCCATCGCCTTGTTTCCATCTCCATCGTAGAAATATCGGCGGAATCCCAACTGCTCAGTCTCGCTTGCTGTCTCTCTCTTTGGTCCCCTAAAAATGTTACTCCCGGATCGTATGCATTGGAAAGGCGTGTAAGTGGTATATATACTTTTCCGAAGGCACCAAGTTCAATCCTGTGATCTGATGCTTTTCGACGACCTGTTTGAGGCGCTCAGAGCCACAGTTGATTAGGAGAGGGGAAACCGGGGTAAAGAAATCATCTCCTTGCCATGTGCCTTCCTTTATAACGTAACGCTGGAAGCTTGATAGATACCCATTGTGCTTTCCCAATGGACAAAGAACTTCAGGCTCTTCTTCTTCATATACAAACTCAGACCTCTCCTGATCAATCACCCCCCTGCCCCATGGTATCGTGACCGAATAGTAGGTCGGCAGTTCCACCGGAAAGACGCCTTTCTTATTCTTTCCCAGCTTCTCGATCACCACCGGCGGGTCGAAGGGATTGAGACCCGTCAGCCCTTCCCCTTCGTATATCTTTCGGAAACGCTCTGAAACCAGAAACAGCCCCGGCACCCCCCACATCACATCCTGCCAACAGCTTGGATCTGCGCTTGAGAACCTGACACGCTGCGGTGGAAGCCATAAGTCCTGGCTCACCACTTTCCCGCAGCCAGGGCAGGTATTGGGAGGAGCCCAGATCTTCGGCTCCATTACCTCATAATAAGAGATTTTTCTTGGAAATCTGGAGTTAAAATAACGCAGCACATAAAATTTTTCCATAACCTCTCCTATCGATATCTCTTTAGCATATCAAGAACTGTCGGAAAACGATCGACAAGTGGAGTATACACCTCCTCCAACTTATCAATGAATTGACAAATGAATTGACATCAATGAATTGTGGTACTGTGGGGGTTGCTCGGAAACAGATGGCGGAGGTATGGTCAATCAGGGCAGGGTTTTGATATAACCGTCCAAAAGATCTTGCTTGATGCGTTCGAATAGGATCACGCGCCCGTCCGAGAATAGATCCCGGTTGACCTGCTTCAGTTCGATGCCGGCTTTAACCACGCCAACGGATCCCCCGAGCAACAGCCGCCCCAAGGCTGGCTCAATGTCAATCCCACTGCTAAGCACGCCCAGGAGTTTCTGGATGGTTTCGAGATTGGGCTGACCTTCAATGCCGATCAGGGTGATGTTCCTGCTATTCAGGTAAGCAATGAGTTCAGGTGTGCTTAGCTCCGGCTGGACAAATATGCCTGTCACGCCTTTTGCCAGCAGCGCGTCCGCGGCAGCCTGCCAATCGGCAGGGTTAGCCGGATCGCTGACTTCGGCGGTGAAGGGATAATATTCCACCGGCGCGTAGCGGGAATTGCAGAGACCGCAGTGGAAGCGGGCACCGGTGACGAATGCGTCGCGGGTGGTCTGCCCTTCCGGCGTCCCAGACTGGCTGAGCACCCCCACCCGGAAGTCCGGAATGCCGAGCGCCAGCGTGTATCCCGCCAGAAAACTCAACAGATCTCGGCTGGCTTCAGTCGTGACAACCAGGCTCAGGTTTTCCGTTGGATTGAGATCCGGGGCATTCAACGCCAGGAATCGGACTTGTGGCAGCACGGATGCTAATGATTCGACCTCACTCGGCGAGGCAAGGCTCACCACCACCCGCACGGTCGGGCTGGGTTGAGCTGCGCTGAGCGTGGTCGTGAGGGCAAAGCTGTGCCCGTTGGAATCCGCATAAGCGCCCAACTCATTTTTGAGCTGTTCCGTCAGGGCTTGGTCTGCGTTTTCCGGCGCCCAAAGTAATATATCCGCGTCCAGCAGGACGACCGGAGAAGCTGTTGGGGTTTCAGTTGGCACGGTCACCATAGGTGTTTCAGTAACCGTTGGTAAAGTCACTTCCACTGTCGCAGTCGGCTGGGGTTGATTGTTGCATGCGGAAAGGAAGACAAACAGCAGGCTTAAGATCAGCGGAAGGAGTATTTTCTTATTGAACATGCCCCAATTCTACCTTAAGCACGCAGCAAGCATAAACAATGTCCAACACTTTCGCGCTGAACAGCTCCACTTACACCTGGGCAGAAACGATCCCCAAAAAGCAGCACATTAAAGGCGTGGGCACAGATAGTGCAACTATAACAAAAGTACTACCATCATCACTTCTAATAACCGGATAGCATAATGAGCATACCTACAACCGAAACCAGACCAGATGGGCTCCATTCTCTTCCGCCAAGGCAAAGGCGATCGCTGCGCAAGTACATCGAAACCGCCAGCACCCGCGATAAGAACGACTTGTTGCGCGGCATTACCCGGCATTCTCTGCCCGGCTTGCAGTATTATTGGCAGCTTCTGATTTGTTTGCTCCTGATGGTTATTGGTACTTTGGTTGATTCAAACCTGATCTTCCTGGCTGGAATAATTGCCATCCCGATGGCAAAGCCGCTTCTGAGCCTGGTTTATGCCGGCGCTTTGCCTTCTGCCAGGCATTTCTGGCATGCCCTGCTGGAATTGGTCATCACGGTTGGTGGTTTTTTCCTGGCAGGCTGGATCGTTCGCGCTTCCGTCCCGTTGCCAACAGAGAGCTTTCTGACCGGGTTGGACCTTTCAGGAATAGCCGAGAGCGGCGTGTTTTGGGTAATCCTGGTCATTACAGCTGGTTTGACCTCTTACTGGTTCACCTATCACGAAGCGCTGACCAGGCTTTCTTCGATCTTGCTCGGGTATCTCGTGCTCATGCCATTCTTCGCTGCAGGTCAATCTGCCTCAGCAGGTCTGATTACGAACGGCTTACCTTTGGTTTATGTTGGACTGACCAGGCTTGGTCTGGCAATATTGGTGATGTTAGTGACCACCTGGGTGTTGGGCTTCCCGCCGCGAAAATCATTCGGGATTTTCGTGGCTGTGCTGGTTTTTGCCCTGGCAACTGTCAGCGTGATTGAGATCATCCACCGTGAACAGCATGCCGTACTGATGCAAACACCAGAGCCTACTCCTTTGATAGTCGCCACTGCCACACCGGTACCCCCAACCCCAACCACGCCCCCGCCTACTCCTACAGCCACGACCATTCCCAGCCCCACCCCGGAACCGACTCCAAGCCCGGAGCCGACTGCAACCGTCCCAACTTACACGTCTGCCCGTGTGACAGCACAAAACGGTGTGATCATTCGTGAAGGACCTTCCACCTCAGCTTACATCCTCGCATATGCCAACTATGACGATATCCTCTGGCTGACAGGCATCAAAGAGACAAGCCAAGGGATAACCTGGGACCAGGTGGTAGCGCCAGATGGAGGCATAGGCTGGGTTTCCACCCGATATCTTGAGATAATCAACCCTTAGGATTCACATCCAAAAGCAGGAGGTTCGTGACAGGCACACGGATGAGCGTGCCCTCCTGGCGTTCCACCACGGCGACTTTTGCGGTCAGACCGCTGGCAAACCGCTCCGCCCGTTCCGGCAGCTCCACAACCTTCCCGGTACTTCCCAGGTAAGGTTCGCCAAGCAGCCGCACCAAGCTGCCCACCCCAAGCCTGACTTCCTCATCAAAAAGGGCTGAGGTCTGCCCGCCTTCACCAGGTGTAATCAATTCTGCTGTCTGACCCTCGCCATCGGAAAGCAGAAACGCTTCCTGATCCTGCATCTTTCCCATCAATTCCAGGCTGACCGGGTCAGCTTCCTGGTCCCCAAAGCCAGTCAGGCTCATCACGGCGACCGAACTTCTCAGAGCTTCCTCGATCAAACTCGGCACCAGCGAAGGCAGGACGATCCCGTTGGGCTTTTTTACCATCAGCAAACGGAGTCTCTCGGGGGTGATGATCGCCCCGGAAAAAACAATTTTGTCTTTTAAATCAGGCAGGCGTCCTCTTTGTTGGGGATCGGTAAAGTCGAATTCCAGGCGGGTAAAGCTGCCGCTGGCATTCAGACCATTGCTCCAGACACCTTGAATCAGGTTCCCGGTCAGCCCGATCACCGCGCCAAACCCCGGAATGAGCTCCACCACGGTACCCGCAATGGGCGCCCTCACCTGCAGCTTCTGCTCACCCATCGCCAGGGTAACTCTGCCCTCACGCATCGAAACGATCCGACCGTCCTGGGATGCCCTGAAAATGCGCGTGATCAAACCTGGTTTTTGGGCGATCACATCGCCTTTTCGAACCTCTTCGCCATTCAGCCGTTTCAGGTGCTGTTCCAAGCGGCTTGGCGGAATGTGGAGATGGTTCACAATGTCAAACACCTGGAACTTTCCCGGGATGGCAGCCTCAGCCACCACATCCCCCACCTTCACCTCCTGCCCGGTGCGCACCAAAACAGTGCCGGGCTGTGAGAGGCGAACTTGTTTATAAATGGGTTGACCGGATCGGATAATGACTTTGCTCACCTCTATCCTCCCAGTTCCCACAGCCAGTTATACAGTGTCTTCGCGCGCGCTTTTTCATCCACGGGCAGGTTCAACGGTCTGCCGCGAGCGTCCACCACCACTCCAACCTTGGATTCCAAAACGGTCACCCATCCGCCGAGACCGGGCAAGCCCATGCCAACGTCGCTCTCATCTTCTGGCGCAAGGTAGATCTCGGTTTTACTGTTTGCCAGGGTTTCGATACGCTTTAGCTCTCCCGTTTGGACCTCGTGGTGAAGCCGGGGCACATGCTCGCCTTCGTTCACTTCAATAGTGAGTACCTTTTGCCCTTCAGCCGCGGGCGTATCCACGTTCACAACGGTTCCCAGGTTGGTGAAGACTTCCACATCCATCACCTGCACCGGCAGCAATGGGTCATGCGGAGCAAGGCTGCCAAGCGCTGTGAAGAGCTGCTGTTCATCCTCCAAAATGGTCGTGATCCCATGCGGCAGGATGCTGTCCAGCGCGATCATCAAGCGCTGGTGTGGGGCTGCCAGGCGCATTTCGAGCCCCGAGAGGATGATCGGTTCGTAAGCGCGCATCAAACCCAGGCTGGGGTGATACCCAAACTCGGGGTCCAATTTCTGGAGAGCTGCCAGCGCTGCGCGGATCCGGACGCGTGCCCAGGCATGTTCAATGCTCAGGTCTTCCAAAGTGGCAGGCGTGTATTCAGGAAATAGCGTGCGGTTGTAAACATAGGTGGCAAAGCTTTCCGCATCCGTGACCTGGGTGGAGAGCCATCTTGCTGCTTCCAAAGCCTCTTGGCCCACCTCAAGATGGTGGCAGATGCCGTTGAGCTTCTGATCCCGCGCGGCAATCACGCTGACATTGTCCGCATCTACGCGCACCAAGAGCACGCCTTTGCCATTCGCACTGCTGCGTTCCAGAAAGCGCACCAACCTGCCTGCGGAAAAATCGCTTGGGACCACGCTGGTGTGTAGATCGCTGACAATATCCGCCAACCCTGGGATCTGTTGGATGCGCAGGCGCTCATATGCCGCCAGCATTGCCTTCCATACCAGCGTTTGGTCTTCCTGGCCGGGATTGGTCTGAATATTGCTCGCCAGGTGCATGTCCAGTCCGGCTTCGATCTCGCTTCGAGCATATTCTGCCAGATCCTGGTTGCCGCAGTAAACAATCTGTGGGCGGATTGCCCTTGGGATCAGGTGATATACCAGGCGCAGGTTTTCGATTGCTGCCTTGAGCGCTTTTTGAGCGCCGCCGTTCGCCCCTCCGCCGATGACATACAACTCGACGTCACTCGTGAGAAGCCTCTCGAGTTGGGTTGTGGCGTTCAGGTCATCCTGCAGGTTGACCTCCAGCACCACCTCGCAATTGAACAGGCTGACCATGCGGCGCAGCGGCGCAATGGAGTAGGCTTCGGAAAGGCCGACCAAGGCTGTCCGGATGGGTTTCCCGGCAGAAAGGCTCAAACCAACTGAAGCAGGTGCGCCTTCCAGCCGACGGATATGGGTGATCTGCCCGCGGTCATCAAGCAGGCGGACTTCATGATGCTCTTCGATCTGCTTCAGGAGTTGCTGAATGCTCGCATGGAACTGGGTGCCATCGCCTGCGATCGTCGTTGGCACGCTGGCTGTGCCCTGAACAGCCCAACCGCCATCGCGCAAAGCGAAGAGCCAGGCTTGAGTCTGGCTTTTTCCGATGTCGAGGCTGAGATAGGTTTTTGGCACGCTAACCTCTAAAACCATAGAGTAATGAACTGAAGAATATCTGAAAGGCTGCTGATCAGCGCGATAAGCGCGGAACTAAAGAGCCCGACGAAAAGGGCACCAAAGGTGACCCCGATAAAGATGTGGCCGATGCTTCCGATCCCTTCCAGGAAGACGGGGCGGACCACACCCCCAGCTTTTAACTGCCCGCGATGATGGAAGACGAATAGCACTGAGATCACACCCAGCAGGATCATCATAGCTTCCAGGATCGCTGACCACTGGGGTTGTGCCTCATGCATCAGTTTTCCGGGTTCAAAGCGGCCGAGGATGCTCAGGATCTGCGGCGCAAGCGTGCCGCGTGTGACCCCGATGATTGCCAGCGCCGCCAGGACACCGCCCAAAAACGCCAGTGGGATTGCGCCCGCCCGGGTTCCACGCCGGAACAACATGATCACCAATAAAACCGAGAGCGCCAAAGGAACCAACACGAGCAAAAAGCCTGGATCCGTTCTGTTAACCAGCGGCGTGATCAGGTAAGGCAAAATAACCTTTTGAATCACAACCAGCGCCAGGAAGCCGGCGCTCACACCAATCAGAAGGTGGGTGGCGATCCCAAAGAACAGTTTGTCTCCGAGGATGTAACTGAAAACCATCACCGTCAGGGCGATGCCGATGATCAGGGTGATCAATTCAGAAGGGCTCATTCAGAACTCTCCTCTTCTCTTCGAATGGCATCCGCTTCACCCTTCGAGATCATCCCCAGTAGCAACATCACCAGCATCAGCAGCAAACCGACCCGAAAGGCGCGATAATTAAAGGCTGTCTGTAGGCTGAGATTGCCGTCTGCAATGCCTGCGGCGTAGCCCACAAGCTGACCAGAGTCGAAGTAAGGGATTAACACCGGCGCTTCCATCTGAGTGGTGACCGCGGCAAAGTTCAGAGTTTCAATCCACGGGGCAATCTGCTCCAACCAGCCGCGAATGGCATCAGAGGAGTCACTTACCAAGAGGACCAGCTTGAAAGTATGCAGGTCCTTCACCGGGTTTGGATTGCCGACACCATCTGAAATCGTAGGATCGACAGCGGAGCTTATCAAGCTCAGGTAGCTTCCCGGCAGATAATCCACCTTAGTATCCTCAGGTAAATCTGTCTGCGCTATCAGGGATTGTGCCAGGAACAGACCGGAAGGTTGCGTGGTGAAGAACTCCAAATGGACGTCCTGGGAGTGAAATTGCTCCAGCAGCGGCGCGGCAAGAGCTTCGAGTTCACGGCTGGTGGCGGCTTGGTAATCCAACACGACGAGCACACGGTCGCCCTCAGCCAGGGTTTTTATTTGTTCATCCAACGCCAATGCCGGCAGGCTCCTGGGAGTATCTGTGGGCATGCTGGCCGGACCAATAAGCATTGAGACAATCAAGCCGATAATCAGCAGCAAAGCCACCGCCAGCCGCCCCTCCCTGCCCGAAGGCTTGCGGGCTGCCTGCTTTCCGGCTGTGACGCGCCCTTCCTCCTCGATCAGAGATGCCAGGAGACTGGCGCGATCCTGCTGATCGCGCAGAAGCAGCAAGTCAGGTGGTACAGCGGCGCTTTCTGTGGGCTGCTCCTCCTCCCCAGGCTCTTCTTCCGGTTCCTCCCCTGGTGAAACAGCTTCAGCTGGAAGAGATTCCGGCTCTTGCGGTTCAGGCATCTCATGAGCTTCCGGTTCCCGGGCAGGTTCCTCTTCCAGAAGCACATCTTTAGGGATGGATTCCTGCTGGGAAATGTCCTGAATAAATTCCTTTTCAGCCTCTTTGGCGTCATCAGTTTCAGGCTCTTGCTCATCGGCGTCATCTGCAGGGAATTCTTCCTCCTGCGATGGCTGCAGGTTCAGATCAGTTACCGGGGCGGGTTCTGGATACTCTTCTTCGTCGTTAGGGATATTGTGAAACTCCGTTTCACTGAAGCGGGGTTCCTGCTGGGCAGGCTCGCCCGTTCCTTCCTCCACAGGCTCAGCGGGCAGTTCTTCGGCTTCAGTGCTGGAGCCAGTGTCGGGGAGGGGTTCAGTTTCCTGCTCGTGTGCTTCAGCCAGAGCCTGCCTTCGCAGCTCTAGCAAAGCCTCGTCAGTCCATTCCTTCGGCAGATCGTCCGCGTAAGCGGGTGTTGTTTTGACTTCATGCGTGATTTCTTCTTCCGGACGCGGACTGAGAGCACGGATGCGCTGCAGCCATTCGGGCACTTCGTCCGAACTCTCAGACTCACTTGGAAGCTGACGGACCCGGGCGCTGTTTTCCTGCTCGCTTTTCTCGCGGATGCGGTTGATCCAGGCGTTAAATTCGCCTTCCACGCCAGCAGAGCCCTCCTCGCCGCGCACAGCATCCATGGCGATGGTTCCGCTCACCAAACCTCCGATCGCATCCTCTTCTTCGGTGGCTCGTTCGCGCACCTTTGCCAGCCAATTGGGCAGCTGGTCTCCAGGCAGCGTCTGTTCCTCCGCCTGGTCCGATGGCTGGGCTTCGGGGTTTGGTTCCGGTTCGGCGGGAACTTGCAGGGCTGGGTCAGTGCGAATTTCTTCGATGATATCGGGCAGAGAATCTTCCCCTTCCTCTTCAGGTACTTGTGGCTGCCCAAAAATGGTAAAGAGCGATTCCATCTCCGATCCGCAGTGCACGCAGCGGGTCGCCATTGGCAGGTTTTCCTTGCCGCAATTTGGGCACAGGTTCAGTTCAGAATGGTCTTCAGTCATTTCCGGACCCTTCCATGCCAAACAGCACCCTAAACGCCATCATCAGCAGCCCAATCCCAATCCCAATCAGCAAGCCGCGTGCGCCAATCATAGGCAGAACTTCCACGAAGCCTATTACCTCGTTCAGTATGGGCAGGTTGAGGTTCTGCAGGAAGCCGAGCCCAAGGATCAGGAAGATGATTGCGCTGATGCCAAAAGAAACCGTCAGCGCAGACCAGCCTCTCTCGCGGAAGATCTTCATCGCGGCACTCATCATCACCAATGCAACCAGCCCCAGTAGAGCGGTTTCAATTGGGCGGACGATCGCTCCGACCCACTTGAGAAAGACCGGGTCTTCCACGCCGCGCAGCAAACCGAACACCAGCGTGGCGAAAAAACTGACCACCAGGACCAGGCTGAGCAGAAAGCCTTTTTTGCCTTTGGCGATAAAGCGTATATGCGTGATCGCCAGGCTGGCAATCGCCACCAATAGCGCCACTGCCGCAACCACGATCACCCAGTTCAGGACCACTCCCAGGATGTTGCCGCCCTGGGGTGCGAAGAACATCGCAGCCAAAACGACCAGGCCGCTCAAAACGCCAACGATCAGGGGCAGCAGTCGTTTCACGGCAGCACGCCCCCCATCTTCAGGATCGCCCCCAGCAGCAACCCGAGGCTGATCGCAATGCGCAGCCAATCCTGGGCGCTCAGGCTCGCCAGTGCTGATTTGCGCTGATCAAGTTTACCTGCAGCGCTAAAGACGTCCTCGCCCATCAAGTTGACCGAATTGCCGAAGAAACCTGCCGCCTGCCCGCTCAGCGATGGTATCGCGCTGATGGCCGGAAGTGCATACCGGTCAGCCTGGTCAAGTGCCAGCATCATCACCAGGCTCATCTGACCTGCCAGCAGCAGACCCGCATTGGAGGAGTCGGGTATCTGATTGACTAAACTGGCGGTGTAAGCCAGGGGGTTGGTTCCGCTCAACTGGCTGAGTGTGCTGCTAAAGAGTTCACTTGCCAACGCGTCGCGATACGCCCCATGCACCACCATGCGGCTCAGACAAGCCAAAACGCCGTCTCCGCCAAAGGACTGGAGCGGGTGGTCATTGAAAAGCGAGCGTTTCAGCAAAGCTCGCTGCAGGCTCAAACCAGACGCCCCTGAGAGGTCAAAACTGGTGTTGGCGAGCGAGTGCCCCAACCCCACCACCAGGCGCTTGCCCTTCTCGGAGGATACATGCAGCAGGTGCTGGACGGCTTCTTTGCCGGGCTCAGGAATGTGTTTGGGATTGTTTTTTTTGAGGATCAGGAAATTGGTCAGCAGGAACAGCAGCCCAAGGATGCCCAGAGCGAGGGCAAGCTGGTCGTTGAGGTTCAGGCTGGAGAGCATGTTTTCGCCTTAGACCCTTCCTTGAAAACGGGTTGTCTTTAATGCACGCCAAAGAGAACCAGCCGCTGATTTCATGGATAAAGTATAGCATATTCATGAGTCCGGGATGCGGATTTACGATCTTCGGTCAATGCAATCAGGCAGAATTCGGTGGGTGTTTTTTATATCCATAGTTCCAATTTTCCATCACCTTCGTCGGGATCTCAAGGGGCGAAGCATTCTTGCCGGATATCCCGAAAATTGGATTGCATTCATTTTGGAATGCTTCGCCCCGGCTGAACTATATAAATTCCCTTGGAAATAAGGCAAAGCGAATTACTCGTAGGGCGCGATTGAGGGCACTGTAAATGATGTGATGGACAAATGTATCGTGCTCTCAATCCGCCGTGGAAACAGTCAATGATGAAATGGCGGATTGGAAGCACACCAAGGCTTGTGCGTAACGAAATGAGCGGTGCTTCCAAGCTCGCCCTACGGGTTCATCACTCAACTTAAAATGGAGACCTTCGGTCAGGTGCAGTGCTCGGTCTGGAGACCGGCACAATCAGATGCTTTTGTTTGCGCTGGTATCCTCATCGCGCGTATGTTTTGACAGTCAGGTCTCAAGCTGAATGAATCCAAAAGGCAGATTGTCATACCCAATTACGTGGGCACAGGTGGCCCGATCAGATTACAAAAAGGGCAGCGCAGCGCTGCCCTTGGTTGGTATCTATCGCTGTTGAGGTAATCTACCGCTTGATTACCGGCAGGAACACGTCAAACGAGTCACCCAGCAGGGCGAATTCGCTCAGATGGCAGATCGGCAAACTCAACCAGTCTTCATCAAAGTTGCGAGTGTATGTTCCTCCTTCACAGGTGCTGACCGCGTCCACCCACGCGAGTTGATCTGTTTCCCAGTAATAAAGGATCAAGCTGTCTTCGGGGATAACACCGAGGCTGTTTTGATCATACTGCAGGGTCAGGGTCAATGGTTGAGCGAAACTGGTCACAGGAGTCTCTCCTATCGAGGCTGTGAGTTCGAAGCTATTGCCCGCAAAGTTCAAAGTTCCTAAGTCCTCACTGGGACCGGGTTGGGGAGCAAAGAGAATGGTGAGCAACCCCTCCACCGCACCTGGGGGAATGGCAATCTCAGTGTTGCCGTCGTTGGAGATGACGGTGCCACCTGTCTCGCCTGGGATTTCTTCTTCCACCGCTTGGGTCAGGTACCAATCGGGGTCCTTGATCGCCAGGAATCTTGAGGGTGGTTCCGGGGCAGGAACGTTCAGGCGGTTGTAACCAAGGTCTGTATTATACATTCCATAACAGGGCGGATCTGGATTGCCAGTTACACAGAGATTGACCAGGTTGGTGAAGCTGACAGGCGCATCACCTGAAAGCATGTTGTCGCTCAAGTCCAGATGCCTTAGGGCAACCAGGTTGCCGATAGTAGAGGGGATTGGACCATCCAACTGATTACCAGCGAGTGAGAGACTCTGAAGGTTTGCCAGGTTGCCCAGTTCGGGCGGGATATTGCTGCTCAGTTGATTGGAAGATAGAATGAGATATTGCAGATTGATCAAATTTTCCAACTCAGGAGGTATGCTGCCACTCAGGTGATTGGACGAGAGATCAAGGCGAAGTAAATTGCTCAGGTTGCCCAATGCGTCTGGAATTGCATCGTTAAGTTTGTTTGATGATAAGTCAAGTTCAAACAGAAAGCTCAAGCCACCTAATTCAGACGGGATTGCTCCGTTGAGTTCATTGGACGCAAGATTGAGATAACGTAAATTGGTCATATTACCCAATTCGGGTGGGATATTCCCGCTGAAATGGTTATTATCCAGGTAAAGATCACTCAAATTGGATAAACTACCCAATTCGATCGGAATAGAACCACTGATCTGGTTGAAGCTTAGGATGAGACTGTACAAGTTGCTCAAATTGCCTATTTCAGATGGGATCGAACCACTTAACTGGTTATTCCTTAAATGCAGAATTCCTAGATTAGTCAGATTCCCCATTTCAGGTGGGATCGCCCCGCTAAGCTGATTATCGTAAAGATAAGCTACATCCAAGTTTTGCAGGTTGCCAAATTCGGGAGGAATGACACCGCTAAGCTGATTGTTTTCGAGGTCCAGTACAACCAAATTATTCAGGCTGCCCAATTCGGGCGGTATCGCTCCGCTGAGTTGGTTGTCGTTCAAGAAAAGATCTACCAAAGCATTTAAGTTGCCCAATTCTGGCGGAATCGGTCCGCTGAGATGATTATTGAAAAGTTGAAGAAGTGTTAAATTGCTTAAGTTGCCAAGTTCCGGTGGAATAACACCGCTGAGTTGGTTTTCGTAGAGGGATAGCATTTGTAGGTTTATCAAATTCCCAAGTTCTGCAGGAATGTTGCCGCTGAGTTGGTTTCCAAAAAGGGAGAGGTCCTGTAAATATGTCAGGTTGCCAAGCTCCGGTGGAATGGTACCCTTAAGATTGTTGTAGTACAGCGCGAGCTCTATCACATGGTTATCGGAGACACCTACATAGTCCCAACTACCAACCGTTGTAGATACTAACCAACCATAGCTTCTTCCCCACCCAGCGCCAAGGGTGCTGCTATACAGCGCCACCAGTGCTTCACATTCAATAATAGGAACATCAGTTACAGTGGCGCAATCAAAGCTTTGCACCTGTTGCTGGGTAAGAGCATCCACTTCAATGTTCGTGGAAATATCATCTATCGATACAAATCTGTCAACCGACCTTTCAGCCCGTTCAGCAGGATCTGATGCTAATTCATCACCTTTCAGGTGGTAGCTGGCAAACTCCATCCTTTCCGGCTGGGTTTCAACGAGATCAGGTTCCGAAGCAGTGGCCGCGGGCAAGGACCCCGCACGCTCTGCAGCCAGCGCGTCAAAGGACACAGAAAATAGCGCCACAACCAGAACTAGAACAAAGATGAAAATTCGGGAAACACTCTTCATGGATAATTTCCTCCTCATATCACTATGCAAGATCGCTTTTTATACTATTACATAAAGGATAACATGAAATGAAATGGCAGCTCCAAAAGATAACCTGTTCCTGGATAGAAAAAACGCTGGTTTCCGATGCAACGGCAGAGTGAGCAAATCCCGCATCTTGGTGCGAGGGCAAACCCAAGCTCATTCCTCACTATGGCTGCTTGCGCAACCAATATCCCATGCGGATCGGTGAGTAGGAATATCGAGGAACAATAGCCCTCCCTAGTGAGCGTAGCGAACGGAGGGGGAGGGTCCGCGAAGCGGGGGTGAGGGTCCCTGGTTTTTACAGATAAAACCGCGGGTAATCTGATGTCAACATGTTTGGCAATTTCATCCACCCAATGGCTGAGTGCGCGAACCTTTTTACCGAGGTGCCAGGACAAGTGGAAGCCCATTTCGCCCTATACCAGCTGATATCACATGAGGAGACGAGAATGAGAGGATCGAGCTGGACCTGCCCTCCCCAGTGAGCGAAGCGAACGGAGGGGGAGGGTCCGCGAAGCGGGGGAGAGGGTCCTTGTTTTTTAAAGATAAAGCCACGTGTAATTTGATTTCAACATATTTGGCAATTACATCCACCCAATGGCTGAGTGAGCAAACCCTTGTACCAAGTTACGAAGGCCCTAAACCAACTGCCATTAAAAACAAATTGGGATGAAAAGAATCCATCCCAAATTGTGATTTTTTAGTGTCCTAACTGTGGATAGCGCTGCCAAGCGCAGCTTCAGCCGCTTCCATCAGCGTTTCTGCCAGCGTGGGATGGGCGTGCACGGAGTGCGCAATCTCCTCCACTGTGAGTTCGTTCGCCTGGGCTAAAACCAACTCGGGCAGCAACTCCGAGGCTTCAGGCCCAACAATCGTGGCACCCAAGATCTCACCATACTTCTCGTCGGCGACGATCTTTGCCCAGCCCTGGTATTCTCCCAAACCAAGCGCCTTGCCATTTGCCTGGAAGTTGAACTTGCCGACCTTGACGGCAAAACCCGCCTCTTTCGCCTGCGCTTCGGTGTAACCGAAGGACGCTACCTGCGGAGAAGAATAAACCGCTCTTGGGATCATGCGGTAATCCAACGACCGCGGTTCTTTCCCGGCAATGTTCTCAGCACAGATCATGCCCATCGTGGAGGCTGTGTGGGCGAGCAGCAGCTTGCCTGTCAGGTCGCCGATCGCCCAGATGCCGGGCACATTCGTGCGCATCTGGTCATCCACCGCCACAAAGCCGCGCTTGTCTGTCTCGACACCGATCCCTTCCAGGCCGATCCCCTTGGAATTGGGCTTAAAGCCCACCGCCACAAGGGTCACCTCGGCTTCGAGCGCCTCCTCGCCTTTCTCGCCCTCGATCTGTACCTTGGTGCCTGTCTCTGTCCGTTCAACGCCCTTGACCTTCGTTCCTGCATAGACTTTCACCCCGCGTTTCTTCAGGGCTTTGGCAAGCTCAGCCGCGGCTTCTTCATCCTCGTTTGGCAGGATGTGCGGCAGCATTTCCACCACGCTCACGTCCACGCCGTAGCCGCTCCAAACAGTGGCAAATTCAATCCCGATCGCCCCGCCGCCAATGATCACACCGGATTTTGGCAGGCTCTCGCTTAAGATCGCATGCTTGTAATCCAGGATTTTCTTGCCATCCGGCTCCATACCAGGAACTACGGTGGCATGCGCGCCAGTTGCCAGGATAATGTCCTGCGCCTGCACTTCTTCTTCGCCGCCATCCGCGAGCTTCACCATGAGCTTCCCCGGAGCAGTCAATTTACCATCGCCGGTAATGACTTCGATGTTGTTCTTCTTCATCAGGAAGCTGACGCCCTTGGTCAGGCGCTGGCTCACCTGCCGGCTGCGCTTATATGCGGCGGAATAGTCGAGTTGGAGGTTGTCGAAGCTGATGCCAAATTCCTTAGCTTCCGTGCGCAGGAGGTGCGCCAGTTCTGCGTTCCTCAGCAGCGCTTTGGAGGGGATGCAGCCAACATTCAGGCATACTCCGCCCAAATACTCACGTTCGATGATGCCAACCTTTTTGCCAAGCTGCGCGGCTTTGATCGCCGCCACATAACCACCAGGTCCTGCCCCTAATACCACAACTTCAAATTGCTTCATGGTCGCTCCTTCTTACTTGATAAATGTTCCAGCTCTGAGTTCGTCAAACGCCTGCTGGAGCTCCTCGCGCGAATTCATCACGATCGGTCCGCCCCAGGCAACCGGCTCATGCAGCGGCGGCGCTGAAGCCAACATAAAGCGCGAGACCTCACCGGGCAAGGCGCAAAATTCCACCAGTTCCCCCTCACCCAGCAGCAAGGCGGTTTTCTCTTCAAAGATCTCTCCGTTGAGCATGCCCGCGCCTTCGATCAGAAAGACAAATACCGTCTCCTCTTCCTTTACGGGGATTTCGATGCCCTGCCCCTCGTCGAGCTTGACGTCCAGCAGGGTCGCCTGGATGTGGTGCGGCGCGACTCCTCTCATGTCTTTATACTCACCGGAGATGACCTTAACAAAGCCGCCATTATCTTCAAAAATGCCAACATCCTGCGGTTCAATATCGAAATACTTGGGGTTGGTCATTTTCTCAGCAGCGGGCAGGTTCAGCCAGAGCTGCAGCCCCAATAACCGCTCAGCTTCCTGCGGTATTTCCTGGTGCAGGATGCCACTGCCGGCTGTCATCCACTGGCAGGCGCCGGAAGTGATCAGACCCTTGTTGCCAAGGCTGTCTTCGTGCGCGATCTCGCCCTCAACCAGGTAGGTAATGGTCTCAATCCCGCGATGCGGATGCATCGGGAAACCTCGAATGTAGTCATCCGGGTTGCGCGAGTCAAAAGAATCCAGCATCAGAAAGGGGTCAAAATCCTCGATGGTACTGCCCCCCAAAACCCGGTTGAGGCGTACGCCAGCGCCATCCACTGCCGGTTTGCCTTGCACAACACGAGTTACTTTTCTGTTCTTCATATAGCTTGTCCTCTCAAATTCAATAGCCCATCACGCCGGTCAGCGATTCGTCGTTGTCGACCCAATCTTGTACGGCAATGCGGCGATAGTGGTCTTTGTCGTCACGGATAAACACCTGCTCAATCCCGGCGTTGATGATCATGCGTTTACACATCGAGCAGGGATTGGCGTTTTGGACATAATTGCCATTATCTTTCAGGTCGATCCCGGAAAGGTAGAGCGAGCTGTTCAGCATGCGTTCGCGCGAGGCGCTGATGATGGCATTCGCTTCGGCATGCACGCTGCGGCAGAGCTCATAACGTTCCCCCCGTGGGATTTGCATCTTCTCGCGGATGCAGTAGCCCAGGTCAATGCAGTTGGCTCTGCCTCGCGGCGCGCCAACGTAACCCGTCGAAACGACCTCATCGTTCTTGACGATCACCGCGCCGTATCGTTTTCGCAGGCAGGTACCGCGCTGGCTGACTATCTCAGCAAGATCGAGATAATAGTTAATTTTGTCACGTCTGATCATGAACTTCCTCTTCGATTTCCCAGGTAAACAAATTGTACCCGAGGGGAACAGAATCGCAACCGACCATATACTGGACAATAGTACCAAACCCGCTTGCTCGATTCACTCGCCCAGGTGTACAACGGGTCGATCTGAAGTCTACAGTTCCTCATCTTCCACGAATTGGTAAAAGGCTTTTTCGGACTTCTGATCAGCAGGTGAGATGCTGCCGACCGGGGCAGCGTAAACGGTGAACTCCTCATCGCCGTCCAGTCCAAACAAGTTATCGCAGGTTGCCAAATCGAAGGCGGCGATGGCGCAGGTGCCCAACCCGAGCGCGGCACAGGCAAGGTAAAGGTTCTGACCAACATGCCCGGCATCGATCAAGGCGGGTCGGTGCGCCCAAATGCCATAACGCCATTCGCAGCGGTAAGCCACAAAACTCCAATAAAAGATCACACTGGCTTTTGCCGCCCAGCTTTGCTCTTCGAGGGAGAGTGAAATTGTCGCTGGCAGATCCTCCACTGGATGCAGGAACTCCAGTTGGTGACCTATGGGCAGATAGTGGTACGCTCCCGGCTGCAAGCCTTCCACGTGCTGCACGAGCAGGTAAGTCTCGAAAGGATGGCGCGCGCCGCCGGAAGGCACTATGCGCAAAGTCGCATAGGATTTTCCCCGAATGTCCTTGATACCCTGTGTTGCCCAGAGCAAAAAGGAAAGCTGCAGCAGGCTGATGGGCTGCTGGGTGTAGACGCGCGAACTTTTCCTCCCGGTCAGCAGGGTGATGAAATCCTGCCGCAGGTCAAGATCGGCAAAATTCCTGGGAAGCGGCATGGCGTGATCGGTCATGGTGGCTTTCACGAGCGGTGGCTGCGGCAGTTTGAGGTCCTGGTCGGACAAAAAGTCGTCATACGGGCTGAGGGAGTCGCTCTTCATAAAGCTGCGCCCCTCGGCGATGATTTTTTTTTGTAGTTCTGGATCGAGCATAGCTACTTCCTTTTTATGGTGGTGATAGGTCAATTATAGACTGGATCTGACCCGAGGTTTTGCGCTTTGAACATGACAAAAACAAGCGCAAAAGCGCAAAACCTCATAAAAAGTGCGGCATCTTTATGACCCCGCACTGTCTTCTTATCCGTAATATTCTGACTCTACTTACCCGAAATGGTCACGCCCTTCACCCGGATCCATGGTAACAGCCAATAACCCGAGTTCTCGCGTTCCTGGCTGACTGCGACGGTATCGCGCAGCATATCCGCCAAGTTGCCCGAGATCATGACTTCGCTCAGGGGTTTGGTGATCTGACCGTTCTCGATCAAAAAGCTGTTCTTCGCCACGCCGCTGAGATCACCATTAGGACCGGGACTTCCGCCTGAGAACCTGCCCATCAAGATGCCCTTCTCCACCCCGAAGATGACTTGCTCCAAGGGTGTGCCGCCATTGCCAAGCACATAGGTGCCCCCGCTATTTTTGGATCGCGGCAAACCTGTCCGGGCGGCGCCGTATCGGCTCAGGCTGAAGTTCTTGAGCACGCCCTGCTCGATCACGGGCATATTCTCAGCTACGTATCCATCACCGCTCAGTACGCTCGCTCCAGGCAGATCGGGATGCTCGGCAACCAGCTCAAAATTGATCAGAGGGCTGGCAACCTGCTGACCGATTTTGTCTTTCCAGGGACTGGTCCCAGAGATCAACGCGCCATCCTCAAGATAGGTATCCGCGACAAAGTAGAGGATATCTGTGAGGCAGCCAGGCGTGATGACCACATCACCCGCAAAACTACCCGCGAATTGATCCGTAACGATCTGGCGCTGGGTTTCATCCAGCAAGCGCCTGACCCGGCTCTCCTCGCAGACCCGATCGGTTGGGTCCTCGTAGACCGTGGCAAAATAATTGAACGAAGAGGTTTTGCCTTCCTCCTTTGCCATGAACATGTTGCTCAGCTGATAGAGTCCACGCCGGTCAGACAGCCTGACGCCATTGGTATTGGCATAGAGCTTTTCTCCGAAATTATGCTCGATCCCGATCGAATCAAAGCTGATCTTTGGAAAATCCTGCCTGACGTCTTTCAAGAGTTGATCCAACTGCCCATACATGGCATCCAGATCAGGCTGTTCATCGCCGCCAGAGAAGCTCAGATTCTCCTGGAGCTCAGCAATCCCTTCGGCTTCGTCCGGGGCAGCCGACTGTGCCGCCTGCCAGGCTTCCTGCACTGCCAGGTAGAGATCTTCCGCGGCAAAGCTGTTGAGGGTGGTGCTGCCTTTGCGCTTATCTTTCAGCAGCTTGATGTTAACCTTGTCTGTGAACACCGTGCGCACCATGCTGACTTTTCCGAGTTCATAGTACACCTCTGTCAGCGCGCTGCGGCTCACCCAGGTTTCGCCTTCATCCGCGCCGATCTCTTTGATCTCAGCCAGGATCAACTCTGCTGCCTCGAGCAGCGCTTTATCCCTCACATCGAATGCCTGTTTCATGCCCGACCTCCCACGTTGATCTGAACCTTGATTGCCGGTCCGCCCATGCCAACCGGGATCATCTGCTTTTTGCCACACATGCCCGAGTTGGTCCAGGTGACGGTGTCGCTGACCATATCGGCGGTCTTGAGCACCTCAAAGGCGACACCGGAAACAGTCGTGTCCTTGACGGCTCGTCCGAGTTTGCCATTCTTGATCTCAAAGCCCATCGGCACACCAAACATGAACTCGCCGGTAGAGTCCGCCTGACCGTTGTTCATGTCGGTGAAGAAGTAGCCATCCTCAACGGAAGTGATCATGTCTTCCAGCTTGTCCATGCCGGGCAGGATGCAGGTGTTGCGCATCCGAATCAGCGGCTCATCGGAGAAATCATACGCGCGGGCGTTGCCATTAGGCGTATGCCCATATTTCAGGGCGGATTCTTTGTTGTGCATGTAGCCGGTGAGGATGCCATTTTCGATCAGCATCTGATCCTGCGCCAGAGTGCCTTCGTCATCGACGAACACTGGCACAGGCGCAAGTTTACCGAAAGCGGTATGGGCGATGTCCATCAGGCTGACCTTCTCACTGGCGACCTGCTTGCCAAACATCGGTCCGCCCACTGAGCCAGTCTCCACAAAATCCGCCTCGACGGTATGCCCGACAGCTTCATGCGCCAGGATGCCCGCCAGGTCTGAATCGAGAATGACGGTTTGAATGCCGGGTTTGGCATATACTCCCTCAGCCTTCAAAATCAGCTGCTCGTACTGCGTTTCGAGCTTACCGAACAGGTCCTGCGCGTTTGGGAACTTACCCGGGAAGTTGCCATAACCGCCCAGCACTTTATAGAGCTCCACGGGCTGCCCGTCCTTATCCTGGGTGGTCATAAAAACGTACACGTTCGAGCGCGGAACATACGAGTGCGAAACCACACCATCGCTGGTGTAGAGCAACTTTTCCATGTCGAGCACGCGGGCGAATACGCGCCGGCTGAGCAGTTTGGGAAAACGTTCTGCGATATAGCTATCGAGTTCGTCGACGATGCCAAGCAGGTAACTCTGCTCTACCGGAACATCCTGTTCCAATCCATCTTTGCGCGTGAAGGGGGTGTTGGCGGGGAAATCCGGCTTGCCCCGTTGGACACGGCTGTCCAGAAAAGCCGCGTTACTTGTGGCTGTCTGGACCACCCGGGCGATCGCCTCCAGGTCATCGCCGTAGCCTGTACCTGAGGCAAAGCCGTAAGCACCGCCCTTCACCACCCGCGCCGAAAGCCCGCGGCTGGTGCCGCTGTTGTTGGCGGTCAGGCTGCCGTTGAGCATCATCACGCCGCGATTGCGGTTTTGTTGGGCTCGCAATTCAGTGTAGCCCGAAAAACCATATTTATTAACATAGTTCTGAAGATAATCTTGAAGCATTCACTACCTCCTGTTTCTACCTATTGGAATGATAACACTGGAAAATGGTAATAGACGGAATTTTGTCGAATAACTGGCTTGGGAAGCTATCCCATGCTGCAAGAGAATTACATTGTGGGCAAAAAACGGATGCCTTAATTATTGACTAGAACACTCAAGAATCACTACAGACCCACCCCCCTGCCCCCCTCCCTCCGCTTCGCAGGAGGGGGCAACCGTGTGACGATCATATCCCATCATTTCCAGGAAATCACAAATTTCCGGCAAAGAGACCTTATTTTTAGCAGTTACTCATGATTAAAGCGAGTCTTGTGCCGTACTGAATGAGGGTGTTGAAAATCGATAGTCGATGATTGTCTTCAGCGTATCAGATGTAAGTAATTTTGATTTGCCCTCACCTTGCCCTCTCCCAGCTCCGATTCAAGGCCGTTTTTGGCGTCAATCCGCTGGGAGAGGGTGGATCTTTTGAATGAGGGGTCGGCCAGCCGCCCCCTCATTCAAACATTTTTCCCCTCACCAGCATTAGGCAAGCGATTTTTATCTGAAACTAACCGCTGGGGAGGGGAATCAAAGGGGTGGGGTTGATGAACTTCCTCCGTTCTTTTTGAATTACGCTATTCGAATAATAACCATTTCGACATTTTCAACACCCTCACTGAATAAAACTTGCTTAGAGGGCACTCGGATGCTACACTTAAGCGAAGGGAAAGGCGGTTCATGGCAACTCCGGAACAGCAGATCGACTACCAAATAGTACTGAATAAATACCGTCCCCGCTACCCGGAAGGAATGCTCGGTGTGTTGGTGTTTGAAGGTAACACCCTGGTAGCTTCGAGCGGCTCGCTGCTGCCGGCATCCCTGGAGGGATTTCCACCGCCAGCCAAGCCCCAAAAGATCCACGCACGCCGGGTAAACGAACAGCCCTGCCTGGTCTACAGTGACACCCTGCCGGACAAAAAGCAGGTGAGTCTCATCTTCCCCGCCGATATTCGCCTTTCCGCCCTGCAAAGCCAGGGTGCCAAAGCCGTCGAAGAGCTAATCAGCCTGAGCATGCCGAAAACCGGTGGATTGAGCAGCCACGAGGAAGCAGTGCTGGCGGAATTCATCCAGGCTGCCGCCAATTCCAAATACGCGCATGATGCCGAGAACCACACGCAGCCTGTTCGGTTAAGCGCAACCCTAAGCACGCCACATTCAGCCCAATCTGCCACACAGGCGCTTTACTGGCCTTATTGGTATCAAATCTTCTAACGAGGTACTCATGCCCAAAATCCTATACCTGCTCGATGGTCACGCCATTGCCTACCGCGCCTATTTTGCCCTGACTTCCGGGGGATCCACCCGTTGGGCAACCAGCTCCGGAGAGCCGACTGCCGGCATTTACGGCTTTGCCAGTATGCTGCTGAAATTGCTCGAGCAGGAAGAGCCTGACTATCTTGCGGTTTCTTTCGATACCGGCAAAACCTTCCGGCACGAGTTGTATTCCGAATACAAAGGCACGCGTGCCAAGATGCCAGATGACCTGCGCGCGCAAATTGGACGCATTCGTGAAATGGTGGACTGTTTTAACATTCCCCGGATCGAGGTGGAAAATTACGAGGCGGATGACGTGATCGGCAGCCTGGCCACCTGGGCCACCACCAAGCAGGGTTTGGGAGTCAAGATCATCACCGGCGACCGCGACCTGCTGCAGTTGGTGAACAACCGCATCGTGGTGGCATTGCCCAATAAAACCGGCTCAAATGACGATTACTTTCCGGAAGATGTTGAGGTAAAGTTGGGTGTCCTGCCGGAACAGGTGGTGGATTACAAAGCGCTGCTTGGCGACCCCTCGGATAACATCCCTGGTGTCAGAGGTGTGGGAGAGAAAACTGCCATCAAGTTGATCCATGAATACGGCAACCTGGATAGTATCTATGCTCACCTGGATGATATCCCTGGAAAAGCCGGCAAAGACCTTGCTGCCGGAAAGGATTCTGCTTACCTGAGCCAAGACCTGGCGCGCATCCGCACCGACCTGCCGGTCACTCTCGACCTCGACCAGGCAAAACCCAGCCGCTTTGACCCCCTTGCCGTGGAAAAGCTTTTCCACCAGCTTGAGTTCCGCACGCTCACACAGCGCTTGAAGAAGCTCAACCAGCGCTTAAAACCCTCCCTAAGCCCTCAGCCGGAGCAGGAAAGCCTTTTTGCTGCTGAACCTGTTCAAGCGAAACCCAAACCAGACGAGCCACTCAATGCAGATTACGAAACTGTCATCGTCAACACCCCTCCAAGGTTGAAATCCTGTGTAGCAGACCTCCAAACCGCCAGCATGATCGCCTTCGACACCGAAACCACCGGAATCAACCCGCTCCAGGACCAACTGGTGGGAATCTCACTCGCCGGCAGTCCGGATAAGGGCTATTACATCCCGGTTGGGCATGACAAAGGCGAGCAGTTACCTTTGGAAGATGTGATCCAAGCCCTGAAGCCGCTGCTCGCCGACCCAAAGATCGCCAAAGTAGCGCACAATGCCAAGTACGACCTTCTGGCTCTGCGCCAGGTGGGGATCGAGGTCATCCCAATCACCTTCGACACGATGGTGGCGGAGTGGCTGATCTCACCTGATTCACGCCATTTGGGTCTTAAAGCCCTAGCGTGGGTGCGGCTCGGAGTGGAGATGACCCTGATCGAGAGCCTGATCGGCAAGGGCAAGAGCCAGATCACCATGGCGCAGGTACCCATCAGCGAAGCAGCGCCCTATGCCGCTGCGGACGCCGTCATGACCCTGCGGATGGTGCCGCTGCAGGAAGCCGATCTGCAGTCCCATGGCGTGGAGAAACTCAACCGGGAGATTGAGGTCAAGCTGATCCCGATCCTGGCAGACATGGAAGAAGCCGGCATCCTGCTGGACCTGCCGCTTTTTGAGCAGTTCTCGCATGAGCTCGACCAGGAGATCCACCAGCTTGAACAAGCTATTTTCAAGCAGGCAGGCGAGGAATTCAACATCAACTCCACCCAAAAGCTCTCGGATGTGCTCTTCAAAAAGCTGGCGCTCGACCCACCCGATGTTACAAAAAAGACCAGCAGTGGCAAGTTCTCCACGGCTGCCGGCGTATTGGAAGAGATGAGGGGTAAACACCCGATCATTGAGCTCATCTTGAATTACCGTGAACTCACCAAGCTGCAGTCCACTTACGTGGACGCGCTGCCGCAACAGGTGAACCCCAAAACCGATCGGATCCACACTACCTTCAACCAGACGGGGACGGTGACGGGACGGATCGCTTCACAAAACCCCAATCTGCAGAACATCCCCACCCGCACGGACCTGGGAAGGCGTGTTCGGCAAGGCTTCATTTCTGCACCAGGCAAAAAACTGCTGGCAGTGGATTACTCCCAGATCGAACTGCGGATCGTGGCGCACATCGCCCAGGATCAGGCGATGATGGAAGCCTTCCATAAAGGGCAGGATATCCACGCTGCCACTGCTGCCGCCATCGAGGATGTGCCGATCGAGCAGGTCACCAAGCAGCAGCGCCGCCATGCCAAAGCCATCAATTTTGGTTTGATCTACGGCATGAGCCCCTTTGGGCTGACGCGCGCCACTGACCTGACCCTGGCGGAAGCTGAGAATTTCGTCAAAGAGTACTTCAAGGAATTCCCGGGGGTAAAAGCCTGGCTGGATAAAACCCGCGTGGAGGCTACCCAAACCGGCAGCGTGGAAACGCTCCTGGGGCGCAAGCGCTATTTCCCGAATCTGAAAGTTGGCACGAATTTCGCCATGCGCCAGAGGGAAGAACGCGAAGCCATCAACGCCCCCATCCAGGGCACAGCGGCGGATATCATCAAGATTGCCATGGTGCGCTTGCCGGATGCCCTGCACAAGGCAGGGCTAAAAACCCAAATGCTGCTGCAGGTGCACGATGAGTTGATCTTTGAAGTGCCCGACACGGAGATCGACAAGGCGATGAAGGTGGTGAAGGACGTGATGGAACACGCACTGGAGCTCTCTGTTCCGCTGGTCACAGAAGCGCGTCTTGGCAGCAATTGGGGCGAGCTGGAGAAGGTTGATGAGGAACCGGTGGTGATAGACCCGGAAATGTGATGCCGGTATTTTTTTGAGTGCCTGAACTCAGTTGAACTTCGATAAGCAGCCTGCTACGATGTTTGCAGATCGTTTCCTGGATGATATAAAGAACCCTCACCCCCGCTTTGCGGACCCTCACTACCTGCCTTTCGGTACGTATCTACGACCCTCCGTTCGCTCTGCTCACTGGGGAGGGCTATGTTTTCCCGATTTTGCCTGCGTCCACGCCGAGCAAAGGATTTGACCTTAGGTCTCCACTGCAAAAAAGGATGAAGCCTCCGGCTAAGTCGCGTAATCGGCAGGGATGCCGCTACGAACCGCCATCCCCCGATTGTGCCGGCGTCCACGCCGAGCAAAGGGTCGGACAGTGAGTCTCCATTATTAATTCACAGCAGTTCTATCGACAAGCATTAGTTGGTGGCCAAGTTACTTAACAAACAACATCTTTGAATATAAGCAATCGCTATGACTGAGGATCTTTAATCTGTCATTGCGAACCTCTTTTGTGAAGCAATCTAAAATCCGGGGAAAGCAAGAATACAGGAGGTAAAAGGAGTATGTATCTTGCTTGTCGGATACTGTTGTAAACCGCCAACACGTCCATGAGATGGAGAGTTCAGATCGCTTCGTTCCTCGCGATGACAACTATCTGCGAACCTCTTTTGTGAAGCAATCTAAAATCCGGGGAAAGCAAGAATACAGGAGGTAAAAGGAGTATGTATCTTGCTTGTCGGATACTGTTGTGAACCGATAACGGGTCTTTGAGGTTGAAAGTTTAGATCGCTTCGTTCCTCGCGATAACAACTATCTGTCGTTGCGAATCTCTTTTGTGACACGTAGTGTGCGATTTTGCAAGCAATCCAAAATCCGAGGAAAGCAATTGAGATGGAAGAATAAGGATCACGTTTAGTTCGACCAGTGTTGTGAAACGCAAACATTTCCTTGAGAAGCAGAGTTTAGATCGCTTCGTTCCTCGCGATGACAGTTAAGAGAACCCCGGAAGGATCACGTTCAGTTTGGCAGGTGTTGTAAACCGCCAACAGGTCCTTGAGAAGCAGAGTTTAGATCGCTTCGTTCCTCGCGATGACAACTATCTGTGAACCTCTTTTGTGACACGTAGTGTGCGATTTTGCAAGCAATCTAAACTGGTGGTAGAGCAACAACGCTTGACGAAGTAAGGTTACACTCGGTTCTTACCAATGGTCGTTGTGAACCGGTAACATGTCCATGAGTTGGAGAGTTTAGATCGCTTCGTTCCTCGCGATGACAGATGAAAGGGCGCTGAAATCAAAATAGTTGTTTGCCAAATGTCCTTGTGAACCGTTAACAGTCAATTAGGTCGAGAATTTAGATCGCTTCGTTCCTCGCGATGACAACTATCTGTGAACCTCTTTTGTGAAGCAATCTAAATTGGTGGTAGAGCAACAACGCTTGACGAAGTAAGGTTACACTCGGTTCTTACCAATGGTCGTTGTGAACCGGTAACAGGTCCTTGAGATGGAGAGTTCAGATCGCTTCGTTCCTCGCGATGACAGATAAGAGACTCTATGAGAAGAAGGACTACGTTCGTTTTATACCAACTCCTGATATGAACTGCTTACAGGTTCTTGCGGTGAAGGGCATAGATCACTTCGTCCCTCGCGATGACAGATTAATCAATAACTTATACAGGCAGGTAGTGGCTGTTGAGTTTCTCGCGCAGCTGCATCACCTGGCGGCGCATGCGGTCGTCGCTTTCCATCATGTCTGCCACTCTGTCGCAAGCGTACATCACAGTCGTATGGTCGCGACCGCCAAGTTCCTGCCCGATGCGCGGCAGTGAGATGCCCCCATCTTCCCGCAGCAAGTACATGGCAACCTGCCTGGGCAGGGCGACATCCCGTGAACGATTCTTGCTGGTGAGGTTCTCTTTGGTGGTGCCAAAGAAATCAGCCACAACATCCACCACATAAGCCGGGGTCAGGCTGGATTTCTGAGGGAGATAGTCTGTCATCGCGTGCTTTGCCAGGTCCAGGGTCAGTCTCTGCCCGCTCAGATCGGCGTAAGCATTTACGCGGTTCCAGGCTCCCTCAAGCTCACGTACGTTGGTGGGAATAGCGCGGGCGATCGTCTCCATCACATCCAGCGGAACGTCCCGGCCAGTTTTCTCGGCTTTGCTGCGCAAAATAGCAAGGCGGGTCTCATAATCGGGCGCTTGCATGTCCACGGTCAAACCCCACTCGAAACGAGAACGCAAGCGCTCCTCCAGGGTGGCCATCGCCTTGGGCGAGCGATCGGAGGTGATCACGATCTGTTTATTCTGCCCATGCAGGGCGTTAAAGGTATGGAAAAATTCTTCCTGGGTGGTGTCCTTGCCAGCGATGAATTGAATATCGTCGATTAAGAGCACGTCCACCTGGCGATATTTTTCGCGGAATGCCGGGGTGGTTTTGTGGCGGATGGCATCGATCAGGTCGTTGGTGAACTCCTCAGAGGAGACATAGAGCACCACTTTGCCCTGTTTGACCACTTCATTGCCAATCGCATGCAGGATGTGGGTTTTACCCAAGCCCACACCGCTGTAGATAAAAAGCGGGTTGTAAGCGCGGGCAGGATTCTCGGCAACGGCCATACTGGCAGCCTGAGCCAGGCGGTTTGCCGCGCCCACCACGAAGTTATCGAAACGATAACGCGGATTGAGGTGCGTGTCGAAAGTATTGGACTCCACTACTTCCACCCTCTTGGGAGCCCGTACGCTTTCCTCTTCCACCACCGGAGCCGGCGCGGACCAGACTTTGAACTCGACATTCACCTGGCGCGCCATCATACCCGACAGTTTGTTGGTGATGATGCTCTTCAAACGGCTCTCGAGCCAATCACAGGCATAGGCATTACTGGCACCAAGGGCAAAAGTTGCCGAATCTTCCTCGTAGGAGATCAGCTGGGTGTTGCGGACCCAGGTATCAAAAGTGGCTTTCGAAAGGTCCATTTGCAGTTGTCCGATTGTTGCCTGCCACGCTTGTTGAGCATTCATTGGGCATTCTCCCTCCCCGTTTTTGGCGGGGGATTGTGATTTATCGACGTTTAACTGAGCGATCCGATTTCCTCTAAATTCGCATCACTTATGAGCTTTCCTAAATTGTCTTGCTCAGTGAGTAGCTCGATTCTAACACCCAAAAACAGGGATTTAGTGTCTGTGTCTTAAAAAATCGGGAATCTTTAAGATTGGAATTTTCCCCGCATTGTTTAAGCTTTATCCCTGCCAACGCTGGTTTCCAAGAGAAATTCGGTTGCCACCAATTAGCAGGAATACTGCCCCATATAAGCCCCCATATATGGGATAAACATACTAATTTTGTAAGGTTATTCCAACGGATGGGAGTTGGAATCCCACGCAAATTGACACAATAAAAAGCCTCAAAAAACAGATAGTGATTCCCTTTTTGGAATCAGGTCTTTAAGATTCAAAAGACTACACGCCACCTGCCAATTTTCAAGGCAGCATCAATTTTGCGGCTCTGCGGCCAATTTCTACTGCGAAATTCGTGCCGCGATCCCAGGGGTAAACCTGGCTCATGCTGGCAAAATACAGCCCGGGGATGGGGGTCTCAATCGCCGGAATATTGGCGGAGTGGTTTGGCAACGGAATAGGCTGGGCATAGAGTGTCTTGGAAACCCAAATCTTGTTAACCCAATCCCGGCTGAAATTGGGATTGATCTTCTTCAGGTGCGGCAGGAATTCATCCGCCAGTTCCTCATCGCTCTTGTTGAAATTGGGGTGGTCGGTTTCGAGGTAATCGCCAATGTAGAGAATATGATCACCGCCAAAGTATTCCGGCTTGAGGAAGTTGGTGTGTTCCACCAGCGAAAGGAAGGGATAGCCAGCCTGCTTGGGAATGTTATACCAGTAGTAGCCTTCCGGAGAAAGCGGATGCTTGATGGAGACGGTCATCACCACGGCGCCCATGCTTTTTAGTTTCAACAGACCTGCCAGATACTCGGAGGGCAAATCCGGCGCCATTTTTGCCATCATGCCCGGCGAGAGCGTCACCAGTGCCTGGTCGAAGTTTTCCGGTTCCCCGTCCATGAGCCTGACAGCTATTTGCCCGTCCTCCTGGCGCCTGATGGATTCGACGCGGGTATTGTAGCGAATGGTGACCCCGGTTTCCTGGAGTTTGGCAGCGAATTTATTGGCGAATGCCTGGAAGCCGCCTTTGAAAGTACCCAGGCGGGTGGTGCGCACGTGCAAGCGAGCCCACATCCATGCCATGCTGACCTTGTCGTGCCAGTTTTCGCCGAACTTGCCGATCATCATTGGCTGCCACATGCTTTCGTAGACCTTGTTACCGGCATACTTGCGCATCCAGGCATCGGTGGTGGTTTTTTCCAGGGCACGCCAATTCTTGGTCAGTTTGAGGTAGACCCCCACCAAGCCAAAGCGGATTTTGTTGAGCCCGTAGCCCAACCCGGGGTACGCCAGGGCAGCAGGAATGGAATCGAAGGGGTAGAACTTGCCCTTGTAATGCATCACGCTGATTGGCTTGGGGAAAAGTACCTGGTCGGACCAGCCCAATTCCTCGATCAGACCCAGCAGGTGAGAGTCGGTTTGAAACCAATGGTGATAAAAACGCTCGACGGACCAATCCCAATGGGGTTCTTTGAAACCAGAAGCCAAGCCGCCCGGTTCCGCTGATGCCTCAAAAATAGTCACCCTGTGCCCGGCTTTAGCCAGGTCCCAGGCGGCACTTAAGCCGGCAAAACCTGCCCCGATGATTGCGATATGGCGTTGTTTATCTATCATGTCTTGTCCTTTGTGTTATTTTTCCGTTTTTTCCTCTGAACGGTAGTCTGTCTGCATTTGTTGGATGTTGGTGCTTAGGCTGAAGCCTTCTTTGACGAAAAAGATCGCGCCAAGGGCGGTGATGGGGATCCACAGAGCCACCCGCAAGATGAGCGCATAGCCCAATGCCTGCTCCGCCGGGATGCCAAAGAGCGAGAGCATGAATTTGGCAGCAGCATCAAAGGTCCCAAGCCCACCAGGGGCAGCCGGGATCAGCAGCACCAGGTTGACCACACCCTCAATCAGTAGCAGGCTCATAAAGCTCAGTTCGAGCCCAAGTGCTTTCATCACACCCCAATATAAGCCGCCTTCAAAGATCCAGACCAGCATGGAAAGCGCAAGGACCAACAGGGACTGCCCGGGAGAGCGCAGCACGCACAGGCCATCAATAAACTTGTTCAGAATATCGCTGACTTTCGGGCGCAGCTTCAGGGGCAGCAGCTTATTGATCAGCCAGCTGGTGACTGCCTGGGTCTGCTTCGGCAGGAAGAGCATCGCCAAAAAGACCAATAAGATAATCGCGAAAATTGCACCAACCAGGATGGATCCGGTTTGAATACGCCGCATCCATTCGGCATTTGGCGCGATTTGTATCAACTGGTGGAAGTTCAGCAGTACCAAAGCCAGGATGGTGATGCCGTCGAACAGGCGCTCCACCACAATCGTCGCCAGCGAGCCGGAAATGGGCACGTCATCGGTCTGTTTGAGCAGGATCGAACGCAACACCTCACCCGCGCGGGCAGGGTAAACGTTGTTGCCCATGTAGCCGATGCAGACCACCGGGAAAAGCTGCCGCTGCGGGATGCGCTTGAGGGGGTTGAGCAAGACCTGCCATCGCCAGGTGCGCACCCAGACGCCCATAAAGTAAAAGACGAGCCCCAGCAGCACCCACGCCCACTTTGCGCTGCGCAGGTATTGCCAGAGTTGATCAAATTCAATTTTGCGAAATGCCAGGTAAAGAAAGACCGCGCTGATCAGGATTCCCAGCGCTATGTGCCAACGCTTGATTTTCATAAGCCGATTGTACCATCAGCCCGCGTCACGGGGCTTAACCAGCCAGAATGTGGGTGACTGCGGCGGCGCCCGTGCCAGCCAGGGACTGGATCATGCCGTAGTGGGCATGAGCAATCTGGTTGCCGCCTGCTTCTCCACGCAACTGCATGCAGGCTTCCACTGCCTGGTAGACCCCCGATGCTCCCAGCGGAAAGCCTCGCCCCATATGCCCACCCATGGTTGCCACAGGTAAGGAGCCTGTCAGCGTTAGCGAGCCGTCCATGGCGAGCTTCCAAGCTTGCCCTCGTGGTGCAAAACCTGCGGCTTCGAGCGAAAGGAGGGCATGCAGGGTGGTGCTATCGGAATACTCGAAGAAATCGATGTTCGCCAGCGGAATGTTCGCCTTGAGGCAAGCCTGCCCCACCGAGACAGCGGCAGCTTCGAAGAAGAGGGGATCTTGACGGTCATGCACTGCCAGCCTGCCTGAGATCAAGCTGGAACTGAGCAGTTTGACAGGTTTGTGCGAAAGATTTTTTGGAACCAGGTCGGCACGGGTCAGGATCAGGGCGGCGGCACCATCGGCATGGGTTGCCAGGTCAAAAGCGTTCAGCGGCGCTGCTGCCACGGCAGCCTGGTTATAGGCTTTTTCTGAGAGGGCTCTGCGGAACATGGCATTGGGGTTGTTGACTGCGTTGCTGTGTGCGATCAGCGGAAATCCTTGCAGCACTTCGCGTGGGAATTGGTGCTCGTAGAGATAGCGCTGCAGCAGCAAGGCAGCCTGCCCGGTAGGGGTGAGCCCTTCAGCGGCTTCATAATCCGCGTCAAGGCTGGTTCCAAGCAGGTTGAGTTCCTGCCCTGCGCCGACCACATCGGTCACTTTTTCCACGCCTACGACCGCCGCCACGTCCACCATGCCCGAGCGGACAGCCTGCCAGGCAAGGTTTAGTGCGGCTGCACCGGAGGCTTCGGCTGCTTCCGCCGTGATGCCTTCCGCCTGCCCCGCCAGCCCAGCCACCTCGCAAACCAACGCGCCCAGGTTAGCCTGGTGCGAAGCGCTGGCAGCCAGCATGCTGCCGACATAAACAGCCTGGGGTTGGAGGTCAGCGGCATCTTTGCGGGCAGCTCTCAGCGCTCGCCCTGCCAATTCCCGCAGGGAGACATCCCAGTGCTCGCGCACCGGCACCTGTCCAATCCCGACGATGACGACTTCAGGAAAAACTGCCATCTCAGCCAGTCACGATCTCGCCGCGGTAGCGGAGGTAGGTGGCATAGTCGATGCCGACGCGGTTGGCTATGTAATCCTGGGTGCTTCTGGCATTACCGCGACGGTCTTTTAGCGCTCCACGCACTTTCAAGACGAACGCGTCCGAGCCCGCACCGGAGCCATAAGAGGTCATCAGGATCAGATCGCCGGTTTTCGCCTCGTCAAGGATGGCGGTCAGACCAATGATCGCGGCTCCGCTGTAGGTGTTGCCAATGATTGGCGAAAGCAAGCCGGTTTCGATCTGTTCGTCTTTGAAGCCGAGCGACTTCGCGACCCGACGGGGGAATTTTTCGTTGGGTTGGTGAAAGACCGCGTATGCGAAATCAGTGGGCTTCAAGCCAGTCTCTTGCATGATAGTTGATGCCGCAGTCGAGACGTGCGAAAAGTACGCCGGCTCGCCGGTGAAGCGCTGTCCATGCTCGGGATAGATTTCATGCTGGCGACGCCAGAAGTCGGGGGTATCGGTGACGAAGGAATAAACCGCTTCGATGCTGACCAGCGAGCCCTGTTGGGGACCGATGATATAGGCCGCGCCACCGGAAGCCGCGGTGTATTCCAGCGCGTCGCCGGGTTTGCCCTGGGCGGTATCCATGCCAATCGCCATGGCATAATCCGCCATGCCCGAGCCGACCATGCCAATGGCAGCCACCATGGCTTCGGTGCCCGCCTTGCAGGCAAATTCCCAGTCGCCGGCACTCACGTTGCCCGATGCGCCGATGGCTTCCGCCACGACCGTGCCGCTGGGCTTGACCGCGTACGGGTGCGATTCGGAGCCCACCCAAACCGCTCGCAGCTGATCGGGGGAGATCTCCGCGCGTTTGAGCGCGTTGCGGGCGGCTTCGATGGACATGGTGATCACGTCCTCATCCAGTCCCGCTACCGCTTTTTCGGTCACGGGCAGTCCGTCTTCATTGCCTCCCCAGATGCGGGCAATCTCCACCCCGGGCAAGCGGTAGCACGGCACGTACGCGCCGTAGCCGGTGATGCCGACTTTGCGTTTTGGGATCAGGAGTTTTCCGCCTTCAACGTCATGATCGTGTGTTGTTTCCATGGTTAGTTCCATTCCATTGTTCAAGAATACGTGTTGCTTCACTCAGCGTGATTTTGCCGGAGGAGATCAGTGCCTGCGCCAGCGGCTCGATCTGTTCGGCGGTTGCGCCGGCTGCCAGTGCCACCTGGCGGGCGTGCAGGCTCATATGCCCCTTCTGGATGCCCTCGGTCGCAAGCGCCCGTAAGGCAGCCAGGTTTTGCGCCAGACCGACCGCGGCGATGATCTCGCCCAGGTCAGAAACGTGCTCTACGCCCATCAGTTTCAGATTGGTCTTGGCGGCTAGATGCACGCGGGTCGCGCCGCCAACGATGCCGATTGCAAGGGGGAGGGTGAGGCTGCCCTTGAGGCTGCCATCTTCGCCCTTGCTCCAGGTGCTCAGGCTGGTGTAGCGCCCGCCTCGCGCGGCATAGGCATGCGCGCCGGCTTCTACTGCCCGCCAGTCGTTGCCGGTTGCCAGCAGGACCGCGTCCACGCCGTTCATGATGCCCTTGTTGTGGGTGGCAGCGCGGTAGGGGTCCGCCTCGGCAAAAGCCCAGGCTTCAATCACACCGTCGCGAACCTGCTCTCCGCTGAAGCCTCCAAATGCCAATACTTCAGCAGGAATGCAAACTTCGGCGGTTGCCAGGCGGCGATCCGAGAGGTTGCTGAGGATGCGCAGGTGCGCCCTGCCGCCAGTTAGCTCTTCCAACAGCGGTGCAAGGCTCTCAACCGCGGTGTTGACCATATTTGCGCCCATCGCGTCTGCCACATCCAGGATCAGGTGTACCACCAGGAAAGGTCCGATCGGGGATTGCTCGATCCGCCGCATTTCCAGGTCGCGGATGCTGCCGCCGTGGCGCATCAGACCCAGGTTGAGGGCTGCCAGCTGTTGGAGCAGTTCGGGTTTTTGTGTTTCGATCAAGCTCTGAGCCGCGTCCAAATCCGCCAGGTCGAGCAACTGCACCTGACCGATCATCTCCTGCGAGCTCACCCAGGCTCTGAATCCGCCGGTGGATTGCGCCAGCTTGGACATGAAAGACACGGCAGCAATTACCGAAGGTTCTTCCACCACCATCGGCACCAAAACCGATCTGCCATTCACGATAAAGTTGTGGGCGATGCCCAGCGGCAGGCTGAAGAGACCTACCGCGTTCTCGATCATGTGGTCGGCGGTTTCCGGGCTCAGCCCTGAGCCAGGCAGCCAGGTTTTCAGATCCTCCGCGTCCAGGTTGCTATTTTGCAGGAGGTACTCATGCCGTTCAGATAGGCTCATCTCGTAGAATTTTTTCGTCATAACAATCTCATTGTACTGAAATCTGCATAACTATACTAACCAAAGCCTCTAAAAAACTCTCAAAAGTCATTGAATCAGGGTAGAGAACTTCAAAGCGGAGTACTTACAAGCATTGGAGAAACCGCCAGCTGACCGGTATACTAAGAAGGATTATCGGAAAGAAGGTGAGGCATGGAAAGTTCTGATTCAATACAATATGACGTGATGATTATCGGCGGGGGACCGGCAGGAGCGACCGCCGGCATCTACGCCGCGCGGGCTGGCTTGAAAGTGGGCATCCTGGATAAGGGTCTGACCACCGGCGCGCTCGGCACCACCAGCAAAATCGCCAACTACCCGGGAATAGAGGGGGAGATCAGCGGCTCTGACTTGCTGCAGGTGATGCGCAAGCAAGCCCTGGGCTTCGGCGCGGAGTTCATCAACGATAAAGCCATTGGCAGTGATCTTTCCAGTAATCCAAAAACAGTTATTGGCAATTTTGGGGTTTACTCAGCGCGTGCCATCATCATCGCCACCGGTTCGATGGGGCGTGCCAACCTGATCAAAGGCGAAGCGGAGCTATTGGGACGCGGCGTTTCCTACTGCGCTGTGTGCGACGCGGCATTCTTCAAGGGAAGAGACGTGGCGGTGATCGGTAAAAGTGACGAAGCGATTGAGGAAGCCCTCTACCTGACCCGTTTTGCCAAAACGGTGCATTTTTTCTCCCCCACCGAGCAGGTGAATGTGCCGCCAGAGACGTTGGCGGAATTGACCGAGAAAGAAAATGTCGTCATGCATCCAGGCAGCGTGGTACGTGAGATCTGCGGCGGGGAGAAGGTGGAATGCCTGCGGGTGTCCGTACGGGGCAGCAAGGAAGAAGAATCCTTACCAGTGGAGGGCATATTCGTCTACCTGCAAGGCGGCAAACCGATCACCGATTTCGTCGCGGGGCAGCTGGAAGTCAGCGAAGAGGGCTGCCTGCAGGTGGACCGCGAGAATCAGACCGCGATCCCGGGCGTGTACGCGGTGGGGGACGTATTGTGCTCGCACGTGAAGCAGGCGGTCATCGCCGCATCGGATGGCGCCGTGGCAGCCATCTCCGCCGAGAAATGGCTGCGAGGCAAAGCTCGTTATCGTACAGACTGGGGCAATTAGCCAACAAAAAAAAACGACACCGAGTGACCCGCCATCCATTACAATACTTACGGAATAACTCGACTGATGGAAAAAACCAATCTGCTGATCCCTCTCACAACCTTGCGCCCGCATCATGCCTTGTGCACACTGTTTTTTGAGGGGAAGGGGTATAGCCAGGGTTTCGTGGAGAATATGTGGGCGGTTGTGGGCGATCCGGGGCAGATGGTGCAAATCAGACCCGGCTGCGATGTTCTTTGCCAGGCTTGTCCTCATAACGAAAATGGATTGTGCGATGATGAAGCCAAAGTCGCGCGTTTTGATCAGTGCGTTTTGAGCCATATAGGCTCGCGGATTGAGATTGCTGAGCCAATTCCCCTCTCCAGCCTTTGCCAGGTGGTCTATGACACGATTCTGCGAGAGGATCTGCTGGAGAAGGTGTGCGGAGAATGCGAATGGGCAGCGCTCTGCCAGGATAAATGGCAGCGGGGTGATTTCAACCGTATGCTACTTTCATCCAACCTCTTAAACACCCGCGAACAAAACCGCTATAATGGCTCTTAACATGCGAATGGAGAAACCATGACCAACTCTGACCCCAACCCCAAAACACCCCATGATGAAAGACTCGCGCGCTCCAAGCGCGCTTCGCTTGAACAAAACGCGAGAAACGGCTCCACCTACTTTTTCTGGATTGCATTCTTCTCGGTCTTTAATAAGGTGATGGATCTGCTCAGCACCAAGCGCAGCTTTGTCTTTGGCTTGGGTGCTCCGCAATACGTCGAGCGCGTGCTGGCTACCCCCAACCCCACCTTGATCTGGAGCATAACCATCGCGCTGGCATTCATTTTCTTGGTTTTTGGCATCTTCGCCCGGCGTGAGAGTATTCCGGTTTACATCCTCGGCATCATTTTCTACGTCGCTGACATGGTGTTATCCCTTCTTTCTGGAGATATTGTTGGCGCTTTGGTGCACGTGGTCTTTACGGTCTTGCTGGTGATGGGGCTGATCGCGACCATGAAACTCAAGGATTTGCCGCCTGCCTGATCCTCAGCTGCAAAACACAGCACCTGGAATGTGGACTTCGCATATCTGAGGTTCCAAACATAATCTCTTCAATTAACCTCTTCTTAACCTTTAGGGTAAAATCCTCATAAATAGCGAGGGCACGATGACAGAGATACCTTTGTACGAAATCTTCATACGTTTAACAGCCGCCCTGGTGGCTGGCAGCGCGATCGGCTTTGAACGCGAACGCGACAACCAACCTGCCGGCTTACGCACGCATATGATCCTTGCCCTGGGTGCTGCCCTTGTGATGATCATGTCCATCAATATCGCCGTCCGATTCGGTTCAGACCCAACCCGCCTGGCAGCACAGGTCGTTTCGGGCATCGGCTTCCTGGGCGCAGGCGCAATCTTACGCTATGGTCTGAACATCAAAGGGCTGACCACTGCCTCAACGCTTTGGACCACCGCCATGGTGGGCATGGCAATCGGCTACGGCTACTACATGGTTGCGCTTTTTACGGTCGTTATCATGCTAATCGTCCTGACGCTGGTGGAACGTTTTGAAAAGAAATTTGTGCGGGTCAATGTCTTCCGCACTGTTGTGATCGAAGTTAATGATCGGGAAGGAATCCTGCGCGAGGTGCGAAAAACACTCGCACAGATAGCTGATGCGATCGTGACATTCAATGTGCAAAAAAGCGTCAAGAATCAACGCATGCGTCTTGAAATCGTTGCGCGTTTCAACCGCAGTGAGGAGATTGAGGACATGATGGAAGTCATATCCTCCATCGAAGGTGTCAGAAGCATCAAGATCGAGTAGACCCCTTCGCAACTCAGGGGGCGATTGATGTATACTTTTTATCACCATGCCGGATCTGAAGACCCTGTTGGCAAGTTATGACCTTGCTTTTTTGCGCGATATCGCTGAGCTTTGGGGGATTGAGCTCCAGTCGGCGGAACGCCGTCCTGCGCTGATTGAACTCGCCTCGGCATTGACCTCCAAATCGCTTTTCGACGAGGTATTCGCATCTTTGCCCCCCTCAGCCGCTGCTGTGCTCACGGACCTGAGTGCGCTTGGCGGCAAGATGGCATGGCAGGCTTTCGAACGGGCTTATGGCGAACTTCGCCCGATGGGTCCTGCCCGCCGAAAGCGGGAGAAACCACATCGCTTTCCACAAAACGCGGCTGAGAAACTCTGGTATATGGGGCTCGTCGGAAGGGCAGCGCTACGCCTGGATCAGGATCTGAGCGAGGTCGCGTTTATTCCAGACGAGTTCCTTGCCTGGCTGCCTGAAACCAGTGAGGCAAATATTGAAAACCCTATCGCTCTTCAGCTTCCAGCCTGGTCCAGCGCCAAAGTGACCGCCTTCCCACATCATGCAGACCAGGTGTTGGACGACATATGCACGCTCTTTGCGGCGCTGCGCATGGAGCTCACTGAGCAACTGCCGCGCTTGAGCGCGAAAGAAGCGGGCTACTGGCATCTTTTGCTGACCCTTACCGATACCCTCAATTTGCTCGATGAAAACGGGCAGCCTAACGAAAACGCGCGCGTCTTTCTTGAAAAGCCGCGGGGTGAAGCTTTGAAGTGGCTGGCGCAGAACTGGGCGCAGAACCGGGAGTTGGATGAATTGTGCCTTGTGCCCCAAATTCGCTGTGAGGGCAATTGGCAGCATTCCGCTACCACCCCACGCCGGGTAATCCTTGACACCCTCGGAAAACTTCCAACTAAAACCTGGTTCACGCTCCAGGATTTTGTCGATGACATCCAGCATCACCAGCCTGACTTTTTGCGCAGTGGCACGGAATACAACACCTGGATCATCAGCAGCAGCGACCAGGATGCACGCTTGCTGCATGGCTTTGACCACTGGCAGGACGTGGAAGGGCAGTATATCCGCTTTCTGATCACAGAGTTACTCACTGACTTGGGAATGATACAGACCGGTCAGTTAAGCGATCAACCTGACAGCCAGGTTTTCCAGATCACGCCCTGGTTTTCCAAATTGCTCAACCTGGATGAAAGACTCGATCTGCCAGAAGAGAACCAACGGGTTCTGGTTGGCGGGGATGGGAAGCTTGAGATGACTCCGCTGGTACCGCGCATCGCACGCTACCAGCTTTCACGTTTCGCTGAATGGCGCGCGCTGCGCCAGGAACGGTTTGTTTACCAGCTCACGCCCACTTCGCTGCAAGCAGCCGCCGGGCAAGGTTTGGAACTCAAACATCTGCGGGCACTTCTGCGCAAGTATGGCAACACCGGCATCCCACCGGCATTGCAGAAAGCACTCACCCGCTGGGAAAGCCACGGGCTGGAAGCCCGGATCGAACCCCTGCTGGTGCTGCGGCTGGCGGAACCTGAACTGCTTGAAAAATTGCGCGAGTCGAAGGCATCGGGATGCCTCGGCGAAGCCTTGGGACCAACCACCGTTTTGGTGAAGCCCGGCTGCGGTGGCAGGGTGAGGGCAGCCCTGCGCGACCTGGGAATCCTGACCGACCTGCCCGGAGATGGCGAATGACCTCACACAGGCCGGGTTTCTTCGGAAAACTGCTTCGCTTCAGTTTCCTCCTGGCAGGGCTGACCGGTTTTTTGCGGCTCTATGGTGCCATCGCGCAGCAGCCGGACATCCTCAGCTTCAGCGATAAAACCTGGCTGCCAGCTTATCTGATGACTGCCGGTGGGTTGATGGGGCTGCTGAACATAACCATCTGGCTCCTGCTGAAGGGAAAGCCGCCTTTCCCTGTATGGCTGCCCTGGGCAGGCGTGCTGATGAACATTATCGCCTACTGGCTGGAACGACTCTTCCTCTGGGCGCCGACCCAGCGCGGCACGAACGTACTCTGGGTGATTGGACTGCATTTTGCCTGGCTGATTCTGACAGGAATAAGCCATCTGCAAATGAAACGGAGACAAAATGAACGAGAATAACCAGGAAATCGAGGTGAAATTCCTCATTTCTGACCTGCCTGCCCTGTTGGAAAAGCTCCAAAATCTGGGCGCCCTTACGCTCCGCCCGCGCATGCTTGAGGTGAATTTGCGCCTGGATACCGCTGAGATGAAACTTAGCAAGCGTGCCCAGGTGCTGCGCCTGCGGCAGGACGACCAGGCAATTCTAACCTTCAAGAGTCCGGGTGAGATAGTGGATGGAGTCATCAGCCGTACCGAATTGGAGGTGACAGTCAGCAATTTTGGGACTGCCCACGCGATCCTGGAGGCGCTCGGCTTTGAGGTGTTCATGACCTATGAGAAGTACCGCCAGAATTTCAAGTTGAACGACCTGGTGGCTTCGGTCGACGAGATGCCCTATGGCAATTTTATCGAACTGGAAGGCAGCAGTCCGGAGCATGTGCGTGCCACCGCCAAACTGCTTGGGTTGGATTGGGATCAGCGCATCAACCTGAGCTATACTGCCCTGCTCGGCATGTATAACCAGAACACCGGGCATGCATTAAGGGACTTAAGTTTTGAAGCGTTTGCGGGGTTAAGCGTGTTGCCAGAGGAACTTGGCCTGGCTTACGCGGACAAACCCTGAGTTGTTGGGCGCAGCAAGCTTAACAAACTCCGGCAGCAATCTTACCACTTCTCGTATCTCACGATATCGCTTAGCGGCTTGCGCGGGCGGGCGGCAGGCTGCTCAGCGGGATAGCCGATCGGGATGACTGCCAGCACGAACTTATCATCCGGGATGCCTAATGCCGGGCGGATCTCGGATTGGACGAAGAAACCGACCCAACAGGTGCCCAGACCCTGGGCGTCCGCTTCAAGCAAAATGTTCTCGATGGCGATGGCAGTGTCGCGGATGGCGCGTTTGAGTTCCCAGTGTGGGCTGGTTTCGTCCAGGTAGAGCCCTGCTTTCGTCTTCATGCGTTCAGCCATATCCGCCACTGCTACGATGAAGGCCGGTGCGGTCATCATCCAGGTCTGGCGGTGACAGGCTTCCATGACAGTCTGGCGCTGCTGCTCGCTTTGGACCACGATGAAACTCCAGGGCTGTTTGTTATTGCCTGATGGCGCCAGCCTGGCTGCTTCGAGTACGTTCTGAAGCTTATCCGGGTCAATAGGTTCTAAAGTATATTTTCGGATGCTTCTGCGATGTTGTATCGATTCGATCATGTTCACCTGCCATGGCATAAGTCTATCCGAAATCAGGAAATGTATCCGAAAATAGCCTGGTCATTCCTCTCGATACTCAAGGATATCCCCCGGCTGACACCCCAAAACAGCACATATTGCCTCAAGCGTTGAAAATCGAATCGCACGCACCTTACCAGTCTTGAGGTTGGAAAGGTTACTCATCGTAATCCCCACGCGGTCCGAAAGCTCTGTCAGGGTCATTTTTTTCTTTGCCAGTTCAACATCCAAATTAACGATGATCGTCATATCACACCTTACACCGTCAGGTCATTCTCTTGCTTATACAGGACAGCCTGTTCAAACAAGGTTGCGATCAAGAAAATGAAAACTGACAGCACTAACAAGATAACCCCTCCAAGTACTACCCAGTAATTCGTGATGTTCGTGATGCCTGGCGTGCCAGCGTTGATGTAGAAAAATATCACGATCAATGGCAAAACTGCCACCAACATTAACGTTCCAATAACCCGCAGAATCTTTACCGAGGTCACCTCAAATACTTTCCCACGTCGGATTCTTTCCAAGAGAATAAATGCTGCCACCAATGCAGAAAAAACGCAACCTAAAGCCAACAACACCAGGAACAATACAGGCATTTGCATGTAAGCAATCTCAGGATTTTCTTTGGCTAGCTCGTAAGACAATACTTTAGCAACAAAGCCAGCCTCAATTGTAAGCAACAACGCCATAATAACACTTGCCTGCAAGAACAATGTTTTCAGTTTGGTTTTCATATTTTCCTCCTCAAAAGTTTTATGGTCATGATTATAGCATAATTTCATCGTTTGTCAATAATAATTTATCGTTATTCGTTTATTTTCGTTTGACCACCCCGGAAATTCCAAAGGAAATTGTACAGAAACCGATAATACTGGTTGATAATACTGGTTGCGCTATGGTTCCTGAAATCGGTTAAAATATAATCATGGTTTGACATGCGCGAGATTACACCGTCTTTCTTTCCCGATCTCGAGAGGCACGTTGAAGGTCAGGTGCTGAGAAAGACCGCGCCTTTTCCCGTCGAGAGCTATCACGAACTCGTCCGCAAAGTTGCCCAACTCTCCTTCTTGAACAAAGATTTTCTGCTCTTTTACCGTGGGCAGGACCAGGATTATCAGAACAAAGCTGGCTCCAGCACGTTTTACCCCGCCATCTACCGCAAGGAAATTCTGACCGCCCGGGAAATTCGCGCCCGCTTTGAGCTGCTTGAAGTGGCAACCTACAAGTTGATTGAAGCCTTCGACCGCGAAAAGCTGGACGGTCGCGTTGACATCCACCGCAAGCAATACATCGCCTGGAGCATCCTGCAGCATTATGGCGTCTGCGATACCCCCCTGCTCGACCTGACTCAGTCCTTGCGCGTCGCCGCCACTTTTGCCCAGCAAAACAACAAAGCTGAACGCGGTATGGTGTATGTGTTTGGGCTGCCCTACACCACCAATCGCATCACCTACAACAGCGAGCAGGACCTGGTGATCGTGCGTCTGCTTTCCATCTGCCCGCCCGAAGCTTTACGCCCCTATTTCCAGGAAGGCTACCTGTGCGGCACGCTCGATATCACCGACACCTATGCCAACAAATCCGAGTTGGATTTTAAGAACCGCCTGATTGCCAAACTCTCGATCCCTACTGCGGCGTCCTTTTGGGGCAGCGGATTCTCGCGCATTCCCAAGAACCTGCTCTTCCCGGATAATGATTTGATCGAGGCAATGTGTATCCGCATTCACGACGAGATCATCAATGAAATGAAATCCGTCTTTGTCAGTTGATCCGGGTATGTAAGGTTTATAATTTTCACATCTGAGTTTGACCGCAAAACCCAAAGGATAACCAATGACAGAATTAGTGCCCGATAACAGCAAGAAATATCGCCGGTTCATTTGGACCTCCGCATTGAACCTGGTTTTTCTGATCGTTCTGGCTTTGTATGTTCGCTCATGGATCCAACCGTTTGTCTCAACTCAGCCAACTGGCGGAACCGCTGCTGTTGTAACACTACAGGAATTGATGTACGTGATCGCTCCGCCGGTTTTTGGCGCGGTTGGGCTGCTGCTCGCCATCGCCTGGAAGCCTTTGAGCAGAGGGGTCATCGTCTTGCTCGCACTGCATTACATCCTGACCATGTCGGTCGTGCTGTTGGTGGGGTATGCGGATGTCACACTCCTGCTCAGCCAATTACGCTCAGGCTTATCGGGCGCTTTTATCTCCTTTCTCATCCTTGCCGCATTGGTATTTCTGTTTATCTTTAACTTTAAGTCGCTCAATGACCTTGACCTGCCATCGATTTTTGGCAAGCGATAACGTTTCTCTCTGTTTGATGTGCGGATCCTCACTGTCGGGTTGAACAGCGCAACCCGACCCATGACTAAGCCTTGATTTTCACCAAGACCTAATTGCGGTACAATCCAAAAAGTTCTTATGGAAAAGAAAAAGAAGGTCCGCAACTCTGCAAAAGCCGTCATCATTCGGGACGGAAAACTGCTCGTGATCATCAAACGCGATCAAGATGGTGCCTATGCGGTGCTGCCTGGTGGGGGGCAGGATTGGGGTGAAACCCTGCCGGATGCGATAACGCGGGAATGTCTGGAGGAGATCGGTACCGAAGTGAAGGTGCGAAAGTTGCTTTTCATTCGGGAATACCGGTCCGACCGACACGAATTCGCGGAGACCAGCCCGGATGTGCACCAGGTGGAGTTTTATTTCAAGTGTAAAGTAAGCAAACATTACGAGCCCTCACAGGGTCATCACCCCGACAACGGGCAGGAAGAAGTTCGCTGGGTGTCATTGGATAAGCTGGATGACATTCACCTATACCCACGCACTATTTGCTCAGTCCTGACGGATCTCAAGCACAGTGTCTACCCCTTTTACCTGGGCGACTGCAACTAAACCTTAATAGTGATAACGGCACTGCAGAAAATCAATCTGCCCATCCCGCACCAAATATACAATCCTGTGTTCATCCGTCAAGCGGCGCGACCAGGCTCCGCTATGTAGGTATTTGAGGGGCTCAGGCTTTCCGATACCCGCGTGGGGGTCCCGCAGGATGGCTTCGATCAGATCAAAAGCGCGGAGAGCCGACTTTCGATCCGTTTCAACCCAAAAGCGTAAATCCTCGAGAAATTCGGATTGGAATACGGCGACATAGTTGCGCTTAATCAAGCCCGACCTCTTTTTTGAGTTCAGGTACGGACATAGTGTTCCCTTCATTTTTCAATGCCTTGCCAAGGGCTGAGAGCAGCCGCTCAGCATTGGCAGGGGAACGTAAAAGGTAGGCGGTTTCCGTAAGGCTCGCCAGTTCAGAAGCTGCAATCATGGCCACTTCCTCCTGACCGCGTCGTTCGATGATCACCACCTCACGGTCCTGCGTGACTCGGTCAAGTAGATGGGCAAAGTTCATTCTTGCCTGGGTGTAGTTTGTGCTTATGGTCATACTTTCTCCTTCTTGTACAGTATTACTGTACAATATTCTACGTTTCTTGTCAAGGCCTAATACGACCTCTTTCCATACAGGTATAATTACCCCACCATATCAGTTCGTGCCCCGGAGGCATATTATGCGCCAAACCTTTTTGACCAATGACCAGCTGCTTTTCCTGCAGACCGAAAAGCAGAGCCTGAACGAGATCCTGGCTTCTTTGAAGACTTTCAACCTGAGCGATGAATCTCTGCAGAATTTGAGGAAGGCAATCGATCAGCTTGACGAACTCTTCCTGATCGTTGCTGTTGGCGAATTCAACGCCGGCAAAAGCGCGCTGATCAACGCTCTGCTGGGTGAGAAGGTGCTGACTGAGGGCGTCACTCCCACAACGGCACGCGTTACCCTGGTTCGGTTTGGTGAAACCGTGAGCGAACAGATCGTGGACGAAGGTTTTGCCATCGTCACCCATCCAATGGAGCTGCTCAAAGAACTGAACATCGTGGACTCCCCTGGCACCAACGCCATCAATCGCCGGCATGAACGCCTCACCAACGAATTTGTGCCGCGATCCGACCTGGTGCTGTTCGTCACCTCTGCTGACCGCCCGCTCACCGAGAGTGAGCGCCTTTTCCTTGAGAAGATCCTCGCCTGGGGCAAGAAGATCGTGATCGTGATCAATAAGAGCGACATCCTCGAAGACGCGCAAGCCCGCCAGGAGGTGGAAAACTTCGTTCGCGAAAATGCCGCCCACATCCTCACTACTCAGCCTGAGGTATTTAGTGTTTCAGCCCGTGTTGCACAAAAAGCTGCGCTTGCGGCCTCTGGCACGGAACGGGACGCTTTGCACACCAACAGTGGCATCAACGGTCTCGAGCGCTATATCACCGAAACCCTCGATGACAACTCCCGGCTGGAGCTTAAACTGCGCAATCCACTGGGAGTGGGCATGCACTTGCTAACGGACGCAAGAAACCATAACGACGCCCAAACACGGGAGATCAGCGAAGATGTCACCCTGTCAGCTTCTCTGGAAGGAATGCTGGAAACCTATCGGCGTGAACTCCAGGCAGAGCTGCCGCCGCGCCTGGCGGAAGTGGAAAACATCCTGAATGGCTTCGAAAACCGCGGTCAGGATTACCTCGACAACACCATGAAGCTGACCCGCATCTTCGACCTTGCCAAACCTGACAAGATCAAAGCCGAGTTCCAGGCGGAAGTCCAGGCGGACGTGGCGGAAGAGATTGACGGCAAAGTTCGCAACCTGATCGATTGGTTGGTGGATAAGGACCTGAATGTCTGGTACCAGGTGGCGGGTGCATTGGAACGCCGGCAGGCGCAATCCCAACGGGCGATGCCCACCAGTGCCAGCCCCCAAACTGAACGCCGACGCCAGTTGATCGATAGCGTCAGCACGACAATCAAAGCCATCGTCAACCAGTATGACCGCAAGCGTGAAGCCGAACAGCTTGGCGCGTTCGTGCAGGAGTCGGTCACGCAGACCGCCCTGTTCGGCGTGGGTGCCGTGGGCATTGGCGCGCTGGTGGCAACGGTGCTCACCACCAAAGCCCTGGATGTCACCGGCATTGTCACCGCCGGCGCGCTGGCAGTGCTCGGACTGTTCGTGATTCCCTACAAGCGCAAGCAAGCCAAGGATGCCTTCAGGGAGAAGATGGCAGAACTGCGCGAAAACCTGATGAAGACACTGAGCGCTACCTTCCATCGCGAAAGCGAAAGCGCCCTCCAGCGCCTGGAGAGCAACATCACTCCCTATACCAGCTATATCCAGAGCGAAAAAACCCGCTTGCAGGCTGACAAACAGACGCTGGACGCCCTGCAGACCCGGTTGGAAGATCTCAGTCTGGCTATCCCCAAACTAATGGTCAAATAGAAGCGTAAGAAAAGAGGTAAAAGACCCACGAAGGTCTCTTACCTCTTTATTCTTGTTTGAGGAAGGATCGGGGGCGGTTAACCCTTGTGATCCACCAGCGTTCCGACCTGCTCGCCGCAAACAGCCCGCATCAGATCGCCGGGTTTCCAGAGATCCAACACCAAAATAGGCAGGTTGTTTTCCATGCAGAGGGTCACAGCCGTCGAATCCATCACGTTGATGCGCCGCGCGAGGATTTCGAGGTAACTGAGCTTTTCTATCCGTACCGCATCCGGATTGGTTTTGGGATCCTTGTCGTAAATGCCGTCCACTTTGGTGGCTTTGATCACTACGTCTGCACCAATTTCCGTTGCCCGTAGAGCAGCTGCAGTATCAGTGGAGAAGTAGGGATTGCCGGTACCGCCGCCAAAGATAACCACACGCCCTTTTTCAAGGTGGCGGATGGCGCGCCTGCGGATGTAGGGCTCTGCCACTGTGCGCATCTCAATCGAGGACATGACCCGCGTCATCACCCCGATTTTTTCGAGGGCGTCCATCAGCGCCAGGGCATTCATCACGGTTGCCAACATGCCCATATAGTCGGCGGTAGCGCGGTCCATGCCGACGTTTTCACCGGTTGCGCCTCGCCAGAGGTTGCCAGCGCCGATCACAATCGCCACATCCACCCCGGTCTCATGGACCGATTTGACCAGTTCCGCGATCGTGCGTGCCTGACCGGGATCAATCCCCTGCCCGTTTGGGGCAGCCAGCGATTCGCCAGAGAGCTTGAGCAGGATGCGCCGATATTTTGCAGTGTTGTGAGTTTCAGTCATGCTATCTCCTTTGTGTGGTACTGGCAAAATAAGAGCCAACCACGCGGTTGGCTCTTTTGTTTATTACGCACCCTCTTCCTCTTCGGCAGGCTTTTGGGTGGTCTCACCCAGTGCCCATCGAACAAAGCGGCGGACCACGATGTGTTCGCCCAAGGCTGCAACGCGATCGTTGATCAGGTCAGTAACGGTGCGGCTTTCGTCGCGGATATATTTCTGATTGAGCAGTACAGTTTCGTCTTTGAACTTCTTCATGAAACCATCCACAATCTTGGGGATGATCGCTTCAGGCTTGCCCTCAGCGCGCACGCGCTCGGTGATCATGGCGGTTTCTTCGGCAATCACTTCTTCGGGGATATCAGCTTCGGAGACATATTTGGGGGAAGCGGCAGCAATCTGCAGCGCGATTTCGTGAGCGAGTTCTTTAAAGGTGTCTGATTTGGCAACAAAGTCAGTTTCCGAGTTGATCTCAACCAGGACAACCAGGCGACCTTCACTGTGGATGTAGACTTCCAGGCGACCTTCGGAAGCTTCGCGATTGGCGCGTTTTTCGGCTTTCTTCAGACCTTTTTCGCGCAGTTCTTCCAGGGCTTTCTCAAAATCGCCGTTGGCGTTTTGCAGCGCGCTTCGGCAATCCATGATGCCGCAACCAGTTTTTTCGCGCAGTTCTTTGATCATGTCAATGGTGATTTCCATATTGTTTCCTCTCTTGTATCAAGCTCCGAAAAGCTCTTATTCCTGTTCGCTCTGTGCTTCTGCGTCAGCTTCGGGTTCGTGCTCATAGACGATCTTGGCACGGGTTGCGTCGCCAAGCAGCAATTCGTCGTCAAGCTCTTCGTCCTCGTCAATGCGACGCGAAATAGTGGAGCGGGTTTCAACCACGACTTCCTCTTCCACGTCCTTGCGCATCATCTTGCCTTCGATCACTGCGTCAGCCATGCGGCCAACCAGCAGTTTGATGGCGCGGATGGCATCATCATTGGAGGGGATGACGTAATCGATATCGCTGGGGTCGCAGTTGGTATCGACCAGGGCGATCACGGGGATGCCCTTTGAATTAGCTTCGCGCACGGCGGTATCTTCGCGCTCGATGTCGATGATGAAGAGCAGGTCAGGCAGAGATTTCATGTTGCGAATACCGCTCAGGCGGGTCTGCAGACGGTTGATCTCGCGCTCGATCAGCAAGCCTTCTTTTTTGGTGAGCTGATTGATCTCGCCAGTCTCGAACATTTTTTCGAGGCGGGTCAGTTCAACGATACGCTGCTGGATGGTGACCCAGTTGGTCAGCGTGCCGCCCAGCCAACGCTGGTTGACATAGGGCATACCACAGCGTTCGGCTTCTTCCTGGATGGTCTCCTGGGCCTGGCGCTTGGTGCCGACGAAGAGAATGCTGCCGCCAGCGGCAACGGTATCGCGGACCTTGTTAATGGCATCGTCGAGCAGCCTGACAGTTTGCTGTAGGTCAATAATGTGGATTCCATTGCGCTCGGTAAAGATGTAGGGACGCATTTTTGGATTCCATTTGTTGGTTCGATGTCCAAAATGGACGCCGCTCTCGAGGAGCGCTTTCATAGAAACAGCGGGCATGATAACTCCTTTGCGTTATGCCTCCGCCCGGTTTTGCGACTGCTCCAAACCCATTTGTTGGGCACGCGGGAGGGTCTGATCCTGGGCGTGTGTAATAGTAGTCCCCGGCAAATACCGGAGCCGTTGCATAGTATATCACATAGTCGGAGGAGTCAAGCCTGGATTCTTGACACCTGGATTCTTGACACCGGATTTTTGACACTTGGATTTGTGCAAAAGTTCAGTTGGATTGTAAAAATTACTGAGGTTATTATCGTGGCAGCACCCCTCCCCTGTTTCTTCTCCTATTCGGCGTATCTGACGGATTGAGCCCTTTCCGCTGCGCTTCCAATGCAGGAGCGCAATACCCATAGGGCACGATGTCTGGCTTACATATCTATATTTCGCGCGGAGCCAAGTGCGGCATTCTTGCGCTGCCAATAGCGCAGGAAGCTGCGCTTTCCCCTTATCGGCAGGGAGTTCAGCTTGTTGCTCCATCGCTCATAAAACGCGGTTTCTTCTTTCGCTGCGCGGTTGGATAATTGTGGGCTGGCTTGCCCAACTTCCGCCAACCATGCTGCTTCCAGGGCGTCGCGTTCCCCATAGAATTCTGCAGGCAGAACGCGTCCAATCGCCTGGCGGTGGAATGCTTCGTGCTTAAGCCAGTAGGCTTCGGCGCCTGGATCCCCGGCAGCAAAAACCGGAGCAGTGGGTGCATTTCCAAACAGCCAGGGTTTAAACAGGGAGATACAGGGCGTCGAGCTGCCCGTTAGCCAGACCTGGATTTGTTCACCCAATTCCACGATCAAGCTGGCGGTGGTGTGGTCCCCAACTATCCCTCCGGCGTGCATGCAGGGGCTGGCAACGCTGCCTTGTTTGAGGGGATCGTTTACATCCGCCCGGTGCATGCGCAGTAATCTTTTCAGGTCGGATACATCACGGATAGTTGCCAGGCATTCTCCCGATTGCTGCAGGCGATGTGCTGACCCCGAGAAGTGGGAGTAGAGCGGCTCGAGGTGTTTCTTTTTGAAGTCGAAGGGCACTCCTCCACGATAGGCATTGCCATCATTGCCGATCGAAAGGCGATTGGAGATACTCGCCCGGTCCATTTGCTTGTACACCCACTCCCGCCCGGCTGTTTCAAGCACAAAAAGGTGTTCACGATCCATGATCAGGAAGGAGTTGTCGTAAAAGAAGGCATGATCAAAGCCGCAGTTCCCACCCTGCCCGTGCTCTTCCAGAAGCCTGATGATTACATCGCGGGCTTCCGGGGCACTGCTGCCGCGTTCCAGGCCGAGCCGCAGCAGATCCATGCCGGTCAGACCAATTTTGGCATATTTACCCTTGGTGAAGACGGCTTCGTTACCGATGCAAACGCCAAACTCGTTCACGCCCATCTCGCCACCCCACAGCCATGTCGGGCGCGAAAGCAGCAAGGCGTGAGTGTGACCAGCCTGCTTGATGCTGAGATAGGTCGTTTCAAGCATGGCGTCGGAAGGATGATCAGCGGCTGGGAAAAACTCGGCAACCTGGGGTTCGTTGGGAGATCGGTCACTGTTTTTGGCGAAAAATGCTCTTCCGGGACTAAGCAGACCAATTGTGTCGCACATATGCATCTCCGATCGATAAAGGACTGTGTTTATGATACCCCAAAAGAGGCCCTGAACACCTCGAGAGAGCTCTTAATGGAATGTTCAATGTGGGTTTGATGAGAATCTGACAGAATGATGTAAAATTAAGCAAATTTAATTTTCACACATCGATCACACACCGACACACGAAAGGAATCCCCATGTACCAAAAACTAATCATCATAGGCAATCTTGGCAGAGATCCGGAGATGCGCTACACTCCTGATGGCAAAGCTGTCACCACCTTCTCCGTGGCAACCAGCCGCAAGTATAACGATAAAGACGAAACAACCTGGTTCCGTGTTTCTGTTTGGGGAAAACAGGCGGAAAGTTGCAACCAATACCTGACAAAGGGCTCGAAAGTTCTGGTGGAAGGTCGCTTGCGCCCTGATGCCAATACGGGTGCACCCCAGGTCTTCCAAAAGAAAGACGGCAGTTGGGGCAGCAGCTTTGAGGTTTACGCGGACACGGTTCGTTTTCTCTCCGCGCGTGGTGAAAGCAATCCGGAAGCCGGAGATACAGCCGACGACGACGATATTCCGTTCTAACCATGCCGGAACCGCAAAAAATCCCATTTATTGTTCCGGATGACCTCGTGCCGCGGTATATCAATACTGCGTACATCACCCATACTCCGCACGAGTTCATCCTGGATTTCGCCACGATGATGCCGGGACTGGCGAGCCTCAAGCTCAACACCCGGCTGATCCTCTCGCCGCTAACGATGAAGCTCTTCCAGAGAGCGATCAATGAGAACATTGCCCGTTACGAGGCGAATTTTGGTGAGATCCGCATCCCGCGCGGGCATACCCTGGCGGATGAGCTTTTCCGCGACGCGAGTGGGCAGAACCCGCCGGATGAGAAGAAATGACCGACCAACTCGATTTGATCTGTGAACAAATCCGGCGCGAGTTTGACCAGAAAACCGCCTTGCGGGATGAAGCCCTCAAGCAGGCGCGCGAACTGACCCGCCATGCCTCCCTGGCAATCCGGGCGATCCACCGCGAGGACCACGCTGAAGCCCGGGCGGAGATTGCCCAGGGACACGAGCTGGCGCAAGCCCTCACGAACACGCTTCGAACTGAGCACCCTGACCTGTTTTTTGCGGGTTACACCCAGGATGCGATCAAGGAATACTGCGAAGCCTGCCTGACCGTGGCAATGATCAAAGGCGAAGCCCTGCCCACTCCGCAGGAGTTGGACGCGGAGCCGCCAGCTTACCTGAACGGACTCACTGAGACCCTTGGCGAGCTGCGTCGGCGCTGCCTGGATTTGCTGCGCCCAGGTTACAGCGCCGAGGTGGAACGGCTGTTGGCATTGATGGATGACGTCTTCACCCAACTGGTGACGATGGACTACCCTGATGCCATCACCGATGGTTTGCGCCGCCGTACCGACCTGGCGCGCGGCATTATCGAACGCACCCGGGCGGACATCACCGTGTCTTTCCGGCAGAACGAGCTCGAAAGTAAATTGGACCGCCTTTCCGGGCTGCTGGAGGACAAGCAAGCCTGATGCGCAAGGTGCGCGCTTCGGAACTGGGAAGTTTCAACTATTGCCAGCGTGCCTGGTGGTATCAGCAGCAAAACATGCCTTCCGAAAACCAAGGAGCCATGGATGCGGGCAGCCACGAGCACAGAGAATATAACCGCGGGGTAAAACTCGCGGTTTTCTATTGGTGGTTGGCGCTGGCAATTTTGGTTGTTGCAATTGTTTTGGCAATTTGGATCCTGCGATGAGAGAGTTTTGGTGGTTGGTTTTGTGGCTGTTCTTGCTGGCCATTGTTTTGTTATTGCTCAGCTTGCGGGAACGCAAAAAAAGCAGGCTGCCCCAGGCGCAGGTGGTGTATGCCGATAGCGACTTCTGGCAGCGGGTTCCGGAAACCCTGCTGGATAGCCAGCTTGGGCTGGTAGGCAAACCGGACTACGTGATTAAGACCAGGAAAGACGGTCTGATCCCGGTTGAAGTTAAGACCGGTCACACTCCCGATGCACCATACGATTCCCATAAACTGCAGCTGATGGCATACGGGCGCCTCATCCAAAGTAATTACGCTCAAACTCCAAAATATGGTCTGCTGCATTACCCCAAAAAGGATTTCAGGGTGGACTTTACGCCTGAACTCGAAACGCAGCTATTGGGAACCCTTGAGGATATGCGGCGGATAGAAAGCGCAAAGGTCATTCCGGCGCGGTCCCATGCCAGCAGCGCGCGCTGCCGCAGTTGTGGGTATCGTGGGATTTGTGACCAAAAGATAGTCTGACAGGTCACTCTTGAAGCTATTAAAAGAGAGCGAGGGAAGGATGAAAAAGATCCTGTTCTATGCCATGACCGGCGAGAAAATGTGTGTCCAGCACGTGTTGATGAACGCCCTGGATCTCTTTAATGCCGGATTCGAGGTGAAGATCATTTTTGAGGGTGCTTCCGTTAAGTTGCCTTCGGTATTGACAGAGGAGAACAACCCCCTCTTTGGCAAGGCGCTTGAAGCGGGACTGATTACCGGGATCTGTTTTGCCTGTTCGAAGGTTTTGGGTGTGTTTGAAGCAAACCACGCCTTGGGTCTGCCGATGCTGGATGATATGTACGGGCATGCCGGCATGAAGCCCTATTTGATGGATGGCTACGAGGTGGTAAGCAGTTAAGCTGCTTGGGGCGAGGGTGTTGAAAATGTCGAAATGGTTAATATTCGAATAGCGTAATTCAAAAAGAACGGAGGAAGTTCATCAACCCCACCCCTTTGATTCCCCTCCCCAGCGGTTAGTTTCAGATTAAAATCGCTTGCCTAATGCTGGTGAGGGGAAAAATGTTTGAATGAGGGGGCGTCTGGCAGCCCCCTCATTCAAAAGAACCACCCTCTCCCAGCGGATTGACGCCAAAAACGGCCTTGAATCGGAGCTGGGAGAGGGCAGGGTGAGGGCAAATCGAAAATACTTACATCTGATACGCTAACGGCAATCATCGACTATCGATTTTCAACACCCTCTTATCGAATTCAGCGAGGATAAGCCAGATATTAAGGCACTAAAGTGAGGATCTCAAGAGAATGTCGATTGCCAAACAATGCCTGTCGGAAATGACTCACCCCCTTTATCCCCCTCCCCGGAGGGGGTTTGGACTGTTATACGACCTGCGCTTTGCTGGAGAAGGATTGTATTTTTATAAATCTGATTACCTTGGCAATGATTGACAATCACCCCGCGGTCGATTATCCTTAACCCGCGTCTGGGCGGGACCGGCGCGGCGGAGCCCTGCGAACCCCGTCAGGTCCGAGAGGAAGCAGCGGTAAGGAGGTTTCTTCGGGTGTTGCCGGTTATCCTGCCCAGGCGCTTTGCAAATTATGGATCAAAACACACACACCACCACGCCACCAGTTTGTTCCTACGAGGGCTCAGACTATCAGGATTCCTTTTGGGAAACCGGCACCCGCTGTTATGAAGACGCCGTGGAAGCCATTGCGCTGAAGCGCTTGCTCAACCAGCCGGGAAAGTTGATGCTGGAGCTCGGCGCAGGGGCAGGGCGCAACACCCCACGTTATGCTGACTGGCAGAGGGTGGTGCTGCTGGATTACTCGCGCACTCAACTGGTTCAAGCCCGGCAGCGCCTTGGCGCCAGCCAGCGTTACGTTTACGTGGCGGCAGATATTTACAAACTGCCGTTCGTAGCAGGGCTGTTTGACGGTGCCACTATGATCCGCACGTTGCACCATATGGCGGATCCGAAACTGGCGCTCGAAAACATCCGCAGTGTGCTGGCAGAGAACGCAGTCTTCATCCTGGAATTTGCCAACAAGCGCAACCTAAAAGCGATTGCGCGCTGGCTGGCTGGCAAACAACAATGGAATCCTTTCGACCATGAACAGGTCGAATTCGTGGAACTCAACTTTAATTTTCACCCCAAAGAGATCCGCAGACTGTTGAAAGAAACCGGCTTCTCGCTGCAAAAGCAGCTGGCAGTTTCGTTCTTCCGGGCGAATTGGTTCAAGAACCATATTCCACATGACCGGTTGGTCACATTGGACGGCGCGCTTCAATCCACCGGTGGATGGGCTCAATTCACACCGAGCGTGTTCTCACGCACCATTGCAGCTGGCAACTCGCCGACTCCTGGAGATTCTGATTTCTTCCGCTGCCCGATTTGCGGACATCCCCTGCCAGAGGCTGGTTCTAGCCAGTATTGCCCCGGCTGCGGGCGTGCCTGGGAATATCGCGATGGGATCTATGAGTTCCGCATCCAGCCCGAGAGCTAAGTTTTCACCCCTCAAAAAGCTGCATCTTTTCTTTTCCTTCAGCGTGGTGCTGGTATTAATTGCCTGCAACTATCCCGGGCGATCTGAAAACCTGGTTGCTGCCACCGCCACGATGGCTGCCGCAAACCAGACTGCCGCTGCGATGCTCTATCCCAGCCCCGGTCCGGATGGGACGTCTGTTGCTCCCCAGCCGACTTCATTCTCTCCGGAAGTATCGACCTTGCAACCGCCGACGCAGGTGATCCCTCCAACCGCACCGGCTGTAATTGGAACGCCAATTCCAACCTATACCGGTCGGGTTCCTGCGGGCATGACGCTCTACTACAGCCAGTCCGGCGACACGCTCGAGAGCATTGCCAGGCACTTCCACGCTTCCCTTTCGCGCTTGCAAAACCCAGCCAACGCTGAGATCGAAGGCTTTCTGGCTGTCGGTATCCCACTTTTTGTGCCCAACGCGCCATTCTACGCCCCATATCGACAGCCCGTACTGGCGGACAACCTGGTGGTATATGGGCGGAATGCTCAAAGCGTGGACGTCCTGGGGATCAGCTTCCGGGCCGATGGATATCTGAACCACTACGCCGAATACCTTTATGAAGGGCGCTTCACTGGTCCGGAGATTGTCGCGTTGGTGGCAAGCGAAACCTCCACCGACCCGCGTTTGCTGCTGGCGCTGCTCGAATACCAATCCGGCTGGGTGACTGGCTGGCCGGAAGGCGCAGAGGAAGACACCTCCCCTTTGAATTACGAGGCAGTGGGCGTGGAAGGGCTTTACGAGGAACTGCAGGTGGCAGCGCGTGAGCTTGCCCGCGGGTATTACGGCTGGCGTGAGGGCAGCCTGCAGACACTGCTCTTTAAAGATGAAAGCCAGGTAGCGATCCACTCGGAGTTGAATGCTGGCAGCGTGGCTGCGCAGTACTTGTTTGCCGGTCTTTACACACCCGCCCGATTTTATTCACACCTCTATGGGGAAAACGGCTTCCTGAGCCTTTACCGCCAGATGTTTGGCGATCCTGCCCAGTTGGCTTTGGAAGGCGGCGATGTGATCCCGGCAGGGCTGGCACAGCCAACGCTCACTCTGCCTTTTCAGCCCGGGCTGACCTGGGCGCTCACTTCCGGCCCTCATATCACCTGGCAGTTGGGCACGCCGCGGGGAGCAATCGACTTTGCCCCCCGGGATGACCTGCCTGGCTGTACCGTTTCAAACGTCTACGCGACCGCATCCGCGCCAGGGCTGGTGGTGCGCAGTGCAAGAGGGGCTGTGGCAGTGGATCTGGATGGCGATGGCAACGAGGGCACAGGCTGGGTGATCGTCTATATGCACCTGGCACGCAATGGGCGCGTCGCCAGCGGAAGCTGGGTGGACACTGATGATGCGCTTGGTTATCCCTCCTGCGAAGGCGGCTTCAGCTCAGGCTCGCATCTGCACATCGCCCGGAAATATAATGGTGAGTGGATCGGCGCCAGTGGCGCTGTTCCTTTTGTGATGGACGGATGGTTGGCAGTTGCCGGGCAGGGAGCTTACGCGGGCCGGCTGGTGCGAGATGGCAAAACGGTCTATGTGGGAACCAGCGACAAGGAGTACACCTGGATCAGGCGGGATGAATAGGACTGGCAGAAAAGCTTAGATTCGGCAAATATACAAAGCAGCGCGTCGCTCAACCGCTATGACCTGCAAGTTCCCAAAGAAGTCGCGCAATTCAGCCTGAACCACCTTGATGAAATTGAAATAATCGCCTCCTTCGCCCCATTCCGCGACGTCCGTGATGAGCGAGCGTTTGGCGGTATAGTCGTGGATGATCACCCATTTTCTTGCCAGGCGGCGCATCTCGGCATAAAGCGACAGTCGCTGATCTGGCTGCAGACCGTGAGCTACATAGGATGTCAGGCAGGCGTCAAACTTTTCATCCCGGAAAGGTAGTCCACTGTTGACATCCGAAAGAACACAGGATGCAGCGGTGGGATTTATCAATTTCTTCGCCTGCCGCAACATTCCAATGGAGGCATCCACCCCGGTGATCTCGTAACCGCAATCGCGCAGAGCTTTTGCCATGGCTCCCGTGCCGCACCCGACATCCAGGATGGAGTGGCAATCCACGAAGATTTGCCTGACAGGCTGCCGTTGATAGATCTCCTGGTAGGTTTTGACCTGAAAGCGGAAACTGCGCCCATAAATCGGGGCGATCCGGTCGAATAGCCGGGAAGATTTCGTTGTTCCCATAACTATTCTGTTTTTTGTTGAATTTGACTGACGGGAAGGCTGCGTTCAAAATTCGCGCCTTCATAGATGGCGAACGCCTGCGGCTCAGTCACTTTTTGCTGCCGAACGAGATAGCGCACCATCAAGAACTGCGTACCGTGGATCTCGCCGGGGAGTTGCGCAGCAAGGGAAGCCAGCCAGGGCTGGTAGGAGCGCGCAGCCAGGTACACCGGGCGGTTATAGAGGTCGGGGATGGCTTTCTGCAAGTCGGAGAGCATTTGGGGGTCGTTGGCTTCGGGTGAGAGCATCGGCTGCACCCAGACGCCTTTGGGACCATAGTCCAGGTCGGCATAGGCAAGCAAGTCGCCTTCGGGGTGGTAGAGCACCAAACCAAGGGCTGCTTTACGCGTGAGCGGCTCGATCGGTTGAAACAGCCCCGGAACCACACCACGGTATAGGCAGGTCATGGCGCGCATGTCGTTCGCGTTCCAGACACGCCAGGCGAATTTCGGTTTACCCTCGTCCAGGCCTACCTGTGCAAGGCGGAAAACGCTTTGGTTTGCCCAGGTCAAAAATCCTGCTTTCTTAAAGCCAGGAAGATGGGGAGAATGCGCGGGCAGGTCACAGGTGAGGTAGTATGTACCCCAATTGCCGGCATTGGCAACCAGGTTTTCAAGCAGGCAGGTGATATCGCTCTGATCGGTATCGTCAAGGGCTCCAAGGAAAGTCAACTGTCCCTGGGTTTCATCCACCCTGCTGATCACCTGCGCGTAGCAGGGGTGCTCCGGGTCGTTATCGCAATAGGCAATATACTGCTCCACGGGCGGAGAAATACTGTGCACCAGGTTTCTCAGGTTGAAAGGCTCTCCCCGCGTGACCAGGCGCAGGGTATCAAGGCTCTGCAGCATGTCGGTCCGACGCAAGATGACCGGGAGGTCAATGGGGTTTAGCCGGTGAATTCCGATTGTGCCAACTCCAGGAAATACTGATGAAAACGCAGATCGTTGGTGAGCTCAGGGTGGAAAGACGTGGCGAAGAGTTTACCCTGGCGGGCAGCGATCGCACGCCCATCCGGCAAACTCAGCGTGGTTTGCGCTTCACCCCAAACCCGCGTGATAATTGGTCCGCGGATGAAGGTGAGATGATAGGGCTCTTCCGGGGATTGCAGGAAGGGCACCGCGATCTCGATCTCAAAGGAATCAATCTGGCGTCCGAAAGCGTTGCGTTTGATTTCCATGTCCATCAGACCGATCAGAGGTTGGTCGCGACCAACTTCTTTCGCCAGCAAGATTGCGCCCGCGCAGGTGCCCCAGATGGCATGAGTCTGTCCAAAATTACGGATGGGTTCCAGCAGACCGTAGGCAACCATCAATTTCCCAATGGTAGTCGACTCACCGCCAGGGATGATCAGACCCTGCAAACCTTCGAGGTGCTCGGGCAGGCGCACTTCTGTTACATCAGCCCCGAGTTTCTCGAGGCTGATGCGGTGTTCACGAAAATCGCCCTGCAGGGCTAAAACGCCAATTCTCATCGGCACAAAGTCCTCTACCAGCCGCGAGGGGCCATCTTTTCGGCGTCAGGCAAGTTCACTGCCGAGCGTCCAACCATTGCCTCGCCCAGGTTGCGGCTGACTTCAGCCAAAATCCGGGGCTCGTTGTAGTGGGTGGTAGCTTTGACGATTGCCTGGGCACGCTTGGAGGGGTCGCCAGACTTGAAGATACCTGAACCGACGAAAATACCGTCCACGCCGAGCTGCATCATCATAGCTGCGTCGGCAGGGGTGGCAATGCCGCCTGCGGCAAAGTTGACCACGGGCAAGGCGCCCATTTCGCGTACCTGCAAGCAGAGCTCATAGGGCGCCTGGATGTTCTTGGCAAAGGTCATCACTTCTTCTTCCGGCAGAGAGGTCAACTGGCGGATCTCGGAATATACGGCGCGGGCGTGGCGGACTGCTTCCACCACATCGCCTGTGCCAGGCTCGCCCTTGGTGCGCATCATGGCGGCGCCTTCGCCAATGCGGCGCAGGGCTTCGCCCAGATTGCGGCAGCCGCAAACAAACGGCACTTTGAAGTCGTGCTTGTTGATATGGTAGGCTTCATCTGCCGGGGTGAGTACCTCGGATTCGTCGATGTAGTCCACACCGAGTGATTCGAGGATTTGCGCTTCCACAAAATGCCCGATACGGCATTTTGCCATGACCGGAATGCTGACGGCTTCCATGATCTTCAGGACGAGTTCCGGGTCACTCATACGGGCAATGCCACCATCCGCGCGGATATCGGCTGGAACGCGTTCCAGCGCCATCACCGCTACCGCACCGGCATCTTCAGCAATCTTTGCCTGATCAGGCGTGACCACATCCATGATCACACCCCCCTTAAGCATTTCCGCGAGTCCCTTTTTGACCGCGAAACCAGAAACTTGTTCTTCCATGCAACCTCCAACTTGGCTTGTTTTTATATTGCGATTGTACCACGCTTGGCATGCCCAACAGGCTTCAGGGCGCGGCTTGTAGAGCAAGGCAGACTTTCAGGTTCTATAGATCTGTGTACTTGCTGTCGTCGTAGCTTTCCTGTTTTTTCTCAAGATCGGATTTTACTGGCGCTTGCTCACCTGTCTCAGTGCGGAATCTGCGTTCGGCAGCTTCGAGCTGATCAGGCATGGCGCGCCTGGCTGCCACAAACTTACCGCAATGCGGGCAACGCTCCAGGCGGACACCCACGAGATTGATCCCAAAAAACGAGCGGCTGAAAGGCTGACCGCAGCTCGGGCAGACCGCACCGCCCAGTGCACCGTACCTGACACGTCCATTTTCGTCATAATTGACGTTCTTATCCGCATTCTTCTGCATCAGGAACTGCATGCCAATGCTTGCCACGGCTATCACACCAATCAGGATCAGGATTGTAAACATATTCTGATTGGCAGCAGCTTTTTCCACAAAATTCGATACGATCGCGTTAGTAGAATTGGTCTCCCCTGAGGTTGTCTTGACCTCAGCCGTCATGCGGTGCACGCCCGGATCATAATTGTTGGTGTCGAACTGTACTTTGAATGGTTCGGCAGATATGGTTGCCATGACCTCACCGTCCATAAAAAAGGTCACTTGCTGGATTTGCGCCCGATCTCCCTTGATCGAGAGACTCATGCGTCCGTTGATGTCTGACCCGTTGCCATAACCCCAATCGCGCGTGATGCGGAGAGAAAAGGGCGACTCCTGCGCCATCACCGCGGTGTAGCTCAGAGCAAAAACAAAGGCAAGAATGAGAACCAGTAGACTGCGTTTTTTCATTGTGTTCCTTTACTTCCACTTGGTCAGAATATTTTCTCGGTCAAAGACCAGGGTGCCCAAGTAAAAAAACCCGGCAGCCAGGACTGCGCAAATGATCACAGCCATGAACATGGAACTCAGGTTCAACGTGATCACGCCAAAAGATGTGAGCAAAAAAACGCCCATAAATGGCACAATCATCACGCTGGAAATCTGCTCTGCCACGCGTGGATCGTTGACGCGCGAGGAAACAAATATGGCAAACATAGCTGAAATGATCGAGAGCACCGGTCCGAGCAGCAGGATCCCCACCAACCAAATTGGGCTGAGCACGTAGGCGTGTACTTTGGAGCTGATGCCGAGGATGCTGATGCCGAGATTGAAGATCAAAAAGGACACGAAGGTCGCGCCGACAGCCGGGATCACAGCAGCAAAGCACTTGCCCACCAGGAGTTCGATCGTGGTGGTTGGAGTTGCCAAAAGCGGTTCGAGGCTGCGGGTGGTTTTCTCGCCGACGATGCTATAAGCGGCGATCGTAGTCGGAATGATCAGCGGCATCATCACAAAAAAGAGCATAAATTGGCTTAACATGTACACCTGGGTGCACTCCCCTGCGTTCATGCCGTCGCAAAGGCTGCTGAGGAGTTCCGGCGGCAAACCGGCTTCTTCCGGGCTGATATCCAGCGCTGCAGTGTTCGAAGTGACACCCAGCATCACCAGCGGCAGAATCGCGAAGAGGATCGGCATGATCAATACCACGGAAAGAACCATTTTGTTCTTGAAAACTTCAGACCATTCTTTGTTGATGATCGTACGGACGTGTTTCATGCCTGCCTCGCTTCATTCTCGCCATGCAGCATTTCAAGATAAACCTGTTCAAGCGATTGACGGACCTCGCCGATGAACTGGATATCCGCCCCCTGGCCCACCAGCAGCCTGGTGATGATGGGGTTGGTCTTTTCTGGCTCTTGCATTGCCACGACCAGTTTATTCTCAATCTGTTCCACATTACTCACGTTTTCCAGAGCCCCGACCAGTTCAGCCCACTGCGGATTCACTCCAGCCAGGTGGAAAACCACCTTGCGCCCGAATAACTTTTGGCGCAGATTGGCAGGGCTGTCTAGCACCAACAGGGATTGTTTAAAGATGCCAACCCGGTCGCACAGCTTTTCAGCCTCATCCAGATTGTGGGTGGTCATGAAGATGGTGCGACCTTCTTTCTTGAACTCCAGGATGAAGTCGCGCACGATCAGAGCCGCTTCCGGGTCCAACCCGGTGGTGGGCTCATCAAAAAAGAGCACTTTAGGTTCGTGTAAAAGCGCGCGCGCCACAGCGAGTTTCTGGCGCATGCCTTTGGAATAACTGCCGACGACATCCATGCGCCGCTCCCACAGCCCGAAGAGGCTGAGATACTTGTTGACGGTTTTGTTGACGTCCGGCACATCGTAAAGTTCGGCGAAGATGCGCAGATTCTTTTCGGCGCTGAGACGTTCGTACATCCCCGGGGATTCGGTCAGCAAGCCGACGTTGCGGCGGATCTCGGGGTCATCCTCGCCCACCTGGTAGCCTGCCACCCTGGCGCTGCCGCTGGTGGGGCGGATGAGGCTGGTGAGCATGCGGACGGTGGTTGTCTTGCCTGCGCCGTTAGGTCCTAAAAAGCCAAATACCTCGCCTTCATGCACCTCAAGGGTCAGCGCGTCCACGGCTCTCAGGTCTACATCGTGTTTTTTGCCAATTTGGAAAGTTTTACTCAAAGCTTGTGTTTTTATCATAGTTGCTCCAGTTAAGCAAGCAGTATTATACCGCTCTCCATCGATGGAACGCCGGAACCAAGTCTATATAATATGGGGTCTTGGATTCCAAACGGGTACTTTTTTGTAGATTGGGTTGAGAAGAGCAACCCGGCAGAGTGGCCATCTTTTCGCAAGGATAATTGCATTGAGGAGCCTCCCCGTACTGCAAGCCTCGGATGGCATAACATCGATTCCTTGTTAGTCAACCAGGATACTGAGGGGACCTTTTTTGAGGAAAAGGCGGGCCTTTTCCATACGGCGGGATCTCTTTTATAAAAAGCAGCGCCCCGGATTTGGGGGCGCTGCCAACTAAAAACTAAGGATTTACTATCTGAGGATCAGCGGCAGGAAGATCTGCTTTGGCATAACCTTGATGGTCACAATTGCTGTGTCGCTGAACTCACCCTGCAACAGGGTTGTTGAGGTTAATTGATACTCGAACGTGTCGATGCCAAAGAAGCCGGCATTGGGCACGTAGGTGAAGGAACCGTCATTATTGAGTGTGAGCGTTCCGCCGGCAGGCTGGACGAGCACTTCCAAAGTGACGGTTTCGTTCGGGTCAAGCAGCACGTCGTTGGTCAAAACGCCGGGTGCGGCAACATCGAGCGTGACGCCAGCCATGGTCTCATATTCGTCATCATTCGCCACCACCCAGTCGTTGACCGGGTTTACAGTGAGGGTGACTGTGACAGCTTCGGAGTAGAGTTCGCCATCGAAAGCCTTATAAGTGAAGCTATCCTCACCAAAGAAGTTTTCAGCAGGCGTATAGACAAAGGAACCGTCATCTGCTAAGGACAAGATGCCATTGCTGACATCGCTTACCAGGACTGCAGTCAAACTATCACCTTCCACATCAGTATCATTTTCCAAAACGCCGTCAGCGACAAGCACTGTCAGTACGGTATCCTCATCAGTGGTGTAAGCATCTTCCACAGCCACAGGGGCATCATTGACTGGAGTGACCGTGATTGTAATCACAGCCATATTGCTGTCATCCATGCCATCGTTTGCCATGTAGGTGAAGCTGTCTTCACCATTGAAGTCCGGCTCGGGAGTGTAGGTCGCAGTGGTGCCGACCAGGGTCACAGAACCATGAGCAGGCTGATCAACAATAGCGTAGGTCAGGCTGTCATTTTCGGCATCGGTTGCCACAAGGGTGATATCCACAGGAGTGTCTTCTTCGGTCGTATCAGTTAAATCCTGGGCTACTGGTGCCACATTTACCTCTGTGACCGTCAGGGTTAGTTCCTGCTCGTCGCAGAGAGGTGTTGGGGTAGTGTCATCGCAAACCATAACGGTGAAGGTGTAAACGCCAGGCCCTTGCTCTTCGCTGGGTGTCCAGGTGAATACGCCGCCCCCGGTGATCGCGGCGCCTTCAGGAGCGCCAACCAGGCTGAAGGTCAGCACCTGGGTGGGCAGATCCACGTCGGTCGCGGTGGCGGTGAAGCTGAACCCCACCATTTCGGGGATGGTCGCGTCTTCGATCAAGCCCAAAACTGGCGCGTCGCCAACCGGGTTGATCGTAATAGTTACGATGGCTTCGTCAGTCCATAAGCTATCAGGACCGGGGTAGGTCAGCAACTTGTAGACAAAGGTGTCAGTGCCATAGAAGTCAGGATCTGGAGTGTATGTAAAGGAGCCGTCGCCAAGGAGTGAGAGGCTGCCGTGTTGTACGTCAGTCACCAGGCTAGCAGCCCGCTGGTTGTTGTCAACGTCGATATCATTTTCCAGCACACCAGGTGCCGCAATGGTCAGAGTTGTGTCCTCATCCGTGGTGTAGAAGTCGTCCACTGCCACGACCTGGTCTTTCACATCGGTCACAGTGATGGAAATCGTGGCGATATTACTGTCAGCAGTGCCATCATTCACCATAAAGGTAAAGCTGTCTTCGCCAAAGTAGTTGAGTCCGGGAATGTAGGTGGCAATACTGCCAACCAGGGTCACGGTACCGTGAGTGGGTTGAGCGACGATCACAAATTCCAGCGGATCGCCTACAATGTCCACCGCGGTCAGGGTGACATCAATGGAAGTATCTTCGGGAGTCGTCACAGCCTGGTCTTCAGCAACTGGAATGTCGTTAAACAAGATCGACACATTCAGTTCATCCTCAAAGCCAAACTCGTCTTCGACTACACCCGTGAAGCCGTAGAGACCAGGGTAATAGCTGCCATCGATACGCAGCGGATTGGGGTCGCCCTGCAGTCCATCGATCAGAGTGAAGGTTGTGCCTTCCACTTTGAGATAGAACATCGGAGCATCGCCGTTGATGATTGGCCACATCAAAGCCTGCCAGCCATCAGCGCCTTCCACAACGCCGCGTTCCGCCCAGTAGGCAAAGAATTCAGCGCCAGGATTGCCGGTCATGAAGAAGGGATAGCTGCCATCAGCCAGCGGGCGGTTGGAGGTGATTGTGTCGGTGTCGAAGTAGTACCACTCGACCGCCGGATCCAGAACCATGGTGAAGCCATTTGCCAAACTGCCAGGAATTGGTGTGGCTGTGGTCTCAAGGGTAAGGGGGTCCGTTGATTGTAGCAAGTCAACATTCGTCACAGTCAGGAAATCCGATCCAATGATCTCCACATCGTCTGGCAAACCAGTGTGGAATTTGTAATTGCGAATACGGATGCGGGAACCGAGACCGTCTTCTGAGACCAAACCAGTTACCCGGACGAGATCCGTTACCTGGATATCGTCAAAGCTGCCGTTGTATCCGTCGACAAAGACGCGTATCGGACCAGAGCCATCATCTACCATCAGAGTATCCAACGCTGGTTTGGCAACCACAACCCCATTAATGGTTGTCAGCCAACCTTCATTAGATTCCAGCGTGGTTTGTTGGGTTGTGAGGGGTAAACCAACAGGTTCACCAGTGCTTGGTTCAAGCACCTGAACCATTTCAGCTTCAAAAAACTCAATTTCTGTGTCGCCGTTGTAGATCCCAATGGTACCCACCACGCGCACTTTGGTGCCACGGGTGAAGGAAGTCGCGTCAATATCGCCAGCTGGGGCGTGTACCGTGATACCACCGGTTTCATCCTGTACATAGAGAACGTTGAAGAATTCACCGTAAGCTGCAGTGATGGTACCTTCAACCCAAACCATCTTATCCAATTTATCAGGCACATCTTCCACCGCCTGAGTACGGACATCCGCAATGTCGGATTTTGTTAGGGGTTCACCCAACAGCCACATGATCGACTGCAGGTTGAAGAGTTCGTTCTGTTTTCCATCCCCGGCAGTATAAGCAAAAATGGTGAAAGGATCATTACTGTCGCCGTATAACATGATGCGTCCAGGTGTTCCTTCAAGGTCGGTTACTGCTGCGGCTGGCAGAGGTATGGCACCTGCCGGTACGGAAGTGGCATTGCAAGGCCAGGTTGGATTATAGAGATAAGCATCCCCTGCAGAATCAGCATCCGTGTTGCTGGTGTGGTAAGGATTCTTCCAGTAATCCGCAGTACAGCCCAGATCCATGTCACCCTGCATCACAATTTGAACACCAGAAGTGCTGGCAGTTAGTGGTTCACTTATCGTTCTACCACGCAGCGAGCTAAGGCTCCAGGTGGAAACACTTTCGACGTTTACACCGATACCCGTGCTTGCCGCCCCGGGGAAGTCCTGGAAGATAACCCCGAATACATAGCCGTTATTGGTATTGCCATCGATTACTTCGTCGTCGTTCATACGCATGTTGATATTCTGACCTGTCCTGGTTTCGATGGCAGCCAGAATGGCGTTCTCACGGTCAGCGACGGTGTTCGCCCAAGCGACCTTTCCCGTATAATCTGCCAGACCACCCAACCAAATACTTCCGCCTGCTGCCACGTAATCGGCGATTGCGGAAAGTTCATCAGTCGTGTAGGCCGTTTCAGGAGCGCTGATCATCAGTAGTTTGACTACCTCGGGGTTCAGATCGGCAGCGGTTAGTGTATCCAGGTTTTTGAGTACATTGTATTTATGAGCTGACAAGTCGTTGATGAAAGGTTTCATCTCATTACCGGCTGTGTTCAGATTGCCATGGCCCGCGTCAATGAGGATCAAGGGTAGAAGCTCATCTGTCACATTCAGTGCCAGAGTTTTGATGTTGTCATCCGGATTATCCCCAGTAGGGGCTCCTTGAATTTCAGCAGTGATGGTCACAGGACCAGTCGTGATAGGCTGCCAGCTAAAGAAAGCGTAGCTATCCCCATTGGGAGTAATTGTAACGGTGGCAGGATCACCCAATTGGACACCGTTAATAGATAAGACAACACTCACGTCTGTAGTTGCGCCTGCCCGATGGGTAACCCTCACAGAAAGCAGCGAGGGATTGTTAGTAGTCGGGATGGTGGGCTGGATAGTCAGATCAGTGATGGAAATATCTTCGGTTCCCATCGTCCAGACTGGTGAAGACACGATTTTGTCTCCATCCGTCTGGGTGACTTTTACGTAGTAGTAATGAACACCCGGAGTAATGGATAACACAGGTTCCCAGGTAAAATTGCTCGAATTGGGTGCCAACGAATCAACCACAACACCCTGGTTGGTAATTACTTGCACGAGGGTGGCTAATTCACCATCAGCATCCACTCCATTGATTTTGAAACTTATGCTGCCGGTATTGGGGATTTCAGAACCCATCCAGTAACCGTTTGCTTTCATGCTTAAGCTGAAGTTCTTATCCTCGCTTGCGAAGGTCCGGCGCTCCCGCAGGGCATCGAGCAAGTTGGATTTAGTCAATTCAGGCATCCACACACCGGTGCGGTTTTCTATGTTTGTGCCCCATGCTGTACTGTGGGTGTCGGCATTGTTGGTAGCTCCGACTTTCCAACCATAATCAAGCGACCGAATAAATTCACCTTCCGAGAATACATACGAGGTGCCGCTACCGTTACCAACTTCTTCCAGGCGGGCAACATCAGAGATCTCAGGATGGTAGAACCAGTCATTAAAGTTGATCCAACCGGGGTGGTTAAATTGCATCACCATTCCAGCTGAGTCGTAAGGGGTAGCCTTACTCAGCCAGTCATAAAATCCTTGAACGGTTGACCCATTTTCGAGGTTGGGGGTGTAATCGCAATAGGTGCAGCCAGTATTGGTACGTACCGCATGACGCTCTGAGTTCCAGACGTTGATATGTCCTTCAGCTCCCTGTGTGTATTCAAAGCCGCGCAGGGCTACGAAATCAGCATCTGTAGCCGCATCAACTGCAGCGAGAGTATTCGCCCATTCTGCGTCATCAATGGCGTAGGAATGGTCAGTGATAGCCATAAAGTCAAATCCAGCCGCTTCACCTGCAGCCAATGCCTGGGCGGGCGTACCCGAGCCATCCGAAATGCTGGTATGGTTGTGGATATCGCCGAAGTAAGCCTGCATAGGCGGCTCCGCCATGGTAGTGAAGCTCCAAGTTTCTTCAGCGATAAGTGGGTTCCCAGCCAGATCCGTGGTGTTCGCGGTCACTGTCATGGTATAGCTGCTAAGGTATTGGAGGTTTGAAACCGGTGTCAGGGTGACAGTGAAAGTAACGGGGTCGTAGCTTAACGTGGTGGGGACCACTGCGCTTGCAGCATCAGTCAACACAAAATGAGCCAGGTTGAGCGAACCGACTGCAAGCTCTTCGCTGAAGGTCACGTTGACAGTCGTGTTAATTGAGATATTTGTCGCATCTGGCATTGGCGTTTTATCAGTAATGGTCGGGGCGATAATATCCAGGTCGCCAGTTGTGAAGCTCCAAACATAAGGCTCAGCTAACGGAACACCATAAACATCTCTTACCGTGACTGGGAATGTTGCCGTATAAAGGGTTTTGGGTGCCAGGGCGGCATCCGGAGTGAAGGTAAAAGTGAAGGTGCTGTTATCATAACTGGGTGTCCCTTCAACGGTGGTCGTGCCTGAATTCGCCGTCAGCGTAAAGTCGCCAAACGAGGCGGGATCCATCGGTTTGCTGAAGGTCGCCCTGATGGGTTTATGCGGGCTCACGCCAATGGCATCTGTCGAGGGTATCGTACTGGATACGACTGGCGCAGACAGATCAATGATGTCAGATTGGAAACGCGGCTGGATTTGTGGCCCTGAAGTAAAGGCACTGCTGATCCCGATAATGCGCATTTGTTGACCGGATGCATAACTTCGCATATCGATACCCGTCAAACTGTATACATACACAGTGACCGGTCCAGATCCGTCGTTGATCGTAAATGAGAAATTCGCTGCTCCCGGGGCGGGTGGGGTTGTCGTAAAGTTTATCGTACCTTGCAACACGATCAATTTGCCTTGAGTGGGACCTACAGCATTGGTAGCCACAGGCAATGGATCAGGAACCGTTCCTGAGCTGATCCAGGTGACACTTGCAACCGGATCGATCTCCAGCAGTGTATTGTAATTTTTGATCGTTCCCTTGACTCTTACAACGTCGCCTAACGCCATGGGGGGAAGGGTGGCTGTGCTTGCTGGGAAAACGTACATACCGCCCGTTGAATCCTGGATCGAGAAGCTCTTTGGGCCAAGCAGACCTGGCAACAAGGTTACATTGCCTTCAATAGTGCCAATCCAAGAAGGTCCAGCAGCGCGTGCAACGCCGATGGGTACCGGGTCATCCTGATTATAGAGTGTGGTAAAGGACCAGGTGTAGTCCGCTGCCATCTGCTGTCCGGTTGAGTCGGTGATCAGTGTACTTTCCAGAGTGACGGTGCATTCTTCACTCGGTGCAAAATCCTCATTGGGGTTAATGGTATGCGTGATGTTATCTGTGGTCCCAACCACTACAGCATGTGAGCCGGAATAAGCGCACGAAATCGCCACCGCGCCTTCTGCCAGGGTCACAGATTCAGAAAAAGTCACGCTCAGATTGTCGGCGACGGCAACGCCGGTGGCGTTGGAGGTGGGTATTGTGCTGATAACAGTTGGAAGGGGGTCAACCGTGTAAGTGTTAAAGCTAAAAATGTAATCCGCCTGCATGTTGTTTGGGGGGTCATTAGTATCCAGGTCGGTCACTTGTGAGGCCAATACGGTCACCAAGCAGGTTTCGCCTTCTGCAAAATCCGCATCCGGGTTGAGCGTGAAGGTCAGATCGTCTGAGGTGGTGCGCACAAAGGTGTGACTGCCACTACTGGCACAGGAGATCGTGAACGCCGCGTCTGGAGCGTTGACCGGCTCACTAAAGGTGACGCTGATATCACTGGCCAGGGGCACCATCGTAGCGGAGTCTGTCGGAACGGTACTGGTTACAGTGGGAGCTGCATCCGCAGCAGGGCAGACATAGGTTGGAGAAGCGCTGTTCCGCGGGGTTGGAGGTAACGCTTGAAAATCGGCTAAGTTGTAGTCGGTATCCGTACAACCACTGTCTCTGCGAATTACAGCATTGGTGTTGGACGGGGCTGGGGCAGCGGCAGCACCTTCATAACAATTTGCAGTTCCTGCGCCAACGAAATCAACCACACCAGTCGGACAAGCACCGGAAAGGAGAGTGGTGGAACTAACCAAAGCAACTTTGAAGCCGGTTCCACTCATGGCAATCGTACCAGTTACATCTGGCGTTGGTAATGGAGTGGTGCCACCTGTACCTGCAGCTTCCTGGATTAAATAGTATCCATTCGCTGGAATAGTGCCAGTTAATGGGGTGGCTTGCCAGACAGTTCCTGAGACAGATGTGTACTGTACGCTCCATCCTGTTAAGTTAACAGGTGTACTGCCTGAATTGTAGAGTTCAATAAAATCGTTAGTGTAAGTGGAACCACTGTTCCCCCCACCGCCATAAGCTTGAGATATCCGTAAGGGGTTTGCCGCCTTGACGGGCTTGGCGGGCTGGATGCCCATCGTGCCAAAAGCCAGCAGGATAGCCATCATTACTAAGGTGAGACGTGACTTTCTGTGCATGTGAAAACTCCTCCAATTTTAAATGTTCGAATCAAGACTTTCTTTCTATAATATTATCACGTCATCCCTCCATTCTACGTTCAATTTCCCACCCAATCATTGGCTAAGGTCGCGCCAGTTAATGCAGTGGCAGACGCCCGTGTCGGTCTGCAATGTTCATCACAGGGGTAGGCATTTTCCAACCCTTGAACAATAGACCATAAGCTAATAAAATAGGTTAATATCTACTAATCGAAGGAATGCCATGTGCGCTTCTATCCATACCAGAATCCAATGGGACATTGGAACTGCCTATGACCTGTTCGTGAGCCTGCGGGCGCTCCACGACCCGGATGTGTTCGGCGTCAGGGCGTCCTGGGCTGCCGGCGTGCGCTCACGCCTGCCAGCCGAACACCGCCAGACGCTCGAGCTGGCTATCAGGCAGATCACGCCCCCGCTTTTCTTCGTCCACGGTCTCCCCGAGCCCAAGAACGCGGCAACCGTGCTCGACACTCTTAAAAAAATGCCGCCATCGCGCGTTTTAGAGGCGCTCTCATTTCAGTATCAGACTCCTGCTGCCCTCAAGGAAACCTTGCTCAACGCCCATCCAGGGCACAAGTGGACCCCTGCCGAAAAGCAGATCCTGCTGGAGGATGTTAGGCTGCCCGAGCAACAGACCCAATCCGCCTACCTCGATGGGCTGCAGCAGACCTGGTCTGACCGTGAGGCTTTCGGCATAAAGTTCATCAAAGCGCTTGAAGCCTATATCGATAACTTTTTCGCTGAAGAGGAGCAGCGCATCCTGCCAGTGCTCAAAAAAGGACTGTCGCATGCCCAGATGCGAGCAGGCAGCCTGGCGCTGCCGGCGCTGCTTGAAGAACTCAGCAACGGCGTACGGATGGAAAAGCTCGACAGTTATTCGAGAATAGTTCTGGCGCCCTCCTTCTGGGGTTCGCCTTACCTGTTTGTCGAGAAACTGAACGTGGACACCCTGATGATCGTCTTCGGCGCGCGGCCAGATTCGATGGCAGTCATCCCCGGGGATATCGTCCCGGATGCCCTGATCCGCAGCCTGAAAGCCCTCTCAGACTCGACCCGCCTGCGCATCCTGCGCTACCTGGCGCAATCTCCACGCACTGCCACCGAGCTTTCGCGTGCTCTTCGGCTTCGTCCGCCCACAGTGCTGCATCACCTCAACCAACTGCGCATGGCTGGCATGGTCCAGATCCTGCTCAGCCAAGAAGGTGAACGCCAGTTTTCGCCGCGCTACGATGGCTTTGAGAACACCATCGACTTGCTCAAGCAGTTTGTCCAGGGGGAATGAGGTTGGAAGAGAGACAAATTGAAGCAGAGCCCGAGGAACGCCGCTCGGTTCTGAAAACCTATCTGAATCGGGTGCGCGCATTCACTGCCAACGCCAGGCTCTTCCTTTTGAGCCTGCTGTTTTTTGGCGTTGCCATGGGCATCAGCCAGCTGTTGTTCAATTTCTATGTGCTCAGCCTGGGCTACAACGAAGCCACGCTTGGCAACCTTGTCACTGCCCGCAGTCTCACTTCGCTGATTGCGGCGCTGCCAATGGGTTACCTGACCGACCGCATCGGCGGCAGGAACGCCTTTCTACTCGGCTACCTTGGGTATGGGATTTCGATGGCTCTGATGTTGCTGTATCCATCCGTGCCGATGTTTATTGCCATGAACGTGCTGCAGGGCGTTGCCCAGGCGCTTTCGGGTGTGGCTACCGGACCCTTTTTAATGGAGAACAGTGGTCCCAAAGAACGGACGTATCTCTTCAGCCTGTCTTCCGGGCTGCGCATGACCGCGACTTCGATCGGCGAATGGCTTGGCGGCTATCTGCCAGGCTGGGCGGCAGGGATCATCGCTGTTAGCGCGGTCAGTTCGCGGGCTTATGGCTGGTCGCTATGGGTGATGGCGTTCCTCTCTCTGGCTTCAGCGGTACCCGTCATATTAATGAAGGCGAACCGGAGGTCTCTCAACCAACGGTCAGCCTTTGCTCCAGTCAGTTTTGTCCGGAAGAATCCAGGGCTGCTCGGAAAACTGATCATTCCCAGCCTGGTGATCTCGATTGGCGCGGGCATGATCATGCCGTTTATGAACGTCTTCTTCCGCAACGTGCACAACCAGAGCGATGCGGCGATCGGAGTGATCTTCGCCTGGGGCAGCCTGGCAATGGGCATTGGGTTGGTGGTTGCGCCTGCCCTGGCAGAGCGTTTTGGCAATATCCAGGTGGTGACGGCTACCCAGGCGCTTTCGATCCCGTTCCTGGCGCTGCTGGGATTTGCGCCCTGGTTTGAAGTGAGCGTGATCGCCTATTACATCCGCCTGACGCTGATGAATATGAGCGGACCGATTTACTCCACTTTTACGATGGAACGGGTGGACCCCGAGTCGCGCGGGATGATCGCGAGCCTCTCAAGCATGGCAAGCAATTTTGGCTGGGCATTCAGCCCGACCATCAGCGGCTTGCTGCAAGTGCGCTCGGGCTTCCAATGGCCTTTCACGATCACATTGATCACTTACGTGATTGCCATCGGGATGTATTACGCCTGGTTTCTCGCCAAAGGGAAGGGGAAAAAGCCAGTGGAGGCTATGGCGGAGTGAGGTTGGGGGCGATTCTGCTTGACACCCTCGAGGATATTCCATATAATAGGGTTCTGCTTTCCCTGGTAGCTCAATCGGCAGAGCGGGCGGCTGTTAACCGCTAGGTTAGAGGTTCGAGTCCTCTCCGGGGAGCTGAAGAGAGAGTCTCTGGCGCGCCAGAGACCTTTTTTTCACAAGTAGCTGTGCTATAATTGCACGCACAAATGGTCCTGTAGCTCAATTGGCAGAGCAAGCGCCTCTTAAGCGTTAGGTTCTCGGTTCGAGTCCGAGCAGGATCATTTTTCATTTAATTATTCCGTAGGCCGGAATGAGACCGCCTCACAAGCCGTGAGTCATATTAGTCTTATGCGGGCTCACTCCGGCAAAGCCTTCAAATCATGCAGGTGGTTGAGGTGACAGTGGATCTCATCGAGCCAACCCTATACCAAGTTTTACCCCCTCCAGCCGAGGGACGAGGCGAAGGGAGGGGGATTGAGGGGGTGGGTCATAAAGAACGATCTGGCAGGGTCATTTGACAAAATTGCCGGATTCACCCGTGGAATTCAACCTGCGAATTAGATCCAGTTTAACGGCGGAGTGGTGAAAACCGCACCATTCCGCCCTACACCACGACTTTTCCGGATTCAACAGAAGAATCCGGCTTACGAAAGGCTGGCTGCGCACTCCGGCACAACCCTCAAATCATGCAGGTGGTTGAGGTGACAGTGGATCTCATCGAGCCAACCCATGGCGGAGTGGTGAAAACCGCACCATTCCGCCCTACGCCACGACTTTGCCGGATTCAAAAGAGGAATCCGGCCTACGAAAAACCACCGCTCCGGCAACGACTGCTGCGCCGAAGCCTCCTCCCTCTGTTTTCCTTCAGTTATAATCTTCGTACACTCCTTTTTTGAGGTACTGAGATGGATAACTCACGCGACATCGTCAGAAACTTTTATGATCAAAACTCTCAGCAGGAATGGGACCGCCTTGACCGCCATCCTTACGAGTTTGTCATCACTACCCGCATGATGGACAGCTACATCAAACCCGGCGACTCCATCCTCGATATCGGCGGCGGACCGGGGCGCTATTCCCTCCACTACCTCCAAAAGGGTAATCCCGTCCTCCTGACCGACCTCTCCCAGGGCAATATCGACTTTGCTCTGCGCCTGGCATCGGAAAAAGGGCTATCTCTGGGCGCGCTCGCTTGCGACGCCCTCGAGATTGAGCAGCACGTCCATGAAAAGTTTGATCACGTCTTCCTCATGGGACCGCTCTACCACCTGCTGGACGAAGCCGAACGCGTTAGGGCGGTCAACGCAGCCCTGTCGATGCTAAAACCTGGCGGCATTCTCTACGCTTCTTTCCTGCTGATGTTCTCCGGAATCATCTTCTTCCTGCGGGAAGCACAAGAACTGATCATCAGCCCGGGAGAAAAAGTGTGGTTGAACGCGGTCCGGAAGCAGATCTCGTGGGGTGGGGATGCCTTCACCAAGGCGTTCTTTTTCGATCAGGACGCGATCCTGCCCTTCATGCGCCAGTTCAACATTGAGATCCTGCACTTTTTCGGGCAGGAGGGCATCACCTCAACTCATAATTATGAATTGCAGGCTCAGTCCGAGGAGATCCAGAACGCCTGGATTGATTTCGCAGTGGATCTGTGCGAGATACCGAAGTATCTCAGCCACTCCGAACATGCGATGGTGATTGCGAGAAAGCCGAAGGAGTGAACCTGCGCAGGACGAAAATTGTGTCAGGACGAAAATTGTGCCTTCAGGAAGGAAAATACATTAAACTGAGGAAGTGAGGTGAGCTATGAAAAAGATCATTGTCCTCTATCGCTCCAAAACTGGTTTTTCAAAACGCTACGCCGAATGGATTGCTGAAGATCTCGGGTGTGAATCCCGCCCGATAAAGGGCATGAAACTGGATGACCTCAAGGATTACAAACTAGTCATTTATGGCGCGGGAATTTATGCCGGCATGATTGCCGGTATTGGCAGGATCAAGACCTGGATGGAGAAATCCCCTCAAAAGACCTGGATCGTCTTTGCCACTGGTGCAACCCCTCACGAGGAAGGTTACGAGGAAATGATTTTGAAGACCAACTTCCACAAAGGAGAAAACCGACCGGCGCACTTCTATTACTTCCTCTCAGGGATTGACTACGAGAATATGGGAATCTTCAATCGCGTCCTGATGAAATTCTTTTCAGGTATGGCTTCAAGAAAGAACGGCACTACCCAGTCCGCGAAGCAGACCTCTGTGGATCTGGCAAATCGCCACTATATCGCGAATCTCCTGAGTTACGTTCGCCTGAAAGCGAGGTAAAGATGAAGCTTGAGCATATTGCACTCTACGTGGACAACCTGGAGGCGATCAAGGCGTTTTACGTTCGCCACTTTGGCGCCACAGCCAACAGCCAATACCACAATCCACGCACCGGACTGCAGACCTACTTCCTCAGTTTTGAAGGCGGCGCCCGCCTCGAGATCATGCAGCGCCCCGGGATGAGCCCCAGGGCAACCGGAGAGCACCCGCTTGGGTACGCGCACATTGCCTTCAAAGTTGGCTCCGTTGAAAAAGTGGATGAGATTACCAGGTCCCTGGTCGAAAGCGGCTGCCCTTTGCTAAACGGTCCGCGCATGACCGGTGACGGCTATTACGAAAGCGTTCTCAGCGACCCGGAGGGCAACCAGATCGAACTGGTAGCCTGACCCAGCCGTACTCGAAAAGAGAAATTCGCTTTGGAGGTGAAACATGCGCACAGAGCCAGAGATGTTTGACCTGATCCTCAATTTTGCCTGGCAGGATGAACGTGTCCGGGTTGTGGCGATGAACGGGTCACGCGCCAACCCCAACGCACCCCGGGATGCCTTCCAGGACTATGACATCGTCTTTGCGGTGACGGAAATGGATAGTTTTCTCGCGGATGATGGTTGGCTGGAGTTTTTTGGCAGGCGCATCATCATGCAGAAGCCAGAGGGCATGGAACTCTTTCCACCAGATGGCAAGAACAGATTCAGCTACCTGATGTTGTTCGAGGACGGAAATAGGATCGACCTTAGCCTGATGCCACTGGGGGAACTTGAGCACTACCTCAAGGAAGATAGCATTTTGCGGATTTTGCTGGACAAGGATAGGCGTGTGCCGGCGCTGCCGGAGAGCAGTGACAATGATTACTGGATCAATCGCCCGACACCCGGCATGTTTGATGACTGCTGCAACGAGTTCTGGTGGCTGAGCACATACGTCGCCAAGGGATTATTACGCAATGAACTGCCCTATGCCAATGCCCACCTAGACTACATGCGAAATCAACTGATGACCATGCTGAGCTGGCAGGTGGGGCTGGAAAAAGGCTTTGACTTTTCGATCGGTAAACATTTCAAATACTTGGAGCGGCATGTCAGCGATCCCACCTGGCAGCGGCTATGTGCCACCTGGAATGCCAGCAGCCCCACAGCCTGCAACCAGGCACTTGGGAGAATGCTGATCCTGTTCCGGGAAGCTTCGCAGGATGTTGCCGAGCGTTTCGGCTACATATACCCGGAATATGATAATAGAATAAGCGATTATTTATGGAAGATAGTTGGCTAATTTTTCGTTGAACACCCTGGTGTGATTTTCTTGTCATCAGGTAATGTTAGTTGAAGTATAATTACCACACATTTCAAGGGGTGTTTTTTAGGCATGAACCCCCGTTCCTTCGTTTTTTTCAGTGGAGGTTTTAGCATGGCACTTAAAGAGCAGATCGAACATGCCGCAGCAGTGACCAAATGGAAAGCGGATCAACAGATGCGCATCCTTAAAATCCAAGGTCAAATCAGCGATATGGAAAACACAATAAAGGGAAGAGTGTATGCATTAGGCGAGTCGACGCTGCGCCTGGGCGAGCTAGGTGAGTTGAAACAACCCAGCTTGTTGGAGCTTACACATGAAATCCAGGTCCTCAAGGAGCAGCTACAGGGTTTGGAGCAGACACTGACCGCTGTGAAGACCGAAAATGGGCCTCAGCGTCCTCAACCTCAGCAGGATTTTTCTGGTCTGGTGTGCCCAGTTTGTGGCGTTATGTTAAGGGGCAACTTCTGCCCTGAGCATGGTGTGGTTGGTGTGCCAGCGCCCAGCCCTGAACCGATATCCCCTGCAACTCCGTCAGGCGGATATCTTGCCTGCCCGGTTTGCAATCAACCACTTAATGGTAAGTATTGCCCCACTCATGGCGCAGAAGGGATCTGGGTGGAGCCGAACCCATCTGCAAATCCAAGCCCAGAGCCCTGGTCGAATCCAAATTCGGAGCCGCTTCCCGGTTTCCGGGGCCAGGATTCGCAACCGACTTCCTGGAACACGTATAGCTCTGTTCCCCCCGTGACCCCGCCACCAGATCAAACCGATACGGTTGATCACGGCAGCTTATAAATTTACCTGGACGTAATAGAAAATGGAGGAATGATGTATTGTACGAATTGTGGTCACGCAAATCCCGAAAACTCACGCTTTTGTGAGCAATGCGGCACCCCTCTCCAAACCGGGCAGCCGACGCCACCGGCCAGACCGGGGACCGGCTTTGTTCCACCTGTCGCGAAATCATCAATGCCAATCTGGGTGTTGGTGTCTGTCATAGCCGGAGCTGCGGTAATCCTGGGTTTCATCCTGCCCTGGATGAGTGCGGGTTTGTTCGGATATGGCGTGAAGGTAAGTGGATTGACTTTCACTTTTTATATTTTTCGGATCATGTTCTCTGGCATGCTTGGTTGGTTGGAAGGCGGTCAGGTTTTTCTGCTAATCGTGGCTTTTCTGATCATTATTGCTCTGTTGGTGTTCATCGTCATAATGGCAGTCAGAATCATCTCGGCGGGAGTTAAACTGCTTGGTAACCAATCGGTGTTGCCGGGTGAGTCCGACGCAATCGCAGCGAAAATCAAGCATTATTCCATTACTGGATTAATTTTATTGGGCGTCTATTTCATCTTGGTAATGGTTGTGGTTGGCGGCATCATGGCGGATGGGCTGGTTTCGGTGAATACACTGGCGTTTGGCTTCTGGCTGTGCCTACTTGGTTTTGGTACAGCGCTGATCGGCGCGACAGTTGTGAAACAGCAGAAATCGTAGAAAGTATTTTCATCCAGTGTCCACATCAGCAACTTAGGACTGAAGTGTTACTGATAGCTCTCTAAAAACCCGCCAACCGGCGGGCTTTGTTATAATTAGCAAAAACCACTCAGGAGGCTCACCCCATGTCCGGTCCGAGAGAAATTCATGAGCCAACAGGCACCCAACTAAACTGTAAAAATTGGCTGATCGAAGCGGCATACCGCATGATCCAGAACAATCTTGACCCTGCAGTGGCGGAAGCCCCCGATCGCCTGGTCGTTTATGGCGGACGCGGGCAGGCAGCCCGCTCCTGGGAGGCTTTTGACGCAATCCTTGATTCTCTACGAGGTCTTGAGGAAGATGAAACCCTGCTGGTGCAATCGGGCAAGCCTGTGGGAGTCTTCCGCACCCACACGGACGCTCCGAGAGTTCTCATTGCCAACTCGAACCTGGTACCTCACTGGGCAACCCAGGAGCATTTTGACGACTTGGCAGCCAAAGGCTTGATCATGTACGGTCAGATGACCGCCGGATCGTGGATCTACATCGGCACGCAGGGTATCCTGCAAGGTACATACGAAACGCTTGGTTCGCTTGCCCATCAACAAGGCTGGCCTTCCTTGAAAGGTAAATTTGTGCTCACCGCCGGCTTGGGCGGCATGGGCGGCGCCCAGCCGATGGCAATCACGATGAACGAAGGGGTAGGCTTGATCGTAGAGGTGGACCCTGAGCGGGCGCAGAAACGCCTGGATATCGGCTATGTCAACGTGGTGACCGACAATCTCGAAGATGCGATGACCCAGGTGGAAGAGGCGCTCGAACAGCAGATCCCCAAATCCATCGGGTTGATCGGGAATGCCGCTGATGTATACAGCGAACTGCTGCTGCGCGGCGTCATCCCGGATGTGGTCACCGACCAAACCTCGGCGCATGACCCGCTTTCCTACGTCCCCGATGGGATGAGCCTGGCCGCAGCCTATCAGCTGCGCCAGAGTGACCCCAAGAAATACATCGAATTCTCGCTCAAAACCATGGCGAAGCATGTCCAGGCGATGCTGGGCATGCAAAAGCAAGGCGCGATCGTGTTCGATTACGGCAACAACATCCGTCAGCGTGCCTTTGACCAGGGCGTGGAAAATGCATTCGACTTCCCTGGCTTCGTGCCGGCATATATCCGCCCGCTTTTCTGCGAAGGCAAGGGTCCTTTCCGCTGGGTGGCACTTTCGGGTGACCCGGAAGACATCTACAAGACCGACCAAAAACTGATGGAGCTCTTCCCGGAAGACGCACACCTCCACCGCTGGCTGAAAATGGCGCGCGAACAGGTGCCTTTCCAGGGGCTGCCATCGCGGATTTGCTGGCTTGGCTATGGCGAACGCGATATCGTTGGTTTGGCGTTCAACGAGATGGTTGCCAATGGCACGCTGAAAGCCCCAATCGTAATCGGGCGCGACCATTTGGATGCCGGCTCAGTGGCTTCCCCCAACCGTGAAACCGAATCCATGTTGGATGGCACCGACGCGGTCAGCGATTGGCCAATCCTCAACGCACTGCTCAACACAGCCAACGGCGCCACCTGGGTAAGCTTCCATCACGGTGGTGGCGTGGGCATTGGCTTCAGCCAGCATGCCGGGCAGGTGATTGTCGCCGATGGCACCCCCGAAGCCGCCAAACGCTTGAAACGTGTTCTCATGGGCGACCCGGGCATGGGCGTCATCCGGCACGTGGATTCCGGCTACCCGGAAGCGATCCAGTTTGCGAAAGCACACGGGGTGAAGATTCCGATGATGCCAAAGGAATAAGCGGGGCAGATGAGAACCCGACGTTTTATCTTCTTTTTTCTGGCGATCCTGATAGGGGTCGGGGCAGGGCTGGCGTTTGGCTGGACGATGATGCCGCCTGCAGCTCCGAGCAATGCCCCCGTTGACAGTTTGCGAGCGGATTTTAAGGCAGACCTCGTTTTGATGATCGCGGAGGACTTCCAGACCGAAGCTGATTCCATGCAAGCCCTGAACCAACTGGACAGGCTGGATAAGAGCGACCCGATCACTTTGCTGGGCAACAGCATCCAGTATGCCCAGGCGATAGGTTATCCCGAAGAAGACCTGAAACTGATACGGGACCTGCTGAATGGCATTGACGCTGAGATCTACCTGCAGTGGAACGCGAACAGGGTGCCATGATGGAAGCAAAAACCTCGAGTCAAACCCATTGGTACTTACTGACCGGTATGGTGCTCGGCTTGGCAATCGGGCTGGTGATCTCGCTGCTCATTGCGCCGGCAGTTAACGCCGAAGCGCTGCCGCATGAACTGGATCAATCTGGGAAAGCCCTTTATCGCGAGCAGATTGCCCTGGCATACGCCAGCAATCATGATCTGAGCCGTGCCATGAGCCGGCTGGAGTTGCTGCAAGATCCCGATCCGGCTGCGGCTCTGATTGCCCAGGCGCAAACTGAAGTGGCACAGGGAGCTCCCGTGGTGCTTTCGCGCGCTTTGGCAGAACTCGGCACTGCTGTTCAACAACTTGTTACACCCACCAGCCCATAAGATCTGGCGGAAAACCAAAGAACCGGTTAATGCCGGTTTTTTGTTGGAATCTAAAAAACAGGACAAATCATGATCAATTTCCCTCCTCCAAACTTCGACCGGTCAACGAATGGGAGAAAGAAACCAAATGGCGGGCTCAAAGGCGCCATCCGGGAAAACCTTGAGACGCTCCGTAATACGCCTGAAGCCTTCCGCCTGGTTTGGGCTGCCAGCAGAAGCAATACCCTGATCAGCTTTGGTCTGACGCCGATTGCCGCCTTGCTGCCTGCGGCGCAGTCGTGGGTGGGGAAAATGATCGTCGATAGCATCCTTGGCGCGATCAATCAGTCCATGGCTGTTGAAGCCGGGCTGCGAATGGTCCTGCCATATGTGGCAATGGAGTTCGGACTCTTACTGCTAAGCACCATCGTTAATTCAGTCAAGTTTCTTTCGAACAGCGTTTTAAGTTCCCAGTTGACCAATCATATCAACACACTGATCATCAAAAAAGCTATCAGCCTGGATCTGCAGTTCTTTGAAGATCCGGTTTTCTACGACACCATGCAAAACGCCCGCAGGCGAGCCGACAGCTCCGCCCTGGCAATCGTCAATGCCATTCTGCAAATTGTGCAGCAGACAATCACGCTGTTTTCCCTGGTGGCGCTCCTGATCGGGTTCAGCCCCTGGCTGGCAGTGGTGGTGATCCTGGCTGCCATCCCCAACTTCATTTCGCGCTCGCGTTTCTCGGAATTGGCATTTCGAGCGCTTACCCGTCGTGCCCCGGAATCACGCCTGCTCAACTATATTGAGACTTTGCTGACCAGCAATGAAACGGTCAAGGAGATCAAACTCTTTGGACTGGGCGAGCCGCTTCTGGCACGCTACAGGCAGCTTTTTACTACCTTTTTTGAGGAAGATCGCGAGATCTCGCGGAAAAACACTGTCGCGAGTTTCGGTTGGGGGCTGCTCAGCAACCTGGCATATTACGGCAGCTACGTGTGGGTCATCTTGCGTGCCCTGGCAAAGGCGATCACTCTTGGCGATATGACCATGTTCCTCTCCGTCTTTCGCCAGTCCCAAAGTGCTGTGCAGCAATTACTCGACAGCTTTAACCGGCTGTATGAAAGCAACCTCTACCTGGACAACCTGTTGGACTATCTGAAGATCGAACCAGTTCTGGCTCTGCCGGAGAATGAGAAGATCGCGCCTGCTCCGATCCAAAAGGGCATCCAATTCAACAATGTTTCTTTCAGGTACCCCGGTTCTGAGAAAATGGTGCTGCAAAACATCAATCTCTTCATTCCACAGGGTGAAAGCATCGCCCTGGTGGGGTTGAACGGTGCCGGCAAGACCACCCTGATCAAGCTGCTCACCCGCCTGTATGACCCGACTGAGGGGCAAATCCTCCTGGATGGCGTGGACCTGCGCGAGTATGACCTCAAGAGCCTCCATCAGCGGTTTGGCGTGATCTTCCAGGACTACGTGCGCTACCAGTTCAGCGTGCGGGAGAACATTGGCTTTGGTCAGATCGAGGACCTGGATGATACTGAACGAATTAAAAGCGCAGCTGAACGAGGTGGAGCCGACGAGGTGGTGGCTGAGCTGCCACAGGGATATGAGACCGTCCTGGGAAGGCGCTGGGAAAGGGGACAGGAGCTTTCGGGTGGGCAATGGCAAAAGATCGCTCTCGCACGCGCCTTCATGCGCAAGGCGGAAGTGCTGATCCTGGACGAACCGACCTCGGCGCTGGACGCTGAGGCTGAGTATGAGATCTTCCTGCGCTTCCGCGAGTTGATGGCAGGGCGGATCGCGGTCTTGATCTCCCACCGCTTTTCAACTGTGCGCATGGCGGATCGGATCGTGGTGCTCTCGGAGGGTAGGATCCACGAACTTGGCAGCCATGCCGAGCTGATGGAGCGCGATGGCGCTTACGCCCACCTGTTCAATCTCCAGGCAGAAGGATATCGATAGCGAATGAGAATGCCAGTGACAATTCAGGCCTTTCGCATGCAACCTTGAAGAATGACCGCCACGCAGATCATGAGTAGAAAACTGATTCTTAAAATGTAAGCTGTATAATTATGCTTGCATATCCAAATATGTAGTGTTTCCTCACCCAGTAAAGCACTTTAACTTACCAACATTAAATAAGGAGAGAAAATGACTGAACAGCGTAAGAAATTGACACTTCCAGGTTTCTTCAAGAAAGCTTCGGAGGGCAAACCGATCACCTGGCTCACTTGCTATGACTATCCCACTGCTTATTTTCAGGAGCAGGCAGGGGTGGACATGATTTTGGTGGGTGATAGCCTCGGCATGACCATGCTTGGGTACGACAGCACCTTGCCTGTCACGATGGATGACATGATCCGGCATGCTTCGGCTGTTCGACGCGGAGCGCCAAACACCTGGGTTGTGGGGGATATGCCTTATATGACCTATCAGCCTTCAGTGGAGACCGCCATCATTAATGCCGGCAGGTTTATGTCGGAAGCTGGCTGCGACTCGATCAAGTTGGAGGGCGGGGCATCCATGGCGGATCGGATCAGGGGCATTGTGGACGCAGGCATCCCCGTCATCGGTCATCTGGGCTTAACGCCGCAAAGCGTCAGCTCTTTAGGCGGATTCAAGCTCCAGGGAAAAAGCGCTGAAACAGCGAAGAAGATCGTGGACGATGCCAAAGCGTTAGAAGAAGCCGGCGCCTTCATGATCCTGCTGGAAATGGTCCCCGATCGCGTCTGCCAATTGATCACTGAACGCGCCAATGACTGCCTGATCATGTCTTTGGGTTCAGGTCCTTACGCGCATGGGCAGCTGCTGATCTATCACGACGCCTTTGGGCTTTATCCCAAGTTCAAACCCCGCATGGCAAAGGTCTTTGCTGATGCTGGCAGCGTGATTCGGGAAGGCTTGGAGAGTTACGTGAAGGAAGTGACCGATAAAACTTTCCCTGCGCCCGAGAATTGGTTTGGCATGCCGGATGATCAGTATGAAGAACTGATCAAGATGCTATGAAAGGGGCAGACATGACGAACTTACAGAATCTCCTGGAAATTCCAAAAGCTTACCTGGACGAAGTCAATCACGTTTTGCTTGACCCGAACAGCGAGGTTATGCAGAAATTTATGTCAGTGGTAGCCAAATATGGCACACCGGAAGAGATCAATCGCAAACATATACAGTCGCGCCGCCTGGAGAATTTGCTCGACCTGGTTGCAAAAAAATCCCCTGTAGCCGTTGATGACCTCAAGTGGCTGATGGAACAGAGGGATAAAGGCGCGTTTATATCAGAAGAAGGTTACCGAATTCAAGTTTTAGGTGATAAAGCATTCGATATGCATTTCAAAGATGACTGCGCGGTCACATTGGAAGTCTCAGCCCTACAGTACTTCCCATGGGTCCGGGCAATGGCAGAGCAAGCCATCGCCCAGAAATCGCTGGTGCCGGGACGTTTCATCGCGGTCAGGAAAATGAAGGAGTCGGAAGCCGATGGAGACCTGCCCGCGATTGTGGCTGCCCTGGATATCATTGGGGCGTCCTTCGTTGAGACGTTGGACACCAAAGGCACCGATGGTTCCAATCCGCACCTGGGAGGACCGGCTACCATCACCGGCTACTTTGGCGGCATTGGGCAGCCAAACGACCACGCGCTGATGTGGCTGGATGAATTCCTATACTACTACACCAATTATGGCGTTCAACATGTGCTCAATTTCAATGCTGGCACCATCTTGATGGGCTTCATGCTCTACAAGCTGGGTGTTGATATACAGTTTAAAATCTCGGTCTTCTTTGGCTCAGATAATCCCTATCATGCTCTGTGGATCATGACGATGGCAAAACTGTTTGCCCGTGAGGACGGCACTTCTCCGTTGATCGGCTTCAACTGGTCGAATTCGATTAACAATGAAACCATGGAACTTACCGCGGAATTTCGGAAGGCATTGGGTTTTGAGAAGGTCATTCGTTTTGAGCATCACATTACCGAGACGCAAAAGAGCATCGTGATCCAGCCTTACAACCGCCGCGATGAGTTGGTTCAGATTGCTGACCATGTCCCCAATATTGCGGCAAAACATGAAGGTGGCGACCCCGAGTTGGACGTAACCCGGGCTCATCCTTCCGACCTGTTGGATTACTTCCGCGATAAGGAGGAAGTCATCCGCAGTGGCGATTGGGATAATCTTCTGATCAATTACCTGGATAAAGTCGATGCGTGCAACCGGACCGCCAAAGCCCTGACCGAGCACGGCTTGAGCTTTGTGGCAGCAAAAAACCTGCACCACAAAAGACCGGTGTAACTGATGGTAAGAATTGAGCAAGGGCAGCCAACTGGCTGCCCTGCATTGCGTAGGATATACTTGTTCACTACCCCTTTTTATCCTGCCTGTATAAATAGTAACGTAAGGTGAGACGAAGTGACAGTAGGGCGAGATTGAGGGCAGCGTCAATTTTGCGCTGCGAGCATGTACTGTGACCTCAATCCGCCGCTTTTAATTATCTTGGCGGTGAGGCTTATTGATTGCGGATGTTCGAATACGAGATGGCGGATTGGAAGCACACCAAGGTTTCTTTATAATGAAATGTGTAGTGCTTCCAATCACGCCCTACTGGTACCTCCGCTAAAAGAGAGCAGGAAACGGTTCCATTTACAGAGTAAAATAGGGGGCATGCCTCACGTCATCCCTCAAGACCTTGAAAAAGCCGCGGTTCGCGGTGAGCCTTCGCACGTCTGGCGTGCCGGGCAGGAACGGCGCTTAGCAATGCTAAAAGATGCTGCAGGCGGGCGCCTGCAGGGCAGTGTACTGGTGGACGGCTGCGGGGTGGGGACGTACCTCGCGCGCCTGGTGCCCATCTCCGGTTTTGCGACGGGCATCGACATTGAATACCCACGGGTGGTGGATAGCAGTGCCTTTACGCCGAACGTGATCTGCGCCGCGGGAGAATACCTGCCGTATCAGTCCGAGAGCATGGACCTGGTCTTCAGCCACGAAGTGCTGGAGCACGTGCAGGATGATGCCATGGCAATCCAGGAGATGGTGCGGGTGCTCAGACCTGGTGGAAGGATCGTGCTCTTCTGCCCCAACCGCGGTTATCCCTTTGAGACCCATGGGCACTATTGGAAGGGCAAATACCACTTCGGGAACACTCCGTTGATCAACTGGCTTCCCCGCAAACTGCGCGACAAGCTTGCGCCGCACGTGGAGGTCTACACCCGGGCGGACCTGGCGAAGCTGTTTGAGACCTTGCCGGTGAAGTTCATCGAAAGACGGACGATTTTTGGCGCATATGACAACATCATCGAGCGCCGACCTGGCTTGGGCAAATTTCTGCGCGGTTTTTTGCAGGCACTCGAGAAGACCCCCCTCCAGAGCTTGGGTCTTTCGCATTTTTGGGTCGTGGAAAAAAACGCAGGATTGAGTTTATCTCCGATAAATCAATAGGGATAAGGCTTTGGACGGAGGCCTCCATAGGGCTGGGCTTTAGTCCAGCCGCTGATTTTGCATCAGATATTTTCGCGGAGGGGAGTAAACCCCCTCCGTATAGAGTGACCGCATTCCAGCAGTAAATTCACTCATCATCCGTTTCGCAGCAGCCTGACTTGATTGGGGTGCATGGGAATATTCAATTTAGCGGCATCGTCGCAAGTGAACATTTCTTCAGGATTCAACAGGTCCACAAAACGCCAGTTCGCTTCCCCGGGCATGGGCAGAGCTAAGCTGGCTGGCTCGGATGAACTATTAACCATAGCAACTACCACCTCATCCCCGGATGTGCGTGCAAAAGCAAACTGGTTGGAGGACACAAATATCTGCTCATACCCACCAAGTCGCAGGGGAGTTTGAGACTGGCGCAGTTCAACCAGGTGCCTGATCCAGCCGCGCAGGTCATGAGCGTGCGCCTGACCTTGCAGTTCTTGCAGATCAAAGGCGGGTCTCAGGTTCCAGTCGTCCGACTGCTTCAGACCCTCAAAGCCGAATTCGCTGCCATAATAAACCGATGGGATGCCGGGCACGGTGAACAACAGGAAGTATAGAAGATGAAGCTGATCGCTTTTACGAAGTTGCGAGGCGATCCGGCTGACGTCGTGATTGTCAGCAAAGTTGTAGAGCGTGGAGAGCTCGCGATAGATCCCCTGGCTGCCAAACTCACGGTTGAGAGAATAGGCCAGTTCGAAAAAGTTGTCGTCGTTGAATGAAGAGTAAAGGCTCTTATAGAGCTCGTAATTGGTCGTTGCATGCAGCATGCGCGGGTTTGCCCACTGGCGGTAATCGCCGTGGATCACCTCACCCATCAGCCAAAGGTTGGGGTCAAGCTGGTTGGTGAAGGCACGCAAGTCGCGCATGAAATCAAAACTGAGCGCGTCCGCGGCATCCAGGCGGATACCGTCGATCTGGAACTCCTCCTTCCACATGCGGATGGCGTCAAACAGGTGCTGCCTGGCGGCAGGCTCGGCGAGATTGAGTTTGACCAGGTCGAAGTGCCCGTTCCAGGCGGCGTAGCTGAAGGGATCGCCAAAGGGAGAGCGTTGATCAAAGCGCAGGTCGGCAAACCAGTTCTTGTAAGGCGAGCTATCTCGATTGGTTTGCACATCGCGAAAGGCCCAAAAGTTGCGCCCCACGTGGTTGAAGACACCATCGAGCACCAACTGCATTCCACGCGCGTGAAGCTCCTTGGAAAGCTCAGCCAGGTCCGCGCGCGTGCCAAGCCGGCGGTCGATATTGTAATAATCAGCAGTGTCGTAGCCGTGGCTGCTTGATTCAAAAACCGGTCCAAGATAGAGCGCGTTCGCACCCAGGCTTTGAATGTGGCCCAGCCAGCCCAGGATCTGGCGCAAGCGCGACTGGGGTTCAGACTGGAAGTCGTTGTAATGGGGCGCGCCGCACGCCCCGAGAGGATAAATATGGTAAAAAATGCTGTTTTGATTGATCGTGGTCATGTTTCCTCCGAACTATACCAATCGGTATAGTATAATTGGCAAAAAAATTTACGAGAAGATCCCGTACATAAACTGCTGGCGTGCCTGATATGCCAGGTCGTCGTTCAGCGCAATATTTTCTTCGACTGCCTGCTGGATGTAAGCATTTGCCATGCCGAGCAGCGTGATGGTATAAGCCTGGGCGCGCCCGCGCATGTTGCCGTTATCTTTTTCAGCGGCAGAAAACAGGGAAAAGACGGGATCGTGTTGGGCCTTGATCCATGGCTTGATGATGTCGTAAGCCTCGCCGCGTGCGGGCGCGTTGCGCATGGAGAACTGTAATTTGTAGAAAAGCAGGTTGCCCTCGGCAAAGCGGAAAGTGCTGCGCAGCACCTCGGCAATATTTTGCGGCAGATCGCGGTGGTATTCGCAGGCATCCTTGAGGCGCTTGATGTAAGGGGTGTAGTTTTCCGTGAGCAATGCTTCCATCAGACCGCGCTTACTGCGGAAGTAATGATAGAGCGTGGGCTTGGTGATCCCCGACTGGTCGCAAATCTCCTGCACGCCAGTGGCATCGTAACCAAAGGACGCAAAGAGGATCAGCGCGTTTTCGAGGATGGTCTCACGGTTATTCATAAAGTAACTATACCGCACGGTATAGTGATTTGTCAAGCAAGGAATTGAAATCTGCAGGCGAGCTATTCCTGCTAATGTAAAATGGGGGTCTGTCAGGCTCTCTTGCTTTGGATTTCCTTTGTTGCCTGGATAAATCCTTGAACAGATGCCTTGGCGATCAACTGGACGAGGAAATACATGACGTGAGCGCGATTTTTCCGCTTGATTGCATTTGAATCAGTATAATGAACGATATGTCAGCGGTTGACGGAGGAAATGGCATGCCTGATTTAGGTAGCGCTTCAACCAAACGGGTGGAAGTGGTATCGTATGACCCTGCCTGGCAGGATTGCTTTGAGGAGCTGCGAGCAGACCTGCTCAAGATCCTCTCCGGGCTTGACGTGCGCGTTGAGCACGTCGGCAGTACCTCCGTTCCCGGTCTGGCTGCCAAACCGATCCTCGATATCGACGTTGTGCTTCAGAGTTCAGCAGACTTTGAGCAGATCAAAGCTGCTTTGGAGGAAGGTGGTTATTACCATGTGGGTGATCTGGGCATCACCGGCCGGGAAGCCTTCAAATATGACAACAAGCCCCACCACATGCGCCACCACCTTTACGTGCTCCAGGAGGGCTCGGAGGAGCTCAAGCGGCACCTCGTCTTCCGCGACTGGTTGCGCAGCGATCCAGAGGACCGGGAGCTGTACGCCAGTGTCAAAATAGCAGCAGCGGAGCGGTTTCCAGATAATATTGGTGCTTATATTGACGCTAAAAGCGACGTCATTTTCGAGATCTATCGGCGCTGCGGTTTATACCGACCGCAGGATCTACCGGAGCTGGCAAAGTCCGTAGTAAATAACCGCTACGATCTGCGCGTGGTGGATATGGTTTGCAGGTCGGTGCAGTTGGGTGTCAGCCTGTGCCAGGCGCAAACAACCCAGGGGATTTCTCATCTTCTGGTTTGGGAAAATGCCGGCTCCGCCAATGGTGAGAGCGCGCTTGATCTGGATAAGATCAAAAGCATGGGGGCAACACTTCCCTTGCCTACGGCATCGGGGCAGCTGCTCTGCGGCACGCCTTTCGCGACCTTTGCCCTGTTCGGGTCTGAGCAGGATGCGGAATCTTTTTTGAACAGCATTGAACGGCAAGATAAAGCCAACAGTGAGGAGAGTCATGGATAATACAAAAAAATTCAGCGGTAAAGCCGATGTTTACCAGAAAGCCCGCCCCAATTACGCTCAAGCGTTGCTTGACTTTATTGCCCAAAAATGGCAGATCGGCGAAGGCTCGCTGGTAGCAGATATTGGCTCAGGCACAGGCATCTTTACGCGCCAGCTGCTAGGCCTGCGAGCGAAGGTGTACGCGGTGGAGCCAAACGCGGATATGCGCGCCAAAGCAGAGGAACTGCTTGGCAGCAATCCGAATTTTGTCTCGGTCATCGGCACTGCCGAACAAACGACCCTGCCTGATCATAGTTTCCACCTGGTGACTGCCGCAGCGGCATTCCACTGGTTTGACGCGGACCGTTTCAAGCTGGAGTGCCAGCGCATCCTGCAGCCAGACGCGCCAGTCGTTCTGGCGTGGAACGAGATGGAAATGTCAGCGGAGATCAACCAGGGGCGTGAGCGGATTTACAAAAAGTACTGCCCTAACTTTAATGGATTCAGCGGGGGTAACGACAAAGAGGACAAGATCAAATGGGCATTCTTTGATGGCGCTCTCCAGGAGCAGCGCTTTGCCAACCCGCTGAGCTATGACCGCCAAACTTTCATTGATCGTGCTTTATCCAGTTCGTATTCCCTGATTGAAACTGATCCGAATTTTGAGGCTTACCTGGCGGAAATTGGTGAACTCTTTGATCAGCATGCGGTGGATGGGAAGATCGTACTCCCGCAGGATAGCGTAGCTTACTTCAGGGGTTAATCCCAGCCGTTAGGGCGAAAGACTGAATTCAACATACGAAGGGGACTAAAAGGTTTATAGAGAAAGGGCGGTACTCAAGCCTTTTTTGAGGATCTAAGGATTTCTTTCTCGGCGACAGCGATTTCCTCGATCACTGCACGGGCGTCCGCCTTGACCTCGTCGGGGGTGGAGGGGGAATGGTTGATGAGCTTGACAAGCTCAAAAGCCTGTTTGAGGGTATCCTTTACCTGGGCTGTGTAGCTGAAATATTCCCAGCCAACCGAAGTTGGCACTGGGATCTCATGCGCTTTTTCGATCAGCTCACGGGCTTTACTCACGCGTTTTTCAGGGGTCATTGGTTTTGCCATTGGGAACTCCTTTCAGCAGGTAAGTAAATTTTAACACGCAGTGAACCTTTTCCGCGTGGATTTTTGACAGGCTTCATCCTTATACCGGCACAGTACTTGCAATGACCACCTTGAGAGTCTCTCCTAAAAGAGTAATTCGCTATTGGCTCGAAGAGGTTGGTATGGAAGATAAAAAAAGGAAGCGAACCACGCTTATTCTGCTTGCGCTGCTGGCACTCTTGATTGGTTTGTTGTTCCCCTTTACCTGGCGGTCATTCAAAGCCGTGAAAGCTTCACTCATCCAGGAAAAATCCCTTGCAAGCGCAACTTCCAAAGTCGACTTTCAGTCGACTACAGGCAGTGTGATGCATGGTGGTTGGATCCCCAGCAGTACTCCTATACTTCGCAAGACCGCCACCTCCACAGCGACAATTCCCCTTTTACCAGCCGCTACTTCAACGAGTACAGCCTCAGTAACTGCGTCCCCCATTTCATCTGATACGGGTTCTACCGGCTACCAACCTACTGTTACCAAAACGATACAAACTGAACTTACCTCTACCCAGGCAGTCACCAAAACAGAATCCCCTACTGTGACGTCAAGCATACCTGTGATGGCTCCCCTTGGTAGTCCCGAAACAGCCACAACGCCTCAAGCCAGCGGTTCAACAACCACACCGAGCGTTACTATTACATCCAACTCCTTTCAAGCAACCGATTCCACAACAACTTCTCCATTGATCGAAGCCGAAATCCCCACCACTCAGGCTCCGTCCATCGCCCCGACTGTTGGACCAGCAGGCAACCCGAGGGACTATGTCACGATGGGTGTTGCCTTTGGATTGATCGCAGTGGCAGCTTTCTTCCTGTATTTTTCCGGGGCGATCATTATCAAGCGGAATCACTTTTAGGCTTCATTTCAATGCGATGAAAAGACGGGCGAATCCAATCTTTTTGGTCATCGGGATCATATTCTCGCTCATGGCGGGTTTTGTCCTGGTAAAAATGATCCGCTTCGCATTATTTGACCCGGATCTGAACCCGGCCTCGCGTGAGCAACCGATCAGCGCCAGCAATCCAATAATTTCACCCGCTGCTGAAAACAGCATATCCTTAGCCGTGGACCTCCCGCAAGAGCAAAGCGAACAATGGATGACCTTTGGCGGTATGGATTTGCTGGAGGAACCGGTTGGTTTCAATTTTTCGATGCGCTGCCCAATCGATAAACAGGTCGACATTCCGCCCATTGACATCATTGCCTGGCATCCGGGTGTTTTTGAGGATGGGGAATTTGCCATCGGGAAAAAGCTTGCGGTTGCCTGGGAACATCTGGGGTTTGAGGGCTTGTGGATCCACTCGGGTTGGGATTTCTGGCTGGAACGTTCCCCCGCCACCGATTTACAGTACTTTTTGGAAACCAATGACCTCAACGAAGTCCAACCGCTCAAGACCCTGGAAGCCAAGCTGAATGAATGCCTGTTGGGCAGCAAAGTGGAGGTCTATAACCAGGGAACTGAGCGGCAGGGGCAGGTAAGTGCAGCTGTGAGGGTGCCCTCCGGGGAAGTGGAAGAGCTTTCACAGCACACGATGGATTTAGCGCCATACCTGGCTAAAGCGTATCCGGATAGCGGATTTGCGGAACTGAACCCGGACGCGCTGCTGATCTACTTCTGTGGAAGGGCAACTTTGGATGAGATCACCGACCCGAAGGCTGATTATTGGACCCAAACGCGATACGTCATTGCGATTACACCTGGCGAATAACTGCTGTGAAAAAAGTGGGGATCACTGACTTTCAGCTTCAGGTTTCTGCTGTTGCCCCTTCAGCTGCACCAGGATGACCGCTGCCAACATCACCGCGCACCCCAGCCACTCTCTGCCGCTCAACCTCTCCCCTAAAAAGACCATCCCGCCCAATAGGGCAAAGACGGCTTCAAGACTCAAAATCAGGGAAGCCAGGGCTGGGTTGACCTTGCTCTGCCCGACGACCTGCAAGGTGAAACCGATGCCGACAGCGACAATGCCGGAATAGAGAAGAGACCACCAGGCAGACAGGTTTGAAACCAATGGTGCATTTTCAGTAATTAGGCTGACGACGGTTCCTAGGATTGCAGCGGTAAGGAATTGACCAAAGGCCAATCCCAAAGCGTCCCTTTTATCAGTGAAGTGGTCCAGGGCGAGGATTTGGAGAGCCCAAAACAAGGCACCGATGATCAGCAGGATGTCCCCTTTTTGGACGCTCATCTCAACCCCAATGGATAAGAACCAGACTCCCACCAATGCCAAAACGACGCCAATCCAAACCCACAGGTTGACCTTCTTGCCCACGACAAAGCCGAGAACAGGCACAAGCACCAGGTAGAGCGAGGTCAGAAAGCCCGCCTTGGAGGCGCTGGTGGTCATGATCCCAAGCTGCTGCACGCTTGTGCCGGCGAACAAGAACAATCCGCAGATCACGCTCGGAAGGATCAAACCTTTGGTCTTCCCTCTCCAACTGAACGCGTTATTAGTTTTTCCCTTTCCGTGGGGTATTCTTGCAAGTAAAACAGGCAGCAAAACCAGGCATCCAAGGAAGAAGCGTAAGGCGATAAAGACGAAAGGCTGCATGCCTTCCATCGCTTTGCGCTGCGATACAAAGCCTGTGCCCCAGACGACAGCGGTCAGGAGCAACAACGCTTCTCCCGGGATATTGCTCATCCACCCATGCGATTTCTTCATCTGCAGGATTATATTATAGAAGACGTGGTTAATTAGCTGACTATTGGTTATATCGGACTGGGTAGATGTTCCGCTTTTCCTTATGGCAATCCGACTGGTAAGAATCTATCTGGCAAGGGTTCCTGGTGGGATCAATGGATTGATCATGGGTATCTTCCTGCTCAATTTTGTGGCAGCCGAACTGATAAAACGTTGGTAATATAACAGGAAAGAAAATGTCTGAGACTCTTCCCGAAAAAACACCACCAAAAACACATTGGTGGATCTATCTTTCCGTTCTGATCATTCTGGGATTGGCGGTACATTTGTTGCTGCCTCAACTGGCCACGATTGAAAAATCTCTGGCAGTTCTTAAAAAAATGACTTGGTGGTTGGTAGCCTTGGCAACACTTGCACAAGGGTTAAGTTATGTGGGGAGCGGCTATATCCTGAAGGCGATCCTTGCGAATCGAAAACAGTTACTTTCGGTCTGGCAAGGAATGCTGATCACTCTTGCGTCCTACAGCATTGGCTTGGTAGCAGGGGGATGGGTTGGTGGAGCTGCTGCAACGTACGGATGGATGCGTAAGGATCAAACCAGTTCGGATAGTGCCACGCTTGCCAGCATCCTGCCGGCGCTTCTTAATGACGCAGCTCTGACAGTTGTATCCATCCTGGGAGTTATTTACTTGTTCATCGTGCATGACCTGACAAAAATGCAACTGCTGGGTTATGGGTTGGTTTTGGTAATTTTAGGGGGTCTGGTCTTGCTGACTGTTTTGGCAACAAGGCAGCCGCAGGCCGTCAAGCGTATTGCGGTACGGTTAGGGAGTGGTTGGGCAAAACTGCGTCATCAGGACCACCACCCTGAACAAACCGAAGTCTCAGTCGATCGGATTTTAAATGCCTGGAAGTCTCTTGACCAGGGAAGATGGATTAAACCAACACTCGGAGCGTTCGCAAATGTGGCATTTGATATGCTCACGCTTTACCTGGTCTTCCTCGCGGCTGGATACAAGCTTAACATCAGCGTGCTGTTCGCTGGATACGGTCTGCCGCTGATGTTGGGCAAGATAGCATTCATTCTTCCTGGCGGAGTTGGAGTGATCGAAGGGTCTATGACCGCACTGTTTGAGAGTCTGAAAGTACCATCGGATGTTGCCGTGATCTCCATCCTGGGTTACCGGGTACTTTCCTTCTGGCTGCCAACGCTACTCGGTTTTATTGCTGCAGCGTTTCTTGGAGGGAAAATTACTCGGCAATGGTCACCAAAGGATTCACCGCCTGTTTCGAGATAGCCAGCGGAATCCAGTCACAAATTCACGTCCTTTTGCCCTGATTGTTATACTGGTTCTAAACCGTTGCTCGAAAATAACTCCTATAATCGTATGAATTCCTGCTCAAAAGCGCAGACACAAGGAGCATAATGAGAAAAATTACACTATTCCTAAGTTTTATCGCCCTGATGGGCGTTCTGATCCTGACGGCGTGCGGTGCCAGCGCCACTGAACCAACCACTGTGATTAACAGTCCTGCAGTTACTGATACTGTACCAGCAACAGGTTCTGAAACCAAGGTCACTGAAACAACCGCCGCTGAGACGCAAGCTTCGACTCCGACAACTGAATCTCCAGCAGCCACAGCCGCAGCAACGAGCACCCTCCCGCAAACTGATGATGAGTGGAGAGCGTTTATCACAGAAAAATTACAGGGACATCATAGCCTCAATTTCTTATTGGGTCAGAACCTTAGCGAACAAGAGTGGTTGGATGTGCTCGCGAAGCGAATGCACGCGGATGTCATCCTCACAGATGAAGAAAAAGCCGCAATGATCCAATGGCTCATGGCGCACTAACAGGAGTGATACTACGCAACCGTCCGTTTTCCCGGACGGTTGCGTCAATAATGCGTTATTTACGCGGATGGTTTAGGTAGAAAGGTCTAAATGGAAACCAGTGATCATTCCTCCGTGTCCTCTTGACCTCCACCCATTTCCGCCTATAATTGCAGCAATCGATCAATGAAATACATTGATGAGGACTAGTAGTCGCAAAGACGGTGGCACAGAGAGCAGGAAAGGCTGAAAACCTGCCCACACGATTGCGTCGAATGGACCTCTGAGTTGCAGGGAGAACGCCCCAGGGCAAGTACCTCGTGCCGGAGATGCCACCGTTATCTGGGTAAAGGGTATCGCGATCTATCGCCGTACTCGAAAAGAGTGAAGCTGGCTTATTCCCTGTGTGCATCACCAGGGATTTTTTGATTAATAGGCTGGTTTAACCGGGGTGGCACCACGGATTGCTGACACATTCGTCCCCAGTGGATGGATGTGTTTGATTTAACTACAATAACCGAGGAGAATTGCCATGAAGAACCAGGACCAAACCCGATACCACTTAACCGAAAGCGATATTCCCCGTTTTTGGTACAACTTAAACGCTGATAGCCCCGTTCCGCCAACGCCTGTATTCAACCCTGCAACGAAGGAATTGATCACCAAGGATGCGCTCGAAGCCCTTTTTCCGCTTGCGCTGATCGAGCAGGAAAAGACCATGGAACGCTACGTCCCTATCCCGGAAGAGGTGCGCGAGATCTACAAGCTTTACCGACCGACCTCATTGATCCGGGCGCGGCGGTTGGAAAAAGCCCTGGATACCCCTGCTCATGTTTACTTCAAATACGAGGGCGAATCGCCGGCTGGTTCTCATAAACTGAATTCCGCCATCCCCCAGGCGTTCTTCAACAAGATCAGCGGCACCCAAGCGATGACCACTGAGACCGGTGCGGGTCAGTGGGGCAGCGCATTGGCGATGGCGTGCCAGATGTTTGGGATTGACCTGGAAGTGTTCATGGTCAACGCCTCTTTCCTGGGCAAGCCTTACCGCCGTGTGATCATGGAAACTTATGGCGCGCAGGTATTTGCCAGCCCTTCCCCACACACGAAAACCGGTCGCAGTTACCTGGAAAATCGCCCTGATCACCCTGGATCACTCGGCATAGCCATCTCTGAAGCCGTGGAGGTGGCGGCTGAATCCGGTGGAAGAAAGAAATATGGATTGGGCTCTGTCCTTAACCACGTCATGCTGCACCAGACGGTGATTGGTGAAGAAGCGCTGAAGCAGATGGACCTGGCGGGAGAATATCCGGATGTGGTCATTGGCTGCGTGGGAGGCGGCTCCAACTTCTCGGGATTGGCATTTCCTTTTATGCGCGAGAACCTGAAGGGCGGGCAGCGTACCCGCTTGCTTGCGGTGGAACCGACCGCCACGCCCAGCCTCACCAGGGGCATCTATGGTTTTGATTACGGCGACAGCGCTGGGATCGTGCCGATCCTCAAGATGTACACTCTCGGCAGCGACTTCCTGCCTGATCCGATCCATGCCGGCGGATTGCGATACCACGGCATGTCTCCTATCGTGAGCGGGCTTTATAACGCCGGGCTGATCGAAGCGGTGGCGGTGGAGCAGCGGGCGGTCTTTGAAGCCGCGATCCAGTTTTCCCGTGCTGAAGGCATCCTCCCGGCGCCGGAATCCGCGCATGCCATCCGGGCAGCCATCGATGAGGCTCTCGACTCGCGGGAGAAGGGCGAGAAGCGCGTGATCCTCTTCAACCTCTCCGGGCATGGCTTTTTGGACCTTTCCGCGTATGACCAGTACATGCACAATGGCATGATCAATGGGAAGGTATCAGACAGTCAACTCGATGGTCTGTCTGAGCGGCTGCCTAAAGTCCATCATCCCGGATGAACGGCGATGTATCGTTGGAATTAAGCCCGAATCTTAGCTTGATAAAGGTTCGGGCGTATTCCGGTTCGTCAGTGTGATCGCGTAATGCCCCATCGGTATGGCAAAGAGACCAAACTATGGCAAATAAAACGTGAAGAATACATACTCCAATAGTGAAACCACAAAAAATTGATCACTGACAATCGGAATCCTCAACCCGGTTGCTCCTTTTCAGCGTGCAATTCCACCACAAGCCGCCACTCGACGAATTCCCAGTTCTTTTCTAGAATTGCGGAACTCGTTACGTTGTGCCAACATGGTATAAGGATCATGCCAATCTGCGGGTGTCAGGATAGTGAAAGGATGTCTGCCAACAATGCACTCGTCAAATGATGTTTGTGCGCCTGACAAATCAGTCGGGAAAAAGAGGTACTGCTTTGTCAGTCTTCTGCCAAAACAATGATCTTATCAGCCTCAGTAAATTGGACTATTGAGGATTTATTTGGATTTAACACGATACCATATGATTTTTCAGAATCAGTTGCGTTAACTGCCAGACGGTAACCAAGCGCCACCTGTCCTTTTTGGCGTGCGGATTCAACAATGGAATAGAAACCAACAGGACGATCCAGATGGATATAAACCGAAGCTGGCTTCAAACAAATTTCTGACCCCTCAACATTGAAGATATCTGTAAACACCGCATTCAGAGCTTTCGTCTCTGATACCTGGCTGACCAGTAGGCTTATCAGTTTATCACTGACGATGAAATCATCAGCACTTGAACCTTCAGCCAGGTTGCGATTGCGAATATCAAGGATCTCGCTAACGATCGAATAACTGCATTGTGGACAATGAGCCGAGATGTCACGCAGGTGAAGTAATGTGATCAATGTTTTGGAATCGGCAGCCTGTTTTGTCAAGTAATCGCTGTAACTGAGTATTATGATGTGATTAATCTTGGAGAGATCCAGGGCATCTAGCATTTGTCGTTCAGTGGTAATGCCATTTTGAAAGAGAACTTTTGATCTTTCTAATTTGAGGTTCCCCCATGAATCTTCCTGTTTGACTAGTTCGATATTAGCGATCACCAGGATGCTTGACCCGGTGCCAAGGTAGTTATCCAATTCTCTCAGAATCTTGGCGGCATGGTGATTCCAACCCAATACCAGTACTGTTTCAACTTTTTCGGCGATTTCTATATTGTTTTCTATCGCTGAAAGATCAATTAAATCAACTCGCTCACCGGACAGGTAAATCCTGTCATCATCCGCAGCAATCAAAAATATCTGATCACCATTCTCAATCAACGTGCTCATTGGTGGATTTAACTGAGGAGCCTGTCCATTTTTTTGGATTCCCATAACAGCGTTCTTCTCAAAAAGGTTCAGAACCTCCCCAAAGGTTTTCCCTTGCAGATCCGGGTGAGCAAAGAAATAGATCTCATCACCTGAGAAATCCATTAGCTCAGTATAGATCAAAGAAAGACCAGATTTGTGGCAGGTTTGGGCTACCACCTTGGCAACGATGTCTTCGGTTAGCATCCATTCCACTTCATCGCCGCCTACGACCTTGGCAATGGAACAATTCTTATCATTTCGGAGTTGAGCCACTATATGGTATTTGGTGCCCGGGGGAACAGGCGCTCGTTTGATCGCCAGGACTATCTTCAGTACTTCAGCGTCCGGGTCCTCGTTGTTGGGTGAAAGGATAATAATGGATTTAGTATTCGGGAGACCTAATATTGCGAGCGATGAAACGTCTATTGGTGATCCGGTTCGGCAGACTATACGTGTGTGACCGATGTTTGGTACCCTTTCACGAACTTGCTGTTCCATCAAGCTTTTATTCTCATCGCCCATGATGACAATACACCCATTGGCCTTATTGGAATTCGCCCAACAAAGCTCCTCCACAATGGTGAACACCTGGTCATTCCAGCCCAGGAGAACCGTATGGCCGTCCTCAATCACCCGTGAGCGACCCTGACTGAGTGCTTCAAGGCGACCTTGAAGGCCATTACTGATAACGCTGATCAATGCACTGATGAAAAAAATGCCACCCAAAGTTACAAATAGCATCAACAGGCGAAATCCCCATCCTTGATCACCACCCATGGTGCCAGCATCAAGTGTCCGCATAAGGCTCATCCAAAGAGCCTCACCCATCTTCGGCACGTCCTCACCAGCTGGAGATATTCTTAACTGAACTAATATTACCGCTGCTATAAAAATCACGAGAAACGATAGAATCGCTAACCAAAAGATCATGACACCAGGTCCCCGTGAAAACATGTTGTCAATTTTGTACTGAAGTTTATCTTTCAGTGTGATCTTGTCTTCCATGTTGACCCCTTTCGCGCCATTGTAGTAGCTGAATTGTATCAAAAATATTCATCTATAATCTGTGATCAGGTTCGAGATCGCATGAAGTTGGTCTTCTAAGCTTTGCTGGTATCAATTTTGTCTTCTCTTGAAAACTGCCTTAGTAAGCTTGGCTTTGCGTTTAGTTCTTCCATGATCATAAAGATATACTATCCCGAATTAGAATGACTAACTTGTGGTAATCCTGAGCGAAACTAAGGATCTTAGTCGTTTGAAAGGTGGATAGTGCTACATTAATCTTTGGTTATACTTGTCAAAGCTAAATTGAAATGATCTAACACTGGTAGATTCAATATCTAGATTCCTACACAGGTAGAATCCCACTTGTGAATCGTA